>Ga0228535_1000020_pt1 | contig 516338 bp, 442 predicted proteins | sample SJ1metagenome_FD_168457 | JGI IMG/M metagenome (GOLD analysis project Ga0228535, IMG submission 168457) | Enriched culture of PCE-dechlorinating microbial communities from Ithaca, New York, USA - SJ1 | ecosystem: Engineered > Modeled > Simulated communities (microbial... > Unclassified... | reverse complement strand
GATCGACGAATCTCATCCTGCAGGGCCAAAATGACATTCTCGGGCTCGGAAAGATGGATTTTCCTCATAGTAGCCCGAGAGTAACACGAATTCAGCTATTTCGCAATTTATTATGACGCTGCGTATAGAGTATCATTTTGAACGCGAATCCGTATTATCCCCTCTTTTCAGGAAAAATTTCTGAAAAATCCACTCATCCCGACACACTCCCGGTCCGGCTCTCGGGATTTGGCTTTTTGCTCAGTCAAACGGTATCAACTCAACAGCCGACTACTTGGAAGGGAATGTTCGGATCGTGCAGAATTGCCGTGCAGAACTTTTCAAGCATCTTTTTCAATGCTTCGTATCCGTTCGGTTTAGCAAGAAAGGAGGAAGCGCCGGCTTTCTTTGTTAATTCGATGTCTTGTTGCTCCCTCGATGTCGTCAAAATCAGGATTGGAATGGTGCTCAGTTCCTGGTCTGCCTTGATGATTCGCAGTGCGTTGCGGCCATCGATTCGCGGCATATTCAAATCGAGAAGGATCAAATCAGGTCGGGGATATCTTACGGGGTCTGCAAAATTCCCCTCGTGGTGGAGGTAATCGAGGAGGTCCCGCCCATCATCCACGAACCGCAAATCATAGCGGTTGCCCATTTCTTGAAACGCTGATTCCAGAAGAAAGCAATCGTCCTCGTCATCATCGGCCACAAGGACAACAAAAGGAGTTCGCTTTTTATCCATCAGGCCCTTTTCTACTGCTTCAAAGGAAGGGTCACTTTGAAAATGGAGCCTTGCCCGGGTTCGCTCTCGACGGTAATTTCGCCATTATGCCTGGCCACTATTTTCCTGCAAATGGCAAGACCCATTCCGGTGCCACTATATGGTGAATCCTTGCCGTGAAGCCTCTGGAAAGGCTTAAAGATCTGATCGGAGTAGCACGGGTCGAACCCTATGCCGTTGTCCTGTACGCTTATCCGGCATTGGTGATCGATCACACTCCCGGAAATTTTTATAACAGGGGGTTCCGATTCCTTTCGGTATTTTATTGAATTGGAGATCAGGTTTTGAAAAAGCTGATGCAGCAGCGATTCATCGGCATCGACTGTCGGCAGGTCACCAACCTCCACCTTCGCATTGGTCTTGGAAATCCAATATTCCAAGGCACTCGCGGCCCCCCTGACAACCTCTGAAAGGGATACGGGCTTATGAATCAACCGGCTTGTACCGCTTCTGGAGTATGAACGCAGGGCATGTAGAAGCTCCGCCATACGGTTTGCACCCTTTATGATTCGTTCCAAGAGATTTTTGCTTTCGGCGTCGAGGGAATCCTCCTTTCTTCTAACAAGCATTTCTCCGAAAGTCTGGATCTTTCTCAAGGGTTCTTGAAGATCATGGGAAGCGATAAAAGAGAATTCCTGCAGTTCCTGATTTAACTGTTCGAGCTTGGCCACTGTCGCTTTGAGTTCCGCTTCGGCTTCCCTGAACTCTGTAATGTCGAAGTCCATTTCAAGGATCATGGGAGAGCCGTCTACGTCGATGAACGGAAAGTCGTGAGCATCGATTATGGTGCCGTCGGGGGTGGTCACTTCCCAGTGGTGGGGCCGCCCCGTTTCCACCACTTTGTACGATTCGCAAAAATTGCAGGGTTCGTTAAGCCCGAAACAGTATTCGTAGCAGTGCCGTCCCTGCGATTCGCCAAATTTCTCGCGAAAGCTGCGGTTTGAAAAAGCGACATGGTGGTCAGGCGTCAACAGGCAGATCATTACCGGCAATGTCTCAAGCACGTCAAAGAGTCGCTGCCTCTCGGTTTTCAGTGCTTCCTCGGCCTGCTTGCGCTCGGTGATGTCAATTCCCATCTCAAGGATCAATTGGGAACCCTTGGCGTCGATGAATGAGAAGTCGAAGACGGAATAGCTGCGGCCGTCGGGGCCTTCCCACTCCCAATGGTGGGGAGTCGAAGTCTTCAGAACCGCATATGTATCACAAATTTCACAAGGTTCGCTGCGCCCGAACAGATGTTCAAAGCAGCGAAGGCCCTTGGATGCGCCAAAACGATCACGAAAGACTCTATTAGCGAAAGGAACATGATATTCGGGTGTTAGAAGACAAACATAGACCGGGAGTGTCTCCAGGACATCGAAAAACAGCTGCCGTTCCGCCGCTAGCTCTTCCGTTCGCTCGCGGACTCTAATTTCGAGTTCATCCCTCGATTTGCGAAGCTCCTCTTCCATCAGCTTTCGTTCGGTGATATCCATGAAGGCGGCGATCGCGCCGCTCGGGCTGCCTTCCGAGTCGATGACGGGGATGACGTTGCCCAGGAGCGAATATCGTGGACCATCCTTCAAAACAAACTCGAGGGAATAGTCTCTGAGCTCCCGACCTGTGGACGCAACAACCTGGATCGGCAGCTCTTCGGGTGCGAGCTCCCTGCCGTCCTTGTAGATGCTGTAGTGGGCAAGATGCTCCGGCTCCGGCCCGGTTTTGGACATATTGGTGGTCTCGTCCACTCGTGACAACTCACGTGCCGCCTGGTTCCCCGATATGCTCCGGCACTCCCTGTCATGAGCAGTCCAGATCATGGCGGGGGCTGCATCCAATATTGCCGTTATTTGAGCTTTCTGGTCCCGCGCCAGTCTCTCGCTTTCGCGCAGTGCTTGTTCAGCCCTTTGGCGTTCGGTAATATCGATCCCGGTACCTATAACATGCACGATGTCACCTTTCGCATCCAACAGGCAAGAGTTGGCCCAAGTTATCCAACGTCGACTCCCATCCCGGAGAATCCATTCATTCTCGTGACGGCTGGGGAATTTCCCCGTGGTCAGTTCTCGAAATACTTCGAGAACACCGCCACGCTGTTCCTCCGGAACCAGGAATTCCCAAAAGCATCGCCCAATCACCTGGTCGACCCGCCAGCCGGTCAGGCGTTCACAGGCAGCATTGAATCGGACGATTCGACCATTCCGATCGAGTACTATGATCAGTCCGTCAACTGTATCAAGAATGGCCTTGGCAAACTCACTGGCGTGTTTCAGCTTCTCTTCGGCCTGTCTGCGCGCGGTGATGTCAGTCCCGACTGCCAAGATTTCCGAAACGGCGCCGCTCTCATCGAATATGGCTTTGTGGGTCCATGCCATCCATACTCGGCTGCCATCCCGACGGATATTCTCGTTGATGTTTGAAACGTAGCGTTCCGGATATCTTACCACATTAAGGGCAAGTGTAGTCGAATCCGTTCCGGTGGATTCCGTTTCAGGCAACAGAACACTCACGTGCTTGCCGAGGATTTCATCTTCACGATAGCCGAAAAATGCTTGAGCGTATTCATTGAAAAAGGCGATCGTGCCGTCACTGTTCCAGCGGACAATGGCACTGTTGGCATTTTGTACCAGTTCGCGGTACTTCCTCTCACTTTGCTGGAGCTCGACAGCCGCCTTTTTGCGCTCGGCGGAGACCCTCGATTGCTGCTCCGTTTTGAATGCCCGGGCCTGGGCACGATATGCCGCTTCGACCAAACAGGAGATCAAGGTCCCATTGGCTAAAAAGACCGCAACGCTCAACCGGTCTGCGAAGGGTGCAATGGCGAACTGACCAACCGGCTCAATCCAGAAATAGTCTGCAAGGATGGCCGAGAGTGCTGTCGCGATGAAACCGGCGCCGAATCTTCCATACAATGCAGCGACTGCGACGGCCGGGTAAAAGGTGGTAAAGGTGGCGCGGAACCCAAGAGTTTCGAGGAAGTGCCACCGGATGACGGCAGCAATGACGGGGAGAAGAACTCCTACCCCGAGGCGGAGCCATATCGGTCGTTCTGTCCGGTACCACATCATGAAGTTCCCCTGTTCTGAACGGAAAGAACCACACCTTCGATCGCGGGTTCCTGACTCGTCCTACGAAAGACCTTTTCATGCAACTGCTCGGTTTGTTCCTAAAAGACTGGAGAATAAGCGCAAATTAATCATTTCAGCTCACCATGCACGGGCGATACGGGAGAATTTTCTTTGAAAAGAGAAAGGAGGCACGTAGGAACCATTACTGTTTGGCCACCTTTCGAAAGGCTCCTCTACGTACAGAGCACTATCGCACCTGATCCGTCCACAGCTTCTGGTGGGTCCCGACCTGTTTCTGATGCCGCTCAACAACCGACTGCACGTCGGAAGTCCAAACGCCGTCGATCTGCGCGGCAGGGAACTCACATTCCTTGATCCACTTCCGGATCGTGTCCCGGGAGCGCCTGGTAAACTCCGCGATCATCCCCAAGCCGGTGAGAATCGGACTGCCGATCGGCGTCCGACAATGAGGGCAGGACATAAAAGTATACTTTGAGAGGCGCTGAGATGTTGGTCAGCACATGGTGAACGGGTGGCAAGAAGCCTCCCCTGTTCTCCCTTGCATCCCCTGATGCTGTGAAATGTCCGGACATACCTGCAACACGACATGTTGATACCAGGCACTGAAAGCCCAGGAATGCCCGTCACGCCGATTCGATCTCCCACTCGATGACCTTCCCGTTCCTTTTCTGCGTGAACACTTCCGCGCTCTCCTACACGGCTCGGCGCATGGCCACGTCGCTGATGTGGGAATACCGTTGCGTAGTGACAGCTTGCTTGTGGGTGAGCAAGCGTCCGACGCTTCGAGTCGGAGGTCCTCACCCCACCGGGGGAGGCGTGTTTGGTGAGTGGAGCCTCCATGATTGTTTGCCAGCAGTCCCTGGCCAGATCCGGAGCAACCTTGTCCAGATCCGGACCACCAAGAACTTCAAAGGCAAAGCTCCGGACGATTCTCTCCACGGCTCTGGCGAACAACGCCGGCGTGGCCGCTGATTACAGTGGGCCTCGCACAAGAAGAAAAGCAGCCGAAAAGGCGTGCGTCCTTCATCGAGACACACACCGCCGCCTCTCAGCTTCCAGGCTGAGGTTCCACCCCCCTTGCGAAACCCTCGGCACAATCTGACGGTGAGCGTTCTTGACTCTAACAAACTGTAATTTAAGGATTATAATCGAAATCTGATCCATTGCCGTTTAATTTAGAGATACGCCTTGTTTTTTGAGGAGAATCGGTTATCATAGATTGACATATACGAGCGGTCCTGTTGACCTGAGTGATCTATGAGTCGGTCTTTCGCATGATTAGAACGATTCTTGAGTAGCTCCGAAAGCGGGCGCCAAACAATCAATCCAGAGAAAAGGATCTAACATGGCGGAAGGTCGAGTAAAGTGGTTCAACGACGGCAAGGGTTTCGGATTCATTGAAAGAGAAGGCGGGAGTGATGTATTTGTTCATTATTCCGCTATTGAGGGCGAAGGATTCAAGTCGCTGGCCGAAGGCGACCGGGTGAGCTTCGTCGCGGAACAAGGTGCGAAAGGCCCCCAGGCGGCCCAGGTGAGAAAACTTTAGCCGCGACGGCAACATTCTCGTCTATTCTACGATGGAAGGAAAAGCCGGAGTAAATCTCCGGCTTTTTCATTTATGAGAAGCAACAATTTTTGCAGGCCTTAGATTACCAAGGCTGTACATGAACCATAAGCAAAGAAGCGCTTATGCGAGTATTTGTGTGGCCAATTTGGCCTGCAATGTCACAGAAGATGATTTGACGGCACTTTTTTCCAGTTCCGGGAGAGTACCTTCCGCGAACATTGTCAAGGAAGGACCGTCGGGACAGTCAAAAGGGTTTGGGTTCGTTAAAATGCCATCCGATTCGGAAGCGGACAAAGCGATGAAGGCCTTGAACGGGAAACGGCTCAAAGACCAGCCTGTAGAGGTGAGTCAAGCCAAGCTCCCGGCGAACCGATCGTGGCGTGGACCGGGATATTTTGGCGCCTGAGGCGCTTTTTGGCCAATTCAAGATGAACCCGAGGAGTTAAAGAATGGCCCAAAGATCAAAAGCCACCTTTCAGAAACGGGAAAGGGAAAAAGAGAAACAACAGAAGCAGAGGGACAAGGAGGCCCGCCGCCTGGAAGCCAAAAAGGCCAAGGCGGAGCGTGAACCGCTAAAGATCGGCGAAGACCCGGATATTGCCGGAATCAAGCCCGGGCCGCAGCCTCTCCCCGAACAATGGCGTTACGCCGGGCGGCTCAACGGCAAGTAGCCCGAACCCGCATCCCGGCGTTGCGCCGTCCGGCATCGACGGCGCCTCCCATGGGGGGGCCAAAACACTACTCAATCAAGGAGCTATCCATACGCATGTCTTTTCATTCACTCGGCCTCTCGGCCGAATTACTTCGCGCTATTGCCGATCAACATTACAAACACCCAACTCCCATCCAGCGACAGGCAGTCCCCGTAATCCTAGACGGAAAGGACGTCCTTGCCGGAGCCCAAACGGGCACGGGCAAGACGGCCGGTTTCGCCCTGCCGCTGCTTCAACTCCTGAGCAAGCGACCACGCACGAAGGGGAAAAACAGCGTCCGCGCCCTGATTCTCACCCCGACCCGCGAGCTTGCCGCCCAGGTCGAGGAAAGCGTGGCTTCCTACGGCAAGTATCTGCCCTTGAAAGCAGCGGTTGTCCACGGCGGCGTCAACATCAATCCCCAAATCGCGAAGCTCCGCCGTGGCGTTGACATCCTGGTGGCGACGCCGGGACGATTGTTGGACCATGTTCAGCAGCGGACCCTGGATCTTTCCGCAGTCGAAATATTGGTCCTGGACGAGGCAGACCGCATGCTCGATATGGGATTTATCCGGGATATCCGCAAAATACTGGCGCTGCTGCCCCTGCATCGGCAAAATCTTCTGTTTTTCGCCACCTTTTCCGACGAGATCAAAACGCTCGCTGAAGACCTTTTGCGATCGCCGGTCCTGATCGAGTCCGAGCGCCGCAACACCCCCGCAGAGAGCGTCGCGCAGCTGATCCATCCGGTGGACCGGGTGCGCAAACGCGAGCTGCTCTCTTTCCTGATCGGCTCCAACAACTGGCGGCAGGTGCTCGTCTTCACACGCACCAAACATGGTGCCGACCGTCTCACCAGGCAACTCGAGCATGACGGGATCCGTGCGGCGGCCATCCACAGCAACAAAAGCCAGGCGACAAGGACCCGGTCTTTGGCCGACTTCAAGCATGGCGATGTGCGGGTACTGGTTGCAACCGATATTGCGGCGCGAGGGCTTGATATCGACCATTTACCGCATGTGGTGAACTTCGAGCTGCCCAGCGTGTCCCGGGACTACGTGCACCGTATCGGCCGTACCGGTCGCGCCGAACGCAGCGGAACGGCCATATCGCTTGTCAGTATCGATGAGCGCGAACAACTGAAAGAAATCGAACGCCTGCTCAACCGCACCATCCCCCGGGAAATCATCAAAGGATACGAGCCCGACCCGTCGATAAAATCAGAGCCGATCTTAACAGGACGAAATGACTCAAATCAGCGCCGGCCAGGGAATTCCAAGCCCTCCCGATTCAGGGGCACAGCCAATGGCCCCGATCTCGGCGCCAATCGAGAATATAGCCTGGGCAAAGGGCGCCACAAGGAAGGCCACGGAAACGAAGGCCTCCCAACGCGCGGCCCCGGGGATGCTTCGCGAAAACACGGTGTGGCGGCACACCGTGCGCCTAATGTCTTTGGAATACCGGCACGCGGTCGCCCTGCCGGCCGTTGAGACTCCCTTGTGATCTCTCTGCCTTTCGGCCCCTTGCTGAGAGAGGTTCGGGTCAGGCATTTATACAATTTTGCGTTCAAGGTGAGTGCATTGGGCGGGAGGGCATAAAACCCTCCCCTTGTACGTCTGACGGGCGCGTCGGTTCGTACAAGGGGCAGGTTTATCCCCGGCCGCGTCAACCTCCCGACGGGCAGGGGTTGTGTCATCTCGAAGGCACCTCTGTATCAAACCTGTTGGCGGGGTTGCGACGCACGGGACCGGATGGCAAACGCCGCCGTCGGTCCCGCCGGGAGGAACGGAAAGTGCCCCGGCGGTCCGCCCGGCGAGTTTCGCGCAAATTCAGACATCATAAGGGGGTGAGTGAGCGCTGCCTTCACTCATCTACGCACGAAAGCTTCATGTGAAAAGCCCCGAAAGCAACAACGGCGGCGAGGCAGCCTTCCCCCGCAAACGTTTGCCTGCTCCCGTACGGAGCCGAGTCTAAAACGAGAATCCGGCTCCCCTGCACCATGCGTGGGTCAGCACGGGGTCGCCCCGGCGCATGACGGCCATCAGGCATCATTGCAGGCCGCATGGCGGTCGGCAATCATACCCAAGATCACTCAATAGCCTCCCGGTGGCGGGACGGCGATATAGGCGACTCCCGACCCTGAATAGGCCTGAGTATACCAGTTGGGGCCGCACTGGTAGTAGGTGGTCCCTCCCACGGATACCACAGTGGGTGTGCAAGGCGGCGCCTGGTAGTAGACGGGCGCCGCGGCGCCGCCGGCCACATAGCCGGTTGCCGCGCCCGCGGCATAGCCTACGGCCGCTCCGGCCGCGCCTGCGGCCACGGCTGCCCCATACGGATAGGATCCGCGGTAGTTGTCCCAGTGGTCGTCGTAGTAATCCTGCCGACTGGACTGGGCGCTTCGCCCGTAATCCTGGCGACTTTGCTGGCGACTCGCTGCGGAGTCCTGCCGAGTCTCCTGGCGACCCGCGGTGGCGTCCTGGCGGCTCTGCTGACGGTCCCCCGAACCCTGCTGACGGGCCTGGGTCCGTTCAGTCGCACCGGCCTGGCGCTGGCCCGTCTGCATGCTCTGCCCTCTTGTGCCCGCTCCCGCGGCCATTCTGCCGCCGCCGCCCGCCGAGAAGCTGCCTCCGCCGGCGACTCCCTCGCGGCTGAAACCTCCCCCTCGGCCTCCACCGCCACCGGAAAAACCGCCGCCTCTGCCTCCACCGCCACCCGAAAAACCTCCCCGGCCTCCGCCACCGCCTCGGCCGCCACGCTGGGCATCGGCGTCAACGGCGAGAAACAGGACAAAAAGAAACACCGTGGCCACGGAAGTCATGATTCGATAGGTGCTGTGTTTCATTGCTTGCCTCCCTTCTTTTTTCCAGGCTTCGCTTTTGCCGGTTCGGGCCTGGCCGCTTTTACCTGCGCGAGGAAAGGAATCTGCCGGGCATCCGCAGGCGTGGAGAACACGAAGACTGCATCCGAGGGATTGGGGGAAAGGTTCCATTCCGAAAAATCGGCCCGGAACTGGGGTTGTCCCTTGTCGAGCTTATACGTGATCACGATGCGGCGCGGGAGCGGATCCCCCTTGGATGGAATCCAGATCTGGAAGTCCACCTCGTCGCTTCGAGCCGCGAGGTGAACGCACGGCACATCCAGGATGGTCGTCTGTTCGACCGTTTCGATGGATCGAACTCTCCCCTCCAGCTCCCGGGGCAGCGTCGAAACGTACATCAAGGCCAGAGGCAGACGCATTCCGAGATCTTTGAGGAAATGGATCACCGCGCCGTCCAGATCGCCCGGCCTCGAGACTCTCGCGTAGACGTTGTCTTTTTCGCTGAAAATAGTGAGGTCCTTCCCATCGAAGAGCACCAGTCCCCTTTGGCCGTCACTGCGCTCGATGTCCGCCCGAAACCGGTCGGGGCGCTGGAGGGTGACTTTTCGCACTTCCCCGAATTCGATTTTCTGGCCGGAGAGTTGCACCACGTCGAACCCGGACCGGATGACGACACTGAACTGGCCCGCTGTGGAAAGAAAATGGGCCGCCTTGTTGAGCAGCACCCCGGCATCCTCCCCCGCGGCGGAAGGCTCCGGCGCCTTCTGCTGCGCCATGACCGGGCACGCCGCAAGCAGGAAAAGACCCGCTGCCAGACACAATCCCCTGAAGATTCTCTTTCTGATCATATGTCCTCCTTTGCCATTGCGCTATTGGCTGCAGTGCTCTGAACGCGTCCGTCTTCCGGAACCCGATGTTGATGACCGGCATCGCATGCCGAATTTCACATCTGCTGCAAATCCCGCAGCAACCGCTGGAACTCTTTGGACTCCTCGAGAATGCGACGGGCGGCAACTCTCAGTTCGTCCACCTCCTCGGGCTTGAGAACGAAGGAAGTGGGAAGCTGTTTCAAGTGTTTTCGTTGCGCTTCGTCGTCCAGGGCGTCGAATCTCACCTGCACCAGGTAAAATTCGATGTCGCCGCAGGAGCCCGGTCCCGTGGGGTAAGGCCCCGAGCCGCAACGCCCCTTGCGAATTTCTTCGGCCCAGCGGGCGAAGCTTTCCTGCAGCAGGGCCACCGTCTCCACGTTGTACCGGGCAATCGCTATGGTGGAGTAGGAGCTCAGCATGGCGCCGAAGGTCGGCACTCTCTCCGTCCGGTCCCACTTGGTGTCGCTTTCCGTCTCGGCGTTCACCACCACGAATATGATCTTGTGCACATTCTCCAGCCCGGCCTGTTTCAAGGTGGTCCAGGGGCTGCCCGCGAGCGTGACGCGCTCCAACACGGCCCGGAGGCCCAGGTTGTCGGCAACCCCGCCGTCCACGAGGTGGATGTATGGTTTATTCTTCGAGTCCATAAAAGGCGTCATGTTGTTGGCGAGATCGAAGCGGCGCGAAGAAACGTCCCTGGGAGGAATCATCGCGTCAACCAACGCCTTGGGCATGACGTAGCCGCAGGACCCCGCGTAATTGCGCAAAGTGATGGGGCTCAGGATCACGGGCACCGCCGAGGAGGCGGCGCAGGCCCTGGCCACGGGGAAGGTGGAGAGATCGGAGCAGATCACATCGAAGGCGTCCTGCGTAAAGGAAATGCGGGTCCCGTGAACCATGTCCGTTGCGTTGATGAGGATAATGGGCTTCTTGTTCGCCAGGATGTCACCGAACGTTCCCCCGTCGAACACGTGCTTGTCGTAGTATTCCGCCGCAAGGTCGCTCCGGTCGTAATATGCCGAGAACAATTTCCCCCAGTTGTAAGGATTGAAGAAGGTGCGTTTCGCAAGCTCGCCCTGGATGTTCTTTTTGAGGAACCGGTCCTCGAAGTCCTGGAAGATGCGATCCCGGAAAAGCCCGAAGTAGCCTGCGGTAAAGCTTCCGCCGGAAACTCCCGAGATCCAGTCCACTTCGTCCAGGAGGCGCCGGTCCCGGCCGTCGATCGTAACCCGGGTGTCCCTGAAGGTTTCCAGGACCCCGTAGGAAAAGGCCGCAGCCCTGGTTCCTCCCCCGGAGAAGCTCAGAAGCAGGAGCACCTGGTCGTCTTTGTCATGCGCGCTGAAATTTCTGCCCCGATAACCCGCCTGGGGATCGACCTGTTTCAGGGCCTTGTTTACCCTGTAGTGAGCGCAGCCGGATGCCGCAGCGAACAACGCAGTCCCGCAGAGCAGGACCAGGATCCTGAACGCGACCCGAATGAGGGCTTCCCTCGACTCGTCTCCCGGTTCGTTCCTCATCACTGCTCTCCTCCAGGCAAAGACGGAACCCAACAAAGCATCACCATTGCCTCCGGCCCCCCGGCATCCTCCACACTGCGTGGGACAAGGACCTGCGTGCCTTGTCGCCGCGCAACCTCCGGTCACCCGCTGCCGCCGAACAGCCGGGAATCGTCTGCAATCGTTACGGATTGCCTCCCTGCGTCCGCGCGGCCGCGATCTCGTTTTCCCGCCACCCGCCGCCGAGGGCCTTGTAGAGCTGGACGACTGCCAGCAACTGGTTCAGCTGGGTGCGGGCAAGAGTGGTTTCAGCCGGAAAAAGGTTCTGCTGGTTCTGAAGCACCTCGTAGTAGCTCGCCTTTCCGGCCACGTAGCGCTTGATAGAGACGCCGACGGCCTGGTCGTACGCCTTCACCGCGCGGGACTGCTGAGCGCGGGCCAATTCGAGTTTTTCCCGGGAGATGAGGGCGTTGGACACTTCCTTGAAGGCGTTGAGCGCCGTTTGCTCGTACGTCAGCCGGGCCTCCTCCCAGGCCGCTTTTGCCTCCCGATATTCGGCGACCAGCGCGCCGCCCCGGAAGATCGGACCCGTCATGGTCCCCGCGACGGCCCAAAGATTTGCCGTCCCGGCCGAGAAAGCCGACAGCTCCGGGCTGACCTTGCCGAGCAGCGTGGTGAGGCCGATCTGGGGAAAAAAGTTCGTCACCGCGACACCGACCCGCGCGTTGGCGGCGCGCAGGTTCTGTTCCGCCTGTCGGATGTCGGGTCGACGTTCGAGCAACTCCGAGGGCAGCCCCGCGGGAATCTCAGGCGGGCTTTCCTGATCGAGCAGGTCGGCATTGCGCTCCACGGGGCCGGGATTGCGCCCGAGCAGGACATTGATCTGGTTTTCCTTGATCACGATTTGGCGTTCGATCTCCGGAACGTTGGCGGCCACCGTGCCCAGCAACCCCTCGGCGCTCGACGTTTCCAGCTTGGAGGCGACACCGTATTCAAGCCTCCGGCTGAAAAGCGTCAACGTATCCTCGAAGGATTTCGTGTTCCGCTTGGCGATCTCCAACTCCAGGTCCAGTTCCAGCAACTCGAAATAGGCCTGAGCCACGCTGCTGACAAGAGAGACCACGACTCCCCGGCGCGCCTCGTCGGTGGCAAGGTACTGCGCCCGGGCCTCCTCGTTCAGGCGCCGGATACGGCCCCACAGGTCCACTTCCCAGAAAACGCTCAGATCCAGGAGGGCGGAATCCGTCGTCTGGCCCCCGTTGGGACTGGGTGAGGTGAGGAAACTGTTTCTACCCGTCGCAACGGCCCCGTCGTAGCCGATCTGCGGGAAAAACAGGGACCGGGCCTGGGCGGCGATCTGGCGGGCCTGCTCGACGCGGCTCACCGCCACGCGCAGGTCGTAGTTGCTTTCGAGCGCTTCGGTAATGAGTTTCTGAAGGGTCTCGTCCTTGAAGATCTGCCACCAGGGGAGTTCGGCCAGCGAGGCCTGCTCCGCGGGAGTCAGCGCACTCCTGAAGTTTTCCGGGGCGGAAACCGCCGGCCGCTTGTAGTTGGGGCCGAGCGCACAGCCGGATGCGAAAGAGACCAGAAGAACAGCGAGGATCAGTTTCCTTGCAAGCCTTTCCATCGCTAGTGCCCTCCACCCGGACCCAGAGTCGGCGGTCCGTCCGTTTGGGGTGTTTCATGCTTCCCGCCGCGATGAGACAGCCGTTCGACCACGTAGAACGTCACGGGGATGAGAAAGATCGCGATGAAGCTCGCTGCCAGCATGCCGCCGATGACGGCAAACCCCATGACCTGACGGGAAAGGGCGCCGGCGCCGCTGGCTTTGGCCAGCGGGACGCAGCCCAGGATGAACGCGAAGGACGTCATCAGGATCGGCCGAAGACGCAGGCGCGCGCCTTCAAGTGCCGCCTCCATGAGCGGTCTGCCCTGCTCGACCCCCATCTTTGCAAATTCCACGATGAGAATGGCATTCTTCGCGGCAAGCCCGATGAGCATGACCAACCCGATTTGCGCGTAGATGTTGTTCTCGAACCGGCCGACCCACAGGCCCGCGAAGGCCCCCGCCACCGCGACCGGCGTGCCGAGAAGCACGCTGAACGGGAGGCTCCAGCTCTCGTACTGGGCGGCAAGAATGAGAAACACGCAGAGCAGGGAGAAACCAAAGATCACGACCGGCGACACACCTTCCTGGGCCTTTTTCTCCTGGTAGCTCATCCCCAGGTAGTCAAACCCCATCTCGCGGGGCATGGTCTGAGCGAAAACTTCCTCCATGGCCTTCATGGCCTGGGCCGAACTGAAACCGGGCTTGGCGGAGGCGTTGATCTGCGCGGAGCGATACAGGTTGAATCGCATGGTGAACTCCGGGCCCGCCGCCGCGTGGATGCCCGCAAGCGCCGACAACGGCACCATGTTGCCGTCCATGTTGCGCACGAAGAACTGCCCCATGTCGTCGGCCCGGGTGCGGTAGTCCCCCTCTGCCTGCACGTAGATCTGCCACTGGCGCCCGAACCGGTTGAAGTAGTTCACAAAGATGCCGCCCATGAAGCACTGGAGCGTCTGGTAGACGTCGCTGAGCGGCACGCCCTGCTTCAACACCTTGTCGCGGTCGACATCCACGGACACCTGGGGCACCACGGGGCGAAAGGTCGTGCTCACGCTTGCCAGCTCCGGCCGCTCCCGGGCGGCGGCAACGAATTTCTGCGCGTTCTCGGCCAGAAAGCCGATTTCCCGGCCAGCGCGGTCCTCGAGGATGAAGGTAACCCCACCCGCGGCGCCAATGCCCGGAATCGCCGGCGGCGAAAACGCGAAGCCGATGGCCCCCGTGATCTCTCGAAATTTCCTGTTCACGTGCGCCATGATGGCCTGGTACTTCTCCTCGGGCTTCTTCCGCTCTCCCCAATCCTCCAGCGTGATGAAGAAAAAACCGCTGTAGGTGTTCTGCACTTGGCTCAACATGCTGTAGCCGACGATCGACGAATAGTATTTCACCCCCGGCGTCGTCTTCAGGATCTCTTCGGCCTGCCTCATGATCTCGTCGGTGCGCTGCAACGAGGCGGCATCGGGCAGCTGCACCCCCGCATACATGTAGCCCTGGTCTTCCTCCGGAAGAAAACTGGTGGGAATCCCCTTCCCGAGAATTCCCGCGAAAACCGTGACGCCGGCGAGGAGCAGCAGCGACACCGCGCTCTTGCGGATGAGCAGACCGCAGGTGCTGACGTAGCCTCCCGTCGCCTTGTCGAACACCCTGTTGAACCACCGGAAGAACACGGCCAGAGGACCCCGCGACTCCTTTTTCGGCCGCAGCAGCAACGAAGCCAGGGCCGGGCTGAGGGTGAGGGCGTTGAAAGCGGAGATGACGACGGATACGGCGATGGTGACGGCGAACTGCTGGTAGAGACGCCCCGTGATACCGGGGATGAACGCCGTCGGCACGAAAACCGCCGCAAGGATGATGGCGATGGCGATGACCGGCCCGGACACCTCCTCCATGGCTTTGAGCGTGGCCTCCTTGGGCGTCATGCCGTGCTCGATGTGGTGCTCCACGGCTTCGACCACCACGATGGCGTCGTCCACCACCAGGCCGATGGCGAGCACGAGGCCGAAGAGCGACAGGGTGTTGATGGAGAAACCGAAAAGGGGGAACAGGGCGAAGGTGCCCACCAGGGACACGGGCACAGCGAGCAGGGGGATCAAGGTCGCGCGCCAGCCCTGCAGAAACAGGAACACCACGATGATGACCAGCACCAGGGCTTCCACGAGGGTTTTCCGGATTTCCTTCATGCCTTCGGTGACCGCGAGGGTCGTGTCGAGGGCGACCGCGTAGTCGAGATCCGGAGGGAAGCTTTCCTTGAGCCGCGCCATGAGATTTTTCGCGCCATCCGCGGCCTCGATGGCATTGGAGCCGGGCAACTGGTAGAGCGCGACGAGCGCCGCGGGCTTGCCGTTCAGGCGGCCGATGAGATTGTACGTCTGAGACCCCAGTTCGATGCGGGCGACATCTTTCAGGCGCACGAAGGAGCCGTCCGGCTGCGCCCGGACGATGATTTCGCCGAATTCCTGCTCGGTCTCAAGCCGGCCCTGGGCACGCACCGCGTAGGTGAACTCCTGCCCCGGGGGCACCGGTTCCGCGCCGATCTGGCCGGCGGGGTTCACGGTGTTCTGCGCCTGGATGGCATTGACGATTTCGGGAATGGTGATGTTGAGCTTGGCGAGCTGGTCGGGTTTCACCCAGAAACGCATGGAGTACTGACCCGCCCCGAAAATCGTGACGCTGGCGATTCCGCGCACCCGGGTCATCTGGTCGTTGATGTTGATGTAGGCGTAGTTGGCGAGAAAGATGCCGTCGTAGGTGCCGTTGGGCGAGTAGAGGGCGAACATGATGAGCGGCGCGGAAGTGGACTTCTGAACCGTCACGCCGTAGTTGCGAACGTCCGACGGCAGTTGGGATTCCGCCTGACTCTCGCGCATCTGCGCCAGGATCTGATCCGTGTTGGGATCGGTCTTCACGTCGAAGTTGACGTAGAGGGTCATCTGCCCGTTGTTGGCGTTGAGGGAATACATGTAGTTCATGTTGTCGACGCCGGACATCTGCTGCTCGATGGGGGTCGCCACGGACTGCTCGACGGTGATCGCGTCGGCGCCGGTGTAGGTGGCCTTGACCTGTATCTCCGGCGGCACGATGTTGGGAAACTGCGCGATGGGCAACCCCGACATCGCAACGAGACCGATGATGACCATCAGAATGGCGATCACCATGGCCACAATGGGCCGATTGATGAAAAATTTGGCCATGGGTCCTAATCCTTCCTGGGGGCCGCGGTTGTTGCCGGCTTGGTTTCCGGCTTGGGGGAGGAACCCGGCTGTTGCTTGAATTCGGCATCCACTGCCTTGGGATTGACCGGCATGCCGTCCTTGACCTTCTGGATGCCCTCCACCACGACACGGTCCCCGGGGTTCAACCCGCTGGTAATGACCCACATGCTGTCCACGCGCTCGCCCGTCTTGACCGGTCGCATGCTGATCTTGTTGTCAGGCCCCACCACCGCGACCCGGTAGCTTCCCTGGAGCTCGAGGACCGCCCTCTGGGGAACCATTAGGGCTCCCTTCCGAACGTCCAGAACGGCGCGAACCCTTCCGAACTGTCCCGGGCGCAACAGATTCCGGGGATTGGGAAAAACGACCGCAATCCGAATCGTTCCGGTCTTCACGTCCACCTGCCGCTCGGCGAAGGAAACCTCCCCCTTGTGAGGGAAAACGCTGCCGTCGGCCAGGATCAGCTCGAGGTCCTTGGCGCGGCCCTGGGGTACGCCCCCGCTCTTGATCATGTCCCGGGCCAACGACAGGTATTCCTGCTCGCTGATGGGAAAATAAACCTTGATGGGATCGACGGTGGACACCGTTGTCAGGTCCCCCGTCTGTGTCGGGCCGACCAGGTCGCCGATCTGGGCGTTGGCGCTCCCGGCGATGCCGTCGACGGGCGAAGTGATCCGGGTGAAGCTGAGGCTCAGCCTGGCCTGCTCGACCGACGCCTCGGCCGCCTGCACCGAGGCTTTGGCGCCGAGGTTGGCCTGCACGGCGTCATCGAGCTCCTGCTGACTGATGGCGCTTTCCTTGGCAAGCGGCCGGTATCTCTTCACATCCAGCTCGGTCTTGCCCAGCCTGGCCTTGGCGATGGCCAGCTGCGCCCGGGCCTGGTCCAGGGCGGCCTGGAACGTCCGGGGATCGATCTCGAAGAGCAGATCGCCCTTCTTCACCGATGTGCCTTCCTTGTAGTTCTGAGCGGCGAGGTAGCCGGTCACCTGGGCCCTGATTTTCGCGTTGACCAGCCCCTCGGTGGTGCCGACCCACTCGGCAAAAACAGGCACATCCTTCTGCGTAACGGTCACGACCTCGACCTCAGGGGCTGATGCGGTCTGGGCCGGCACCTTCTCCCCCAACCCGGCAACGAGCAGAACGCAGGCGGCAGCCGCCAGGATCCCCCGGAAAAGCTTCCCCGCGACCAGCGGACGGAATAGGCGCCGCGCATTCCCCGCGCGTTGCACTCCAAATTGTTTTTCATCTCGCATGAGACCACTCCTGAACAGATTGGATGGAAAAGGTTAAAACCGTCTCGAAAAATCCAGCCGGAACCGACCCCGCGCACGGCGAGGGCCTGGGTCCGGAAAGCCGCAGCATAATGTTGGGTTTTGCTTCGCTCTACCAAACCTACGGTCATCCCATTCGTCATTCCCGTGAAGGCTGGGAGCCTGTTTTGTCTTCCCCGGCCGCGTCGTCCCGCGCACCGAGACCTTTGCGGTCGGCTTGCCCCTTGTAAAGGCTGACCAGCCGGGCGACGATCACGACCAGGTACATCTGGCCGAACATGGCCTCGGCCACCGCCAGGGCCCGGGCGGGGCCGTAGACGGGTACGATGTCTCCATAGCCCAGGGTCCCGAGCGTGACGAAGCTGAAGTAGATCGTATCACACAGCGGGCTCTCACCGCTTCTGGCGAGAGGCGTCCCCTGGAGGGACAACGAGCCCGGCCAATGCTCCTCGAGAATGCAGAAGAGCAGACCGCACATGATGCCGATCAGAAGGTACGCGTTGAGAGCAGCGTAGATGCGCTCCGAAGTCACGGTACCTTCGCGCAGGAGGTAACCAAACATGACGCCGACCGATACCAGGCAAATCAGCGCACCGACCCCCTGGCTCGTCGCAAGGAGCGGCTGGTAGCCCAGCAGGGTGTAACCGATCCTCGGGACAACAAGCAGCGCAAGAAGCCCGAGTGCCACCCAGGTCCCGAAGCGAAACAGGGTGACAAGAACCGCAGCCAGCATATTGAGCGCAAGAACGACCTCCAGGGGCCTGGTGTTGAGTCCAATCGCCCGGAACACCGGCGCGGTCACCATCGTGACGACCAGCGAGAAGAACAGGCAGGCAAAACGCCGCCGGCTGTAGATTTTCATCAAGCTGGCGATATCGGTCATTCGTCGATACTCCCCTGGGACCGTGGCTGCCCTCCCCGCCGGCTCAGGAGGGCCGCTCGGAATCGGCAATCTTCAGATGTTCGGGTGCGGAGGCGTCCATCGCGGCGATCTTCTTCGCGTAGAAGCCGATCCCCGGCAGGGAGCTCACGCCGTGGGCGAAGATGCTCAGCAGGACCGTCGCCATCACCGCCAGGGTGATCGTGGTTTCCCCCGGCAGGTGGGCCTCCTCCTCCAGGTACACCAGCCCGAGCACGATGGAAGCGAGCCCGCGCGGTCCGAACCATCCCATGAAAAGCACCGTCGCTGCGCTGAGACGAGTTCCCACCAGTGCGACCGCAACCGGGAGCATCCTCACCGCCGTCAGGCTGATCACGCCGTACACCAGGCAGGCCGGGCTGAACCGGCCAAACGCCCGGGCAACCAGCATGCCGAAAAAGAAGAACACGAAGAAGTCGAGGAGCCGTCCCCACCCCTCAGTGAACTCGACACTCTCCTCCCCGGCCTTCTTGAACCCGATCTGGACGGCAAGCCCGGCGACGTAGGCGGCGATGAACATGCTCGCCCCGACGGGCTTGGATCCCATGACGCAGAGGAGGGGCAGGGCGACCAGTCCCAATTGCCGCAGCGACCCCGCCATCCAGCCCTTGTCCTCGGCGAGGCCCAGGAGCCGGCCGCCCGCGAGCCCCACGCCGACGCCGACCAAGGTGCCGAAGCCGATCTGTTCCACCACGTACCGCATGAATATCCCGCCCGTCCCGGTCGTGCCCGCGCTTGCCAGGGCGATGAAGAACATGAGGAACGGGACGGACAACCCGTCGTTCAGACCCGCCTCGACGCTCAGCGCCTGGCGGATGCGCACCGGCACCCGCGGGCTGTTCACGACGACTTCGCCCAGTCCCGCGTCGGTGGGGGCGAGAATCGCCGCGAGGACGCCCACCTCCCAGATCGAGAGCCCGGGAAACAACACCGTCGCCGCCGCCGCCCCGAGCAGGATGCTCAGCAGCATGCCCGCACTCAGCAGCCTGACCGGCAGCTTCTCGTTCTCCTTCAGGACCCGCGGATTGATGCGGGTGGCATCCGAGAAGAGCGTCAACACCAGGCCGACCTCGGCAAGCAGGAGCAGCGCGTTCCGGTCCGCTTCCAGCTCATTCAGCACGGGAAGTGTCGAGACGAGCAGCATTCCCGCGGCAGTGAACACGATGGGCGCCGTGACGATGGTATGCTCGAGCCTCCTGGACGCCAGGCTGTACAGGAAAACCAGGAGAACAAATACCGCGGCGATGATCATGATTCGACTTCCCGTCCGGAGACTCGACACCCGCTTGCGCGGTTGCATTAACCCCAATCCAGCGAGTATTCCGACTTACGGCACGCCTCGCCACCGGCGCGTGCGCGGTTGCATTGAGTACGGCCCCTGACCAGGTGACGCCTCGCATGCTCGCCACCGGTGCGTGCGCGGTTCCATTGCAAGGGGTCGGCGATCACGCCGGTCGGAAGACTTGATGCCCGCCTGTACTCGGCCCCATTTCCTTGCCTGCTACACCCCGCCGCCCCCGGCGGCCGGCTCGAGGTACTTGGGCTCGACTTTGCGCCAGGTCCTGTCGGGGTCGAAGGACGTCATGGACTGCACGGCAGCATCCGTCTTCCTGCCCAGATCCTTTTCGTACACGACGCCGTCATGGCTCACCATGAACGTCGTGATCCCGGAGACTCCGTACTCGCCCGGCCAGGCGACCAGGGCGAACCCACCCACCATTTTGCCGTTCACCACGTAGTTGTAGGCACCCCCGGGGGCGTCCTTCCCCTGTGCGGTCAGGATCTTGTAGTAGTAGCCGAGATAGGGAGTGGGCTTGTCGGCCGGCTGCTTTTTCGTGTAGCCCCTCTTTTGTGCCGCGGCGACCAGTGGTCCGAGCGGACTCTGCGGCTCGCCCGGTTTGGCTTCCCAGTAGAGGCCGTCCTTCGTGCCGGGGTCACTCCAGAACTTTTGAGCGTACTCGGGCAGGCCGCCGCCCTTTCCCGTCATCGAAGCGTATTCGCGCTGGGCGTCGAAGTAGGCCAGGCAAGCCTGGATGACGCCCAACTCATTCCTGCCGATGCGCCGATTCAGGATTTCCTGCTTGCCCTGTTTCGTGTCGAAGCGCCAGGCTTGACCGGCCTTCACGATGGGTATCGGAAGGGGCCAGCCGTCTTTTCCCAGCTCGAGGACCGCCCTCTTCTCCCCGTCCCTCTTCACGGCGTTCTTTTCCTCGTAGAGCCGGACGAAAAGCTCGCGTCCGTTCCGGTCGGCGACTTCGTCCCCCGAGGAGACGATCTCTTGCCCTTCCGGCCCGAGAATCTCCGACAGCTCCTTCAAATCGCCGGCCTCCACCGCGACCACGAGGGCCCTCGCCGCCGCTTCGGGAGACGCGAACGTTCTCTGGTGGACCTTCTGTTTTGTACCGGCGGCCAGCCCGACGCCACAGCACAGAACCAATGCCGGCAAAGCCAGGGCAAGAGCCGTCAGCCCCCGGCGAACCCTGGAGCGTTGTTTCATATTTTGAATGAAGAGAAGCATTGCATAACCCTCCCATCGGATCGGAACATGTCAAGGATGCTTTGTCTCCCCACTGCCCGAGATGCTCTGCATCCAGGCGGGGCGTTTGAGCCGCTACCGGCGACCCCCACGGCCGCCTCCGCGACCTCCACCTCCGCGTCCGCCGCCACGACCGCCGCCGCCGCCGTAGCCACCGCCACGGCCCCCGCTGAAGCTGGAGCCTCCGCGACCGCCGCCGCCGTAGCCGGCACCTCCGCGTCCGTAACCCGAGCCGGCGCCACGGTAGGAACCGGAGGCCATCCCGCGGCTCATTTGACCGCGATCCGCATTCATACGGGTTTGCCTGCTGTTCCCCATGCCGTCGAAGGCCCCTCCGGACGGTCGCTGCTGCGCCGGTCCGCGCATCGCTTCCCCGCCGGGCCTTGTGGACGGGCGCTGCCCGACCTGCTGGCGGCCCCTGTCACCTGCGCCGATTCCTTGCTGGCGGCCCCTGTCGCCGGCCCCGACCCCCTGTTGACGGCCGATATCGCCGGGCCCTCTACCGGCGCCGGCCTGCGAATGGCCGCGAAAATCCCGCCGGTTGTCCGCGGAACCCGCGCCTCTCTGGCCGTACTTCTGGCGGTTGGCCTCGTTCCTGTAGGCGGCTCCCTTGCGATGTTCGGCCTGAGGCTGGAATTGGCCCGTTCGGACATTGGAAATGTTGTTGCGGTTGATGTTCGTGTTCCGATTGACGTTGACGTTGACGTCGTTATGGCCCCAGTTCCACGAGCCCCACCCGTTGTTCCAGGCCGCTCCGACCGCCACTCCGGCGGCAAACCCGAACGCCCCGGCGGCGAATGCCGCGCCTGCCGGGTAGTATGCATACGGGGGATAGGCTGGAGCCCACCAGGAGCCGTATACCACCGCCGGGTTGTAAGTCGGCACGTAGACCACGGTGGGGTTGGCCGGCTCGATGACGATCGCCTGGTCCTGAACGACGACTTTCTGTTCCCTGGTGGTCTTCAGGTTGCCCTGGTCCCTGGCCCTGCCGCGCAGTTTCTGGACGGTCTGCATGACGTCGGCCTGCTGCGCCACGAAGGCCTCACCCAGTTTCGACGTCCAGTCCAGTTGCTCGCTCATCATGGCGAGGACCTCCGGGAAAGGGACGAGTGCCTTCACGCTGAGGTCCCAGTCCATTTTGTCCAGGGCGGCGTTCAACTGCTCTCCTTTGAGGTTTCTGTTCTGCTTGACCCAACGGTCCGCCTGCACCACTTCGATGGGATAGGCCGCCGCGACCAGCACCTGGGCGAGCAGCGAATCGGGGTAAAGGGCGATCGGAGCAAGCATCTGGTCCAGCTCATTCTGGCTGAACGCCCCCGACGCTCCCGCGCCCTGGCCGACGGCCACTGACGGAGCCGCCAGCAGCAACACGAGAAAACCGATCAGGACGGGCTTGTGTTTCCATCTCATGTTCATGATTTTCCCTCCTTGCTTCGTCCCGTCAGGCACAACATGAGGACGATCATGCGGTGCGTTGCGCGTTCGGGCCCCGGAAGATCACCCGGGGGCATTCCGACTTCCCGGCGCATGCTGCCGGAATCCCATGCATTATCGCAGTCCTCGCTTATTTGCGGGGATTGATCCTGGTGATTTTGGATCCTTGTATGCCGACCCCGCCCATCAGACCCTTCTGGTTGAAAATGAAGGCGTAGACGCCTTTCTTCATGGTCGTCGTGGAGAGATTTTTCCCGAAACCCCGGTCGAGAACCACCAGGCTCGGACCGCTCCCGAGCTCCCAGCCGTCGCTCCGTTCGAGGTGGTTGAGCGATTCCTGGTCCATGAAAAGCAAAACGTACCCGAACGATTGAGCCCCTGCCTGGAAACCGTAGGAGGCCGAAAGGGACCGATAGTAGGCAACCGTGCGGCCGCGTTTGCGCAACGCCCCCTCACCGGCCTGCCCGGCCACGACGAAGCCGGCCTTGACGATATTCGGAAAGATGAGCACCGCCTTTGCCCTGTCGGCCAGCGCCTTTGCTCCTGGCGTATTCCTGTAGAGAAGCGTCAGCGCCTGCGTCGCTTTCCGGTCGATTTCCCCCGCGCCGGCCGCCGATGCGCACCCTGCGCACGGACCGCTCAGGGTGACCGATACAAACATCACCGCGGCCGCTGCCAGAACTCCAGCCGACTTTGTCATGTTCCTCGTCTCCATGCCGTTTTCCTTCTCTACACGGGAATTCCACGCCGGAGTTCCGGTGCGCCCGCAACGACTCGAGTACCCCTTTCACCCCGGGGTTCCAAGGCGGCATCCGCCGCGGAGCATCCCACCGGCCGATATGCCCACAGAATCAGAATCGTATCCGCAAAGATCCGACCCGACCTTTCACTATCCACCATTCTGAACAGGACGGGCCTCGTCAGGCCAATTCCCTGTAGCTCCGTCGTGTTTTTTCGAGTGTTTCCAGGCCGCTCGAATGGGTGATCTCGCTGAACCTGATTTCCGGGTACTCCGCCGCCATCTCGATCACCAGGATCACATGCCGATACGGGTCCGAGCGCAGATGGCGCTCCAGATCGGCCTGGGTCTCCCACCATTCCTCGAACAGGAGAACGTTGCGCTCCAGCAGCCCCTGGTAGACGTTGCACCCGAGACACCCTTGACTGAACCGCGTCCGCTCCACCATCTCGCACAAGGTCTTTCTTGCTTCGGCCAACTTGTTGGAAGCGAACTTCATGCGGAGACTCGCATGAATCATGGTCGACCCCCCTTGACGGTCTGATCGATGGATGTGGCCCGGTGCAGTTCCGGGCGTCGAGAGCGCATCCCAATCGGTCGCCTTCCCGACCGCCTGCGACAAGCCGGGCAGGACGCCGCGAAGACAGGAGGAACTCGCCCCCGAAACGGATACATACAGCATGCCCATGAGCTAAGCGAGCTTCGTGCCAAGCAGAAAACAGAGGAGCAAAGATTTCAAAAGGTACGCAATATCGGGAATGTCGCTTCCAAGAGGATGAGAAACGGCGCATGCGTGAAATGAGACGTTCACGCAGTATTTCGGGACAGTCCCAAAATATCGTGATTATCACCTGGGCCTGCGAACCCCGAGCTTCTTCATCCGAGCCTCCAACGTGGTGGGCTTGAGTCCGAGGATCTCTGCCGCCCCACCTTTTCCCGCAACGCGCCAGCCAGCCAGGATCAGCACGCGCAGAATATGCCGCCGCTCCGATTCCTCGAGGTTCAGCACCTCCGTGGATGAGTCCTCCGCCCTGATCATCAGGGGAAACACTTTAAGGGTCGAACCCGAGCTCACAATCATGGCATGTTCTATGACGTTCCGGAGCTCCCGAACGTTGCCCGGCCAGGCATTGCGCTCCAGGGCATCCATGCTTGTCTTCAGGACCCGCTGAACGTGTTTGCCCATGCGCTTCTCGAATTGGTGGATGAAAGCCCAGACGAGCGGCGGAATATCGTCGGGGCGCTCGCGCAGAGGGGGAATCGCAATGGGAAAAACATTCAACCGATAGTAAAGGTCCCGCCTGAACCTGCCCGCCTGGACCATTTGCGCAAGGTCCCGGTTGGTGGCTGCGAGTATGCGGACGTCCACGTGCAGGGACTTCGTTGATCCGAGGCGTTCGAAGCGCCCTTCTTCCAGGACACGGAGCATCTTGGCCTGAAGCTCAGGCGGAAGCTCACCAACCTCGTCCAGAAAGAGGGTCCCCCCGTCGGCAACCTCGAATCGCCCAGCCATTCGGGACAGGGCGCCCGTGAACGCCCCCTTCTCGCGCCCGAACAATTCGGACTCCATCAGGGTTGGCGGCAGCGATGCGCAATTGACCGTCACCAGCGGTCGCCCCTTTCGGGCGCTCAGGTTGTGGACGGCCCGGGCGATCAGTTCCTTCCCCGTGCCTGTTTCGCCGGTAATGAGAACGGTCGAGTCCGTCGGAGCCACCTGTTCGACTCTGAGCAGAACCTGCCGCATTGCGGGACTGCGAGCGACGATATCATCGTGCGGGGAAAGCAGGCTCACTTCCTCCCGCAGAGCGATGTTGTCCTGTTCCAGTTGCCCCTTGAGCCTCTCGATTTCCAGAAGCCGATTCTGCAACTGTTCCTGCATGAGCTTGCGTTCGGTGACGTCTTCGATCACTGCCAGGATACACCTATGTCCTGCAAATTCGACCAAATCCGCCGACAAGCACCCGATGCGCCGTTCCCCCCCCTTGGTGCGGAACCGGGCTTCCAGGGCGCGAAGGCTTCCGTCGCTGCGGATCTTTTCCACGGCCACATCCATTTCCTGTGGATCCAGCCATAGCCGCATGTCCCCGACAGTTCGTCCGAGCACCTCATCGCGTGCATACCCGGTGAACCGTTCGTGAGCCTTGTTGATCTCGATGTACTGCACATCGTTCAGAGACAACAGCGACATGGCGACCGGGCTGCCGTGGAACGCCCTGGAAAACTTCTCCTCCGATTTTTGCAGGGACAGTTCCGCCGACTTTCGATCGGTGATGTCGACACACACACCCATGAGGCCATTCGGCCTCCCGGGCGAATTGTGCTGGGAGCGGCCGCGCCAGGCAATCCAGAGCACGCCGCCTTCGCCATTCACAACACGGTAGTCAAGACGTGCATCTTCACCCGGCTGCATCGCGAGATCGAATGTCCGGCGAAGCTCCTCTCGATCCTCGGCATGCACCGCGGAGAGCACCCTTTCGAAAGAAAGCTCTTCACCCGGCGCAAAACCGAGCAATTCCCTGGTCTTTTCCGTGGCCCACATGCGCCCGGTGCACCGATCCAGGCTCCACAGGCCCACATTCGCCGATGCCGCCGCCAGGCTCAATCGCTCTTCACTTTCCCGCAGCTTCTGCTCCGCGCGCTTGCGCGCGATTGCATTGGCGAAAACCTGGGCGCAAAGCTTGAGCCTGTTGACGAGTTCCTCCCGCAATTCCCGGTCCTGCCGCATCATGGCGAAGGTCATGGCTCCCAAGGCCACTCCACCCGCCATGAAAGGAATCACCGAGGTGGACCTGGCACCCCAGCGGCCGAGCATCTCCTTGTCGAAGGAAGCCTCCGGCGGAAGGTCTTCCAGCCTAGGGATGAGCACAATCCGGCCCTGTCGCGCCTGCTCCGCCAGCCAGGGAAAATGCACCTGCGCCTCCATGTGCATGAGATTGAGCCGACTCTCCGACGTCCGGTCTGCCCGGTCACCGTTCGACAGAAGGGTCTCGACCGCGGGTTCTCGAACAGACGGGCCGTACTCGGGTTGATGGATGTGCGTCATCACCATCGGGCCATCGCCTCCGCCGGTGACTTGCCAGATGGTCGAACGGTCAAAACCCAGGCACTCACAAATACAGCGCAGGGCTTCCTCAATCTCGGCGTCCACCTGATCGGGAGCCAGATTGACGAAGCGCGCGGAAATTTGGGCAATCAGCGTTTCAAACCGTAACTGCGCGGCCAGGGCTTCCTCGGCCCATTTTCCCTCCGTGATGTCCCGGTTGCTGCTCCGAATCCCTTGGAACTCGCCCTGCTCACCAATCACCGGCTGGCAGGCATGATCAATCCAGCGCACGGCCCCATCGCGTGTTTGAATGCGAAACCGCACCCCCCGGGATTCGGCTTTCCCGTGCTCGTCACGTTCATGTCCATCCCAGACCTCTCGATCCTCCGGATGGATGATCTCACGAAGCAGCGCGGGGTCGCCGACAAAGCGCCGTGCAGGATACCCGGTAATGCGCTCGCAGGAAGGCGAAATGTAATGAAGCACACCATCCGGAGCAGACCAGTACTCCCAGTCGCTGGTGAAGTCCGCGACGGTGCGGTATTTCAATTCCGCATGGCGGAGGGCCAAGTTCGCCCCGCGCAGCTTGCGCAGGTTGACGACCAGAGTCAATATGAGGAGCGTCTGGATGAAAACGATTGCCGCGATGCCTATGATCTGCCATCGGTAAGCTTCCCACATGGAAAATTCCTCATTCGATGCGGCGTCCGAGACATCGCTCCCCGGAGGGGGCCCCGCTCCGGTGTCCGCGGCATATCCGAGCCGGAGCGGTCCGGCCGTTTTCGCCCGGTATTCCAGTTCGTCATTGCGCGAGCTCTCGAGGTGCCGGGGGGAAGAACCTTCGATGCTCATGCCGCCCGCCGTCAGGACGCACAGGAAACCGGGGCCGGTTTTCCGATATGCGGGAAAACCATCGCCATGCGTGTCAAGGCTCAGCACCCGTTTCATCGTCTGGGGAAAGGACCCATGTTGCTGCGGCATGGTCCGGGAATGGGCCGGCAAGGGACTCAGAATCAGGATCAGCAGGTTGATGGCAAGAACTATTACATTGATATCATTTACAAACTCAAGAAGAGGAACCGCCTGGTTCGTTGCGGGGGAGCTGCATGACCCTGCTCGATCGGCTTTCCGCGAATGGTCGACAATGTTCTCGCCATTATGTTCCCGGATAGTCTTGCAGGAAATGCGACGAAGCGCCCCCCCGAGAAATGAACCCCGCATGGATCGTTCCCCTTTCCGGCACCCTGAATGACCCGGAAAATGCTTGTCTTTAAATTCTTGTGAAGCAATGTGAGCGGATTGTCGGTGGCTGAGGCCTGGAACAGTCGAACCGGAGGGGGCCAGGTCGTGTCCCCTGAGACGCGAAATCGAGCTGGGTTATCAGCCGACAGTTCGTATCTTCGTGTGACTAATATATAAGAAATCGCGGAAAAAACAATTGAAACCACGCCTAGATTCCCGTGAATTGCACACTTTGACGGTCTCGCGAAGGGATGAGGATCGTCGCACGGCAAAGCCGGACCGGGGTTTGGTCGAAGGCGCCCGGAGATTGCGGGCGCGCGCCGCGGTCACGATATTTTGGGACCATCCCAAAATACGGCATGCTTTTCATCCGGTGCACTTCATCGGGTTTCATCCGGACCAGGGAAACTTCTATGACATTCCGAAAAGTTGCAGAATCCTTCCAAGTCACTTTCCCGTTTGGCACGAACCTCGCTTACCCCGATTGTCATGGGCATTGGAATTCGATGCGGAAGCGAATCATCCGGAGCATCTCTGGGGAACCCGAAACAATTCCCGGCGGCGAAGCCGGGCAAGCAATGCGGTCGTGATCGTCCCCGCACGAGGGGTCTCTCGAATGCGCGGTCGTTGTTCGGTGTCGTTCGCTCGTCCATTGGCCGGCGGGGGCATGACAACCGACCTCTTTCAAGTCGAGCGCATCCGGGGAATGGGGAATTGTCCGCTGCTTTCGGTCAGTCCGATGCGGCCGCCATGCAGGAGGAATGAGATGATCGGAGACCGGAAACCGGAAATGAAATTCGCCGACCGGCAGGACATCGACCCGGATTTCAGCATCGCGCGCCCGGGAGAGTGCCGAAGAACCGCCTGAAACATCTTCCCGGCAACGTCCGGGAGCCCAAAGGCTTTTGCCGGGCATGGACTTTCGCCTTCTTGAGAAGTTTCGCCGTCACCCCCGCTTAGGCCGGGGGCCGGAGTACCTGCCGGATTCGTGTTTTCGCGGAAAGTACGGCGATGGATTGCATGCCCGTTGCGGCCTTCGGGGCATGGGGATTCGCGGGGACGGCCCATCAACGTGGATTCGCCGGTTCTTGCGGCAGGCTGTGACGTGTTCCCTCGAGATTAGCGTTTTGAATGCAAGGCATTAATATAATGAAATACGAACGTTTTGGCTACCGGCCATCAGGCCGGGATTGCCCGGCATGCCCTTGAGGACCAGGTGAAAGGAGCAATCCATGAATGTGAAACGGGATTTTTTTGAGGCACTGTGCGAAGCGCTGGAAAGAATCGTCGGGTCACTCGACCATGAAGAAGTGATGAAAAGCATCGTGGAATCGACGATCGCGGCCGTTGGCTTGAAGGCGTGCAGTCTCCGGCTGCTCGACCGCAGGCGGCGCAAGCTCATCTTCGGTTCCTCCACCGGGCTCAGCGAAGGCTACATTCGAAAGGGCCCGGTTCTGATCGAAGAATCGGCCCTCGACAGGGAAGCCCTGGACGGCCGGACCGTCTACCTGGAAAACGCCCAGACCGATCCCCGGTTTCAATATCCCGAAAAGGCGAAACAGGAGGGCATTTACTCCGTCCTGGTGGCCCCGCTGACCGCCGGGGGCAAACCCGTAGGAGTACTGAGGATATACGCGGGCGAGATACGCCGTTTCGACGAAGACGAAATGCGGTTTCTCGAGGCCATGGCCCGCTTGAGCGGCCTGGCGCTGGAGAACGCCAGGCTGCACCAGACGCTTCGTATGGATTTCGAAACCCTGGTGGCCGACCGGTACAGGATAGATGAACACTGAAAGGAGACGACCGCCATGCTGAAGGTGGGAATCAATGGATTTGGAAGGATCGGTCGCCAGGTCATCAAGGCGGCCATGGAGCGACATCCGAATACACTGCGGGTCGTGGCCGTAAACGACTTGTTCGACGTACAGACCAACGCCCGACTCTTCAAGCACGATACCAACTACGGCCTGTTTTCGGGAAGCGTGGAGGCGCGCGGAGACGATCTACTGGTGAATGGCTCGCCCATCCGGTCTTTTGCCGAACGTGATCCGGCCATGATACCGTGGGATGACCTGCAGGTCGACCTGGTGGTGGAGTCCACGGGCATTTTCACCACGGGCCCCAAGGCGGCGGCCCACCTGGAAGCCGGCGCAAAGAAGGTGATCATATCGGCGCCGGCAAAGCAGATCGACCAAACCATCGTCATGGGCGTGAACCACGAACAGTACGACCCGGACAAACACCGGATCGTCTCCAACGCTTCCTGCACCACGAATTGCCTGGCACCCCCGGTGAAGGTCATCCACGAGCGTTTCGGCATACGCAAAGGCCTCATGACCACGGTCCACTCCTACACCAACGACCAGCGAATCCTCGACCTGCCGCACAAGGATCCCCGCAGGGCAAGAGCCGCGGCTCAGAACATCATACCGACGACGACGGGGGCGGCCAGAGCCCTGGCGCTTGTCATCCCCGAGATGGAAGGCAGATTCGACGGCTACTCCTTGAGAGTCCCGACCCCCACGGTGTCCGTAGTCGACTTTACGGCCGTTCTCGAAAAGGAGACCGACACCGAAACCTTGAGGGCCGTCCTGAAGGAAGCCTCCGAGAAAGAGTTGAAAGGAATTCTGCAGTGCTGTGAGGAACCCCTCGTCTCCAGCGATTTCAAGGGCAACCCTCATTCCTCCATCGTGGATATCGAGTTTACCCAGATCCTGGCAGGCAACATGGCCAAGGTCGTCTGCTGGTATGACAACGAGTGGGGATATTCCTGCCGCGTGGCGGACCTGGCTGATCATATCTGCCGCAAGGGAGGGTTCTGAGACGCACATTCGACGCGCGTGACAACCCCAGGGAACTCTGACGGACAGGAGAAGACCATGCCCATCGCCGATTATGCAACGTATTGCAGGATGCTCGATCGAGCCAAGGAAAACCGTTTTGCCTACCCGGCCATCAATGTCAGTTCCCTCACCACGGCCAATGCCGTCTTGAAGGGGCTGGCCGAAAGCCGAAGCGATGGAATCGTTCAGGTCTCGACGGGAGGAGCGGCTTTTGCCTCAGGATCATCCGTGAAGGATATGGCGCTGGGGGCCATATCCATCGCCGAGCACGTCCACCGGGTTGCCGACCGTTACAACGTCTACGTCGCCCTGCACACGGATCATTGCCAGGCCCAAATGCTGGAGAGCTTTCTCATCCCCCTCGTGGGGGAAACGGAGCGGCGTCGCAAGGCCGGGCTCCCCAACCTTTTCAACAGCCATATGTTCGACGGGAGCGCCCTGCCCCTCAAAGAGAACCTGGATATCGCCGTCCCGCTTCTCGAGCGCTGCCACCGAAACGACTTGATCCTGGAAGTCGAGGCCGGGGTGGTGGGTGGCGAGGAGGATGGAATCAAAACGGAAGGGGCTCCCGCCGAGAAGCTCTACACAACCCCCGGGGACATGCTGGAGGTTGCCCGCCGCTTCGGTGCGGTCAATGGAGCACGGTTTCTCCTTGCCGCGACTTTCGGCAATGTCCACGGAGTCTACAAACCCGGGCACGTCAAGCTCAAACCTTCCATCCTCAAAGACGGCCAGGATGCCGTGGAGAAAGCATACGGCAAGGACGCCCGGTTTTTTCTCGTGTTCCATGGGGGTTCCGGATCGCTTCCCGAAGAGATACATGAGGCCATCGATTACGGCGTCGTGAAGATGAACATCGACACCGACACGCAGTACGCCTTCACGCGCGCCGTGGCCGACCACATGATGAAGAACTACGACGTGGTGCTCAAGGTGGACGGAGAAGTGGGCGACAAGAAGAAATACGATCCCCGATCCTACCTTGCCCTGGCCGAGGCGGCCATGGCCGAGCGCGTCAAGGCGGCGGTCGCCGCCCTGAGGGGAACCGGCACCACCCTCTGCGCCGGATGACGACGTTCCTCCGGAAGCGTGATGGAGTGGCAGGGGGGCATGGCCTCATCGTGCCCGTGATCGGGCCTGCAACCCGCTTCGGGATGCTCTGCACGCTTCCCTGCGAGCCTCCGGCCCATGGCGGTCGCGGGCGGCAATGACGGAACTGAAATTTTCCCGATCTTTTTATCGAGTTGACAGGGTTGTTTCTCATATTGAGCTTTCCGCCCGTTCACGACCGGGGTCCATGTCCCCGGGTCAACAAAGTGATGGAGTCGCAAGATGGCGAAGAAACCGAAATTGAAGCAATCGGAACCGGTCGCGTGCACCGGCGGCCGCGCGGACATGAGCCTCGACGGCTTGAGACGCACTTTTCGCGAGCATGTGTTCTACACCCAGGGGCGGTTTCCCTCGGTCGCCACCAGGAACGACCTGTACATGGCCTTCGCCTATACCGTGAGGGATCAACTCCTGCACCGCTGGATCAAGACCGTCGAGCAGATGGCGGGAAAAGACCTCAAGATCGTCAGCTATCTGTCGGCCGAATTCCTCCTTGGCCCTCACCTGGAAAACAACCTGATCAACCTGGGCATCTACGATGACGTCCTCAGGATCGCTGAGTCGGAGGGGCATGATATCCGGAGGATCTTCGACCAGGAGGAGGAGCCAGGACTCGGCAATGGCGGCCTGGGCAGGCTGGCGGCCTGCTATCTCGATTCCCTTGCCAGCCTCGAGATCCCTGCGATCGGGTACGGCATCCGTTACGAATTCGGCATTTTCGACCAGGAGGTCCGGGACGGCTGGCAGGTGGAACGCACCGACCAGTGGCTCCGATTGGGCAATCCCTGGGAGCTCGCGCGACCGGAGATCACCTGCCGCGTGAGCTTCGGGGGACGCACGGAGCCCTATCAAGACGATCGGGGCCGGTATCGCGTTCGATGGATTCCTCACCGCACCGTGAAGGGTGTCGCCTACGACACCCCCATCCTGGGATACCGTGTGAACACGTGCAATCTGTTGAGGCTCTGGAAGGCCGAGGCGATCGAATCCTTCGAGTTCGAGGCGTTCAATGTCGGAGATTATTACGGCGCCGTGGACGAAAAGATCTATTCGGAAAACATCACGAAGGTACTCTATCCCAATGACGAACCGGTCCAGGGCAAACAACTCCGGCTCGAGCAACAGTATTTCTTCGTTTCCTGCTCCCTGCAGGACATGCTTCGTATTTACAGGCTGGCCGGAGGCAAGCCGGACCGGTTTTCCAGCCACTTCGCCATCCAGCTCAACGACACGCATCCCGCCCTGGGCGTCGCGGAACTGATGCGCCTCCTGGTCGACGAAGAGGGCATGGACTGGGAACCGGCATGGGATGTCACCTGCAAGACCTTCGGCTACACCAATCACACCCTTCTTCCGGAAGCCCTCGAGAAGTGGCCGGTGGACCTGTTTGCCGGCCTTTTCCCAAGGCACATGGAAATCATATATGAGATCAACCGGCGGTTTCTCGACGAGGTCAGGCATAGGTGGCCCGGCGATGAGGCGCGGGTCGCCAGGATGTCTCTCATCGACGAAAGCGGTGGACGCTTCGTGCGCATGGCGCATCTCGCCTGTGTCGGCAGCCACGCCATCAACGGGGTGGCGGAGCTCCACACCCGGCTGCTCAAGGAAGACGTATTGCGCGACTTCCACGAGATGACACCCGAAAAATTCAGCAACAAGACCAACGGAGTCACGCCGCGACGCTTCATGGTTCTGAGCAATCCCGGCTTGACTCGCCTCATTGAGGACAAAATCGGCGACACCTGGATCCGCAGGCTGGAGGAGCTCAGGAATCTCGAGCCATATATCGACGATCCCGGTTTTCGTGAGGAGTGGCGCCGGGTGAAGCTCGAGAACAAGAAAAACCTGGCCCGGGTCATCCGGGAACGCACCGGGATCGAGGTCGACCCGGCTTCGATGTTCGACATCCAGGTGAAGCGACTCCACGAGTACAAACGCCAGCACCTGAACGTCTTTCACATCATTGCGCTCTACAATCGGATCAAGGAGAATCCCTCCTGCGACCTGTGCCCCCGGACCTTCATCTTCGGAGGGAAGGCCGCGCCCGGCTATTTCATGGCGAAGCTCATCATCAAGCTGATCAACTCCGTCGGCGACACGGTCAACCGGGATCCCGACGTGAACGGTCGCCTCAAGGTCGTCTTCTTCCCCGATCTGAACGTCAAGAACGCGAAATTCATCTACCCGGCCGCCGACCTGTCGGAGCAGATCTCCACCGCGGGGAAGGAGGCTTCGGGAACCGGGAACATGAAATTTTCCATGAACGGCGCTTTGACCATCGGGACCCTGGACGGAGCCAACGTGGAAATCAGGGAGGAAGTGGGCGCCGAGAATTTCTTCCTGTTCGGCCTGACGGCCGAGGAGGTCTACTCGCTCAAGAGAGACGGATACCGTCCCTCGGAATATTTTCAAGCCAATCCGGAGCTACAGCGGGTCGTCGAACGCATCGGTTCGGGTTATTTTTCCAACGGCGACCGGGAGCTGTTCAAACCATTGGTCGATGCTCTCATGTTCCACGACACCTTCATGCTGTTCGCTGATTTCGGTTCCTACGTGGATGTGCAGGGCCGGGTCGACGAGGCCTATCGCGACCGGGAACACTGGACCCGCATGTCCATCCTCAATTCCGCCCGGATGGGCAAGTTTTCCTCCGACCGGGCGATCCGTGAATACTGCGAGGACATCTGGAAGGTCAAGCCGGTCCCCATCCTCCTGGAGTGATGGGGGTCGGGTCCGCGAGACGGTCCGACTGGCGTGCCCCGCGCAAAGCCGTTCCACCGGCCGGACGCTTTGGCGCCGGACGAAATCGTTTGGTGATGTTCTCCTTCTGTCGTGAGGCAATCATGGGAACTCTGCGAGCAATCGACGAATGGATACCAGGCGAGGGAGCTCCATGGCCCCTTGGGGCGAGCTGGATGGAGTCGCAACGGGCATATAATTTCGCCCTTTATTCGCGCAACGCCCGGAGCGTCACCCTGCTGCTTTACGCCGAGGACGATCCCGCGATTCCGGTTCATTTCCGTGTTCTCGACCCCGTCCTCAACAAGACGGGCCTGATATGGCATTGCGCCGTACCGGAGGAGGAGCTCCGAGGGGCTTCCCTCTATGCGTACCGGATCGAAGGCCCCTACGATCCGCGCAACGGGCATCGGTTCAACGCAAAGAAAGTTCTTTTCGATCCTTTCGCCCTTTCCATCCATTTCCCTCCCGGGTTCAGCCGCACCTCGGCCTCGGGGCCGGACCCCACGGACGGGATGGCGCCCCTGGGGCGGCTCTCAAAGGATCCGAACGCGTTCGACTGGGGAGAGGACCCACGTCCTCGCCATGCCCACGACCTCATCGTCTATGAGCTCCACGTCAAGGGCTTCACGGCGAAGCCCAACTCGGGCGTGAGCCCGCAAAACCGAGGGACCTTTGCCGGGCTCGTGGAAAAGATACCTTATCTGAAGGATATCGGGATCACCGCCGTGGAGCTCCTTCCCGTCCATCAGTTCGATCCGGGGGAGGGAAACTACTGGGGCTATATGACCCTCAACTTCTTCTCACCCCACCACGGATACGCTTCAGGCGATCCCCACCGGGAATTCCGGGCGATGGTGAAAGCCTTTCACGCCGCGGGAATCGAGGTGTGGCTCGACGTCGTCTACAATCATACCAGCGAGGGCGGCGAGAATGGTCCCACTTACAGCTACCGCGGTGTGGATAACAAGAGCTACTACCTCGCGAGGCAGGATACCGGAGAGTATCTCAACGACACCGGCTGCGGCAACACAATGAACTGCGCGCATCCCATCGTTCGGGCACTCGTTCTGACCAGCCTGCATCACTGGGCGACAAACATGCACGTGGACGGGTTCCGTTTCGACCTGGCATCCATTTTCGCGCGCGCGCTCGACGGCTCCATGAACACCCTGGACCCGCCGCTGATCGCGGAGATCGGCCTGCTTGGATACATGCGCGACGTGAGACTCGTCGCGGAGGCGTGGGATATCGGGAGTTACCTGCTCGGACGAAGCTTTCCCGGCCTGATGTGGCGCCAGTGGAACGGAAAATTCCGCGACGACATCCGCTCCTTCGTCAAAGGGGATGCGGCGATGGTCGGAGCCCTGATGCAACGCTTGTACGGGAGTGATGACCTTTTTCCGGACGGGCCGGTGGAGGTGTATCGCCCGTACCAGAGCGTGAACTTCATCACCGCCCATGACGGCTTCTGTCTCTACGATTTGGTTGCGTACAACGAAAAACACAACATGCCCAACGGCCACCACAACACGGACGGGGCAGACGACAACCGAAGCTGGAATTGCGGCTGGGAGGGCGACTCCGGGGTTCCCCTTGAAGTCATGGCGCTACGCCGGCGGCAGGTCAAGAATTTCTTCTGCCTGCTCATGCTCGCCAACGGAACCCCCATGTTCTGCGCCGGTGATGAATTCATGAACACACAGAAAGGCAACAACAACCCTTACAACCAGGACAATGAGATCACCTGGCTGGACTGGGAGCTTCTCGAACGCAACCGGGACATGCTGCGTTTCTTCAAGGGCATGATCCGATTCCGAAAAGCGCATCCGTCCATCGGGCGGGGCCGCTACTGGCGCGAGGACGTCCGTTGGTACGGAAGCACGGGGGAAGTGGACCTTTCCCCGGACTCCAGGTCTCTGGCCTACTTTTTGCGCGGGTCCGGTCTCGGCGACAGCGACCTCTACGTGATGATCAATGCGTGCTGGAAGGACCTGGATTTCACCCTCCAGGTGGGTCGGGCGGCGGAGTGGCGCCGCATTGCGGATACCGGTCTCCCGAGTCCGGACGACATTGCGGAGACGGAAAAAGGCTATCCAATCACCAGCCTCCAATATCCGGTAAAAGCCCGGTCGATCGTGGTGCTCGAGCGGTGAGCGCGGACCTTCCCCACGGACGGGATGGGTTGAAGTGAGCCGGGAGAGGAAAAAGCACGGGAGAAGAAACATGTCGAAGAGCGTTTACATCACCGGCACTGGGCCCGGAAGCGGAAAATCCTTGGTCGTGCTCGGAGTGATGGAGCTGCTGGCGCGTCACAGCCGTAAGTTGGGCTTCTTTCGCCCCATTGTCGAGGGAGAAGTGAGCGCGGATCCGCTGGTGACCCTCATCACGAGCCGGTACGGTATCACGATTCCGGCTGAGCGCATGTTCGGTGCCGACTATGCGGTCGCCAGGGACCTGATCGCCGGTGACAAACTGGACGAACTGCACAGCCGGATCATCGAAAAGTACGAAGGCCTCGCGCAGAAGTGCGACTTCGTGGTCTGCGCCGGCACCGACTACAAGGCCGTGCACACGGCGCTGGAGTTCGAGTTCAATGTCGAAGTGGCACGGAACCTCGGCGCGCCCCTCATGCCCGTTGTCTCCGGTCGAGGAAGGACACCGGGGGGAATCGCGGATTCTGTGCGGGTGCTGACGGAATTCCTGGAGGCTAGGAAGTGCGACGTCCTTTCGGTGATTGTGAACAGGGTCGCACCTGTCGATGTAAAGCAGGCGGCGACTCGAATCGAGGACACCGCGCCCACTGGAATGCCCGTGTTCGTTCTGCCGGATCACCCTCTGCTCGACAAGCCCACGGTGGGCGAAATAATGAGGGCTCTCGGGGCGGGAATGGTGCATGGAGACGCGAACCGGCTCGACCGTGAAGTGGCCGGGTACAGGGTGGCCGCCATGGAACTGCCCAACTTCCTGGATCACCTGCTGGAAGGCTGCATGGTCATCACGCCCGGTGACCGCTCCGATATCCTCATCGGAACACTGGCGGCGGACGCGGCCACTTCCTACCCGGGGATTGCGGGCGTCGTCCTCACGGGCGGATTCAAGCCCGCGCCCCAGGTGCAGCGTCTCTTCGAGGGCCTGAGACGTTCGCCCGTCCCGATCCTGCATGTGGACGCCGACACCTTCGAGACCGTGACAGAGGTGAACGCCGTGCTCGCGGGCCTCTCCCCCGAGAATCAGAGGAAGATCGCCGGCGCCCTCGGGGTTTTCGAATCCAACGTGGACGTGAGCCTGTTGGAGGGCCGGATCGCGGTCATGCGTTCCTCCCGCGTCACGCCGCTCATGTTCCAGCACGATCTCTTGAGCGGCGCGCGGGCGAAGCGCCGGCACATCGTTCTTCCCGAAGGCACCGAGAAACGGATCCTCAGGGCGGCGGAACTGCTCCGGCTGCGGGACGTCGTTGACATCACGCTGCTCGGAAGCCCCGGCGAGGTCGAGGAGAAGATCACATCCCTCGGCCTTTCCCTCCCCGGCGTCAAGATCGTCGACCCTGTGACGTCGGAGCTCCGCGAGGATTTTGGGCGGACTTATTTCGAGCTCCGGAAACATAAGGGGATTTCCCTGCAGATGGCCATGGACGCCATGTCCGACGTCAGCTATTTCGGGACCATGATGGTTTGCCGGGGCATTGCCGACGGCATGGTCTCCGGAGCGGTCCATTCGACGCAGCACACGATCCGTCCCGCCCTGGAGATCATCAGGACCAGGCCGGGCTGCCCGATCGTCTCCAGCGTCTTCTTCATGTGTCTTGCGGACCGCGTTCTGGTTTACGGCGACTGCGCGGTCAACCCCGATCCCGATGCCGAGCAGCTGGCGCACATCGCCGTCAGTTCCGCTTCAACGGCCCGCAATTTCGGCATTGAGCCGCGTGTGGCGATGCTCTCTTACTCGACGGGGGAATCCGGCAAGGGAGCCGACGTCGAAAAGGTGAAGGAAGCGACCCGGCTCGCCAGGCGGCTTTGCCCGGACCTCAAGCTGGAGGGCCCCGTTCAGTATGATGCCGCCGTCGATCCGGAGGTCGCCAGGGTGAAGCTGCCGGAGAGCGAAGTCGCGGGCCGTGCCACCGTTTTCATCTTCCCCGATCTCAACGCAGGCAACAATGCCTACAAGGCGGTGCAACGGACGGCAAATGCCGTCGCCATAGGTCCGGTCCTGCAGGGGCTGAACAAACCGGTCAACGACCTGAGCCGGGGATGCACCGTCGTCGACATCGTCAACACCGTCGCCATAACCGCCATCCAGGCCCAGATGGAAGGAGACGCCACATGAGGGTGATCGTCGTCAATTCGGGCAGTTCCTCGATCAAGTACGAAGTGTTCGCTCTGGACGACTGCTCCACGCTGGTGGACGGCCTGCTCGAGAGGATCGGAACGCGTAATGCCAGGTTCAAGCGCCGCTGGCTGACCGATTCCGGCCACTGGGAGGAAATGGAGGAGACCCGGCCGATTGCGGACCACCATGAAGGTTTCCGGTTCCTCCTCGATGCGGCCGTGCGCTATCCCACCACCCGTGTCGCCCCCGGAGCGTTTTTCGGATTCGGCCATCGTGTCGTCCACGGGGGAGAGGTATTCCATGAACCGGTGATCGTCGACGATGAGGTCGTCCAGCGGATCAAGGACCTTATCCCTCTCGCCCCGCTCCACAACCCCGCCAATGTCGCCGCCATCGAGGCGCTTCGATTGATCCGTCCCGATGTGCCCAACGTGGCGGTTTTCGACACGGCCTTTCACCAGAGCATGCCGCCCAAAGCATTTCTGTACGCATTGCCCCACGAACTGTACCGCGAGCATCACGTGCGGCGCTATGGGTTCCATGGGACCTCGCATCGTTACGTTGCGGGAGAAGCCGCGCGTCACCTGGGGCTGCCCGAGGATTACGCGAACCTGATCACCCTGCATCTCGGCAACGGGGCGAGCGCCACCGCCGTGCAGGGCGGCAGGAGCATCGATACCTCCATGGGCCTCACGCCCCTGGAAGGCCTCATCATGGGCACGAGATGCGGAGATCTGGACCCGGCGGTTCATTTCTACATTTCGCGGAAAACCGGCCGGTCCTTTGAAGAGCTTGAAGCCATCATGAACAAGGAAAGCGGGCTGAAGGGCATCTGCGGCACGAACGACATGCGGGAAATCCAGCGCCGCTCCGCAGACGGCGATGCCCGGGCGCAACTGGCCTTCGAAATGTTCTGCTACCGGATCAGGAAATACATCGGCGCCTATTCCGCGGCGCTTGGCCGGGTCGACGCCATTGTCTTTACGGGGGGCATCGGTGAGAATTCGGCCCCCGTTCGAAGAGAATGCTGCGATGGGCTGACGAACCTCGGGGTCGTGCTCGACCCCCGAAGGAACGAAGAGGACTGGAGCGGTCTTCATGAAATCCAGAGAGAGGACAGTCCGGTGAAGATTCTTGTCATACCGACCGACGAGGAGCGTGAGATCGCGCGCCAGACGATTCAGACCATACGCCGGGCAGGCGTTGCGGGTGGAGCCCGAAACCCGTGATTCCCGGCGCGCCGGGCGCGGGAGCGCCACCCATGCTCCGGCACAAACTCCATACCGCCGGGCGGACGGCTCACGATCTCTACCCGGTAAGAGGAAGACCTGACATGATCGATGCGCGAAACTACAGAGTGGAAGACAAGCTCAAGAACGGCGCCGACGTGACCATCAGGGCCATTCGCCCCGACGACAGGAACCGGATCGTGGAGGCGTTCGGGCACCTTGAGAAGGAAACCATCTACTCGCGGTTTTTTCGTTATAAGAGCCGGCTCACCGACGAAGAGCTCCGCGCGTTCACGGAAGCTGATTTCAAGAATGTCGTTGCACTGGTGGTCACGATACCGGCCGGTGGAGAGGATGAAACCGTCATCGGCTCGGGAAGCTATGTTCTATATGGTCCCTCAGACGCCCAGGGCAGGGCGGAAGTTGCTTTTACCGTCGAGGAAGACTACCAGGGCCAGGGGATCGCGAGCCGCATTCTGAAACACCTCGTTCATATCGCCCGGGAGCAGGGGGTGCTGCGGTTCGAAGCCGAGGTGCTTGCCGAGAACCGGGCGATGCTTGCGGTCTTTGCCCACAGCGGACTCCCCATGAAGACGTCGCTGGAGGAGGGTGTGGTGTACGTGTCCCTTTCCCTGCAGGCGCAGGCGTCATGAACGAAGCGCCCGGCGGTTCGGCCGCGGAAAAACCCACCCCAATGCACCGCCGCGTCAACGGAGGACTTCGATGACACTGCCGCTCAACAAGACCAAAATCGTATGCACCATAGGGCCCGCTTCGCGTTCCCCGGAGGTGATGAAGTCGCTGCTGATGGCCGGCATGAACGTCGCGCGGCTCAATTTCTCGCACGGTGATTTCTCGGGTCACAAAGGGGTGATCGAAGATCTCCGGGCCGCGGCCACCGCCACCGGCCGCCGTATTGCCATCATGGCGGACCTTCCCGGCCCGAAGATGCGCATCGGCAGGTTTGGTTCCGAACCGATCGACCTGAAACCGGGGGACCTTTTCACCCTCACGACCGGCGACGTGCCCGGCGACGAACGCAAGGTCTCCGTCAGCTTCTCCCCTCTCCCCCGGGTCGTCAGACCCGGCGACACGCTCTACCTGAACGACGGCCTGATCCAGGTGGATGTGGACCGGGTGCGGGAGAACGACGTCGACTGCCGCGTCGTGGTCGGCGGTGAGCTGCGCTCGCACAAGGGGCTCAACCTCCCGGGTATCGACCTGGGCATCAGCGCCTTCACCGAACACGACCACAACTGCTTGAAATTTGCTCTCGAGAACGGTGTCGACGCGGTGAGCCAGTCGTTCGTCGAGAGCCCGGAGGACATCCGGGCGGTGAGGAACGCGGCGGCGGCCCTGGGCTACCGTCCCTTCATCATCGCCAAGATCGAACGATCCAGGGCGCTCGATCATCTCGACGACATCATCACAGCCGCGGACGCCGTCATGATCGCGCGAGGCGACCTGGGCGTGGAGCTCCCCATCGAGCGGATCCCCGTGGTTCAGAAACAGATCACGCGCGCGGCGAACATGCGCGCGAGGCCGGTCATCACCGCGACGCAGATGCTGGAATCCATGACGGCCAACCGGCGCCCCACCCGCGCTGAGGCAACCGACGTGGCCAACGCGATCCTCGATGGCTCGGACTGCGTCATGCTCTCGGGCGAGTCGGCCATGGGCGCCTATCCCGTCGATTCGGTCGCGACCCTTGCCAGGATCGCCGCCGCCATCGAGCCGCACCGCCCGATGGTCAGCGCCAGGGATCTGTTCAGGGGCATCGACCTCAAGGGCAGGGTGCCCGCGGCAAGGCTGATCGACCTCAGCGTGGAAACCGTCCTGGAATACGCCGACCCGGCCGCCGTCTTCGTTCCCACGCACCGCGGAGACACGGCCAGGAGCATCGCCCGGTTCCGCCTCCCGGCATGGATCATCGCCGTCAGCTCGGAGGAAGCCACGTGCCGGCAGCTCCAGTTTTCCTCGGGTGTCTACCCCGTATGCGAGGCCCGGCACCCCGACAACTGGAACGCCTACGTGTCGGACTGGCTCAAGGCTCACGGGATGGAAGGAAAACTCGCTGTAGTGACCGAAGGCCCCTCGAGGCGCTATCCCGACACCAACAACCGCCTCGAGATCGTGAACATGGCCTGGCCGGAAGAGGTGGACGGCTGAAGGAACCGGTTCGAAAAAGCGCTGTCCGGCCGGCCGCTTTCGCAGCGGGAGAAAATCCCGGGAAAAGGGACTGCCGAGCCCCTTCTCCCGAGCTTGGCGAAACACCGTCATCCGGCATTCGATTCCCCGTCTAGAGGCAACGGCAACCTTTCCACTCCGGAGGAACGACCATGGAATACGTAATCGCGCTGCTGAGTCAGCAACCCTTGATGACCCTTTTTCTCGTAGTCGCTTTCGGATACCTGCTGGGCGAAGTGAACATCAAGGGCTTTTCGCTGGGCGCCGGGGCGGTGCTTTTCGTGGCCCTGTTTGTCGGATGGCTGGCCCCCAAATCGGCGCCGGCGCCCCTGGTCGGGACGCTCGGTCTGGCCCTGTTCCTCTATTGCGTGGGTATCCAGTACGGCAAGCTGTTTTTTACCGGCCTCGTCAGCCCCGCGGGACGAAAGGCGAACCTTCTGGCCCTTATCGGGCTGATCGTCGCGGGAGCCGCGACACTGGCCTCCATCAACCTGTTCGGTCTGAAGCCGGGCTATGTCCTGGGAGTATTCGCCGGGTCCGGGACCTCCACCCCCGCTCTGCAGGCCGCCATGTCGTCGCTCGGCAACAGCGATCCCGCCGTCGGCTACTCGGCGACCTATCCCTTCGGCGTTGCCGGGCCGATCCTCGTCATGTACCTGGTTTTCTTCCTCTTCAAACCGAAGATCGAGGTGCCCAAAAGCGCCGCTCTCGATTTCATGGAGATTGCCGTACGAAACCCCGATCTCTTCGGGAAGAAGCTCGGGGTCGTGTTGCACATGCTGCCCTCGCAGACTGAAATCGCCGCCGTTCGCCATGAAGACCGCAACAAGTTTCCCGACCCCGCCCTCGTCCTCGGTCCGGACGATGTCCTGATGATCACCTCCGCCACCAATGCCGGCCTTGAGGAGGCGCAAAGAATCATCGGCGAGGCGGCGCCGGGGAAGATCGTCATGGACCGCTCCACCTTGGACTATTTTCGGGTGTTCGCCTCGAAGCGCTCCGTGGTGGGAACTGCTCTCGGCGACCTCAAAATTCCCGGAGGGTTCGACTACCAGCTCGTGCAGGTCACCCGCGGAGACAGCGACCTTCTTCCTCGCCGGGATCTCACCCTGGAATTCGGGGACCGGGTCGGCCTCCTGGTGAACCGGGCCAACGTTCAGGCAGTCCGCGCCTTCTTTGGCGACTCCATCAAGGGAACGGCTGATTTGAGCTATATCTCCATCGGGCTCGGAATGGCTCTCGGCCTCCTGGTCGGCCTGATTCCCCTGCCCATTCCGGGGCTCGGGAAACTGACGCTGGGCTTTGCCGGGTTGCTGCTCACGGCGCTGGTGCTCGGCTACCTCCGGCGTTCGCGTGGTCTGCACTGGACCATGCCCCTGTCGGCGAACCTGGTGCTGAGGAACCTCGGGCTCACGATCTTCCTGGCCCAAGTGGGCATATCGTGCGGGCCGAAATTTGCGCAAGCACTGGCTGAAAGCGGATTCCTGCTCGTTTTCGACGGGGTCCTGGTCCTCCTGAGCCTTGTGCTCCCCGTCATGATCATTGGCATGGCCGTTCTGAAGCTGCCGTTCGATGAGGTTTGCGGCGTGGTCGGCGGAGTAACGGGAAACCCGGCCATCCTGATGTACGCCGGCAAGCTTACGGGTACGGAAAAACCGGACGTCGGCTACGCCATGATTTTCCCCGGAGCGACCGTGATGAAGATCCTTTTCGTTCAGATTGCCGCCGCCATCTGGGGAGGATGAACGCGAGGGCATTGAAACCGCCCGGGGCTCCGACCCCTGCCGAGAACCCGTCGATTTCGCCTCCGCGCTCCCGCGACCGTCGTGGTTTTCGAGTTGGAGGAACAAAACGGAAGAATGTGGTTCGAGGAGGTTCGACCGATGAAAAAAGTCGTGTTGTTGAGGCACGGTGAAAGCGAATGGAACGGGGAGAACCGTTTTGCCGGCTGGATGGACGTGGCGCTCAACGAAAACGGGGTCCGTGAAGCCGTGAATGCGGGGCGCACCCCGCCGGTTCCCGGCGTTCGGGGGGGTCTTGTCGGTTTGCGTTGAAGACGGTAACATCGAATTGAAGGGAATAAAGCCCTGTCCAACAGTTTCGCGGGTGGCGGAGACGGGGTTTATCGCCGCCTTCCGCCGACCCGCCATAGTGCGATCTCGAACGCGAATCGGTTTCAACCTCTCGATAAATCCGACAGGAGTATCCGATGAAAATCCTGACCGCCCCCAGAATGGAGAGGTGCATCGGTTGCCACTCCTGCTCCCTGGCGTGTGCCCGGCTGGTTCACAAGATGCTCTCGTGGGACATGGCGGGAATTCGGATCGCTTCCTCCGGGGGGCTTTCCACGGGGTTCGAAGCCAGAACGTGTCTCGCCTGCCTTCCTGCTCCATGCGCGGCCGCCTGCCCCACCGGCGCGTACGCGCAACGAAAGGGCGGCGGCGTCATCGTCAGGAAGAACCTCTGCATCCGCTGCGGGGAGTGCGCCAAAGCCTGCCCGGTGGACGCCGTCTTCCTCGCCCCTGACGGAGAGCCTTTCGTGTGCATCCATTGCGGACGGTGCGTCTCGTATTGTCCGCACGACTGTCTCGAACTGGCGGACGTCGGAACCGAAGGAACGGAAGAAAGCCACGCTCGGGAGAGTGCGTCATGACAAATGAACAGTTCAAAGTGCTCGTCGTCGACCTTCCCGCCGGGCGGGGCGCCATAACCTTGCTCGAAGGCAGGGACAGCCTGGCCGGCGGCAGCGGCCTGACGGCCATGCTCTTCGACAAATACGGGCTCCCGGACCGACCGTGGGACGATCCGGAACAGCCGCTCATCTTCGCCATCGGCCCCCTTACCGGCTACTTCCCGCTCATGAGCAAGACCGTCTGCGCCTTCAAGTCCCCCTATCACGATCAGTACGCCGAAAGCCACGCCGGAGGACGCTCGGCCCTCTCGCTCAGGTTTGCGGGCTTCGATGCCCTCGTGATCCGGGGCAAGGCTCTCGCGCCGTCCTGCCTGTCGGTGGGCTCGCGTCACCTTGAGCTCAAGGACGTCCATTTCCTTTGGGGCATGGACCTTCTCAGAACCGGCAAAATGCTGCGGCGCATGTACAAAGGGGCGGGGCACCGGAGCATCCTCCGGATCGGCCCCGCGGGTGAGAACGGCTCGGCCATGGCCTGCATCAACGTGGATACGTACCGCCACTTCGGAAGACTCGGCTGCGGAGCGGCGATGGGCGCGAAAAACCTCAAGGGCATCGTCATCCTGGGCGACGGTTCGTCCTCGCTTCCCGAAGGAAAGGCCTATCCGAAGCTGTTCGCCGAAGTATACCGGAAAATGACCGACACCGACATGATGGAGAAGTACCACAACTTCGGGACCCCCATCAATATGGCGGTATTAAACGGCATCAGCGCCCTTCCCATCAGGAACCTCCAGAAAACGAGCGATCCCGGCATCGAAGGGATCACCGGGGAAACCTTCGCCCGGGATACGCTGCTGCGCAATGCCGCCTGCGCCGGGTGCCCCGTGGGTTGCGTGCACCTCGGATTCGTCCGGGAGAGGTTCATGCAAGAAAACCGCTACCTCTACCGGCAGGTCTCCTACGACCACGAGCCGATCTTTGCCGCCGGGGCCATGCTCCACGTGACGAACGCCTTCTCCGTTCTCACGCTCCTGGACACGGCGGAACGCGAGGGGCTCGACATCATGTCCGCCGGCGTAGCCCTGGCGTGGGCCACGGAGGCACTGGAAAAAGGGATCGTCACCCCCCGCGAGACCATCGTCCCCCTCAAATTCGGGGATGAAACCGCCTACCGTGAAGGGATCCACCACCTCGGGGCCGCGTCCAACGATTTCTACCGGCTCCTCGCGCAAGGAACCATGAAGGCCGCCGAACATTACGGGGGAGCCGACTTCGCCTGCGTGCTCGGCCAGGAGATGGCGGGCTACGCCACCGGAGAGGTGTTCTTCGTCTCCCAGGCCCTCGGCCTTCGGCACTCCCACCTGGACGCGGGCGGCTATTCCTACGATCAAAAGAACAAGGAGCCCGATGTCGACGGCGCGGTCCGGTTCATGGTCCAGGATGAACAGGCCAGGGTGCTGCTCACCTCCATGGTGAGCTGTCTCTTCGCCAGGGGCGTGTACGGGGACCAAGTCCTCTCCGATTGCCTGCGCTCCCTCGGCTACCTCAACCTTGCCGACGGCCTCGGAGATGTCTCCCGCAACGTTCGGAAACTGCGGTGGCGAACACGCCTGCGCACGGGCTTCGACCCGCGAACCGTGTCGATACCCAAGCGCTTCCTGGAAGTCGAGACATGGAGGGGCCGGATCGACTCGGCGTACCTGAATGCGCTCAAGGACGCCTACGCGGCGGCGATCCTCGCTCTCGGACAGGAGGATGCGTGAGGAATCGGCCATCAGAAGGGATTTTCGATCATGGGACAATTTGCGGATTATGCACTCGGGGCACTCGGGGTCAGGCTTCCCGAAGACTACGCCCGGTTCATGGATCAGCACGGGAAGAAGCTCTCGGATGATCCCGTCCATGCGCAGAGCTGGCTCCAGGGGCTTGGATCCGCTCATTTCGTGGTCGGGACCACCCTCGCCTTCCGCTCCAGGCTGCCCGGCTTTCGCCTCGAGAACGTGCTGATCGGCTATGCCGGCCTCAAGACCGTCGTCATCAACAAGGTGTACGAAGAGATCGACGAATACTTCATGCTCGACACCCGGGAGGGGAGCGTCCACGCGATTGACTCCTTCGGCGCGACAAACCGGCTTGCGGAGAGCTTCGAGGAGTGGATCGGCCCGGAGCTCCTGAGGGCCGTGCTCAAGGAACAGTACAAGAGCAGCCTCAGCGTCATCGTTTTCGATGACGAACAGAAGGCCGAAGATGCGCGCCTGAAGCTTTTGGATCTCCGGCGCGGGGGTTTCGTGGACCTGGAGGATGCCGTGGTCGTGGTGAGGGGACAGGACGGCACGGTCCGGCATCACCAGATGCACAAGCTGACGCGAAAGGGAGGGATCGCCGGGAGCATCACGGGGCTCATCGTCGGCAGCATCTTTTTCAGCCCCGTGATTGGAGCGGTCTTCGGAGCGGTTTCAGGAGCCCTGTCCGCATCGCTCACCGACATCGGAATCGACGACCGGTTCGTCGAGGATCTGTCTCGGAAGCTCAAGCCCGGGTGCTCCGCCCTGTTCACCCTGGTGCGCAAGGCAGACCCCGAGCGCGTGAGAGAGGCGTTCCTAGGTTTCGGGGGAAAGGTCCTCGTGAACTCGGTGAGCAAGGAAAGGGAGACCGCCTTGCAGGAGATCCTCGATGCGGCCGGTGAGAAAACGGAGTAGAGAAGCCGCCGCGCGGGGGAATCCTTCATGAACCGAGGGCAACCGGATGTCGACACGACGAGCCGGGACTCTTGAAACCGGGCTGCAAGCCTGTCCCCGGACAGCACATGGAGGAGGATTGCGGGTGGCTTCTGAAATCATTCGAATCGATGGAGCGCTCATGTATGTCAGGGTCTCCGGCATCATGGAACCGGCCGACCAGGAGTCCTTGCAGACCGTGGCCGCGAGGCTGATCGCTCAGGGCTTAAAGGTGCGGCTTCTTGTCACTCTCCATGAGTTTGAGGGTTGGCGGAAGGGGGCGGACTGGGGAGATATCGCCTTTTTCATGACGCATGGTAATGAGGTGGCCAGGATGGCCATCGTCGGCGATGAGAGGTGGAAGGACCAGGTCTTCGCCTTTGTCGGAAAAGGACTGAGGGATACCGAGGTCGAGTTCTTCCCGTTCCTGTCGGCAGGGGAAGCCGAGCGCTGGGTGCGGGCATGAACCCCGGAACGCTCGGCCCCGTCGGAAAGGATGCCTGCCATGAATGATTTCCTGGCACCCGCGGCCAATCTGATGCTTCTGCTCTTCGTCGTGTCCGCTCTTCTCGGCACGGGATTGAGCCTGACGCTGAGGCAGATTCTGGAGCCGTTGCGCAGTGTCCGCCTGGTGATCTCATCCCTGGCGGCAAGCTTTCTCCTGGTTCCGCTCATAGCCGTGGTCCTCACGCGAATCCACCCGTTGGAACGGCCGCTCCAGATCGGTCTCATCCTGCTGAGCATGACGGCCGGTTCCGAGGGCCTGCCCAAGATTACCGGAATCGTGAAGGGGAACACGGCTTATGCCGTGGGGCTCATGTGCATGCAACTGGTCGTTTCCCTGGTCTACGTCCCAACGCTCATTTCGGTGCTTCTGCCCGAAGTCGCGGTAGATCACGTCAAGCTGGCGACCAAGCTGGTTGTGTTGGTCTTCCTGCCCCTGGCGCTCGGGCTGCTGCTCAAGGCGCGCCGTGAATCCGCGGCCTTGCGCCTGGAGCACTGGCTTCACAAGATCTCCATGATTTCCCTGGTTCTCATGTTCGCGCTCTTCATCGCGGCCAACTATTCAGCGGTATTGGCCATCCTCCATTTCGAGGCGGTCCTGACCGTGATCGTCTACCTTGCTCTTTCATTCATCGTCGGGTATTTGCTGGGTGGCCCGAATCCGGGCACGCGAACGGCCCTGGCGGTGGGCTCCCTCCTGCGCAGCGGAAGCATCGCGATGGTCGTGGCGAGCCAGGCTTTCAACGACCCGAGAGTGATCGTCATGATCATTTCGATATTCATCCTCATGCTGCCCGTCCTGCCGGTAATGATCCGGGTGTTCCGCCCTCGCGGTTCGACATGACATGCCCCTTCCCTCCTTCGGGCCTCCGGCGCCTTATGGACGGCCCCATCTTCGGCGGTCCCCCACGCCCCGGGACACGACTTTCTACCACGATTTGAAGGTGCAAGGGTGGGAGCCGGGCTCGGCGCGGACGTGCGTGCGGCGTGCCCGGGCATCACGGTATTCCCGGTGCGAGGGCTTGGAACCGGAATGCCCGGCCCGGACGTGGGCACGATGAAACTTTGCTCACCTTACGGGTCCGGACAGTCGCATACAAGGGCTGGACCGGGAGCTCCGTGGTCAAGGGCGACCCCAATCCCTTGCCGCCCTGGGGGAACGAGCGGGCAAAGGGGGTTCCTCCGCCTGGTCGGGTTTCGAGGCAGGACTCTAGGATTCCGCTTCCTCCCGGTCCTGGCGTCCGGGGGGAAGAAGACGGTCCTTGACGAAATGTCGCTCGCCGGAGGTATACTCGTCAACCCCTTCCGCCGTTATGGCGAGCTCGCCCGTGTCGGTGCGTATGATCCACCCCTTGGACTTCATGTACCAGATATGAAATTCCATCAGGTGCTGGGGACAGCTGAGCAGATCCTCGAGATGGAGAATGCCGACACCGGCCTTGGACGCATTGTTGCGCCTGGCCGTGTAGAGCAGGCTGAGTATGCTGTGCCGGATAAGCTGGTCGGAATCGATGCCGCCCACGGGATCGGCCTGGATAAACAGCTTCCACTGCGCCGCGCGGGATTCTTCATACCCCACGTCGTACGCGGCTCTCTGCTCCGGGTTCGAAAGCACGCGAAAAGCCGTCGTCAGGCGCGAAAACTTGTCGTGATCGCCCGTGTGCGGATTGTCGGGATGGTAACGCTTGGCCAGCAGCCGGTACACGCGTTCTATGGTTTCCTGGTCCGCGTTGGGGCTCAGCTGCATGCATTCATAATAGTCGACAAAGGATGAGGCGGGCACCGGTACCTCCTTCGGAACGCGTCTGTGACGCCGGGGCTGACGGCAACGGGCCGGAACATCGCGTTTGAGCCGTCGATGCACTTCAGCCCGGAACCTTGTAAAGGGCTGCTTCTCTCGACCGGGCAACTCCACGGAGGCCGGGTCGGCACCCCCATGACGCCGAGGCTTTGGTCAAGCGCCGGTCGCGTCATGGAAACCGGGTCTGCATTCGGAGCGATCTTCCCCGTTCACCTCCCCCTCTTTTTCACATGCCATTTTCGTGCCATTTCCTGCGCCTTGGCCGCCTGGTCCAAGGTCATTTTGGCGCTGAGGGCTTCCAGGGCGCTACGGGCACCTTCCTCGCCGTTCGAAGCCGCAAGGTTCAGCCACATGTGGGCCTGGATATAGTCCTGCAGGACGCCTTCCCCCTTGACATACATGAGACCGAGGCGGGCCTGCGCCTGCGGCAGGCCCTTTTCCGCCGCTTTGCGGTACCACCTGGAGGCCTCGTTCATGTCCCGCTGCGTTCCCCGGCCCATTTCATGAAAGAGGGCGAGGTTGTACTGAGCTTCGGGGAACCCTCCCTCGGCAGCCTTGCGGTACCACGTCACCGCTTCGAACAGATCCCTGGGCCCGCCCCTGCCCTCGTAATACATTTGCGCCACCATGAACTGCGCTGAACTGTCGCCGCTTCGAGCGGCCGCGGAGTACCACTTGAACGCTTCACCGTAATCGCGCGTAACCCCCGTACCCGTTTCGTACATGGCGGCGAGCATCTTCTGGGCATCCGTGTTCCCGCGTGCGGCCCCGGCCCGGAACTCCCTGAGAGCGGTCCCGTAGTCGCCCCGCTTATAGGCCGCCATGCCGGACTTCATGCCGGCATGGACCGGGATGGCCGCAAGAAGGAGCGGCCACAGCACAAGCAGAAACGCGGCCCTCACCCTGTTCAGCATGGGGTTTGCACTGATGGTTTGCGGATTTGACTTCATCGAGGTGCCGCGGCTTACGGACTACCCCGCGATTTCGCCGCGGCTGTAATTGCGGATGAATGCGACCAACTGTTTAGACTGTTCCGCCGTGAGGTCACCGAACTGGACACCGCAACGCCTGTCCTCCGGGAGCCCGAGCCTGTAATGGCCTGAGAGGTCCACATCGTACACGATCTTGAAGGGGATGCCATCAATCGTCGACATTTCGTCGTCATGCCAGGAAATCCTGAGACTCGACGCTCCCTCGGTCTGAACGCCGCGGGCGGTGTAAGTGAAAGCGAGTCCCCCCGCGCTGATGTCGAGAAGCCGGCCCAGCTTCGGCAGGTTCGGCTGGAGCGTTGACGAAAAAACGGCGAGTGCTCCATCCATAGCCTTGAACCGCTTGTATTGCCTGGTATCCATGTCGCCCTCCCGCGAATCGAGCTTGCCTCGTGTCCGGCGCATCGCCGATCGCGAAGGTCTGTTGAGGCCTCCGGCCCGGGGAAGCGCCTCACGGCGCCCGATGCACCCACACCTACCGAAATCGCTATGAGCCTTCCCGCGAGGCTCCCCTCTGTCCGGCGAGTCGCCGCCTTTTCCAGAAAAAAAGAATGCTTACAAGCCGTTATCTCTCTCAGCCCGGGCTTGCTCGAACGGATATACCAACAGCGCAGGCGGCCGTGCACGGCCCCGCCGGAGCCGACACCCGCCTTTGTGCGTCCAGACCCCTCTAATTATTCATTTTACTGTTCTCCGAAGCAGATGCAATATTAAATTAACATCATTTTAATCTATTACACAAAAAAATGGTACGAAACGCAGGATTTCATCGGCTTGGGCGGCGAGGTCCCCGTTTGCCCCCACGATCGCCCCCGAGGGCCTCCGCGCAGTCTTTCCCTTTCAAACGATCTACTTTTGGTAGATCGAGGTCGTACCGGAGCTTTCCCTCGACGAATGGAAATACGTTCCAAACGCGCCAGGATCGGTCTGGCGCGCCGGGGCTCGATCCCAATGAGGCAACGCGCCCACGCCGCTTTCGTGACTTGGCATATATTGTGCTTAACATTTATGGATAGGCGCGGGGCCGAGAAACCTTCGCATCACTTCCGGGCCATGCACTCGAACCGGGCTTCGGGTCGGTGTCGGACCTGCTCGGAACGATTCGGCTTTCCCGGTCCGGTTGCATGGGTCCTCGCAGGCGGGGAAGGAACGGTTCATGAAAACACAAGTGAAGACGTCACGCGTGGACATCGGGAGGCTGGTGGCGGCCCCGGTGTTTGCTCTTCTCCTCTTCTTCAGCGCCCGGGGGCTCCTCGGAGGTCTAAGCTCGCTTTTCCCGCTGGACGCGGCGAAGGCCCTCCTGCTGGTACACCGCCTGCTCATTGTTGCATTTTACGTGCTGATCGTCGTTCTCTATTTCATGAGAACCGCCGCATGTTCAACGACCCGGTCCATCCCTGCCAGGTCCATCGCCGTGGCGGCGAGCTTCCTTCCCTTCGCCATCCCTCTGGCCGGGGGCGTTTCAGACGCGAGCCCGGCGGTGATGCTCGGCGCCAACGTGATCATGGCCTCGGGCATGGCCTTTGCCGTCGCGGCGCTTTTCGCCCTCGGCAGGAGCTTCAGCATTATCCCCCAGACGCGAAGCCTTGTGATGCACGGCCCCTATCGCCTGGTGCGGCACCCGCTCTATCTCGGCGAACTGGTGACGGTGGCGGGTTTCGTGCTTGCGGGCGTCACGCCTGCCAAGGTGCTCATCTTTCTCCTGCTTGCGGCGTGCCAGGTTTACCGGGCCTTGCAGGAGGAAGAGCTCCTCGCGGCAATGTTCCCGGAATACGAAGCGTATGCTGCCCGAACCCCCCGCCTGCTGCCCGGAGTATTTTAGCTTTCGGGAGTCATACGGACGTGGAAAATAGAATCGCGCGTGAGGCTGTTTCCATGCTTCGCGTATGACGCCGCGGTCATGGACCTTTGCGTTCAAGTTGACAGCATTGGGCGGGCGGGCATAAAGCCCGCCCCTTGTATGTCTGACGGGCACATCGGTCCGTGGGGGCAGGGTTTATCCCGCCCGCCCAATGTTACGTGGCTACGACGGCAGGGGCAAGGGGTATTGGACCGTGGGCTGCGCTGTCGCGCAGACCACCCTACGCGACTTTCGGGAGTCATACATACCTCGGTTTGCTTACGATGCTTTTCGGAAAAATTCATCGGCTCGTCTATTGCCCCGAATACCTTCGATAAGGCCTCGAGCGCCACCGTCATAAGAAAAAATGGCTGGACGCATGCCGCTTTATCGGATAATCTGAAGTACAATCGAACGAAAACGATTCCTGGTGACTTTTCATGTAGTTGATTCACTACGACGTCTCCACGAACTGACGCGGGTAAGGTTCCGCCGGATGTCATGCACGGGTGAAATAGGGCTGCGTGTGATTTTCCCCGACCCCGGCTTTTGAGACAAGGCGTAGAGCCCCTTACGGGCGCAAGCCGGTAGCCGGAACCCGGGCAATCGCCAGAAAGTAGACGCCCGTTATTTCGCTCACGCGAGCCGCTGTCGGAGCGGAACAGCCTCCGGCACCCCGGAGAGCTGCCTTCCACCGTGATCGGCGAGACGTTCGAGAATTCGCCCTGTCGGGGAATACCATGGATAAGCAGGGTTCAACAAAGCCCAAAGTGCGGTTGCGCCTCATCGTGGCTCTGCCGGTTGCCACGTCCATCCTGATGCTGGTCGGAGCGCTCCTGACCTCCTACCTCCTGCCCGACCGGCTGCCGTGGCCGGGACAGGATTCCATGCCGGACCTGAGGACGGCGATCCTTCTTTCCGTGTTCTGCGCGGTCATCCTGTCGTTTCTGCTCAACCTCCTGGCCGCCTTTCTCATCAGCCGCAACCTCAGGAGGCTCATGGCCAAGGCAAGCTCCATGATTCCCGTGGGGTCGGAATCCATGCAGAAGTCCGAAGCCGCTAATGAAATGAAGGCCCTGGGGATCATTCTCGACGAGGTCGAGGTCACCCTCGACCGCTTCATTCAGGACAGCTACATCCTGGAAAACCTCCCCGAAGCGCTCATCACGGTGGACGCCACGGGGGAGGTCCGGGCGCTGAACAGGAGGGCGGCGCGATTGTTCAACACGGCGTTGTGGAACATCAGGGGGAGACGCCTGGAGGAAATCGTCCCGAAAAGCCTCCGCAACGAGTCGTTCCACCGGATGGTGCTCAAGGGTCTCGAGGGGACCGAAAGCCATTCGAGCCTGATCCGCCTGTCCACGGACGCCAAGACGGAACTTCTGCTCTGGGTTGGCGTGAGCCCGGTGGAACTGAGCGGGGGGCAGCGCGGGGTCACCATATCGTTCAAGGATCAGACGGATATCGTTTCGGTGAGAAACCAGATCCAGAAGCTGGAACGGCTTGCCGCCGTGGGGAAGGTCTCGGCGCATATCGCTCACGAGGTCCGCAATCCCCTCGGTTCCATCAAGACCCTCACGGAGCTGATTCGCGAGGACTTGAGGCCGGACGATACGCAGGCGAAATATGCCGACGTCATCTTGGACCAGGTGGGGAGGCTGGACCGGCTCATCGAGGACGTTCTCTCCTTCTCCCGCAGCTCCCTGCTGAACGTGGAGAAGGCCGAGCTCCCCGTCCTGCTTTCCCAGATGGTCGATCTCGCCCGGCACAGTTTTCCCGAAAAGGGCGTGAAAGTCGAAGAACACTACGATCCCGTGCTGCCGCCCGTCTGGTGCGACCCGGAAAGGCTCTGCCAGGCCTTCCTGAACGTTCTCATCAACGCGTTCGAGGCCTGCGCCGCCGGAGGGCACATCAAGGTTTACGCCACGTACGAGCGGGGCGGCACGGCCAACGGGAGCGTGATCGGGATTCGGGTCAAGGACGACGGGCCAGGGATCCCCGAGTCCAATCTGCAGAAGGCTTTTGAGCCTTTCTTTACGACGAAATCGCACGGCACGGGGCTCGGGCTGGCTTGCACTTACAACATCATCAACGCCCACGGCGGCAGGATCGAGCTTGCGAACAGACCTTCCGGCGGAGCCTCCGTTCAGATCCTCCTGCCGGAAAATCACACGCTCGAGTCCCCGCTGGACGAACCGGTGGAGTACCATGGCTGAGAAAATTCTCATTGTCGACGACGATCCGGGCATGCAGATCGCCCTCAACGAGTTTCTCAAGAAGAGAGGCTACGAAACCGATTCCGCCGTTTCCGCCGAGGAAGCCCTGGACAGGGTCAAACACGCCTCCTACGACTTGATTTTCCTGGATGTGCGGCTCCCCGGCATGACGGGAATCGATGCCATCTGCCGGATCAGGAATTTCGACGAACAGGGCGAGATCATCGTCATCACGGCCCACGGCACCCGGGACGTTGCCCTGGAAGCCGTCAGAAACGGGGCGTACGACTATTTCACCAAGCCTTTCAGCCTGCAGGAAATGGATGTCGTCATCCGCAGGGCCCTGGAAAAAAGAAGACTCCAGAAGGAGCTCAGCGAGCTGCGCAAACGCACGGGGACGACGGAGCCCATCGACCGGATCATCGGACAGAGCGAGGGCATGAAACGGGTGAAAGCGATGGTCGCCAGGATCGCCCCGCTCGAAACCACCGTCCTCGTCACGGGAGAGAGCGGAACGGGCAAGGAGTTGGTGGCCGACATGCTCCACATGCTCAGCGCAAGGGCGAGCGCAGCCTGCATCAAGATCAACTGCGCGTCCATCCCGGAAACGCTTCTCGAGAGCGAGTTGTTCGGCTATGAGCGCGGGGCGTTCACCGGGGCCGTCTCCTCCAGGCAGGGGAAATTCGAGCTGGCGCACACCGGCACCATCTTTCTCGACGAAATCGGGGACATGCCGTCGAGCCTCCAGGCGAAACTGCTGCGGGTGGTGGAACAGAAGCAGGTCGACCGGCTCGGCGGGAAGAAACCGGTGAAGGTGGACGTGCGGGTGGTCGCCGCAACCAACCGCGACCTCCTGGAGCTTGTCACCCGCAAGGAGTTCCGGGCGGACCTCTACTACCGGTTGAACGTCGCCGCCATTCACGTGCCGCCGCTACGCGACCGCAAGGAGGACCTGCCGCTCCTGGTCGGGCATTTCCTGAGGGAAATCAACGTCAAGCTGGGCACGGACCTGTCCGGGATTTCCAGGGAAGCCATGGAGCTGCTGTTCGGCCACGACTGGCCCGGCAACGTGCGGGAGCTTGCCAACCTGCTGGAGCGGGTGGCCATCGTCAACAGGGGAACCACCGTCTCGCCCGAAGCGGTGAGGATCGCCCTTCAGAAGCATTCCAACGCCCTGGCCGAAGAGGGGGGACAGGCGATGTCCCTCGGGGATACGCTCGATGAGCTGGAGCGGAATCTCATTCTCGACGCCCTGCGCAGATGCTGCGGAGTGCAGACCAAAGCGGCGGAAATGCTGGGCCTCAGCGCCAAGAATTTCTGGAAGAAGATGAAAAAGCACGGCATACGGTATGACGGTGAACGACATACCGAGGAGTTCTCTCAATGAAACCCCGCTGCGCCTCAAACCTGCTCCTACGTTCATCCCGCCCGGCGGATTCCCCGTCGCCAGATGCGCGATTGCGGATCCCCTCTCCGTTGAGAACGATCTACCAATAGTAGACTCACCCGGCGCAAAAACCGCGCACAGCCTCAATCGCCATCGATGGCACGGTTGTTGCTACTCTAATCGGGCAAAACAGTTTGGTGTTATCAGGACCAAAGAATTCAAATGCTAAAAAAGGAGTGCAACATGAAAAAGTTCATCAAGTTCTTGAGAGACGAAGAAGGCGTGACCGCGATCGAGTACGGTCTCATCGCCGCCCTGATCGCCGTCGTGATCATTCTTGCGGTTACCTCCGTGGGCACGAATCTCACGGCCGTCTTCAACAGGGTCGCCACCGAGTTGGCATCTGCGCTCTAGTGGCGGAGCGTAGCGTTGTGGGGGTATTTTTGTGTGGGGGTACGGTCCGGCCGCAACGGCCGGACCCGCAACCGTTTCCGACTGCCGGTTGTTGGCCCCGGCCGACGGAGCGGGATGCCCGAAGCAACGGACGTATATCTGAGCAGGAATCCTAGCTGAGAGGTTCATGCGATGAGAGGCGACAACACTTCCGGGTTTGAGAGTCTGCTGTCCGGCCTCCGCGTCCTGATCTGCGAGGAACGGGGAGCCACCGCGATCGAGTATGCTCTGATTGCCTCTCTGATCGTGCTTGCCGCAGCGTCGGCGATGGTGGCCACGAGCGACAGCGTCATCAGCATTTTCAATTACTGGACCAACGCGGTGGTCAGTGCCCTGAGCGGAGGATGAAGTCCCGCGTCGAAATCCGCATTGCCGAGACAGATTCTCCCCGTTCAGTGCCGTCCTTCCTGGAACCTCGAAGTTACCGGACTCCGGACATTGCATGTCGAGAGTGGAATCTGTCCACAATACGCTTCGGTTCATACCCCCACACAGAACTTCTGTAGCCGACCATACCCCGCCTTGAATCATTGGTGTCTTTTTCAGTGTTTTGACAGTTTTTCTATTGACTTCGGGGATTGATGGGTGCTAGCAGTGAATCAATAATTAATGCTAGCCAGTAGATAGTCTGATTGTTAACAATTATTTTGTAAAGGCTGGGCGGTCAAGATGTCGGTCCTGATCAGTATGTGACAGCGCTGGACGGGGGCGGCTTTCACCATTGGTTCGTTCCTGGCGTGTTTGAGGTAATCGGTCCTTCAACATTCAGAGGCGGTTTCTCATGGCGGCATCGCTAAACGGCATCCTCGGAGGATTGCTCTGCGTGGTCCTGATCGTGGTCGCCGTGGAAGACATGCGCAAGCATAGAATCAGGAATTTGTACACGTTCCCGATGGTTGCCGTGGGGCTTTCGTTTCACGCCTTGAGCGGCGGTCTGGATGGGTTGGTTTTCAGCCTGAAGGGTTTGGGACTGGGGATTGCGTTTCTGATATTCCCTTATGTCTTGGGGATAATGGGCGCCGGCGACGTCAAGCTCATGGGCGCGGTCGGGGCGGTTGTCGGCTCGCGCGGGGCGTTGGTCGCGTTTCTGTTGACGTGCGTTGCCGGTGGTGTTCTCGCAGTCATTGTCATGGTTCTGAACTGGAAGTATACGATGAAGCGGCTCCGTGCCGCGTGGACCGCGGTGCGAGCGCTCCCGCCCGAAGGTCGAGCGAGCGGCGAGGCTTCCGGCGGAGATTCGAAAAAACCCGGGCTTCCTTACGGGGTGGCCATAGCGGCGGGCACGATCGCGTTCATGGCCCTGGAATGGCTCGGGTACGACGTTTCGCATCTTCTATGGACTTAAACGGCTCCAGACTTCAGCGCAGTATTGTCCGCAACAGCTTGGCGAGGTGACACATGGCGAGATTCAGAGCGATATTTCCGCTGGCCCTGGCGATCGTATTGGCGCTGGTGGCCTCCGTTGTCGTCTACAAATGGGTGCAGATGAAGACCGGCGTGCAGACGACGGTCGTCACGGAAAAGGCGGAGCCGGGCGGCGTGCAGGTGGCCCTGGCCAGCGCCGATCTGCCCTGGGGAACCAAGCTGACCCGGGAAATGGTGAAGATGGCGGAATATCCTCCCAAGCACCTGCCGGCCGGGTATTTTTCGGACCCGGCAAAGATCGAGGGCAGAGTCCTCATAAGCCCGGTCAAGCAGGGCGAGCAGCTCCTGGAGTCCAAGCTCGCCCCCCTCAGCGTGACGACCGGCGGGGTATCGGCGGTCGTCAGCGTGGGCAAGCGCGCCATCGCCGTGGCGGGTGACAAGGTCATCGGGCTGGCCGGTTTCATCCAGCCCGGCAATTTCGTCGACGTGCTGGTCACCATCAGGGACACGCAGGAAAAAACTCCCAGCACGAGCAAGGTGGTGCTGGAAAACGTGAAGGTGCTCGCCACCGGCACGGTGATCGACAAGAAGGCGGGGACCGAGCCGGGCCCGGTGGACGTCTTCACGCTCGAGGTCACGCCGGAGGAAGCGGAGCGGCTGGCGTTCGCGGCTTCCCTGGGCAAGCTTCATTTCGCCCTGAGAAACGTGACCGACACCGAGGTGGTTTACACCATGGGGACGACCATCGCCGACGCGCTGGATGCCTACCGACCCCGCATGAAAATGGTGTCCACCCAGCCTGTCGTAAAGCCCGAACCCGAAGCAAGGAAAGAACCGGCGAGATCGTTTTCCCGGATGGAAATCATCAAGGGCTCCAAGGTCTCGCAGGTCGATTTCGAAAACAGGCGGTAAGGGGGAAACCGCTTTCCGGAAAAACCCGAGGAGAGGAAAGGATACCTGTCTATGTGCAGCAGGCTGGGTTTGGTGGGTTTTGTGAAGGCATCCTTGGTCCTTGCCTTCTCTCTGGTGATGATCTTTTCTTCCGCGGGCCACGCCGCCGGGCCGGTCAAGGTGGTCACGGGGGAACATGCCGCGAGGAAGATTCACCTCCAGGTGGGCAAGTCGGTCATTGTGCGGAGCGGCGCCCCGGTGGTGCGCACCACCCTGGGTTCCCCGGACATCGCCGACATCGTGGCACTCTCCCCGACGCAGATTTATATTACCGGCAAGGCCACCGGGGTGACGAACCTCACCCTGTGGCAGAGCGACGACAAGGTGTCCGCGATCTATGACATCGAGGTGGCGCCGGATACCATGCGGCTCAAGGAAAAGCTGCACGAGATCCTTCCCGGAGAACGGGATATCAAGGTTTCCGCCTCCCACGACTCGCTGACCCTCTCGGGAACGATCTCCAGCTCGACCCATCTCGCCCAGGCCATGACGCTTGCTGAGGCCTACAGCGGCGGGAAAAAGGTGATCAACCTGCTCCAGGTGTCGGGCGTGCACCAGGTGATGCTGGAAGTGCGCGTGGCGGAAATGTCGCGCACACTCACCAACCGGCTGGGGATCAACTCCATCTGGAACGTGCACGGCAGCATGGGAGCGTCGCTGCTCGGGAACCTGGCTTCCCTGGACAAGTTCGCCGGCTCCTATTCCGGGTCCAGTAGTGAATTCACCTTCGCGCCCACGGTCAACTCGCTGTTTCACATCCTCGGGGGACCGTTCACGTGGACGGCTTTCATCGACGCCCTCAAGGAAGACGGCCTCGTCAAGGTTCTTGCCGAGCCGACGCTCATCGCCATGAGCGGCCAGTCGGCCAGCTTCCTGGCCGGGGGGGAGTTTCCCATCCCCGTGCCGCAGGGGCTCGGGACCGTGGGAATCGAGTACAAGCAGTTCGGCGTCAGCCTGGCCTTCACGCCGACGGTGCTCAACGACAAGCGGATGAACATCATCGTCGCCCCCGAGGTGTCGGAGCTCGACTACACCACGGCGATAAACATAGCCGGCGTCGCCGTCCCGGGTCTCACCACCAGGAAAGTCTCCACGGCCATCGAGTTGAACGACGGCCAGAGCTTCGCTATTGCGGGGCTGCTCAAGGACACCATCCGGGAGGACGCGAAGAAATTCCCGATCCTTGGAAGCGTTCCGGTGCTGGGAGCGCTTTTCCGCAGCGTTTCCTTCCAGAGGAACGAGACGGAACTGATCGTGATCGTCACGCCGCGGCTGGCGAAGCCCATCGACGTCGCCACCCAGCCGCTGCCGACGGACAAGTTCATCGAGCCCAGCGATTCGGAGTTTTTCTTCCTGGGCCTGCTGCAGGGGCGGGGCCAAAAGCCGGCTCCGCGCGCGCCGCTACCGATCACCGACAAAAAAGCGGGGTTCGACGGGGAGTTCGGCCACACCGTGCCGTAGCGGGGCGCGGTTGCGAATGTTACGAACATGCACTTCCTGGTGAGGGAGGGAGATAGATGAAATTCAAACTGGTCTTGGTCGCGGTTTTGCTCCTTGTCGCAACGGTCGGCTCCGCCCGGGCTTTCGAGCCCGATTGGCCCTTCGATCTCTACTGCTGCGGCCCTCCGCCTCCGGAGGACACCTTCGGGGACGCATTCAGAAAGGCAAGAGCGGACCAGGCCCTGAATCCGGATGCGGGAAAGGATCTCGCGCCGGTGGAGGGGCTGGACGGGAGGGCCGCCGAGCTCATAATGGACAAGTACTACAAGAGTTTCGGGAAAGAAGGTGAATCGTCGGCCGGCAAGACGGGGGGGAGCTATCTGCCGGCGGCGTTCATCCAGCAGCAAGGCGGGAAGTAGGACCTGATCGGGTTTCGCCGGAATTCCGTCGAAAGACTCAACGGAAACCGGTCGGTATCCATATGTTCCCGCAAACGGATGCGTGCCACGAGGCGCGCAACGAAGAACGCAGGTTGTCATCGTCATTCCCGCCGGGGCGGGAATCCGAAGGCCCGGGGAATCGGCTCATTTTTCGCAGGCAGGCGATGATTCCAGGGACACTCCACGGATGCCGGCTCGCACCGGCATGACGGCGGGAGGAGGTTGCAAAAATGAAGACGAAACGTGTCGTGCCCAAGTTCCGCAAAGGCGTGGCGGCCATCGAGTTCGCGCTCATCCTGCCGCTCCTCGTGCTCCTGCTGTTCGGCATCATCGAGTTCGGGATCGTTCTCTACGACCAGGCGGTGATCACCAATGCCAGCAGGGAAGGCGCGCGGTTCGGGATTCTTTACGGCGCGGCCGCCGACGGCACCGCCACCCCGAAAAGTGAAGCGGAAGTCAAACAGGTCGTGCGCACTTACGCACAGCAATATCTGATCACCTTCGGCACCAAGGTGCTGGGGGACGCCGACATCACTGTGACCGAGGAGACCGTGAATGCGCAGAAGTATCGCAAGGTCACGATCAGCTATCCCTATACGTTTATCGTGCTGCCCCGATTCATCGCGTCCTTTTTCGGCGGCGGCCTGGGGCAGGACATCAATCTGTCGGCAAACGCGGTGATGCGCTACGAGTACCAGGGCCCGGCAGTCTAGATTCAAGAGGGCTTCACCTGCGGGGAAGGAGGCTGGTGCGATGAAAAAACATGCAATTTTCTCAAAATCGAGGCTCTCCGAAAGAGACGGAGCGACGGTGATCATTGTCGCTCTTGCCCTCGTGATGCTCCTGGGTTTCGGCGCCTTTGCCGTGGATATCGGCTACCTTTACGTGGTCCGGAACGAACTGCAGAACGCGGCCGACGCCGGGGCGCTGGCCGGGGCGGCGGCACTCTACAACAACGACGGCACCGCGGTCCAACCGACGGCCAACGTGATCGGGCAAGAGGCGGCCATGCGCAACACCGCGGTTCGAACGGCGGTGGAGGTAACCCTGAACGGCAATTCGGGAGACGTCCAGCGGGGACACTACTCATTCGCCACCGGAACGTTCACGCCCAATGCATCGCTGCTGCCCGTGAGCCTCTGGAACGTGAGCACCGAAGAGCTCGACGCCAAAACCGATTTCATCAACGCCGTGAAGGTGACCACCCACAGGAGCGCGCCGGCGGCGCCGTCGTTCTTTTCGAAAATTTTCGGCTACGATTCCTTCGCCCTGGCGGCCGAAGCCGTGGCATACATCGGGTTTGCGGGCACCCTGTACCCGCTCAACGTGGATAAGCCCATCGCCATGTGCCAGGAGAGTCTTCTTGATGCCGAGGGCAACTACTCCTGCTCCATCGGGCGCATGATCAACAGCGGCTCGGACGCCGGGACCCACAACACCGCGGCATGGACGAACTACAGCCAGCCGTGCGAAACCGCCAATGCAAACGACATGGCCCAACTGTTGGCCGGCTGCGGCGGCTCGAATCCCACTCCCATCATCCTGGGCACCGGGATGGGAACGAGCGGCGGCATGCAGGACAGCACCTATCGCAAGAGCATCTTCAGCTGCTGGATCGATTCGCTTCGAGCCGGGAATCCCATCCCGCTGGTTCTCCCCGTCGTGGAGTGCCCCGGGAACAATCCCGGGCCCTGCTCGAAGGTGGTGGGGGCCGTTGAGGTCACCGTTGTCTGGATCACCGACGTGATCAACACGAACAAGCTCAACTATAACGAGGTGCCGTCGATGATGAACACGACGGAAAAGGCCCCGTGGGCATGCAGCGTTCCCCTCACCAAGGACTCTACCCAGGCCCAGATCAACCAGTGCTGGAGCGAATTCGCGAGCTACTACAACCTGAAGAACGCCGACAACCAGGTTGCGCCGATCGCCAAGAATTCCATCTACCTCCTGCCCAGTTGCAAGGCTCACGAACCCGAGGGCGGCACGGGCGGGAAGAATTTCGGCATCCTTGCGAAGGTCCCGGTGCTCGTCCGGTGAGGCCGGCCCGGCTGGATAAACGATTAAAAGGGGGACGTCTCTGAAAATGGAACCCATCAAGGAGCGAAGATGACTCAGGATTTGATCTCGGTGGTCCTGGACGTCAGAGACACTCCCACCCGGGCGGCGCTCGAGCGCGTGCTGAAGTCGGTGCCGGGATTTGCGATCGGCAATCCCGGCGACTCGGGTCCGGCGGATCTCCTGGTCATGGAGATCGGGTATGAGCCCGAGAAGGAGTTCCATGCCCTGCAGTCGCTCCTGAGCCTCGGGACGGTGGGAGAAGTCTTCCTCACGAGCTCCAAGCCGGACAAGGACATCCTGGTGCAGGCGCTGAGAGCCGGGGCCAGGGAATTCCTGTCTCAGCCCATCCAGGAAAAGGAGTTTCGGCAGTCGCTGGAGAATTTCATCGAGCGGCGCCGGCATAGCCTCAAGGGAAAGAAAACCTCGAAGAGCGGCCGGATCATCACCCTGGTGGGAAGCAAGGGCGGGGTCGGCACCACCACGATTGCCGTGAACCTTGCCAACAGCATCATCCGGCACGACCATTTGAAATCCGTGGCCCTGATCGACATGAACCTCCTGTTCGGGGAGATCCCCCTCCTGCTCGACATCACCCCGACCTACCACTGGGGCGAAATCGCCAGGAACATCACCCGGCTCGACGCCACCTTCCTCATGAGCGTGTTGCACCAGCACTCCTCGGGCCTCTACGTGCTCTCCTCGCCCAGCCAGCTCGCCGGACAGCACGCGGCCACGCCGGACGTGATGGAACAGCTTCTCACCCTGATGCGCAGGGTTTTCGACTTCGTTGTCATCGACGCCGGTCAGACCACGGACGACGTCTCGCTGAAGGTCCTGGAAATGGCGGACACGGTTTTTCTCGTCTCCGTGCTGAGCCTCCCCTGTCTCGCCAACGTCAACCGGATGCTGAGGCTTTTCTTCGACCTGGGATACCCCCATGAGGACAGTGTGAAGGTGATCGTGAGCCGGTACGTCAAGAACACCGACGTGTCCCTGAAAGACGCCGAGCGCAGTTTGAACAAGAAGATATTCTGGACCATCCCCAACGACTACAAGGCGACCATGTCGTCCATGAACCAGGGGAAGGTGCTGTCGGTGGTGGCTCCCAGATCGCCCGTCACCACCAGTATCGACGACCTTGCCGTCACCCTGCTCGGGAAGAAATCCAGGGATGACGGAGTCGGCTGGGGGCTGAAACTCTTTCGCAGGAGCCACTAGGCCCCGGCCGATCCGCCGGGCGCGACCGCCCGGCCGTTTGTTTTATCTTGAATGGACCGACACCGCGGAGGTGATTTAACATGTTTAACTTCATGAACCGCAAACCCGAGCCGTCTTCCCGCGAAGAGAACGATGCGGCCCTGGTCCGGGCCGAAGCGCCGGAAGAGCTCATGCGCAGGAGAACCAGGAAACGCAGTATCATTCCCAACGAGTACTACGAGCTGAAGACGCGCATCCACGACCGCCTGATCGACCTGATCGACCTTTCGCTGCTCGACTCCCTCGACGTCAACGTGCTCAAGGTTCAAATCAGGAAGCTGGTGGAGAGAATACTCCTCGAGGAGGAGAATCAAATCCCGTTGAACCTCAACGAGAGGGATCATCTCTTTCGGGAAATCCAGGACGAAGTCTTCGGATTCGGACCCCTGGAGCCTTTCCTGCAGGACCCGACCGTGTCCGACATCCTGGTGAACACGTACCGGCAAATCTACGTGGAGCGCTTCGGAAAGCTGGAGCTCACCGAGGCGCGGTTCAAGGACGACGGGCACCTCAGGAAGATCATCGACAAAATCGTTTCAGCCGTGGGACGGCGAATCGACGAGTCCTCGCCGATGGTGGACGCACGCCTCCCGGACGGCTCGCGCGTGAACGCCATCATCCCGCCCCTTTCCCTCGGCGGCCCGGCGCTTTCCATACGGCGCTTCTCCAGAGATCCGCTCGAGATGGGAGACCTCATCACCCTGAACACCCTGACGCCCGAAATCGGCGAAGTGCTCAAGGCCATCATCAAGGCGCGGCTCAACGTCCTCATTTCGGGGGGAACCGGCAGCGGGAAGACAACCCTTTTGAACGTTCTTTCGCGGTTCATCCCCGAGGAGGAACGGATCGTCACCATCGAGGACGCGGCGGAGCTTCAGCTCAAGCAGACCCACCTGGTCAGGCTCGAAACCCGCCCGCCGAATATCGAGGGAAAGGGCGAAGTGACTCAGCGGGACCTGGTGAAAAACACGCTGAGAATGCGTCCCGACCGGATCATCGTCGGCGAGGTCAGGGGCCAGGAGGCTTTCGACATGCTCCAGGCCATGAACACCGGTCACGACGGGTCGCTCACCACCATTCACGCCAACTCGCCCAGGGATGCCCTGATGAGGCTGGAGACCATGGTGGCCATGGCGGGGCTGGAGATTCCGGGCGACTTCCTGAGAAGGTACATCGCTTCGGCCATCAACATTGTGGGCCAGCTTTCCCGCCTGGCCGACGGAAGCCGCAAGCTCATCAGTCTCCAGGAAATCACCGGCATGGAAGGAAGCATGGTGACCATGCAGGAAATCTTCACCTTCGAGCAGACGGGGATCGACGCGGAGGGCAAGGTGAAGGGGAGATTCAAGGCGTGCGGCATCCGGCCGAAGTTCGTGGAGAAACTGGACTCCATGAGCATCGCCCTCCCCAAAGGCATTTTCGATCCCCGAAGAGTCAATGAAATCTGAAACTCCCGGAGGGGCTTTCCATGGATGCCATGTTCACCGTCGTCTTGTTCGTCCTTTTCCTGCTCATCCTGGAAATGCTTCACTACGCCCTGTCCGCGATCAGAAACCCCGAGGCCGTCAAGGTCCGCGAGCGCCTCAAATCGATGCCCGCATACGTGGACGAAGCCCCGGCGCCCGACATCGTCCGGCGGGAGCACCTCAGCGACATACCCTGGCTGAACCGGCTCCTTCTCGCCATCCCCGGGATGCGAAGATTCAACCGGCTGGTCGGGCAGGCGAACACGGGACATCCGGCCGGATTCTACCTGCTGCTGTCCCTGGTGCTGGCGGCCATTGGGTACCTGATCGGGACGAGCCTCGTGAAGATCCCATATTCCGGCTTGCTGTCGGCCGTTTTGCTGTTTTTCGTGCCGGTTCTCATTCTCATGTCGCGGCGCAAGCAGAGAATGGAAAAATTCCAGAGGCAGCTCCCCGAAGCCCTGGATCTCGTGTCGCGGGCACTCAAGGCAGGACATGCGTTTTCCGGGGGCATGAAAATGGTGGCCGATGAAATGGACGATCCCATCGGTCCCGAGTTCGACAAGACCCTTGATGAAATCAACTTCGGGGTGAGCGTGGCGGACGCGCTCAAGAACCTTGCGGCGCGCGTGGCCTGCCCCGACCTGAGCTATTTCGTGGTGGCCGTGCTCATTCAGCGGGAGTCCGGCGGGAACCTTGCCGATCTCATCGCGAGCATCACCCACCTGATCCGCGAACGGTTCAAGCTCTACGGGCGGATTCGCGTGCTGTCGGCCGAGGGCCGGGCCTCCGCGATCATTTTGATCGCGATCCCCATATTTGTTGCTGTAGCTCTCGTTGTCGTCAGCAGGGACTACATCGCCACGCTGGGCGACGACCCGATCGGGAGAGTCTTGATCGGCATAGCCGTCGGCATGATGATCTTCGGAGTGCTGGTCATGAGGAAGATGATCCGCATCGATGTTTGACCGTGGACGCACGACGGGTCGGGACGTTCCGGGTCCCGGATGGCGCCGGGGTGACGTTTCGACCGGATTTCCCGCTACAATCTCAAGCCGTTCGAAGGGACGGGAACGATGCCACAAGAAAACCTGCCTCTCATCGCCGCTGCAATGGTATTTGTCATTGCCTGCCTGCTCGTTCTGAGCGTGGCCCTTTACTGGCGTCACCGGGAAACCCGTAAAAGGATCATGGAAAAGATCCGGCACGACGGGCTGGAGCTTGCCGGCGAGGAAGCCGCCGCCACCGTTCTGGAGATCACGGGTGCAAAGCGCGGCCGCATAATCGATCTTTTTCGGGGGTGGGCAAGAAACTGAAGGCGGAGAAACCGTCGGAGCTGCGCGCACGACAGCTCCGTTTCCTGAGGGCGGGCATCCGCATGGAGAACGCGCCGGCCGTCTTCCTGGGGGCGAAGTGCCTGAGCGGCATTGGCCTGGCCTTCGGTTTCCTGCTGCTGAAAGCCGTTTCCTTCTCGCTGATGAGCGCACGGCTCACCGCGGTGGCCGCCTGCGCGACCGCGCTGGTCGGCTTTTACCTCCCCGACCTCTGGCTCAAGCTCAAGACATCCAGGCGGCGCAAGCAACTCCGCAGAGGGCTTCCCGACGCCCTGGACCTGATGGTCGTGTGCGTGGAAGCCGGGATGGGCATCGATTCCGCAACCTATCGCGTGTCCGAGGAGATGAGGCTCACCAATACGCCCATGAGCGACGAACTGAAATATCTCAATCTCGAGCTCCGGGCCGGTAAGGCGCGACGCGACGCGCTGAAGAACCTGGCCTTGAGGACGGATCTCGAGGACGTCAATTCCCTGACCACCCTGCTCATTCAGACGGACAAGTTCGGCACCAGCGTGGCCCAGGCCCTGAGAGTGCATTCGGATTCATTCAGAACGAAAAGGCACCAGATGGCCGAGGAGCTCGCGGCCAAGCTGCCGGTGAAGCTCGTGCTTCCCCTGATTCTCTTCATCTTTCCTTCGCTTTTCGTGGTGATCATGGGACCGGCGCTGATCCGGGCGTTTCGGACGTTCATGAAGTGATCTTCACTGCATTGTCTTCGACAGCGAGGCTGACCGACAAATGATCCATTACCGAACCGGAATTTTCACATCGAGAATCTTGGGGACAGGCCGGAGGCGGGGCGCGGCGCGCCGCACTCCCCGCGCCTGCGGTGCTTTCCTTGCCGTTGCGGTGGCCCTCTGCGCGTGGGGACTTCCGGGATGCTCCTCAAAGAACGCGGGCGACGGCGTTTCCCTTCAGAAACACTATGCCAAGCAGATCGAGAAGCAGAATGCGAACATCCCCGATGAGATAAAAAAAGCTGAAAAGCTGCCGGAAATGAGCGAGGCCGACTACGAGAGGATGGGTGACACGTTTGCCAGGCAGGGGGAAACCACCAGGGCTTTCATCAGCTACGAGAAGGTCCTGCGCAAGGAGCCCGAACTCACCCGGGTCCGTCTGAAGCGAGGCATGATGTTTCTTGCCAGGGACATGAACGACGAGGCGATCAGGGACTTTCAACAGGTCCTGGCAAAGGAACCCGGCAACGCCCAGGCCTACGAGGGGATCGGTCACGCGCTCTTCAAGCGCAGGCGATACGATGAGGCGGAAAAGAACTTCCGGGAGGCGGTGAAGCTGAACAACAGCCTTTGGATGTCCCACAACTTCCTGGGCATCGTCTACGACTACAAGCAGCGTCCCGAACTGGCCGTGCCGGAATACCAGGCGGCCATCGCCGTCCGGCCCGACGAGGGACTGCTCTACAACAACCTGGGAATATCCTACGCGATGATGGGGGACTTCGAAAAAGCCGCGGCCGCGTTCCAGGAAGGGATGCAGAAACGTCCTACAAACCCGAAAATCAGCAACAACCTCGGCATTATCCTGTGCAGGCTCGGACGGCAGTCCGAAGCCCTGGCCGCGTTCGGAAAGGCGGGCGATGAAGCCCAGGCATACAACAACCTGGGATGCGCCCACATGATGGACGGCGAATTCGAAAAAGCGGCGCGGGCGTTCGAGAAAGCCGTCAGCCTGAGAACCACCTATTATGCCCAGGCCAGCGACAATCTCAAGAAAGCCGAAATGGCCCTGCATTCCAGTGGTGCCCTGGGCCGGCAGACGACGCCCCCCGGCTCCCCGGTGCCCGTGTCCGGCGCTCCGGCGGTTTCCAGGTCCCCGATTCTCCAGGAGCTCAAACGCGAGCCGATAAAGGAGCAGAACCTCATCGAACCGGTCACGGCCGTGAAAGGAACGAAAGCCGCCGAACCGGCGGGCTCCGCAAAGGCGAAGAGCGCTCCCGAACCCGCGCCGGCACCGCGGGAGCAGGCTCCTCCCAATCCCGTGACGACGGGGAAGGAAACGAGCGTCGCCGAACCGACGACCGGGAAGGAAACGAACCCCGTCAAAACGGAGGATTCCGCCAAGGCGAAGAGCGCTCCCGAACCCGCGCCGACACCGCGGGAGCAGGCTCCTCCCAATCCCGTGACGACGGGGAAAGAAACGAGCGTCGCCGAACCGACGACCGGGAAGGAAACGAACCCCGTCAAAACGGAGGATTCCGCCAAGGCGAAGAGCGCTCCCGAACCCGCGCCGGCACCGCGGGAGCAGGCTCCTCCCAATCCCGTGACGACAGGGAAGGAAACGAGCGTCGTCGAACCGACGTCCGGTAAGGAGACGAACCCCGTCAAAACGGAGGATTCCGCCAAGGCGAAGAGCGCTCCCGAACCCGCGCCGGCACCGCGGGAGCAGGCTCCTCCCAATCCCGTGACGACGGGGAAAGAGACGAGCGTCGTCGAACCGACGGCCGTTAAGGAGACGAACCCCGTCAAAACGGCTGTCAGGGCCGACAAAGAGAAGTCTGACGCTGAGGTGAAGGAAATCGCCGTCCAGGAAAAGAATGTTGCGGCACCTGGACCAGACCTGAAAAAGACGGGCGTTGCGGAATCGGGAGCGGTCGGAGCGGCATCCCCACCGGCTCCCCCGAGTGTTGCAGCCAACCCGTGACAAACGCGCACGCATTCCCCTGGTGTCGGTGTCCTTTCGATCCGGCAAGGAACGTCGTGGACACCGGCGATTCGAAGTTCCCGGCCGCGCGAAAAATGAAGGGTGATCGCGGCACCCATGCAATACGGTGGTAAGACGCAAAGGGAGGCGGAGCCATGTTCAACAGTTCGAGCCTCAGGTTCTACCTGGTCAGCCGGTTGGCCGTCATATTCCTCTGTTTCACGGCGGCAGCCTGCGCGGCTTTCCTGTTTTTTGCGGGCGAGCAGGATGAAGCGGGGTTTCGATCCGAGGCCCTGGCAGACAGAGCCCGCGGGGACGCCGTTCTCTCTGAGCGGATCAGGGAACTTCGAGAGCGACTGGGAGCCCTCTCTTCCGACAAGAACGTTGTCGCCGGCCTGGTTTCAAGCGACAGGGCGGCACTGACCGCAACCTTGAACGCACGGTACCCCCGCGCGAACGGGGTTTACTTCGCCGTCAGGGACGCGCAGAAAGACGAATTCCTGCCCGGCGATTTACCCAAAGAAGTGATCGCTTCCCTGCGGGAATTCGAGAAGGGGAGCGCGGACACAAGCGATAACGAGGAATACCGGAGCGGGACGGGACGCGTTGTGTTTTCCCGTATCGTGTTGAGCCAGAACAGACGGATCGGGACCGCATATTGCGCCTACCTTCCCATCGATGACCATTCCATCGGACAGATCCTGGGCCGGGAGGTCTGGGAGCATGTGTTCGTGCTCACCCAAGGCGGTCTCGCCAGGATCGGCGTGCAGAAAGAGGCCCCCTCCCCCGCTCCCGACGAATTCGAGAAGCTGAAGCCCGGCGAAATCCGGGATGGCCGGATCGGCGGGGGCGACGGCCTTGTCGGACGCAGCGCCGTTTCCCCCCTGCATTATTATTTCGCGCCCTACGCGAAGATGCGGGAGTTTCGGCTGAAGGCTCTTGCCATCGTCGGGGCACTGGGCCTCGTCATGCTCCTGTTGTTCGTGTTCCTCTCTTTGCTGATCGCCCGGAGAATCGTCGGTCCGCTTGAGTACCTCATCGGCCGCGCCTCAGCGGTATCGAGAGGCGTGAAGGTGGATTTCACCCCTCCCGATGCAGGGCAGTTCGCCGAGTTCGAAGGTTTGAACGAGGCTTTCGACCAATTGCTCGTCAAGCTGGACGAATACGAAAACAAGAGCCGCTATAAGGAATTCTTCGACAGTGTCAGCGATGCGGTTTGCATCAGCGACATGCAGGGCAACATCATCGAGGCCAACGAAACCGCTTATCGCGTGACGGGCTGCGGGCCGGTCGAGATGCGGACGAAGAAACTGTGGGAGATATACGATGTGGCGCACCCCGACAAGGTGTTCTCGGAGGTCTTCACGGGTGGTGAAACCGTGTTCAAAGTCTCCCGGCGATCGGAGGACGGTCGCCTCCAGTCGGTGGAGGTGAAAGCGAAACTGATTTTCTACAAGGGTCACGAGTGCATTCTCACCCTGGCAAGGGACATCGGGGAGTGGGAGAGGGCCATGGATTCCATCAGGACCTCCGAAGCGAAATACCGGGCTCTCTTCAACACGGTCAGCACGGCCATGGCCATCGTCGAGAAAGACAAGACCATCGCGCATGCCAATGACGAATTCTGCAGGCTTTGCGGCGTTCGCCGCAACGCGGTCGAGGGGTTTCTGTCACTTGAAAACTTTCTGCGAAAAGCGGATTGCGACAAGATAGGATTCTTCAACGTCGACAAGACTCAGGCTCCCCCTCCGATACCCCTGGACCGCTGGGAGTCCGAGCTCGTCAGACCCGACGGCACCGTTCGCCAGGTGGAAATCCGGGTGACCGAAATGCCGGGAGTTTCTCAAATATTGATCGTCCTGCTCGACCTGACGCAGCGGAAAGCGCTGGAAGCTCAGGTGCTCCAGTCGGAAAAGCTGGCCGCACTGGGACAGCTCATCTCGGGGGTCGCCCACGAGCTCAACAATCCGCTCGCCAGCGTGGTGGGGTATTCAGAACTGGTGCAGGCGGGCCAGGCGAGCGCAAAGGACAAGAAGCACCTGGAAATCATCAAGAATGAAGCGTTGAGGGCATCCGCCATCGTAAAGGGACTCCTCACCTTTGCCAGGGAACGCAAACCCGAAAAACAGATGATCCAGGTCAATGAGGTCCTCGAGAGGACGTTGGGTCTCCGGCTCTATGATTTCAAGGTCAGGAATATCCAACTCGTGATGAAGCTCGATTCTCAACTGCCGCCCACCTACGCCGACTTTTTCCAGCTCCAGGTGGTGTTCCTCAACATCATCAACAATGCGGAGCACGCCATGAGCGAAAACGTCGGAGACAAAATCCTGACTGTTTCCAGCAGGCTCATGATGGACGGAAAGGTGATCGAAGTCGAGATCACGGACAACGGTTCGGGCATACCGGATGAAATGAAGAACCGGATCTTCGACCCGTTCGTCACCACGAAAGAGGTGGGGAAAGGCACGGGGCTCGGGCTCAGCGTCTCCTACGGGATCGTGCAGGAGCACCAGGGGCAGATTCTCGTCGAGAGCAACCTCGACAAGGGAACCGTCTTCAAGGTCCGTCTTCCGATCATGCAAAGCGAGGCCATGGAGGTACGCCGCGCCGAAACGGCATCACTTCCCAGGCCTCCGGGCATGGGCGAGACGAAGATCGTGCTCGTCGTGGACGATGAGCCCTTCACATTGGAGCTCCTGAAGCAGTTCCTCGCCCAATACGGCTGCCAGGCCATCCTTGCCGGCGATGCAATAGAAGGCCTGAAGATATTGAGGACATACAAGGTCGATGCCATCATTTCGGACATTCGGATGCCGGGGATAGACGGAAAGGGTTTTCTTTCGAACATCGAGAGCGAATTCCCGGACTTCATGAAGAAGTTCGTGTTCATAACCGGGGATACCGTGAACCAGGATATTTACAACATGCTGAGGGAAAAGAAGATCCCCTGCATTTTTAAGCCGTTTGGAATGAACGAGCTGCGAGAGGTTCTGAAATCGATCATGCATTGACGGCGCGGGAATAAATGAGCTTTCCCCTGTTGCGTCGGACCCTCTCGGTTCAGTTGATTCGATAGACATCCCCTTCACGCAACAACTTCCGGATTGACCGATACCCCCCGGGGAAACCTCGTCGGAACGGGTGCTTACCGAAGAGGAAGGGGTCGTGGTGCGCCGTGTCGACAGGACAGTGATGGAATGCGCCCCGGACGGGATACCGACAGGATCGAAGCAGTCCCGGGCGCCGATTCGCCGTGCGGTTCCACGAGAGCTTCGATCACGTCATCCGCGGGCGGGTTCAAGGGCGTGAAGGCGAAAAAGGCGAGCACCCTTCACCAACCATGTCGGAGTGCGGGGAAAATGCATGCTGCATTCACCCGAATGCTTCGACACCGTTTCGAAACGCAGAGGACCCTCCTGCCGCATGGCGTTAGCATGAATTCCAGAGGTTCCGGTCGATGTACAAATCATACTTCGGTTTCGCCTTCTCCCCGTTTGACAGCACCCGGGACCGGCGATTCTTTTTTGCCGCCGAAGAGCATGCGGAAATAACCTCGGCCCTGCTCTGCTTCGTCGAGCAGAGAAAGAGCTTCGCGCTGGTCCGCGGGGATGCGGGAACGGGCAAGACCAAGATACTCCAGCACCTGCTCGGCAAATTGCCCGACTCGGTCCATCCCATCCTGGTTCCGTACCCGGACGTGGAATACATCGAGATTCTGCGCTACATTGCCAGGACCCTGGGCGTCGACCCCAGGTGGAAGGAAGACTACGAACTGCTGAACGACATCAAGAAGGGACTGACGGAGGGGCACGCGCAAGGCAGGCAGTTCGTGCTGATCATCGATGAAGCTCACCGTCTTTCGCTGGGTTGCCTTGAGAATATCCGGCTTCTTTCCAATATCGAAACGAACCAGTGCGCGCTGCTTCAAATCCTTTTCATCGGGCATGACGAAATCTGCCGAAAGCTGAACCGCAGAGAAATGCGCCAGCTTCGGCAGCGGATAAGCATCAACCGTTACATTTCCCCGCTTACGGCTTCGGAAACCAAAGGCTACGTGGACCACCGGCTGAAAGTGGCGGGTTCAGGCTTCGACGAGTGTTTCGATGGCGGCGTCGCCGAAACGATCCATCGCATGACCGGAGGGATCCCGCGCAATATCAATGAGCTGTGCCACGTAGCCCTCCGCATGTGCAGCATTCAAAAGCTCCGCAAGGTCAACAAGAGAGTGCTCAGGCAGGCCTGTAAAGCTGTGCACGGCAATGTCGGCCCTGTGCCGGAGCGGCGGGCGGGCGCGGCCTTCGGCAGGAACGTCAGGCTGGGGCTCCTCGTGGGAACCCTGACGGCGGCCCTGGGGTTGATCGTGGCAGAGTATCCGCACGACCTGCGAAAGATCGGCGGGGAGTGGATTCACGGCCTGTATCGCTTCACATCCTCCGATTCTCCCTCGGAACGGGCTTCTTTGCCCGTCACGCCTCCCGGACACATAAAGACCGCCCGCATCCCCGCCGACCCTCAGGAAATCGCCCCGCCTGCAACGCCGTCCAACCCGAGCGAAGCTCCATCCCCTTTGCCGTCTCCTTCCTCCCTGGTGACGGAGCCCCTCGACAACAATCCGGAGAAAGGCTCCGCGACCCCCATGATAAACACAGAGGCTCCAGCGCCCGCCGCGGCCTCCTCTCCTCCCGAAACCGGCCCGGATGTTGCGCAAGACCGGCAGGCGCCCGACGTCGGCCGCGAATCCGATACGGATCGTGAATCCGGGCGGGTTCAAGAAACTCCTGTCGCCAACGGTTCGGGGAATTCCGTCTCCGTGCCGGCAGATTCAAAGGCGGATGGAAGAACCGTGGAATCCCCGGAGTCATTCGAGGTGGTCGTGAAAAGGGGAGAGACCTTGAGTGGAATTGCGGCGCAATGGTTTCCCGAGGACCCGAAGCTCGGAGAGAAGTTGATCATCAGGGCCAATCCAAAGCTCGGCGACAAGCACCGGATTCGGGCGGGACAGGCCCTGAAAATACCCAGAACCAGCAGGATCGATGCCGGTTCTCCGAGAGCCGGACATCCCCCTTCCTCCTCCTCTCGTTCCGCGTGATCGCTTTCCGGATACCGGCCTGCCTTCAAGACGACAACACCGGGCGGGATGTTATAAGCCTCACCCTGCAATTGCGCGGTTCGCGCTGGCGGGTTTATCCCGCACGCCTCGCTCTCCGCCGGTCCCCGGTTCGGCGATTCTGAACGCGAATCGATGCCCGTCCGACCTCACGGTTCTGCAAGCAGCGGGGCTGTTCCCGCTAGAGGTAGTCCCGCCGGAGCGCGACGAGCATCTCGTCGGTGAGCCGTTCCGCCTGGCGGAGCTCGGCGAACTTGGCGAGGAGATCGTTCACCGTCATTCGGCGCTTTTCGTCGAGGGTGAGATCGTCGATGATCCCGCCCCTGTGCATCATGATGGTGCGGCATCCCAGGTCCAGCGCCTGCTGCATGCTGTGGGTGACCATAAACGTGGTGAGGTTCCCTTTTTCGACGAATTTGCGGGTCAGCTTGATCACCTGCGCGGCCGACTTGGGGTCCAGCGCCGCCGTGTGCTCGTCGAGCAGCAGAACCTTCGGCCGGTTCAAAACAGCCATCAGAAGCGTGAGCGCCTGGCGCTGCCCCCCCGAGAGAGCCCCGATGACGTTGTCCAGCCGGTCCTCGAGCTGCATTTCGAGCTGTTCCACTTCTTTTCCGTATTCCTGCCTGCGCGCTGCGTCGAGCCGGATGGCGGGATAGACCTTCCGCCCCCTGAGGTACGCCATGTGGAGGTTTTCCGCGATGGTCATTCCCGGGGCGGTTCCCATGAACGGGTTCTGAAAGACGCGCGCGATGTGTTTCGCCCTCTGGAAATCGGTCCTGTGCGTCACGTCTTCGCCGGCGATTCGGATCCCGCCCGTGTCCGGCAGGAAGGTTCCCGCGATGGCGTTGAGGAGCGTGGATTTGCCCGATCCGTTCGTGCCGATGATGGTGACGAAGTCGCCTTCCTTAATCTTGAGGTTTATGCCCCGAAGCGCATAGACCTCGTTGGGAGTGCCGGTGTTGAATCGCTTGTGAAGATCCGTTATCTCGATCATCTGGATTCCCCGCGATCGTGCCTCGCGACGGAGGAACTCTCCGGCGGCACACCACCCTTGCGTGTCCGCCGATCGCACCTCATCGCGCCTGGGCCTCAGTTCTTTTCCGGAATCGTCACCGTAGCGACGGCCGTGACCTCGGGCGGAACGACGATTCCAAGCTCTTTTGCAACCTTGAGGTTGATCCCCATCGTGAGTTTGGTGTAGCGCTCGAAGGGAATATCCCGCGGATTCTCGCCTTTCAGGACCCGATCGACGAGGCGGGCCGCCTGGATCCCGCTGCTCGTGTAGTCGTATCCCAGGACGCTCAGCGCCCCGTCTCCCAGTCGCTCGACATCGCACATGAATATGGGGATCTTCTTCGGTCCCGCCGCCTTCACCACCGAATCGAACGCGGAGTACACGATGTTGTCCGGTACGAGCACGAAGGCGTCTATGTTCTTTTGAGCAAGGGACAGAGCGGCTTGGTAGATTTCCGAAGAATTGCTGACGGTGGCGCCGACGAGCGTCACTTCGCCATTGAAGGACGTCAGCGATTTGCGGAGCATCTCGACGTTGAAAACGGAGTTAGCGAAAGCGGGATTCCAGACGCATCCTATGGTGATCTTCCCCGGCTTGATCCGCCGCACGACGTCCATGAGCCTGTCCATGGGCGCCCATCCGTACACGCCGGTCACATTGGGAAGGTGGTCGGTATCGGATTTCCCGGCATCGACGATGAAAGGGTTTGCAACTGTGGCGAACACCACCGCCCGGTCCTTGACCTTGTGGATTGCGGCCTGCGCGCAAGAGGTCGAGATGGGGACGATGACCTCGCACCCATCCTGGACGAACTTGTCGAGAATGGCGTTTACCGTGGGAAGGTCGCCGTTTGCGTTTTGGAGATCGATCCGGCAGTTTTTCCCGGATTTGTAGCCAAGCCTGTCCATTTCAGCGACGAAGCTGTCCCGGGTGATGTTCAGAAGGCCGTTGTCCTCCACCTGGACGAGCCCGATGGCGCGTTGCCCGGCGACGGTTCCCCGGGACTGCATCGAATTCCTGTAGCCGTATGCCGCCACCCCGACGATGATCGCCAGCACGCATCCGAACGCGACCGCATTGCGTCGCTTCGAGAAAAAAACGCCGAAAAGCCCCGATCGGAACCGGGCGGCACCGTCTTTCGTATCCGCCATTCTGGACGCCGCGAGAGTGACGAGGACGAAGACCGCCGTGAGAAGCTTCAGATCGATGGGGTCCATGCCGACGTAGAGCGCAACGGAGATCATCAGCCTGAACGCCACCGAGCCCAGGATTACCCTGAAAACCTGGGCGTAGATCGAGCGCATCTTGAGGATGGATTCGCCGATGATGACCGCGGCGAGCCCCGTTACGACCGTTCCCACCCCCATGCCGATGTCGGCGAATCCCTGGTACTGTGCCACGAGGGCCCCCGACAGCGCCACCATGCCGTTGGCCAGAGCCACGCCGAAGACTTTCATCCTCCCGACGTTGAAGCCGGCCGCGGCGGCCATCACGGCGTTGTCCCCCGTGGCCCGCATGGCGATCCCGAGATCGGTCCTGAAAAAGAGCGACATGTACACCCAGAACATCAGCATGACGGCCAGAAGGGCGACGGAGATGAAGACCTCGGGATTCAAACCGGGATTGATTGCATTCAGGAGCGAAACAAAGGTGGTCTGCTGCAGAAGAGGAATGTTGGAACGCCCCATGATATGGAGGTTGACGGAGTACAGCCCCGTCATGACCAGGATTCCCGCAAGCAGGCCGTTGATTTCGAGGCGCGTGTGGATGAGCGCCGTGATGCTTCCCGCAAGGGCGCCGGCGGCGAACGCCGCGAGCATCGACAGGAGGGGATCGGCGCCTGAAGCGAGGAGCACGGCGGCTACGGCGGCGCCGGTCGTGAGACTGCCGTCCACCGTGATATCGGGAAAGTTGTGGATGCGGAAGGTTATGAAAACCCCCATGGCCATGAACGCGTACAACAACCCAAGGTTGAGGGCTCCTATCCAGAGTTCCATCCGTCATCCCCTCAGTTCGATAATGCCCAGCATTCCCCGACTGAAACAACTCCGTCCCAGGAGGTGCTGCACCTTGAAGACTTCGAGCTCCGTCGCGGCGCGCTTCAGTTCGGCTTCAAAGCTCTCGGGATTCTTGCTGAGGGGCTCCCTGGAAAAAACCGCCGCATGGATGTGGAAGCCGCTTCCGGAGGGGAGGATCCGACGGACCTCGGACCGTTCGAGTTCCCTGTCCCTTATCACGATGCCGGCTCCCATGACGATGCAATCGGCATCCGCCGGCTCGACAGGGAAATTCATCCAGGCGGCGAAATTCGAGGCATCGAAGATTTCGCCCCCGTCGCCGGGGGTGTTCTCCGCCGTGGGGATCCGTTTCATGTGCATTCCCCACAGGCCTTTGCTTTCGGCGAGCAGGACCAGGCCGAGTGCATTGGCTTGGACGCGATCGCAGGCGAGCCCTATCAGCCGGTGCAGATCGACGAAGCCCTCCGCGCTCTCGAACGCCGCAATGCCCCGGTATTCCCCGGTGAACCCGAAACCGTGAAGAAACCTGTATTCGAGACCCGCCCCCTGCTCCGTGGCGAGCATGAAATCGACGGCGGCGTGTCTCACTGCCGGGTAGCAATAGAAATTGCCGTCGACAAGGACCGATTCCCCGAAAACCAGGCGGTACTCTTCATAGCGCTCCCCCATCGCGGCAAGCCCCGCGCCAAACCTGAGCTCACCGGCCCTGACGCTGACCACGTCCCTTTCCGTATAGGCGGCAAGGGCCAGAGGCTCCAGGGAACCCAGTACTCTCAACGATCCCGGGGCACCGCCTCGATCCAGCCATCGGAATGAGACGCCGTCCGCTTCGATGGTCTCGATGCAGAGCGAGGCCGTTCCCTTGGCGGCGTGAGCGCAAATTGCCGCTTCATCGGCAAAGACTCGAAAATAGTCGAGCATCCCGCTCGCCCGCAGTATGCCCAGCACGACGTCGGGCACCTTCGAGAGCAAAACCTCGCCATGCACTTTCCCGAGACTCTTCTGCGCAAGGAGCAGCACGCGTAACCCCGCGCTGCTGATGAAGCTCACGGCACCCAGATCGACGACCAGCACCCTCTCCCCGCCACGGATCAGTTCCTCGAGCCGCCGTTCCAAGTCAGGCGAACTCATCCCGTCCATGCGCCCCTTCAAAGCAACCCGTTTGAATCCGGAATCTTCACTTACCGTCACGTCCAGCATGGTCCGTTCCCGCCAGCCGCACGCCCCCGCCCCACGCGCGGCGCTTCGCTTGAATGCGTCCCGGCTTCACGGGCGGGGATTCGGAACCGACAAGCCTGTGGAAGGACCGGCTCCCGGGCCGAATTCGCACGTGAAGCATCCGAATGAGAAAAGCAATTCCTCCCTGGAGATTTCCATGTCCGTCTTTGAGACAACCCCCGCCGCGACCCCCATGATAACTCAGTCCGACCGCGTTTGAATGAAAAATTGGGCCGAGCCTCCAAGGACTGCAAAAACTCCCTTTATATTCGAAAGGTTATCTCATACCGGTCAGCAAGTGCCTTCCCGGGCGAACCGCCGCCTTCCCTTGAGAGCGGCTTCGACCGAACCCGGCAAAGGCCAATGCGGCAACTTCCGGCCTTGGCAGAGCGGCGGCAGGCCGGAACCTCCGACGGACTCCCGTGGGCAATGCCTCCCGGGCTTGCCGAGACCGCGCCGGGACATGCGGGAACCCGAATTTTCACCAACATCGCCGGCTCCTGTGGTAAATTCCGTGTATGTGATGTAAAAGCCCATGGAATATACCTCACCAGGAGAATGCGATGAGCGAGCCGGTTCGCCTCACACCGGGGAAAGCTGCCCCCGAGTTTTGCCTGCCTTCCTCCGATGGCAGCCAGGTATGCCTCTCGGCTCTGAGGGGCAAATGGGTCGTTCTCTACTTCTACCCCAAGGACGGCACATCCGGGTGAACGACCGAGGCCCTGGAGTTTTCGGGGCTCAAGGAAGACTTCGCGCGGCTCGGCGCCGTGGTTTTGGGCGTGAGCAAGGATTCCATGCAATCCCACCGGAAGTTCATCGAGCAGCGGGATATCCGGATAACCCTGCTCTCCGACGAGGAGAAGAAGGTGCTCGAAGCCTATGGGGCCTGGCAGATAAAAAAGATGTACGGCAAGGAATCATGGGGTGTGGTGAGAAGCACCGTCCTGATCGACCCCGAAGGGAAAATCGCCGGAGCCTGGCCCAAGGTGTCCAAAGCGGCCGGGCACGCCTTCGATGTACTCGAAGCGTTGAGGAAGAAGGTGGGGTAGCGGTATTCCGAGGTGGCTCGGCTTTGCCTTCAGAGGCCCCAATCCACGCCGAGCACCTTTTCCATCGCGTCACCCTTGATCCGGTAGACTGCGGCCCCGCCGCCTTCATAGTAGGCATAGCCGACGACAATCTCCATCACCCCGTCGCCGTTGCAGTCCAGGACGTTCACGATCCGCCAGGTCGTGGAGGGACCTTCGTCCGTTTCGGCCGAGGTCCGGAAGAAGCCGTCCAGCAGGGTGTCGCTCACCCGGCCCCGGGCGGTTTTCCTCAGAAACACCATGGAAAAATCCCCGGGCTTCGGACTGTCGAGCGCATTAGCGCCGGAGAAGTGTTCGGCGCTCACCAACACCTCGTTTTCACCGTCACCGTCAAGGTCGATCTCGGCGACTCGGGTGATCTTCACCTTGGGGGGATGGATGGACTTGGTTTTCAGAATGTCTCGAGCCGCATTGACATAGGGTTCGAGATTCCGCTCCACAATGCGCGGCCGCCGAGGCATGGCATCCCACGTGCCCCCGACGGCCAAAACGTTCTTGCCCGATTTGTCGACCCGTTTCATGCGCACCAGGAATTCCGGGTCCGCCTCCCCCCATGGTCCGGCCTTGGCGCCCGTCGCCTTTCGGAGGAAGGTGAACGGGGCGTAGACGCGATACCCCTCCCCGCCCTTTAGCTCCCGCGCAACCGCTTCGGGCGGGAGCCACTTGTCGCCGTGGGAACCGCCCAGCAGCACCCAATAATCTTTGGCGTAGTATTTCAGGAGGGGCGTAACCTCCGCGGCCGGCACCTCGCGGGCCGCAGTGACCGACACGGCCACCAGGCCCAGAACCATCAGGAAGATTTTGCATGCACGATTCATCGTTTCGGATTCCCATCTCTCTTACGCCCCGGGACGGGGACCGGAGCTGAAAAAACGTTGCGGAACCGGAGCCGCGGTGAAGAGTGCGTCCCCCCCGGTGCCATCCGGACAGGCAGGCGCCGTGTCATTTGGTGGGCAGAACGTCCCGCAAGGTGAAATCGACCCAGATGATACCACAGTTTCCCTGACTCGTCTGCGCCGCCAAGTCTTCGCCCAGGGTCTGCGGGATCGGCTTGGGAAGGCGGCTCCACCAATTCTTGTCCTCGTCATAGCCGATCTGGAACATGACGGTATTTGGGTAAAAATGTTCACTAAACTCACTAAACCCGTCTAGGAATTCCCGCTCGTTTGCAAATCGCGTGCTGTCATTGATGAAGATGATCTGCCCGCGATACGTCGGAGGCAGCTCCGACCTGGCAAAATGCTTGAGAAACAGCCGATATTTCCTGCTCAGCGACTTGACCTTTTGTTCCCACGCTTTGGCCCTCGCATCCGTCACTTTGGCATTGGCGCACCCGTCACACCGGCTCCGATACCATTCCACATCCACACCGAAACCGGCGATGCAGGGATGATGTCCGTAACGTTTGTGGGTGACCGCGATCAAATCCGTAACCTTCGCATAGCCGGGCTCGAATTGTAGATACACCTTTATGCCGTGAGTGTCGAAGTACTTCAGATACCTTTCGTGCTTGTCGGTCGGGGAGAAGCGAATCCGGGGATCGTAGGTTCCGCCGGGATTGGGGAATCCCATCTCCATCCCGCTGTTCTCGCCCTTGAAATATATCTCGCCGACCAGCCATATGGCAACTCCCCTGGAACCGGGAAAGTAGCCGGTCATGGCATCGATGGCTTTTTTCCAACCTGCCGGTCCGGGAAAAGGTGAAATACCGTAAGGAGACGAGCGAACCCCCGCCCAACTCACCTTGCAACCGGCGGCAAGGGGGCCTGGAGCGGCGAGGAAAACAAGGCTCACAATCGCGATCAGCACCAGGCTGAAAGATTTCAAGCGCATGTCGTTCTCCTCATGGCTCGGCTGCGACGATTCCTCCCGGGACTTCCCCCAGTTTTGCGCAGCATAGCGAAGTTTATTGGCGAACGCAAAGCCGAACCACGCTTTGCCGAATCGGTCGTTCGTTCATGGGACGGCCGAAGCCCTTCCCGTTTGCGCCACAGGCGCAACCTCATTTCTCGTGAGAAATACTGCCTCAACGCCCAGGATCTTTTGCCCCCCATCCCCGGCCGGCGCTGCTGCCCGGAGGCCGTCGCCCTATGTATAATATACCCGCATGAGCGTCATTCACGTGCAGTCGGGAATGACGTCGGCGAGTTTCCTGTTTCCTTCTAAACCGTCGATTCATGACGGCTCGCCTCAATGCGGGAAAAGAACTTCCTCAAGTTTGTCCATGCGGCGATAACGGCGCGAATGCATCATGAGTCCGCAAATAACTTGATCGGTTATGGATTTTGTGGTTGACTGCGCCGATAATATTCGTATCGCCGGCTGCATCCCCAGACGGGACGCAGGGCTTTTTCATGACTGCGCCGGGCCGACTCTTGTTGGGCGAGGGTTTGCGCTCTTTCGTGAACCTGGGCGGCCCGGACCCTTTTCGGCGGGTGTCCGCGGCGTTAGGTGAACTTCGGCGGGATGATTCGACATTTATTTGAATGCTGACAGTTGATTGACAGATCATCAATGGAGGACTGCAACATGAGGCACAAACCATTTCTGAAATATCTCCAGCTGCTGACTCTCCTCTTGTTGTTCCTGCAATGCTATTCAACCCATGGCGCCGAGGACGAGCAGTTCACCGTCGGGACCCGGGTTCCCTCGTTCACCCTGCCGGCTCCCGAAAACGCTCAGGCTCAGAAGTATCTCGAGTTGGCTTCGGCCCAGCCGTTCACCATCTCCAAGATTGGCGCGAAGATCGTCGTGATCGAGTTCTTCAGTGCCATGTGTCCGCACTGCCAGACGAACGCCCCCATAGTCAACAGGCTTTACAAAGCGATTCAGGACGACGCCCGGCTCTCGAAAGATGTTAAAGTGATCGGGATAACCATCGGAAACAACAAGAAGCAGGCTGACGCGTTCAGGAAGACCTACAAGGTTCCGTTCCCGGTGTTTCTCGACGAGGAATACACCATCACCGGCCCCATGGGAGGCGTCGACACGCCCACCATGCTCGTCCTGGCCACAGCCGACAGCAAGGTACTCGCCTGCCATGTTGGAGTCATTACGGATTTCGATGCGGTTCTGAAGGAACTGAGGGAACTCAGCAAGAAGCAATAGACTGCCATGACCGAGTACGAAATCGAGAATATAAACAGCCTCTCCAAGAGCCCGCTTTTTCGCGATATCCCCAAAGACAGGCTGGCGGAGATCGCACGGTCCGCTCAAAACCGGATCGTGCCGCAGCATGGCTTTGTGATCAGGCAGGGCGATGCCGCGGACGTCTTTTACGTCATCGCTTCCGGGCGTGTCAGGGTGACCAAGAAGAACGAACGGGGAATGGAGCGAGAGCTCGGCATCCTCGGCCCGGGGGACAACTTCGGCGAGATAGCGCTGCTCACGGGCGAACCAAGGGCGGCGGATGTGGTCGCCCTGGAAGAGACGCGCTGCATGGTCTTTTCAAAAGAGCAGTTTGACGCCCTGTTGACGGAGTTTCCCTATATCTATACGAAATTCGTCAAGGAAATGCGGCAGTGGCTGCTCAAGGACGATGAGGTGATTTTCGAGGAAGCCGAGGAGGCCTACCAAGCCTCGCGACTGTCCTGGTACCAGTTCGTTTTGATCATTGCAGTGAGCGTCGTCCTCGCGCTGTCGTTCAATCGCTCGAATCCCAATGGAATCCCTTTGTTTCCCTCGATGCCTGACCGGAGCGCCTTTCCCGCCGTCACCGTTTCCACGGCCATGGAGCAGTTGGAGCGGGGAGACGCCCTGATCGTGGACGCGATGCCCTCCAACTTTTATCAGAAACGCCACATCAAGAACGCGATCAATATGCCTCTCGCTCTTTTTGACATCGTCTACACCATGATGTTCGACGAGGAAGACAAGGCCAGGAAGATCGTCGTTTACGGGACGACGATAAGCAAGCCGTACGACCTGGAAGTCGCCGAGAAGCTGGCCGCTCGAGGCCACACGAACGTGGGCATTCTGAACGGGGGCCTGGCGGAATGGGAAGCGAAGGGCTACCCCGTTGAAGGAAAGGCGAAAGAATGATCCGCTCATTTCTGAAACGACTGATTTCGAGCGAATACGTGGCTCTCGTGCTGAGAATCTATGTCGGATACTTCTTCATATACGCCAGTCTGAGCAAGATCCCCTATCCCGCGCAGTTCGCCGAGGCGACCGCGAGCTACCGCCTGATACCCTACCTGTTTCTCAACCTGGGGGCCGTCATTCTGCCGTGGCTCGAGTTCGTCTGCGGGCTGTTTCTCATCATCGGCTTCATGTCGAGAGCTTCCGCAGTCCTGATCGGCCTCATGCTGATCGCGTTCAACGTCATGGTTCTGATCAACATGTACTGGGGCGCTCCCATCTCGTGCGGCTGCTATGATACCGTGGGCGAGCCCATCGGCTGGAGGAAAATATTGGAGAACGCGGCCATGCTGCTCTTCACGGTGCAGATATATTTCTTTGACGGACTGTCCGTCTTTCGCCGGCGAAAATCGATCGTTTACGACAAGAGCGGAATAGCCGCTTCCGCATCGTCGCGATAGGCTGTCTTATGTCGAACAAATCAAAATCCCTGACTATCGTACGGCTGGTTTCGCTGTGCCTGTTTTTCCCTCTGGTGCTCGCGTGCGGTTCCAACGATTCCTATGTGGGCATCTATAAGGCCAGTGCCAACGACTCTCCCAGACAAGACGAAACGACCATCGAGCTGAAACAGAACGGAGACGGTGTCTGGAGGGTCGGCGATGATGAGATACCTTTTTCCTGGGAAGTGAAACGGGATGAGCTCCGGGTAAACACGAAAGGCGGGGGAGTAATCGTCGGCAGGATCGAAAAAGAGATGCTTAGCCTCACGCTTCCAGGTTCCAAGCTGGTATCGTTCAAAAAGATCCACTGACCCCGGCGCATTCGTTCATTTCTGCCCCGCAGGGCGTTCACCGTCGCCTCATTCGCATCCTGCAGGGCATCCCACGGGTTTTCCTCCCGATCGGCCGTCCGGCGTCATCGTTTTCCGACCAAGACCGCCAAGGTGCTTCCCTGGCGGCTCCGCAGGAACTCTGTTCGCAGAGGAGGTCCAACAGCCTCGAGGACCCTGAAAGCCCCTCCCAGGCACAAAATCGAAGAATAGTCAGAACTCCTGCCCGCACTTTGCCGATTCACTATGTGTTGCGAAATCGAAGCGTCTCGATTGTATTCGGATTGGGGAACGGTGGGCAGCTATGGTAGAAATGGCCGGGGCGTTTTCCCGGAAACATATGATTCCAAACACTTGGCGGGGACAAGGGCGGGAGATCACTCGATCGGCCGGCGTCCCCGCCTGCAGTTGCCGACACCCTGTCGAACGATTCCATTCCCGGGACGGCCGAGGGTACGGACCTCCGCGCCGGGGCGGCATTTCCATGCCGCGGCCCGGCTTATTCCTGACGGAGGGCGGCGGATGAGCGATGAAAAGAAGAGCCGGCGGGAGTTGGTGGAGGAACTCGCCTTACTGCGTCGGCGCGTCATCGAGTTGGAAACCCTGCAGGAAAACCACAGACGAGTGGAAGAGGCCTTGCGGGAAAGCGAGGAGCGTTTCCGATTCATGGCGGAAACGACGGGAGACGTGCTCTACCAGCTCCGATACGACTCCATGAAATACGACTACATGAGTCCCTCCATTATGAAACTCACCGGCCATTCGCCCGAGGAAATCGATGCCGTCGGGTTCAGGAAGCTCATCGTCAGCATCGAGGATCACGGAGAGAAAAACCTCTCCATGGAGGCAATCGCCAAGAACCGGCAGGACGGCAAGACCGGCGAGTACCACGCGGACTACCGGGTGCGAACGAAGAGCGGCGAAGAAAAGTGGCTGGGGGACCATTCCTTTCCGCTACGGGACAGCTCCGGACAGGTGATCGGGTCGGTCGGAATTCTCACCGACATCACGCGGCGAAAGAAAATGGAGGCGAAGCTTCGAGAACTGAACAGGAAACTGGAGCGCCTTGCCACCCTTGACGGCCTGACCCGGGTGGCCAACCGGCGCAGCCTGGACCGGTTCCTTGACCTGGAATGGCGGCGTACGCGGCGCGAGCGGGCACCCATGGCGCTCATCCTCAGCGACATCGATCATTTCAAACTCTACAACGACACGTACGGCCACCTCGCCGGGGATGACTGCCTGCGGGCGGTGGCCACCGCCATCAAGGAATGCGCGAAACGTCCCATGGACCTCGTCGCACGCTACGGAGGCGAGGAATTCGCCGTTGTTTTGCCCAACACCAATGCGGACGGAGCCGTCCACATCGCCGAGACCATCTGCCGGGAGGTCGTGAACCTGCGTGTTCGTCACCCGGAATCCTCCACGGGTGAATTCTTGACCCTGAGCTGCGGGGTCGCCGCCATGGTCCCGCGTGAGGAAAGTACTCCCGAGGCGCTCGTCGCCGCAGCGGACGAAGCGCTCTACGAAGCCAAGAAGCAGGGGCGTAACCGGGTCGTCCTGAAGGATCGAGGGCGGTAGACGGATCAGACCATTCCAGGCTCTTGTGAAGGTCGGAAAAGACCGGCTTCGTTGGCGCCGCACAATCCCGCCCGCGTCACCTTCCCGACGGGCAGGTGTTGTGTCATCTTGAACGCACCTCGGTATGAGATCGAGCGGCAGGGTATGGCGCCGCAACGTCTTTTCGCGTTCCACGTTGCAGTAGTGTTCGAAATGCGACATCACCGGTTCACGCAGGCTGCGACGGACGGGCTGGCGCAGGACGCGCAACGGGCAGCGATCGTCCAATGGAGCGTGAATTCCCAATCGATCTCCGGCGCGTCATCCGCTTCCAATCCTGGGGGGCCGTCTTCACCACTTCGCCCGATGGGGAGAGCGGCGTGCCCACGCAGCCGCGGAAACCGCGAAAGGGACACTCGACGCGACGCCGGATCGGCACCTTTTACAAGACTCAGTTTGCCATGCGCAGTTTGATGATATTGTCCGGTTTTTCGCCTGTCTTGATCGGGAACTCGACCCCCCTCGTGGATCGGACGATTCTCCTCAGAGGAATGCAGACCTCGCTGGCACACTTGGGGCAGACTTCATCGGCGTGAACTTCCTCGCAGGCAACACACAACTGAAGATTGAACACCGAGGTGTGAAACGATTGGTCGGGAATTCGTATTTTCCTGGTGCGCTTGAGCCATTCCAGCTCGAAATCGGCCTTTTTCTCTGCCGTGAAAATGTGCCACCAGACCCCGATGAAACCTATCACCAGGACTAAGATAACCGGGACAAACCATTCCATCTTTGCTCCTCCTGTTCTTGTGGCGTCAAAGCCCGCCAAGCCTTTCCAAGAGCAGCGCATTGACGTTGGCGAAAGGGCTGGGGAACATTCAGGAAGGGATAGCGGCGGACTCCTTCATCGACCTATTTGTAAAACTAATTCTTCATTCTCTACTTTGCCATTGGGTCGAGACAGTATTTTTGTCGCGCGGGAACAATATTCCACGGTTTGGCGAACGTACCGCAAAACTCCGTCATTTGAGCAGACTCCGGGCGGGGGAAGACCACGCCTCCCTTTATCCTCGGGACGGACGGGCTCCGGAAATCCCACTTCCGTTTGCCGTCCGCCGACGGAACTTCAAGGGTGACCGGCGGATGCCCTGGCGAGTTGAGGGTTTCGCGGAATCCCGGCCGGTAGCGTGATCCTGACGGCGAACGCCAGGCACAATCGCTTCGCGTCGCGAGCCTCGCGTCGCACGCACAAGCGCTCCCCCTCCGGAACCATCAGATACGACTGGGATTTCACGTTCTTCCTTTTTTCTGCTGTGGTTTCTGTGCTATAAGGCGCCGGTCTCTCATCCGAAGGGCAACCCGATGGGCGACGTCACGGCGTGTGGCGAATTGTTCGGCCACATTCCAAAGCGGCAAGGTGCAGAATGGAAGGAGTCCTTTGCATATGCCCCGCAAGCGAGTTCTGATATTTCTTGCCATCCTCGTGTCGGCAGCGGCCTTTTTCCTCTGGCCGCCTCCACCGGCACGGGCACAGAGTCAGGAGCAGGCCCGCACGGACGAATCACTGCGCCAGCTCCAGGAGCAATGGCGCCAAATAATGAAAAATGAGTACAATCCCGCCGCCGTCACTCCCAACCGTTCGGCGAAGCCCATGTTCGACCGGGAACGCGAGAGAAGAGGCCATCCCGGCTCGAGACCCGCCCGGCAAAAATCCCGAAGGCGCTAGCCGAAGCCGGACGCATAAGCAGAATTGCCCCTTTCGTCGAGCCGGCGGGACGGCCCTTGCGGACTTTGGTTTTTCCGGGCCGTCCGGGGGATCGCCTTGTTCCGTTGCCGTTCCACAACCCGAATCGGCTCTCTGAGCGGACCGTACGGCTTGCCTCCGGGAACCCGACGGGGTGGAAACCAGAAGAGTCGGACTTCCGCCTCCGGGTTTTGGCGAAGCGTCCGAATGCGAGCCTTCCCCCGGAGAGTCGTGATCGGTTGGACCGTCGTGCTGAATTTCGGGAAAGGTCTTTTGAGAGAAGGCCTTTGCCGACCGACTCCTAGCGGACCAGGTAGACCCCCGCCACCACCACGCCGATGGCCACAACGATTCGCCGCAACACGGCCGGTCGGATTTTTCCCGCAAGGCGGCCTCCCACTGCTCCCCCAATCAGCGCACCCACCGCCATCACCGCCGCGGCAGACCACATCACCTGATCGGAGAAGAGAAAAAAGGCCGCCGCGGCGATGTTGACAACGAGGGCTATGACCTGCTTGATCGCGTTCAGCCTGGTCAGGGATTCATCGATGACGAGCCCGAGCACGGCCAGCACGATCACACTCAGCCCTGCGCCGAAATAGCCTCCATAGACGGCGGCGATGCCGACCGGCAACACCGTCCACATTTCATGCGGCTGCGCCGATCCTTTGTGCTCCGCACGACGCGTGAGCCTGGCGCGCACCGAGTCCTGCACGGCGAGCAAGCCCGCGGCGAGCAGTATCAGGAAAGGTACAAGGCTCCGAAAGACCCGTTCGCCCGTGTTCAACAGCAAAATGCCGCCCGCGATCCCTCCGATCATTCCGGCGGGAACGAGCAGCCACATCCTTCGTTCGTTTCCGCGCAAATCGTTCAGTTGCGCCAGGCTCCCTCCCAGGTACCCGGGGCAGAGGGCCACCGTATTGGTCACGTTGGCCGCCACCGCCGGCACGCCAACCGCTGTCAGCATGGGAAACGTGATCAGAGTTCCGCCTCCGGCCAGGGCGTTCACAGCACCTCCCGCAACAGCCGCCAGTCCCACAAGAAGCAGTTCCAACTCGCCCATCTTCCTCGCCGTCCTTTCTTCTCATCCGCTCATGGCCCGCTGCGCGCCGGGCCTCCCGTGTTTCAGCGCCCGGTCTTCCCCCCGTCTCCGCTCCGGTCTTCCCCGGCGCCGCTCATAATGATCCGTTCCACCGATTCCAGGTGCTCCCGCATGGCCGTACATGCCAAGCCGGGGTCTCCAACCTCCAGGGCGTCGATGATCCTCAGGTGCCCAACCACCGAAACACGCCTTCGGGCCTCGGTCCGGAGGGATTCCGACCGGCTCTCGGCAAGTATCCCGTTCACCGTTTCCATCACCTCCTTCACGACCCTGTTCTTTGACGCCTCGGCCAACAGCAGGTGAAACGCCGCATCCAGCTCGGAATCCTCCATCCCCGCCAGATGCCTCCTCTCCTGATCACAGACGATGACTTTGAGACGGTCCAATTCTTCCGGAGTAACGTTCCTGGCCGCCAGAGCCGCAATCTGCGGTTCCACGAGCAACCGGAATTCCAGGATCTCCCGGATCAAGTCCTTCCGGGCCTGAATCGCCATCGCAAACGAGTCGATCACAGCGGATTCTTCCGCGGCACGCACATACGTGCCGTCGCCCCGGCGGCTTTCGAGAATCTTTCTTTCTGAAAGCGCCTGGATCGCCTGCCTGACGCAGTTGCGCGACACCTTGAAGCTCTCGGCCAGAGTCCGCTCCGGAGGGATTTTCCCGCCCACCCGCAGCTCACCGAGGCGGATCATTTCCTTGATCCGCTCGACGACTTCGTTATAGAGATACTTTCTTCCGGGGGAAGAAACTTCATCCGTCATATACCCTCCCTCCCCGCCCATGGGACCATTCCATCAACCCATTTCAGGCCGGGGATTAATTGGTAGGACCAATATCATATCGTTGCGGAGATTTCAATATAATTGGTTTGGCATTTACATGCCCGGCGTGAAAAAGCTCAGTCACCACCCGCGATGAAAGTGGGCATTCGGCGAACCTTGCCCGATGGTTCCGGGTTTACTTGCCGAACGCTGCTGTTCCGGCGGAAAAATGAAGGCTCGAATTCGTTTCCGCTGGGACGGCGACGAAAAAACGGCTATAAGACCGGCAATCCAGAATAAGCTGGACGAAACGGGTCCGGCATCGAAGATGCGGGGGCTTCCATCGTTCCCCGCGACACACAAGAAGGTCCGGTGCATCATGTTCACCCTGCGAGACGGGCTCATGCTCGTCCTTACCCTGTCCTCGATTCTTGCCGGCGTTCTCTTTCCCGTTTTTGGAGCCCCCTTCCAGCCCTACCCCATGTACTGTATGATGGTGCTTCTTTTCTTCAGTTTTCTTCCCATCCGATTCAGCAACATGCTGTACGCCCTCAGGGCTTCCTGGGCCGGAACGCTTCACTACCTGCTCTTCAAGCTCGTCCTGTTGCCCTTGCTGGTATTCGTCGCTTTTCACAGCCTGCTTCCGGAGTACGCTCTTGCAGCTTTGCTGCTGTCCGGAGTCTCCAGCGGGGTCGCTTCACCCTTTTTCGCCGTCCTGGTGCAGGCCAACATGGCGATCGTGCTCGGCATGGTGGTCATGAGTTCGATTCTGGTCCCGTTCACGCTTCCCATGCTGGTACACCTGCTCATGGGCAGGGAGATGTCGATACCGTTTGCGGCCATGTCCTACCTCCTTGGCCTGGTGATCTTCCTCCCCCTCTTCATTGCGGAAGTCCTGAAGCGTTTCACGCCGGGCGTGTCGGCTCGGCTCATGGAAATCCGTTATCCTGTCTCGCTGTTGTGCTTTGTGATCACGAATCTCGGCATCTTCTCAAAGTACGCACCGTTCCTGCGTGAGCAGCCGTTAACCGTCGCGGTCGCCCTCGGGGTTGCAACGGTTCTGGCCGGCTTTTATTTTGTGGCGGGAACCCTCGTGGCGCATAACCGGCCTCCGGCCGACCGCCTCGCGGCTATCGTCAGTTTCGGCCTCATCAACAACGTGCTTGTCCTCGTGTTCAGCTCGGAGTTTTTCGGTCCTCTGGAACCCACGGTCGCTGCCATGTACAACGTTCCTTTCTTCAGCCTGATCGTCCCGTTGCGTTTCTACCAGAAATGGGCCATGCGCCGAAGTTCCTGAATCCCGTAGCTTACGCGCCGCATTAGAACTTCCCTTCACGTTGCGGCGCAAGGGATTGTCTCGCGCGCAGAAAGGCGCCGCCATCTCCCTCCCCTGCGTGTCCCGATGAAAATGGAGATCGACCTCCGAGGAGCTTCCGACAACACGGCACTCCTCAAATCGGCACCCGCATGAGCCAGTGAGCGGCATCCCGCCGCACGAATCCGAAAGGCAAATTCGGTCCCTCGATATCCGATTGTCTCGACCTGCCGCCCCGCTGATTCGAAAACACGGCAGGGCGCCAGGAAGACATGACGGTTTCGGGATTCCTCCATCTGAATGACCGAGGCGTCTTATAACGAGGTGCGTTCAAGATGACACAACACTTGCCCGTCGGGAGGTGACGCGGGCGGGGATAAACTCCGCCCCTGCGGACCGATGTGCCCGTCAGACGTAGGGGAAGGCTTTATGCCCTCCCGCCCAATGCACTCATGTTGAACGCAAATGCCCATGGCGCCGGCGTCACCACAAGGCATGAAAACAGACTCACACGGGAGTCTATTCTCTAGGTAAAATTGTATTAGGAAGGAACGGACATTCCACTCCGGAACGGCAATGCCGAAAGGCTTGGCCGGTTCTGAGGGCAAAGGCGGTTCGATGGGAATTCGGCAAGAGTTGCCCGAAAGGGAGCATGAAGTACCTTAAAATATTTTAAAGATTGGTGAGCATTGCACATTACCGATCCAGACACCAAGAACTTTTCAATACTGGAAGCCATCTAGCGAGAATTGTCGCCTTCATCTGGGACAAAAGCCTCAAGATAGATGATGCACAGAATTTGCAGGATTGTTTCCAATGCAATATCGTCCCGACCGCCTATTTCCTCCCTTGCGGTGATCAACGCAGCTTCGCCGGTTTTTCTCTCAGCAAAGTTCATCAAGCAAACAAATCCTTTCAAGTCGCTTCCCGGAAGGCTTGTCAAAGAAATTCCAAACTTCGCGTCGCCAAATTCTCGATGCATACTAATCCTAATATTATTTCACTTAAACTTGATAATATCCTTTGCAGAAACATCGATTTTATCTATAATGGTTGACGGAACGACTTGAAAGTTCAGGAAATTTTTATTAAATCAAGGAACTTAGGAGCGTGCCGATGACGAGAAAATTGGTGGAAATCAGTGCGGACATCATCCAAAACCAGGTATCCACAACTCCGATGTCTCCTGATGAACTAGTATTGTCCTTGCAGAAGGTTTTTAGGGCACTTCAGGACATGCAGAAGTCGGAGACGGACGGAACAGTATTGGATCTGGCCAGACCATTGGAAGAGGGCTCTGAAGAAAGCGGCCCGCCGCAGCTTTCACCCCGCGAATCCATTCAACAAGACAAGATCGTGTGCCTCGAATGCGGGGCGGAGATGCGCCAGTTGACGGCCAGGCATTTGGTTTCACACGAGTTGACTCCGCGAGAATACCGAAAGAAATACGGGTTCACGATGCGGACCCCTCTGTCGGCGAAATCTCTGACCAAGGCGAGGAGCAAGGCCGCCAAGAAGCGGGGACTGCCGGAGAAACTGGTCCAGTTCCTCGAGGCCAAGAAGCAGCAGAAGGCCGCGGCGGCAAGGGAAGGCTCAATCGCGGAGGACGCCCCGACGGACAAGGCGTCCAAGATCCCCAGGAAAAAGAAAAGCGTTCCCTGACCACCCCGGGGAAGCACTGTTATTCAAAGCCGGCGCGGCATCGGACTCTTCCCGGCAGGTCGCCGGTCGGGATTGGCCGTCCGTTTGCGAAACCCCGGGCAAGAAGACCTTGCGGGATCCCTCGCCGGGCCTTCTTGCCTTTTGTTTCGAACCCCTTACGCGAGACCCGGCCAGCCGGTCATTCTCGAACGTTGCCCCGTTGCGTTTGGATGGACAAAACCTTCGGAACGGCCTGCGAACGAGCCTTCGACGACGGCTCCTCTGTATCGTTTCGAACCCGCCGCTCACGACGGTTCGCGGCAACGACGGTCGTCTTCGTTCAGCAAATCGTTCATGTTGCCGTGAAGAGAGATGACCCATGATCAGGAAAGCCGTCGTCGTTGTCGTCATCGGTCTGCTGGGTCTTCTGGGATACCGGTTGCTTGTCCCGAGTCCCGGGCCGACGATCAGGAACGATCGTCCAAGCGGTGAAAACATCATTTGCTTCGGGGACAGCCTTACGTACGGCACTGGTGCTCCCAAAGGAATGGATTACCCAACCCGGCTGTCACAGATGATTTCCGGGCCGGTTATGAACAAGGGCGTCCCGGGAGACACGACGGCCCGGGCACTGGAGCGATTGGACGAGGACGTACTGTCGCAGTCTCCGCGCATCGTTTTGATCACGCTGGGTGGAAATGATTTGAAAAACGGCATTTCGAAAGACATTGCTTTCCGAAACCTGAGGGTCATCATCGAGTCAATCCAGGACATGGGCGCCCTGGTGATCGTCGGAGGCATCGACGTGCCGGTTTGGGGGCGCGGTTTCGATGATGCATACAGGCAAACCTGCCGGGAGACCGGCGCGGTGCTCGTCCCCAATATTTTCGAAGGCATCTTCGGCAACCGACAACTGATGAGCGACGCCATTCACCCCAACGGCGAGGGCTATGCATTGATTGCCGAGAAATTCCACCAGGCGCTGAGACCTTACCTTTGATGGCCGGAAACGGGCGTCCGTAACGAGGAGCGGAGGCGTTCGGGCGGGTTCGGGAGCGAGTGTGCCCGGCCGGAATCGGCGGCGTCGTTTCTCCGTATGCTCCGCCGGCAGATCCCGCAGCTCACCGATGGAGCTTCCCCCTGTCCGTTCTTCCAGCGCTCGCCGACAGTTTGAAAACCGGTTGGCCCCGTCGGCGACGGCCGAGTTTCGAACGGGTGTCTTCCCGGTTCTCCCGGTGTGGCAGTGCAAGAGGAGGAAACGATGCAAGGAGCACTCTGCGGCTTCACGGTGTTGGACCTGTCCCGACTCCTTCCGGGCCCGTTCTGTTCCATGCTGCTGGCGGACCTCGGGGCCGACGTCATCAAGATTGAGGAGCCCGGACGCGGCGACTACATTCGCTGGTGGCCTCCCAGGGTCGGCGGCGGCAGCGGCTACCACGTCGTCCTCAACCGCAACAAACGGTCTCTGACCCTCAACCTGAAGGCACCCGAAGGGAAGGACATTTTCAGAAGCCTGGTGAAAAATGCGGACGTGGTGTTGGAGAGTTTCCGTCCGGGCGTGATGGGCAAGATGGGATTGGGCTATGAACGGCTCGCAGCCGTCAATCCCGGCATTGTCTTTTGTGCGATCTCCGGGTACGGGGCCTGCGGCCCGATGGCGCTCAAGGCCGGCCATGACGTGAACTACCTCGCCCGCAGCGGTGTGCTTTCCTACAGCGGCCGGTGTGCACCCACCATGACCGGGGTTCAGATCGCCGATCTGGGCGGCGGCGGTCTTCCTGCCGCTTTCGGCATTCTGGCCGCCCTGCTCGCCCGGACACGCACTGGAAAGGGCCAGTTCGTGGATGTTTCCATGACGGACGGCTCACTGCTATGGAATTGCCTGCGCTGGGGAAAACTTCTCGGCGACCGGGCCGTCCCCGCTCCAGCGGACGACATGCTGAACCACGGCTTTGCCTGCTACAATCTTTATTCGACCCGGGACAAGCGGTACATGAGCCTTGGCGCGCTGGAACCGCAGTTCTGGAAGGCCTTCTGCGAGCGTGTGGGACACCCGGAATGGAACACTCCGCAGTATTTCGAACCGGGAAGCCACCAAGTCGAGTTGAAGCACCGGCTGGAGGCGTTGTTCGCGAGCAGGACCCGTGCCGAGTGGGTGGAGGTCTTCAAGGATGCCGACTGTTGCTGTGAACCGGTGCTCGATCTTGCCGAGGTCATGGACGATCCCCAGGTGCGGGCGCGAGAAATGGTGGTCGATCTGATCCATGACAGCTGGGGAGCCTACCGGCAGCTCGGCATATGCCCCCGTCTCTCGAGCACCCCCGGGGACCTTCGCTCACATGCCCCCGAGCTCGGCGAACACACTGACCGGATCCTTTGCGGCCTGGGCTACGATTCGACCGAGATCGAAAGGCTGCGACGGCAAGGCGTCGTCTGATCCCGGTCATGCGCACTTCACATGCCGCCGCACAAGCGATCGCCAGGCAGGTGGGCATGCGGCTGCGTCTTGCATCGTCCCTTGTCGAGCGATTCCGGTTCGCTCTCAATACCGCGGCATGAGGGATCGGCGCGGGGTGAGGCGGGCGGTGATAAACCCAGCCCTTGCGGACCGATGTGCCGGTCATAAGTAGGGGAGGACTTTATGCCCCCCACCCAACGCACTCATCTTAAACGCGATTGTACGAAACGGCCGGCTTGGGCCGGCGATTGCTCGCCGTACCTTGACAAAGCCGCAGTGCGTGCAAAGGATTGAGGGTGTAAGACAGGAAATGGGCCGATGGTTCAGGACTGTTGTGATCACTCCAAACCGACAAGGAGCGGCAAATGGCGAGAAGGCGAAGAGACGCGATGGATTGGGTGGACAGGGCGATCTCGTTTTACAAATCCGCAGGCCGGGAGATCGCCCTGGCCGAATACATGAACCCCCGGGGACAGTTTGTCGAAGATGAAATGTACGTCTTTGTGCTGGATTCCGCCGGCACGATGCTTGCCCACGGGGTCAACGAAAAATTCGTGGGCAAGGATTTCATCAACCTCAAGGACTCCGACGACAAGCTGTTCATCCGGGAAATCGTCGATATTGCCAACTCCCAGGGCAGCGGGTGGGTGCAATACAGGTGGTACCATCCCACCAGCCGAAAAGTGGTTCCCAAAGTGGTCTATTTTGACAAGATCGACGACATGATCTTTTGCAGCGGTGTCTACGAGGAATAGCACGGCTCCATAAACACGACCGACCTCCCCGGCCGTCGGGAACGCTGTTGCAGAGCTCGGCCTCTTCTTTCTCCACGGTTCGTCTTCCTTATCCTCGCGGTTTTCGGGCACTCATCCTCACAGCAGTCGCAACCGGCAAAAATCCCCGTTTCAACGATCATCGACCTATCAGCCTTCCGAACCACGGGAAGAGTCGAAAGACCGGAACAGGCCCGCCCGGGGCACGGTCCTCTTGTGACCTGCCCCGGGGAACGCTCGCGCAATCGACTCAAGCGAGCCGCCGCCGGAGGTCCCCGGTTACACCCCCCTGTGCCTTGGTGAATCCCGCCAGTCATGAACGATCTCCCAATGATCGTTAAATGAAGGATCGAACTGGCTGTAACGAAAAGAAATCGTTTTCCCCGCGGCATCCTCCCCGCCGGCGACCCGGCGCCAATAGCGCAGCGAGATGGCCGGAAGCAGCACCGGGCTGTCCTGCACGTTTCCCGGGAGTCGCGGCTTCTCGATCCAGGTCTCCTTCTCCTCGATCACCTTCCACACCGTACCGTAGCGCTTGCTGCGAACCCGGGCCCCTACCCGGGGCAGGCCGAGCTTCAGCCGGAGTTCCTTGAACCGGTACGGAGACGGTTCGCCCTTGTCCAGCACGCGTTCGCCGAGAAATCCCATGAGGATGGCGCTCACGGGAGCGGTCGTCACAATGGCGAGCGCGACGATCGCCAGGATTTCCTCTCCGAACGCCACCCCGGCAGCGAGCGGAACCGCGCCCAGGGCTGCCTGAACCGTGCCCTTGGACAGCCAGCTCACCGTGCAGAACAGCTTCTCTCGCCCGTCGAACCCCGAGCCGAGCAAAACGAGGCCGACTCCCAAGCTTCTGCACGCCAGGCCGCCCAATATCACGGCGGTCGCTTCGAAACCCAGCTGCCCGATCAACGCAATGTTCACCCGGGCTCCCAGGAGAACAAACAGAAGCAGTTCGGCGAAGACCCGGAGTTTCTGCAGCCGCTGGGAAATGACGAAGGCGACCGGTTCGGCTTTCTCCAGCATGATGAACGCCATGGTCATTATACCGAAGAGACTCGAAAACGTGACGATCGCCTGGTGTACGTTTTCCAGCCAGACCAGAAGAATGGAGGCCCCTATCAAGGCGAGTGCCCCTCTCTGCGCGCACCGGTCGTATTTTTCGGAGAGCCGGTAGAGAACATACCCCGGCAACACACCAGACAAGACACCGAGGACGATTGCGCCCGAGATCTGCGTCAAAGCGCTCAGCAGGCTCATTTGCGCGGCCCCGTACATGCCCGCGAAGAAAGTGAACAAAACGATCATGAACACGTTGTCCAGGGGACAGGAGGCCAGCAGAAGTGTGGGAATCCCCCTGAGCGCTCCCCTGCCGCGGTCGATGTAGTCCAGAGCCTTCGGTACCACCACGGACAGGGATGCCGTTCCCAGGATCGTGCCGAGGATCGCGCCTTCGACAAAACCGAAACCGAGCAGCCAATGGGCCGTCACGACAACCGCCGCCAGCTCGAAAAGGTTGGGCAGGCAGCTCATGCCGATGGTGAGTGCCCCCACTCTGCGCAGCGTCGAACGGTTGAGCCCGAGTCCTGCGCGGAGGAGAAGGACAACGAGGGCAATCTCTCGAAAATCCTCTGAGACGCTGACCATTTCCGGAGCCATCAGATCCAGGCCGTGAGGACCGACCGCCATGCCGACCAGCAGCATGCCCATGAAGCCCGGCAGTTTCAGGCGACGAAACACCAGATCCGCGGCCAGTCCCATGAGAATGATCAACCCGATGCTGAACGCCATAAGTCCTCTGTCGCGTTTGATTGCGGCACCCCGTGCGCCTGTTCCGGTGGGAGGCGGAACCCGCCCGCACCGGGCCGTTCACGGTGTTGGGAAGGTTGATTCCGTTGTGATCTCGAAAACCTGAAACTCCAACGCGTTCAACCGAATCCGTACGGGCGACGAAGTCCGGTTCAGGCCCTGAAAGAGCGTCTCGTATCGTGCCGCGGGCCAATGACGGTGGAAATGGCGTGAGAACGGCGACAGCAGGTCGATTTGACCCTCGGGACCAGGAGGTTGATCGAGCAACCCTCCGCAAATCCGTGGGATAAGTCAAGAAGAAGTGCGGCCATCCTCCCCCTTCGCGAATCGCCGCTCATCCGCCTGGATCCGTAATGCATTCCCGGCGGGGGATTCAGTTTCGGCGGGGACGGGCACTTACAGACACGGCCCGGAGCCTTCAGGCCGGTTCGTCTTGCGGCAGCCGGTTCGAGACGCTCCGCAACCACTCGGCGATGTTGGGGTATGGACCGTCGAATCCAGTCTCGCCCCGAAATTCTCCCGTGCCGGGATCGATTGCCGCAAACGGTACGCCGTTTCGCCTGGCCGCATCCAGGTCGCCTCTGCCGTCGCCCAGGAAGAGACAGTGGCGGGGCTCGATCCCGCAATCGCGGAGGAATTGGGCGAGCGTCTCCGATTTCGGCCAGTCCCCCCCTCCCCGGATCTCATCCAGAAGAACGTTCAGGCCGCGATTTACAAGGGTTTCTCTCAGTTCCTCCAGCGGGGTATTCGAAAGGGCGACTCGTGTGATCTTCATCCTTCCGAGTTCGGCGAGGACCTCGCGGCACCCGGTCGTCAGCGGAGCGCGGAGCATGGAGATGCGCCCGAGCCGTTTGAATCCTTCCCAACGGAGCTCGAACTCGTTCTCCGTGAAGGGTCTGCCCACCACCCGCTCCTGAACGATGCGCATCTTGCTTCCACGGTCGATTCCGGTAAGCTGCAGGTACACGTCCACGATGCGGCCCTGCAGTTCCGGGTCCTCGGTGAACGCCTGCGCCATGGCCTGAGCGTTGGCTGCGTTGGAATCGATCAGTACGCCGTTGACATCGAATATGCACACTTTGATTCGCGCCGGTTCCATCTTTTCGCCTTTATGCAGTCATCATCTCTTCGAAACCGCCGTAACGACGGCCGGTGCCGATCGGCAGAGGCCACCATCCAGGATTCAAGATAAGGTCCATGCCGCCCCCTGACATCCCCGGGCAGACCGGATCCGTTCTCGGGGAGGATCCCGGCGGACAATACGGTCCGCACGCCCCTTACGGGAAGACCAGCAGGACCGCCGCCAGCGAGGCCAGGGACAACATCGTGGACAGCACGATTCCGGCTGAAGCGAGGTCCGTGTCGCTGCCCAGCTGAGACGAAAGAATGTAGATGGCCGTCGAGGTCGGCAGCGCGAAGTAGATCATGGCCACCTTCAGGGGCAAGCCGGAAACCCCGAAGACGTCGAGCAACAGATAGCCCGTCAAGGGGAGCAGGAACAGTTTGAGCACGGATGCCGAGAGCGCCGGGGCGAAATGCCCCCGCAGCATGGAAAAACTCAGGGAGCTTCCGATGGACAGGAGCGCCATGGGGAGGCTGACCGAGGACAGCAAGCGGAAAGTGTTTTCCAGGAAGGAGGGAAAATGGGCCCCCGTTCCGGAAAAAGCCAATCCCAGCAGGCAGGCGAGGATCAAAGGGTTGGAAACGATGGCCTTGAGCAGGAACCGGTTTCGCTGCCCCGGTGCGAATTCCTTCTCTGAAAACCAGATCAGCGTGGAAACCGCAAGGAGATTGATGAACGGGATGGTGAAAATCAGGACGATGCCGAAATGCCGAACTCCCTCCTCACCGCATGCGCTCAGCACGATCGCCATTCCCACATACGTGTTGAAGCGATAGCAGCACTGCGAGAACGATCCCACTTTGAAGTCCGGAGCCCCCCACGCCCTGATGAAGATCAGGCTTGTCGCCCACAACGCGAACACCGCCAGGACGCAGGCGACCCCGAGTTGCCAGTCGAGATCGGCGCCGGAACCGGAGCCTCCGATTTTCCAGAACAGCATGGCGGGGAAAAAAACGAAATAAATCAGCTTGTCGGATACTCGGAAGAACTCGTTGTCCGTCAGGCGAAACCATTTCAACAGACTCCCCATGATGATGATGACACAAACCGGGAAAATGCTGTCGATCACCGCGATCATGAATCCACCTGTATCGGCTTTGCCGGAAATCATTGCGAGTTTTTCGGGTGCGTCGAAAAGGACTGCAGTATACGGTGAAATCGCGGAAATTCAAGGGGGTAGCTCAAGGAATGACGCGCCGCGACGCAAGACCTGCCGATACATGGGCGGCCGGCTCGGCCCCCTGGGAGCACGCCGAACAGGCCGCCCCGAACCTCAACCCGGCGAAAGCCGGGAGCCTGTGCTTCTTCCTGGATTCCCCGCGCTGCCGGGGCACGGGAGGTGGCAGGGCGTCGCGAAACGGCGTCGAATCGACCGTCAGAGGCAAAGCCCTCAGCAGATATGTTGTTCGTCTCCCAATGTCCGGCTTGGGCGGCGCGGGGCCGCCGTCGGTTTGGAATTTTCGAACAGCGGGAGGCGTTGCGCGAAGGCACGTGGGATACCCGCGTCCTGCCCATCCGGCACGGTTCCGCACGGCATTGCCGCGTGACATGCCGGATAACCCGGTTCGTCGATACGCACCCCGCTCGGGGTGAATCTGCGTTCTTGCCTGTTGAGAGTGTTTTGATTATTCTAACGTTCGAGGCATGATCCGGGCCTTCGGTTCGTCGCGGTGTCGACTCGCGGCCCATCGTTTTCAAGACTGCGGTGTACGAGGGGTCTTCCTTGTCAATGGAACAACGGGTGCGTTCTTCTTCAGTCATGACCTCGGCTATGCAGGGACGGACGGGTTGGGGCTTCCGGGCAAATCCGGCGGTCCAACCGTTTTTCGGAAGCACCCCGGTCCCCGGCGAAGCAGATCGAAAGGGAGCTCCGCCGGGCCTGTCGGAGACGTGATCGAACCGTGGTCGCACGATGGCCGGACGGGGTGAAGCCCGGGCCTTTTCTGCAACTTGCGGAGAGCCGGATGGAAACTGACGTCAGCTTCAAGAATATCGGTCTTCGCGGCATAACCGTGGCCGACACCAAAATAAGTTACATCGACGGAGTGCGCGGAATTCTGATATACCGTGGATTCCGTATCGAGGATCTGGCGGAGATTTCCTCTTTCGAGGAGACTGCGTACCTGCTGTTGAACGGTGGTTTGCCCGACAAAGAGGGATTGGCCGCTTTCAGGGACGCGCTCACCGTAGCGGGCCGGCTCCCCGACGAAATCCCCGAAAGCTTCAAGCTGTGGCCCCGCAGGTCCGATCCCATGGACATCATTCAGGCATCGGTTCCCATCCTCGCCATGATTGATCCGGAGCTCGCAGCCGAATCCAGAGAGGCCAACCTGCGCAAAGCGATACGGGTCATCGCCCGACTGCCTGAAATCATCACCACCTGGCACAGAATGCGAAACGGTCTTCAGCCCCTGCCTCATGATCCGAAACTCGGTCACGCCGGGAACTTCCTCTGGAAGCTCACCGGGAAGAAACCCGAGGAGGAAATGGCCCGAGCCTTCGAAGTCTCCCTGATTCTGCAGGCGGACCATGCCTTCAGTGCGTCCACATTCGCCTGCCGGGAAGTGGTGTCCACCCGGGCGCACCTGTATGCCGGGGTCACAGCGGGGGTGGGAGCTCTTTCAGGAATCCTCCACGGGGGCTCCAACGCCCTGGTCATCCGGGTAATGTTCGACATGATCGACCAGGGGATGACCACGAAGGACATCGGCGCCTGGGTCAAAGGAAAGCTTGACCGGCGCGAGAAGATAATGGGGATGGGCCATGCGGTTTACAAGACCACCGATCCCAGGGCCGAGATCCTCAAGGGACTGTGCGAAAACGTGGCCATCAAGACCGACCGCGAGGAGTGGTTCAACTTCCTCAGGGCGATTGAAACCGAATGCATCCGGCAATTCGAAAAAAGAGGCAAGAGGAAGATCAAGGCCAACGTCGATTTTTACAGCGGTCTGCTCTGCGCCATGCTCGGAATACCGCTCGATATCATGACTCCCGTATTCGCGATGGCGATTGCGGTCGGCTGGTGTTCGCACATCATCGAGGAAAAATTCGGCGATGCGCAGGGGAAGCCCGTATTGTACCGTCCGGAATCCAAGTATGTCGGCCATTATTGCGGCCAGTTCGGCTGCACCTATCTGCCCATCGAGCAACGGTAGACGCATGCCGTCGTCCGGCTTGGCCCCGTGGCGGGTTTTCGCCGGCGGGGGACTCTTTCCGCTTCTCTCACACGAACCCGGCCGCCGCCGCGCCGTCCCGGACCACTCCGAGACGGAATCTTCGCCCCATCCGTCCATCCCGCTCATCGCCCGGACAACGACTGTCCGGCGGCTCAGCCCCATGCGGTCGTGTTTTGGAAAACCACGATACTCGGCCGTGTCATTTCTTTCATGGTCTCGTCCGATGGACGACCGGCGCGAAAGCACGACGCTTGACCGGTTCGGACGTCCCACGGACACGACCTGCCGGTTTCACGACCATGAATAGTCCAACGACGAACACCCGGCTTGCGTCACTCGATGCCTTTCGAGGAGCCGTCATTGCCGGGATGATCCTCGTGAACTCGCCCGGCAGGTGGGTCTACACCTATTCGCAGCTCAAACACGCCCAGTGGAACGGCTGGACTTTCGCGGACACGATATTCCCGGCTTTTCTGTTTGTCGTCGGCGTTTCCTTGGTTTTCTCGTTTTCCCGCCGGAGAGAATGCGGAGAACCCGCCTGGAGGCTGGTGCTGCAGGTCTTGAGGCGCACGTCGCTCATCTTCTTCCTCGGGCTCCTGCTCAACGTGATGCTCGACTTCCAGGGCTCCAACCTGAGGATCCCCGGGGTACTCCAAAGAATCGCCGCCTGCTATTTCGTCGCGTCGCTGATTGTGCTGGGAACCGGATTCCGGGGCCAGGCGGTCTGGACCTTGGGCCTTCTTGCCCTCTATTGGCTGCTGATGGAGTTCTACCCTGTGCCCGGAATCGGCGCGGGGGTTCTCGAACCGGGAAGAAACTTCGCCTCCTACGTCGATTCCCTGCTTCTTGACGGGCACATGTGGTCGCACTACCGAACCTGGGACCCGGAAGGAATCATCAGCACGATCCCCGCCGTCTCCTCCACCCTTTTCGGAGCCCTCACGGGACACTTACTGAGATCGACGTTTTCCGTAAAAGCGAAGACCGCCGCGATGCTGGGAGCGGGGGCGGCGTTATTCGCGCTCGGCCGGGTCTGCAGTATCTGGCTCCCCATCAACAAGAGCATCTGGACCAGTTCGTACAGCATCTTCATGGCCGGCCTCTCACTGGCCGGGCTGGCGGTGTTCTATTGGCTCATCGATGTGAAAGACCGCAAACGTTGGGCGATCCCCTTCGAAATCTTCGGCACGAACGCCATAACAGCCTATATGCTGTCCATGTTCCTGCTGATAGCTGTGCGCGGCATCGACTGGACGTTTTCCAACGGCTCGCGAGTCAGGATACGGAGACTGTGCTACGACTGGATACTCATCCAGGTGGGAAATCCCAAGACCGCATCCCTGCTGTTCGGGGTCGGCCTCCTGTTGGTCACATTCCTGCCCCTGTGGCTCATGTGGAAAAGGCGTTGGTTCCTGAAGGCCTGACATCGCAGGGCGGATGAGCCGGCAGGCGCGTGGAGGACGGCGCGGACGAGCCCTCGTTCGCCCGCGGCTTCACTTCAGTCGGCCCATTCGGGGACAAATCGGCGCGCCTTGCTCATGGCGGCGTCCAACGTTCTGTAGGAAGGTTCCAGAGAGCCGACGCGTGCCCAGAAATGGGGGGAATGATTCATCTGCTCCATGTGGCAAAGCTCATGGATCAGAATATACCGAACCAATTCGGGAGGCAGGAACAGAAGTTTGTAGTTGAGGCTGATGGTGCCTTTGAGCGAACAACTCCCCCACCGGCTCTTCTGCCCCCGAACCAGTGCCTTGCGGAAGGGAATTCCCACGGAGGCGCCGACCCTCCCCAGCCAGGGGATAAGGTGACGCTGTCCCTCTTGCTTGAGCCACTCTTTTAACAAGAGGCGGCACGTTTCGAGATCCGTCAAATCCCCACTCAACTCGAGGTGCGCGGGGGCCGTCCGAACCAGTCGGACACTTCGCCCCGGCCCGGAAGCACACAAAACATTGAATTCGGCATCGACCGCACGAAGATGAATGGTCCGGGGCGGAAACAACCAGGACTCCGACCTGGTTTCATGCAACCGGCTTCGCCCGGCGACCTGCTCGATCCAGTCCCTCTTCCGGTCGAGAATCTCCGGCACCTTTTCCCGATTGAAACCGGGGGGAATAACGACCTCGAGCCTGCAGCCCGGAAGCATCCTCAGGATGATTCTCTTCGCCTTTTTGCTCACACGCACGGTATGGGGCGGAACCGTATCCGGGTCTTTCATCGGGGGACCACCCGGGCACCATCCTGCAAACCTCCGTGAACCGGCGGCTCACGGTGAAAAACGACCTTCGACATCGTCATTCCCGCCCAAGGGCATATGGAGGTACAAGAACGCGGATCACCCGTCTTTCAAGGTTTCCCGAACGTCCTTTACTTGTTCCCCTTTCGGACTTCTCTGTTCATCTTGGGGCCACCGGTTCCTTCCTTCGGCCAGAGCGTGCCCGCGCTGTCCACGAAGGTCGTCCCATCCAGCGTCCCGGTCGCCTCGCCGCCGTCCTGCAGCTTGAGCTTCAAATCCTTTCCGCTGAGCGCGTACCTGCCCTCGATGCCCTGGTACTTCACTTCCACCCCGGAAGACTTGACCTTCTGCTTGAGAAAGAATGTCCCATCCGGGTTGAGCTTCAAGTATTCCCTGGGGTTGTCCTTGCTGATATAGGTACCTGCCACGCCGGTTTGCTGACCGGACGAAAGTCCGGCGCAAGACAGGACAAGAGCTATCGATGCAAAAAGTGCAAGAGCACGTTTCATCACAATCCACCTCCCTTTATTCCACACCGGGTTGTCTCAAGGGCCTCTTCTTCCATCCTGCGAGCTCAGGCGGCGCTCACCCCTATTTCCACGATCGGGCCGGGGCGAACGCCTGTCTTCGTCACCCGAAAACACACAGGCTCTCGCCATGGCACGAGCCGTCAGCCGATTCGAATCGCCTCGACGCCTCAGCCTTGGTTGCAGCATGGGCCGGACGGTATTCGCATGGGCCGGTCCGTCCCTCAGGCAATGCATACTATACCGAAGTCGTGACGACTCCAACAAAGATTATTCGCCGGCGGCCATCGAACCACCCCGGGCGTCGCCGCCGTTTTATTCGAATCGCAGCCCGGCCTCCCGGATCAGGTACAGGATGATCAGAATTCCGAGGACGAGCCACAGCGCTCGTATCAGTATTTTCCTCCAGGAGAGGGCCGACCCGATCCCCGGGTCCGGAAATGCGGGGCCGGGAGACGACCAGGCGGATGCGTCCCTCCCGAACATCGTTTTCCCCACTTTCCGCGCGCGGGGCGTCCCCCCGGCAAGGAAGCCCCCCGTGGAAAACCCCTCGACCGAAGCCTTTCCTCCCGGATCGTCATTCCTTCCCGCGCGCGGCGAAGGAGCCCGGATCAGCCCGTCCGGGAAGGTCCCGTCACCCCGGGACATCGGCAGGGGAATCTTTTGCCGGACAGCGTTCGTCACCTCCGTGATTTTGCGGTTGACCGCGCCGCCCATTAGAACGAGGAAGAAGCCCGCTCCGGGCATGGCGAACATCCCTGGATGGAATGCCCTGTCCAGCACGGATATCGCGGGATCGGCAGGGTCATGGAACACCTCCACCACATCCCCCTCTCGATAACCGGCGGCCACGGCCGCAGCGGACGGGCGTCCCGGAATGAAGTCGGGTCCGAACCGAACTCTCTCGCCTTGGTATCTAACGTCCTTCACGACATATCGGTAGACGACCCCGGGAGTCCTCAACCTCTTTCCCCCGGGGGTCCCGGTCTCGACGCCCGATGAGACGACCACTCCCTGAGTGGAAGGCCAGTTGGCCGCCGATATCACCTCGATCACCGGCATAGCCCCGAACACCATGAGACCCATGCCGGCCAGCATGATCATTTGAAAAAGCCTTCCAACGAAGCGGGCAACAAGGTCGATGGGAAAACTTGCGGACTTGGGCTCGGACATCGTCGCGACTCCTTTTCCTAAGATTCAGGCTGTTCTCTCACACTCGGCGATCCCCGCAGCACCCCGCCTCGCCGTGATGCGCTCTGCTCCGGAAACCCTCGTCCCGGGACCGGACGCGGAAAATCGCCCGCTCACCGCGCTCGACCGGCCGCGTCGTGCACGCTCCATACACGATCGCAGAAAACCGTCCGGTTGGGAATGGGACTCCGCATATTCGCACGGAATCCCGATGGAGGCTTCCACGGTGCGGTCGAATCCATCAAACCCGGAGTCGCGCCGAGGAGGAGACTTCATCGCGACAGGCTGGAGGCGAGCAACCTCCGCAGTTCGTCCTCGATCCTGCCGGGCGAATACCCGAGGCTGAAGGCCCTCGTGCTGTCCAGGGAAACATCGCGTGGGCGTGGCGCGGGCATTTTGATGTCCCGCTGTCTGCAGGCCCGCAGCCCAGCCTCCCTGAAACCCGCCAGGCCCGCCAGCAAACGACCGAAAGCGTACCGCGAGACCCGTTCCCGTCCCCCCAGGTGGAGGATCCCGCCGGTTTGCCGCAGCGCGAGGAAAATTCCTTCCACCGCAGATTCGGCGCTCACCGGAGTCCTGATTTCATCCGTGAATAGCGGCAGCTCGCGCCCGGACCGCATCGCCTCGAGCATGGGCTGAACGAAACCGGACGAGAAAGGCCCCGGTTCCCCGAACATCAAGGGCAGACGGCAGATGACCGCGTTCGGGTATGCCGCGGCGACCATTTCCTCGGCCCGCGCCTTCTGTTCGCCATAAACGTTGACCGGAGAAACAGGGTCCTGTTCCCCGTACGGGGGGTTCAACCCGTCAAAAACCATGTCGGATGATATGAATAGGTAAGGGATGGCTGATTGGGCACAAAGCGCGGCGATGTAAAACGGCGCCTCGACATTGATTCTATACGATTCCGCCCGGTTTTCCTGGCACCAGTTGACATTGGTGGCCGCGGCGGCGTGAATGACGGCCCGGGGTTTGAGCCTCCGGAACATATCGGCGGTTTGCGCGCGATCGGTGAGATCGACGACGAGGCCACGGACCCCGTCAATGGCGATGGGATGTCGGTGGGCCACCCCGTGGATTTCCCACCGGTCCCTTTTCAGCCGGCAGACATTCCAGCCCAGAAGCCCGCTCGCCCCCGTCAACAGCAACCGCTTCACCGGTTGTCACCCGCGGAGGTCTTCTCCACGACGGGCCGACCACCCGGATCGCAACCGCCGTCACGGCGCCGTTGGGCCCAGCTTGCGGCGCGCCTCTCACCGTAGGTCTTCACGAACGCGTTCACGATCTCGTCCACCGGAACGTCCGCATAACTCCCGATGAACTCGATATATTCCATGTACCTCTGATGTTCGCTGTTGAACGCTTGAAACAAAGAATCTTCCCGGCCGTTAAAATCGAGCGGGGGAACACGGTACCGTTCGCAGAGCTCCCGATTGAACGCGGGAGTGGCCTTGACCCAACCGCCGCCGAGGAATAACTCCACAAAAGCATGATATACGAACACATCGGTGCCGAGCCTGTCGGTCAACCGTTCGCCGGCAAGATGATTGCGCACATTTGCGAATCCGAGCCGGCACGGGATGCCGCAGGCCCTCGAAAGGGCGCACAGGAGCGAAGCCTTCGGAATGCAGAAACTCTTGCCGCAAGACAGGACATAGCTGGCGCGATAGTACAGTGGTTCTTCAAACGGAAGATAGGGACTGTACCAGATACCGTCCCGAACGGCGAGGTACAGCCTGACCGCCATCTGTCTGGAATCGCCGCAGCCGCGCACGGTCTTTTCGGCGAAATCCCTCACGGAGGGATGATCGCTGTCGATGATGGCTGTCGGCCGAAGATAAATGAGATCCGCTTCCACCATAAGTCATCGTCTCTTCAAGCTGCGCGCCGGGCTTTTCTCAATGGGCATTGACCATTGGCGATGAATTCAACGATTCCTTCTATTATCATGAGGAAAGTGTCCCATTCAAGGTTTTCCGCTTCTTTCCATCGAATTCCGCTTGATTTTGTGTCACTGGCCGGTCCCTTGACGAAAGTCCCGGAAAGCTCGGCCGGCTGTGAGCTTGACAATGTTTGCGAGAGTATGCTACAGGGCAATGCCCATTTCCCGAAGAGCTCAGGGACGCGTTGCGGGCGCAGACGCCATCGGGCCGGCACGATTTGCGGTTCGGCAAAACAATCCTTGTTTAAGGCTGAAAAAATCATTGTCATTATGCTTATGATGTGGTATTTGATACAGCTTGCTTGGGTTGACGCGACCCAAGCGAAGCGCATGTGTGGAGGGGTTCCCGAGTGGCCAAAGGGAGCAGACTGTAAATCTGCCGGCGAAGCCTTCGGAGGTTCGAACCCTCCCCCCTCCACCACTTTTTCATGATGTGTAGGAGATGGTGGCAGCCGAGCAGCGAGTCATTGTCGTTGGGACTACAGGGTGTTTTGGGACCGCAAAGAGCTATCGCAGGCTTCATGCATACGTTCCCACATCACGTGTGAACCTTCACCAATCATTCTTGTTGGCTGCTTTCTCGCAGGCCCACGTAGCTCAGTAGGTAGAGCACTTCCTTGGTAAGGAAGAGGTTCACCGGTTCGATCCCGGTCGTGGGCTCCAGTTTTTTTCTCGTTAATCGAGAGAGCACGCCGAATCACGATGCTCCCTTCGAATTCGGCCTCTACTCGGCACCTGAATACAAGTCAAGATCAGGAAGAAATATCGCTTGTGCGGCATTTGAGACAAATTTTCAGGAGGAAGTACGATGGGCAAGAAGAAATTTGAGCGGACGAAGCCGCATGTGAACGTGGGCACGGTGGGTCACATCGATCACGGCAAGACGACGTTGACGGCGGCCATCACCAAGCAGTTGGCCAAGCGCGGCAGGGCCGAATTCGTGCCGTTCGATCAGATTGACAAGGCACCCGAGGAGCGCGAGCGCGGCATCACCATTGCCACGGCGCACGTGGAATACGAGACGGACAAGCGGCATTACGCTCACGTGGACTGCCCGGGGCACGCGGATTACATCAAGAACATGATCACCGGGGCCGCTCAGATGGACGGAGCCATCCTGGTGGTGGCGGCCGACGACGGTCCGATGCCGCAGACCCGCGAGCATATTCTTCTGTCGCGTCAGGTGGGGGTTCCCTACATCGTGGTGTTTTTGAACAAGGTGGACATGGTCGATGATCCGGAGCTGATCGAGCTGGTGGAGCTGGAGTTGCGGGAGCTTCTGAGCAAGTACGGTTTTCCGGGCGACGACGTGCCCATCATCAAGGGTTCGGCGTTGCGGGCGCTGGAGGCCGACGATCCCGAGCATCCGGACACCAAGTGCATATTCGAGTTGATGGATGCCATCGATGCGTATGTGCCGGACCCGGTGCGCGATATCGACAAGCCCTTTTTGATGCCCATCGAGGACGTGTTTTCGATCAGCGGGCGCGGCACGGTGGTGACGGGGCGCGTGGAGCGCGGGGTCATCCGGGTGAGCGAGGATGTGGAGATCGTGGGTTTCCGGCCGACGTTCAAGACGGTGTGCACGGGTGTGGAGATGTTCCGCAAGACCCTGGACCAGGGGCAGGCGGGCGACAACGTGGGGGTGCTGCTGCGGGGCACCAAGCGCGACGAGGTGGAGCGCGGGCAGGTGGTGGCCAAGCCGGGGAGCATCACGCCGCACACGAAGTTCAAGGCCGAGGTCTACGTGTTGAAAAAAGAGGAAGGCGGGCGGCACACGCCGTTTTTCCCGGGTTACCGGCCGCAGTTTTATTTCCGCACCACCGACGTCACGGGGATCATGACGCTGCCCGAGGGGGTGGAAATGGTCATGCCCGGAGACAACATCAGCACCGAGGTCCACCTGATCACGCCCGTGGCCCTGGAAAAGGAACTGCGCTTCGCCATCCGTGAAGGCGGTCGCACCGTCGGCGCAGGCGTCATCACCGAGATCATCGAGTAACGCGACTCAAAGAATATAAGGTGTGCGATCATGCGAACTCTTGTCACCCTGGCTTGTTCGGAATGCAAGCGTCGCAACTACACGACCACGAAGAACAAGCGGACGACACCTGAGAAGTTGAGCTTCAAAAAGTATTGCAGATTTTGTCATGCTCATACCGAGCATAAGGAAACCAAATAGACGGGAATCCGCCGGCAGGCGTTCCGACCGCTCGAAATGCCGCATGCCCTGTCCGAAGTGGCGCGGCGGGTTTGGATCGCCTGCCTCGATGGCTTCTGTCGAACGGTTCATCGACCTGTCAGGGAACTGACATTGAACAGGCTGGATGTGAATGAATCTACCGAAGCTTTTCACGAAGAAGAATGAAGCGGAGCGATCCGCGAAATCACCGAAGGCCGAGGGCTCCAGGAAGGGAAGTCTCAGGGCGGTCAAACCAAAGAAGGCCGAAACCTCCAAGCGTCCTTCCAGGAAGCCGGAGGAATCGCGGCTCGCCTGGTGGCATGCTTCCCGACAGTATCTTCGGGAAGTGGTTTCCGAACTGAAAAAGGTCGTCTGGCCGTCCCGGAAGGAGACCGTCGGTTCCACCGCCGTGGTGCTGGTGATCGTTGCCGTTTGCGGCATTTTCCTGGGAATCGTAGACCAGGTTCTGAGCCGTCTGGTCCGCATGCTCATCGGCTGACGGCGAACGCACCGATATCGGCTTTCGGGGCGATTCTTACACGCTATTGAATGGGGTTTTTCGTGGCCAAGTCATGGTACATAGTCCATACGTACTCGGGTTTTGAGCACAAGGTCAAATCGGCCTTGGAAGAACGTATCAAGGCCGAAGGAAAGGGTTCTTTGTTCGGTCAGATCCTGGTGCCCACCGAGAAAGTGATCGAACTGGTGAAGGGGCAGCGCAAGGCTTCCTCGCGCAAGTTCTATCCCGGTTACATTCTCGTGCAGATGGAACTGAACGACGATACCTGGCATTTGGTGCGGCATACCCCGAAGGTGACGGGTTTCATAGGCAGTCAGGAACGCCCCATCCCTCTTTCGGACGAGGAGGCGGAGACGATCATCCTGCAAATGGAGGAAGGTGCCCAGAAACCTCGTCCGAAATTCCGTTTCGAAAAAGGAGACGAGGTTCGTGTCGTGGACGGTCCTTTCGCCAGTTTCAACGGGATCGTGGACGAAGTCATGCCGGACAAGGGAAAAGTGCGGGTTCTGGTGAGCATCTTCGGCCGCTCCACGCCGGTGGAGTTGGACTTCGTGCAGGTGAACCGAATCTGAGCATGCGGGTTTAAGATTAAGACATTGAGGAGTTGAAGCGAGAATGGCAAAAAAAGTAGTCACCAACATCAAGCTGCAGGTACCGGCAGGACAGGCGAATCCATCGCCTCCCATCGGCCCCGCGCTCGGCCAGCACGGGGTCAATATCATGGAGTTCTGCAAGGCCTTCAATGCCAGAACCCAGGGACAGGAAGGAATGATCATCCCGGTCGTGATCACCGTGTATGCTGATCGCTCTTTCACGTTCATCACCAAGACCCCTCCGGCCGCCGTGCTGCTCAAGAAAACGGCCCAGATCGCCAAGGGTTCCAACGAGCCGAACCGGACCAAGGTGGCCAAAGTGACCAGGGCCCAGGTGGAGGAAATCGCCAAGCTGAAGATGCCCGACCTGAACGCCAGGGACTTGGATGCAGCCGTTCTCACCATCATGGGAACCGCCCGCAGCATGGGGATTGAGGTCGAATAGGAATCGTGGCCGCCACGGATGACATGACAAGCAAGGTTTTGGAGAGTTAGAGATGGCAAAACACGGGAAAAAATATCGCGCCGCTCGCGCAACGATAGACCCTGCAAAGCGTTACACCTTCCAGGAGGCCTTGGAGCTGGCAATCGGGTCGATCTTCTGCAAGTTTGACGAAACACTTGATATCGCAGTCCGCCTGGGCGTCGATCCGAGGCATGCAGACCAGATGGTGCGCGGCACCGTGGTTTTGCCCAACGGACTGGGAAAGCCCGTCCGAGTCCTGGTGTTCGCCAAAGGCGAAAAGGTCAAGGAAGCGCTCGACGCCGGTGCGGACCACGCGGGCGGCGACGAACTGGTCGATCGGATCAAGGAAGGCTGGCTCGAATTCGACAAGACGGTCGCAACCCCAGACATGATGGGTGCAGTCGGCAAGATCGGCAAAGTGCTCGGCCCCCGCGGCCTCATGCCCAATGCCAAGCTGGGAACGGTCACCTTCGATCTGCAGAAGGTGGTCAAGGAGATCAAGGCCGGAAAGGTCGACTTCCGGGTGGAAAAAACCGGGATCGTACATGCTCCGATGGGCAAGGTCTCCTTCGGGCATGAGAAGCTGATCCAAAACATTTCCGCCTTCATCGACACGCTCATTCGCCTCAAACCGACGGCGGCCAAGGGAACCTACGTGCGGGGGATCGCCATTTCCACCACCATGGGGCCGGGGATCCAGATCGACCCGCTGGCGGTAAAGACGATCGTGGCTTGACGTTCGGAGATCCCGACGGATCATCCGGACTTGAGGGAAATATTAACATCGCTAACTGCCGTTTGGTGTTTTCACCCATCTGAGACCGTAGGTACGCCTCGCAAGGCGTCTAAATCCCCTCCTCCGTGGGGGAGCCTACCGAGATGCATGAAGGAACCAGGCAGGCTCACGGACTCACGAGACCAGTCGTCCACCATAAGATGGAAGGCAGCAGTCGAAAGCACGCCGGCAGAGGAAAGGAGGTTTGACAGACTTTGAACCGAGCCAAGAAAGAGCAAGTGGTTGCGGAACTGCATGAAAAACTGCAGCGCGCCAGTGCCGCTATTCTGACCGATTTCAAAGGGCTCACCGTGGCCGAAATGACGGATTTGCGCGGTGCGCTCGCCGCGGAAAAGGTCGAGTATCAGGTGGTGAAGAACACCCTGATGCGCCTCGCGAGCAAGGACACCGGTGCCGAAGCGTTGGTGCCCATACTCAAGGGGACCTGCGCGGTGGCCATCGGGTACGGCGATCCAAGCATTCCGGCGAAGATCATCAAGAAATTCAACAAGACCAATGAAAAGCTCGCGATCAAAGCCGGAGCCCTGGGCATACGCCTTCTGAATTCGGATCAAGTGGCCGCCTTGGCAGAGCTGCCGCCGCGCGAAGAACTCTTGGCCAAACTCCTGGGGACTCTCAATGCGCTGCCGACCGGGTTGGTTACCGTGCTGAGCGGAGTGCCCAGAGCGTTTGTTGGTGTGCTGGCGGCTATTCAACGGAAAAGAGAAGAAGCCTGATATTTCTTATGGAGGAGACGGTAGATGTCTACGATCAGTAAAGAAGATGTGATCAAATTCATTGAAAACATGACCGTTTTGGAACTCAGTGAGCTCGTCAAGGAACTCGAGGAGCGCTTCGGCGTGAGCGCTGCGGCCCCCGTGGCCATGGCGGCCATGCCGGCGGGCGCGGCGGAAGCGGCGCCGGTGGCGGAGCAGACCGAGTTCTCCGTGGTGATCACCGGTGTCGGCGACAAGAAGATACAGGTCATCAAAGAGGTCCGGGCCATCACCAATCTGGGGCTCAAGGAAGCCAAAGACCTGGTCGAGAAAGTGCCCGGTGTGGTGAAGGAAGCGATTCCCAAGGATGAAGCCGAAGCGATTGCCAAGCAGTTGACCGAGGCGGGTGCCACAGTCGAAATCAAATAGATCAACCTCATGGATCTGGACATCGGAAATCGGCCTGGTCTATAGGGGCGATTTCCGATTTTCGATTTTTGCAGCACCTTGATTCCAAGTGATGAGTGATGCGCATGGGTAATAAGTTTCGAGCGTCCACGGCACCGGGTCTGACTCGTAACAAGCCCCCGTCACTCTTTGCTTTTTGAGTTTGCAGGAGAGACCATGCCTACGGCTTTGACCCATGAATACCGGGTGCGAAAGAATTTTGGCAAGATCCACAAAATCATCGACATCCCCAATCTCATCCAGATGCAGAAGGAAAGCTACGAGTTGTTTCTGCAGAGGGATGTCCCGTCGGAAGCCAGGAGCGAGCGCGGTCTGCAGGAGGTATTCAAGAGCGTTTTCCCCATCGAGGACTTCAGCGGAACGGCTTCCCTGGAATTCGTGCAGTACAGTTTCGGAGAGGTCAAGTATGAGGTGGATGAGTGCCTTGCCCGGGGCATGACCTACGAAGCCCCGGTGAAGATCGTCGTCCGCCTGGTCGTCTACGATGTGGATAAGGAAGCGGGAACCCGGTCCATAAGGGATATCAAGGAGCAGGAAATCTACTTTGGCACCCTCCCCCTGATGACCGACAACGGGACTTTCATCATCAACGGCACCGAGCGCGTCATCGTCAGCCAGTTGCACCGGTCTCCCGGAATCTTTTTTGACCACGATCGCGGGAAGACCCACTCCAGTGGAAAGATCCTGTATTCCGCGCGCATCATCCCCCTGCGCGGCTCCTGGCTCGACCTCGAATTCGACCCGAAAGACATTCTGTACATCCGGATCGATCGACGCCGCAAGTTTCCGGTCACCGTTCTCCTCAAAGCTCTCGGATATGCCACGGAAGAACTGCTCAACTACTTCTATCCCAGTGAAAAGATCTTTTTGAAAAGCGAGGCCCAGTCGGAGAAGGAATTGAACCCCGATATTCTGATGGGAAGCCGCGCCCCGGAAGACATCCTGCATCCGAAAACCGGCGAAGTGTTGATCAAAAAGAACAGGAAACTCGGCAAGCAGGCCCTCCGGCGGCTCCAGGAAGTGGGCATCAACCGTTTGCCCATGAAGAGCACCGAACTGATCGGCCAGGTCCTCGCCCAGGATGTGATCGACTACGGCACGGGCGAAATCGTCGCCGAATGCAACGACGGCATCGACGCGGACATGCTCAAGGAATTCGTGGAGCGCGGCGTTGGAGAGATTGAGCTCCTGCACCTGGAGGGACAGGACGTCAGCCCGTCGTTCCGCAACACGCTCCTGATGGACAAGGTCAACACGCAGGAAGACGCCCTGATCGAAATCTATCGGAGGCTGCGTCCCAGCAATCCGCCCACTCTCGAAGTGGCGACCGAATTCTTCAACAACCTCTTTTTCAACCCCGACCACTACGACCTGTCGGAAGTCGGCCGCCTCAAGCTCAACCTTCAGCTTGGCCTGGAAGTGCCGCTCGACTACCGGACTCTACGCAAGGACGATATCCTGATGGCGGTCCGCCAGCTCATCCGGCTCAAAGACTCACAGGGGCCCGTCGACGACATCGACAACCTTGGCAACCGGAGAGTGCGCGCCGTCGGCGAATTGCTCGAGAATCAGTACCGGATCGGACTTGTGCGCATGGAGCGCGCCATAAAGGAACGCATGACGCTTCAGGAAGTCGAGGCGCTCATGCCGCACGACCTCATCAACGCCAAACCGGTATCGGCGGTGGTGAAGGAGTTTTTCGGCACCAGCCAGCTCTCGCAGTTCATGGACCAGACGAACCCTCTTTCCGAAATCACGCACAAGCGGCGCCTGAGCGCGCTCGGCCCGGGGGGCCTCACCCGGGAGCGGGCCGGATTCGAGGTCCGGGACGTTCATCCCACGCATTACGGCCGGATTTGCCCCATCGAAACCCCGGAAGGTCCGAACATCGGTCTCATCGTTTCGCTGTCGACCTACGCCAGGGTGAATCCTTACGGGTTCATCGAAACGCCCTATCGGAAGGTTGACGGGTCGAGCGCCCGGAAGGAAGTGAGCTATCTGACGGCCATGGACGAGAAGGAGTACCCCATCGCCCAGGCCAACGCGCCCCTGGACGAAAAGGGACGCTTTCTGCTCGACCTGGTGTCCGCGCGGGTGGCGGGCGAGCCCGTGATGGTCCCGCCCAATGAAATCCGTTACATGGACGTATCCCCCAACCAGTTGGTGAGTGTTTCGGCATCCCTGATCCCTTTTCTGGAACACGATGACGCCAACCGCGCCCTCATGGGCTCCAACATGCAGCGCCAGGCGGTCCCTCTCATTCAGACCCGCGCTCCTCTGGTCGGCACCGGGATCGAACGGATCGTGGCCAAGGACAGCGGAGTGGCCATCGTTACCAAGCGAGCCGGTGTCGTGGAATACGTGGACGCCACCCGGATCGTCATTCGAGTCATCGAGGATAACGGGGAGATGGGCAGTGGAGTGGACATTTACAAGCTCATCAAGTTTCAGAGATCGAACCAGAACACCTGCATCAACCAGAAACCGCTGGTGCAGCACGGTGACCTGGTGACAAAGGGTCAGATCATCGCCGACGGCCCTTCGACCGACCACGGCGAACTGGCACTCGGAAGAAACGTGATGGTCGCGTTCATGAGCTGGGGAGGGTACAACTTCGAGGATTCGATATTGGTGAGCGAGAGGATCGGCAAGGAAGACGTATTCACATCGATTCACATTGAAGAATTTGAAGTGGTGGCTCGGGACACGAAGTTGGGCAAGGAAGACATCACGCGCGACATTCCCAACGTCGGCGAGGAGGCGCTGAAGAACCTCGACGAAAGCGGCATCATCCGCGTGGGAGCTTACATTAAGCCCAACGACATCCTGGTGGGCAAAGTGACTCCCAAGGGCGAGTCGCAGCTGACCCCGGAGGAAAAGCTCCTGCGGGCCATTTTCGGCGAGAAGGCGAGCGACGTGAAAGACACGTCGTTGCGCGTGCCGCCCGGGGTCGAGGGGATCATCATCGACGCCAAGGTGTTTTCGCGCAAGGGCGTGGAGAAGGACGAGCGCACGAAGACCATCGAGGACCAGGAGATCTCCCGCCTGATGAAAGATCAGCGCGATGAGCTGGAGATCATCTTCAAGTCGACGGTCAAGCGGCTGGCGAAGCTCCTGGAAAACCAGGTGAGCGACAGCGCCATAAAAGACGGCAAGAAAGTTTACATCAAGAAGGGCGAGGTCTTCACCGAGGAAATTCTGCTGAACCTGCCCAGCGGACACTGGGATCAATTGACGGTCGCCAAGGATCCGACCGTGTCCATGGAAATCGAGAATATTCTCGCCAACTACCGGGAACAGGTTCAGTTGGTGAAATCGTTGTTCGAAGAAAAGATCGGCAAGCTCAAACGCGGAGACGAACTGCCTCCCGGCGTCATCAAGATGGTCAAGGTTTATGTCGCCGTCAAACGGAAGCTCCAGGTCGGAGACAAGATGGCCGGCCGCCACGGAAACAAGGGCGTGGTCTCGAGGATTCTCCCGGCCGAGGATATGCCTTACTTCCCCGACGGGACGCCGGTCGACATCGTTTTGAATCCTCTTGGCGTGCCCTCCCGTATGAACGTGGGCCAGGTGCTGGAAACCCACATCGGATGGGCCGCGAAGGGAATCGGGATGCAACTGGCTCAGATGCTCGAGGAATGCAGGGAGCGGGAAACGATGAACGAAAAGCTCCAGCGCATTTACAACAAGCTGGAGTTCGGAACCTACTTCAAAGACGCATCGGAGCGGGAGCTCAGAGGGCTCATTCCCGACTTCAAGGAAGGCATACATGTCGCCTCCCCGGTTTTCGACGGCGCGGAAGAAGCTGAGATCCGAGCGTTTCTGAGTGAGGCCGGGGTGTCGGAAACCGGGCAATCCGTCCTCTACGACGGCAGAACGGGCATGCCTTTCGACCAGCCGGTCACCGTGGGCGTGATGTACATGCTCAAGCTGCATCACCTGGTGGACGACAAGATCCACGCGCGATCCATCGGCCCCTATTCTCTCGTGACCCAGCAGCCTCTGGGAGGCAAGGCGCAGTTCGGCGGTCAGCGGCTGGGCGAAATGGAAGTCTGGACCATGGAAGCCTACGGCGCCGCATATGCGCTCCAGGAATTCCTGACGGTCAAGTCTGACGACGTGGCCGGCCGCACGCGCATGTACGAGAAAATCGTGAAGGGGGATAACACTCTCGAAGCCGGGCTGCCCGAATCCTTCAACGTTCTGGTCAAGGAGCTTCAGGCCCTCGCCCTGGACGTGCGGCTCCTGGAAGAAGAGGAAGGCAATTGACCGGCATCGGTCATGATTGCGGAAAGCGCCGCGGGCCGAAACCGTCTGCGGGTTCCGTTTGACCGTTCAATAAGCTCGTGATTTACAAGGAGGCTCCTTTGAAAGAGCTGTACAGTCTGTTTATGAAACCCAAGGATCCTTTGCACTTCAATGCCGTGAAGATCATGATCTCCTCGCCGGAGAGGATCCGGGAATGGTCTTACGGGGAAGTCAAGAAACCCGAAACGATCAACTACCGGACCTTCAAGCCGGAACGTGACGGGCTCTTCTGCGCCAGGATTTTCGGGCCGATCAAGGACTACGAATGCAATTGCGGCAAATACAAACGCATGAAGCATCGGGGAGTCGTCTGTGAAAAATGTGGGGTCGAAGTCATCCAGTCAAAGGTCCGCCGGGAACGGATGGGACACATCGAACTGGCGTCCCCCGTGGCTCACATCTGGTTTCTTCGCAGTCTGCCGAGCAAGATCGGCAACCTCCTGGACCTGACTCTGAGGGAGTTGGAAAAGGTCCTTTACTTCGACTCCTATATCGTGCTCGACCCGGGAGATACCCCTCTCACCAAGGGTGAGCTTCTGACCGAGGAAAAGTATCGGCAGATGGTCCAGGAGCATGGCAGCGGGTTTGTCGCCGGCATAGGAGCGGAGTCCATCAAGCAGTTGCTCGCCGGGCTCGACCTGGAAAAGCTGGCGGTGGAGCTGCGTGAAGAGATGTCCAAGACCAATTCGATGGCCAAGCGCAAGAAGCTGGCCAAGCGGTTGAAGATCATCGACGCATTCAGGGAATCCGAAAACCGTCCGGAATGGATGATCATGGACGTGATTCCGGTCCTGCCGCCCGATCTGAGGCCGCTCGTGCCGCTCGACGGCGGACGGTTCGCCACCAGTGACCTCAACGATCTGTACCGCCGGGTGATCAACCGAAACAACCGTCTCAAAAGGCTTCAGGAGCTCAATGCCCCCGATATCATCATCCGCAACGAGAAACGCATGCTCCAGGAAGCCGTGGACGTGCTGTTCGACAACGGCCGCCGCGGCAAGACCATCACCGGCGCCAGCAAACGCCCGCTCAAGTCCCTGAGCGACATGCTGAAAGGCAAACAGGGGCGTTTCCGTCAGAACCTGCTGGGAAAGCGCGTGGATTACTCGGGCCGGACCGTTATCGTCATCGGGCCGAACCTGCGCCTGCACCAGTGCGGCCTTCCCAAGAAGATGGCCCTCGAGCTCTTCAAGCCCTTCATCTATAACAAGCTGGAGGAAAAGGGTTACGTGACCACCATCAAGGCGGCCAAAAAGATGGTGGAGCGGGAAACGCCGGAGGTCTGGGACACTCTGGACGAAGTGGTGCGGGAATTCCCGGTCATGCTCAACCGGGCTCCCACTCTGCACCGTCTCGGTATCCAGGCGTTTGAACCGATCCTGATCGAGGGCAAGGCGATTCAGCTCCATCCCCTGGTCTGTACGGCCTTCAACGCGGATTTCGACGGGGACCAGATGGCGGTGCATGTGCCTCTGTCCATAGAAGCCCAGGCGGAGGCGAGGATTCTGATGATGTCCACGAACAACATCCTCAGCCCCGCCCACGGGGATCCCATCATCGTTCCGTCGCAGGACATCGTTCTGGGCATATACTACATGACCAGGGAGAAGCCTTTCGCCCGGGGCGAGGACCGCGTTTTCTCGAGCCGCGAGGAGGTGCGTTGCGCCTTCGACGCGGGCGAAGCGGCTCTGCATGCCCGGGTGCATGTGCGTATGGGAGACGAGCGGGTGACGACCACGGTGGGACGCGTGCTCCTGTCCGAAATCCTGCCGGAGGAAATGCCCTTCTCGGCGGTAAACCGGGTCATGAACAAGAAGGTGCTGGCCGGGTTGATCGACATGTGTTACCGGACCGCGGGAATCAAGGCGACCGTGTTGCTGGCGGACCGCCTCAAGGACCTCGGGTACGAATACGCAACCCGGTCCGGTCTTTCCATTTCCATCAAGGACATGACCATTCCGCACCGCAAGTCGGAAATCCTCGACCAGGCGTTCGATCTGGTGAAGGAGATCGAACGGCAATACAATGAGGGTTTGATCACCGAGGGCGAGAAGTACAACAAGGCGGTCGATATCTGGGCCAAGGCCACGGAGGACGTCGCGGCGGAGATGATGAGGGAGATCGCCACGACCGAGGTTGGGGGACCGGAAGGCAAAGCCCGGGTGGTGGAGGCGTTCAACCCGATTTTCATGATGGCGGATTCGGGCGCTCGCGGCAGCAAGGACCAGATGCGACAGCTTGCCGGGATGCGCGGTCTGATGGCCAAGCCTTCGGGGGAAATCATCGAGACTCCGATCACCGCGAACTTCCGCGAGGGGTTGACGGTGCTTCAGTACTTCATTTCCACGCACGGTGCGCGCAAGGGCCTCGCCGACACCGCCCTCAAGACGGCCAACTCGGGGTATCTCACCCGTCGCCTTGTCGACGTGTCCCAGGACGTGATCATTTCGGAACCCGATTGCGGAACCATGGACGGCATCGAGGTCGAAGCGCTTCTGGAGGCCGGAGAAATCATTCAGCGGCTGGGCGATCGCATTCTTGGCCGCATCGCGCAGGAAGACATCCTCGACCCGGTGACGGCGGAAGTCCTCGTGCCGATGGGAACCGAGATCGACGAGCAGAGAGTGCAACTCATCGAGGATGCCGGCATCGAGAAAGTCAATATTCGCTCGGCCCTGACCTGCCGCAGCCAGCGCGGCGTGTGCACCATGTGCTACGGACGCGACCTGGCGCAGGGCAAGCTGGCGCAGATCGGGGAGGCGATCGGCATCATCGCCGCTCAGTCCATCGGTGAACCGGGAACGCAGCTCACCATGCGGACCTTCCACATCGGGGGCACCGCCAGCAAGAGCATCGAGAGAACATCCATCAACAACCGTTACGCGGGCACGGTTCGGTTTCTCAATCTCAACACCGTTCACAACCGGGACGGCGATCTGATCGCCATGAACCGGAACGGTGAGATAAGCATTATCAGCGAGTCCGGTCGTGAGCGTGAACGATATGTGATCATCTACGGCGCCAAGCTCAAGGTCACCGACGGCCAGCCGGTGGAACCGGATACGCTGCTGGCCGAGTGGGACCCGTTTACCACGCCGATTCTGACCGAAGTCGCGGGAGCCGCCAAGTTCGGGGACATCGTGGAAGGTCAGACCATGCAGGAAAAGCTCGACCCGGTAACCGGCAAGTCCAGCAAGGTGGTGGTGGAATATCGCGAATCAGACGTCAGGCCCCGCATCTCCATCAAGGATGACAAGGGAAAGACGGCACGGGTCGGCGAAGGAGGTTTTGCGCGCTACTTCATGCCCGTGGGGGCCATCGTGATGGTGAACGAAGGCGATGCCATCTTTCCCGGAGACGTTCTCGCAAGAATTCCCAGGGAGACCACCAAGACCAAGGACATCACCGGCGGTCTTCCCCGCGTGGCGGAATTGTTCGAGGTGCGCAAACCCAAGGAGCACGCCGTCATTACGGAGATCGACGGGGTGATTGGCTTCGGCAAGGACACCAAGGGCAAGCGGAAAGTGATCGTCAGCCCGGAAGTGGGCGATGCGCGGGACTACCTGATCCCCAAGGGCAAGCACATCAGCGTTCACGAGGGCGATTACGTCCGTGCCGGCGAACCGCTCATGGATGGTTCTCCCAACCCGCACGACATTCTCACCGTTCTCGGGGAGAAGGAAGTGGCCAAGTACCTCGTGGATGAGGTTCAGCAGGTTTATCGGTTGCAGGGCGTCAAGATCAACGACAAGCATATCGAAGTGATCGTGCGCCAGATGCTCAAGCGTGTCCGGATCACGGACCCGGGGGATTCCGAGTTCCTGATGGGTGAACACGTGGAGAAGCCGATCTTCGAGGACATCAACAACAAGCTGACCGAGGAAGACAAGCGCCCGGCGGCGGCCGAACCGTTGCTGCTCGGCATCACCAAGGCCTCGCTGAGCACGCAGAGTTTCATTTCCGCGGCGTCCTTCCAGGAAACCACGAAGGTTTTGACCGATGCGGCCACTGCAGGCAAGGTGGACTACCTGCTCGGCCTCAAGGAAAATGTGATCATGGGGCGGCTGATCCCGGCCGGGTCGGGCCTCAGGACCTACCGGGAGGTGCGTAAGTAAAAGGCTGCGCGTGCGAGGGTGTGTGCCTGGGGAGAAGCTTCGCGGCATCTCCATCCGTGGCGTTCCACTCGGTCCGGCGGCGGTTGCCCGGGGCAGGCCGGTCATCCCGGCCTGCCGGACGGAACGGCCGATTTCGGCTCGCATTGTCAGAAAGGGCTTGACAAAATCAGTGCCCGCCTATAAATAGAGGAGATTTCCAAGCCTGTCTGCTTGGAGAGGTTGAGCATTATTTGGTATTTGGGAACATCAGAATTTGAGCGGAGACGAAGCGCAAATGCCCACAATCAACCAGTTGGTTCGAAAAGGCAGAGAAGAGATTCGGAAGAAATCGAGCACCCCCGCCCTTCAGTGCTGTCCGCAAAAGCGGGGAGTGTGCGTGCGCGTTTACACGACCACGCCGAAGAAACCCAATTCGGCTTTGCGCAAGATCGCGCGCGTACGCCTGACCAACGGCATCGAGGTGACGTCCTATATCCCCGGTATCGGGCACAATCTGCAGGAACACTCGGTGGTGCTGATCAGGGGCGGTCGTGTGAAGGATCTGCCGGGCGTACGCTATCATATCATCCGCGGCACTCTGGACGCGCTTGGGGTGGCTGACCGAAAGCAGGGACGCTCCAAGTACGGCACCAAGAGGCCGAAGTAAGCTGGACAGAGATTAGCTATGGGGCCATGGCTAAGGATTTTCGGTCATGGCCTCTCTTTTGTTTTGAATAATTCATAAGGGTTGAGGGAACGGATGCCAAGGAGAAGAGAAGTTCCGAAACGCTATGTCTTGCCGGATCCGAAGTACAATAGCAAGTTGGCGGCCAAATTCATCAACAACCTCATGCGCCGGGGCAAGAAGAGTCTGGCGGAGCACGTTCTGTACGGGGCACTGGACCTTATCGAGCAGCGCTCCAAGCAGGACCCTCTGGATCTCTTTCACAAAGCCATGGAAAATGTGAGGCCCGTCGTCGAGGTGAAGTCCAGACGAGTGGGCGGCGCCACCTACCAGGTTCCGGTGGAGGTTCGTCACGAACGTCGGGACGCGTTGGCCATGAGATGGATCATCAACTACGCCAAGCAGCGTACCGAAAAGACGATGATCCAGAGGCTTGCCGGTGAGCTCCAGGATGCGGCCCAGAATCGCGGCGGCTCAGTGAAAAAGAGAGAGGATACTCACCGCATGGCCGAGGCAAACAAGGCATTCGCGCATTATCGGTGGTAGTCTGCCCTCCTGCACAGACCTTCTGTGAGCAGCAGCCATAGCGAGTCCCGGAGCCGGCCGGTCGCTGAATTTCCCTCCCGCAAGAATCGCGGTAGTGACATTCGACAGAAAGAAGCTCGGGTCAGACACGGAACGCAGCGCTCGAACCCGCCTCAAGGCTGGTGCGGGCCGGAGCGAAGAACGGTATCGAGTTCGGCAAGGAGGAAGTACGATGGGCAAGAAGAAATTTGAGCGGACGAAGCCGCATGTGAACGTGGGCACGGTGGGTCACATCGATCACGGCAAGACGACGTTGACGGCGGCCATCACCAAGCAGTTGGCCAAGCGCGGCAGGGCCGAATTCGTGCCGTTCGATCAGATTGACAAGGCACCCGAGGAGCGCGAGCGCGGCATCACCATTGCCACGGCGCACGTGGAATACGAGACGGACAAGCGGCATTACGCTCACGTGGACTGCCCGGGGCACGCGGATTACATCAAGAACATGATCACCGGGGCCGCTCAGATGGACGGAGCCATCCTGGTGGTGGCGGCCGACGACGGTCCGATGCCGCAGACCCGCGAGCATATTCTTCTGTCGCGTCAGGTGGGGGTTCCCTACATCGTGGTGTTTTTGAACAAGGTGGACATGGTCGATGATCCGGAGCTGATCGAGCTGGTGGAGCTGGAGTTGCGGGAGCTTCTGAGCAAGTACGGTTTTCCGGGCGACGACGTGCCCATCATCAAGGGTTCGGCGTTGCGGGCGCTGGAGGCCGACGATCCCGAGCATCCGGACACCAAGTGCATATTCGAGTTGATGGATGCCATCGATGCGTATGTGCCGGACCCGGTGCGCGATATCGACAAGCCCTTTTTGATGCCCATCGAGGACGTGTTTTCGATCAGCGGGCGCGGCACGGTGGTGACGGGGCGCGTGGAGCGCGGGGTCATCCGGGTGAGCGAGGATGTGGAGATCGTGGGTTTCCGGCCGACGTTCAAGACGGTGTGCACGGGTGTGGAGATGTTCCGCAAGACCCTGGACCAGGGGCAGGCGGGCGACAACGTGGGGGTGCTGCTGCGGGGCACCAAGCGCGACGAGGTGGAGCGCGGGCAGGTGGTGGCCAAGCCGGGGAGCATCACGCCGCACACGAAGTTCAAGGCCGAGGTCTACGTGTTGAAAAAAGAGGAAGGCGGGCGGCACACGCCGTTTTTCCCGGGTTACCGGCCGCAGTTTTATTTCCGCACCACCGACGTCACGGGGATCATGACGCTGCCCGAGGGGGTGGAAATGGTCATGCCCGGAGACAACATCAGCACCGAGGTCCACCTGATCACGCCCGTGGCCCTGGAAAAGGAACTGCGCTTCGCCATCCGTGAAGGCGGTCGCACCGTCGGCGCAGGCGTCATCACCGAGATCATCGAGTGATCTGCCAAGGATATCGGCCGGTCGTTCCTGAGGGTGCGCCGGTCTTAATGTTACGGGGACAGAGAAATCATGATGACGAATCAAAGAATTCGCATCCGTTTGAAAGCTTACGATCATAAATTGCTCGACCAGTCGACGAGTGAAATCGTGATGACCGCCAAGAAGACGGGCGCGCGAGTGGCCGGACCCATTCCTCTTCCCACGAAGATACACAGGTACACGGTTTTGAGGTCCCCGCACGTCGACAAGAAGTCGCGGGAGCAATTCGAGATTCGCGTCCACAAACGTCTGATCGATATACTGGAACCGACTCAACAAACGGTTGATTCATTGATGAAGTTGGATCTGTCCGCCGGGGTGGATGTGGAAATCAAGCTCTAGAGCTTCGAGCGGTGTGTTTATCCGAAAGAGAGCAATCTGCCATGATCAAAGCAATTGTCGGACGCAAACTGCAAATGTCCCAGATTTTCGCCGAGGACGGGACGGCTATCCCGATCACGCTGATCCAGGCGGGACCGTGTACCGTCACCCAGGTGAAGACGCCCGAGAGGGACGGCTATTCCGCCCTTCAGATCGGTTTCGGAAGCCGTAAGCCCAAGAACGTCAACAAGCCCATGAAAGGGCACCTCGACAAGGTCGGCAAGGGGTATTTCGAAGTGCTGCGGGAAATCCGCATGGAGAACGCTTCCGATCACGAGGTCGGGGAGGACCTTGCCGCTGACGTTTTCGAAATCGGCGAGCGCATCGACGTTATCGGAACGACGAAGGGAAAGGGCTACGCCGGCACGATCAAGCGCTGGGGATTTCAGCGCGGGCCTTCCGGCCACGGTTCCAAGAACATCAGGGAACCCGGCTCGACGGGTAACGCCACCTTCCCCGGCCGAGTGATCAAGGGCAAGAAGATGCCGGGGCAAAAGGGAAACAAGCGCACCACCGTCATGAATCTGCGCATCATCGACGTGCGCCCCGAGGAGAATCTGCTGATCGTCAAAGGTGCCGTCCCGGGTTCGCAAAACGGGATCGTGCTCATCCGCAAGACAAACAGGGCCAGGTAGAGCCAAGGGTCGTTCGTTCCGGGAGAATTTGAGGATCGTCATGCCAACAGTGGATATTTTCAATACCAATCGTGATGTGGTGGGGCAACTTGAGCTCAGCGATGCAGTCTTCGCCGTCCCGCTGAGACCACACGTCCTGCACGAGGTGGTTCTCTACCAGCTCGCGAAGCGCCGTGCCGGGACCGTGAAGACCAAGGGGCGCAGTGACGTTGCCGGAGGCGGCAAAAAGCCGTGGCGCCAGAAAGGCACCGGCAGGGCTCGCGCGGGCACGAGCCGTTCACCTATCTGGCGCGGCGGGGGAACCATTCACGGGCCACAGCCTCGGGACTATGAAATGCGCATCCCCAAGAAGGTCCGTCGCCTGGCCGTAAAGATGGCGTTGAGTCAGAAACTGATCGACCGGGAGCTGACGGTTCTGGACCAGCTCCAGCTCGAGCAGATCAAGACCAGGGATTTCGCGGCCATCCTCGATCGTTTCGAGCTCAAGAAGACGCTCGTTGTGATCGCTCAACCCGATGAGAAGCTGCAGAAATCGGCCCGGAACATCCCCGACGTCAAGGTTCTGAGAACCGAGGGCTTGAATGTGTACGATCTGCTCAATCATCGCAGCGTGCTTTTGACCCGGGAAACGATCGGGAAAATAGAGGAGACACTAGGATCATGAATGAGAAATCGTACCGGATTCTCAAGCGTCCTCTAGTCACTGAAAAGAGCACCACCGAGAAGGATGAGCACAACAAGCTCTTTTTCGAAGTGGACCGCCGGGCGAACAAGATCGAGATCAAGGAGGCAGTGGAGCAGATTTTCAAGGTGGATGTGCTGAATGTGGCGACGATGAATGTCCGGGGGAAGAAGAAGCGCGTCGGCCGTTACTTTACGAAACGAGCCGACCGGAAAAAGGCTATGGTCACGATCAAGCCCGGTCAGCGCGTTGAATTCTTTGAAGGTGTATAGGTTTAGGAGCATGTTGGACGACCCGCCCCGAAGGCCCCCCGGCCGGGACCGTCGGTGGGAAAGACCGGGTAACGCCGGTCCCGCCGTGGCGGAAATGACGAACAGGGGGGTTCGGGAGCTGTTACAACAGGCTTTTAGAGGGGATGATCAATGGGCATTCGAAAAGTAAATCCGACATCGGCCGGCCGCCGGTTCCAGACATATGCCACCTTTGAGGAATTGAGCAACGTTGAGCCGGAAAAGAGCCTGCTGGAGCCTCTGCGCCGGTCGGGAGGCCGCAACGCTTCCGGCCGCGTGACGTCATGGCACAGGGGCGGCGGCCACAAGCGCCGCTATCGCATCATCGACTTCAAGCGCAACAAGGAAAACATCCCGGCAACGGTCGCGAGCATCGAATACGATCCCAACCGCTCGTCGCACATCGCCCTGCTGAAATACGCCGACGGTGAGAAGCGATACATCATCGCACCCGTCGGCCTGTCCGTCGGCGACACCGTTCTTACCGGCGCCGAAGCCGACATCAAGCCGGGCAACTGCCTCCGGTTGGCCAACATGCCCCTGGGCACCATCATCCACAACGTGGAGCTCAAGCCCGGCAAGGGGGGGCAACTGGCCCGTTCGGCGGGGTCCAGCATACAGTTGATCGCCAAGGAGGGCACGCACGCGATTTTGCGGCTTCCATCGAGTGAAATGCGCATGGTGCCGATTTCCTGCAAGGCGACGGTGGGTCAGGTCGGCAACATCGATCACGAGAATCTGTCCCTGGGAAAGGCGGGCCGGAAGCGGTGGCTCGGCAAGCGGCCTCACGTTCGCGGCGTTGCCATGAACCCGGTCGATCATCCCATGGGCGGCGGCGAAGGAAGAAGCTCCGGCGGGCGGCATCCCTGCACGCCCTGGGGTGTACCCACCAAGGGCTACAGGACGCGCAAGTCCAAGCGCAGCGACAAGCTCATCGTCCATCGAAGGAAGTAGCCGCCCGGCTCGGCTCCTCGGCGCCCCGCACGATGGCTGCGTTGCCGGGAGTCCGTTAATGCGGGCGGGGGTGTGGAAATGAAAACGGCGGGTTGTGGACCGGAGGTCAAGCGATAGAAGGAGAAAAAGGTGCCTCGCTCTCTTAAGAAGGGGCCATTCGTTGATGGCCATTTGTTTGAAAAGATTTACAAGGCCAAGGAGACCGGCGATCGGAAAGTCATCAAGACTTGGTCCAGGCGGTCCACCATCGTACCCGAGTTTGTGGGGATAACGGTGGCGGTGCACAACGGCAAGAAGTTCATCCCCGTTTTCATTACGGAGAACATGGTAGGTCACAAGCTGGGGGAATTCGCTCCTACCAGGACTTTCTACGGTCATGCCGGTGACAAGAAGTCCAAGGTGAAAGGGAAGAAATAATGGAAGTCAGAGCCGTGAGCAAGTTCTTGCGTGTCTCGCCGCATAAGGCTCGCCTGGTCGCGGACCTGGTTCGCGGGAAGAAGGTCAGCGATGCCTTGACTATCCTCAAGTTCACGCCCAAGAAAAGCGGCCGGTTCATCAACAAGACTTTGCGCTCGGCTGTGGCCAACGCCGAGAATACCAAGTCGATGGACGTGGAGACCCTTTTCGTCAAGTCCATTTTCGTCGACAAAGGCCCGCAGCTCAAGCGCTGGCGGCCGCGTGCGATGGGGCGTGCGACCAAGATCCTGAAGGGGTCGAGTCACATTACGATCATACTGGCTGAGAAATAGCGATATCGGTCGGGCCCGTTCCTTGACGGAGCGGGTTGTTCACCAGGGATGCAATCATTATTATTCATCGGTTTTTCAGATTTGAAGGCGTGGAGAACCGAGAGCGATCTGCGGAGGTGGAGTTTGGGACAGAAGGTACATCCAACCGGGTTCCGTCTGGGCATTCTGAAGTCCTGGGATTCACGGTGGTTCGCCACCAAGGATTATGCGAAGCTGGTCCACGAAGACCGGAAGATCCGTGACTACATCAAGGCGCGGCTCTATCATGCCGGCATAGCGAAGGTCGAGATCGAACGGGCCGCCAACAAGGTGAAGATTCGTATCTTCACGGCGCGTCCGGGCATCGTGATCGGCAAGAAGGGGGCGGAAATCGAAACCCTGCGCCGCGACCTCGAACGGAAATTCAAACGCGAAATCCTTATCGACATCCAGGAAGTGCGCCGCCCCGAACTCGATGCCACCCTGGTGGGCGAGAACATCTCCTTGCAGCTGGTCCGGCGCGTGGCATTCCGCCGCGCGATGAAACGGGCCGTGAGCGCCGCCTTGAAATTCGGCGCCAAGGGCGTGCGCGTCGCGTCCGCCGGGCGACTGGGGGGCGCGGAGATGGCCAGGCGGGAATGGTACCGCGAGGGACGCGTGCCTCTCCATACGCTGAGAGCCGACATCGACTACGGCACCGCCATCGCGCGCACCACTTACGGCGCGATCGGTGTGAAGGTCTGGATATTCAAGGGTGAAGTGTTGCCCTGAGGCTGAACTTGGATTCGAACCGGCCGGAATCCGGATGCGCGGCACTGCGCGGACGGGAACCCGCCCTTTTTCCTGAGAGCGTCGGCGGTCGGTAACGGACAGGAGAAATTCTGATGTTAGCGCCCAAGAGAGTGAAATTTCGAAAGCAACAGAAGGGTCGCATGAGGGGCACGGCCTTCCGCGGAAGCACGCTCAGTTTCGGCGACTTCGGCTTGAAGGCCCTCGGATGCGGCTACATCACCTCGAGGCAGATCGAGGCGGCGCGTATTGCCATCACGCGTCACGTGAAGCGTGGCGGCAAAGTGTGGATCCGGTTTTTCCCGGACAAGCCGTTCACCAAGAAGCCTGCTGAAACCCGTATGGGCAAGGGCAAGGGATCTCCGGAAGGGTGGCATGCGGTCATCAAGCCCGGCAGGGTACTCTATGAGATCAAGGGCGTTCCGGAAACGATCGCGCGCGAGGCTCTGAACCTCGCCGCACACAAGCTTCCGATTCCAACGCGCTTCGTATCGAGGCAGGATGTGCTATGAAAACCAATGCGCTGCGAGACATGACGAATGACGAGCTGCTCCAGAAGCTCGCGGAAATCCGACAGGCGCTGTTCAATCTCAATTTTCAGCATGTGACGGGACAGTTGGAGAACACCGCTCAAATCAACAAGAATCGGAAAGACATCGCCCGAATCTTGACGATTCTTCACGAGCGGGAGCAGAAGACGGCGGCATAAGGAAGAGACGTATGGAAGAGCAGAAATCCGGAAGAAAGACGCGCGTCGGCAGGGTACTGAGCAACAAAATGGACAAGACCGTGGTGGTGGTTGTGGAACGGCTTATCCATCATCCTCAGTATCACAAGTATATCCGTCGCCAGAACAAGTTCAAGGCCCACGACGCGCAGAATGCATGCCGGGTGGGCGACCGCGTGATTATCGAAGAGAGCCGGCCGATCAGCAAGGACAAGCGATGGGTGGTCGTGCAGGTTCTCGACAAGGCGGTCATCTAACAGAGCTGCCCGTGCCTTTCCGGATCAGGCAGCCCAGTAACGGAGTAAGACCATGATTCAAGCGGAAACGCAGCTGAACGCCGCGGACAATTCCGGCGCCAAACGCCTTTACTGCATCAAGGTTCTCGGAGGAACCAGGAAGCGGTACGCCTCGGTTGGCGATATCATCGTGGTTTCCGTCAAGGAAGCCATTCCCAACGCCAAGGTCAAGAAGGGCGATGTCCTGAAGGCGGTGGTCGTTCGCACCCAGAAGGAAGTGCGCCGCCCCGACGGCTCCTACATCAAGTTTGATGACAATTCCGCCGTGCTCATCAATCAGGCTAAGGAACCCATCGGCACTCGCATCTTTGGGCCTGTCGCCCGGGAACTGCGGGCCAAGCAGTTCATGAAGATCATCTCACTGGCTCCGGAAGTGCTCTAGAACATAAGGGACTTGTCCAATGAAAGGTCAGAAAAGCTATCGCATCAAGAAAAACGACACGGTCATGGTCGTCACCGGCAAGGATAAGGGAAAAAGCGGCAAGGTATTGCGCGTGATTTACAAGAAAGACCGGGCGATCGTCGAAAAGCTCAACATGATCAAGCGACACATGAAGCCGAGTCAGCAGAACCGACAGGGGGGGATCCTCGAAAAGGAAAGTCCCATTCACATTTCCAACCTGATGTTGATCTGTGCGAAGTGCACGGATCCGACCCGAGTGGGCTATAAGGTGCTCGATGACAACAAGAAGGTGCGCTTCTGCAAGAAGTGCAACGAGGTCATCGACTAGCGGGACGTCCATTCACCAAGGGCCGGAGTGGAGGCAATACATGGCAAGACTGCGGGAAACATACCGGAACGAGATAGCTCCCAAGCTTTCCGAACAGTTCAAGTACAAGAGCCCGATGCAGATACCCAGGTTGAGCAAGATCATCCTGAACATGGGTTTGGGCGATGCGATTCAGAATATCAAGATACTGGACTCCGCGGCCGAGGAGCTCGGCATGATCAGCGGTCAGAAGCCCGTGATCACGAGAGCCCGTCAGAGCATTGCTGCGTTCAAGCTTCGCAAGGGAATGCCCATCGGCTGCATGGTCACCCTGAGGGGGGACCGGATGTACGAGTTTTTCGATAAGCTGGTGAATGTCGCCCTGCCCCGCGTTCGTGACTTCCGGGGAGTTTCTTCGCGAGCCCTCGATGGCCGCGGGAACTACACCCTCGGCATCAAGGAACATATCATTTTCCCGGAAATCGACTACGACAAGATCGATAAGATCAAAGGCATGAACATCACCATCGTGACGACGGCAAAGAACGACGACGAAGCGCGAACGCTTCTGGCGTTGATGGGCATGCCGTTCAAACAGTAGAGGAGGACGCACCATTGGCTAAGAAGTCTCTCATTGCGAAGGCTAAACGCACCCCCAAGTTCGGGGTCCGCACGTATAACCGGTGCCCGATTTGTGGTAGACCCAGGGCTTACCTGCGCAAATTCGGCATTTGCCGCATTTGTTTTCGAAGCATGGCACTCAAGGGAGAACTTCCCGGTGTGGTAAAATCCAGCTGGTGAGCAAGGGAAAGAAAAGGAGTCTGTTGTTATGGCCGTATCCGATCCGATCGCCGATTTTTTGAACCGCATCAAGAACGGGCAGAAGGCGCGGTTCGACAAGGTGGATATCCCCGCATCGCGGATGAAAGCCGGTCTCTCCCGCATTTTGAAGGAAGAGGGATACATCAAGAATTTTAAGCTCATCAAAGACGACAAGCAGGGCATCATCCGGGTCCAGATCAAGTACGGTGAGAACCGGGAGGGAGCGATCACCGGCATAAAGCGCGTGAGCAGGCCCGGGTGCCGCGTCTATGTGGGGCACGATGAGATACCTCGCGTCATGAACGGCATGGGCATCGGCATTGTCTCCACATCCAAGGGGGTCATGACTGATCGCCAGGCGCGCAAAGAGGGTATTGGCGGTGAATTGCTCTGCTCGATCTGGTAGATGATTCGGCAATCCGTTGCCGGCAGCTCGAATATTTCGGAAAGTCAGGACCATAAGGAGTAGCGGCATGTCACGCGTGGGAAAACTACCCATCACCATACCCAAGGGAGTCGATGTTTCCCTGGATGAACCTTTGTTGACGATCAAGGGTCCAAAGGGTACCCTGGCCCGCCGGGTGCCCGGCGACGTCGAGGTCCACCTGGAACAGGGTGCCGTCTTCATCAGGCGCAAGGACGAGTCCAATAAGTCTCGTTCGCTTCACGGATTGGTGAGAGCACTGGTGAACAACATGGTGCACGGTGTCAGCGAGGGTTTCATGATCTCTCTCGAAATCCAGGGCACCGGTTACCGTGCCGACGCTCAGAACAATGTGCTGAACCTGAGCCTCGGGTATTCACACCCGATCCAGTTCGTCCTGCCGGAAGGCATCAAGGGGGCCGTCGATCGCAACACCATTCGGCTCGAAGGAATCGACAAAGAGCTGCTCGGCCAGACGGCCGCCCGCATTCGCGCTCTTCGCCCCGCCGAACCTTACAAAGGCAAGGGCATTCGTTATGCGGGCGAGCACATTCACCGCAAGGTCGGCAAGACCGGCTCCAAGAAGTAAGCACAGGGGAGAAAAGACAGATGGCTGACAAGACGAACCCACGGGAAACGGCCCGCCTGAAGCGCAAGAAAAGGATCCGCAAGAAGCTCCAGGGAGCTCCAGAACGTCCGAGACTCACCGTTTTCCGAAGCGATAAGCATATCTACGCCCAGATCGTGGACGACACGCGCGGCTCCACGCTCGTATCCGCGTGCACCCTGTCCCCCGATTACAAGGAAATGGAAGCTTTGAAGGGGAAGGTCGGAGCCGCCAAACGAGTTGGAGAGCTGATTGCACGCAAGGCCCTGGAAAAAGGCATCACAAAGGTCGTCTTCGATCGCAACGGGTACATTTATCACGGCCGCGTGCAGGCCCTGGCGGATGCCGCCCGGCAGGCGGGCCTGGACTTTTAGGGACTTTGTGCCGCTCATAAGGAGACAGACAATTGATAGCTTTGGAATCAAGCCAACTGCAACTGATAGACAAAGTGGTCCACATCAGCAGAGTGGCCAAGGTGGTCAAAGGTGGCCGTCGTTTCTCGTTCAGTGCCATAGTGGTCGTCGGTGACGGCAACGGCCGGGTCGGGTTCAGCCTTGGCAAGGCCAATGAAGTGCCGGAAGCCATTCGCAAGGGCATGGAATCCGCCAAGCGCACCATGTTCGAAGTGCCGCTGGTCAACGCCACCATCCCGCATGAGGTGCTCGGGCGTTTTGGAGCCGCTTCGGTGGTGCTCAAGCCGGCCTCGGCGGGCACGGGGGTGATTGCAGGGGGCGCGGTCCGTGCCATCATGGAAGCGGCGGGCATTCACAATATCTTGACCAAGTGCATCGGATCGAGGAACCCTCATAACGTCGTCAAGGCCACGCTCGAGGGTCTGCGCCGACTCCGCAACGTGGAACTGGTCGCAAAGCTGCGCGGGCGTGAAGTGCACGAGATTCGGGATTAGCGGATCCTGAGGGGATCTTCCGGCGGGCCGGATGACCTCACCGGTTGGCGGGCGGTCCCGAACCGCGAATTGTTGTTACAAGGAACTCAGCTCATGGCAAAGTCTATCCAGGTCAAATTGGTTCGAAGCCCCATCGGCCGCCCTGAGAAACACCGCAAGGTACTCCAGGCCCTGGGGCTCACACGACTCAACAAGACGGTGAACCTCCATGCCACCCCTGCCGTCGCCGGGGCCGTGAAGAAGGTGATCCACATGGTTGAAGTCAAGGAGCTTTAGACGCTCCGTCTACCTCTATCCGACAGGAATGGGTGTTTTCATGAAACTTGACGATCTGGCTCCGGCTCCCGGAGCGAAAACCAATAGGAAGCGTTTGGGACGTGGATCCGGCTCGGGACTGGGAAAAACTGCGGGACGAGGCCACAAGGGGCAGAAGTCCCGCTCCGGCGGCGGCACTCCACCCTGGTTTGAAGGCGGCCAGATGCCTCTTCAGCGCCGGGTGCCCAAGCGTGGCTTCACGAATATCTTCAAAACGCGATACGAGGTCGTGAATGTCGGTGACCTGGAGCGCTTTCCGAGCGGGTCCGAAGTCGGTCCGGACGAACTGAGGAAGGTCGGGCTGGTCAAGAAGATTCGTGATGGGATCAAGCTCCTCGCCGACGGCGACATCGCTTCTCCGCTCACCATCCGCGTGCATAAGGCCAGTGATTCTGCGGTCCGGAAGATAGAAGCGGCAGGAGGCCGCGTGGACCTGATTCCTTCACAAAAGGGGAACTAAGCGGTGCTAACCGGTTTTGCCAATATCGGTCGAATTCCCGAACTGAAACGTCGGATCTTGGTGACACTGGCTCTCCTGGCGGTTTACCGCGTTGGAGCGCACATTCCGACTCCCGGCATTAACGGCGACGCCCTCGCGGCATTTTTCAAACAGCTTTCGGGAACCTTGCTGGGGCTCTTCGACATGTTTTCGGGGGGCGCCTTGAGTCAGCTCTCCGTTTTCTCGCTCGGCATCATGCCTTACATCAGCGCTTCGATTATCCTGCAGCTTCTGACCGTGGTCATTCCCACCCTGGAACGACTGAGCAAGGAAGGAGATGCCGGGCGCCGTAAGATCACTCAGTATACCCGCTATGGGACGGTGATTCTGAGCGTGATTCAGGGTTTCGCCATCGGGGTCGGCCTGGAGGGGATGACCGGACCGGGCGGCGAAATCGTGGTGCTCCATCCCGGCTGGGGATTCCGGTTGACGACCGTTCTCACGCTCACCGCCGGTACCGCGTTCATCATGTGGCTGGGCGAACAGATCACCGAGCGCGGCATAGGAAACGGCATCTCGCTGATCATCTTCGCCGGCATCGTCGCGGGCATACCCAACGCCATGGAGAACACCGTCCGAATGGTGACCATGGGTGAGATGAGCGCGTTTCTGCTCCTTGGCTTGGCGGCCTTCATGCTCGCGGTGGTGGCCGTCATCATTTTCATGGAGCGCGGGCAGCGGCGGATACCGGTTCAATATGCCAAGCGCGTCGTCGGAAGGCGCGTTTACGGGGGGCAGAACACGCACATCCCCCTCAAGATCAACACCTCGGGTGTCATTCCGCCCATTTTCGCCTCCTCGATCATGATGTTCCCGGGAACCGTGGGCAGTTTCATCAAGACTCCCTGGATGGAGTGGATCGCCAACGCCCTGGGCCCGGGCCAGTGGCTCCATTCGATTCTGTATGTCGCGTTGATCGTGTTCTTCTGCTTTTTTTACACGGCAATCGTTTTCAATCCCCTTGACGTGGCCGACAATATGAAGAAATACGGCGGGTTCATCCCGGGAATACGTCCCGGTCGGCCCACGGCCGAATACATCGACAAGGTGTTGAGCCGTATCACCGTTGGAGGCGCCGTCTACATTTCGGCGGTCTGCGTGCTGCCCACGATACTCATCTCGCGCTTTGCGGTTCCGTTCTATTTCGGCGGCACGGCCCTGCTCATCGTCATCGGTGTGGCAATGGATACCCTGGCTCAGATTGAAGCACACATGCTCTCGCGACACTACGAAGGATTTCTGAAAAAAGGACGCCTTCGTGGTCGAAGATGATCGGCATTCCCCCCCACCATGATGCCGGGACATTCGTTGCGTTTGGAAGGAGTTGAACATTTGACCAGCGCAGCTTGACAATGGAGGAAAAGGTTATGAACATCATACTGTTAGGCCCCCCTGGAGCCGGCAAGGGAACCCAGGCGAGCCGTCTGATCGGCAAGTATGCGATACCGCAGATTTCGACGGGTGACATGCTCCGGGCCGCACTCAAGGAAGGAACACCGCTCGGGTTGGAAGCCAAGAAGTTCATGGACCAGGGGGCGCTCGTACCCGATAGTGTGGTGATTGGTCTCGTGAAAGAACGCATCCAGAAGCCCGACTGCTCGAAAGGTTACATGCTGGATGGGTTCCCTCGCAATGTCAGCCAGGCTGAAGCGCTCGACAAGATGCTGGGAGAGCTCAAGCAGCGGATCGACGGCGTCGTGTGCATCGAGGTTCCGAACAAGGAACTGCTGGGACGACTCACGGGAAGGCGCACCTGCCGCAGTTGCGGCGCCGGCTACCACGTGATGTTCGATCCGCCCAAAACGGACGGCAAGTGTGACAAGTGCGGAGGGGAGTTGTACCAGCGTGACGACGACAACGAGGCGACGGTGTCGTCGCGCCTGAAGGTATATGAAGATCAGACCAAGCCGCTCATCGATTACTACGAAAAGCAGGGCAAGCTGCGCAGGATCGACGGCGTGGGGAGCATGGATGCGATTTTTGGCCGGATCACGGCCATTCTCGGATAGAAAGAGGACGGACTTTGATCGTACTGAGATCTCAGCGGGAGATCGAAAAGATCAGAACGGCATGCAAGATAGTGGCTGAGATCCTCCAACACCTGAAGGAGCATGTTCGGCCGGGGGCCACGACATGGGACTTGAACGCCCTGAGTGAGGATTTGGCGGCCCGGAAGAAGGCTGTGCCTGCATTCAAGGGGTACCAGGGTTATCCTTTCGCCCTGTGCACTTCGATCAACTGCGAGGTGGTTCACGGGATGCCGTCCCGGCAGCGGCATCTTGCGGAGGGCGACATCATCAGCATCGATTTCGGGGTCGTCCACGACGGGTATTATGGCGATGCCGCGGTGACGGTGGCCGTGGGAACCATCAGTCAGGAGGCCGAGCGATTGTGCACGGTGACGGAGGAGTCGCTCTATGCGGGAATCCGACAGGCGATAGCGGGCAACCGCCTGTCGGACATCTCTCATGCGATTCAGGAATACGTGGAGACACGGGGGTTTTCCGTGGTGCGTGAGTTCGTGGGGCACGGTATCGGTCAGAATCTGCACGAGAGTCCGCAGATTCCCAACTATGGGCCTCCGGGCAAGGGGGTACAGTTGAAGTCGGGGATGGTGTTGGCGATCGAACCGATGATCAACGCGGGATGCCCGGACGTGGAGATATTGCGGGACAAGTGGACGGCGGTGACGCTGGACCGGAAGTTGTCGGCGCATTTCGAGCACACGATTGTGATCACGGACAACGGGCCTGAGATCCTCACTCAATAGAATAATTTCTTTACAAGAGGACTGAAAAGCGATATATTAAATAGTTCTACGAACATTCCGAGGCGGATTCGGAAGGAGAAGACTAAGTACATGGCTAAAGAAGACGCGATTGAAGTCGAAGGCACCGTGGTCGAAACGCTTCCCAATGCCATGTTTCGTGTTGAGTTGCCGAACGGTCATCGAATTCTCGCCCACATTTCCGGGAAGATGCGCATGCATTTCATTCGCATCCTGCCGGGCGACAAGGTTACCGTGGAACTCTCGCCCTATGACCTGAATCGTGGCCGCATCACGTACAGGTCCAAGTCCTAGCGCTTCTTTTGCCGGTGTGGTGCGGAAGGGAGAAGATTGGCATGAAAGTCCGAGCGTCGGTCAAGCGAATTTGTCGAAAGTGCAAGATCATTCGTCGCCACGGCAATGTTAGGGTGATTTGCGAAAACCCCAGACACAAGCAACGACAAGGTTAATCGGAGGACGGGCATTGGCACGCATTGCAGGTATCGACCTACCCAAGAACAAGCGCATTGAGATCGCTCTGACTTACATCTACGGTATCGGTCGCCCCACGGCTCAGAAGATCCTGGAGCAGGCAAACATCGATCGGAACACCAAGAGCGATGACTTGACCGAAAACCAGATCAACAGCATCCGTCACGTCATCGACAGCCACTACAAGGTGGAAGGCGATCTGCGCACCGAAGTGTCCATGAACATCAAGCGCCTCATGGACCTCGGCTGCTACCGCGGCCTGAGGCATCGCCGAGGTCTGCCTGTTCGCGGACAGAGAACCCATACCAACGCCCGCACCCGGAAAGGCCCGCGCCGGTCCGTCATGGGCAAACGCAAGAAGGCATAGCAGGGAGGAATCATGGCCAGGGAGAAAGCGGCTTCTCGGAAGAAGAAGGAGCGCAAGAATATTCTGAACGGCATTGCCCATATCCGTTCGACGTTCAACAACACCATCGTGACCATCACCGATGCGAGCGGGAATGCCATCTCGTGGTCGAGCGCAGGCAGCCAGGGGTTCAAGGGCTCGCGAAAGAGCACCCCGTTTGCCGCCCAGGTGGCGGCCGAAATCGCCGCCAAGAAGGCCATGGAGCACGGCGTGCAGAACATCGAGGTCTACGTCAAAGGCCCCGGGTCCGGCCGCGAGGCTGCGCTTCGGGCTCTGCAGGCAGCCGGTTTCAATATCACCGTCATCAAGGATGTCACCCCTATTCCGCACAATGGCTGCCGTCCTCCCAAACGGCGTCGAGTGTAAGGATCCCTTCACTGGCGAGGTGTTTGTCACTCTCATCATAGAAGAGAAGAGGAGGAACTCAACTTGGCTCGCTATACGGACTCATCTTGTCGGATCTGTCGACGAGAAACCATGAAGCTCTATTTGAAAGGCGACCGTTGTTATTCTGACAAGTGCGCCGTCGAACGCCGCAACTATCCCCCGGGTCAGCATGGTCAGGGGAGAGGGAAGTTCTCCGACTACGGGCTTCAGTTGCGTGAAAAGCAGAAGATCAGGCGTATGTACGGCCTTGTTGAAAAGCAGTTCAAGACCTACTTCAAGCACGCGGACCGGCAGAAAGGGGTCACCGGGACCAACTTCCTGACCCTGTTGGAAAGGCGAATCGACAACACGGTGTATCGACTCGGATTCGCAAGCTCCCGTGCTCAGGCGAGGCAGCTTGTTCGGCACAGCCATTTTCTGGTGAACGGCAAGAAGGTCAACATTCCTTCTTTCCTGCTTCGTCCCGGCGATTCGGTGAGTGTCGTCGAAGGCAGCCGGCAGTTGCAGATGATCAATGAAGCCATGGAAGCCATGCCCCGTCGAGGGCTTCCACCCTGGTTGGAACTTGATAAGGCGAAGTATGAGGGCGTATTCAAGACCCTCCCGACCAGAGAAGAGATGAATCTGCCCGTGCAGGAGCAACTGGTCGTCGAATTCTATTCGAAGTAAGACCGTGGATGTGGTCCGTTGGCGTTGACCGGTTGGGGGCTTCGAGAGAGGGTCTTTAAACCGGTTTTCGCTTTCCCTTGACAGGGATAACTCCGCAGTGCCATCTCTTGACGAGGACACACTATGCAAAGGAACTGGCGCGAACTCATAAAACCAAAGCGCTTGGAAGTTGAAACAAAAGGCCTGCCCAACACATACGGCAAGTTCGAATGCGAACCGCTGGAACGAGGGTTCGGCATTACGCTGGGGAACGCTCTCCGGAGAGTGCTCCTGTCTTCGCTACAGGGTGCCGCCATCACCAGTGTCAAGGTGGACGGCGTACTGCATGAGTTTTCCACGATTCCGGGGGTGCTTGAAGACGTCACCGATGTCATCCTCAACCTCAAGGAAGTGCGGTTCAAGATGCACTCCGAGGGCCCGCGGCTGGTGGTCATCGAAAAGGACGGCGAAGGTGAAGTCGCCGCGGGACACATCCAGGGGGGGCCTCACGTCGAAGTGCTCAACCCGGAACAACATATCTGCACGCTGGAAAAAGACGCCAGGCTACGCATGGAGCTCACGATCAAGCAAGGAAAGGGATACCTGCCCGCCGACCGCAACATTGAGGAGAATCAACCCATCGGCACCATCCCTATCGACGCCATTTTCTCCCCCATCCGAAAGGTCAGCTATACGGTGACCCAGGCCCGTGTCGCTCAGATTACCGACTACGACAAGCTCACCATGGAGATATGGTCCGACGGGAGCGTCAAACCGGACGATGCGCTTGCCTACTCTGCCAAAATCCTGAAAGACCAGTTGACGATTTTCATCAACTTTGAAGAGGAAATGGAAACGACCGAGGAGGAGGTTCGCGCGGAGCCCGTGTTCAACGACCACCTTTTCCGCAGCGTCGACGAGCTGGAGCTTTCCGTGCGGTCCGCCAACTGTTTGAAGAATGCGGATATCCGCTATATCGGAGAGCTGGTCCAGAAGACCGAAGCGGAAATGCTCAAGACCAAGAATTTCGGTCGCAAGTCCTTGAACGAAATCAAGGAAATTCTCACGGAAATGGGTCTTTCGCTGGGCATGAAGCTGGAGAATTTCCCCAGTCGAGATGACATTGAGAACAGAAGAAAGGAACAGGAATAGCCATGCGTCATGGAGTTTCCGGCAGAAAGCTCAACCGTGCGACCAGCCATCGCCTTGCCATGTTCAGAAACATGGTGACTTCCCTGTTGCAGCACGAGCGCATTTTCACCACCTTGCCGAAGGCCAAGGAACTGCGCCGATGGGCCGATTGGATGATTTCTCTTGGAAAACGCGGCGATCTTCATGCGCGACGCCAGGTGATGGCGTGCGTCCGGGAGAAGGAAACCGTCCAGAAGATCTTTGCCGAGTTGGGTCCCCGTTATCAGAGCCGTCCTGGTGGATATACGCGCATCGTCAAGGCGGGATACCGGCGTGGCGACGCATCGCCGATGTGTCTCATCGAGCTCATCACCGAAGCGAAGCAGCCGCCAAGGAAGGAGAAGGCCAAGAAGCCCGCTCCGGCCCAAGCCGAAGAGGCTTCCGCCACCCCGGCTTCAGAAGAAAAGGCGCAAGACTAGCGGATTACTGCGGCAGGCGCTTCTGAGCAGCATCGAAACGAAATAACCCGGTGAGAAGACCCACCGGGTTATTTCGTTTCGCGTCTCGCGGATTCTCAACCGTTTACTGCGGGGGCGGCTCCTCTTCTTTCTGAGAGTACTGGGGACACTCCCTGCACGTGAAGCCACTCCACATCCCCTTGGCAGCCTTGTCGAGGCAGGCATCGTAGTTCTGGCAGGCAAAATTGCGCACGCCCTTCCCTTCCTTGCATTGTGCCGGAGATGGAGAATTCTTGCCGTTCTTCTCCGCTTGCGCCATGTGTCCGCGAGCAACTCTATCTCTTGCCATGCTGATCATCTCCTTGACAAGCCAATAACGTTCCAGGAGAATGTTCCCCGTTGACAGACCATGTTCGTGGGATCGGGGGCAAGCCTGTATTCTCCGAATAAGAACTCACCCTACACAGACGGATGTCCCCCCGGCCTGGTCGACACTGCACCCTGGAATATTGCCTTCTTAACCTAATAAGATTAAACATTACGGCAGGCGAAATCAAACGGTTTCGGCTAATCGAGCGGCCCGTGCCGGGGATTCTCCGGCTGGCGGTTCCGAGCCCGTGCAGGAGAGCATCCTTTTCCTGCCCATTGCAAAGATCGGATCCCGTCGCACAAGAGATTACTGTTCTCCGACGTTTTTTTTCACGGGTCATTCCACCGGTTTGTGCCGTTGTTCCCCACTGCGGATACCGGCCCAATCCTTCGTGGGAGGTCGGCAGGGATGGCAGTCGTCACGAAAAAGCTTGTTTCCGGGACGGTGATGCTTTGCGCTTCGGCCGTCTTTGTTCTGGCCACGTGCCAGATGCTGCGAGATGTGGAACCATTTCATACCTGGTACTACTCGTTCGCCTGGTGGACCGTCATTCTGTTTTTTCAGTCATTCCTGTATCGTCGATGGGGACGCGCCATCCTCTTCGACAACCCATTGGATTTTGTCCGGCTGCTGCCGATTTCCGTCACGGTTTGGCTGATTTTTGAGGCATTCAACTTCCGTCTTCAGAACTGGCACTATGAGAATCTTCCCTCCATGACCACGGTTCGCCTGCTGGGTTATACCATCGCTTATGCCACAGTCCTGCCGGGACTGTTCACGGCACGAGATGTCCTTGAGCGCTGCGGCTTGTGGAAGAATCTGCGCTGTCGTCCGCTGCGGGCCCCGCAGAAACTCTACCGGACGCTCACGGCCCTCGGACTCGCCTGCGGTATTCTGCCCCTCCTCTGGCCCAGGTATTTCTTTCCGCTCGTCTGGAGTGCTTTCATATTTCTTTTGGAACCTCGCAACCATCGCACCGGCGCGGGTTCACTCCTGCGGGACTGGGAAAACGGATCACCGCGGCACTTCCTTCTCCTGCTCGCATCGGGATTGTTGTGCGGTCTGATGTGGGAGCTGTGGAATTATTGGGCGGGTTCCAGGTGGGTGTACACGGTTCCGTTTGTTGGCGGCCTCAAAGTGTTCGAAATGCCCTTGCTGGGTTTTTTGGGCTTTCCGCCCTTTGCCGTGGAATGTTATGCTATGTACTGCTTCACGGTTGCGACATGGGCGAAGCTCGGACCGGCCCGAAAGGTCGGTTTGGCATTTGGGGTCGCGGCGTTCGATCTGCTCGTCTTCTATGGAATCGATCGTCTCACGGTGCTTTCATTTTCCGGATAGCCTGGACCGGCACGGTTTGTCGGTACCGAAGGGTGACGTGACCTCCGGCGTTGCGCCGGGAAAAGGTGATGCGCCCTACCCCGCAGTAGGGTTCGCCCCGCTGCGCGCCTTCCGTTGAATAGGAAAGGAAGCGTTTTCCATGCGTTCAGGGAGTCGGAACGACCGCCGGGTTCCAGGCCGGCTCCATGGCTTATGTGGGAATTGCGCCGCTGGTGTTTTCGGGAAGGACAACCGTCGGAAATGGTGAACAAGTCCGCCGCACTGGTCAGCCTGGGTTGCCCCAAAAACCTGGTCGACAGTGAATCCATGGTCTCGCAGCTTATTGAGCTGGGCTACGAAATGACCCCGGAAGTGTCGGAGGCGGCACTGATCCTGGTCAATACATGCGGCTTTCTCGAAAGCGCGGTCCGGGAATCCATCGACACCGTTCTGCGACTGGCCGGATACAAGGCCTCCGGAAGCTGCGAAAAACTCGTTGTTGCGGGCTGCATGGTACAACGGTACGGAAAGAAGCTGCTCGGATTGCTGCCGGAAGTCGACCTGTTTCTGGGCACGTCCCACTGCCATGCGCTGAAGTCCTTCATCCGCGACCATGAAGCCGGAAGCTCCGAGCGGCTCCGAATCGCTTTCCCGGATCATGTGGACAACGGTGCCGACCGTCATCTGGTGGAGGGATGCAGCTCGGCTTACATGAAGATTGCCGAGGGCTGCGGCAACCGTTGCGCTTTCTGCCTGATACCCCGACTTCGGGGACCATTCAGAAGCCGACGGGCGGCCGACATTCTCCGGGAAGCGCGTCGACTCGTTGCCTGCGGCGCCAAGGAATTGAACATTGTCGCCCAGGACACGACGGCATTCGGCAGTGACAGGGGTGAGGAGCACGCCCTCGTCAGTCTCCTGGAATCCCTGGAAGAGATCGAGAAGTTGGAATGGGTGCGGCTGCTCTACGCTTATCCGGACAGGATAACTCCCGAGTTGATTCGCACGATGTCTCAGTCACGCAAGGTGGTTCCCTATCTTGACATTCCCTTGCAGCACTGCGTGCCGAGGATACTGGCGAACATGGGCCGATCGGGAACCGATCCGGAACGCATCGTGGACGCCATCCGAAGCGGGATTCCCGGGGTGGCGCTTCGCACCTCGTTGATCGTTGGATTTCCGGGCGAGAGCGAGGCGGATTTCCAGGCGTTGACCGCCTTTGTGGAACGCACGGGGTTCGAGCACCTCGGGGTCTTCGCCTTTTCACCCGAGCCGGGCACTCGTGCCGCGAGAATGCCGGACAGGGTCCCGGCGGATGTTGCACAGGAGCGACGCAAGGTCCTGTTGGAGCTGCAGCGAGGCATCTCCCGCCGTCGCCTCGAATCGCTGGTGGGGCGGGTGCTGCCCGTCCTGGTGGAAGGGTTTCATCCCGAAACCGATCTGCTGTTGACCGGCCGCCTGGCGGTTCAGGCGCCGGAAGTGGACGGCACCGTGCTGATCACCGACGGAATCGGCACACCTGGAGAAATCATGCGATGCCGGGTGACTGCGGCTCACGATTATGATGTTGAAGCGGAACTCCTTTCGGCGTCATAGATCCGGGTGACATCCCCGGACCCTGTGGGCGGCGAGTAAAACGCTTTGACAACGGCGCAATTTTTCGTTATTAAGCGAGTGTTTCTACTATATCTTTTGTCATGGATGGATAACGTCCATCGTTTACGGAAATTCATCACTCCTATGGATCGAGCGAGCATACCAACTGTGAATTCTTCTGCTGCCTCCAGCGAATTTCCCCCGAACCTTGTGAGCATGAGAGAAAGTATTATCTCGCGAATTCAACCGGATCTAGGGAGGATCGAAGAGGAAATCGAGCTTCTCCTGACCACCAGTGTACCTTTGATCTCGGTGGTGGGCCGTTATATCATGGGAAGCGGCGGGAAGCGATTGCGCCCCCTTCTCCTGGTTCTCTCGGCTCGGCTGTGTGGTTACCAGGGCAGTCACGATGCCTCCCTGGCGGTCGTATTCGAGTTCATTCATGCCGCAAGTCTGTTGCACGACGATGTGGTGGACCACGCCAAATTCCGCCGCAACCGTCCCGCTGCCAATACGGTCTGGGGGAACCAGGCGGTCGTGCTGGTGGGAGATTTTCTCTATTCCAAGGCAATCCACCTTACGGTGGGATATAATAGCCTGAGAATGCTCGAAGTCTTGTCCGAGGCGACGACCAGGATGTCCGAAGGCGAAGTCCTTCAACTGGTCCATGCGGACAATATCGAGATATCCGAAGAGGAATACATCGAGGTCATCACACGCAAGACGGCCGTGCTTATCAGTGCTGCGTGCCAGATCGGGGCGCTGTTCGGCGGAAACGACGTGCAGCGCGAAAAAGCCCTCAAGACCTACGGGCATAATTTAGGGATTGCATTCCAGCTGGTGGACGACACCTTGGATTACACGGGAGATGTGAAGGAACTGGGGAAACCCGTCGGAAACGACATTCAGGAGGGAAAGGCCACTCTCCCTCTGATCTGCGCCCTGAGAAACGGAAAACCCGGGGACAGGGCCAGGCTGCGCGAAGCATTCAGTTCCGAGCAGCTCCGCAAAGAGGACTTTGCCGAAATCAAGGAACTGGTCGCCCGGTCCGGGGGACTGGATTACACGTTGCGTCTTGCTTCCCGGCATATCCAGACGGCAAAGCAGGCGCTCGACATATTTCCCCCTCACCCGACTCGTGACCTGTTGTCGGATATTGCTGATTATGTGATCTGTCGGCGCATGTGAAAGAACCGGTCGAGCCGGGCCCATCTCATTTCGCAGCGTTCCGCACGCCAATGGATGCATGCCTGGTTTCCGGCGTGCCGGGCGTGCAGGAAAAAGGTCCGTTCCAGGCAACGGTGCGTCCGGCCGTAAATCCCCCATCCCCCGGATACATTCCCCCCAGAACAGTATCTTGTGCAATGCCCTGCAACCTTGTTTCGGAGTGGGTTTGATGTTAAATTGACGGTGCGCGTTTGAGACCACGTGGGCCGAGCGGGCCTGCCGTGCTGAAGCTCGGCGATATCCAATGCAAGTTGATGAATGGATATTGCCCGGTCCGATGCGTGGTTGAGACGACTCGATGCGAATCCGGGTGGAGCGGGGGGCGGAGATAGACGGCGAGAACAGGTTTTATCCGATTTTTGTGTCTCTCGAGGACAGAGTGTGCCTGGTGATCGGCGGGGGCGAAGTGGCTCAACGCAAGGTTGCCGGGTTGTTGCGTTTTGGGGCGGTGATTCGCATCGTGGCGAAGGATTTGACCTGCGGGCTGGAGGAGCGTTGCGACGGGACCCGGGTGCGATGGATCGGCAGGGACTATGAGCCCGGATGTCTTGACGCCGTCGACCTTGTTTTTGCGGCCACGAGCGATGTGGAGCTCAACCGCCGCATATCCGCCGATGCCCGGGCAAGGAAGCTGTGGTGCAACATGGCGAGCGATCCGGAGATGGGGACGTTCATCGTGCCGTCGATGGTCACGCGCGGAGCGCTGAGTCTGGCGGTGAGCACCGGAGGCGCCAGCCCGGCCCTCGCGAGGGAAATCAGGGAGAAACTGGAAAAGGAATTCGGCCCGGAATGGGGCCCTTACATCCGGTTGATGGGATATCTGAGAAAAGTTATACAGTCCATGGGCTTGGAAAGCCACGAGAACCAGAGGCTGTTTCGGGCGATTGCCGCGCTCCCGATATTGAGCTGGATTCAGGAGGAGCGGCGTGAAGAAATACTTCGGGGCCTTCAGGACGTATGCGGCCCCCGGCTCGGCATCGAAGGGCTGAACGCACTGCTGGATGAGCTATGGAAACCCTTTTCCTCGTCATCGCAACCCTGTGTTACGCCACCGGAACCATCGGCTACCTGATCTATCTTTTCCGGGACAGGGAAGTCATCCACCGGGTGTGCTGGTTCACGCTGCTCATGGGGGCGATGTTTCACGCGGCCGCAATCCTGCTCCGGTCATATCAGATCGGCCAACTGGCTGTCACCAGCAGTCAGGAAGCCCTCTCGTTCTTTGCCTGGATGCTGGTGGTCGTCTACCTCGCCATCCAGTTGAAGCTTCAACTCCGGATCCTCGGCTCCTTTGTGTCCCCACTGGCGGTTATTTTCATGATGGCGTCCAGGCTCCTGCCCGCGAGCATGGTTCCCAAGAGCGAGCTGTTCAAGAGCGGCTGGGTGATTCTTCACGTAACTTGCCTTTTCGTGGCCAATGCGCTGTTCGCCCTCGCATTCAGCGTCGGGGTCATGTACCTGCTGCAGGAACGGCAGATCAAGAGCAAGAGCTTCGGCTTTCTGTATCCGAGGCTCCCTTCGCTGGAGCGGCTCGACACCATCAGCCACTATTGCCTCATCGCAGGGTTCCCCCTGATGACGGTCGGTCTCGTTGCAGGGTTCGCCTACGCCAGCATGGTCTGGAACTCTCCGTGGAACTGGGATCCGAAGGAGATGCTCTCGCTGGTGACGTGGTGCATTTACGCGTTCCTCTTGCACGAACGGCTGACCGTCGGGTGGAGAGGGCGGAAGGCCGCGTGGCTGGCGATTTTTGGTTTTTCAGCGGTGCTCGTCACTTTTCTGGGAGCGAATCTGCTCCTGGCGGGACACCATTCCGCTTCGGTCAGGTAGTTTGAGAGATGTGCCACATTATCCTTCTAGGCATGAACCATAAGACGGCGCCCGTGGAGATGCGGGAAAGGCTTGCCGTGGCATGCCGGCAGGAAGTCAATCCGCTTCGTCTGCTGCCGCGCCTGGAGAACGTCGATGAGTTGTTGTTCCTCTCGACCTGCAACCGTGTCGAGTTCCTGTTCACTTGCAGGGACCGGGATGGCGGGCTCAAAGAGGTGACGGCTTTGCTTCGAACCTATCTTGGGTTGGATTCCACCGAAGGCGTGGAAAACCACGTGTACGCATTCAGAGGCATGGAGGCGGTGCGCCATGTATTCAGGGTTGCCTCGAGCCTCGATTCCATGGTGGTGGGAGAACCCCAGATTCTCGGACAGCTCAAGAGCGCCTACCGGGAAGCGACGGAATGGCGCACCGTCAAGGTCATACTCAATCGTCTGCTCCACAAGACCTTTTCGGTGGCCAAGAGAGTTCGGTCGGAGACCTGCATCGGTTCAAACGCCGTGTCCATCAGCTATGCCGCCGTGGAACTGGCCAAGAAGATCTTCGGCAGCCTGCAGGATAAACGCGTTTTGCTCATCGGCGCCGGCGAAATGGCGGAACTGGCAGCCGAACACTTGCTCGCCCAAGGGGTTCGGCACATGGTGGTCGCCAATCGTACCCTCGAACGGGCGGTCGATCTGGCAAAACGTTTCCGAGCCGACACCACTCCTTTCGAACACATTCTGAACGCCTTGAAGAATACGGACATCGTGCTTTCCTCCACGGGAGCGCCGGAACCGATCCTCAAATACAATGATGTCAGGGCAAGGATGCGCGAGCGACGCAACAAGCCCTTGTTTTTTATCGACATTGCCGTTCCGCGGGACATCGATCCCAAGATCAACGAAATCGACAACGTGTACCTTTACGACATCGACGACCTGCAGGGAGTCATCGACCTCAATCGCGAGGAGCGCAAAAAAGAAGCCGAACGAGCGGAACACATCATTGCCGGGGAAACATTGAAGTTCCAGGAGTGGATGGCCACGCTCAACGTGGTCCCGACCATCGTCGCTCTGCGTGAGAAAGCCGAGACGATCCGGCGGTCCGAGCTCCAGAGAACCCTCTCGCATCTTCCCCACATGAGTGAAAAGGATCGGCTTGCCGTCGAGGCGCTCACGGAGGCGATCGTCAAGAAGCTGCTGCACGACCCCATCGTGTTTCTGAAGAAAAAAGCCGACCGCAGCACCAAGGACATGTATGTCGATTACACTCAACAGTTGTTCAATCTTGCCGATGGTGACGACGGCGAGGAAGCGCCCGCCGTCACTGCCCAGATGGCATCGGCCGGCAATGACGGCGCTCTGCTGAAAACCTTTGAACCGGATAAGGAATCCCCATGGCGGAAATCATAGAGTTCGGCAAGAAGGCGCAGGACTTGAAGTCGGTCCGGGATTTGAGTCTTCGCCAGCGAAAAATCGATGCCCTCAAGAAGGTTTTTCAGTGTACCCGTTGTATGCTCAAATGTGCTAAGTGTGGGGCGCAACTGGCCGAAACGCATGGCGAGAAAGCCGGCAGGTATGCGACTCCCTACGGATTCTGCGTGAACTGCCGGGAGGAATATGAAGAATACCGGGAACGCAAGAGCGGGAAGCAGACCACCCCCCGGTATTACTGGCACAACGAAGTCTGGATGAAGGCTTGGGGAAGCTGGCTCGAACACCAGAAGTGCCTGGACCAGTACAGGCAGTCCAGAGAATTTCTGCAACTCCTCGAGGAAGTGGAAGAGTTGCTGAGAAAATGAAAAAAGGAGCAGTGTTATGATCGGTGGAATCGGAATGCCGGAACTCATCGTCATCTTGGTGATCGTGCTCATCATCTTCGGAGCCGGAAGGCTTCCGGAACTGGGAGCGGGTCTCGGAAAGGGCATCAAGAATTTCAGAAAGGCGACCAGCGAGTTGGAATCGGCCGCAACGGGCGAAAAAAAACCGGAAGAGCTGGAAGAGAAGAAATAGCTCTGCCGGTTCCGTACCGTTGTGCGCCCTGCCCCGACGCGCCGGGGGAAGTCCTGTCGACCGGAGGGAGCCGCAATACGCCGGGTTTCCCCGCCCCGACGCGTCCGGGGGCTATCCGACCAGTCCCGAAGGCAACAGTTCACATACCGCTGATGAGGGGTACAGCCGGACGTGAGAAAGGCTGCCTCTGCAGGCGGCGTGAAGACCCGCCGATTTTCCTTCCGCGGGCCGGCATCCTCTCGCCGTCCCCGCCACGCCCCCCGATGACTGGTCGGGTCGGCTCTCCACGACCGGCTCACCTTCCGGTTTCCATTCGGGTATCCACTACTTCGCCACGAAATTAGCTCCCGCACCGCCGATAATGATACTGTCCGTGAGCGAATCCGGACCTGCCGAGAGCTGTAGCGATATACCCATTCCATAGGGGAACAACCTGATCGCACCCAGATCGAGCGTCACGGTCTGCCAGCCCGGCGTGTGCCAGTTCACCGTGAAGGTGTTGATCAACTCATTGCCATTGTAGACCTTGACTGCGGATATTCTGCTGTCCATCCCACCGACGATGTTGAACCGCACCCTGATCTTCTTTGCGCCTTGCGTGGTGTCACCCACGGTCGGAACCGCATAGTGCACCCATGCCGTGCTGTCGTACATGCTGATCTCGAGTCCCGTGGCGCGCGGAACAGCCGTGGTGACGGTGGTCGGGTCCTGAACATGCCCGCTGTGGCCGTGAGTCCAGTACCATGTGGCGTGCGCGGTTCCCGCTAGGCACAGTACGGTCAAAAACAGAAAAGACACCACCAGCAAAGACTTGAAACCCCTCGGCAGTCGAATCATGATCGGTCTCCCTTTAGTATTTGATTGTTGCAGTCGTTGCATCCGTCTCCTCGCCTGACGCTGATCCCGCGTCCGAGACGGTTTGCACTGCGCGACATCCCCCGTGCATCATTGAACCGTCATCCTTTGAAGAAACGCCCGAAACGACACCTTCGCCGTACACGGAGCCTTCGTCCGTTCCCGCAGTCCGCCCGGACCGGTTTCCAACGCCCGTAGACGGCGTGGCGCATACCGCCCTTTTACCCTCATCATTTAACGGCAGCCGACCGTGCAAAGCAACAATTAAAGCTTGTTCAGAAATCTGCCGACTTCCGCCTGTAATGGAACGCGCTTCGCTCCGGCCATGGGCATCGTGAGATGCACGCTGGTCGGCCGCACCTCATGGGCCGGGCACGATGCCCCCGTAAGGCTGGAAGAAATCCCGGGGGAGCGGGGCGGCCGGTATTCGCCGCTCACCGGCGACATCCTGATGGAGAGCCAAAGGCCGGGAAAATGAATGAATACCAGGATCATTTCGATATCCCGACCGACAAGGGAACCGTTTTTGAACGCTTTCGTGATAGAATGGCTTGGGAGAAGGAAGCGGCCTCGGCAGCATCGCTCCGCAGGTTCCGCGTGTAGCCATCCCGCCGGTTAGGCACCAGTGTGCGCGGGTTCAACATAGCGGTGTGCCGTCGCTTCGACGCCGCTTGCCGCCGTTCCCCGGAATCCGCACGCGCAGAGCTTCACTCGTGTTTGTGCGGGCGACGAATTCCCCGGTGATCTGCCGATATTCATTCGCCGGATTCTTTCGATCCATTAAGAGACAGCTCATGACACTCTTGTTTCCCATTCACAAATTCAGCCGCACTGCTTACAATAACAAAATAATAACCTATTCGGTTTTTATTCTTTATATTATTTCTTATTCAATCTATAAGCGCGACACCATCGATCCCTATAATATATTTGAATTATTTGAACATTTATCCCTGCCAATCCATACCTATTTATTCAAACTTATATATGTACCACTAGGACATCCTGTAAATTCGTTAATTGTTACAACTATATTTTTATATACTCTATATAATCTTTCAAATCTTAAGCCAACAATATTATTTGTTGATTTTTCAATTCCATTTATAAACTTATCCTTTGTAATAATATTAGTCCGTATAATAAGAATGTTCCTTATATATATTGAAATAGATTATACGTTTTTGGATTTTTTATGCAGCATTTATTCAATAATATGTTTTGTTCTGATACTAAATGAAGAATTTCGGGTAAGCATGATCCGATCCGTATTCTCTTCGGCTACGGCGTTGCTACTGCTGTTCTTATGCGGCTTTGTCGTGTTCCCGGGCTTGGGAATTCTAATCGAAAAGCTGGGGCTTTGACCTCCATGGTTTTGCCGTCACACGAACCTCGTTGCCCCGGTTCATCGCCCCGTTATCGAGCCTGCCCCCGCAACGCGTTTGACCATCCGGATTCACGCCTGCGCTGAGAAGATGATCGCAGCCCTTGCCCCCCAAGCACGCGCACCAAAAAAAGCCGGGAACCCTTAGGATTCTCGGCTTGGAGCTCATGAATGCCGTGGCATCGCTTGTCAGAAGGGGATGTCGTCGTCCGGCCCCCCTCCGGGATGCGGCGGAAGCTCGTCCGCGCGGGAACGACCCGTTGCGCCCTGGCTCGACTGGGGTTTTCCCTGGCTCTGGCCTTGCCCCTGTTGGCCTTGCGCCTGCTGGCCCTGGCCATACTGTCCCTGTGACTGCTGCCCCTCTCCGGCTCCTCCGCCAAGCATCGTCATATCACGGGCGACGATTTCCGTGGTGTAGCGTTTCACTCCCTGGGCATCCTCCCATTGCTGCGTTCGGAGGCTGCCCTCGACGTACACCAGGCGCCCCTTGCTGAGATAGTTGCCGCACGTCTCGGCAAGTTTTCCGAAAACCACGATACGGTGCCATTCTGTGCGGTCTTCCCAGTTTCCTTCGCCCGCGGGCACTCGTTCATTCGTCGCCAGGTTGAATTTTGCGATCGCCATCCCATTGGGAGTATACCGGACATCGGGATCTCCTCCGAGTCTGCCTACCAGGATAACCTTGTTGACCGTTCCCTTTGCCATTTTCTTCCCTTTCTCCAAAGCGTTCAAACCCGCACAAATGGGCAATCGAAGCAAGTCGATTTTTACCTATAGCACAAGCCCCGAACACGGGACAAGATTTTAGCCCTCCGATTTGTCGTGAGAAGGTCTGCCGGTAATTGATGATACCGGGTCGGCGAGATCCATGATAAATTAAGGATATCAAATGATCGTGGATCTGCGCGGGGTGAGGCGGAAAGCCTGCACTCCCATCGCGAGATTCTGCTCCCTCGCAGCACCGGCGCTCCACTGCTCGGAGTGCAGAGAAGACAAGCATGCCCCCGCGGGCGGAACAGGACCCGGAAGCCATACGGCTCGGCCACGTGAAGGGGTTGAGGGAAGTCGGCGTGCATTGTGAAATTGTTTTGTTGACTCGAAACGGAAGAAAGCTTACATTGCCTTGGGCAATGCGCTGCAAGTGTTTGTTTTCAATGACGATCCCTGGCGACTCCGCATTTTGCGGGACTGCCGTGCATTCTACGGAGGCCGTTGGAGGGGCCGGGGCGCTGTTCCGGGAGCGGGAATCCACCGGGAAGTAGGGCGATCCGATCGATGAAGAGGCTCAGGTCCATATTCTTCCATGTCTTACTGTTTGTGGACACGATCGTGCTCGGCCTGGCGGCCATCGCCTGCTCCAAGCTCGACAGAACGGGCAACTGGTCGCATCTCGTCGCCAGGTTCTGGGGCAACCTGAATCTACGGGTAGCCGGAGTGGAAGTCGACGTGCACGGATTGGAGCGCCTCAGAACCGAGCGGCCGTGCATCTATGCCGCCAATCATCAAAGCCTGTTTGATATTTTCGTCGTTCTGGGGAAGCTCCCCGTGCAATTTCGATGGTTGGCCAAGGAAGAGCTGTTTCGCCTTTTCGTCATGGGAAGGGCGATGAAAGCCACCGGGTACATCCCCATCAATCGTTCCGATCACCGCAAGGCGTTCGAAAGCATCAACCAGGCTGCGGACAAGGTCAGGGGCGGGGTTTCCATCGTGATCTTCCCTGAGGGCACCCGGAGTGAGAACGGTGTCTTGAAGGATTTCAAGAAAGGAGGCTTCATCCTCGCCATAAAATCCCAGCAGCCGATTGTTCCCATCAGCATCAGCGGATCGCACCGGGTCGTTCCCAGGAAGGACAACTGGGTCATTCATCCGGGGGTGGTCCGGATGACCATCGGAGATCCGATCCCGACGGCCGGCGCGACGACTAAGGAACGCGACCTGTTGATCGAGGAGGTCAGAGAAGCCATCCGTCGATACCTGACCACCGAAGAGGGAGGTACCGCGACATTTTAGGGAGCCCTATCCTTTACGAATGACTGAAACATCATGATGCAGAAGCAGGAAGACGTGCAACCATCCGCTCTCAAGATCATTCCCCTCGGAGGACTCGGTGAAATCGGCCTCAATATGATGGTGCTGGAATACGAGGACACCATCGTCGTTATCGATGCCGGCCTCATGTTCCCCGAAGAGGACATGCTGGGAATCGACATCGTCATCCCCGATTTCACTTATTTACAGAAGAACAGGAACCGTGTTCGCGCTCTCCTTGTGACCCACGGTCACGAGGACCACATCGGCGCCATACCCTTCCTGCTGCGCGATGTCCCGGTTCCCATCTATGCGACGACGCTCACCCTGGCGCTCATCAAGGAAAAGCTCAAGGAACACGGTCTGCTGGAGCGCTCGGAGCTTTGCCGGGTCGAACCGAGGGAGACGATCGGCATCGGCCCCTTCGACATCGAATTCATCCAGGTGTGCCACAGTATCCCGGATGGAGTGGGGCTGGCGATTCGTACGCCGGTGGGGGTCATCATCCATTCGGGAGATTTCAAGATCGACAACACGCCTGTGGACGGCCGGCGCTTCGACATGGCCCGTTTCGGGAAATACGGCGAGCAGGGCGTGCTTGCACTGTTTGCGGATTCCACCAACGTGGAGCGGCCGGGGTACACTCTGTCGGAAAAGGATGTCGGGGCGACATTGAGGGATGTCTTCAGGGAGTGCTCGGGCCGGATCATTGTGGCGGTTTTTGCGAGCAATCTTCACCGCATCCAGCAGGTGGTTCAGCTGGCGCGCGAGTTCGGTCGGAGAGTCCTCCTCAACGGCCGTTCCATGGTCATCAATGTCCGGATTGCAAGAGAGCTCGGGTATATCGACTTCCCCGGCGATGATGAGATCACGCTGCAGGACCTGGCCTACCTGCCCGATTCGGAAGTGCTGATGCTGACGACCGGAAGCCAGGGAGAACCCATGAGCGCCCTGACCAGAATGGCCTTCAACGATCACAAAAAGCTGAAGGTCAAGCCGGGGGATACAATCGTGCTGTCGTCCAAGTTCATACCCGGCAACGAAAGGACGATTCAAAACATCATCAACCACCTGTACCGGCATGGGGCCGAGGTCATATACGAACAGGTGCGGGACATCCACGTGTCCGGCCATGCCTACCGTGAAGAGCTCAAAGCCCTGATCAACGTGGTCCAGCCCAACTTTTTCATTCCCGTTCACGGTGAATTCCGGCATCTCGTGAAGCACCGCCAGCTTGCCGTCGATACCGGGGTCCCGGAGGAGAACTGCCTGCTGATCGAAAACGGGGGCGTTGTGGAGTTCTACCCCGACGGAGTGCTCACCGGTGAGCACGTGGAGACGGGCCGCGTCCTGGTTGACGGCAAAGGCGTGGGAGACGTTGGTGGGCTCGTGCTTCGGGATCGGCGACATCTTTCCGAGGACGGGATGGTGATCGCCTCCCTCGTGTTCAACAAGGAAACGCAGGAACTGGTGAGCGGACCCGACATTCTCAGCAGGGGCTTCATTCACGAAGAGGCCAAACCGGAGCTTCTGGACGATGCGAAATGCGTGATTTTCGAAACCATCGACAAACAGCTGAGTGAGGGGACGGAGCTCGATTGTACGGTGCTCCAGGAGGATATCCGGCGGGAACTGAAGCGTTTTTTCAACAGGGTGTTGGATCGGCGCCCGGTGATCTACCCGATTGTGGTGGAAATATGATAAACCACGAGGGACCGGTTCTCCGGGAACGGGCGGTTCTCCACCGACGGCTCCAAGGGAGGCCGGTCCGGACTTGCGTGAAGACTCGAAAAACGTTCGTAGCGAAGGGAAAGCCCGCAAGGGCGGAGATGTTCGGGAATCGGCTCCACACGGCGAATGCGTCATGAGGCAGCCGGTGGATTCGGCCCCGCCGATGCGTTACCGGAGGGTTGGCGTGAAAGAGAAGAAGCACGAAATCTGGGCACTCATAGTGCTGACTCTCACTCTTCTGGTTCTGTTCAGTCTGGTGTCGTTCCATTCTTCGGATCAGACGATTTTCAGCTCTTCATCCACGACCCGGACGCCGGTGAACTGGGTCGGGGTTGTCGGAGCCTACGTGGCGTGGTTTTTCTTCAACGCCATCGGCATCGGTGCCTACGGTCTCGTCTACGTCGGACTGTGGCTGAGCTGGGCGCTTTTTCGGGGAACGGCCTTTCTTCGCTATGGAAGACTCCAGGTTTTCGGCCTGTCTTTGCTGATTCTCTCGACCGTCAGCATTGCCGCGCTTCATCACAAGACCATCAAGATCGCCGACCAGGAATTCATGACCGGAGGGCTCATCGGCAGGGGCATAGCGTACTTTCTGGCAGAACAGATGCACTCCGTGGGCGCGCATATCCTTCTGGCGGGCATCTTCCTCATCGCCCTGCTGCTCTCGACCCCCCTGACCCTCAAGTCCCTCCTGGACTGGGCGGGCAGGTGCTTTTTGTCTCTTTGCCGGGGAATCTCGACAGCGACGCGGCGCATTTTGAGCGGGCTTTTCCGCTCGCGACGGACCGTCGAACCCGTGGTGCTGACGACGGCTGCACCCGGTAAGACATCCACGGCCCCCGTGCAGATCCTGCTGCCCGCCCCTCCGAAAAAGGCGGAGAAGAAGAAGCCCGTCGAGTCTCCGATGCCGGCGCCTCCGGTCGTGGCCCCGGGTCAGTATGTGATTCCGCCCTTCGATTTGTTGGATTCCTACGAAACCGAAACGGAAAAACCCGACTGGAAAAGGCTCGAACAGGATGCGGCGGTTTTGGAGGAAAAGCTGGCGGATTTTGGTGTGCAGGGAAAAGTAGTCGGGATCTGTCCCGGACCCGTGATCACCATGTACGAGTATGCTCCGGCGCCGGGGATCAAGATCAGCCGCATCGTCGGCCTCTCCGATGATCTGTCCATGGCTCTGAAGGCTACCAGCATCCGGGTCGTGGCCCCGATACCCGGCAAGGCGGCCATCGGCATAGAGATTCCGAATCTGCGGCGGGAAATGGTAACCATCCGGGCGGTGCTGGAGGCGGAGGCCTTCGGATCGTCCACCGCGCCCCTGACCATGGCGCTGGGCAAGGACATCATGGGTCAGCCAGTGGTTGCGAACCTGGCCCGCATGCCGCATCTTCTCATTGCCGGCGCCACGGGCACGGGAAAGAGCGTTTGCATCAACAGCCTGCTGACCAGCTTTTTATACCGGAACACCCCGGACGATATACGGTTCCTGCTTATCGACCCGAAGCGAATTGAGCTGAACAGCTATGAAGGCATACCGCACTTGATCCATCCGGTCGTCACGGACGCCAAGATGGCCACCCGGGCGTTGCGCTGGGCCGTCGAGGAGATGGAGCTCCGCTACCGGCTGCTCGCGGACAAGAACGTCCGCAACATCGAGGGCTACAACCGCGCGCTTGCCCGCGAAAAAACCCCGAAACCAAAGCCCGACGATCCCGGCGCGGAAGAACCCGTGCTGAAGCACCACCGGTTGCCCTATATCGTCATCTTCATCGACGAGTTGGCAGACCTGATGATGGTGGCCTCCCGGGAAGTCGAGGAGTCCATCACGCGCCTCGCGCAAATGGCGCGTGCCGCCGGGATCCATCTCATTCTGGCCACACAGAGGCCTTCGGTGGATGTGCTGACCGGCATCATCAAGGCGAACATCCCCACGCGGGTCTCCTTCCAGGTCTCCTCGCGCATCGACTCCCGAACCATCCTGGACACCTCCGGTGCGGAGAGCCTCCTGGGGTCGGGCGACATGCTCTTCCTGCCCCCCGGCACCGCCAAGCTTCAACGCATCCACGGCGCCTTCATCTCCGACGGCGAGGTGCAGAAGCTCACCCAGTTCTGGAGGGCACAGCAACTGGTTGAAGATCCGTTGCGCGAGAGGGTCGATTTTGAAGATTCCAAGTCCGGCGACGAGATCGCCGAGGAGGAACTGGATGAGAAGTACGACGAAGCGGTTCAACTGGTCATCGAAACCAGACAGGCATCGATCTCCATGCTGCAAAGGCGGCTGAGGGTGGGATACAACCGTGCCGCCCGTATGATCGAAGTCATGGAGCAGCAGGGAATCGTCGGCGTGTCCGACGGTGTCAAGCCGCGCGAAGTCTTTGGCAAGAGAAACTGATGAGGAAAACGACCCGTGATGAGAGCAATAAAAAACTTTCACATTTTATGCGGACTGTTTCTGTTCCTGATGCCGGCATCCATGTGGTGTGGAACGGCGCGCGCGAACCAGGCTGCGCTCCTGTCCGAGATCCTGAAAAAGACGGAGGCCAACTATCAGAAGATACAGGCATTTACAGCTAATTTCCACCAATCGACCACGTCGTCGGCCGCGAGCACGATGACGACTACGCAGGCATCGGGTAAACTGTTCTACGAGAAGCCGCGGCAGATGCGTTGGGAATATGAGAAACCCGAACCCCAGGTGTTCGTCGCCAATCATGACCTCGCCTGGCTTTATGTCCCCGCGGACAAGCAGATCTCGCTGTTCGACGCCAAGACTCTCTTCGCTTCGCCGCTGGCCCAGACGTTTTTCGACGGCATGGTCGAGCTCAAGAAGCACTTCCAGGTCAGCCTCGATCCCAAGCAGTCCAGCAAGGCGACGGCCGTCCTGAGGCTGGTCCCGAAGCAGGAGGATCCCAACATCAAGGCACTGTTCCTCCGCATCGACCTGCAGACTTACAAGATCATCACCATCGAGAGTCACGATGCGCTGGGCAACGCCAACCGCATCATGCTGGACTCTCAGAATTCCGTGCCGCAACTCGACCGGAAGCTCTTTGAACTCGACACTCCTCCTGGAATCACCGCCACCGATATGGACGGCCGGGAGCTGAGCCCGGCTGAGATCGATAACCTCAAACAGAAGCTCCAATCCAAGTAGGGAAGACTCATGAACGTCAGCAAAGACACCATTCGACGCATTCAGGAACTCAAACAGGAAAAGAAAGCCATCATTCTTGCCCACAACTACCAGCCGCCCGCCATTCAAGACGTGGCGGACCTCACGGGTGATTCGCTCGAGCTCAGCAGGCATGCCTCCGCCACCGAAGCAGCGGTCATCGTTTTCTGTGGAGTGGGTTTCATGGCTGAGACGGCGGCGATACTCAATCCGGGCAAAATCGTCCTCCTGCCGAACCCCAGGGCCGGATGTCCCATGGCCGACATGATCACCCCGGGGAACGTGACGGATATCCGCAGGCAATACCCCGGGGTACCGATCATCACTTATGTCAATTCCACGGCCGCCGTGAAAGCGGAGAGCACCGTCTGCTGCACTTCATCGAACTGCATCCGCGTCGCCCAATCGTTCAAGGACGCGGATACGCTCTACATGGCGCCGGATCAGAACCTCGCCATGTATACCGCCCGCCATACGGGTAAAACGATCCATTACTGGGAGGGTTATTGCCCGATTCACCACAAGCTCACCGCTGAGCAAGTCCGCAAACGGAAAACCGAGCATCCGGAAGCCCTGTTCATCGCTCATCCCGAATGCCGCCCGGAAGTCCTGGAGTTGGCGGACCTGGTGCACAGCACCTCCGGTATGCTGCGGTTCGTGAGCGAAAGCAGCGAGTCGTCGTTCATCATCGGCACGGAAACGGGTATCTTGTATCCCATGCAGAAGAGGAACCCGGAAAAGCGCCTCTATCCCGCATCCAATACGATGGTGTGCCCGGACATGAAGAAGACGAGCCTCGAGGACGTGCTGCGCTCAATGGAGACGATGGAGCCCCGGATCACCGTGCCCGAGGATATCCGCCTCCGGGCGCTGGAAGCCGTGGAGCGTATGCTCGCCATCCGTTGAGGATGGTCCGGGATACCGCGGAAGGATTGCCCCGAACCGATGCGCAGCAGCAAACCTCGCATAGCCCTTACCATGGGCGATCCCTGTGGGGTCGGCCCCGACGTCATCGCACAGGCGCTCGCCTCCCCCACCCTCTTTGAATGCTGCACGCCCATCGTCGTAGGGGACCCGTCCGCTCTCCAAAGATCGATGGCCCTGGGCGGTGCGTCCAAGAGGGTCCTTGTCCTCCGGGAACCGGCGGAGCTTCCCGACGATCCCGGGTCCGACTGCATCCCGCTGATCGCCCCGGTGGAGCTTTCCGGACGTGACATCGAGCACGGACGACCGACCGCCGCGACCTGCGGGGCCGTCGTGCGATATATCGAGAGCGCAGTGGCTTTCGCCTTGGCGGGCCAGGTGCGAGGAATCTGCACGGGGCCGATCAACAAAGCCCGCATGCACGAGCACGGTTTCGATTTTCCCGGCCACACGGAATTCCTTCAGGCACTCACCGGTTCCCGGCGGGTCGTCATGATGCTTGCCGGCCCCAGGCTGAGGGTGTCCCTGGCCACCATTCATGAAGCCCTCGCGGATGTCCCGGCCCTCTTGAACGTCGAGATGCTGCGGGAGGTGATCCGGATCACGGCTGAAGCCCTGATTCGCGATTTCGGCCTGAGGGCCCCGCGCCTTGCGGTGGCGGGACTGAATCCGCATGCCGGAGAAGAAGGCCGGTTCGGAAGAGAAGAGATCGAGATCCTCCGGCCCGCAATAGAAAGCCTCCGCCCTCCGGGCCGCTGTACGGTCACCGGCCCGTACCCGGCCGATACCCTGTTCCAGCGGGCTCATGCGGGCGAATTCGATGCCGTCGTAGCCATGTACCACGACCAGGGCCTGGTGCCCATCAAGCTCGTTCACTTCTACGACGCCGTCAATGTGTCCCTCGGCCTCCCCATCGTCAGGACCTCGGTCGATCATGGAACGGCTTACGATCTGGCGGGTACCGGCAGGGCGCATCCCGGAAGCCTGACCGCCGCCGTGCAGCTTGCTGCGTTGATGGCGCGAAACCGGTTTGCCGCGGTTTCGCCGGTCGTACCCTGAACGAAACGCTGCATTCCGTCCGAACAGATGGCACCCATGGATCAGATCGTCATCAAAGGCGCCCGCCGGCACAACCTGAAAAACATCGATCTGGAGCTTCCCAGAAACCGGTTCGTGGTCATCACCGGCGTCAGCGGTTCGGGAAAATCGTCGCTGGCGTTCGACACCCTTTTTTCCGAAGGCCGGCGCCGCTATGTCGAATCCCTCTCCACCCATGCGCGGCAGATGCTGCAGCGACTCTCCGCTCCCCCCGTTGATGAAATCCGGGGACTGAGTCCCGCCATAGCCATCGAACAGAAAGGATTGCCGCGCAATCCAAGGTCCACAGTCGGAACACTCACCGAAATCAACGACTATCTGCGGCTCCTGTATGCCCGCCTCTCCATCGCGCACTGTCCGTCCTGCGGACATCCCGTCCGAGCCCACACGGTGCCGCAAATGGTTCAGGAGGTATTGGCCGCATGGCCTTCCGGCAGCAGGCTCCTGATTGTAGCCCCTCTTGAACCCGTCCCTGCAAAGCATCTCCCAAAAGTTTTGCAGAAGCTGACAAAAGACGGCTTCGCCAGGATCAGGATGGATGACGTCGTCTTCGAGCTGGATCCCTTGCCGTTTCTCCCCCGGCGCGCTGAATTCCGCCTCGAAGTCGTCGTCGATCGCATCGTGCTCGACGAATCGAGGTCACGCAGGTTGACCGACTCTTTCGAGGTTGCCGCCGGAATCGGTCGCGGCATGACCGGCGCAGTGCGCCTCGAGGGCGACGAGATGCGCTTCAGCGAAGCTCACCGCTGCGTCGCCTGCGGATACGATGTGCCCAGGCCGACACCCAGCCTCTTTTCCTTTCACCATCCCCTGGGAACCTGCCCGGAATGCCGCGGTCTTGGTTTTCTGGATCATACCGTTCCCGAACCGGACCGGCGGGAGCGGATTCGCAGGCCGGCAACCGGAACGGATGACGGGGACGCCGGAGTCGAAAAGGGGGATGGGGAGTCCCATCCGGGAAGGACAATCTGCCCGTCCTGCGGCGGATCGAGGCTCAATGGATCGGCGCGGTCTTTTTTCCTGGGCGGCCTGGGCATCCACGAAGCGTGCGGGCTTCAGCTGCCGGCCGTGTTGGACTGGCTCGCGAACTTGAACCTCTCTCCCTCGCAGGCGCTGATCGCGGATCGTCCCCTGCAGGAAATCATCGGCCGCTTGAACAACCTGCTCGAACTGGGCCTGGCGTATCTCACCCTGGACCGCGCGGCCGACACACTTTCCGGCGGAGAGGCTCAGCGTATCCGTCTGGCGCACCAGCTCAGCTCCTCTCTTTCCGGCGTGCTCTACGTGCTCGATGAACCCAGCATCGGTCTTCACCCCCGGGATCACCGGAAGCTGCTCGACATTCTCTTCCGCCTGCGCGATGCGGGCAACAGCGTCATCGTGGTCGAGCACGACCGGCAGACCATCCTCGAGGCCGACCACGTGGTGGACATGGGACCCGGAGCCGGAGCCGGCGGCGGGAAGGTGGTCTTTTCCGGCCCTCCCGCCCAAATGCTCGAGCATCCCGATTCCCTGACCGGGAAGTACCTCTCCGGCCGCAAGGTCATATCCATCCCGCCCAGACGAAAGCCTTTCGCTCGAGGCGCACTCCAACTGCGCGGGGCGCGTGGGCACAACCTGAAAAATATCGACGTTGACTTCCCGCTGGGCTGCCTGATCTGTGTCACGGGGGTTTCGGGTTCGGGGAAAAGCACGCTTGTCCTGCACACACTTTACAGGGCGCTCGCTCGGCGGCTTCACGGCAGCCGAAGCCCCGTCGCCCCTTTCGACACCCTCAACAATGCCGAAGCCGTCGGGAAAATCCTTCTCATCGATCAGTCACCGCTGGGCAGGACGCCAAGATCCACCCCCGCCACCTACTCCGGCCTTTTCGACCACATCCGCCAGGTATTCTCGCAAGTGCCTGAAGCCCGCGCCCGAGGATACCGCCCGGCGCGGTTCTCCTTCAATGCCAAGGGAGGCCGCTGTGAAGCCTGCAAGGGAGAAGGCCTTCAGCGGATCGAAATGTACTTCCTGCCCGACGTCTACGTCACCTGCCCGGTCTGCGGCGGAACGCGCTACGGCAATGACACCCTGGACATCCTTTTCAAGGGGCATTCCATCGCCTCCGTGCTCGACATGACCGTGCACGAAGCGGCTGTCCTGTTTGAAAACTTCACCGCCATCCGCGCCAAGCTCGATACCCTCATCGAAGTGGGCCTCGGATACCTTCGGCTCGGGCAGCCGGCGAACACTTTGTCGGGCGGTGAAGCTCAACGCGTCAAACTGGCCGCGGAGCTCGGCGTCAAGGGAATCGGAAGGGCGCTCTACATCCTCGACGAACCCACTACCGGCTTGCATTTCGAAGACATCGAGCGGCTGCTGCACGTGCTCCAGAGGCTGGTCGACCTCGGCCACACGGTAGTGCTTATCGAACATCATCCCGATGTGGTCAAGACGGCCGACTACGTCATCGATCTGGGCCCTGAAGGAGGAGAGCAAGGCGGTTATCTCATCGGAGCCGGCAGCCCGGAGAAGCTTTCCACGGTTGAATCTTCCTTTACCGGCCGTTACCTGAGGGAGATTTTGAAACGAACTTCCGTTCCGGAAGGTAAACTTGACGGGAGGCAATGACTCCCCATGCCACGTCCGACCGGCGCACCCCTGCGGAGGAATTCCGCGACGCGGAGACATGGCTAGGCACGCCCGCCGCACAGCCCGACGAACCGGTATCGTGTGGTTTTGCCGTGAATTGGTAGGAAAGATCCGTGAAAGCGGGGACGAACCCCTCAGTCTTCCGCGATCGCCGATGAGCGACCATTCGTTCCCGGGCAGGAGAAGTTCGGGCATACCCGCCCATCCGGCGAACGATCCGATTGATTTTCCGGGAAAGCGTTTCGGGAAGAGCGATTGGCTGAATCAGCTTCCAAAAGAGAGATGGTAAGCGATGGAATCGAGCTTTATCGTGAAATCGACATTCTCCACATGGCAGCAGTCCGGAACCTGAATCTGCACGGGCGCGAAATTCAAGATACCGTTTATACCGGCCAGCACCAGTTGATTGGCCACACTCTGCGCCTCGCTCGCCGGAGTGGTGATGATCCCCACGTGCACTTCGCGTTCCTTGATGACGTCTTCAAGCTCATCGACGTGATTGATGATCAGGCCATTGGGCAGTCTCTTCCCCACTTTCTGGGGATCGACATCGAAGGCCGCAGTGAACATGTATCCGTGCTTGATGAAATTACCATGCCGGATGAGCGCCGATCCCAGGTTCCCCAGCCCCACCATGGCCAGGTTCCACGGGCGGTTGAGACCGAGGATTTCCTTGATCTGATTGACCAGTTCGTTCACCCGGTAACCGACTCCCCTCACCCCGAATTCGCCGAAGTACGCCAGGTCTTTGCGAATCTGCGCGGGATTGACTCCGCATTGCTTGGCCAACCTCTCCGAGGAGATCACATCCACATCGTCTTCCAGCAATTCCTGCAAAGTCCGCATGTAAATGGAGAGTCTGATGATGGTAGCCATTGGAATTTTGGCAAATTTCATTCCCGACCTCAAGAGACAAGCCGCTGAATTTGCGAATGACCAGCAGCTTTGCGCGGCGATGATATTCAGCGCAATTGTGTGATATAATTCACATTGCTCGGCCCAAAAAAAAGCCCGAAGGCTTTCCGTAATCAGACCCGGGGGCGGGTTTGAATCCCGCCCCCGGTACACGATTTCACAGCCGGGTTATTTGCCCAGACCCACAAAACCCTGCATCGCGGTGGACACGGGGTTCGCGTAGATGAGGATCAGAGAAACAACCAGGGCGTAGATCGAGAGGGACTCGATCATGGCCAGACCGATCAGCATGGTAACCGTAACCTTGCCGGAAGCCTCGGGATTGCGGGCAATGCCTTCGACCGCGCCACGAACCGCCATACCCTGGCCGATACCGCAACCGAAAGCGGCGATCGCGATGCCAAAACCGGCGGCAACAGCGGAGTAAACGAAGAACTGCACACCGGCTGCCTTTTCACCACCACCAGCCTCAGCGGCGAAAGCGGCGGCAGTCAACCCGAGGACCAACAACGTCGTAAAAAGCGTAACTTTCCTGGACATTTAGAAAAACCTCCTTGTTTGTTTGAAACAGTGCCTCGAAACCACAACCAATATGTCGAACGGCCTTCCTCCAACCCTAACCGCCAGTTTAATGCGCGTGTTCGATCGCTCCGGCGAAATACATCATGGACAGCAGGCAGAAAATGAATGCCTGGATGAAGCCGGTGAACAATCCCAGGAACATCATCGGCAGGGGCGCCAGGTAGAAACCGGCCAGGAAGAACAGAATCCCCAGGACCAGCTCTTCTCCGAACACGTTTCCGAAAAGACGGATGGAGAGGCTGAGCACACGGGCGATGTGACCGATGATTTCAATGGGCATGATGAGCGGGGTCAGCCACCAGACGGGCCCCATAAAATGCTTGATGTACTTGGCGCCGTGGAACTTGATGCCGATCACGTGAGTGAACACCACTGAGATCAGCGCACAGGCCGCCGTCGTATTGATGTTCGCCGTGGGAGAGAAGAACCCCGGAATCATGCCGAGGTAGTTGCTGAAAAGGATAAACATCCCGAGGGACGCGATCAGGGGGAACACGAAACGCCCCTCCTCCCCGGTGATCGAGATCATGAAATCCTCGATGCCGGTGATCACGACTTCAAAAAAATTCTGAGCGCCCTTGGGCACCATTTCGAGGCCCTTGGCGGCCATACTGCCCAAGCCGAGCAGAACCAGCATGACCACCCACGTGTAGGTCACATGAGGCTGAAGCAGGAAATCTCCAAAGGACTTGGCCTGCTCCGGGCCAACCACGTGAAGGCCCAGCTTCTCAAACAGCAGATTCAAGAAAAGAATCGGGTGTTCCATAACTCAGCTTTCCCCCTTTTTTGCCAGCAACACCAATAGTTCCAGCCCTCCAACCAGAAATATGCTCAAAACCACCACGGACAGCCCAACCACAAAAGCAATGGGGTTCGCCCATCCGTAATACATGACCACGAACACCAGGAACAACGTCGCCAGGAAACGCAGGTAGTAACTGGCAAAGAGCCCTGCTTTGCCCGGAATCCTGCCGGGCACCAGGAACGCCCGCCTGAGCTGCCACTTGAGCACCTGGAAGCTCAAGATGACGATGACTCCACCCAGAAACACGCCAAGAGCCATCCGGGCATCATAAAGAACCCACGCCCCAAGCGTCGCGGCCACCAGCAGGATAGCGCCGACCCGCTCGATGCGCCGCACAAGCCTTTCACCTGCCAGTGTGTCCCCCACTACTTGCCGGAGCCCTTTTCGTCTTCCTTACGCTGCTTCACCGCAAACCGATAATAGTTGAGAAAACCGGCAGCGATTCCGAACACGAGAAAAATCAAAGTGAGCAACGGTGAGGAGTCAAACGTTTTATCCAGCCAGCGGCCAAAGAGAATACCGATGAAAATCGACAAAACGAACTGAAGCCCCACTGAACTGGCGTCCGCCAGCTGCCTGAGATATTTCCTGTTTTCTTCCTTCAAGGGCTCATCTCGTGTAAATGTTCACACGCATGCCTATCACACTACCCCCTGCGCGTCAACGGCTATTTTCACGGATTAAAATGCACAAAGCTCCTTGACCCGCACGAATGCATTTCGGGCCGCTTCGATGGTGAAATCCAGATCTTTGCTTTCGTGCGCCATGCTCAAAAAGAACGCTTCGAACTGTGCCGGCGCGAAGTACACCCCCCGGTTCAACATCTCCCGGAAGAAGACGGCGTAGGCATCCGTGTTGGAGGTGAGGGCCGACGCGAAGTCGAAAACGGGCTCGGAAGTGAAGAAGCCGCACCCCAGGGAGGCGATCCGGCTGGAGAATACCGGTACCCCGGCGGCCCCGGCCGCCTCATTGAGTCCATCGACCAGATGGTTCGTCTTCTCTTCCAGGGACTCATACACCCCGTCCTCGCAGAGCAGGTCGAGCGTGGCGAGCCCGGCCGCCATGGCCAGGGGGTTCCCGGAGAGCGTCCCTGCCTGGTAGACGTTGCCCACGGGAGCCATCTTCATCATGATGTCGCGCCTTCCCCCATAGGCCCCCACCGGGAGGCCACCGCCGATGATCTTTCCCAGGCAGGTGAGATCGGGGATGACCCCGAAGAATTCCTGTGCCCCTCCGCGAGCGAGCCGGAACCCCGTAATGACCTCATCGAAGATCAGCAGCGCCCCGTGCTTGTCGCAAAGCTTGCGCAGCCCCTCCAGGAATCCCGGCCTGGGAAGCACCAATCCCATGTTGGCCGCGACCGGTTCCAGGATGATGGCGGCGATCCGGTCCCCGTCCCGCTCCATGACGCTCTCGACTTCATCGAGGTCGTTGTACGAGAGGGGGATGGTGTGGCGCACGACTTCCTCGGGAACTCCCGGCGACCCGGGGATTCCGAAGGTGGCCAGCCCGGACCCGGCCTTGACCAGCAGGCAATCTCCGTGCCCGTGGTAGCAGCCGTTGAATTTGATGATGCCGGGCCTTCCGGTATACCCCCTCGCCAGCCGGATCGCGCTCATCGTGGCCTCGGTTCCCGAGTTCACCATCCGCACCATCTCGATGGACGGCACCATCTCCACCACCTTGCGGGCCATCCTCACTTCGATCTCCGTGGGGATACCGTAGGAAGTGCCCTTTTCCACCGCCGCGCGCACCGCTTCCACCACCGCCGGGTGAGCGTGCCCGACAATCAGGGGACCCCAGGAAGCCACAAAGTCCACATAGCGGTTGCCGTCCTCGTCCCACAAATAACAGCCCTTGGCTTCCCGGATAAAGATGGGGTTCGTACCGACGGCCCGCCCCGAGCGCACCGGGCTGTTGACGCCTCCGGGAATGAACCGGCCGGCATCTTCATACAGAAGATTCGATCGATCTCTCGTCATGAGTTTCTCGCTTCCTCCCCGCGCAAAAAGGTCCCGGGGCCGGGAACTGCGGCGCACCCATCCCGGGGAGCCTGACGGAGGGTGACTTGATGTGAGCGATTCCATGGCTCAAAGCGCCGATCCGGGCAGGCGCAGAGCCCGCTCCCGCGAAAGGCTGACCAGTCCGTCGGGCAAGGGCGGGGTCTGCCCCCTCGCGGTGAATCGCGCTTTCCCTGCCCTGTGGCCGGAAACGCTCAATTCAGATACAAATCCGGGGAGTCATCAAACTCCCCGCTTTGGGTTTCAGACCGAGGTGCGTTCAAGATGACACAATACCTGCCCGTCGGGAGGTGAGGCGGGCGGGGATAAACCCCGCCCCTTGTATGAACCGATGTGCCTGTCAGACGTAGCTAGGGCCGGGCTTTATGCCCTCCCGCCCAAAGCGCTCATCTTGAGCGCAGGATTGCATCACAACAGCACCCGGAAGCGAACCCGCCCCACGGAACCGGGTCCGTTCAGGCATGACGCGCCCGCTTTCCTCCGAGATTTTTTCAAGAAACGCCATCCCCGACACGCTTCTCGCTTTCGAGCGGCGCAATCTCGTATTGTTCCAGGTGAAAGCCCGGGTCCCCCTTTACCATTATGCGCGCATGGAGCGTCTCCTCCACTCTTTCGAGCGGCCCCCGGTCCTCGTCGCAGAACCGCGCGGCGACCTCCGGATGCGCCAGCACCATGATATTCTGACCGTACAGATCACGCTTCTCGCGCTCCAGTTCCCGCAGGATCTCGTAACAGACCGTCTGCCGTGATTTCAGGTAGCCCTCGCCCTCGCAATAGAAGCACGGCTCGCAAAGCACCTGCCCGATGCTTTCCCGTGTCCGCTTGCGGGTCATTTCGATGAGCCCCAGTTCCGACATGTGAAGGATGTTGGTCTTGCTCTTGTCCTTATGCATGGCGTCTTTGAGGGCGTTGCACACCTTTTCCCGGTTGCTCTCCTTTTCCATGTCGATGAAATCGATGATGATGATTCCCCCGATGTTGCGTAGCCTGAGCTGGTATGCGATTTCCTTCACCGCCTCCAGGTTGGTCTTGAGAATGGTCTCCTCCAGGTTGCGCTTCCCCACGTACCGTCCGGTGTTGACGTCGACGGCGGTGAGCGCTTCGGTCATCTCGATGACGATATAGCCTCCGGACTTCAGCCAGATTTTCTTGCTCAGCGCGCGCTGGACTTCCATTTCGATGCCGTACGCGTCGAAGATCGGTTCATCCCCTTCGTAAAGCTCGATGGAACTCTGCAGGGCGGGCAGGAACGTTTCAATGAAATTCGTGATTTTCTTGTGCTCGCTCCGGGAATCGATCACGAGCCGATCCACTTCCTTGGTGAACAGATCGCGCACGGCCCGCAGCGTAATGTCCAATTCCTGGTAAACGAGGGAAGGAACCGATGCGCTTTCGAAACGGCGCTGAATGTTCTGCCAGACCTTGACGAGGAAATCGACTTCAGCCTGCAACTTCTCCGGTTCGGCTCCTTCCGCGGCGGTCCTGACAATGAACCCGCAGTGGGAGGGTTTGATTTCACACATGATTTCCCGGAGTCGCTTGCGTTCCACCTCGTTCTCGATGCGCCTCGATACCCCTACGTGATCCATGGTGGGCATGAATACCAGGTGCCTTCCGGGAAGCGTGATGTGCGTCGTGATGCGCGCGCCCTTGTGTCCGATCGGTTCCTTGGCCACCTGGACCAGGATTTCCTGGCCTTCCTGGAGGCGCTCCTCGATGGGAACGCTGCTGTAATATCTCTGGAGATCGAGCACGTCCTGGAATTCGGGCGCGCCCGGTTCCCTGGCCGCGTCGACCTTTTCGGCGTCCGGTTCCACCTCGCACGTGGACAGGAGCAGTTGCTCAACGTCGCCCAGGGGATGGTGGATGTCGCTGACATAAAGAAAGGCGGCCTTCTCCAGATCGATGTCGACAAAGGCGGCCTGCATCCCGGGCAGCACCTTGACGACGCGTCCCTTGTAAATGTTGCCGGCAATCCCTCGATCCGAGCTGCGCTCGATGTGGAGCTCCGCCACCTGGCCGTTTTCCACCAGGGCCACACGAGTCTCAAAAGCGCTACCGTTGATAATTAGCTCTGCGGACATCCTCTTTTCCCTCCAATTCCGCAAAGGGTGAGATCGCTACTTTGCAGATCCCGCATTCGGCTATCTGGTCGCTCGCCTCTGGCAGCAGCTGAAGCATGATCGCCCCCGGCCTGATGCTCATCTGTTGTGTCTCCAGGAGATCCATTTCAAGGGAGGAATCATCCACCTGCCGGACATCGAGAAGAACGTCCCCGAGCTGCGCCCTCACTTCCCCTTTCTTGGTCTTCTTCACCAGTTCGAGGTCGAGGCGCTGGGACCAGACCTGTAAGATACTCCTCACCACGAAAAGGCTCAAGTGAGATATCCGGTAGGTGGCCCGGCGCCTGGCGCAGGCAGGCGGTTTCTTTTCCGGGCAATGGATCTCCTCGATGCGAACCCCGGGGGGAAGATGCCTGTTGAGCCGACGGCCGACTTCATCGGGATCGAGCTTTACGGCAAGGGTGAGCGAAGCTTCCCCCACCAGGGTTTCCATACCCACGGGCATGGCTTCGCCGAAGGACATCTTGAGGTGAGGGTGAAAACCCTGTGAATAGACGGCGGACAAACGTTCCCGGCGCACCGCCCGGCTGAAGCTCCGGGCGATTTCAAGCTGACCGAGAAACCGCGCCTTGCCCAACTTGGAATAGCGCACCACGTACAGGAACGTCCGGTCCTCACCGCCCCGGGCCGCGTGTGCCGCGTTCGGCGCGGCGACTGCTTCGTCCCGAAACAGCACGGGCCCGACCCGCTCATGATCGCAGGCTCCGCACTGCGAACACCGCTCCCACCGGCAGTCGCCGGTGAATTCCCCGGCCAGAGACCGTTCATATTCCTTCCGCAGAAAATCCTTTTTCACCCGGGCGGAAAGGTGATCCCAGGGCAGGATCTCATCGACCGCCCGTTCCCGGAGACTGTAAAAGGAAGGATCGACCCCGGTTTCCCGGAACGCGCGTTCCCATATGCCCTCACGAAGAAACTCGGTCCAGCCGTCGAACCTCGCCCCGAGCCGCCATGCACGAACAAGAGGCCCGAGCAGCCTGCGGTCGCCCCGGGCAAAGACGGCCTCCAGCATGCTGTGCGCCGGATGGTGCCATTTGAGCCGCATCCCGGGCTTCCTCAACCGTTCCTTGAACAGGCCCAGGCGTCGATCCATTTCCGGTCGCGACAATTGCGGCACCCACTGAAAGGGAGTCTGCGGCTTGGGCACGAACGTGGAAATCGATACGTTGACCGAAGACCGGGATGTCTTCCCCAGCCGCCAGACCTTATCGCACAGGTCCACCAGGCACGCCAGGTCGTCATCGGTCTCCGTGGGCAATCCTGTCATGAAATACAGCTTCAGCAGGCGCCATCCGAGACCGTACGCATTCTCGGCCGCATCCAGCAGGTCCTCGTCCCGGACCCCTTTGTTGATCACACGGCGCAGCCGTTCACTGCCGGCCTCAGGGGCAAGCGTAAAGCCGGTCTTGCGAACCTTGCGGATGAGCTCCATAAGCTGCGGGGTCAGTGTACCCACGCGCATGGACGGCAGGGAAACCGCGATTCTCTCCGGTGCGCAGTGCTCCATGAGCGCCGCCAGGAGGGGCTGGATCCGGCAGTAGTCGCCTGTGCTCAAGGAAAGCAGGGACATTTCCTCAAAACCGCTGTTGGCGAGCGCCGTTTCAGCCTTGCTCAACACCACCCGGGGATCGCGCTCCCGCACAGGCCGGTAAATGAAGCCGGCCTGGCAGAACCTGCACCCCCTCGTACACCCTCGGGCGATCTCCACCCCCAGCCGATTGTGCACGATGTCCAACAGCGGCACCAGGGGGTTCTCCGGAATGGGACTGCCGTTGTCGAGGTCGAGGACCAACCGTTTCCCGATCGAGCGGTACTCTTCAAACACGGGCTCCACGGAGGCGATTGCGCCGTCCCGCAGATAACGGACTTTAAAGAGCGACGGGACGTAAACTCCTTCGATCTTGCGGGCTTCATCCAAAAACGCCCGACGCCGTCCTCCATCCGATCGCTTCCAGTCCCTGTAGAGCTTCACCAGTTCCGCCAGGACTTCTTCGGCTTCTCCGAGAACGACCAGATCGAAAACGTCCGCCAGCGGTTCCGGGTTGAAAGCACACGGCCCGCCGGCGATGACGAAGGGGTGCCCGGCGGTCCGCAGCCTTGACTCGAGTGGGATGTTCCCCAGCTCGAGCATCGTCAGTATGTTCGTATAGCTCAGCTCATACTGCAGGCTGAAGCCCAGGAAATCGAACTCCGAGAGGGGCCGATCGGTTTCGATGCCTCGCAGAGGCTGCCGCAGCGACCTCAACCTCTCCTCATAGTCGAGCCACGGCGCATACACCCGGTCCGCCATGACGTCATCCATCCGGTTGAGAAGGTGATAGAGCAGTCGCAGACCGAGATGGCTCATACCCACTTCATAGACATCGGGAAAGGCCAGAGCGAAGCGTACCGCGGCTTCGTCAAAATCCTTGCGGTACGCGTTCGCCTCACCTCCTATGTAGCGTCCCGGCTTTTCAATGCCGTACAGCGTTTTCTCCAGCATTCGAGAACTTCCTGTGCACCGGCGTCGAGCGCCGGCGGTGCATCCTGCGTTCATGCGCATTCGGGGCTGAACGGGACGCATATGAAAACATTCCGGGAAGCGCCGCATCGCGGCGCCTCGGCAATTTGTCGGAAAGAGACGACGGACATTCGCACGGCCCTTTGACAACGCCCGGGCCGGAAGATTTCCGCAAAGTAAAACGTATATTTATACTTTCCTTCCCGGAAAAGAGTCAACCCAAAAGCGGCCGCGGGCAATTGAAGCGCGCGGTTTCCCGGGCCGGCAGGCGGCGGAATCGCTCCGTTTCGCCATCGTCGCGACATGGAATCCAACCGCCCATTGTGCTCGCGCAGGTCAGGCATTACATTCCATTTCAGGACAAAGGGTGGCTCCCGGGATCCCCCAAGGGGGGAAGCCGGTCTTTGGGCTTAAATTCCGCTTGCAATCTTCAAGGGAGCGTGTTATCGCTTTTTCCTGCCTCACAATCGGCGCGATAAGAATAACGATGCGTGTTTGAGACATCGACCATTCAAATCATAGCGTCCAGCAATTAAAACATTGCGAATCAAGCTAAGGAGGAAAGATCATGAAGGTGTTTGTGGGTGGCGTTGCAGCAGCGTTCCTGGGTCTTATCGGTGTTATTGCTTTCAGCGGGCAGTTCTTCAACCTCATCGCCGGTGCCATTCCGCTGGTCCTCCTGCTTGGCGGCGCCATGGCAGCTTACCTGGGCTATGACGAAGTGAAAGAGAAGCTCCCCTTCCCCAAGAACAGGGAAGCCGAGGGAGAAGTCGGCTCCGAAGCGGGCATCAAGGAAGAAGCCGAAAAATATCGGCAGGAAGTGGAAAGACTGAAAGCAGAGCTCGAAAAGGCGAAGTCCGCCTAGACCGCCGGTCGTTTTCGTTTTCTCGGCAAATCATGAAGCCGCCTCGATGATTCGGGGCGGCTTTTGATTTCCGCCGCGGATTCGAGGGGCCGCATCCCGTTCCCGGCCGCTGTGCCGACATCCCGCAGACACCGCCTCAGGCGTGGGCTTCGGCCCAGTTGTCCCCCCATCCCAATTCGACCTTCAACGGCACATCGAGTTTCCAGACATCCTCCATGACCCTCCGCACCAGCTCCTGCGCCGCCGCCAGCTCTTCCCGCGGCGTCTCGAAGACCAGCTCGTCATGCACCTGCAGCAGCATGACCGTGCGCAGCCCGCTCCCGCTCAAGGCATCCTCGGCGTCGATCATCGCCTTCTTGATGAGGTCGGCGGCCGTGCCCTGGAGAGGGGTGTTTATGGCCAGTCGCTCCCCGAGCTGTTGAATGGTCTTGTTGCGGCTCTGCAGCTCGGGGATGAAACGGCGCCGCCCGAGCAGCGTTTCGCTGTAACCCAGACGCCGTGCCAGCTCGATGGTGGTGTCGATGAATCTTCGCACGCCTCGGTAGCCCTGAAAATACTTGTCGATGGCGGTCCTGGCCGTTTTCGTGCTGATCCGCAACCGCTGCGCCAGTCCGAACGGTCCCATGCCGTAGATGATACCGAAATTGATCGTCTTGGCTTGGCGTCTCATCTCGGGCGTGACCTCGATCGGGGAGACTCCGAACATTTCCGCGGCCGTGCGCCGATGAATGTCCTCATCGTCGCGGAAGGCCTCGAGCAGGTGTTCGTCCTTGCTGCAGTGGGCCAGGATCCGCAGCTCGATCTGCGAGTAGTCGGCCGAAAGCAGCAGGCACCCGGGGGCGGGGATGAACGCAGAGCGGATTTTCCTCCCCTCCTCCGTCCTTATGGGGATGTTTTGCAGGTTCGGATCCGAGCTGCTCAAACGGCCGGTGGCCGCGACGGTCTGGTTGTAACTCGTATGGATGCGCCTCGTCCGAGGATTGATCAGCCTCCCCAGGGCATCCGCGTAGGTTCCCTTGAGCTTTGCCAATGTGCGGAAAACCAGAACGTGATCCGCGATGGGATGTTCGAGCGCCAGTTCCTCGAGCACCGCCATGTCCGTGGAAGGGCCGCTCTTGGTCTTCTTCACCACGCGCAGGCCGAGTTTCTCGAACAGAATGTACGCCAGTTGCTTCGGAGACTGAATGTTGAATTCTTCCTTGGCCAGATCGTAAATTGTGTCGGCGGTCCGATCGAGGGCTTTCTGGAAATCGATGGAAAGGGATTCCAGTTTCTCCGCGTCGGCCGTTATCCCTCTGAATTCCATGCGGGCCAGGACCGTGATGAGGGGCAATTCGATCTTCTCGTACAGCTCCGCCAGCCTGGATTCATCGAGCTTGCGCTTCAAAACGGGGTGCATCCGCCGGGCGGCGTCGGCCGCGGCACACGAATAGGCGGCGGCCCGCTCGACTTCGATGGTGTCGAAGCCGACCTGCGACTTCCCCTTCCCCGTGACGTCTTCGTAGGAATTGATGTTCTCGCCGAGGCATTCGGCGGCCACGCGGTCGACGCCGTAGTTCTGTTTTCCCGGATCGAGCAGGTAGGCGGCCACCATCGTGTCGAAGGCAATCCCCTGCAACTCGATTCCGTGCTTCTTCAAAACGATCCAGGCGGTTTTGAGATCGTGCCCGATTTTGGCCGGTCGGGGCCGGCCAAGCACCGGTTCGAGCACGGCGAGCGCAGCGGCCGCGGGCAGTCGGCTATCGCTTTCCGAACCGTCCCGACCCAAGGGAACGTACCAGGCCACGTCGTCCTCGAAACCGAAGGAGACCCCCGCAAGGTCCGACGCCATCGCATCCTTGCGCGTGGTTTCAACCTGGATTGAAATGACGGGCTCGCCCGCCAGGCGTTCCGCAAGTGTCCGCACCTCATCCATGGAGCCCGCGATCTTGTGTTTCGATCGGCCCGCGGGGGCCGCGGCGGCCGGTTCGACGGCATTCAATTCCTTTCGCAGGGAATCGAGCAGCGACTTGAATTCCAGTTCTTCGAAGAGTCCGATAAGCTGCGATTTGAGAGGCGGCCCCGGCGCGAACGCCTCGAGTTTCCTGTCCACGGGGACGTCTTCCCGGAAGGACACCAGCCGTCGTGACAGGAGCGCCTCTTCCCGGTGCTTTTCGAGCTTGTCGCGCACCGAAGCGGAGCCGACCCGGGCCAGGTTCGCGTATATCCGGTCCAGCGAACCCCATTCCCGCAGCAACTGTTTGGCCGTCTTGTCCCCGATGCCTTTGACGCCCGGGACATTGTCCGAAGAATCCCCGACCAGCGCAAGGTAGTCGACCATCCGCCCGGGCGGGACGCCGTAGCGGTCCTCCACCTCCCACTCCATGAACACCCGGTCCTTCTGGGGATCCCATTGCCGCACGAACGGATCGTCGATGAGTTGATGCAGGTCCTTGTCGCTCGAGACGACGACCACTTCGATGTCCTGCTCCACGGCCCAGTGGGTCAGGGTGGCGATGAGGTCGTCGGCCTCGTACCCGGGCAGCTCCATTTGAGGAATGCCGCGAAACCTCACCAGGTCCTTGATGTAAGGAATCTGCGCGATCATGTCCTCCGGGGCTTTCTGGCGGGTTGCCTTGTAAGGGGCGTACATCTCGTGACGAAAAGTGGGCCCCGGGGCGTCGAAGACCACGCAGATATAGTCCGGCTTTTTCTCCCGGACCACCTTGTCGAGCATCTGCGCGAAACCGAGGACGGCTCCCGTCGGCAACCCCCTCGAGTTGGTCAGCCGCGAGACGGCATAGTAGGCCCGGTAGATGTAGGAGCTTCCGTCAACGAGATAGAATGTCCTGGCTTGTTCCGTCATGATCGGGTCCGTTTTTCCCTTTCCCCGCCCGCGCCGGGTTTTCCCGTTTCTTGCGGGTTCCCGGAGCGGGCGGCAGGTATTCGAGATTGACATGACTCATGGCATGAAAGATGTTCCCGCGGACCTTGGCGTTCTTGCGGTAGAGCCCTTCGAGCATGCTCCGGACCTCCTGCCTCTTGTTGAGCGGCGCGGAGGGACAGCAGGTCGCGACGACCGGAAGTCCGAGCCGCTGGGAGAGGCGCAGCACCTTGGCCGCGGGGACCAGGGCCAGAGGCCGGATAACCGTCACGGCGCCGTCGAAAAACGACTGTCTGGGCACCATTCCGGCCACTTGGGCCCCGTAGCAGATATTGATGAAAAAAGTCTCGATGAGATCGTCCTGGTTGTGTCCCATGGCGATCTTGGAGCACCCCAACTCGTGCGCTTTCCGGAACAGGGCGGTCCGCCGAAGCCGAGAGCACAGAAAGCAGGGGTTTTCCTTGTTGTCGGGCCCGTGAGCGATCCGCCCGTGGTCGGTACGGATGACCTCATAACGGAACCCTTCCCGGACGAAGAAAGCTTCGAGCCGGTCCGCGCCCGGCGGATCGAAACCCGGGTCCACGTAAACGGCAACCAGGTCGTAGCTGACGGGAATCCGGCTCAAACGCTCCCGCAGCAGCCACAGCAGGAGCATACTGTCCTTGCCGCCGGACACGGCGACCGCTATGCGATCCCCATCGTCGATCAGCTCGTATTCGTAAATGGCCTTGCCCAGCAGTCGGCGCACTTCCCGATCGATATATGCCATGGTACTCCGCTTTCGCTCTCGATGCTTCAAGCCGCGACGCGCCGTTTCCTCAGTGTCCGTCGAACGCCTGGCCCTGAACGTTCAGATAGGCCACGGCATTCTTGATCCCGGCCAGGGTCAGATCCTCCATCCGGAAGATCTTAGCGATCCGGGCGATGGTGACGCTTTCATACTCCCAGCGCTCCCGGGCGATGGGATTGAGCCACACGCTCGCGGGGAACGCGGTCCGCAGTTCCTTCAACCATTCCCAGCCGGGCCTTCGCTCCGTGGTGAACACGTCGATGGAACCGTAGGAAGCGCTCAGTTCATAGGGGGCCATGTTGGCGTCCCCTATGATCACAAGGCGCGTGCTCCTGCTTTCCGACAACAGCTTCTCCCACTGGATCGGGACGGTCCGCGGCGCGTCCCGGTAGACCGTGCCGTAGATGCAGTTGTGAAAATAGTAGTAGGCGACGTCGCGGAAGGAATCCCGGATCTTGTTGAAGACGGTCTTCACGAGCGACACGTGCGGCATCATGGAATAGCCGCCGTTGTCGAGCAGGACGATGAGCCGCAACCGGTTGCGCAACTCGCGCCGGAAGATAAGCTCGATTTCACCGGCGTTCTTGGCGGTGCGGGCGATGGTTTCGTCAATGTCCAGCTCGGTTTCCCCCCCGGCGGGTCTCATGGATTTGAGCGAAGTGAGCGCCTGGCGGAGATTTTCCGTGGAAAGAGCGGATTTGTCGCTGTAGTTGATGTGCCTCCGGTCGCCGATCACTTTCTGGGCCGTCCCGTAGAGTCCCCGGCCGTGGACCCGGATGCCGCCCGCGTGTCTGCCGCCGTGACCGAAGGGCGACCCGCCGCCCGTGCCGACCCAGCGGTTGCCGCCCCGATGCTTGCCCTGCTGGGCCAGAACGGTTTCCCAGAAACGGGCCAGAAGCTCCTCCGTGTCGAACTGCCGGATCATCTCGGGAGTCAGCCTGCCGCTCTCGATCTCCTCCTCCAGCCAGTCCCGGAAAGGTTTCCCGGCAAACAATCCCTCCCAGTCGGTCGCGCCGGCTCCGGATGGCGCCGCGCCCATGAAGTATGACGCGAACACCTGCTCGAAGGCGTCGTAGTGTTCCACGCGCTTCACGAAATAGAGCCGCGCCACGAGGAAAAGTCGGTCGAGGTTCGACGCGAGCCCTCGCTGAAGAGCCTGGTAGAATTCGATGATGTACTGCACGCTCACCGGGATTCCGGCTTCGCGCAACCGATAGATGAACCCGATCATGCCGTGACCTCGAGAGCGGCCCGTCGCCGTCGGTCCGCTCAGAAACGCGCCGCCCTGCGCACGCCCTTGAATTTCAGCAGATCCTGTGTCCGCTTGAGCAGGGTTCCGATGTGGCTCACCTCGCGGCCCGCGCCCGGACCGCTAACGCCGTCGGAGGCCAGGGCTCCGATCCAGTCGAGGAGCTCGGCCGTTGCCGGCGGCTTCTCAAAGCCCTGCTCACGCAGCCGGTAGAACGTGGTGAGGCACGCACTGACGAAGGCATCCGGGAGATCGGGAAAGTGCAGCCGCACGATCACCGCCATCTCGTCGGGGGGCGGAAACGGGATGTAATGACAGAAACAGCGCCGCAGAAACGGATCGGACAACTCCCGCTTGGCATTGCTGGTGATGATGATGACCGGTTTCTGCCCGGCCGTCACCTTGTGGTTGATTTCGCGGATGATGAACGAGCCGTCCTCGAGGACGTCGAGCAGGTTGTCCTGGGTATCGGAGTCGGTCTTGTCGATCTCGTCGAGCAGGAGCACCCGGCGGTCTTCGGCCAGGAAGGCGCGGCCGATGGGGCCGAACCGAAGGTAGTCCCAAATGTCGTTGACGTCGCGACCGGTTTCGCCGCTGCCGAACCGGGAATCGTTGAGCCGCAGCACCGTGTCGTATACATAGCAGAGCTCCTCGCCCTTGAAGGTGGACTTGCAACGGGCCTCCTCCATGGCCAATTCCAGGGCGCGGGAAACCTCGAAGGCGAGTTGAGTCTTGCCTGTCCCGGCCTCGCCCGTCAGGAGCAGCGGTTTTTCCATGGTGATGGCGATATTGACGATCTCCCGCAGTTCGGGATTGAGATGGTATCGTTCGGTCCCTTCGAAGCGCATTCCCTTTTCTCCTTGAGATGGATGTACGGGTATCCCGCCGTTGCGCCAGCCCGCCAGGGCGTCGTGCAGCACGATATTTTTCCTGATTAAACACGGCATTATATTCAACGGCCCCGGTTCTGGCAATGTAAACGAACACGAATCCAACGGGGCACCTGCTCGTCTGAAGGGGTCGGCTTTAGCGCCATAACAGGATAGCCTCTTTCCCACCTGTGGAGGGAACTGCCTTTTCTATGATGATCAAACCCGCACTTTCTACAAATCCCCATAGACTGCGGCCTCGCAACGCAGCATGAAAACCTCTCGGGCCGTGGGTGTTCCTGCAGAAATCGTCACTCCCCGGAGGTACCCTTGAACGACGAAAAGCGGCCCCCGAGGCCGCCCGATTCTGTTTTCCAGGTGACCGGCGACGGAATGAGAGAGCACAGAGCACGGACGAAGCCCCCCGCGAGAACGGCGCCCCGTAAAGGAAACACTCGACCGCAGGCGCCTGAGCGACACGAACCGCCCCGGAACACGTGCCCGCCCTCGTGGTGATCGTCTGAGAATTTTGAACGAAACGGACGGGAAGAACACAGAATCCTCCGGTATAAAAGAGAGGTCGGGCGGGCGTCCGGGGCGGAATCTGACAAGAATTCTCCGGAATTCACCATCACTTACCGGGAGAAGGGGGAACCCCCTTGACATTGCCCGGGGTTTGGGTATACAAGTCTATTCTCGTTTGGTTGAGATGGTATGCGCCCGTAGCTCAGGTGGATAGAGCGTCGGACTTCGAATCCGCAGGCCGCAGGTTCGAATCCTGCCGGGCGTACCAGGAACCAACCGGCGATTTCCGGGCCGCTAGCTCAACGGTAGAGCAGCTGACTCTTAATCAGGAGGTTCGGGGTTCGAGACCCTGGCGGCCCACCAGAAAATTCAAGGGGTTACGGTCGATGGATCGTAACCCCTTTTTGTTGGTGTGCACATAGTGTGCACGGATAAACGGTCAATCACTCCGTTGAATTCGTTGCGGGGCACTCCGGCTATGGGGGTACATAAGAAATAAAACCCAAGGGCCGGGCGGATCAATGCACGGGCATCTGTTCTTGAGCCGGATGCCCTACTGCTTCCCGGGGACCCTGCAGGGGCGCTGGGTCTTGAAATGATCCAGGTTTTTGTTCAACGTGACCATCACTTCGGGGGGCATGGATTCTTCCTTTGCGAGCGAGAGGGCGCGATCCTGCCATTCGACGGCCTTCCCGCACTGGTCCGTCTCGGCATAGGCCATGGCCACGGTGCGGGCATGTTCGTGGTTTCCACGCTCCTCATAGACTTCCATGGCCATCTCCAGAGCACGCCTGCCGTCTCGAAGCCTGAGTTCGGGGGATGCGGCCAACTGCCGCGCGATGGCGTGTTTGATCGGCCCATTCTTCGGAACGCGCCTGTGGGCTTCCGCGAGCACCACCAACGCCTCGGCGTGCTGGCCCGCTACGGTCAGCATCGTGCTCATCTGCAGCCATGCCGCCGTCAGGTTGGGCTCGAGATCGACGGCCGCCTTGTACTGATCGAATGCCTCGCCAAATTTGCCTTCGCGAACCAAGGCATCGGCCAGGGCCGCGTGCGCCTGGTGGTCATTGGACCTTGCTTCGAGCGCGATCCGGAAATGCTTGATCGACTCCGCGTATTCACCCATGTGCGAGCGCAGCAGGCCGAGATTGAAGTGCGCTGTCGAATTCTGCGGCGACAGGCGAATTGCTTCCTGCAGTTGCTCCATCGCTTCCCGCACCTTCTGCAGACCAGCCAGCGCCGCAGCGAGATTGATCCTGGCGCCCACATCATCAGGATTGGCGTCCACGGCCCTTTGGAAGGCCTCGGCCGCCTCCTCGAAACGTCCCGCCCCATATGCGCGCCGCCCCGTGAGGACGTGCACGCGATAGCCGGTTACCAGCTTATCGAGCCGCTCCTTGAGCGGATCGGGCGGCTGCAATCCCACAATTCCACGCTGCGCGAGGTGTTCGCGCGCCTTCCCGGCATCGCCGAGCCCCCTGTAGGCCATGGCCAACTGGTAATGGATCAGGTTCGCCGCTGGCTGCTTGTTTAGGGCTGAAGAAAGAAATTTCACCGCGTCTTCATACCGCTTTTCCTCGAGAGCAATCTCACCCATTCGAGCCAATACGGCAGGTCCATCCGGGTTTATTCGCCATGCCGCTTCCAGAGCATCCTTCGCCTCTTTGAGCTGGTTGAGGCTCTTATGGCACTCCGCCACACGGATTGGCAGAACGTACGAATCGGGCTGGGTCTGCCACACTTTCCCGTAGAGTTCGATTGCTTCAGGATACCTGCCGACCGATTGAAGAAGAAAAGCCAGATTGTAGTTCCATTCCACACGAGTCGGGTCCAGTATCAAGGCGTTGCGATAGCATGCCTCGGCTGCGTCGTTCAGTTGATAAGCATGGTACATTTCGCCGAGTTCGACATATGCCTGGGCGCATTCCTGCCTTCCGGCGCTCCGGGTGGCTACCGCCGTATCGACCTTTTTCTGCTCTTCCTCCAGTTGTTCGCGCACCGCCTTCTCGAGGTTGTCGAGCTTGGGAACGGGGACGGGTTTGAGGTCGCTCGACGAGATGGGCTCGAGGACTTTCGCTTTCTGCGGATCGCTCTGAGCCCCGGACGCAACCGACAAAAAACTGCCTGCGGCAGCCATGCCCGCGCACACGGCCAATAGAATCGGGACGACCCACTTGAGCCCTTTCATTGCCCGGTCTCCTTGTTCACGGAGCCTTTCTTCAGCGTAGTGTACTTCATGGGCACCGGTTTCTCCCATACCTCTTTCGTCCCGTCCGGCCAGTAAATCTCGATGGAATCCACCGTTTCACTGTCGCCCAGACCGAAAAGGAGCCTCGGATCATTGGCCGAACAATAGCTGCCATCCGTCCGAACGCGGCGCCAGAGGGTCGGCATGCCGGCGCGCTTGAGGCCCGCCAGCGCCCCGATCATATCCCGCTTCCCCTGAGAATCCACCAGCCTCAAGCCCAACCACTTCTTCTGCTGCCCCACCTTGTTCTCATACAGCCTCACATGGCCGTTGTTGTTGGCGACCAGGAGATCCGTATCTCCGTCGCTGTCCACGTCCCCGAAGGCAAGCCCCCGGCTGACTTCCGGGCCGAGCAGATCCTTGCCGGCATCGGCGGTAATGTCGACGAACCTTTTCCCGTTTTCGTTCCGGAGTAATTGCTTGGGTTGACGGAGCGGGTAAGGGTCTCCCGCTCTGGCGAGTTCCTCGATGATCAACACGGCGCCGTTTACCATAAAGAGATCAAGCCAACCGTCGTTGTCGTAATCGATCCAGCCGGTTCCGAACGACGTATATGGAACGGTGGCCGCAGCGAGCCCCGTCGCTATGGTCCGGTCTTCGAACAGACCCTGTCCGTCGTTGGCATAGAGGGTGTTGGTCTCTCCCATGATGTTGGTTACGAAGAGGTCTTCATCGCCATCCGCATCGAAATCGCCCACGGCAATCCCCATGCTGCCCTGAGGGCGTCCATCCCGGTCCAGAGCGACACCGGCAAAAAGGGCGTCTTCCCGGAACATCTTTCCTTCCCTGTTCAACCAGAGCTGATTCGGGTAGCCGTCGTTGGCCACATAGATGTCCGGCCAGCCGTCGCCGTCGGCATCTATGGCCACGGCTCCCAGTCCCGCATACGCTTTGTAGTCGGCCAGCACCTTCGTCGTCACGTCCTCGAATGTCCCGTCCCCTTTGTTGTGAAAAAGACGGTGGGACTGCGGCGTGAAAGACGACGGGCCGCAATAGTCCCTGCGGCTGTTCGGCGCGTAGCATTTCCTGTTCCGGACCAGGTCGAAATCCAGGTAGTTCGCCACATAGAGATCGAGCCATCCGTCCCGGTCGTAGTCGAATGCGGAGGCGCTCGTGGCCCACAGCCTGCCGCTCGTGCCGGACTTTTCGGTCACATCGGTAAAGGTCCCGTCACCGTTGTTGTAAAGCATCCTGGTCGACTCGAGGTTGGTGACAAAGATGTCGACCCAGCCGTCATTGTTGAAATCGCCGGTGGCAACTCCCATTCCATAATCCGAGATATTGATTTGGCTCTGATCCGTCACATCCACAAAACGCACGGTCCTGCTGCCCTCGCTGCCGATCGTGAGATCGTTACGATAGAGACGGTGCCGGGGATTGGAATCTCGAGGCGGGAAAAGCGCATCGGCAAGTGTCTTCCCGGGGCCGAGCATGCTGCCCTGCACGAGGTAGACGTCCAGGTCGCCATCGTTGTCGTAGTCGAGAAATGCGCAGCCCTGGCCCATCATCTCCGGGAAGTAGTACTCGCCCGACATGCCGTTGAAGTGGACGAAATCCAGCCCGGAAGCCTCACTGATGTCCACGAATATCGGGCCGCTCGATGAGGATTGTTCGGCCGGCCGAGCATGCGCGTTCGTTGCCTCGAGAGCAGCCGCAGGCAATGCGGTAGCCGGGAAGAGCAGCGCAAATGTCAAAGCGAAACACCGCTTGATGATGCCGGCAAATCGTATTCTGCGCATGGACCGATATCCTTCAGACCGGCTGAACGCGGTCAACCGTTCGACGCTGCCGGGGAATCACTCCCTCCCGGACTGATACCTCGTGTTGTATGTCTCATGCAGGATGTCCCTGTCGGCGCTTTTTCCGCCCGAATGCGGCATCGGCTCGACCGTGTCGCCGTTTCCGGTGTAAAGATCCATGTCTTTGCACCACCCGTGGGCTTCAAGCACATAGACTCTCGTCCAGCCCGTCTCCGGCGGTCCGAGGCCCTCGCCGAACTCGAGCTCGACCCCGTCACCCGGGCCAAAGACAACCAGCGCGTCGTCGCGGGCTTTCAACAGTTCCTCCACCGGGCCGACTCTCGTGTAGTAGCCTTCCATGAAGTGCGTATCCCACCTGGGGCGCCGCCGTTCGTAGTTGTAGCCGGGGAGACGCTGGGGCCCGTCGGTTCGCGCGGGGAATCCGATCTCATCGAGACGCGCGGCAACCAGCGGCAATTCACGGCGTGCGACCAAGGGGCAGTCTTCTGCGAAGGCGATGCCGAGCCGGTCCCAATAGATTTCCTGATTCGTGACGATGCGCAACTCCCTGGTCGCCTCGGGAAGATCCGGCAGCGGCACGGACATCTGGCGAGGCATCCCGGCGGGATAGCCGAATCGGTCAAGGATCCTGTGCCAATGCCCATCGGCCCCTCGAGCCTCGATCGTGGGCGCACGGTAGTCGGCCCCCGCCTGCCAGGCGGCGAAATTGGTCTGGGAATACGGATATTCCACCCAGCCGTCCGCGATGAGAACCGGCCGGCCCGCACGGGAATCCAACGGCTCGGAGAAAGTGAGCGTCAAAACATGATCTTGTTCGAGCCTGCCTATGAAACGCCGGTCTATCTCCCCTGGGGGAGCCGCCGTCAGATCCCTTGTCGATACTGCCGCGGTCACGTCCTGGTGCAGGCCGTTTTCCGCCCTGGCGGGAAGTACGAACGACCGATAGAAGACCGGGCTGCCGTCCGGCTCGGGCTCCCCTGTAGCCATGCGTTCGTCAAGCGTCAAGGACCAGCCTGGAGGAAGGTCGTAGGCCGCCAGGAACACTGCGTCCAGGTAGGTGATTTCCTCCATGGGTTCAGTGAGCTTGAAGATGAGCCGCCCCTCGTCGGGCTTGAGAATTCCGCCCGGCAGCATGAGGTGTTCCCAAGGGCGGGGTTTGGCGTACTTCCGCGGTCCCAGAGCATACCCCAGACCGCCCACGCCCAGGAGATCGGTGACGAACCGGAATGCCGTTCCGTCCCACGCAAACAGCACCGGGCAGCTCGAAAGCTGACGCTGGGTTTCCGTTATCCGGTGGAACATTCCGGCCTGCAGGTCGAGTTCGGTCTGATAGACTCCGTCAGGCCAGTCAATGGCCGCGAAATCGATTTTCCCCGCTCCCGCGAGCCCTGCCGGCAAGGACTGGAGGCTCTGCCCCGGCCCCGAATCGTTTCGAAGGGTATTGAGCACAATCCAGCGCGAACCTGTGCGCACCGCTATCCTTGCACCGATGCCCGATGAGTTGGACCGAAGAGACGCACCTTCCTCTTTTATCCCCGACAACGCCAGGGTCACGAAGGGATAACGCCCGGCACCCGGAGGCCACTCATACGGAGGACGGCCTCGAGACCACGCAACCAAGTGCGGACCGTTGACGGACGAAAGCAGGGTCCAGGCAGCGAGGACGGCCCCCTCGCCACCCCGGTGTTCGAAAAGAGGTGTGAGCCCTTTCGACCCCATCGATGCCGCCCACCACCCCGAGGAATGCGAGACGACCAAATCGAGGATACCGTCGCCGTCCAGGTCCGCCACGGCCATGCGAGCTGAACCCGTCACCCGGGATGCGTCGGTCTCCAGGCCCTTGTTCAGGGGAGTTCCGCCCCAGGTGTTGTCGGGCTCTCGTTGCCAGCGCGTGATTGTTCCCGCTGAATCTATGGAATAGATCTCCGTCCGACCGTCGGAATCGGCGTCAGCGGCCACAGCCGCCTGCACATCGGCAGCCTGGAACGCTTCCCAGCCCTGCGCCTTGTAGTATTCCCAGAAGAGATCGTTCACATAGACTTCGTGAGGCGGCTTCCGGTTGATCACGATCAAGTCCAGATCGCGGTCGCCGTCCAGGTCGGCCACGAGGACGGACCTGTGGCTGCCGCTTCCCCCAAGGCCCCGCTCCGCCGCCAGAGGACGAAACGTGCCGTCGCGGTTGTTGTTGAGAAACTCGTTTGGCCCGTCGGCATTGACGAGGAAAAGATCGAGATCGCCGTCATGGTCCGCGTCAAAAAATGCGCCGTCCACCGTGTTCAGAGAGCCGCCCGCCGTGCCTGTTTCATCGGTGACGTCCCGCCACTGATCCCTGGAAACCTGCCGCCACAGTTGGTTCGGACCCTGCCTGCAAAAATAGACGTCGGTCAGGCCATCGTTGTCATAATCGCCCCAGAGGGCGGCGTTGACGTTCCGGATCCTTGACAGCGGGTGATCCATCCGGAGCGTGTATTCGGCACCGTCGCTCCCGCTCATCAGAATCGCGTTGCCCGTTCCGTCCGGAGTTTGGATCGCTCCTGCGATGACAATATCCGGATGACCGTCACCGTTCAGGTCGACCACGCTCATGTGCACGGGGATGGAGCTCACTTGGCCTGCGTCGGACCAGGCGACCGATTCGAGGGCTTTTCCCAGGGGGATCGCAGCGCCAAAAACCGGCCCGGCAGGCTTGGAAACCGGCTCGACGGCATCGATCCCCACGGCCGTCACTTCGGCTTTCCGCCCCATGTTCCTGTACTTGAATTCAAGCAGGCGCGCCCGGGGGTCTTCTTTGAGGCGATTGAAATCCTTGAGCGTCGCGGCCGCTTCGTCTCTTCTGTTAAGCCGCTGGAGGGCCATGAATGCATTGTAGTAGGCGCTGCGAAGGAGCCGGTCCCCTTCGATCGATTTCCTGAACCAATCGAGGGCTTCTTCATAGCGGGAAAGTTGCATGAGGCATTGGCCCAGAAAGTAAGCCGCTTCCGCGTCGCGGGGATCGAGGGCGATCACCTTTCTGAAATATTCCGCGGCTTCCGCGGGCCGCCCCACCCGCAGTTCCAGAAGCCCGGTGCAGTACAGGGCGCGCAGGTGCTCGGGATTGTGCTTGAAAACCCCGGCAAGAATGGACAAGGCCAGGTCTTCGTCACCCTTTGTCTGACGGTTGAAGGTGGCGATGGCCAAGTTGACCTGGATGTCATCGTTGTCGGGGTACTGCTGAGCCAGGGCGCTGAATTCGCGCCGAGCGGCCTCATAGTCGAACTGCCCCATCAGGCCCACACCCCTGTTGTGGACGGCAACGGCGGCGGAATCGAGCCCGCCGGCCGGGCTTGAAGCGGGAGTCGAGCAGAATGCGGCCGCGGAGAACGTAAAGAAGGCAATCAGGGTCGAAATCCGAATCGCCTGTTTGCAGTGGAGGCAAGTTCGATCTGATGATTGACGCATGTCCAGGGTGATCCTTCCGTCGAACCCGTGCAGGGCACCTGTATCCGCGATTCCTTCGTCCCCGGGTTGCCCGGGGCAGCTCTCGCTTCATTCCATGCGGCCGGCAGACCTGCCGCCCGCATTCTGCGCGCTCCGGTCGATGCCAATGGGCTTGCCTCCGGATGACGGCATCGATCCCATCACGGTATAGACCGGCATCAGGGCATCCCGTTCGAAAAAACACGAAGAACAGGTTGGACCTGGTTTCCGCCGCCGTTGTCCCATCGGATGGGTCCCGTAACGCCGTCGAATCCCGACAAAGCGGCCAACCCGGCGCGCAAACCGCTGCGTGTCGGATCACCACTTCGGGCCGCCGCGACGATGAGTCTGGCTGCATCGTAAGCGTATGCCGCAGAGGGGCTCGGATCAGCGCCGAATCGTTGCAGGTAGGCTTCCCTGAACGCGATGGTGGATGCCGACTCCTCGAAGGGCTCGACCGTCACGACGGTACCCTCATACACCGCATGTAAGTCCGTTGCCTTCAAACCCGGAATCCAAGGGACGAAGATGGAACAGGTCACGTTTGTTCCCCTGAGGGCTGCCGCCAGCTTCAGGGCGATTTTAGGGGGTAGACAAAGGACCATGCCGTCGGGAGAAAAAGCCTTGATGTGGTTTGCCACCCTGCTTTGATCGTTCACGTCTGTACCAATCGGCAAGTGAAAAGCTGGCGGCACTCCCTGCCCTTCCATCTCCCGGCGGAGGTCCTCTGCGGCCATGCGGCCGTCATGGTCGGTTGAAGTCACCAACCCCACGCGACCAAGACGCAACGGGACCATGCCCCGCTTCACCAGCAAGTGTGCCTGGGTACGGATGTCCGGCGGCAATCGAAATATCCAGGGGATGCGGGCATGGGTGAGCGACGAGTCCGTCGACACGGGCGACACGACGGGAAGGTAGGCTTTTGCGGCAATCTGTTCGGCAATATTGCTGGTTCCCTGCAAGAATCCGATCACCGCCGATACCTTGTCCTCATAGGCCAGGCGAACAATCTCCTTCGATCCGGCCGACCACGGATTCTCAGCCCAGCGCCTCACCAGCCGGAAAGGAACGCCGTTGCAGCCTCCCCCGGCGTTGGCCTCCTCGACGGCGAGGCCGGCCCCTTCGACCATCGCTCGTCCCACCTGATCGGCCGATTCGGGCGGTGAATAGAGGCCGATGGTGATCTCACGCACGAATGTCGGATCTACCGACGGTCCTTCGTAGCTGGTAGACTGCAGCCGGTCATCGAGCATGACCTTGTAAGGTTTTGAACTGCCGGGGCCTTGAGCGCACACGCCGCCAACCGCCAGCACAAGGTATGCCGCCGCGAGAGCTGCCCGGCAGAGACGACTCCCGAGCTTTCGCCTGTCGCAATGAACCGACAAGACCCGCGAACAATGTCTCATTTGAGCACCTCGTCACGCGAGTGGAAAAGAAATTGCCCATCTTTCAGGACGGCCAGATAAGGCGGGCTGACATTGTTCAATATGACATCGAATTCCTTGACGCCCGTGACTCCCCGGTAAGTCTTCACTTCGGCAAGGGCGTCGCGGATCTTCGCCCGGTTCAGCCCGGCTTTCTCGATCGCCTCGATGGTCATGTTCATTCCATCATAGGCATGAGCCGCGAAGGATTCGGGTTCTTCCCCGAAACGCTCCGTAAAATCGCGCTTGAATTTCAGGTATGCCGGATCGTCGCTTCGGGGGTTGTACGGGCAAGGGGCGGCGACCCGTTCCTCCTCTTTTCCCGCACTGCTCAGGAACTCGGCGGATACCATGCGATCGCTTCCTATGAGCCACTGGCTCATGCCCATCCCACGCATCTGCTTCAGGATAAGGGCCGATTCCGCGGCGTCTCCGTATGTGATCAGCACTTCGGGGTCAAGGGCCTTGATCCGCTCGAGTTGCGGGGTGAAATCCCTGTCGCCGACCTGGTAGTTCAGTTCGGCAATGAAAGGGTGGCCCAGACGAGTGGCGGCGTCCCTGAATTCGCCGATGCCTATGCGCCCGTAGCGATTGTTGGCGCGCAGGGCCGCAACCCGCGTCAGTTTCAGCTTCTTGAACACGTAGTCGGCCAGCAGATAGCACATCTGCCGGTCGTCGGTGATGCATCGAAAAACCCATGGGATCGCGGTTTCGATAAACGTCGGGTCGGTGTCTCCCGTGTTCATCATCGGGATCTCGATCTTCAGGGCCACGCGAATGGCTATGTGACTGTTGGCGCCGTCGATGGTCCCGAGGATCGCCCAGACGTTGTCCCGGTAGGCAAGGTGGATGATCTCGCTGCCGCTGGCTCCCCAGAGTCCGTTGTCGTTTCGAACCATCAGTTGATACGGAATCCCGCTCCCGCGAAACCCGTTCTTCGCGTTGGCCTGTTCGATGGCGAGCTGTGCGCCCTGGAGCATCTTGTGACCCAGTGGTTCCTCGTGGGAAACTCCACCCGTTGCAACGGAAACGGTCTTTGTGATGGGGCCGAGGAAACCGATCCGGACACTTTCCACGCGCTCGGGTTCCGGAAGGCTGCGGCCGTATCCGCGGTATTCGTTGGGAACCATGAAGAAGCGCTTGTAAGGCTCCGTGAACCGGTTGTACGGGAGGTATTCACGCGGCGTGCGCCCGTAGTTCTCCTGAGGGCCTACCTCTGCGGCCATTGGCTCATGCACGGGCGCAACTGCAGCCAATCCCGCAACACAGCCCACCAGCAGCAGGAAGAGATGGAATGGCCCGGTTCTCACTTTGCGGCCCTTGCTCGCCACCCTTCGGTGGTTGTCCTTAACCGTTCAGCGCACATGAAATTCTAATCCCCCGCCTGTCGGAGCCCCGAATAATATCCGCGTCCCACGCCCCGGGCCAGCCCATGGCCGGTGCCGATCCAGATGTCATTACCCTGAAATTCAAGACAGATGACGAAATGATTGGGCAGGGTCAGGTTCGTGGGAAGGGTCCGGACGACGTTTTTCCCGACGCCTATGTTCGCCGTCCACGCTTGAGCGTCGTCCGTCTCCCGCCTGTAGGTCACCCAGGTGTCCGTCGCGTAATCCACCAGCGCCGAAAGGCCCCGATCGGAGGCGCTGTATGAGGAGTCGGCGCTCCGCCCCACGACGAAATTGATGAAGTTGCTCGAGAGCCCGCTGTCGTGATCCATGTAACCGCGCCAGTGGCGCCCGTCGTAGCGGCTCAGCCCGAAATAGGTGGATGTCCAGAGAACCCGATCGACGTAAGACACGGCAGTCGTAATGATGTGGATCAGCCCGTCGTCCCTGAAGAGATCGATTTCCATTTGGCGGTCGGGGTCGTGGTAAGCCTGCCACCTGCGCGTCTTCACGTCCCACTCGAGGACCCCGCCGCCCCAGACCGCAACGAACACCTTGTCATCGGCGGCCGTTACGTTGTAGCACCAGATCTCCTCCAGGGGAGCGTTCTTCTCCGTGTAGATTTCCCACTCGCCGGTCACGGTGTTGTACGAGCTCAGCCCCGCAGTGGTCGCCGCCCAGACGGTATCGTCCTGGACCGCCACACCGTAGACCACATCGTTCGCCAGGCCGCTGTTCAGTTGGTGAAAATGGTCGAACCGGCCGCCGCTGAAACGGGCGAGGCCGCCGCCAAACAGCGCAAGCCACACATCTCCAGTCCTGGCACTGACTGCAATCCCTGTGACCACCTTCCACGGCAGCCCGTCCTCCTCGGTCCAGCGTTTCCATCGGCCTTCTTCGTACAGGGCAAGGCCCCCTTCGGTTCCGACCCACAGCCTGTCGCCGTCGGCTCGAAGCGCGAAGATGTGGTCGTTCGGAAGGCCGTCCTTCACATAGAAGGTTTGCCACTCCGTGTAGACGAACGGTTCGCCGGACAATCGGGGAGCTTGGGCCGCTTCTTGCGCGGCCGCGGGCAATCCGGTCAAAACGCCTGCCAGGAGAATGGCCGCGAGAACAACCTGCGCGACAGGAAGAATCCGCAGATAGCGTAGACAATCCGGATGGGACGGAAGGATCACGGGGGGAATGACGGGCGTGCCCCCCCGGACTTCCACGGTTGTCCTCATGCCCGAAGACGATCGTTTGCTCCGCATTTGGCCGGCGCTCCTCTCCCGGTCTGGTCTCTCACAAAGTCTTCAAATACTCGATCAGATCGTTCAACTGATCCTTGGTCATATCGTTGGTCACCCCGTGTCGATCTTCGGGGTTGAAACGCGTCCAGATCTCTTCCAGGGTATCCGCACGTCCGTCGTGAAGAAAAGGTGCGTTTTCATAGATATTGTTCAGTTGCGGGACGTCGAATTTTCCGCCGGTATCGAGTTCCGACCTGGTGCCCACGTCCACTATGCGCCTGTTGGTGAAATAAGGCCCCGGATGGCAGGTGTCGCAGCGGTTGGCCACGGGTATCTCTTCACCGGTGTTCGTGTGGGTGCGCTCGAATATGGCCTTGCCTCTGCGCTGGGCGGGAGTGAGTCGATCCCCCGAATGATACCGGTTGGGATTCCTGGGAATGGAACAGATGTAACGGTCGAGTGCCTTGACCTGGTCGGGAGTGAAAGGATCAACCCGGGTGAAGAAGACCGCCAGCCGAGGGCCGCATTGCCGGCTCAGCGAAGGATTCTTCCCCGTCCATTTGAAGGGCGCCGTGTCCAGAATCCCCCGCAAGGTGCGGTTATCCACCGGATTGATCCCGATGCCGTCCGGTTCTATGTCGTAAGTGATGCCGTCGATTCCGCCGTCCGGGTGGCAGGAATGACAGGAGAACTGACGGCCGTAGGTGGCTTCGGCACTGTGGAAAATCCTCTCGCCCATGCGCTCGAGCGTAACCTCCTTTGGACCGCCCAGATCGATGACGCCCACACGTTCCTGCTTTGCCGTATCGATGATGGACACGGCGTCGTCCAGGGCGTCCGCGACATAGACAAATCGACCATCGGGCGATGCGACGAGGCCTCGCGGACCACGACCCACCTCGATCCGCTTGACTATGTAATCGTTTGGAACACCGAGGTGATTGGGCAGGACGGACTCCCGTTCTTCACTGGATGCGCGATTGAGGACTTCCTTCATTCGTTCGACGTCGATCGCGGCCACGATGTTCACCCCGCCGCCGGAGACATAGGCGTACCGGCCTTTGGCCGTGATCGCCACATCCGTGGGATCGGCAAAATGATGGTCGAATTCGTCGAGAAGCAACTGGTCCACACGACCGTCCTTCCACAAGATTCCGATTCCGTTGGTGATGACCCAGCCCTGAACCACGCGCACCATGGGCACCAGGTTCTTCGTGCGCAGCAGCGTAACGAGAGCGAACTCGCCGTCCGGTGAAAAGTCGATGCCCTGCACCAGGTTGGCTTCGGGAATCACGATGCGGTTCCTGACCCGAGCAGTCCCGGTATCGATGACGGTCACTTCGGACCTTGACGGGGCCCGGAATTTCACGAAGTGAGACAGGTTGTTCGTGACGTAGATGAGCCGATTGTCCGGACTGCGACTCATGCCCCACGTTCCGCGCCCCGCGGAGAGTCGCTTCACTTCACGGCCCTCGCGCAGGCTGACGACCGAAATGTCGTTCGAGCCCGCGTTGGCCACATAGAGGGTGCTGCCGGAAGCATCGCTCATGAGGTCGTGGGGCTCGTCCCCGACGGAGAAGGCAGCAACGACTTTGTATGTACGCGCATCGACAACCGATACCGTATCGGAGCCGCGATTGCTCACGAACACACGCTCCTCGTCGGGCGAGAGCGAAACCCCATGGGGCAGATTCTGCACTTTTGTCTCCGCGATGACCGCCCGCTTCTTCGTGTCAACTGCGATAAGGCTGTCGGAGCCTTCGCAGGCAACGAACAACCGCCTGCCGTCGCGGGTGACGGCCAGGTTGAACGGGGTCTTGTATTCGACGGCCTGCTGCCGATTCTGCGCCTCGTCCGGTTTCGAATGCGATATTGCCTTCCACATACTCTCGTATTCCAAGGTCTTGCCGTGGAATCCGTTGTGGCATCGCAAACAAGTCTCCCCTGGCGCATTGTTGAGCCCTGCCCGCCTCGATGCGGCCTTGTCGAGCATCACTTCTTCCCGAGCGTATTCGCTGCCGGGTCCATGACAGCTTTCACACTGAACGCCGCGCATCGGCTCAAAGGTCTTGAGACTCGGCCCTTCCGGCTCTCCCTGCCCCGTGACATGGCACTTGAGGCAGGCCGGGGCCTGCCGGGGATCGCCTTCCACACCTGCGCCGGAGGCTATCAGCCTCGCTTTGTCGCTGCCAAGCGTCACACAGGCGTCGGCGTGAGACGAAAGCCGCCATTTGCTGAACGCAAAACCGGCTGTGGATTTGTTGTGGCACCGGGCGCAGACCATGACCCCGACGTACTTGGGCCCGTCAAGCAACGGCTGTAAACGCTTCGATGCCTCCGGAACAGCTCCGCCCCTCCCTTTGTGGCTGATCGCCTCGATCGCCGTTTCAAAAACGTAAGGCTTTACCTTGAGGACGCTCTGGTGTGATCCCTTCTCTTCGTGGCAGTTCATGCAAGAGTCTTTGTCCGGGATCCGGAGGCCGGCCCTGACTGCGGCTTCCCTGTCGGCCATGATGGCCGGATCGCTGTATTCGCTCCCCGGACCATGGCATCGCTCGCATTGGACCCCGTCTTCCAGGTGGAAACCCTTGTCCCGTTCCCACTTCTCGGCATCGGATGCGGTGGAATGACAGCCAAGGCAGATGGGGCTGGTCAGGACATCGACGTTTATCCCTGAAAGCTTCGCTATTTGGGTTGATTCCCGCATGGCCAGAGTGGCGTAACCCTTGGCGTGGGGCAGGAGATACCAAACGTTGAACTGATTCCTGCCTTTCGGGTCGTCATGGCACTTTCGGCACGACGCCACACCCACGTAGAACCGCTTCGCCTTCGAGGAGGCGGTTGCCTGGATCTTGGCCCGGGCAGGCGGTTCAGCAGGGTCGCCCTGCCGGGCGGCAGAAGCTCCGAGGGCGAAAAGAAGCAGCAAAGAAAGCCCCGGGAACAGGCTGAGTTGAAAAATCCTCGAAGTTCGTGACATTTCAAGGGCTCCCGAATCTATTGCGGCCCGGGCTCGGTAATCGTCAGCACTTGGTTGGCCCGGATATTTTCGAGCACCTGCCTCCGGCCGGAAGGCCATCGAATTTCGATTCTATCCGCCTTTTCGTTGCTTCCGAGACCGAAATGGACTCGGCGATCGCTGTGGGAGAGGTACCCGGAATTGCTGACCACATCGCGGGTCTGGGTCGTGCCGCCGGCCGTCAGTCGAATGCGGGCTCCAATGGCATCCCGGTTGCTTCGAGTGCCGACGGCGCGAATCATCAGCCAGTGATTGAGGTTCCCTCCGTCGTTTCGCAGCAGCCTGGGCCTGGAATTCAGGTTTTGAACCACGACATCCAGGTCCCCGTCCCCATCCAGATCACCCACGGCAGATCCGCGACCGACATACTTCTTCTGAAAATTCGGTCCGATCCGCCCGGAGACGTCCAGGAACCGGCTGCCGTCGTTCAGCAGGAGCAGGGCTTCCTCAGGCTCGAGGAATCGGCTGTCGCCGTTGGAAAGGAAGATATCGAGCCGGCCGTCGCAATCGAAATCGAAAAAGCTCCCGGACCAACTCGTGTACTGGCCGGTTGCGGCAGCAAGACCCGTCCGCGCACTCGTCTCCTCGAAGATTCCCCGCCCCGCGTTCCGATACAAGCTTGCGTAGCCCATATCGGGCACGAGCACATCCATCAGTCCGTCGGAATCGTAGTCCCCGACCTCGGGTCCCATTGACGAGCTGGTTTCGCCGTTCTGGCCGAATGCCGTGCCTGCCGTCTGTGCGACATTGGCGAAGGTCCCGTCGCCGTTGTTGCGGTACAGGTAGTTTTCCATGGCATCGTTGGAAACGAAGATATCCATGTCTCCGTCGTCGTCGAAGTCGAAAGCCACGACCCCCATCGCACGCCCTTCGGGGTTGTATACGCCCGCCGCTTTGGTAACGTCCTCGAATGTGCCGTCACCGCGATTGCGGTAGAGGACGTCGGGCCGGCCCTGGTACGAGAGCGGGCCGGGGAAGCCGTTTCCCGGATAATAGTAACTGTAGGCGGTATCATATTGCAGATAGTTGCCCACGTATAGATCGAGGTTCCCGTCGCCGTCGTAGTCAAAAAAGGCGCAGCCGGTCGACCAAGAGTCAACGCCCACCCCGGCCTTGTCCGTAATATCGGTGAATGTCCCGTCGCCGTTGTTGCGGTAGAGGACGTTGGGGCCGAAGTTGGTGATGTAGAGGTCGGCGTCGCCGTCGTTGTCATAGTCGGCGACGCAGACGCCCATGCCGAAGCCCTTGTGACCCACGCCGGCCTTGTCCGTAACGTCGGTGAACGTCCCGTCACCGTTGTTTCGATACAGCGCGTTTTGAAGGGTATCCGCCGACTCGCGCCCGCTCGGATCACTTATTCCATTGAGATAACAGCCATTTACCAGATAGATATCGACATAGCCGTCACCGTCATAATCGAATAAGGCGACACCCGCCCCGGTCGTTTCAACAATATTGCTGAGATGGTCGTCGCCGAAGCTATGAACAAACCTGATGCCTGCCCGCTCGGTCACGTCCACAAGGATGGGCAGCTTCACCTCTTCGCCCTGCCCGTTTAAATGAAGAATGAGTGGAAGGCACACAGCGAGGGCAACCGTAAGGCCCCGTGTCGCTCGTTTGATTGTGGTTTTCACAGCGGTCCGCCCCTCTTCTCGACGGCCTTGGCATCCTGTCCCCCGTCGTACCGGGCGCCCATATCGACCCACTCTGCGAACAGGGCCCGCTCCGCGTCGTTTAACGACAATGCGCACTGCACTTGGCCGGAAGCATCCTGACTCCCGGCTTCATCCCTCGATTTCCCGCCAATCCCAAGGAACAGGCGCTTCACGAGCGCGCTCTTCCCGGCACTGCCCGGGACGATGTAACCCTTGCCGTCGAGGCAAAGTGTCCGGAAGGCTGCGATGCTCTCGCCCAAATGAGGGAGTGTTCCCCCCGGTGAATGGCACGCGACGCACTTCGATTGAATGACCGGCGCGATGTCTCTCACATAATTGACTGACCTGCGGCTTTCGGGAGGGGTCGTCAACTGGACTTCGGGCTTCACCACGGCCTGTGCCAGATGGTTGGGAGGCGCCATCTCCCGGTCCTCGTGGCATCCTATGCACCCCCTGGATTCCCCGGGCATGACCCAGGTCCAGGAGCGCTGCCCGGCCAGTGCGATGCCATTTTCATCCAGCAGTTGGAAACTTATCGGGATTTGGGCCGGCACCCGAATGTGGAACGACCCATCCGGTTCCACAGGCGCCACACCCAATATGCGCCGCGATCGAACGGAATCCGCCGGGAACTCATCCCGACCATGCCCTGATGATCTGGAGGAATGCGTCCCCTCGCCCTCTTGGAAGGGCACGGCTTCTATCACTCTTACCTGCTTGATCGAACCGGCGGGCAACCGCTTCACGTCCGATCGATCCGTGATGTGAGCGTTCAGGCAGAAAAACGCCCCGCTGTCCTTGTATCGAAAGCCCACAACCGACGATCGGCCTTTTGCGGTGGGATGCGGGGCAAGGATTCTTGTGCCGAAGCAATGCCGGGCGGGACTGGCATAGACAGCCTTGAGCAGCTTGCCCGTTCCCGGGTCTATTCTATGGATGCCGAAGACCGCCCCGGGCCGATTCGCGCGGTGGGAGACAAGCAGGCCGCCGTCCGGCAGCGGGCACGGGCTGTGAAAGAAACCCTTCTCATTGGTGCCGAGAACGGCGCGGGAGTGATACGGCCGTCTCTGCGAAACGAAGGCGAGGGCCCCGCCGCCAGGCCAGGTGTGGACCCTCGATTCGATGAAATATACCCGGGAACCCTTCCAATCCACCCGCGCCATTTCCTTATGTGCGGGTGGCTCCGAATCACCCGCATATGCCATCGCATCGGAGCCGTCTATGTTTACGGCGAAAAGTCGTGTCATCTCCCGCATTCCGGAGCCGGATTCAGTCGGCTGCCGACTGCTGTAGACCAGCCTGCCGTCGGGAAGTACGTCCGGGTCGAAATCCGAAAACGGATTGTAGGCAATCCGGCGGGCTTTGCTGCCGTCCATGTTGGCGGCATAAAGGGCGAGTGTCGGGGCCTTGCCTCGACCCTCAATCCAGCCGTGCTCGGTACCGACATAGCAGATCTGCTCGGTTGGTGCCTTGTCGTCCAGGTAGAAAAGGGAGCCGACATAGAGGGGGGACACCCGGTCTCCAGGTCCCGAGCTTATCAGTTGCTTGTTGCCGCCGTCCTTATCCATACGCCAGATCTGCCACGAATCCTCCTTGTTCCGCTTACCGGCAAACAGTATGTGGCTTCCGTCAAAAGATACGGCAGGATCTCGAGCGGAAACGAATTCCTGAGTCAGCGGCACCGCCACGGCGCGGGAACCGCGAAATGAAAGACGGACAACCCGGCAGCCGTCAACATACCGATCGAATGGAAGCCCTGACATGCTCCCGGGTTGGCCCTGACCGGCAGCGGCCGGAACCTCAACGAAGATGAGCTCATCGTACGATGCCGCATCCGCCGGTGCAACGGATTCCAGGCTCAAAGCGACCGCCACCAGGACGACGGCAAGGATTGGTCTCAAAAGCTTGGACGGCATAAAGGGCTTTCTTAACGAAAATGATGGTGTTTTCTACTGAGAACCGTTGAGGCCGAGCCCTTCTGTGACATGTAGAACTTCACCGCGCCCGCATCTGCCTGAAGTCAGCCCCCATCGTGGACAAGGAATCAAACAGGAGTTCGAATAATGACCTTAGGTTAGGTCTCTCAGTTTTTGACTATCATGGGCATTGTGCGGTGTCAAGCTCCCGAAGTGACGGGGCAATGGGAGACGCTTCGCCTGTTCCTGGAACATTCCCGGGAGAACCCATCGCAGGGTTTCCCTCATCGTTTCCGCGAGGCTGTCGTTAGCGGCGACGGAGAGCAATGGCCCAGGACATGGCCGAAGGTCTGCGCTCGGGGAGGGGTTGCCTGTTTGCTCTTGACCACCAGTAATTGAATATAGTTTAATAATGGAAAAGTAGTTTACAGCTTGTACTTTCATGATCGCTACTGAAATCCCCGCCTTTAGCGCGGGAGAAAAGAAACGGCTCTTCAGCCGAGTCCTTGAATGGATTTCGCTGTGGAGGCTAGTGAAGAGTATGCTCCGCCCGGCCGGCAGCCATTGGGGCCGCAGAGAAGGAGGGTACGAGCCATGAAGCGTTATCCGGTTCCCAGCACAATCATAACACTGGCAATCCTGGTCCTGGTCTTCTTTTTCGTACCAACCGCCTCCTCATCGGGACAGGAAAATCCGCCACCCGCAGGACCGGTGGCACAGTTGGACATAGGGCCTTCGAGGGTTGAATGGCATCCCACGGTGGAATACGGTCGTCTGGTTCTGACCGTCTCCACTCCCGGCGGCACTGTACTCCGCAAGGAGTTTGAGCCGGGAGCGAACCCGTTTTTCGAAATCACGGACAGGTCGGGCAACATCCTGCCGGATGGCCGATATACTTACGAGCTTGTCGTGATTCCCTCCATTGATAAGAATACCCGCAAGGTACTGCAGGAAGCCCGCACTTCGGGGGATATGACCGCGGTAGAGGAGTTGCGGAAGGCAGGCGTGCTCCCTCGGGAGAGACTTGTCCAATCAGGGAGTTTCTCGATCGCAGGGAGCGCCTTTGTGATCGCTCAGCAGGAGCAGCAGGCACCCGCGGCAAAGACTACGAGCGGAATAAGCGTGAAGCCAACTGATGGTCTTGACCCACTGAAGGATGTGGTAAACGCCGACGACCTGATCGTCCAGGGTAGTCTGTGCGTTGGTTTTAACTGCGTAGATGGGGAGAGCTTCGGCTTTGACACCATCAGACTCAAGGAAGACAACACGCGCATCAAGTTCGACGATACGTCCACCACCGCCGGTTTTCCCGCCAACGACTGGCAGCTCACGGCAAACGACAGCGCGAGCGGAGGCCTCAACAAGTTCTCCATCGAGGACATAACCGGAGCGAAGATTCCTTTCACCATCGTGGCCGGGGCCGCGAACAACTCGATCTTTGTGGACAGCACTGGCCGGGTCGGCTTCAGAACCAGCACGCCGGTGCTCGATCTTCATGCCAAAACCAGCAACACCCCGGCATTGCGACTGGAGCAGGACAGCGCGGGCGGCTTCACCGCTCAGACCTGGGACGTGGCGGGAAACGAAGCCAATTTTTTTCTGCGTGACGTAACCGGCGGGAGCAGACTTCCCTTCAGAGTCCGGCCGGGCGCTCCCACCAGCAGCATCGATATTGCCGCCTCCGGCAATGTCGGTATCGGCACCGCAAGCCCCGACGTTCGCCTTCACGTCTCGGAAGGTGCTGCTCCTCCCGCGCTGAGGAATATTCTCCTGCTTGAGAACAACGGTGCCCCTACCATGAAGTTCAGCAATACGAACACTGGTCACACATGGGAAGCCGGAATGGAGCAGACAAACGATTATTTCCGCATCACCAACCCTTCCGGTGGAATTCTGACTATGGGCAGAGCAGGGTGGCTTACGTTGAGATCGCAAACAAAACTTCTTTTCTATCTCCAGAACGATGGGGATTTGGTCATAGCCGGGACCCTGACCCAGAATTCCGATGTCAACTCCAAGGAAAACATTTCACCCGTCGACGGGCAAATGGTTCTTTCCCGCCTGGAACAGGTGCCCGTTACGACCTGGAACTTCAAGGGAGACGACAACGCGGCCCGGCATCTCGGACCGATGGCCCAAGATTTTCATGCGGCCTTCGGGCTGGGGAACGACGACCTGAGCATCGCGCCGATGGATGCGACCGGTGTAGCCCTGGCGGCCATAAAGGAACTCAACTCCCTGGTACGCGAAAAAGAGAAGCGAATTGCTGAGCTCGAAGCAAGGATTTCTGCGCTGGAGGCCATGGTAGCCAAGAACACCGAAGCCGGAAAATGAATCAAACCCTGCACCGTACGGGCTGAGCCGGCGGAGCCGCCGGCCTTTGCCTTGCAGCCCGCCTTTCAATGAGCCCATGGCGTACTGACATCGGTCAGCACGCCACATCGTTGACTCTACCTTCCTGTCGAAAGGGTCTCCTCGGCCTGTCTTCGTACCTTTTCGAAGGGATCCAGTGCGATTCCCGCCTCTTCCGTGTCGCCCAAATCGCCTGTCAGCACGAAATAGAGGGACTGCACCAGGAAGAACATCCACACCCCCAGGGCCCACGCCACCATGGAATGGGGGAAGAAGTAACCGATAATCGGCCCTCAAATTCTCCAGGGGGAAACGGGGTGAGGATGCCCAGCTTGTCGTCTGGCCGGACTATCCCCCGGGAAGCTGCCAGTCTCCGCTTATCGGAATCACTTTCTCATTTGCCCTGGCCGTTATCAGGTCTCCGCTCCTCTCCGCCGCCCGGCGCATAGCCTCATCGCTCAAGTGTGCATACCTCTGCGTGGTGCTGGCCTGTTTGTGGGTGAGCAGTCGTCCGACAGTGTACAGTTCCACGCCGGAAGATACCAGAGTGGATGCAAAGGGGTGACGTAGTCCGTGGAACCTGAACGACTCGGGGAGCTTCGCCGCCTTCTTCACTCGCACCCACGGATTCTTGAAATCGGTCAGCATGGCGCCGCCCTTGCCGGGAAAGACGTGTTCGCTCTTCCGGGGCATCTCCACAATGGCCGAAAGAGCTGGATCGCTCAAGGGTATGGTTTCAGTCTTCCCACCCTTCGGCGCCCGGAGCGTCAGGAGCTTCCGGTCAAAGTCGACGTCCGCCCACTTCAATCGGAAAAGCTCCCCTCGCCGGCAGCCAGTGAACATGGCAAACCGGATGAACCCCGCCACCTGTTTGAACGGCCAGGAAGCCAACACTTTCAGGAGACGCTCAGTCTCTTCATCACTCAAGAATTCCGTCACCTTGTTATCGAGCTTCGGAAGTTCGACACTGGCGCAAGGGTTCGCCTCTGTGTGAATCCGCCAGCGGATAGCCAGGTTGGAGAGTCTCTTGAGCAATACGATGACATGCTTGATGCTTGCTGGGGTGAAGGGCCGGCCCTGCTTGTTCTTGGTTTTCTTCATTGCAAGTTTCATCTTGTCAACATCGAAGCTGGTAATCTGGTCGAGGGGCTTATTCCCGAGCCGGGGTCTGAGGTGGCTATCGTACAGGTACCGGTCATTGCGCCACGTCCGCTTATGTTCCTTCGCCCAGGGCAGCAAGTGTTTTTCGAAGAAAGAATCCAGCGTTACCACCTCCACGACCTTGTGGTCGGCAATATCGTATTCGTCCCGCACCAGGTCGTCCTTGACTGCAGCTTCGACTTCACGCGCCATGGTCAGGTTGTCCACCACCCGCGTTTGCCGCTTGCCCCTAACGGAGACACTCACCCGATACTTCCGGCTGCGCCCGAAAGGTTTCCGGCACTTGGAACACTTTCAGCTTCCAGGCCATTGCTCGTTTTGCAGGAAGTAGAGAAGATATGGATTGCCATTTTCCCCCTCCAAGGGTGTGCACATAGTGTGCACGAAAAAAGAGGAATGGTGAAAACGACTCCATGCCAGGAAAAGAGAATATGCCTAATGCACCGCAATTGTTGGAGAAACAATCGAGTTGCAAAGAGACAGGAAGAGGTGTTTTAACTGATTCTTAATCAGGAGGTTCGGGGTTCGAGACCCTGGCGGCCCACCAGAAAATTCAAGGGAAATGCCTTGCAGAGCCGTTTCCCCTTTTTCAGTTTCTCCTCAAAATTCCTCAAAACGACATCTGATACCGAGGTGCGTTCAAGATGACACAACACCTGCCCGTCGGGAGGTGACGCGGGCGGGGATAAACGCCGCCCCTTGTACGACCGATGTGCCCGTCAGACGTAGTAAGGGAAGGGCTTTATGCCCTCCCGCCCAATGCACTCATCTTGAACACAATTGCCCATGGCGCCTGCGCCACCACAAGGCATGAAAACAGACTCACACGGGAGTCTATTTTCTAGATAAAATTATATGATTGCATGCTGTCGGCAGTCAAAATGCATACAGTTGCAAATTTCCACGCTACCTGAGAAAATTGTACACCTTATGTGAGAAAATTGCGGGACGGTTTTGAGCTGGTCGGCGAACGGCAAAACCTGTCGGGTTCTGCATCCGCAGGCGAGAAGCGACATATTTGGCGGTGAGTTTATGCGTCTGCCCAGAGGCGGATCGAGAGGTGATCAGTATCCTGGTGCCAGGGGTAGTTGGCGCCGGGTGTTCGATAGATCTTAATTTTCAATAGTATTGCCCGGCTTCTTAGGCCCAAGGGAAAAGCAGCACGCCCTGTATGGTCAGAAGGGACGGTTCGCTGATTCACTGCAGGGACCGTCCCGGAAATCGGTTTCCGAGCAACACAAACAGCCTGGAACAAGAACATCGGGAGGCGTCACACGGCCGCTATATCGCCGGGGCCATGAACCGGTCCGACGGCATGCGGGACGAGGAGGACGGTATCTACTACGACATCCTCAGACTTCCCGACGGAGGCGCCACGCGCAAGTCTGTTCGGGCGTGCGTTTTTGCAATAATAGTGGTAAGTTTTCCAAACAGGTGCCGGTTCCCGGTCCGGCCGCACCCTCTCCTCGATTCCGTATGAGAAAAGGAATCCTTATGGCGAAGCATTCCTCAAGAGTGTTTTGGCTATCCCTGATCGTCTCACTGGGTCTGTTTTTTGTCGGCGCCCCTTTCCCGGCTGAAGGCAAGGACCCGATGACGCTCTTGCAGGTGAAAGGCGCCTCGAAGGCCCGGGAGAAATCGGTAAAGGAACTGCCGGAGATTCCCGCCGATGCCGACCGCGACAGGATCAATTCGATCGTTGCGGGGCTTAGCGATGATCAGGTTCGAAGGCTGCTGCTGAAGGAACTCGAGAAATCGTCCGCAGTCGCCGCGGGAAAACGGCAGAAGGAGGAGGTCGGCGGCGTCAGCGTCATCGTCAAGCGCGCCGAGGAAAACGTCATTTTGTTTCAGCAGCGCCTGAGCGAGCTCCGGGCAGGTGCGGTCGCCGTCCCGGACTTCCTTCCTCAGACGTACTCGAACCTGAGGGGCAAGGGAGGAACCGGGGACATCCTGCGTATGTTCGCCGCGATCCTGATTCTCCTTATCGGAGGTTTAGCCGCGGAGTGGCTCTTCGGGCGTTATGCGGCCGGGATGCGAAATCGGCTCGCGACCTCCCCACCCGCTCACTGGACGGTCAAGATCAAGCGCCAGGCGGTTTGCGCCGCGATAGAAATTCTATCCATCCTGGTTTTTTGCGTGGCGACCCTCACTCTGTTCTTCCTCTTTTTCAACAGAGGGCAATTCGCCAGGCTGGTGCTTTTGACCTACCTGGCCGCAGTCCTGGTGGTGCGGGGGACCCGCCTGGCGTTGCGCTTCCTCCTGGCGCCGGGGATCCCCGAACTGAGGTTTCTGCCCGTGCAGGAACGCACCGCCCGCTCCATTCACCGCTGGGTCATGGGAATCGTTCTGGTCTCCGGCACGGGGTTTCTGCTCCGCGCTCTGCTGGAACTACAGGGCATAACACAGGAGAGTATCCTTTTCATTCGAGCGACCACAGCCGGGATTGTCTTCTTCATGCTGGCCTGCCTGGTTTTCGACAACCGTGAAGCGGTCACCGCATTCATCCACCACAGATCCGGGGACCACCCCGCGGGGGACAGGCTGTTCCGAGGGCAACTCGCGCAGTTCTGGCACCTGCTGGCCATCCCATATTTTGTGGTGGTCTGGGCACTTTGGATGTTCTACCTGCTCGTGGGCCGCGCGGATTTGGTGATACCCATGCTCGCGCTCATTTCCAGCTTGCCGATCTTCGTCATCCTCGACAGGCTGGGACAAAGGCTCCTGAGTGCCGTTTTCGGGCTTGTGGACAAGATGGAAGCGGGTGAGCAGGAGCCCGAGCCCGGGGCGACTGCGGTTGCGGCGGCCGATAAAGAGAAACCCCCTGAGGCAGCAGATCGGGAGGGTCGTGCGGTCGCATACCACGTAGGCCGCCTGGTGCCGGTGGTCCGCCGCTGTTTGAGCCTTTCCATAGCCGGGGTCATTGTTTTCTGGGTGTTGCACTTGTGGGGGCTTGAAGTTCGGTTTGGCGAAGCAGTCACGGGGGCCGCGCTGAAGGTCCTCCTGGTGATTTCACTTGCCTACGTTGCCTGGAGGCTGATCGAGGGAGCCATAAACCGTCGTCTCAAGACGGTGCAGACAGATTTCCCGGTGGATGAAGATTCCGATTCGGGGGGCAAGGGCGGCAGCCGGATCGGCACGCTGCTTCAGCTCCTGCGCAAGTTCCTGCTCGTTGTGCTGGTCTTGACGGTGGGCCTGATCGTCCTGTCGGCGATCGGCATCGACATTTCGCCACTCCTTGCCGGCGCGGGGATCGTCGGCCTGGCGGTAGGTCTCGGGACCCAGAATCTCATCAAGGACATCGTGTCGGGCCTTTTCTTCCTCATCGACGACGCCTTCCGCATCGGAGACTACGTGGAATCGGGCAAGGCGAAAGGCACCGTGGAGGCGATCTCCATCCGCTCGCTGAAGCTCCGGGCCACGCGCGGCATGGTGCACAACGTGCCCTTCAGTCAATTGGGCATGGTGACCAATTTTTCCCGGGACTACATCATCAGCAAACTGGATGTCCCGGTTCCTCACAGCACCGATATCGACCGGGTCCGCAAAGTCGTAAAGAAGATCAACAAGGAAATTGAGAAAGACGAGGAACTCGGGCCCGCCCTGCTCAGCCCCATCAAATCCGCAGGTGTGCGGGGTGTCAGCGACTCCGCCCTGAACATGAGAATAAAGTTCAAGTCAAAACCGGGAATGGAGTTCCTGATCCAGCGCCAGGTTCTCAGGCGCCTTCAGGAGCTGTTTGCCGAGCAGGGTCTGGAGTTTGCCACGAGGCATGTCATGGTGCGCCTGCCGGAAGACGGGCTCCCCCGTAAGGGGAGTGGTAAAGGCCAGTCGAAGGAAGGCGGCGAAAGTTCCCCCCGCAAGGACGTGCTGTCGGCCGCCGCGGGGGCGGCAATCGCGGCCGTTTTGGCCGAGGAGGAGATCGCGAAGAAGAAACTGGAGTCCGAGGCTGAATCCGAGTCCTGACAAAACGTGATCCCGTTTCCCGGTCCAAGGGGTCAAACCTGCACGGGCTGTTGCTCAAAGGAACTCTCCACAGCGAATCGGGACCAGCGGTCGTCATCTCGACGGACTGTCGTGTCCGGCGCGCCATAAAGCAGCAGGCAGGCACGTTCGTCGACCGCGCCAACAATTGTTTCCTTCCCCATGCCCCGATCCTCGAGACCGAATTCAACATATGGATGTCATGTGCATACAGCGGTCAGGGGCGGCGCCGAAGCCGCCGGCACAGACGGCACGGGGTTCGGATTCGAGGAGCGGGACGAGACCATCCGGCGGAAGAATAATCGAAACATCGGTCGGCCCCTGCCCCCGTATTGTTGTTGCATCACGCACGGCGAGGGCGAGCGCTCGCCGGATGTCCCTCCGTCGTTGGACGTCCCTCTTGTGTTTATCCGGAACATGGCGTAGCCTGAAGGCAGGCGTTTGCCTGATTGTTTTCGCCATAGACGGGGTACCGACTGTTCCCCTGTAGAGAAACAACCCGTTTGGAAGGACATTTCGCAGTCATGGATAGAGCCGATTCAGCCGAAAATCCGGCGGGCTTCGCTCACAGAGCCGCCATTACCCTGCAGGAGCTGGACATCCCGGAGGCGGTCGTCACCGAACTGATGGTCCGGCGCATCTACATGGATGACAAAAGTGATATCGAATCCATCAGCCGAGCGCTCCGGCTGTCTTTTCCCGTGGTTCACTCCATTTTTCAGCGCCTGCGCGAACAGCAACTCATCGAAGTGACCGGCATGTCCGGGAACAACTACAACTTCTGCCTCACTTCCGCCGGCCGCGAACTGGCCGAAAGGCGACTCAAAGTCTCCCAGTACTGCGGACCCGCTCCCGTTTCGCTGCACAGCTACACGGCCATGGTCAAAGCACAGATTCCAAAGCGGGCAATCACTCGGGAGCAACTGAAAACAGCCATGTCCGATCTCGTGGTGACCGAGGAATTCCTGGATCAACTCGGCCCCGCGCTCATTTCACAGTCGTCGCTGTTCCTCTATGGCCCCACCGGTAACGGGAAAACGAGTGTCGCGGTGCGTTTGCAGAGGGTCTACCGAGACCCGATACTCATCCCTTATGCGGTGGAGTTTGACGGTAAGATCATCGTCCTCTACGATCCCGCCGTTCACAACAAGGTCGATGACGATGGCGGAAGCGGCAAGGAGGACCTCCGCTGGGTGCTCTGCGAGCGCCCCTGCATCGTGGTCGGGGGAGAGCTCGACATATCCATGTTGGAACTGCAGCTGGATGCCAACTCGGGGGTTTACGCGGCTCCGGTTCAGATGAAAGCAAACAACGGTATTCTCGTCATCGACGACTTCGGCCGGCAGATCGTCGCTCCCCGCAATCTGCTCAACCGTTGGATCGTGCCGCTGGACCGCCGCGTCGACTATCTGGCCCTCAGTTACGGTGTGAAATTCCAGATCCCTTTTGCCACGATGGTTGTTTTCGCCACAAATCTCGACCCTCAGGAACTGGCCGACGAAGCGTTTCTGAGGCGGATCCGCAACCATGTCTACGTGGAACCGTGCAAACCGGATTTGTTTGACAGGATTTTCGACAGGCTTGTGGCGGAGAATAAACTCTCCAGTGAGCCGGGCAGCGCCGAGCGGCTCCGCGCACTGTGCCTGCAGGCCTCGGGCGGTCAGCTTCGTGCATGTTATCCTCTCGATATTCTAAATATTATCGCCTCCATCAGCGCATATGAACAGCGCCCGATCCATATCACCAAGGCCGACCTGGAGCGGGCGGCCTCCATTTACTTTACCAAAAGGCTCAGCCGCTCGGCGGATTGACACGGACATCGTGCCGGAAAAGCGTCGCGGCGCGCATGGGAGTCCTTTTTGACCCGGAATTGATCATATTCGGAAAAATCAACAGGGTTTCGCTCATTCACCCCCTGACGTCCCGGCGCCTTCAATCGCGGGACATCGGAAAAGGGAGCGGAGTTGGCGCGGAAGGGGCTTCGATTCAAGAAGCACCAAATCGATGCGGTCTATGCGAGCCGTCATCGTCGCATGCGGACGGACGGTGATGTGCCGGTTCGATATCCGACCACCCGGCTGTTCACGTGACTTGTGAAGATGCCATGGACTATTGCCTCGGGGCGGGTGTGCTCCTGCCTTGGAATCCGGACCGGTGACCGCCCGGCGACTTGGCCCCCTCAACCGCACCTGATGCGGACTCGTGAGGGAGAAACATTACTGTTTTCTTTGAACCGGGATCTGGAGTAGAGTGGTAGCGGATCTCATCGGTTGCGCCTCTCATTCCGGCTGGGGAAAAAACCCGTGGGGGCCGACGGGTAATACAATCCGGAGGCTGCCCGGACCGAAGCCGAAGGTCCCGCCGTAATGCAATATCGGGGATTCCACCGAGTACGGGAATCCGTACGGACCGAGGATGAAGGCTCCGAGGGATTGGACCTCGGACGAAGGAGCTTATGGATAACAAGCCCGAGACAATCGGGAATTTCCAGAGTGGAGGGGGTAGCCCCCAAGCCCGGAAGCGGGCGACGACGCTAAGACCCGGCCCGAAAATGTCCTGTTTGACCTTCATGGTGCCCGGATTCGTCCCGCACGCACCGATATGTCCCTGAGGAATACCTTCCGGCCCCGGATGAGCCCTCGGCAACCGGCCCCCCCCTCGCAAGCCACGATTCGCAATAAAAAGGGAGCGAGACCATGACGACACAAGACCTGGTGCCCATGCCTTTGAATTACCTTGACAAAGCGCTGAGCAAGCTGCGTGATCTGGGGCTTGCGCCCCAAAAGCCGAATGAGACTCCGGTGGTGGCCATCATCAAGAAGGTCAGCGATCTGGATGAAGAAAAAGCCGTTGCCATTGCGCGCACCCTGAATCACACCACGGTATTCAATGAGGTCGTGCGTGAACATATTTCATCCATGAAGGTCGGGGAACGCTACGAGCAGATAGCCAATGCGTTCAACAGCATCCGGGACGACGCCCAAAAGATGGTCGGCCAACTCGAAGACGGCAAGATCGACACCCTGGAGCGCATGGGAAATTTCTGGATGAATGTCACTCGGGGTGACATCCCAAGCCGTTTCGACAAGATCAAGAAAACATACGACGAGGTGACCCGCGACAGCAGGGAACAGATCGATCGGGAGCTGAGCATCCTGGAAAGTTACCGTGATTTTCGCGGTGCGCTGAAAGAGTCTCAAGTATTGGCCTACGAAATCCTCAAAAAGGCGGAAAGTTGTCTGCAGGAAGCCAAGACACGCCTGGAGGAGGCTTCCAAAGCCCTGGAAACCAATACCGACACGGACCAGGTGGTGATCGCCAAACTCGAGTTGGCCCGGGATGAACGGCTGCGCGACTTACAGGAAGAGGACAAGCGTTACCAGGTGGCCAAGGATCTCGCCGAAAACCTGTCCATCAACTACAACACGAGCGAAGTGATCATGGCCCGGATGGTGCAGTCCAACGAGGTGAAGGAGCGGGTGTATTCCCAGGCCGTGACCTTTTTCGGCACCAATGAAACCGTGTTTACCGCCCTGAACGCTTCCTTCACCAGCCTGCAGGGCCTCCACGAGAGCACACGGACCTTGGAGGTCATGAAAGAGGGCATAAACCAGAGCCTCGAGACTCTGGCCGAGGTGGGGGGAAAGGTCCAGGAGGACGCTCTTCGGGCCGGTTATGGCCCAACGCTGAAGGCGCAGAGCGTCAAGAAACTGCTGGATTCCGTGATCAATTTTCAGGAGAAGTCGCGGACCCTCATCACGGAACTGCGGCAGTTGAGCGCGCGCAACGAAGAGGAAATCCGCCAGGCCGTGGAAACCGGCAAACGGCGTCTCGTGGAATTGACCAAAGCCGGAGACATCCTGCCCAATGGTTGATGAGAGGAAGCCTGAGAAGAGCCGGTTCGACGAAGTGATGCTCGCCATGGATGTCGTGGACACCCTGCGCCACGAGGAGCAAATGGTGGAACGGGAGCTTGCGTCGGACGAACGCGACCAGGCCCTGTTCGACAAGCTGAAGCGCTTGTACGCTTCACAGGGCATCGAGGTTACCGACGAAATAATCGCTGAGGGAGTGGCCGCCCTGCGCGAGGAACGGTTCGTTTACCGGCCGCCTCCACCTCGGGGGATGTTGTGGCTGGCCAAACTCTACGTCAACCGGAAGCGATGGGCCAAAGCCGCGGGGTGGGCAGCCTTGTGCCTGATGGCCGTTTTTCTCGTCTACCGGTTTGTCTTTGTTTCGCCCGAAGCGCGCCGGCAGGCGAAGGCGACTCAGGAGATCAATACGCGAATCAGCCGGCAGCAGGATCAGTTCACCATCCTCGGGCAGCGCCTGACAAACTTGAGCCAGACCCTGAAGAGCTCTGCCGACAAGGCCCCCCGATCTTCAGAAGTTGCGGCCGGACGCCTTCTGTCCGAAGCCGGCGGGCAGTTGGCCGGAGCCGGTACCAGGCTTCAGGCCTTCGAAAAGCTGCCCATGAAGCCTGACTTGAGCACTGAAAGCCTCGCTCGGGAAGGCGACGCCGTCCGGCTCCGCGTGGAACAGAGGGCGGGGCTGCTGAACGAGGTGACGGCGCATTTGGACAAGGCCGAGGCGGCCCTTGCCGATTTGGGCGCGCTCACCCTGTTGCGGGAAAAGCTCGCCGGGCAGTACCGCAGCCTGCTGGATGTGATCCGGGAGAACGCGGCTCGCAGAACGGCGGAGAAGCTTTACACCGATGCACTGGCGGCGCTCAACGGGGCCGATGTCCAGGGAGCCCGCAAGGGGGCCGATGCCCTTCAGGAATTGTACGGACGGGTGGTGCAGGAGTACGAGCTGCGCATCGTGTCCAAACCGGGGGCTCCCAGCGGCGTGTGGCGGGAACCTCCGAAAAGGCCCGGGGGCCGCAACTATTACGTGATCGTCGAGGCCGTCACCCCTGAGGGAGAACGGCTCACCATGCCCATCACCAGCGAGGAGGACGGCGCCACGAGCAACGTCTCGCAATGGGGCTTGCGGGTTGACGGCACGCTTTTCGACAAGATTCGCCGCGACAAGTCCGATGACGGTATCATTCAAAACAACCGCTTCGGGGTTAAAAATCGCGGTTATCTGACCCCCCAGTACCTGATGCCCACCACCGGCGGTGCCATCACCCGGTGGTAAGAGAATGTCGCCATGATAACGGGAAGAGACAACCTGCAGTTGATCAACCAGCACCTCCATCAGGCACAAACGGAACACCAGACGGCAGGCCTGCGCCTGGGAGAGCTGCACCGGCAACTCAACGCACTGCACACGGAAACCACCGAACGCTACCGGCAGTTGGCGCGAATTCGACTGGACAACATCCAGGCCGGGCAATTGGTCTCCCGGCTGGATGAAAGTGACCAGGCCATACTCAAGCTGCTGGAACAACTCAAAGGGACCCGCCGTGACTTGCAGGAACAGGTCCAAGCGGGCACTTCCAGGCAACAGCAGCTCGAAGAACGGAGGAAAGAGCTGGAACGCCGACGGGACGAGGCCGGCGAGGAAATGCGGCACCAGTTGGAGCAGGCCCGCAAGCGGATGGTGGAAACGGACGCCTACCGCCGCCAACAGGACCGGGGCCGGGAACTGTCGGCAGTGGCTGGACATGCCGATGAAAAGGCATCGCGCGCGGAACAGGACCGGCTTGAAAAGGGCAGAACCTACGAAGCCGACAACCTGTTCATGTACCTGTGGAAGCGGGGCTACCTGACACCGAATTACCAGGCCGGTTGGCTCACCCGCCGGCTGGACGGCTGGGTGGCGAAATGCATCGACTTCGCGCGCAACCGCGTCAACTACCACATGCTGCAGGAACTGCCGCGCCGGCTCCGCGAACATGCCGTCAAAGCTCAGCAGACGGCGCAGTTGGAGACCCAAGCGTTGCAGACAATGGAGAAACAGGCTGTCGAAGTCGCCGGTATTTCTTCATTGCAGGCCGGTTTGCAGGATATTGAAAAGCAGATCAAGCAGCACGATGTCGAAATGGAAGCCGAAGTGGCCCGGAATCGGCGGCTTCTCCAGGATCTCAACGCCCTCAATACGGCGACGGACCCCGTGTCGAAACAGGTCCTCGAACTGCAGGTGGCCGCCCTGCAGCGGGAGGAACTCTCCAAACTCCTGCTGGAAGCCCGCAACTCCTCCCGGCAGGAAGACGATACCATCGTCGCTCGATTGCAGCAGATCCGCCGGGAGCAACACCGGATCAACTCGGAAATCCAGTCCCTCAATACCTATCTGCAGCAGCAGGAGAGGAATCTGAGAGAACTGGAGGAACTGCGGCGTCGTTACCGCGACAGCGGCTACGACGCCTACGATTCACAATTCCCCGGCAGCTTCTCCCTGGGCGTCCTGCTGGGACAAATGCTGCAGGGTCTCATGAACTCCGACACAGTCTGGGGGGAAGTCGGTCGCCACCATCAAGGGGGTCGGCCCGGAGGCGGCTGGGATGATTTTGGAGGCGGTCCGGGAGGGTTCGACGACGCACCGGGAGACTTCGGCGGCGACGACTTCCGCACCGGCGGCGGTTTTTAAGCTCGGTTCCATGGGATCGGTTAGGCGGAGAGCCCCTCCGCGGGCCCCATTGTCATTCTTCGGGGCACGATGGCGGAACACCCCCTGCACAGCCTATTCGGAATGCTTGTCGCCCCGGGCGGGCATGGCCGGCGCGGCCTCGCGCGACCAGCTGCGGAGATGCAGGTCGCGTTGAGGAAATGGAATCTCGATGCCGTGAGCCTGGAACGCCTCGAAAATGGCGCTGTTCAACTCATGAGTGGCAGGAATCCGGCTGCCCGGAGTGGCCAGGTAAACCCAAATATTGAAATTCAGCGAGCTGTCGCCATAAGCTTCGAAGAAGATCTGGGGAGGCGGGTCATCCAGGACCCGCGGGTTGGCGCGACAGATTTCTTCAAGGATCCGCGTGACTTTGAACGGATCTGAGTTGTAGGACACCCCGACTTTGAGCGTAAGGCGATTGATCTCCCATCCCCCGTAAGTCCAGTTGATTATCTTGCCGGAGATCAGCTCCGAGTTGGGAATGATCAGGAAGTACCGGTCGAAAGTCTGGAAGATCGTGCTTCGCACCCGGATCTCCTTGACCGTCCCCCAGTGGCCGTCAATGACCAGCATATCCCCGACTTTGACGGGACGCTCGAACAGGAGGATCAAACCGCTCAGAAAATTGCTGACGATGTTCTGAAGACCAAAGCCGATCCCCACGCCCAGGCCGCCCGCAACCAGGGCCAGATTGGTGAGGGATATGCCCAGTGTGTTCAGCGCGATCAATGCCGTGAGGACCAGGATCACATAATGCATGCTCGTGGAGACGGTGTATTTGATGCCGGAATCCCAGTCCTTTGCGGGAAAGAATTTGAGCTCCATGAAAGCGCGCAGCACGCGGGAAAACCGGAACCCCAGGTAAATGACCAAAGCGGTGAGCCCGATGGAGACAGGGGTCAGTTGAACGGGGCCGACGGATGGACCCCAGCTGAGCCACCTGAAGGCCCAGCCCAGCCGGTCCGCGGGAACACCCCAGGCCTTGAGGGCCACCAGCAGCGCCACGCACGCCAAAAGCACCCTTACCGCTCGCGTCAGGAACTGGTAGGAATTCAGGAACAGCTGATCTCGCCGCGGGAATCGTCGGGCCAACAGCCCCATTTTTGGATGGAGCGTCAAGCGCAGGATGGTGTGCGCGCCTTCTCCAAGAATCCATGCCAGGGCCAGCACCACGACAGTGAAATAGGCCCCCTGGGCTGCGTATTCGAAGAGGAATTTCATCCCCAGCAAACCTGCAACCACCACGAAAGCGAACACCAGAAACGCCGCGATCCTCAAAGCCCGCAGGAATCCCTTGTTCTTCACGAAAGCCGGCACGGGCAAAACCGAAAGGAAGGGATCGAAATAATTCGGCCTCATCAGCCACAGTGCCCAGCCCAGCAGTACCACCTGGAAGAGGCTCCGCAGACTGTTGGCGTCTTCGGGCGTGAATCCCAGGATTTCCGAGTCGGGTAGAATGAAGAGGTGCAGGAGAACGGCGCAGATGGCCATGAGGGATAGGTGCCAACGGAAAAATCCGGCCAAATCCCCGGGCACGGGCAGGACTCCGCCTGCTTCCTCGCCGGCCAGACATTGATGGAGCACGTTCAAAATGATGCGCAACGCCACCAGGCTCGCCGCCAGGGACCAGACCAGCCAGGCCACCTTATGCGAAAGGATCCCCAGCGACCAGAACGCCACGTAGAGCCAGATGACGAAACCGAGGGAGAAGAGACGCTTCAAGGAAACCGACACTATGGTCAGGAGCACTCTCAGGCCGAGCTCCGTCAAGCGTGCCTCCCAACCGACCAACCTGAGCAGCACCGGTTTCTTCAAGCGGACCGTCGCCGCGCTCAGCAATACCAGGAAGAGAAGCAGCCCGGTGAGATTGGTCCAGTTCTCCTGAACGAACGAGAACAACACTCCGGAGCGGCCCATCTCCACCAACCAGGCATAAGCCTTGCCGGGCAGGGCCGCCAGAGTGAGCGCAATCTGCCCGATTTCCAGCAGCCGGTGCTGAAAGGTTTGACGCTTGAGCAGTTCCTCTTTGAGAGCTTTTTGGAGGTAGTCCTGCTCCAGTTTCGTCCTGGTTTCGGTGAGCAGCGTCATGGAACCCTGCAGATTCTCGACGCTTTTCGCCAACGTTCCCTGCTGGGCTTTCGCCGCCTTGTCATATTCCTGGCCGAGCTGCCGATACGCGCGGTAGGTCTTCTCCAGTTCCCTGGATTTGCGCAGCGGATGATCGGTTTTGGCCAGCTCGGCCATCAACGCTTCCACCGACAGCAGAGCGGCGGCATGCTCCCCGATCTTCTGCCGCAGGGCATCCTCTTCACCGGCAAGTTCTTTCAAGCGGGCGCCGGTCTGCTCCTCGTGCCCAATCAGAGCCTTCAGCGCTTCCCGGGCCTTGGCCAGGGTCAGATCGTTCACCGCCATGGAGGCATTCAAGGCGGCGATCCAGGCCTGCAGCTCCTCTTTCTCCTTGATGAGGCCCTCGAGCGTCTGTTTGGCCGGCTCTTGCTGCTGCCGCAGGGCGGTGATGCTGCTTTGAAGCTTGGTAGCGCCTTCCGCCAGAATATCCGGCAACTTCTCAGGACTTGTGACCGATGTCCCCGTCCTCGCACTTGGCTCATCGGGTTTTTCCCGGGCATGCAGACCCGTCGTCAGGGCGAGTACAAGAATGAAAGCCGGCACAACCGGCAGAAAGCCGTAACGACCTGATTTGCGCATGCGTTGTCTCCAATTGCTTGATTATTGGATTGCGTTCCGCCATGCCGTTATACCCGATCTCCGTTCCCGGCAGGCAAAACGCACTCCTTCCGGCGCGGGCCAATCGCCCGGCAACCAACGGCGGCCGAAAAAAGTCCTTTGCAGGCACACCGCTTGTTTTTCTAACCCGACAGCCGCCCCGTGTGAATACATGCAAGACCCCATTTGGCAACATGAAGGGGTGTAAAGGGCCAAAAACCGTCTCATATACGGCTCTCGGCCGCCGCTTCAGGCGGCGCGGCGGATTCAGTCCCGTCCAATTGCGGGGGAGGGCCACCGCTCGATCCGATCCGGTGAGCAACGATCATCAAAATTGAAACCATTTCCGTGAACCGCGTACATCCTGCCTTCCTCCCCCGGTCCCGGATGTGCGGTGTTCCCCCCGGTTGGGTATTATCGCATTTGCTTTTCCGGCGAAAAAAGATATCTTACGAGTACAATCATACATTCAATCAGAACCACAATGCTGAGCCGGTCATCAACGTTCGGATTCCCCTTCCGGATGACTTCCGTCTCGATTGCAGCCATGGCGCCCCGTCATTTGAGAGGAGGTGATATCCTCTTGCGGTGAGGTTTCTCGGAACGCGCGCCGGGATCGTCCCGCTGTATTGACAGCCGGATGAAAAGGACGAGGGACCCTCTCTTCCTCATTCCCGCGCACCGCCATGGGCCGGGCGTTTAATATGTAGCACGATCATCATCGACGTCATTCCTGCAAAAGCAGGCATCCAGAAGAACAGCCCGGCCTCCGGTCCCTGCCGGTGTGATGTTCCGGGCGCGTCCTTTCACACCCTCTCAAGAGGGATAACCTGAAAGGAAGACGGTCATGAAAACAGTTCAAAGGATCGCCAGGCTGGTGCTTGTCCTGTTGCTCCTTGGGCCGACGATCGTTGCCGCCGGGAATTCCCGGGTGTTCAACTTCACTCAAAACAGCGGCATCACGATCGACATTCTCTCCGAGAATGATTTTGCGGCACAGTTCGGTGAAAATGCTGATATTCCGCGGACGGACGACGACGTCATCGCGCTTGCCCGGGAGCTCTACCCTCCCCTCGGCGTGGAACGCCCGGACGAAACGGAGGAGACACGGGTTGAGAGCGCAAATCGGTTCCGGTGCGGAGAATATGAAGTCGGCCTGCTCTTTGCCGCTCTGAAGAACCCTCAGATCTCGGACGATACCCGGACCGCCGTCGATCACATCATCGCCCAAAGCAAACCCCCTTTGCCAAAGACATACAAGAGCAAGCACTTCAACTTCAGATATACGGACAACGATGCCGATTCAAAAAACAACGTGACACTCGCTCACATACAAGCAACCGCACAGTTTCTCGAATCTTATTGGAACAAATACTCGACAAATTTCACAACTCCAAAGTATTATCTATCAGGAAATCGGAAAGTCATTGACATAGAAGTCTACTATTTGCTTAAAAAGAGCGGATGGACATCTTCTTTCGAGAACACTATTACATTATGCTCCACCTGGGTTCGCAATGACTGTCGTAGAAGAATAGTATCGGCTCACGAGCTTTTTCATAGAGTTCAATATAGTTATGGATATATCAGCGGAACAGCCATGATGAGATGGATGACGGAAGGCACCGCGGCATGGATCCACAAATATACAAACAATAATATTGCAGATTATATGTTCTATATGAATGAAGGTTTGATAAAACCCGAAAAGGGCCTGATCAAGGAAAGGGCCTTGGATGCCGCCCACTTTTGGGTGAAGCTCACGGAAACCGCGCCTTCCGGCTGGGAAATCATCAAAGACGTTTGGACCGGGTACAAGGCGAATGGACACAAAGGCAAGGCCGCTGTGGATTCGGCCATCAGGAGCGATCTCGGCTACAGATTCGACAATTTCGTGACCCTCTGGAACAACACAAACTTCATGAAAGATCTCGCCAATTCCAGCCGGACTTACGACTACACTGAAGACGAGAGGATCGTGAATGCATGCGGCATGACGTTCGGCCCTCTCAGTCATGTCCCCATTGCAAAGACCGCCTTCGTGGTCAAGGATGCGGATACGGCGATAGACGACAGTGTCAAACCCTACGGCACCAAATACTTCAAATTCGAGCTGGAAGATGACCTTTCCTGCCTCACCATAGGCTTTGACGCGCCCAAGGGCACTTTTTCATACAGCTTCATCGGATTGCAGAACGGCAAGTGGATAAAAATAGCGAGCGGCACCAAGAACCATTACTCGTATGGAAGAATTTCGCTTCAAGGTCCCAACCGATGGACCACGGTCGTGGCGGTTGTTGGAGGCACCCGCGCGGGCGGAGCATTCAAGGTGTGGGCGGATGCCCGTTGCATCAAGGGAAACTGGACGGGAACCACGAGCACCTATTGTTACGGCGAGTATTTCCGTTTCAATCAGCTGGGAACCTCGTTGACCGGTCTCATGATCTGCTACGATATGAGCTGGATCGCGCCATGGTGCAGAGTAAAGGGCACCATCGACGGCTTGAAGGTGACGCTCACCCGCTTTGACTGCAGCCGATGGAGAACATGCGAGGAGGACTGTTCGGGAAACTACGTCGGTACGATCAACAGCACACGCGATTGTGTTTCGGGAACATACGCCCACGAAAACGGCACGGTTGACCAGTGGATCATGGTGAAAGGCGCTGTGGACCCATCGCTCATCCCCGATGAGTGTCCGCCGTAAACTCGGATTCCCGAAGGTGAAGGAATTCTTAGGCGCATCGTTGCCGAAGCCCGCCTTTGAACCGGAACGGTGGAGGGATTCGGAGTGCGCAAGCGCGGGGCTCGCCTTGCCCGGCATCGGCGAGCCCCGTATCACAGAGTGATCCATCAAGGGAATGAGTGCGGTTGACGGTCTGATCCCGGGCTGAATACGGCTTCGGTTTAGCCCACCCGCCAGCGCGTTCCGGCGGGAGAATCTTCCAGCTGGATGCCCTTTTTCTCGAGCTCTTCACGAAGCCGGTCGGCTTCCGCGAAATTCTTGTCCTGCCTCGCCTGCCTGCGCAACTCGATGCAGCGCTCGACCTCCTCATCCGTGAGGCCGGTGGACTTGATCTTAAGGCCTCTTTGCTCGGCCTGGAAGGCCTCAGGCTCCCTGGTCAGCAGCCCGAGCACCAGGGCGTGGTCCCGGATGGCGTCCGCCCCGGCGCGCGCCAGTGCCGCGGCAGGCCCCTTGAGCTGCTTGCGGCCGAACCTGTCGAGGAATCGCTGCAGGTGACGTTGCAGGGAAAACAGGTTCCCCAGCGCCTGCGCGGTATTGAAATCGTTGTCCATGGCTTCCCGGAAGGCTCCCGAAAGCGCCGCGATCTGATCGAAGAGTTCCGGGTCCTGGCCGCGCATGGCCTTCTCCTGGAACGCTTCCCCCACTCCGGCGGCCGCCCGTTCCTTTACCGCCCCGAGAGTGCCGTACAGCCGTTCCAACCCCTTCTCGGCCTCGCCGATCGTTTCATCGGAGAAATCCACAGGACTGCGGTAGTGCTTGCTCAATACGAAGAAGCGTACCGTTTCCGGGTGGACCTTCTGCAGGACGTCCCTGATGGTCAGAAAATTGCCCAGGGACTTGGACATCTTTTCATTGTTGATGTTCACGAAGCCGTTGTGAAGCCAGTAGCGCACGAAGGGCATGCCGAAAGCGGCCTCGCTCTGGGCGATCTCGTTTTCGTGATGCGGAAAGATCAAGTCCTTTCCGCCTCCATGGATGTCGAAAGTTTTTCCCAGAAAACGGCTGCCCATGGCCGAGCATTCGATGTGCCAGCCCGGCCGCCCCGGTCCCCATGGACTGTCCCAGCTCGGCTCCCCCGGCTTGCTCCCCTTCCAGAGCACGAAGTCCAGGGGGTTGCGCTTCCTGGCGTCCACCTCAACCCGAGCACCCGCCAGCATATCTTCGATCTGTCGCCCCGAAAGCTTCCCGTAGCCGGGAAACTTCTCGATCTCGAAGAACACGTCCGCACCTGACTGGTAAGCAATCCCCTTGTCCATGAGCACCCGGATGATCTCGATCATGCCGGGAACGTTTTCCGTGGCCAGCGGTTCGAGATCCGGGCGCAGCACCCCAAGCGCATCCATGTCCTCGTAGAAGGCGGCGATGTAGCGTTCCGCAATGCTCCTGCAGTCGGTACCCGCGTCATTGGCGCGGCGAATGATCTTGTCGTCCACGTCGGTGAAGTTCCGTACGTAGGTGACCTCAAACCCCAGGAACCTGAGGTAACGATATATGACATCGAAAACGATGGCGGAACGGGCATGGCCGATATGAGAGAGGTCGTAGACCGTGACCCCGCAAACGTAGAACTTCACCTTCCCCGGTTCCAGGGGGATGAACTCCTCTTTGCTTTTGGTCAGGGTGTTGTAAACGTGCAAAACCATGGATCGTGTGTCTCCTTCCCACCCGTTCGTCGCGCCGCCGAATCGACGCCCCGGATGTTCCACCAATACCCTGGACCGATTCGATTCAGGAGTCTCCGCGCAACGACCGGAGGCGAAATCCCGACCGTTTCGGCCTCATGCCCGCCGCAGGTGCAAGCGACCGGCGAAGCATAAGACATCCGCCCCTCCCCTCCCGGCTTCCCGGGAAGTGCCTGCTCGCACTCCGTTTTCCAGCCGCCTTTCCCGGTGGAACGCGAGAGCTTGCCGGGGTTTCCGGTATGAGGCCGGCTTGAGGCGATGCTTCGATGCCGGCCACCCCGCCCCATCCGCACTCACCGGCCGTCGCTTCTCAGCAGCACCACGGCATATGCGGCAACACCTTCCTCGCGTCCGGCGAACCCGAGCTTCTCGGTCGTGGTGGCCTTGACGTTGACTGAGGAAACGGGCAGGTCCGTCGCACGGCCGATTTCTTCCGCCATCCGGGCGATGTAGGGCGCCAGGCGCGGTTTCTGCAACACCACTGTCGTATCGATGTTTGCGATCCGGAACCCCGAGCGACGGACGAGCTCCACCGTCTGCCGGAGCAGAAGCAGGCTCGATATCCCCTTGAAGCGCGGATCGGTGTCGGGGAAATGCCGTCCGATATCCCCCAGCGCCGCGCCCCCCAGGATGGCGTCACAGATGGCGTGCAGCAGCACGTCCGCATCCGAATGACCGAGCAGCCCGCGATCGTGCGGGACCTCCACCCCCCCGAGCACCAGGGGGCGTCCCTCGACAAATGCATGCACGTCGTATCCGAATCCCACCCGCATTCATTCCCTCCCGGAGACCCTTCCCGCGGACCCACTGGACCGGGACAGAAACCATTGCGCCCAGTCCAGGTCTTCGGGAGTGGTGACCTTGACGTTGGTGCGCTCTCCGAGAACCACGGACACGGGCAGGTTCAACCGTTCCACGAAGGAGGCGTCGTCGGTTCCCACCCAGCCCCGCTCGACGGCCGCTTCATAGGCACTGGTAATGATATCCCGCCGAAACACCTGGGGAGTCTGCGCCAACCAAATTTCCTCCCTGTCCAGGGTTTCGACCACGGTCCCGCCCTGGCTCCGCTTCACGGTATCGGTGGCGGGGACCGCCGCGATGGCCGCACCCGTACGTTGAGCCGTCTTCCAGGCGGCTTCGAGGAGCGCGGACGAAACGAACGGCCGTACCCCATCGTGGATGAGAACCCAACCGCATTCATCCGGGAGGCTTCGCAGACCGTTGAACACGCTGTCCTGCCTCTCGGCCCCGCCAGCCACGACCGTGACGGAAGGATAACCGCATACCATGCCACGCGCCTCCTCCTGGAAGTCCCCCGGAACCAGGAGATAGGTCTGCGCGAGGAACGGCGCGGCGGCAAGGACATCCAGCGTGTGGAGCAGGATGGACCGGCCGGCAATCTCCAGGAACTGCTTGGGCTTGTCTCTTCCCATCCTCAAGCCGCGTCCGGCCGCGGGGACAATTGCACATGTTGTCGACATACGAAATCCGTGGAGAAAAAGAGGAATTTGGAGCAGCCCATAAGCCGGGTTCTGTTCCCCTCGAACGCCCGCAGGCGACGAAAGGCAATGATCATTCCTCTAGTCCCGCCGTTGCCGGCGGGATCAAGCAACCTACCCGAGAGCCTCGGACGGGCAGCCCTCAAACGCTCTCCTATTCGGTCTTGCTCCGGGTGGGGCTTGCCTAGCTCCCGATGTCACCATCGGGACTGGTGAGCTCTTACCTCACCGTTTCACCCTTACCCTGCGCAATGCAGGGCGGTTTGCTTTCTGTGGCGCTATCCTCCCCGTCACCGGGACTGGGCGTTACCCAGCACCCTGCCCTGTGGAGCCCGGACTTTCCTCCGATCCCGTACGGAACCGGCGATCATTTGTTCTACTCCAAATTCCCAATTTTCCAGTTAATCATATATTCGTAATAATGGCAATTTCGTGCCGCCGTTCACGGGTCCAAATAACAGAGCCGGGGCGATATTGCAACACTGAAGCGCACCCGAAACCGTTTCGGCGGTTCTGTTCCCCGTTCGTGCAGACCGGCCGGGCGGGCTCAGTCCGGCAGGCCGAGCGCCCGTTGTGCATCCCGCGTCAGATTGTTCAGTGATGCCTCGAGCTCCAGGCGCAATTCCTCGAGACGTTCCGGGCTGACATCCCTCTGAACGATCAGCGGCGGGCCGAAAGCCGCCACGATGCGTGCAAAAGGCTTCGGAAGAACCGTGCGGTCCCAACTCCGGAACCGCCAGCAGGGTCTGGCCGCGATGCTCACGGGCAGGATAGGCGCTCCGGAGTACCGGGCGAGCAGGAGGATGCCTTTTTGAGCAATCCGTGGTGGTCCCTGCGAGCCGTCGGCGATGAATCCGCCGCCGTAGGATGACTGCAACGCATCGATGAGGCCCTTGAGGGCAGCACCGCCGCCCTTGCCGCGCGACCCCCGGAAACACCGCATTCCGAGACGCTCGGCCACTCGTGCCGCAAGCTCGCCATCCCTGCTTCGACTCGCCATGGTCACCACGTTCAGGTCCCTGTAGTGATAGACCACCGTGGGAAAGGCGAAGTGCCAGCAGGTGGCGATTCCCGGCCCCGGCAACCCCTTCACGAAATCTTCATGTTCCCGGCCGAGAGTGGTAATATGGCAGGTACGGTAAAGAAATCGCATCATCGCGGCTATGAGCGCAGGCAGGAAAGGCAGCTTCCCGACAACGTCGATGCGGGAACTCCCGCCTCTACCGGGCCGGTGTCGTTTATCACGGCTCATGAGATTCACCCTCGTCGATCCGAAAGGGAACGCTGCAATGCAGAAACGCAACATAGCATTGATCGGCTTCCGCGCAACAGGGAAAAGCACCGTCGGGAGGCTCCTGGCCGGTGAGTTGGGCTTCACCTTCATCGACATGGACCGGCACCTGACCGGAACCTTCGGTCGCGACATCCAATGCTGGGTACGTACCCATGGCTGGAAATCATTCCGGGAAGAAGAATCCCGGCTTCTCAAGGCTCTTGCCGGCGGCGCCGACCTCGTGGTGGCCACGGGCGGTGGGATTATCCTGGACCCGGCCAATTGCGATATCCTCCGGGCGCACTTTGTCGTCGTCTGGCTGACGGCCTCCAGGGAAGCCATTCTCGAACGTCTCGCAAGGGACCCCAATACCATCCATGACCGTCCCCCCCTGACCGATCTGTCCCCTGCCCTGGAGGTGGAACGGCTCCTCGAGGAACGATCCCCTCTCTACGCCCGGACGGCGGACCTCACCCTTTCCACTGAGCTCCTGGCGCCGTTGGAGGTGGTGTCCGCCATCGCAAAATACGTTTCTACCTGATTTTCCACAAAAGATACCCCCTCTCCCCGCTCGCTTCCCCAACCTGTTTCAATGCCTCCTCAAGCGCCCGACAGACCCGGCCCCCTCTTTGCCATTCCCGCCCACAAGCGGAAGCCGCAAATCCTCAATGGATTGCGAAGCCTTCGCGGTCATTCCCTAAAACCGCCATAGCTCATCGATTCGCGACAACAGACAAAAGTCATCTGCATCAATCCAGTCAAGATCGGATCCCGGAAAGACGCCATGGAAACCAATCGATTCCGGCACTTCATCGACATTCGCTCACAAATCGGAATGAATCTCCAAATTAGCATGTAAAATGAAACCATGATGTGGCATGACATTTTCTCGAAATCGCCATCATGCGTGACCCCGTGATGAAGCCCGGACATCGTCAGATTCATTTTAGCCAGTCTGAATTCCGGCCAGGCTCTATGGAGCCAGTATTTCACCTGGATGCCGACACTATCTATTTTAAGAATCAGGCATTCCATTGTTTTCTCGATTTACTCAAATATCTCCCAATTTTGAATCCAATGTGAAGTGAGAGAATCGTTACCATCATGCCGGTGCCATGCTGGTGTTCCTCGGCTGTTTTGGCTCTATTGCCACATTTTTTCGATGAGACCTGGAGCTTTTTTTTGAGCGTAAAGATTAAAAATTTTTAAGTTTAGAGTATGAAAAGTTTTCCGATTGATAAGCAGATACGTATATCTCTATAATCCATAACTCACAAACCGAAGGGGTTGAAGAATCATGTGCAAGAAAATCGCAGTAATAGGCTTGATGATCATCTGTGTCTCACTGGTGGCGCCTCTGTCCTATGCGCAGGAATTGAAGATAGGGGTTTTGGCCAACCGTGGGGCAGCCAGAGCGCTACGCGAATGGAACGCCACGGCCGAATACCTTACAGCCGCCATCGGCAAGCCTTTCGCCATTATGCCCTTGACATACGAGCAACTTCCCGAATGGACCAAAGACAAGAAAATCGATTTCGTCTGCGGCAACCCGGCGATGTTCGCCGAGATGAACAGGCTGTACGGCGTGCAGGCAATCGCGACGATCATCAATCAATACAAGGGCAACCAGATGGACCAGATGGCCGGAACGATTCTGGTCAGGCGGGACAGTCCCATCATGAGCGTGCAGGACATGAAGGGCAAGGAATTCGGCACCGCCGCGAAAAATGCCTTCGGCGGCTGGCTGATGACCGAGCGCGTGCTGGTGGAAGCCGGCATGAACCCGCGTCAGGATGTGGTCCTCCGTGAACTGCACACGCACGACAATGTCATTTATGCCATCATGAACAAAGCCGTTGCCGCCGGGTCGGTTCGCTCCGGATCGCTTGAAAAGATGCTCGATGAAGGAAAGGTCAAGCCGGAGGATTTCAGGGTCATCAATCAGCGCAATGACGGTTTTCCTTTGCTGCATTCCACCAGGCTCTACCCCGAATACCCGATGGGGGCCTGCGCGCATGTTCCGACTGCCCTGAGGGAACAGGTGACAAAAGCGCTGATCGCCATAGGGCCGAACGACCCCGCGGCCAGGAACGCGAAGATCGTGGGCTGGAAGGCCGCACTGGACTATACACCGGTGGTCGAATGTCTCACCGTCGTCAAGTTTGGTGCCTTTGGCCGGTGAGACCGGGCACGGGCAAACCGAGTCGCCGATTATCGCGGCCGGCCGCCCTGCTGTTTGAACTTGATGCGAGCGATCGGTTCCGCCGTGACCTCTTCCGACCTTGAGGGAGCGAACGGCGAGAGGGCTGTTCTCGGCGGCCGTATCGCTCGACCCGGGTTGGATTCTTCGGACGATGCTCGATTTCGTCGGGGGGATGAACCTGTCCTGCCTCGTCGTGCGGATCTTCATTCTCTTACTGATGCTCATGGCCAACTCGACGCAGTATTCCGTCTCGGGATGAAGGCGAGGAACCGCGGGTGTGCCCCCTTCCGGTGCGCGGCGCTCGAGCGACTGTCCCGTCGGCGCATTGTCGGTGGAGCCGATCTGTTGCCGTTGGGGTTTCGAGTGTGCGCGAATCGTCGTTCCCGTTTGCCGAAGATGAGTTTGAACGGGATCGAGGGGCTCCCGTGGGGAAGTCTTTCGGGAATTTCAAATCCGGCGGGGTTCGGACGGCGAATCCCCGAAACACTGCGACGACCGGGCCGCCGCGTTCCGGGCGAATCCGATCCCCGGTCTGGTGCCGGAGCGCTTGAGGACGTTTGCCGATGGGCGTTTGCACGCTGTTTCACCGTGGACGCGTGAACGGTGAGAATGCGAAGGGATTTTCAAGAGTCAATATTAAATTTCTTTAAGTTCGGCCGATCTGCGGCCGATAAACGCTGTAGAGCCGTCGGTCCCTGCGGCTCAGTCAGTGCCGGGAAGGTTATCGGTGATGAACGACGAAGTTCAAATGCCGGCACCGACGATCGCTTGTGTTTGACTGCTTCAGTGAAGAGACGAAGCAGGTCGGGCCCTGATGGTCACGGCGCCAACGGATGCTGCGGCTCGGAACGGCCGGACGGCCGTCTGGGAGGAAGTCATGTATCGCGCTCCGGTGGTCGCGTGCCTGGACACAGTGAGATACGGGGCCTTTGCCGACCGGGCCGGTACGGCCTTGAGGCAAATAAGGGATTGCAGGTCCGGGGTGGGGCGATATGCCCGCAGCTGCAATTTCATTGCGGGGAAATACGAAAACGTCAGTGCATGTCTTCGACCGAGATCGGATCAAGCTTCTAATGTCCATGCAGTCTGGATCGGATACGGGAGCGGGAACAAGCCAATGACCGCGCCCGGGAACGATTCGTATTCTTTGACCGCGATTGCGGACCCACGGCGAGACCGGGAAACCCCGGACGAACTTGCACGGAGGAGCGCAGTCGCAGGAGGGAAATCCTCGCCGCGCGCTCGGACCGGCTCGGCGGCGGTGCCGCTGTTTCTCGCGGACATTGCGGGAAAATGACGGGAACCGGGGGAGGGTTCCGATAGTGGGATCGTTATGGAGCGGAACGGAACATTTGCCGGGAATCCAGCAGATTCTCGCGGCGTTCTGGGAGCTGGCGAACAACGGTGTCCTGTTGCGATACACCGTGGCCAGCCTGTTCCGCGTCACCGTCGGGTTTTACCTGGCCGTGCTTCTGGCGGTACCGCTGGGGCTTCTGCTGGGGCGGCAGGCGTTGATCCACCAGTGCACAAACCCGGTCATCCAGTTCTTGCGGCCGATTTCTCCCCTGGCGTGGATCCCCTTTGCCATGCTCTGGTTCGGAATCGGGGACAAACCCGCGCTCTTCATCATTTTCATCGCCAGCTTCTTCCCCATGCTCATTTCCACGGTCAAAGCCGCCGCGTCGATTCACCCCATGTACTTCCAGGTTGCGGCGAACCTTCAATTCAGTGTTTGGGAATCGGTCTACTACGTGATCCTGCCGGCGTGTCTGCCGGGCATCGTGCTGGCTTTGAGAGTGACCCTGGGCGTTTCCTGGATGGTGGTGGTGGCGGCGGAGATGATCGCGGTGAAGAGCGGCCTCGGCTATCTCATCATCGATGCCCGCAACGCCCTTCGCCTGGACTACGTGGTTGTGGCCATGATCACCATTGGAGTGATCGGTTTGCTGCTCGACTACTTCATGACGAAGCTGGAGGGCATGGAAGCCGTGAGGTGGAGACTTGAGCAAAAGTAAAATCAAAATCGATCGCGTGACGGTTGAGTACGGGAACAACGTGAAGCGTTCATGGTTCGGGCTTCGCAAGACACAACCGTCTCCGTGCGAAGTCGGCGGGCGAGTTGTCCTGAAAGACATCAGCCTCGAGATCCAACACGGTGAGTTCGTCAGCATTCTCGGTCACTCGGGGTGCGGCAAGTCCACGCTGCTCAAGATCATCGCAGGCTTCTCCACGCCTTCCACGGGCAAGGTGTGGATCGACGGAGAGGAAGTCGTCGGACCTCGCCCGGACCATGTTTTCGTCTTCCAGGAAGGCGCGCTGTTTCCATGGCTCACCATCGGGGAAAACGTCGCCATGGCCCTGCGTTCGGTAAAAGACGCCCGGGAACGCCAAAGCAAGGCTCAGGAGTACCTGGCGCTGGTGGCCCTGGAAGGGGTCGAGAACTACTACCCTTACATGCTGTCCGGAGGAATGAAGCAACGGGCCGAGATCGCCCGGGCGCTCGCCGCCCAGCCCGATATCCTTCTGATGGACGAACCGTTCTCGGGACTCGATCATCTCACCCGTCTGCACCTGCGGGAAGAGATGCTCTACCTGCACATCATGCTGAAGGATACGACCATTCTGTTCGTGACGCATGACATCGACGAGGCGTTGCAGCTGAGCAACCGGTTGATCATTTTGAGCGAGCCGCCGGCGCAGGTGAAATGCGTCCGCTCGATCAAGGTGCCTCATCCGCGCAATCTGGCCTCCGAGGATCTGAGCGATCTCAGGGCCAACATCTATCATCATCTCGGGGTTCATACGGCCATATGATTTCGAATTTCCTGCAACAATTACCGGCTGCGCTGCGCATTGCCGTCATTGCCATCGGCTGGGTGATCCTCATCGGCGGCATGCACTTCTTCCTGAATGGAGAACGGCCCCCGGCAAACCACGTCCTCATGGGCTACATGCCGGTGATCACCAACCTGGCCGCTCCCGTGGTGGACTATGCGACCAGAGAGGCGAGTGTGCGCTTCGAGGCGCTCAAATTCGGCTCGTTTGCGGAAATGTCCGAGGCGTTCCGATCCGGGCATATCCAGGCGGCTTTCATTATCGCACCGCTGGCAGTGGCTCTGCATCAGCAGGGGGTGCCCCTGAAGGTCGTGTATATCGGCAACCGGCATGAAAGCACCCTGGTGCAGAGGAAAGACCTCCAGTGCCGTTCGCTCTCGGAAATGCGAGGGAAAACCGTGGCAGTCCCGATCCGGTATTCGGGTCATTTGCTCGCCGTCAAACGCTATTTGCGCGAGCAGGGCATGGACTCCGAGTGCATCCGCCTCGTGGAAATCCCTCCGCCCGATATGCCCGCCGCATTGTCGACCGGCGGCATTGACGGGTACTTCGTCGGGGAACCTTTCGCGAGCAAGGCGCTGGTGAGCGGGATAGCCACCCGACTGGTGGACGTGGAGGCAATCTGGCCGAAGTTCATTTGTAACCTCATGATCGTCCGGGATGACCTCGTCCGCGATCATCCCGATTGGGTACAGACCCTGGTTACGGCCTCGGTGCGGTCCGGATTCTGGGCAAGGGACCATATCGAGGATGCCGTTGCCCTGGCGGCCCGTTATTGGGGACAGGACCCGAAGGTTGTCTCGTACGCGTTTGAGCACCCTCCCGGCCGGATCCGCTTCGACCTGTATACTCCGGCGGTGGAGGAAATGGAGCAGGTGGCCGAGGAGATGCGGTCCGCCGGCCTGCTCGACGGGCGGCCCGATCTTTCGGCGATGGTGGAGAACCGGTTTGCCCGGGCGGTCAAGGTCGAAAAGGTCTCATCGGCGGACGAAGTTCTCGTGCAGTGAGTGCGGTCCGGGCAAACCATACCCGGAGCCCATGGCCCGCGTTTCCGCGGGTTGCTACCGAGCAAGGTTAACTCTCAACAGGCATGAAAAAACATGAACGTCCTGCTGCTGGATCCGCAACAAAAATACGCTGAACGACTCCGCGACCTGTCTTCGGTCGTCGAGGGCGCCAACGTGATCAGCGCTGACGAAATCCGCATCTGTCCTTCGGATTCCGCAAACATCGACATCATCGTGGCCGGCTACGACCGGGCCGATCCGAGAACGCTCGACGCGCTGCTCGAGTGGCGGTCGCACCCTCACACCTACCTCATTCCCTGTTGGATACTTGCCGACGCACGGTCCTTCGAGGTGGTCTGCCAGTGGCCCCGCCTGTCCGTGGACCGCTTCGATGAGCAACTCGATATACCGGCCTTCTGCAGTTGGCTGGAAACCGTTGCGGAATGGCAGCAAAACCGCATGCAACTCCCGGGGACCAATCGCTTCATTTCGCACAGTCCCCTGGAACTCACCACCTCCCTGGCCCTGCGAAAAGCCAGCGGAAAACTGTCCCTGTTCGACGAGGAGGGCGGCGAGGGCGCTTTCCTGTTGCGCGACGGCTATTTGACCGGATCGACGCTGAAACACCTCTCGGGAACGGAAGCCTTCCTCGAGTTCCTCACCTGGTCGAAGGGGAGCTATCTGTGGGAACCGCTGGACACGATCGAGTTCACCGACCAGAGCAGTCCGATCGAGTTCATGTTTCACGAAGCCCTGAAGTTGTTCCGCGAAGCCAACCTTCTCTATCATTTCGTTCCGGATTTGAATCGTTCTCTTACAAAAACGGAATCGGAATCGGCGCTTGACGATGGGGCCGTGTACTATTTCGCCGAACTGAAGGTGCTTTACAACCTCATTGACGGCAAGGCCACCGTTCGGCAGGTTGTCGAAGCCTCCCCGCTGTCCCAGCTTCGCACCCTGTGCTGTCTGTCGAAGTGGTTCTCGCTGGGCGACGTGGCAGTGGCACCCGAAGAAAGCCCGATCCCCAGGAGGGGCCTGCTCATCGTCGATGACTCCCACCTCATGTGCAAAGCGCTGCGGGATGTTTTCGCCAAGGATCCCCGCTTCGAGGTGCTCGGATTCGCCCACGACGGACTCCAGGCATTGGAGCTCATCGAACAGCTCAAACCCGACGTCTTGACGCTGGACATGCAAATGCCCCGCATGGATGGGCTGACCGCGCTCAAACACATCATGATCCGCAATCCCAGGCCGGTGGTCGTGGTCAGTGCCTTCACAAAGGAAACGTCCCTGCTGACTTACCAGTCCTTCAAGTACGGCGCCGTGGATGTCTTGACCAAGCCGTCGGGAGGCAATCCCGGTTCCAGGGAACATGAAAGCCGCCTCATCCGCGACCGGGTCGCCCAGGCTTCCTGCGTGCGCATCGAGGCGGCTCAGTACATTCGCAGCGGCGGACGGAGCAAGCCCGCTGAGAAAAACGGCGCACCCTCTTCGGAGGCGCACGACCGGGCAAAGCACGCGTCGAATGGGCTCGCGGTCATCCTGTGTGGCTCGGGAGGTTTTCCGTCTCTGCTGAAGATGCTTTTCTCCATCGAGAGAACCGATCGCCTTCCCACGCTGCTGGGTGGTATCGCGTTGTCCAAGAAGGCTGTGGAATCCATGGTGCCCAACATGGAGAAGGACTCCTCCATGAGGATGACGGAACTGACGCCGCCGGGCGGAATCCTGCTGCCGAACAGTTCCTACCTCTTCTCATGCGAAGACTCCTTTCACCTCGTCAGGGAGAACGACCAAACCATGGCCCGATGCGACCAGGAAAGCGCGGCCGAGCATCGGCCCTTCGATCGCCTGCTCTTCAGCCTCGGGGACGGTTTCGGGGAGCATGCCATGGCGGTTCTGCTCTCCGGTACGGGCCACGATGGAATTGAAGGCATGGAACATGTGCGAAGAGCGGGAGGAAAGACTTACGTGCTGTCACCCGAGGCATGTCTCGAACCCGACCTGCCCCGCAGGATTTTGCAGTACGGCTTTGCGCAGGAAGTGAAATCGGCATCGGAGCTGGCATCACTCCTGCTAAACGTGGGAAGCGAAAACGGCAAATGATGATCCGGTGTTGGTGTCTCGCAGGAAAAAGTTCCGAAACCCCGCGATGGCGTTGGAGCAGAGTTGAACCTGTACACGAGGAACAAGTGAAGATTGCGAATGGAAGCGGATACGGTTTGAACGCCCCGCGCACGTGGAAGATTTCCCCGGCCGCGGTCGGCGTTCGCTCATCAGCGGTGAACTTTTCAGTTTCGGGCCTGCATTGTCGGTCACGCCGATGTTCCATGAACACCCCCTCCCCCTTGATGCAAGAAAAGGGGTTGGGAAGAGAGGTTTTGCCGAGCACCCTGCCCTGTTTCTTGCACCAGGGGGGGAAGGAGTTGGACTCCTCGGCTGACAACGATCCGGTGTCGGCACCGAAATGCTTGAGACAGGGAGGAAAACGATGAGATTGCCTTCTCTTCTATCAAGGGTACCGCATACCCAGGAAGAAATGATCCAAACCAAACAGCTGGTCAGCTTTCGCATCGGCGAGGAGGAATTCGGGGTGGACATCCTGATGGTGCAGGAGATCATTCGACTGCCGACCATCACGCCCATACCCAACGCGCCTGAATCCATCCTTGGAATGATCAACCTGCGCGGCAAGATCATTCCCATCATCGATTTGAGGCAGAGGCTTCGAATCCGAGGGAACATGCCCACCGCAAACGACCGTAGAACCCGGATCCTGATCGTGGAAATGGCCGGTCACGTGACGGGCTTCATCGTAGATTCGGTGTCCGAGGTCATGAAGGTGGAAGTGAGTCAAATCGAACCCACTCCCCACCTGGTGGTCTCCAGCATCGACGCGGTCTACATCCAGGGGGTCATCAAGCTGCCCAACCGGCTCATCATTCTTCTGGATTTCCGCCAGATCCTGAAGCCCCAGGAGGAAAGGGAACTGGCCCTGCTCGACAAGAAGGTCATAGCGGGAGACCTTCCGGCCCCCGCTCAGGAATCGGATAGTGTGTAAACTCTTGCGAATAGAATATTGAGTGAAATCGAACACCCAGAGGGAGGTTTTTAGCCATGATCGGGAGAGATTTTTTCACACGGTCTTTGAGGAACAAGCTGGTGGGGACCATGTTGGCCGTCACCATCATACCAATTCTGGCTCTCAGTTACTTGAACTACAACTACATGGCGAAACAGATCGAAGAAGACATGGACGCCCGTCTGTCCGCCAACTCACGTCGTATCTCCCTGCAGTTCGACATGTCCATGAACGACAGAATCCTGGAAGCCGCATCCTGGGCGTCCGTCGACGTCATCCACACCGCGACGGAGATCGGCGGCGGGCAGGCCGGCGCCAACACTTTTCTCGAGAATGTCGTGAAGAGCTTCGGTACGTTCGACATGGTGAACATCCTGGATCGTTCCGGAACGTGCATCGCGTCCAGCATGCCCCAGGCGATCAAGATGAATTTCAACGATCAGAAGTGGTTCAAGGACGCCATGCAGGGCAAGGAACAGGTCTCCGATCCCGGCGTCGATGCGACCATCAAGCAATTGTTTCCGGCATCCAACGGCTGGACGATGATCATCGCTGAACCCGTCATCATCCAGAATGAAGTGCGCGGCGTACTGGCGGCATACATCAAGTGGGAAACGGTCAACAACGTCTTGCAGGCCATGCCGGTTTCGAACTCCGGTTATACCTACCTGGTCGACGCGACCGACCACATGCTGCTCGCTCACGGCCAAACCCGGGAACTCATGGGCTTGAAACTGAACGACCCCAAAATCAACGTCCCCATGGTTATCGCCGCCTACCAGGCCAAACCGGTCGGTTCCATCATTTATGAATTCACCAACCCTCAGACAAAAGTCACGGCTCACCGCGCGGTCGGTTTCGCGAGGTCGGAAGGATACGGACGATTCAAGAAGCCCTGGGTTGTGTGTACCGGTGCTGAATACTCCGAAATCTTCAAGGCCCTGCCGGAACAAAGAAACAGAAGCTTCATTTTTGCCACGGTATTCGGTCTGTTCGTCGCCTTCATCACCCTTTTCATGTCGGGCAGAATCACCAGGCCGATCCTGGAAGCCGCCAACACCATGGGCGCGGTAACCGCCAACCTGGATTTCACCCAGACCGTTAAAGTGAGGGGCCGCGACGAAATCGCCCGAATGGGTGAAACCTTCAACACCATGGTCGCCAAGCTGCGCGACACATTCGGCACCATCGTCCAGGGCAACCGGCAGGTGTCGTCGGCGGTGGAGCGCGTGAAGGAAATTTCCGGGCGGATCGTGACCAACGCGACGGAGCAGAGCCGCAGAGCTCAAGACGTGCTCAACCGCATTGAAACCATGGGACAGACCGCGAGCGAGGTTCAGTTGAACGCCAAGGAAAGCCAGCAATCCTACGGCGACACCGCGGTATCGATCACCCAGTTGACCACGAGTATCCAGGAAATCGCGAAGATGGCTCAGTCACAGGCGGCGCTGGTGGAGGAAGCCAGGGACATCGTCGGACTCATGGGTGAAACCGCTCAGCAGGTCGCAGGGCGCGCCAACCAGCAGCAGGCGTCCGCCGAGCAGACGGCCCTCGCCGCCCAGAACATGACCGCGTCCATCGGTGACGTCGCCAACAAAGCCTCCCAGGCCGACCGCCAGTCGGAAGTGTCCTACCAGGCAGCCGTTGAGGGCCGCAAGGCGGTTGAGCAGGTGGTGCTCGGTATGCAGAGTATTGCTGAAAGCTCCGAGCAGATCACGGAAATCATCGAGGTTATTTCGGACATTGCCGACCAGACCAACCTGCTCGCTCTGAACGCCGCCATCGAGGCCGCGCGCGCCGGAGAACACGGACGTGGTTTCGCGGTCGTTGCCGAGGAAGTGCGTAAGCTGGCTGAACGGACGGCGGAGTCCACCAAGGAGATTTCCGGTCTGATCAAGAACTCCGGGGAACGCGTCAAGGAAGGAGCGGAGCTGGCCGGATCGAGTCAGAAGGCGCTGGCCAACATCGTTGACGCCGTCGGTCAGACCACCGGTCTCATCAAGGAAATCGACCAGGCGACTTCGGAACAAAGAAAGAACATCTTGCAGGTTGCCGAGGCAATGGAGCGGCTGAGGGGTCTCGCCAACGAAATCTCGGGCCTCACATCTGAACAGGGCAAACGCCGCGAACGCGCCGGAAACATCATGCAGGACGTGTACCAGCTGTCTCAGAACGTTTCGACTTCCACCCAGGAACAGGTGCGAAGCGCCGACCAGGTGATGCAGGACGTTATGAACGCGAACAAACGCGCCGAAAACATCACCAACATGACCACGGCGCAGAGAGAACGCAGCCAGGCGCTGCAGCAGATCATGCAGGAAATGAGCAATACCGCCTTGACCAACGCCTCGGGAGCCAAGAACTCCCAGCAGTTCTCCGACCGCCTTGCGGAAGTTATGGCGGACTTCTCCATCTTGATCGCCCAGTTCAGAATCGAACAAAGCGGTGGCGACGGAGACGGGCGTCCCAAGTTGAGAACCGTTGCGCAACCGTCCGTCCAGGCGGTTTCCGACGAGTTGAACCTCAATTCCTGATCCCTGCATGGCATTGTATGCAACGACGGTCGTCGGGCGGCAGCCCGGCGGCCGTCCCCGGGTGCACCGTGAAATCCGGAGCCTAGAACGTGAGGATTTTACGTAGAAAGAGTCACACAAATGCCAAAACGTATTCTGGTTGTAGATGATTCGAACCTGATGAGGCATTGCATCGTTCAGTGCCTCTCGGACGCCGGCCATCAGGTCGTCGGTAAAGCCCGGGACGGGAACGAAGCCGTGGCACTGTACAAACAATTGCGTCCGGATGTGGTCACCATGGACGTCACCATGCGGGGCAAGGACGGCATCTCAGCCGCCAGGGATATCCTTGAGCTCAATCCGGAAGCATTAATCATTTTTTACACTCTACTCGATTCTCCGAATATGGAAGCTCAACTTCAAAACATCGCGATAATGAAAGTGATCAAAAAAGGGGATGAAGAGGAGCTTCTTCGTACTTTGGCAGCTTTGGATTAAAGGACTCCTGCTGCTGGGCGGTTTTCTTGTCCGGCGCGTGCGGGAGTTCACTGTAATCATGAATGATATGATGGTCGACTTGACCGTGGTTGAGTTTTGTGCGGCTTGTCGCATGCAACGGTTGCCATGGAAAAGGACAAATCGACCGGAGAATGAGGCTCATATGGCAGAATCCCAAGACTTCCTGCAGGAATATGTGGAAGAGGTCAAGGAGCATCTCCAGGAATTGGAGCATTCCCTTCTCGTTCTGGAAAAGGAAGGGACCAACAAGGAAGAAATCAATCAGATATTCCGGGCGGCCCATAGTATCAAAGGTGCTTCCGCATATATGGGGCTCGAGGGACTGGCCAACCTCACTCACCGACTTGAAAGCCTGATCAGTGAAATCCAGAGCCAGTCGCGACCTGTGCCGCCCGAAGGGATAACCGTCATGCTTTCCTGCGTCGACTTCGTCGCGAACGCGGTGAGACAGTTGCAGGAAACCGGCATGGAACCTGCCTTACCGGAGTCTCTGCTCGAAGACCTGCACGATGTGCTCTCCCTGAGGGAGGCGGAACCCGAGGTGCCGCAGCCCTTACCGGACGAGCCCGTTGGAGTTGTCCCGGAACCGGACGCATCGGCTGCGGTCAGTCCCATGGCAATGCGGGAAGAATTCGACCAGGTGAGGCTGGATATCGGCAGTGAGGATCTGGAAGCGGCTCTCGACGAGATGGACGGGCTCATAGAAAAACACCGGCAGTCCGGCCAATCCCTCGACGCAGAGGAAACGCTCCCATTGGAGGCAACCGAACCCGAAGGCGCTTTCGAACGGGCGGAGGACTCCCTCCGCAAAGAGGTGTCTTCCGAACCCGGTTTCGACGGGGCGGAGACTTTACCCGGAGCAACCGAACCCGAAGGCGCTTTCGAACGGGTGGAGGACTTCCCCCGGGAAACGGCGCCTTTCGAACCCGGCTTCGACGGGGCTGGGGCCTGCCCGCGGGAAGAGGAACAGCCCGTATGGTCACTTGATGAGATGGAAGAAATCCAGGAGGAGGACCAGGAACTTTACAAGATATTCCTCAAAGCGTTCTCCGAAGGACTGACCGAAATCGGCGGAATCCTGGAATCGTCCACCGGAGATTCTCTGCCGGAGGCCGACGCCGATGGCGTCCGAGACATCATCCGACGGCTCATCGCCTCTTGCCAGTACATGGACTACGAGAAGCTGGCCGCCGCGCTCTCGGAATGGGAGAACAGGATGAACAGGCTCGGCAAGGCCGCTCCCGCCTACCAGAGAGCGCCCGTGCAAGAGCTGTTCGAATCTCACCGCCGGCGTTTCCGGGACATACTGCCCGGTCTGAGGCAGCTGTCGGATGGGGATTCCGGGAAGGGAATACCTGAAGATACGGGAGCATCTCCCGAAGAAGATGAAGAACTCTTCTCCATTTTTTCGGATTCCTTTCGCGAGGCCTTCGCGGAACTGGCGAATCGAATCACCATTTCTCCCGAATCGATCCTGTCCGAGGACGAGCTCGAGGCATCCCGCAGCATCGTCAAACGGATGATCATGTCGTCCCAGTACATGGATTATCAGGACGTCGCCAACGCCCTGATCGAAATGGACGAATCCATCCTCAACACCTCGCGGCAGAACGGTGCGCACGGGGAGTTTCTTCTCGCTGCGCTCAACGATTACGGCGCACGGCTGCAGAAAATGATCCCCGGCCTGGAACTTCCGTTTCCGCTTCGTCCCGATGAATCGCCCCAGGCTCCCCGCGAGGGGATGAGCGAGGAGGACGGCGAGCTTCTCACCATCTTTCTCGATTCCTTTCGGGAGCTCTATTCCAAGCTCCACGTCCTGATCCCGGAGGCACCGGGGGAGTTCCTCTCCGCAGAGAACTTCGAGCAATGCCTCGAGCTCTTCAAACGGTTGAAATCCTCCTCACAGTATATGGACTATGAAGAGGTTTTGAATCTCGTCAATGAACTGGAAATCAACTTTCAACACTCGCACCTGTCCGGGCTGGGGGATGGCCAGACGTTGTCGGAGCTGCTGAACCGTTACGGGAAGCGGTTGGAGAATGCGCTTCCAGGTCTGGCGCAGCTTTCACCCACCGCGGAAGCGGTTCCTGAATCGGCGCCGGCCGGTGAATCGGTGACCGCCCTCGACACGGGGATCGACCAGATCGATTTGCTCATTACCCCGGACCAGGTGATGCCCGAGAACCTGTCGGCGGACGATATCTCACCCGAGGCTCCCGTACCCGACACCAAGCCTCCGGTGGTCCCGAGTGTCGCCGGAAAGGAAAAAGCGCCCAAACCGGACCTGCCTGCCAAGTCCACTGAGAAGAAACAGCAGAAAGGCCGTGTTGTAACGGTCGCTGAAGAAATAGCCCCGTCCTCGACTCTGCGCGTGGATGCGCTGAAAGTGGACCAGCTGCTCAACCAGGTTGGAGAACTGGTGGTGACGAGGTCCGAATTCATCCAGTTCTCCACTTCCTTCAGAGATATGCTCCGGGAGATCGTGGCCCAGGGGAAATTGACGAAACAGGAAGTAAGAAGACTCCGTGCGTTCAGTTTCAGGCTGAACGAGTCCACCATTTCGCTGGGCCGGGTGGCCAACGATCTCCAGGACTCGGTGATGCGCATCCGGATGCTCCCGATTTCGTTTCTCTTTCAGCGCTTTCCCAGGGTCGTGCGCGACCAGTCGCTCAAGCTCGGGAAAAAAGTGGAACTGATGGTCGAGGGCGGGGAGACGGAAATCGACAAGAGAGTTCTGGAACAGATGAATGATCCCATCGTGCAGTTCTTGCGCAATGCAATCGCTCACGGGATCGAGACCCCTGAAGAGCGCAAGCGCGCCTCCAAGCCCGAAACGGGGATGATCCGCCTCTCCGCCTTCCACCAGGGGGACTACGTGACCCTGCAGATTGAAGACGACGGGCGCGGCATCGACACCAAGAAGCTGAGGACTATCCTGGAGGAACGCAGAGAGCTCAGTACCCACGAATTGGAACGTCTCTCCGACCAGGAACTCATGTATGCCATATTCCTGCCCGGCGTCTCCACTCATGAAGGAGTGGACGAAACCGCCGGACGGGGTGTGGGGTTGGATGTGGTCAAAGAAAACGTGGAACGCATGAACGGAGCCATCGAGGTCGAGTCATATGCCGGTCTCGGGACTCGATTCACCATCAAGATCCCTCTCACCGTGGCCATCATCAGGGCCTTGCTGGTCAAGGGCGCTCAGCAGATTTTCACCATCCCTCTGAGCACCGTTTCCGAGATACTCCGTTACACCGAGGACGCAACTCACACCATCGAGGGGTTCGAAGTCATATCTTTGCGCGGCAAGACCATTCCCCTGGTCCATATTGGGAAGCTGCTCAAAATGTCGTCCATGGTGGACGAAAACGAGCACCGGTCCATCGTCATCGTGGCGACGAGCTTCCGGGAGGTGGGCCTGGTGGTGGACGGCCTGTTGGGTGAGCGTGAAGTGGTCATCAAGCCGCTCGAAGACGGCGTTCACAAATTCGATGGATTCTCGGGGGCAACGCTCCTGGGCGACGGGACGGTCTCCTTGATCCTCGATGTTTCGTCCCTGCTCAGGATCATGAAGGATGCCTTCCGGGATCCCAGAATGGTGAGGGCCGAGACCTTGCACTAAACCGGTTCGAATGGACGGCGATCCTGTCGCCCTTCATTCGAGGCGGAAAGGTTTTGTCAATATGCCGCGGAGTCCAACACTCCTCGGAACCACGAGATAGGATCATGCCGATGAAGGGAGCCGGTCCCGCAGGCCCGGCCCCCGGCAGGTTCTTCGGGTGAGCGAATCCGTCGTCCGAGCAGGCGGGCCGGCTCACCTAAGGGGAGCATGGATGTCGGGCGAAGAGCGCAAGCAGGGCCCAAAGCCCACACAGCAAACTGAAACCACCCCCCAGGGGTTCACCGGTACCGTAAGCCTTGAGCTTACCGACCTCATTCAGATGCTGTGCCTCTCTCGTTCCGATTTGATCATCCGCGTGAAGTCACATAACGGTAACGGCATCATCTACGTCAAAGAAGGGCAAGTCTATCACGCCCATACGGAATCACTCCAGGGCGAATCCGCTTTCTTCGAGATACTGAGATGGAAAGACGGACACTTTGAAATGATTCCTTTTCAGGAATCGGAAGTGAAATCCGTCAGCAAATCATGGGAGCACCTTCTCATCGAGGCCATGCGGCAGCGCGATGAGCTGCCCGGGACCGGAGGAGGTTCCGCCGGTTTCCCGGACGGCCCGGGAGGTGCGGCCCGCAAGGAAGACGACGACCTGGAATTTCGCATCGACAACATGTTCGATGAGCTCGAACAGGTTGCGAAGCAGGTGATGGAGGAGGAAGAGCGGGAAACGGCAACGAAAGCCCGGAGAGCGGCAGGAGACCCCGGAACGGCCCGGCCGCCGAAGGTCCTTATCGTGGACGACTCGCCTTTTTTTTCCAGGCAATTGAAGAAACTTCTCGAGGAGGAAGGGAGCATCGAGGTGGTGGGAACAGCGAAAAACGGCCGGGAATGCGTGGATTTTCTGGCGACGGAACCCGCTGTCGACCTCATCACCCTCGATGTCGAAATGCCCGTAATGCCCGGCGACACGGCGCTCAAGCACATCATGATCCGGCATCCCATACCCGTGCTTATTCTGAGCGCATTCGAGGCAGGCTCGCTGAACAAGGTGTTTGAGTTTCTGCAATTGGGAGCGGTGGACTTTGCTGCCAAGCCCCGTGTCAAGGAAGACCTGGCAGCGTACTCCAAAAAGCTCCGGGAACTGGTCAAGGGCACGGCGCGCGCACACGTTTCTCATTTCAGGCGCTGGAGAAGACGACAGGGGCCGGCCGTGCAGACGGAAGCGGGCATGACCTCAGACAGGCTATTGATTGTTCTGGGGGCCGAGGGGGCTTATATGGACTGGTTTCGGCTTCCTTTGTCCAGGCTCGCCCGGAATGGGGCGATCATCGGTCTGCAGAAGATATCCGACGCGTTGCTGGCCGAGTTTTGCAAACTGATCGACCGGGAAACCGGATCGGAGACTGTGCCCATCGTGGATTCGATGAATATCTCCGGGGGACGTTTCTATCTCGGCAATGCCTGCCGAAAGGCCGGTCTGGAGTACTTGCCGGAATCCATGTCGCTGAACGTGCAACTGGATCATCCGGGGGATGTCGACTGGCAGGAAGGAGTACTCTGCTGGTTGGATCAATTGGCCGTTCAGACATCCGGCCGGATGAGCGTGTATTTTCTGTCCGCCGCTCAGACATTGCCGCGGCAGGCGATCGAGAGGCTCCTGGAAAAGGGCCTCCGGTTGATATTGCCTCCTCGGGATACGGCTATCTGCACTGAAATGTTGGACGCCATTCAGTCCATTTCAAGTCATTTTCCGGAACAAGTCCTGTGGGCGACACAGGAGAATCTAATGGAGGTTTGGTAAAAATGAACGTATTTTCCGATCATACGCGCACTTCGCCTGTCAGGACTCTCGTCGTGGACGACGCTCCCCTGATGCGCAAGGTCATCCAGGAGATATTGGCCAAGAATCAGGACATCGAAGTGGTGGGCACGGCGGTCCACGGCCAGGACTGCCTGGACAAGATCCCGCAGCTCAAACCCGAAGTCGTGACGCTCGACATCGATATGCCGGTCATGAACGGTATCACGGCCGTCAAGAACATCATGGTCCGGCACCAAATCCCGATCGTGATTATCAGTTCCCTGGTCCAGGACGGCTATTTTGCTTTCGAAGCGTTACGGCTCGGGGTCATGGATTTTCTTCCCAAACCGTCCAAGGTCGTTAACACTGACTGGGCCAGCGAGGAGGAACTGGTCCGGATGCGCGTGCGCGCCGCCGCGGGGATGCAAGTGCACCGCATGCGAAGAGTGCGCAGGCACAAGAAATCCCCGGTTATCGCCGATCACCGTCAAACGGCTCCTTCCTCGATCGTCGCCATGGGCACGACATTGGCCGGTCCGAACACGATCATGCACATAGTGACCCAGTTGAATCCCGAGTTCAGTGGAGCAGTGGTGGCCCTGCAGGAGATTCACCCGCGAATATTGGTCCCTTTTTGCTCTTATTTCAATGAGATCAGTCCGCTCGAAGTGGTTCCGGTAACCGATTCGGTCCCGCTGTGCCAGGGGAGGGTATATCTCGGCTCCACCTTTCTGGGCCTGCGGATCGGCACATCCATCGAAAACCCCAACGAGCTCATGGTCTATGTACCGCCGAATCCCGAGTTCCCCATCGATCAGCTCTTCGAGAGCGCGGCGTTTCAGTACAAGCACGGTGCCTGTGCTGTGTTGCTGACCGGAGTGGGCGTCGACGGCACGGAAGGCATGCGCGCAATCAAGGAGCAAGGTGGTCTGACGATAGCTCAGGACCACGAATGCTGCGTTTATCCGAATCTTGTGGAAAATGCCCTCCAGCACAACGTGGTCGACGCGCTCATGACCAACAAAGGCATTGCCGGGCGCCTCGAATCGTGGCTTCAGGACAAGTTCTGAACCTTGTCCCGCCGTGTAATGGAACAATCCTCGAGAGCCGATAACTATTGAGGCGCTCAGACCCTGATTTAGGTGTTGCAAATATGTGGGGAATGAAGCAGGTTAGTGCTGACCACGGTGAATCGACACCGGATGTCAGGCCCTTGACGCGCTCCGGATAGCGAGCTCGGTTGTCAAGCGGCGGATGGAATCTATTGTGTGGCTTCGTGAGAAGAGATACCTGAGCCCTCTGATGCATTGGCATCCTCACAGTATCTCAGTGCCGGCGCGGTGTTTTCGACTAGGGGGCAGACCATGAACCTTGTTCTTTCCGGGGAGTCCATTTCCAAGATCGAGGAGATCCTGGAAAAGGAGCTTCTGAAAAACGGCGTCAAACACGCTTTCATTGTCGATGCTTCGGGAAACTTGATCACTGAACAGGGGGAGCTGGGAATGGAGGATCTTTTGCCCCTCGCCGCCCTGGCCGCAGCAAATTTCGGAGCCACCGAAAGGATGGCGAACATCATCGGTGAAAGGGATTTTACCCTATTGTTTCATAAGGGAAGAGAGTGTAATATCCACTTCTGCCGCATGAACCTGGACTTCATCCTTGTCACCATTTTCAACAATGATGTACCGGTGGGTTTGATCCGGCTCGGATCGAGCAGAGCGACCGAAAAAATGCTGCCCATGCTGACAGCCTAGAGGGAAACCCATGGCCTTCATCGACATGAAGCGAAAAGAGATCCAGTCAAAGCTCGTCTATTATGGTCCCGGCCGTGGCGGAAAGACAACCAACGTTTTGCATCTCTTCCGGACCATGTCCAAGCAGGTCTGCGGAAAGATGGTCACCATCGACACGCGTGGAGACAGGACTCTCTTCTTCGATTTCCTGCCGCTCTCGGTAGGCAAAATCATGGACCTGACCATTCGCATTCAGGTTTATACCGTGCCGGGACAGATCGTATATAGCGACACGCGCAAGCTCGTGCTCCGAGGCGTCGACGGCGTGGTTTTCGTGGCCGACGCGCTGAAGATTCAACAACAGCAGAACATCGAAAGCATCCGCGACCTCGCCGAGAACCTGAAGGGCGAGAAGCTTGACATACATTCTCTCCCCCTGGTGCTGCAATACAACAAGTTCGACTTGGCCGGAACGAGCATTCCCACCCTCTCCGTCGAGGAACTCGAATACGATCTGAACCGGGACCTGGGCGTGCCCTACTTCAAAGCCAGCGCCATCAAGGGAGTCGGTGTCTACGAGACGTTGAGGGAAGTCAGCAAAAGGATGATCAGAAACATCACGCAGAAGTTGCGTGAGGGACAGTACTGACGCCCGCCTCGGCCATTGCGTTTCACCGCATTCCCCTTTCCCCCGCACGATTGTTCCCCGAGCCGGTCTTCGACCGAGCGATACAGCCTCCCGCAAGAGGGGCGGCGAGCCTCTTCCGAGAACCTCACGCCCGCGCGTCGTGCCGGCCTGCGTTCAAGACCGTGACCATTGGGCGGGAGGGCATAAAGCCCTCCCCTTGTAGGTTGGCTATGACGACAGGGGAAAGGGTATTGGGACCGTGGGCTGCGCTGCCGTGCATCCCACCCTGCGCGACTCATACGAAGTTGCGTGCAAGATGGATCTTTCAAGCACAAAAGAGCGGGGGAATGATTCCCCCGCACCCCCCAAGTTTCGGCCACACGCGCAAGCGCGTGAGGCCGAGCGCTCGGCGCTGGCGGCGACTGGCCGAAGGCCGCCGCAGAGCCACACGGAGCCGCGAAGCGGCGAGGGGGTGGGGGGGATACGTCCCCCACGCTTTTAGAGTATCATTTTGAACGCAATTGCCCATGGCGCCTGCGCCACCACAAGGCATGAAAAGCAGACTCACACGGGAGTCTATTTTCTAGGTAAATCCGTATCAAGAGTTGACAAAGAACACCGTTGCACCGTCTGACGGGCACATCGGTCCGCAGGGGCCGGATTTATCCCCCCCCGCGCACCTCCCGGCGGGCAGGTGTTGTGTCATTTTGAACGCACCTCGGCATTAGAAGGTGACCACTTTATATTCGGGGCTCGTCATCATCTTGACCAGAACCTGCGCACCGGAGATCTGCGCCCCTTTGATCAGTTCATCCGGTGAAATCAAGCGCTTGTCCGCACACGCCTTACAGACGTGAATGGGGCTCTTGTGCGCCACGAGTGAATCCAGCAGTTCCTTCATGCTTTCCCCGGTCGAGGACCGTATGCCTTCCGCCATCCCCAGCTGGGCCCAGTGAATGGCATCGTCGATCAGAAACACTTCGACGGGATTCCCTTGCTCCGCCGCAATGGAGGCAAACTGGAACGCGCGCGTGGCTCCGCCGGACTTCTCGAATCCCTTGCTGATGATGAAGAGCATGTTCTGCATGTTCGTTCCTCCCTGTTCTGAAACAGGCGGTTGCCGGCAGGCGCCGAACCGCCGTTCCCGTGTTGTGCCGGCGCGCAGCCGACCTTTTTCCCCGGCGGCAATCAATGCGATCCTCGACATCGCATGCATGCGGACAAGCGTCCTGCAAACGAAGGAATTCCGCACCACCCGCCCCCTAACATCCCGATGATACCAACGGAGCCAGGGCACCATCGATCGATCTGAATCACTCCAGCGGCTCCCTGTCCCGAGGCCGCCCGACTCCATGTCCTATGTTAATGCAGGAATCGGGTGATGCAATCCGCCCTCCCGCGGACCAAAGACTACAAGTCCATCACGGCGCCTGGTTCCGGAACGATCGCTTCGAGATCTTGCGCTTCTTGCACCAGGTTCAGAATGGCCTGCCATTTCGTTTTTCTTTCGTCCCTTTGAAAATGGACGAGTGCCAGCCGCCGGACACCGGCCTGTCGGGCGAACCCGATGCACTCCGACACCGTCCCGTGCCCCGGCGTGGGCTGGTCCAGGCGGAACGCTTCGTGTACCACCAGGGCGCAGCCTCTGGCCAGCTCCAGGGTATCCACGGACGGCAGGCCGTCTCCGCTGTAGAATATCGCCTCGCTTCCGTCGTTCACCCGCACGCTCAAGTTGCGCTGCCCATGACCCGATTCCGCAAAATCCCAGTCGAGCCCGGCAGCGTGCATCGCGTCGCCCGGAATTGCCGTATGGAACTCCAACGGATAGGTCAGCTTCGGGAGGAAATTTGGATAGGCGAGGTCCATGGAGCTCCGGATGAGCTGTTCGATGCCGGGCTGTCCGATGACCACGAGCGGCTTGGTGCGCCTCGTTTCCCAGAATCTCAGCAGCAAGGCGGGCGTCCCGAAAAAATGATCGCCGTGGAAATGAGAGATCCACAGCGCATCCAGATCGTCGGGATCTTCGGTTTGAAGCCAGTATCGGGGCGGAACGGTAAAACCGCAATCCAGCATCACGGAGCACCGTCGCCCCCCCGTTCCGGCCTCGATCCAGAGCGACGTGTTTGGCAATAATGCGTCACAGGCTTCCCCCACCCCGAGAAAGGTTGTCTTCATCGTGTCTTCCCTCTCGTTTCGTATCAGTTGGATACGTTCCTTTTTTCGGGGTTCCCGGGCAGTGTTCCCCACCGGCTTTCCCGCGAGAGCGCCGGGACGCAAAGGTGCCTGTCCCGGCACAAGAACGTCTTCAGCCTTGACCCGGCGGGCATCAGGCCCAGCCAACACAGCCGGCAAGAACGCCCGGTTTGTCCTCCGGACCCTCGCCGGAAACAGACTGCGCCACCCGATGGCACAGCCTTGCCGCTCATCGTTGCGGACCGCAGTCGCCGCGATCAACGCACAGGCCAATAGAGGTCCTGCCGCCGGCAAATTGCGGTTGGCGATCCCTTGCTGCACGGGCCTTTCCATTCCCTCGTTCGATCTTTCGTACCAGGAACGCCCAGGTGATCCATCCCAGCACCGCCATGGCAAGCATGAACAGCGAGTAAGAAATCCGCCAGTCCATTCCCTTCATCATCGCGCTGAATTCGGACATCCCGCCGATACTGGCGATGAGATTCAGCGGCAGGAAGACCACGTTGATCAGCGTCAGGTTTTTCAGCAGCACGTTCATGTTGTTGTTGACGACGTTCCCCCGGGCGTCCATCAGGCCGGACAAAATCGATGAATAGATCTCCGTTTGTTTGCGGCACTGGTCGTGTTCGATAATGATGTCGTCCATCGTCTCCTGTTCTTCCTCGGAGAAGCCGATCCGGTTCGCATTGGCTCGAAGCCTTTTCAGCACGACCGCATTCGATTCAAGCGCACTCAGATAATAAATAAGGCTTTCACTCAGACCGAACATCTGGAGCAGATACCGGTTTTCCATGGAAAGGCTCAGCTTCCTTTCCAACTCACCCGTCAGTTGCTTGATCACTTTCAGATGATCTAAGTAATGCCGGGTTGTGTGCAGCAAGAATCGGAGGAGCATATTGTTAAGAGAGGCCACATCGCGGAATTCTTTCCCGGCAGTAAACAAAGGCGCTTCTTCGTTAACGATCACGGTCATTCGATCCGGTTGAAGAAATACCCCCACCGATGACACTTCGAACTTCAACATCTCCTCAAACGAGGCTCGGTTCGGGCGTTTCCAGATAATAAAAATGCCTTCCGGGTTGAATTCGACGCGCGAAATCTCGTCCGGATCGAGAGCTGATTCCAAGTCATGCGCATCGAACTGCAGTATCTTGAGCAGTTCCTCTTTCTCCGCTACGCCCGGCGCGGCGTAGATCAGGATATTCGCCGCAGCCGAATCGCTCTGAACAAGCCCCCCCTGGCAAATCTCAAATTGATTCTTCATTTTTTCTTACCTCCCGCTCGGATAAGACATGTGCAACCGTCCAAACAGGATACACCTCGCTTGTGGAACGGTTACCAAGTTCAAAACCTGGGAGGGAAAAGGGATGGGCTCTGCTGGATTATTTCCGGGAAGAAGCCGGAACGCCCCGTACCCTCCGCTTTCACCACTGACGGGTTGTGGAAGAAGCGGTCGGGTGAGGCGATAAGAAAGGAACAACTCGGATTATCGTATCACGGACGCGACTTCCACGTGCCAGTGCGTGAATCGCCCTTACTGGGGGGCTGGTCTTCGGTATCTTTCTCTTTCATGGTCCTTGTCTCCAAAAAGGTTACCTGATCGGCCGGGGAGAAGGAGAAAATAACAAAAGCCCTTTCCCTCAGCCTTCGAGCAGAGAAAGGGCTAAACCGCTTCAGGTTGAAGCCCGTCGAAAAGGCGTCAAACCAAACCCGATTCCCCCACTCGTTCAAGCTTCAGCACCGTGCACCGTAAGAGACGCTCATCGCCTCAGCCGCCTTAGGCAAACCCTTAATCCGGGAGTGCCTGTTCTACCCTGTTGCGCAGTATCTTTGGATACTCCTGGGCAGCGGCATGTGTGTGACACGGGAGCCTCACCTACCTGAGGATCGATTTTCAATGCTTTCATCAGAGCACCCGGCAAGGCACTCTCATCAGCCGGTTACGTAAACCCATAATGCGCCCGTGTCAATCGAAAATCCATCGAAAATCGGTGGAATTACCGCCCACCGAGAAAGCGCGTTGGCGGTTGAGGCCGGGCGAGTGACATCAGAAACAAGGGCGCCACAACATCGGGCGACAAGCGCCGGCCTGAAACCCCCGGCTCCGGGCGTCTCCCGGGACTGGAGCCCCTCCGGAGGGCCAGGACCGATCCCGCAGGAATTGCACTTGCGCATCTTGATGAGAATGTTGTACAATTTCAAATGGTTCAAGGGTTTGACAAAACTTTCCCGGGGAAAACCCGACTGAGAGACGCGCCTCGGCATCTTCACCCGATCGATCGGACGCATCGTTCAGGATTGATGCCTGCCGTCTTTCAATGCCCTTGGGGCCGTTTGTTGTCTTCCACGCCACGGCATGAATGGAGAAACAGATGCCCACCTCTATCGGGCGGAGACAATTCCTTTCGACAATGAGTTCCCTGCTCGCCTTGGTCGGACTGCCCTTCACAGGACCTCCGGGCGCAAGGGCAGCCGATGTCCCACTGCTTCAGATTCTTCGCGACAGGTATCCGAGGGTGTTTGCCTTCCGTCAGGCGGAAGTGCTCGCGAACCTCAGGGATTACTCGAATTGGGACACTGCGTTACGCCCCCTGGCGGGCGTCGTCGGCAAGCTGATCCCCGAGGAACGGACGGATACCGTTACGGAGAGAAATATCAGGTATTTCAAACAGTTCAAGAAGCGTTACCCCCACAAGTTCACACTGCTCCACCTGAACGGCCGCTCCCGGCTTCCCACCTTCGAGACGGAGGGCTGGTACGCGGGCTGGTGGCTTTACCAGGCCGGGACTCTGACGGTCGAATCGTTGACCAGGTCTGCCACTCGCATTTGCGTTTCCGATATCGGACGGTTTGAGCTGGAAGCCGACGGATTCGGGAACCTGTGGGAAGATCTTATCATAACAGCCCGAAAACCCAATGGAAAACCCAATTTTGCCATCGTCGAGCACATTCGCCTCGTACGCATCGACACTACCGCCTCCGCGCTCATTGTCAGACGGGGCCAGTACGGATCGATTGCCCGGGCGTGGCCGGCCGGCAGCTACATTGCGGCGCACGCCACGGAGGGTCCTTACTTTCCCGGGGGACAAAAGCTTTGGTGTTACAACCTCTCGACAATATCGCCACGGGATTCCGCGGGACGCCATGTCATCGACGCAATGATCGACGGGCTGCAGCCACGTTTTGCATCCGGCGGGACTCTCGACTTCCTCGATGGCATGGAGTTGGACGTGTTCAGCCTCGGCGGCAGACGGACCGCCAAAATCGATGCCGACGGGGACGGGGTTGTGGACGGAGGGATGAGGAACGGCACAGATACGTATGTGCTCGGCCAAGTCGAGCTTACCGCCCGGTTGCGAACCATGCTGGGTCCGAACCGGTTCCTGCTGACGGACGGGGGACTGGCTCAGCGGGCGAACACCGCGGATGTGAACGGCGTCGAGCTCGAAGGGGTTCCATCGACGGCCGATTTCGACATCTACAAGTGGTCGCAGGCACTGTCGATTTTGAGGTTCTTTCAAAACCACGGACGCTCTCCTGTTCTTTCCTACGGCATGTACAAATTCACTCCTCCGTTCGATCCCCCGACCAGGTTTTCAGCTTTCAGGCTGGCCATGGCCGCGGCTCTCTTCTCGGACTCCGCATTCACCTTTTACGACGAACCGGTCCCGGGGAGCACTCTGGGATTGAAGCCGGGTCCCGATGCCGGTAATTTCCCGGACGTTTTCACCATCTGGGATGAAGCGCGGGGGGGCAGTCTCGATACCTACGGATGGCTCGGACGGCCCCTACGTCCCGCCATCCATCTGGCGGAAAAGCAGCCCGATCTTTATGAAGGGGCCGGAGTTTCGATAACCGACGATTTCATTGCCGGTGTCAAAGGGGCGGCGGTGATTCAACGGGTCTCCACCTCGACCGGCGCTCACCTCTGCCTGCAGGCCAAGACCGCCGACCTGGAGGTCGAGTTGCCTCCCGTGTCCGTTCCCGGGCCTGACCTGGTGCTTGTGTTCGATGCATATGCCGAACCCCTCGGAGAATTTCCCGTAACCCTGCCGCGCATCGTGACGGTGACCGTCAAGATGTTGAACGGCTCCAAGCTCCCCATCCTCAAGGTGCCGGTCGACAGGAGCTGGAACCACCTTGTCCTCTCGTTTCGCCCCTTGCCCGCGGGTTCCTCGACGTTCTGCATTTCCGCCGAAGGCACGGAACGCCTCAGGCTTCGCCGGATAAAGGCTGTGGCGTTCCCCGACCTCATGTACCGGGAGTTCGAGGGCGGTGCGGTTTTCGCAAACCCTTCCGACGCGCCTGCAACTTTCGACCTGAGCGCGCTGTGTCCAAACGGGAGTTTCAGACGGCTGCCCGGCAGCCCCGATCAGGATCCCGCGACAAACGACGGGAACCCTCTCGGTTCGACGTTGACGCTCCCCGCACTCGACGCACTCGTGACCGTCCGTTCGTGAAGCCGACCGGACGCTCCCGCTTCCGACATCCCGCATGCATTCTTCTCTCACCCGGAAACCGGCCCGGCATGGGTCGGGCACGATGAGGCTCGACATCCTCGAACATTTCATTCGAGGCGGCGGCCAGGGCCGGGTCGGAGAACATTCCGGGAGGTCGTTCCCATGGTTGCGCCGGGGGTGAAGCACCTCGCGGTCCATGCTGGAGACATGCGCGGAGAGGGCCTTGAACGCATTGCGCGTCCCGTTTGTTGTGCGGTAGGGGTGGAAATGCTGCGGTTTCGGGTGTAGTTTCATATGACGCTGTCGAGTGCATGTTCAGGCCGCCGCGGGAGCCGGCCGGGGAACGTCCTGCGGCGAACAGGGCTATGGCCGCGGCAGGCGTCGAAATGCGCGGCCAGGGGAGCAGAGCACCGGCAGTCTCGTCCCGGCGCAAAGCCGTCCGCAAGGCCCCTGAACGCATGACACCGGCAGGTTCCGAAAGGAAAGGAAATGAGGTAACCACCCCTGACGCTTCACATCGAGACGCGGACCGGGACAACCCCTGACCGCCCTTCCCGATTCAGGAGGATTGAATGACGATCCACAATGGCTTCGAACTGTTGAAACAGCAGTACGTCCCCGAGATAAGCACGGAGATCAAGGTGTTGCAGCATGTCGGCACAGGCGCGCAGGTCCTGTCGCTGATCAACGAGGACGAGAACAAGGTCTTCGGGATTTCATTTCGCACGCCGCCCGAAGACTCAACCGGCGTGGCCCATATCCTGGAACATTCCGTTCTTTGCGGGTCGCGCAAGTTTCCCGTGAAGGAGCCCTTCGTCGAGTTGCTCAAAGGATCTTTGAAGACTTTTCTCAATGCATTCACCTATCCCGACAAGACCTGCTACCCCGTGGCAAGCCAGAATGACAAGGACTTCTACAACCTCATCGACGTCTACCTGGACGCGGTCTTCCATCCGCTGATCACGCCCTATATCTTCCAGCAGGAGGGTTGGCATTATGAGCTCGAGTCCGAGGACTCCTCGCTTTCCTACAAGGGAGTGGTCTTCAATGAAATGAAAGGAGCCTATTCTTCGCCGGATAACCTTCTTGCGGAATACTCACAGCAGTCGCTCTTTCCGGAAAGCACCTACGGGTTGGATTCAGGCGGGAATCCGGAGAAGATACCCGATTTGACCTACGAGCGATTCAAGGCATTTCATGAAAGACACTATCACCCTTCCAACGCCTATATATACTTTTACGGCAATGACGACCCGGAGAAGCGTCTGCGCTTTTTGAGGACCTACCTGGACGATTTTTCGGCCGTCCCGGCGGATTCATCCGTGGGACTGCAGCCGTTTTTCGACACGCCCCGGCGCATCCGTCACGGCTTTGCATCCGGAACCGAGGCGGGTCATGGCCGGGGAGCCAAACCGCGCGGCATGATGACGCTCAACTGGCTGCTTCCGGAAACCTCGAATGCGACCTTGAATCTTTCCCTGCAGGTCTTGCGGCACATCCTGATCGGCATGCCGGGTTCGCCGCTGCGCAAGGCACTGATCGACTCGGGACTCGGCGACGACCTGGCCGGAACGGGACTCGAGAACGAGCTCCGGCAGGCATATTTCTCCACCGGGCTGAAGGGGATCGACACCGACCGGGCCGATCACGTCGAAAAGCTCATCCTGGACACCCTCGCCGGACTCGCCGGGGGCGGGATCGCCCCTGAATTCGTCGAAGCGGCTCTGAATACCGTCGAATTTCGGCTGCGCGAAAACAACGCAGGAGGTTACCCCCGCGGCCTGGTCCTCATGCTCCGCGCGCTTTCCACCTGGCTCTACGATGGTGACCCGGCAGCGCTGCTCGCATTCGAGGCCCCGCTGGAAGCCGTCAAGTCTTCGGCCGCCGCAGGGAAGCGGTATTTTGAAGGAATGATCGAGCGGCATTTTTTGCAGAATCCGCACCGCACCACCCTGATCCTGGAACCCGACCCAACCCGGGCGGATGCGGAGGAAGCCAGGGAACGCGAACGTCTTGCCGCAGTCCGTTCCACTTTGAGCGCGGAGCAACTGCGGACCATCGTCGAAAACACTCGCGAGTTGCGGCGCAGACAGGAAGCACCGGATTCGCCCGAAGCCCTTGCCGCCATTCCCACCCTGAAACGGGAGGACCTGGAAAGAACCAACAAGAAGATCCCCATGGAAGAAACGTTCCCGGACGGCTCGAGGCTGCTTTTTCACGATATCCACACCAACGGCATCTTCTACCTTGACACGGCATTCGACATCCACTCTCTGCCGCAGCACGCCCTGCCTTTCGCTCCGCTCTTCGGCCGGGCGCTCGTCGAAATCGGTACCGAAACGGAGGATTTCGTGTCCCTGTCCACGAGAATCAGCCGTCGGACCGGCGGTATCGGACCGGACCTGTTCACGTCGGCGGTGAGAAGCGACCCGCACGGCGCTGCACGGCTCATTCTTCGCGGCAAGAGCACGGTCCCCCGGGCCGGCGATCTCTTCTCCATATTGCGGGACGTTTTGCTCACGGTCAAACTCGACGATCGGGAACGGTTCCGGCAAATGGTGCTTGAAGAAAAGGCACGACAAGAGCAAAGGCTCATTCCCGGCGGGCATCAGATGGTGAATCTGCGCCTGCGCGCCCACTTCGGTGAGGCGGACTGGGCGGCCGAACAGACCTCCGGGATCAGTTACCTCACGTTCCTGCGCAAGCTGGTCTCCGACATCGACGAAAACTGGTCCGGCATTCTTGCAACGCTCGAAGAGCTCCGCCACGTTCTGATCAACCGGACCGGCATGATCTTCAACGTGACCGCGGATCGGTCCGACTGGAGCCGGGTCCGCGGCGATTTCGAACAATTCGTCCGGGAACTTCCGGCTCGGCCTCTCGGCAGGTGCGACTGGCATCCGAAGCACAACCCCGAGCTTGAAGGCTTGCTCATCCCCTCGCAGGTCAACTATGTCGGCAAGGGACTCGACCTCTACCGGCTGGGATACCGTTTCCACGGATCGGTCCAGGTGATCACCGCCTACCTCAGAAACTCCTGGTTGTGGGAGCAGGTTCGCGTGCAGGGAGGAGCCTACGGAGCAATGTGCCTGTTCGATCGGATTTCGGGGATACTCACCTTTGTGTCCTATCGTGATCCCAATCTCGATCGAACCCTGGAAGCCTTTGACCGCGCCGGGGATTTCCTGCGGACCGTCAATTTGAGTGAGGACGAGCTCACCAAGGCGATCATCGGCGCCATCGGCACCTTGGACACCTATCTGCTTCCGGACGCCCGGGGATACGTTTCCATGCTGCGGACCATTACCGGCGACATGGAAGAAGATCGCCAGAGAATGCGGGACGAAATCCTCGCGACCACCACCCGGGATTTCAGAGATTTCGCCGAAGTCCTGGATGCCGTCAGACATCATGGGATCGTCAAGGTGCTCGGGTCAAAAGCCGCTGTCGACGACTCTCCCATCGGCAGGAGCGGGACGATCGAGCTTGTGACGGTCCTGTAGACGATGGAACGGATTCTCCTCGTGCCGGCCTTGCCCGAGGATTGTATTGCCTTGAATCTCCGGGGAGCTCGCTCCGGTAGACCTTGAGCGTCCCTGATGCTGGAGGCGGCAGCGCATGGTCCCGCAACACAGGGCTCCGAGCGGACTGGTGGCCCACGTCCCCCTATGCGGGGAGCACGCAGCAAGGCGCGGGAATGCCTTGGGCCAAGTGGTTTTCTCGGAAAAGCGGAGGGAGGGGGGGATAGTTGCCGAACCCATGGCCGCACGATCATGTCTTGTTACATGACGATGAGCCCCCTCGGTGCTCCCGCACAGAGAACGGCCCCCGCGGACCATGATTTTTCCCGCAGCCGGATCGCCTTCGGAAGACATGGAAGGAGTGGATCTGTGATCTCATCCATGCCGGTCCGCACAGGACCGGGTTCGGATATCTCGCCTTGCCCGGAACCGCGGCGTGGGTGTTCGCTTCGAAAGCGCCGGAGGCCGCGGCCCGGGAAAGGATGAAGTGTCTCACATTGAAATCGGATCGACCTTGACGTCAAACCACATCGAACCTTTCGCGCCCGTGCTGTCCAGCGATTCCGGACCCGACCTGTTGTACTCGGAGATGATTCTGTACACACTGCCCTCGGAGAGACCGGTATGTTTGGCGATTTCGGAAACCGGACGCGGATCGATGATGGCATTGTAAATGACCAGCCACTTCTGCATCTTCATGAAGCCTGCGGTCATTTGCATTTTCATCCTGATCTGTTCTGCGGACAGGTGGTCCTTGATTCTCGAAGTCTCAACCATTTTCCCCTCCTTGCCGGACCCTTTTCGTCCGGTCACAAACGGCGCGAGAATACTTTCGTAATCCCCGGCACCATTTCACCTCCGACACCGGCAGCTAAACCGGCATATTGTCGATATTCATGGGTTCCTTTTACTCCATAAGAGTGCTGGAGATAAATACGGTGATCACCGTAAATAAATAGTTTTAGAAGGTATTTCGGTTGGGACGAACACTGTATGCAAATCCATGAGCCATGGGGGATGACAACGAACGGGATTTCGAAAGCGCGGCCGGACCGGCTCGTTCAACTCGTGATCCCCATGCCGCCTGCGGTCTCGGGCTTGCCGGAGAGGATCGTATCCACCAGGCCGGTAATTTCCTGGCTGGTGTTGTAAACTTTGCTGAAAAAGTAATCGGCGCCGCACTGCCTTGCGGCCTCACGGTACTCGGGCAGGTCATAACTGGAGAGGACGATAATGACCAGACCGGCATTCCCGGCCCGAATGCTTCGGGTGAGCTCCAACCCGTTCATTCCCGGGAGCTGTATATCCATGAAGACGATTTCCGGACTGAACGCATTCAGCTTCCGAAGAGCTTCTCCCCCCTCTTCGGCTTCCTCGATACTCATGAACGGGAACCGCGCCAATAGCGTCTCCCGCAACGACTGGCGGAAATTCGAGTTGTCTTCGACGATCAAAGCGTGGCACATGACGCTTTCTCCGTGCGCCGACACGTCGGGAAAGGTCCGTGTCGTAGATTCCTGATGGCCATGAAAAATGTTCGATGGTAGTCCCGGCCATTTTCCCGGATCGACTGTATGGGGTAAATGGGTTGGACACAGTATCTGTATCCGCGCAATACAGTATTTTACTGCAGTGGCACGGGAGGTCCCGTAGGAGGCCCATGTCAAAAAAGACTACACCTTTGGTGCCGTTTACTGTATGCTACAAAATCAATATGATAAGCAAATTTGCGTATCCGCAGTATGTTACGATGGTTCGGAGTTCCTGAGGGATCGTCACCGGTCGGCGCGAGCTGCCGCGCAGCCAATTCATTCGCCAGGACGGGGTAGAAAGCCATGGGAGACAAGAGACGAATCGTCATCGCCGAAGACCACACCATTCTGAGGGAGGGGCTCCGAATGCTTCTTTCCTCAAATCCGGATTTTGAAGTTGTGGGGGAGGCACAGGACGGTCTGGACGCCGTTCGACTGGCTGAGAGCCTGAAGCCGGATCTCATGCTGATGGATCTTTCCATGCCGCGCATGAACGGCATGGGAGCGATCCAGGAGATCAAGAAACAGTGCACGGCGACCAAAATACTGGTACTGACCGTCCACAAGTCGGAGGAATATATCCTGGCCACACTCAAGGCCGGAGCGGACGGTTACGTGCTCAAGGATGCCACTCACAGCGAGTTGATGCTTGCCATCGAATGCGTTTTTTCCGGAAAATCCTACCTCAGCCCGAGCATATCCGAAAAGGTCATCGAAGGTTATCTCGAGGGGCGCAAGACGATCAAATCCAGCACTTCCTGGGACACGCTCACTCAACGTGAAAAAGAGATCCTGAAGATGATCGCCGAGGGTTACAAGAACAAGGACATCGCGGACTACTTGTGTATCAGCGCCAAGACCGTCGAAAAGCACCGCGCCAATCTCATGAAAAAGCTCGATCTGCACAGCGCTTCCTCGTTGACTGCCTTCGCCATGGAAAAGGGCCTCATCACCAAATAATACCGGCTTGCCTGGAAAACGGATTCCGGGGATGAATCGGTTTGCATGCTTCGGGGTGTCGCCCGAGACGTGTGAATCACGCGGGAAATGGATTCCCGGGTGAACCTGCTTTCTTGCTTCGCGGGGATTGTCGCGGGTGCGATGGGCAAATGCGTTCAAAATGGCAACACCGGGCGTGAGGACATGAAGCCCTGCCCTGCAATTGCGCAGCTCATGGGAGCGGGTTTGTCCCCGGTGGTGTCACCTTCCGCCGATCCCTCGTTCCGTAATCCCGAAGGCAAACCGGTACAGCGGCCTTTCCATCGCGTATTCCCACATTTCCGTTGGCTGGCCGAGCCCGGCGTGTTTCCGCCGCCGGCCCGCCCCGGTCGGACCTTCACTCACTGCGACACGGCGGGAGTGCCGTGATGATTCCTATTGAAGGGCCGCCAGCGCGGCGCCGATTCGATCGAACCCCTCCTTCAGATCGTCCATCGACAATGCATAGGAGATGCGGATGCAACGATCCTCTCCGAAGGGGCTTCCGGGCACCACGGCGACGTGTGCTTTCTCCATGAGGTAGTCGGCAAGGTCGACCGAATTCGCAATGCTTGCGCCCCCCACCTTCCTGCCGAAGTAGGCGCTGAAATTGGGAAAGACATAGAAAGCGCCCGCGGGAGTCGGACACGTGACGCCGTGCAACTCGCCGATCCTCGCAAGCACGTATCGGGACCGCTCCTCGAAGGTCCGCACCATCTCGTCGATAAGACTCCGGTCGCCGTTGAGGGCGGCCAAACTGGCATATTGGGAGATGGAGGTCGGATTGCTTGTCGATTGCCCCTGGATCTTGGTGGCGGCGCGAATCACTTCTTCATTCCCGATCAGGTAGCCGATTCTCCACCCCGTCATGCAGTAGGTCTTGCTCACTCCGTTGATGATGAAACACCGGTCGATGATCCGTTCGTCCACCATGGCAAGGTTGGTCCACTCACGGCCTCCGAACAGGATCCGACAGTAAATGTCGTCACTGGCGATGAGCACACCGGAGTGCCGGGCGAGCACCTCTGCCAGTCCCTTCAGATCCGAAGCGGTGTAATGGGTCCCCGTCGGATTGCTCGGACTGTTGATGATAAAGAGCCGAGTGCGGGACGTGATGGCCTTCTCGAGTTGCTCCGGCTGCAATTTGAACGCGTTTTGCTCGGAACACGGGACCGTCACCGGAACCGCCCCTGCCAGTTCCACCATGTCAGGATAAGAAACCCAGTAAGGAGAGGGAATGATCACCTCGTCACCCGGATCCAGGACGGCCTGAAACAGGTTGTACAGAGCGTGCTTCCCACCGCAGGAAATCAACACGTTTTCACGTTTGTATGTAAGGCCGTAGCCGTTCTCGATATCCCGGCAAACGGCGTCTTTGAGCTCGTCGATGCCGCCCACGGCCGTATAGCGCGTCTGACCGTTGCGCATGCTTTCCACGGCTGCTTCCTGAATGTGCGAAGGGGTATCGAAATCGGGTTCGCCGACACCGAAGTTCACCACGTGAACACCACTCTGTTTCAGTGCCTTCGCCTTCGAATTGATGGTCAATGTGGCCGATGGTTTGATTCTTGATACTCTTTCGGCAAGCTTCATTGCCTTCCCCTTTTCTAAGAGTTGCAGGTCAGGTCTTCAGTGTAGTGCACGGCCGTCAGAAACAAACCATGCGCCGGAGCGGTCATCCCCGCGCGTTTGCGATCCCTGCTCGACAGGATGTCGAGGAACTCTTCGGGAGCCCGCACCCCTCTGCCCACCTCGACGATCGTTCCCACGAGATTTCGCACCATGTGCCTCAAAAAACCGTTTGCCTCGAATACGAGCCTCATTTCCCCATCTTCCAGGCAGTCCAGGTCGGCCCTTCGAATGGTCCGCTCCGTCGATTTCACCTTGGAGCCGGATGCCATGAAAGCCGCAAAATCATGCCGCCCCAGCAGGCTCCCGAGACATTCGCGCATGCGCTGCGGTTCCAGCGGCTGGGGAACGTGCCATGCATTTCGGCGCTGCAGCGCGGATCGTATGGGCCTGTTCAATATGTGGTACTCGTAGGTTTTTCCCGTGGCGGAAAAGCGTGCATGAAAGGACTCGGCCGCCTCCTCGGCGTGCAGCACGACGATGTCGGGCGGCAAGAGGCTGTTGATGCCGCGCAGAATCTCATCGGGCCTCAACCGGGTGCGGACGTGGAAGTTCACGACCTGGCCGCAGGCATGGACACCCGCGTCCGTCCGGCCCGATGCACGAACACCGACGGGCGATTGCAGCATGACCTCCAACCGGGATTCGAGCACCTCCTGGATGGTCAGCACCCCCAGCTGTCTTTGCCATCCGTGGTAGTGAGAACCATCGTATTCCAGGATGAGCTTGAAGTTTCTTCTTTCCGGGAGATCGTACTGGCTCATCGTCGTGACATCACGGGAATGCTTTCGGGTTGAGAGGGAAACCATCGGGGGCGTGCGCTTCTCCGCCCCTTCGGACGTCCCGGAATCCGCGGCATATCGAGGTGATCAGGGTTGCCACGGAGCATCCTGCAGTCCGCAGTCTTCCGGTAATCCGCACATGATGTTCATGTTGCAGATCGCCTGTCCCGAAGCACCGCGGGTCAGGTTGTCGATGACCGCGATCAGGACCGCGCGCCCTGTCCTCGAATCAAGCCGCCAGCCGATGTCGCAATAATTGCTGCCTCTCACCTGCAACGTCGTCGGCATTTCGGCGCGACACAAACGAACGAACCGGGCATTCCGGTAGTAGGACTCATAAGCCGCGCCGATGTCCTCCGGCGTCACTCCTTGAACCACGGTCGCGTACACGGTACTCAGAATCCCACGGCTCATGGGAACGAGATGAGGCGTGAACGTGACGACAAGCTTCTCTCCCGCAAGGCGGCTCAGTTCCTGCTCGATTTCGGGCGTATGCCGGTGTTCGCCGACTTTGTAGGCTTTGAATCCATCATTGACTTCACAGAAGTGAACGGTCAGGGAGACCCCGCGCCCCGCGCCGGACACGCCGGACTTGGAATCCGCAATCAACGTGCGGGGATCTGCCAGTTTACCGGCAACAAGGGGAGCTACCGCAAGAATGACGCTGGTGGGATAGCATCCCGGATTGCCGACCAGTCGAGCGTTCCGGATCTCCTCCCGGTGGAGCTCCGGCAGTCCGTACACCGCTTCCTTCAGCAGTTCCGGGGTCTTGTGCGGCTCATACCAGGCTTCGTACACGGTTGCGTCAAGAAACCGATAGTCGGCGCTCAGATCGACCACCTTCGCTCCTCCCTTGAGGAGATCCGGGATCATATCCATGGCCGCCCGGTGGGGCAGAGCGGTGAAAACCAGATCGGCCTCGGCCGCCAGTCGTTCGGGGTCCGGCTCCTCGAACACCAGGTCACAGTGCTTGCGCAGCGCCGGGTAGACTTTGTCGAGCCTCTGTCCCCGATGGACCCGCGAGGTGATCATCTTCAGTTCGGCATGGGGATGTCGATCGAGCAAACGCACAAGCTCGAATCCCGTGTAGCCGGATGCGCCGGCAATGGCAACCCGCAGCATAGCTTTCCTCTCGTACAATAAAATGTAGGGGGACACGCATCGTGCGCATCACCCCTATGATATGTTTGCGGCAAACCGGCGGCCGCAAAGTTGCAACGTCGCCTGGAGCAGCCTTCAGGATGGCGTGATGCCGGGGGTTTCCGGCAGTCTCCGTGATCCTGCCATGAACTGCAACGGGGAAGTCTCTCTACCGCTTGGAGTACTGGAATCTTGCCCGGGCGCTTCGACGGCCGTATTTTTTCCGCTCCTTGACCCTCGAATCCCGTGTGAGAAATCCAGCTCTCTTGAGTACCTCTCGAAACTCCGGATTAAACTCCAGAAGGGCCTTGGAGATTCCGTGACGGATCGCCCCCGCCTGGCCGGACCCGCCTCCGCCCAACACGTTCACGGTTACGTCCAGCTTGCCGAAGGTGCCCGTTAGAACCAGGGGCTGGTAAATGACCATTTTGCTGGTTTCGCGATCGATATACTCCTCGATCGTTCTCTTGTTGATGGTCACGGAGCCCGACCCCGGCTTGAGCCAGACCCGAGCGACCGCAGTCTTCCGTTTCCCCGTTGCGTAAAAACGCTGATCCGCCATCGCTGAACTCTCCTGCTATTCTTATTGTGCTACAAGGCGATCCTCGTCGGTTGCTGAGCTTCATGCGGATGCTCGGCGCCCTTGTAGACCTTGAGCTTCTTGATGAGCTTCCGGCCGAGCCGGTTCTTGGGAAGCATGCCCCACACCGCCAATCGCAGCAGCTTCTCCGGATTGCCGGCATTGAGCTTCCGCGCACTCTGCACTTTCACCCCACCCATGTAACCGCTGTGGCGATAGTACAGTTTCTGGTCCCATTTATTTCCGGTCAGCTGCACCTTGTCGGCGTTGATCACCACCACAAAGTCCCCGAGGTCCACGTGGGGAGTAAATGCGGGCAGGTGCTTTCCTCTCAGCCGCATGGCGATACGGCTGGCGAGTCTTCCCAGCACCTGGTTCTCGGCATCCACCAGGATCCATTTGCGCTGACTTGCTTCAAACTTCGCGCTGATTGTCTTCATTGACGGCTCTCCGCATCTAAAATAAGTCAAACCCGAAGCAGTGATGTATAAAAGATCGGGTTTCCAATGTCAAGAGCGTTCTTGCAGGCAGGACCGAACCGCGTCGCAATTTTCGGCGGGACCCGGGCGCCGTCCGCCAGTCGTCACGGCAGACCGGAGGGACTCTCTCCCGTCTTGTAGCCGAAACTGCCCACCAGGTTGCCCAGACCGAGCAGGTTGAGCGAAACAATCACCCGCTCGTCGTTGTCCTCCTTCTCAAAGGCCACGCCGAGGGCCCAGCATCCGCGCAGGTACTTTATCCCGTAGCCTTGCTTATAAATCGTGCCCTGGTCGAAGGAGTAATCATGGTACGTGTTCAAATAGAGGTTTGAAAACGTCTTGAACACGATTTCCGTGGTCAGCTCGTTGACGGGCATGTCCTCGCGGAACTGGTAGTCGAACCGCACCGCGTGGCCTTTCCCATCGTCCAGGGTCAGCAGGAAATCCTGATGGTAGCCGTTGGGTGAGTCCGAATAAAGATTGGCATCGTAGGACAGCGTGAGGTAGCGCTTCGGCATGAGGTCGATCCGCATTCCCACGGATGTGAACCCCTGCTCCTCGCCGAAATTGAAAAATGCTTCATCGGGCGGCGGGTCTTCGATGTTGAACAGCTGGTACAACTTCAACCGCGCGAATTCACGATAGCTTGTGACCGAATTCCCTTCGGAATCCTGCCGAACCTCCTTGGCCGTGAGGAACGTGGTGAACCCGTATCGCAAGGCGTTTCTCGCCTGATCCTGGTCCAGTCGATCGAACCGCGGGATGTCTCCCTGGATGGCCTCCGGGACGTACTCATACACGACCTCGGGCCTTATGGCGTGCTCCAGCGCCACATAGTCGCCGATCTTGATCGGATACACCCGATTCAGCCGCGTGCTCATGTCCATCCGCACATCGGTCAGGAACCTCCCCTGCAACTGGTTGAGAGAGCTGTCGCCCCCCCAGTCGACCCAGTACGAGGAGGCGCGCATCCCCACCGAAGGCTCGATGTCAATGTAGTTCTTGTAGTGCATCGGGTAGTGGACGCGCGGATACACGTCCAGGCGGTCCCCTTTGTAGCCTTCCCTGCGCCAGTAGTTGACCAGCGAGCTGTCGAACGTGTAATAGACCGGCAACCGCTCGATCCAGGACGGGATGACATTGAATGATACCGCGGGCAACCGTTCGAACGTGAATTCATCCCGGGAATCGTCGAGCTGTTCCCAATAGCGGATGTCCAGGCCAACAAGTGTCGACTCCGTCCTCTTGTCCAGGTACAAAGCGGATTCACGCGTCAAGGACGTTTTGTCGTCGAGTATGCCGCGTCCGAAGTAGTCGCGAAACACCTTGTTGGAATAGTCATAGGAGACCGATCCTTTCGTGAACTCCTGCAGAAAATTCCGGTCGCTTACGTAGTCGAGGTTCAAGCGCGCCTCGATTTCCCCCGGCAAATCGAAATTGTGCCTGGCCCTCACCCAGTAACGGTCCCGGGTCTGGAAAGGGTAGCCCTGGTCGAACAGGAAGTCCTTGTCGGCCTGGTCCCGCAAATAGTTGACCGCCCAGACCCCTTCGCCCCATGTCCGGTGATTGATGCGATACTCGGCGCCGGCCATGAAGCCGCGCTTCTCCATGTAACGGCCGAAAAGCGTCGCGTCCATGTCCCCCCGCATCGCCCAATAGAAAGGAATCTCAAAATCCGCTCCATCCAGCTTGGAGTATCCGGCCCAGGGCAGCAGGAACCCGGACTGTCTCCTCTGATCCACCGGAAGCGCGATATAGGGAGAGTAGAAGACGGGAAAATCCCTGATCCAGAAAGAGGTGTGGGTAGCCCAGGCAAAACCGTTCAAATCGACGTTCATTTCGTCGTACTTGATTTTCCAGTCCGAATTGGCCGGATCGCAGCTCGTCAGAAAGCCTTCCTTCATTTCGAACTGGTGGGGACCGATCTTGGTGATGTATTTCCCCTCCGCGTACAACTGATTCTCGGCGAAATAGATGAGACCGCCGTCCAGCCACCCCGTTTCCATGTCCAGGTTCCATAGAACGTATTCGCCCTTCAGCCAGTTCCTTCCGTACTGGAGAAATACATGTCCGCGCAGTTCCGCCTGCCTCTTTTCCATGTCCACGGTGGCCCAGTCGGCCTGGATGACACGTTCATGCGATGTGATCCGAACGCCGCCCTCCGCCGTGTAGACCTGCTTGGACTGGTCGTAGGCAATACTCCCGGCTTCGATTCTCCATGTCCCCTGGACGGTTCCCAGAAAGCTTTCGCGGCTGAATCCGAGGGTCGTGACGCTCTTTGACTCGGCAGCGCAGGGAACCGCGATCATGTGGAGAACCGAGGCAACCACGGTGAAGAGAACCGCACACATTGCGAGGTGTCTGGAATAGCTCATAGCTGCTCTTGATCAGGTTGGCTCGAATTTTTGGGTGCTCGTCGTCCCGGAAGCCTCACATCAACCCGGAACAGCGGTTCAGTCACTCACCTTTCGATGGGCTCTCCGAACAACTCCTTCACTTCACCCGCAAAATAGAGCGAACCCGTGATACAGATCAAATCGTCCGGCCCGGCGAACCGGCCCGCCTGTTGTATCGCCTCCGCCACATCGGGAATCACACAGTGATTTCCGGCATACGGCCCAGCCAATTGCCGCAGTCGATCCGCCTTCGCCGCTCGCGAATACCTGGGCTGGGTGAATATTGCCGTTTCGGCCAGGGGCAGCAGCCGTCGAAAGATGCCGGCAATGTCCTTGTCCTCCATGATGCCCATGACCAGGTGAAGCTTCTGGTAAGTGAAGCAATTTCTCAGAGCTTCCCTCAGGGATTCGGCTCCCTGGGGATTGTGGGCGCCATCCAGAAGAATGAGCGGTCTCCGGCCGAGGATCTCGAGTCGCGCCGGCCAGCGAACCGCTGAAAGGCCCAGTTCGACGGCACCGGAATCGATATAGAAATCCCCCTTCTCCTCGAGCACCTCGAGTACCGCAATGGCCAGGGCTGCATTGCGCACCTGATGCACCCCGGGCAGGCTGATCTCCAGGGAAGGCCAGTCCCATTTCAACCCCTGGTATCGGGCTGCCCCGCCGGGTCTTCTTCTCGCTTTGAATTCCTTGCCCAGCCGGTATAGAACGGCGCGCTTTCGCTGGCAGGTCGCCGTCAAGACACCGTGGACCAGGGGCTGCGTAACCCCGGTTACCACCGGCACCTCTTCCTTGATGATGCCGGCCTTCTCCCTGGCTATCGAGGACAGTGTACAGCCCAGATATTCCTGATGATCGAAAGTGACATTCGTGATCACCGAAACCCTGGGATGAATCACATTGGTGGCGTCCAGCCGTCCGCCCATCCCCGTCTCGATGACCGCCCATTCCACATTCTCTTCCGCAAACAACAGCAGTGCCATGGCCGTAACCACCTCGAAAAACGTCGGCGGTTCCCGGTCGTCGATCTGCTTTCTCACTTTTTCAAATATCGCAAGGATGCGATCGGTGCGCACCTCCCGCTCGTCGATGCGAAACCTCTCGGTAAAACGCACCAGGTGAGGCGAGGTGTACAAACCGACCCGCACCCCGTGCTTCCTCAACATGCTGGACAGCATGGCCGCGGTCGAGCCCTTGCCGTTCGTTCCCGCGATATGAATACAACGAAGACTGCGATGAGGATTCCCCAGCCGCATCAACAGGTTGTTCGTGGAGTTGAGCCCGAATTTGATGCCGTGTTTCTGCAATCCGAACAAATAGTCCACGGAGTCTTGGTACTCGGAAAGCGACATCTCAAGCATTCCTCGATCACCCCTCATCGGACGATATTATTGCTTCAGGCCTTTGCCGCCTCGTGATGAGAACTTTCGGATGTCATTTCGGCGAAAGCCGGAACCCGGGAGATCACGCTTTCCCCGGCCTTTGCGCCTGCCTTGGACGCCGATCCGGGGTTCGCCAGGATGATGACTCGCGCTGATGAGATTCTTCCAACGGCAACATTAATTACCCCCCAGGGCGACAGAAAATCGTCGCCGCGGAGGTTTTCATCTATTACCACATTTCCGCCACGTTCGAAATGATCATTATTTCCACCCCCTGATACCGATTTGCGCTCAAGCCCTCGGAACAGGAAATCAGGGAGCGGTGAGAAAGACGAGGGCAAGCACCACTGCGATCCGCGCATTTGGGGGGCAGGGCTTTGTACCCTCCCGTCCGATGTTGCCGGTTTGAACGCAATTGCCCGTGGCGCCGGCGTCACCACAAGGCATGAAAACAGACTCACCCGGGAGTCTGTTTTCTAGGTAACTCCTTTGCTCATGGCACCCTCGTCATCCGCGGCGGATGAAAACAGGTTCACCTGGAACCCCGTTTTCCGAGCAAGCCTATACGCAACGACCCGCGGTCGCGCGTTCCATCCGAGGCGGCGGGTCCCTGCGGGGAGACCGGAAACGTCCTGCGGCCCGGAACATCCGGTCCCCTTTCGTCTTTCGCCCCGCCGGTGGTTGAAATGATTTGAATTGTCCCGGGGCCTTTGCTAGATAGTATCATTGTCGCAAGCTTGTGCGCCGGGTCGAGATATCCCCGCATGCCGTGCGCCGGAGGAAACGAGTCCTGCCAATGCGCTTCCCTCGGGGGAGATACGGCATGTTCTCCGCGGGGAGAGGAAGGGGATCGCGTCTCTTCGGATGTGCACCGGACGATGTTCTTTCTCCATCCAACAACCGAGAGAAAAGGTGAGTGTCGTGGCGGGGAGCGGCGGTGGCCGTGGAACCGCGGAGCCATTCACCCGGGGGGACCTTCCCGGGGCGTGTCCATTTTCGGCCGGCACGCGCGTGATTCGGGAACACAGCCGGAAACCCCGGGATACCTTAGCTACCGCTCCAGAGGGATACCCATCATGACGATCAGCAACACGATCATCTCCATCATGACCGCCGATCTCAAGCCGAAAGACCTCAAGAAGCAGATGGCCCTCATCCATGAGCTCGGCAACTTTCTTTCAGCCTCCCTCAGCCTCAGGGAAATGCTGGAAGGAGCCATCTGGAAAGTCCTGGCTCATTTCGACCTCGACGCAGGCAGGATCTACCTGATGCATGAGAGCGGCCTCTACCTGGCCCTGGCCGCGGCCATCGGAACGGATCCCAGGGGCATGGAAAAAATCAACCGGAATGAAGGTTTCACCGGGAAAGCCGTCCGCAACAGGGCGTTTATCGCCCAGCACGTCTCCGAGCTCGAGGAAGAAGACCGGATGTCGCTGCTCATACGAAAGGGTTTCAAGGTCGTGATCTGCATCCCGCTCATCGTCATGGACAACATAACCGGCGTCATGAACCTGACGGCCAACAGGGATATCGAACTGGATCAGGAGGAGATCGATCTCCTTATCACCGTGGCAAACCACATCGCCATAGCCGCACACCACGCCAAGCTGCAGAAGGAAATCGAAAACAGGGAAAAGACCATCGATTTCCTGCGCACCCAGCTGCAGAATATTCCCAAGCCTTGAAGTGTCGTCGCCCCGACATGCAAGGAACGTCGCACTCATCCCGGCCGCGCGAGGCACGGGGCGACACCGCTCCCCGAGCTTTCACTCGAAACAGGTCCTCCCCGGCTGAAAGCGTTTCCAGGCCGGCCTCCCCCGTCCCGCAAGCACTCGGGCCTCGCATGGAAACTCAAGGCGGACAGCAGGGCCGGACCTGTCCCGCAACGCTCACTGCCAGGTTTCGCTCCTGAGTATCCGTTGCTTTTCGTCCACAATTTTCAACTCGTCATTGATCCTCTGGATGGCCCAGATGTTTTCCGCTTTTCCCGAAACCGATTTTTCGTCATTGCGGACGCTGAAAGAGGTGATGAACTTGGCAATTTTCACATCCTGCTGGTCGGTGACGATCAGCACCACGTTCCCGTCGATGGACGACTCGATCGTATCCCACCTTCGGAAGTAGTGCTCCTTGTCCTTCCGGACGAATTCCCTGCTCACCGTCCCTTTGGAATAGTAGTCGACCTTGTCCGCGTAACAGGGCAGCACCGCACTGATGTCCTTTTCCGCGACGGCATCCATGCAGCCCTCGATGAATTCGACGATTTCCTCTCTGCGAATGGAGGTTGCGCGGTCGACAACGGGAGGAACGGGCGGTCCCGCTCGGGAAGCGGCCCCGGGCGGCACCCCGGACGGTGCGGAAGGCGATTCCTCCACCTCATCCGGCGGAAGCCGGCGGCCGGTTGCGACAGCACCCTTCGGCTCCCCGCTCACGGGCGGCTCCGGGGTGAATTGTCTCCGGTCGTCGGTTCCATCCCCGTACTTCGATGTCTCGTCCCCCCGATCCGCCCGGGGAGGGTGTGCCGCAGGGTCGTTTTTCGAGGGAACGATATCCACCAACAGAGGATGCTTGTCCCTGGTCAAATCGGCGGTGGTGGAGAAGGTGATGCTCGCTTTCCTGCCCATGAGCTTTTGAGCGGCGGCGGCAAGCGCATCGTTCCTTTGCTTGCTCGTTTCCGGGTCGAAATAAAACACGATGTTGGGTACGTAGACCCCGTACTTGTCGACACGAATGACCGAGGCGTCCATCGTGCCCTGAGTCCGGGCGGGCTTGGCCTCCGCGGCATCCACGACGCGAACGCTGGCCAGGCACGACCCGAGCCAGCAAATAATACCTAAACCACCCATGCATATCAGCAGTCGCGGTTTCATGATCTTCCTTCCCGATCGCGGTGAGATTTATGCTTTTATCCAGTGTATCGTTTCAGCAGGAGGATTGAAAATCCCGGACAGTCGTCCCCCGGCTCAGTCGTTCAGAAGCGCCTCGACTTCCGGCAGTGTTCTCTCCTGCCAGTCTCTTTCAAACAGCCTGCGGAGGTGACGGGCGATGCTTCGATGCACTTCGGACCCGGACACATCCTTTCCCAGGATCCTGGATATGGAAGTCATTTCGACCCCTTTCAATCCGCAGGCGTCGATCAACCCGAAGTATCCGAGATTCGTGGTGCAGTTCAGCGCGATACCATGATAGGAAACCCACCGGCTGACCGCTATTCCGACGGAAGCGATCTTGTCGCCTCCGACCCACACGCCCCGGTTCTTGCCGTTGCGTCTCCCCTCGATCCCGAAGTCGCCGAGTACGCCGATGACAAGACTTTCGAGCGCCGACACGTAATCCGCAAGGCTCAGTCCGCTTTCACGCAGATGAAGGATGGGGTACACCACTGCCTGACCGGGACCGTGATAGGTGACGTCCCCGCCCCTTTCGACCTGGACGACGGGGATTCCCATTCTTTCCAGATCCTCCGGCGACGCTTTCAGGCAAAGCCTGTTTCCGCGCCGTCCCAGGGTAATGGTGTGAGGATGCTCCACGAGAAGTACCGTATCGGGCAACACATCGATGACCCTTCCCGCGTGAAGGCGCTTCTGGAGGTCCCGGGACCGGTTGTAATCAAGCATGCCGAGATTGAGGAGAAACGCTTTCCGAAGCATTTGACCCTCGAGGAAAAGACACCGTCGAATTCCCGCCTTCGACCGAATCGGCGGATGTTGCGGGCAAGATTCCCGGCGGCTTCCGGGCATTCCTTGCAGGGAAGAGCCTGAATTCATGAAACGGGCTGCGTCGGCCCGGCGTGGAGGTTCCCGTGTCCTTCCGGCTTTATGTGAAAGACCCCTGCTCTTTGAGTCTGATGGCGACGGGCAAGCCGATTTCCAACGACAACTCGTCGGAGAGCTTCTGAGAGAGCTTCTGCATTTCCTTGATCTCGTCGGAAAAGATGCTCTCGTTCACGCCCAGGGAAACCTCGAGGTATTCCATCATCTGCTGTTTCACAGCCATGAAACGGTAGAGAGGGGGTTCGAATCCCAGTTCACGTGTGAGAATGTGAAAGATTTGTTTGTGATAGACCTTCACGCCGCGGATCACCATCATGTCGTCGGAGCGATGGGGCAGCCATTCCACGCGTCGCAGAGTGCGTCCGCAGGGACAGGCGCCCTGCAGAAGCCGGACCCGGTCTCCGGTGCGGAACCGGATCAAGGGATAGGCGCGCGTGGTCAGGGTCGTAAGTACCAGTTCGCCTTCCTCGCCGGCCTTCACGAGTTCCCCGGTATCGGGATTGACGACTTCGATCAGGAAGTGGTCCTCACTGACATGGAGCCCGTTGCGCTCCTCGCACTCGAATCCCAGGGCCGGTCCCGGCACTTCGTTCAGTCCATGGTGCAGCCACGCGCGCACATGGAGCTGCTCCTCCAGATTGCCCCGGACGTTGTCTCCGGGAGCGTCACCCACGAGGATGAGCGTCTTGAGGGCGAGCTCATTGGGATTCAGGTTCGCCCGGAACAGGTGGTAGACCAGTTGCTCCGCCCCCGACGCGCTGGTGACGAGAACGGAAGTCTTGTAGTCCTTCAGGATCATCAACTGCTTTTCAGGGGGCAGTGTGGTCATCGGAATGACGCCGGCGCCCACGGATTCCGCCCCGTCCTTGTAGTCGCGGCCCCAGTTGGCAAGGCCCGGGTCGAGCTCGACCTGCAGAATGTCCGTGGAGGACACACCGGCGGCCGTCAATGCACGGGCCACCAGTTCCCTCCAAATCAGCAGATCCTTTTTCGTGTAGCCGCTCACCACCGGCAGAGGGCCATTGCCGCGCGCGGTGTGGATGCGCACGATATCGCGCAGGGGCACCGCAAAGAGGCCGTAGGGGTAATTCTCACTGAAATGGCACGGCTCGATGAACGGAATGCGGGACAGACCCTCAATGCTTTCCACTACGGAAGGCTCAACGCCATGCCGGGCAAAATGATTCCGGTAGAAGGGAACGTTGTAGGCTCGGTTGAGCGCGCTCTGCAGACGCTCCATCTGCTGCTGGAGTCGCTCGTCCGCATCGTAGCATTCATCCCTGCGATTCCAGATGGGCATGATCAGGCCCTCCCTTCGTAGAATTCACGATAGTCCTTGCCCAGGTAGGCGCGCTTGACGTCATGGTCCGTGAGCAGTTCCGAAGCATTGCCGTCGAGAATCACCTTCCCGTTCTCCAGAACGTAGCCTCGGTCCGCGATCTGCAACGCGGCGCGCGCGTTCTGCTCAACGAGCAGGACCGTCATTCCCTGCCCTTTGAGCTGGACGAGCACGTCGAGGATCAACCGCACCAGGAAGGGGGCCAGCCCCATGGAAGGCTCGTCGAGCAGCAGCAGACGGGGGCGTGCCATGAGCGCACGGCCGATGGCGAGCATCTGTTGTTCCCCGCCCGAAAGCATTCCCGCAGGCTGCTTCATCCTTTCTTTCAATACCGGGAACAACTCCAGCACGGTACCGAGGTCGCCCTCGATCTCCCGATGCTCCTTTTTCCGGTACCGGACATACGCACCCAGCTTCAGGTTGTCGATAACGCTGAGCGGCGGGAACAGCATCCTTCCTTCGGGAACGAGGCTGATTCCCATCTTGACGATGTCCGGCGGCTTCAACCCGCTCAGCGATTGTTTCTCGATCAGGATTTCGCCGTTCCACTGGGGATGCAAGCCGCAAATCGCGCTGAGCAGCGTGCTCTTGCCGGCCCCGTTCGCCCCAATGAGGGCAATGATTTCCCCCCGGCGCACGGAGAGGCTCACGCCGCTGACCGCGCGAATCCTTCCGTAAAAACACTTGAGGTTGCGAATACGCAGCATGGTTCTCACTTCCTGGAATACGCCGGGTTCCACGGCCGCATTCCCCGCACTAGTCGGCACCCAGGTAGGCGGAGATTACCGCTTCATTGGCCTGGACCTCCAGAGGCGTCCCTTCCGCCAGTTTACGGCCCTGGTGCAGCACCAGGATCCGGTCGGAAATCGACATGATCAGGGACATGTCGTGTTCCACGAGCAGCAGGGTGATGCCGCGCCCGCGGATCTGTTCGAGCAGTTCTCCGAGACGCTGGGTTTCCACGGCGTTCAGACCTGAAGCAGGCTCGTCCAGCAACAACAGGGCGGGTTCCACGGCCAGCGCCCGGGCAATCTCAAGAAAACGCTGCCAGCCGAAGGGAAGATCCGAGCTGCGATGGTCGGCCATATCTTCCAGCCCCACGAACCGCAACAGCTCCATCGCGTGTTCCCGCGCTTCCCGCTCCTCCCGACGCACGCCGGGAAGACGCGTGACGGCCCCCCAGAATCCGCAGCGCGTCTTCACATGGCGGCCGACCAGCACGTTTTCGAGTGCCGTCATGGAACCGAACAGCTCGACGTTCTGAAAAGTGCGCCCGATCCCGTAGCCCACCCGCTCGTGAACGCTCCGACCCGAAACCTTGCGGTCCCGAAACCGGATGGTGCCTTCATCGGGATCGTACGACCCGGTAATGATGTTGAAGAGCGTGGTCTTTCCCGCCCCGTTCGGCCCGATCACCGCGTGAATCGCTCCGGGCGAGACCTCGAATGAGAGGTTGTAGAGGGCCTGGATTCCGCCGAAGGATTTGGACAGCGATTCAACTGTTAACAGAGGCGGATTTTGAGGCTTTTCGAGTTCTTGCACCTTCATAGGCATCCATTATCCCACGGGTGAGCCCTTGCGGGAGAAAAATCATGATCACCATCAGGATGAGGCCGTAGACGATCATTTCAGAGTCGGCGAAGGCCTGCAGAAACTCAGGAAGAACCGTCAGCAGGGAGGCTCCGAGCAAAGAGCCCCAGATGCTCGCCATGCCGCCGATGACCACCATCGTCACGATGCGCACGGATACCAGGAAGTCAAACGACCCCGGACTGATGAAGTTCACCAGGTGCGCATAAAGAAACCCGGCCAGAGCGGCGAAAACCGCACTCAGCACGAAAATCTGTATCTTCAGCCGGCTGGTGTCGATGCCCATCGCGGCCGCGGCCTGCTCGCTGTCGTGAATGGCCCGCAGCCCGCGCCCCACGCGTGAATCGACCAATCGCTCGCACAGCAGCAGGCAGACCAGCACCACAGCCCAGACCAGGTAGAAATAGTTCCTTGCGGAAGCAAAGGAAATCGGTCCCAACTCGAGCGAAGGTATTCCGACCAGTCCCGAATCCCCTCCCGTGAAGCGACTCCACTCACGAAAAACGATATAGCCGATCATCCCGAACCCGAGCGTGCCCATGCCCAGGTAGAAGCCCGACAACCGAAGCATCGGCAGGGCCACCAGGAACGCGACGACCACGGTCAGGACGACCGCCACGGGCAGGGCCAGCCACGGGGACCAATTCAAGTGAACGGTGAGGATCGCCGTGGCATAGGCCCCCAAGCCGTAGAATGCGGCATGACCGAGGGAAATCTGGCCCGCGTAGCCCATCAGCATGTTGAGGCCGAGGGCCAGCAGCGTGTTGATGCCGATGAAGGTCAACAGCTGGAAATGGTATGCGTTGGAAACGGACAGTCCCACCACCGCGATGACAAGTACAAAAAAGGCATTCCTCATTTCGGTTCACACGCCTGATTTGATGTTCCGTTCAGAACCATGGCCCCAGCCGCATCAAAAGCATTCATCATCCCGCTGCACCACCGCCGGGAGCGTGTCGGGAAATGACGCTCTTTCAAAAAATCCGTTGAACAAGCGGGCGCGGCACACCCGGGCGGGCGCCGACCCGCTAGAACCTTTTCACCACTTTCGCCCCGAGTATCCCTCCCGGACGGACATAGAGAATGCCCAGGAGCAAAACGAAGGCGATGGCATCCTTGAGGCTCGAGGAGAAGAAACCGACCCCGAAGGCTTCCAGCAGCCCCAACAGGAGGCCCCCAAGCACCGCCCCGAGAGAGCTGCCCAACCCGCCGAGCATCGCGGCACAGAAGCCTTTCAGGCCGAGTGTCATCCCCATGTCGTAGCTGCTCATCGAGATCGGCGCGATAAGAATGCCTCCTATCGCCCCCATTCCCGCGCTCAGCGCGAAGGCCAGCAGCACCAGTCTTTCGCTTGGAATGCCCTGGAGCCACGCCGCTCTCTTGCTGATGGCGCAGGCCAGCATGGCCTTTCCGGTAAGAGTCCTGCGGTGGAAGAACTGCAAGCCGAAAACGATGAGCAAAACCGCGGCTAGAATAAACAGGCTCTGCGGCAGAAGCGTGGCGCCCGCGACTTCAAATGCGCCCTGGCGTGAGAAGGCGGGCGAGCTGTACGACTCCTTGCCCCATCCGAGCATGCCCGCTCCCCGCAGGAAAATGGACGCTCCAATCGTCACGATGACAAGAACGATCGGGTGAGGTTTGCGCACATTGCGTATCGCCGCCCGCTCCAGGAGCAACCCGACCGCGGACACCCCGATGGTGGACAGCACAATGGCGGCCGGCAGCGGCAGCCCCGCTCCTTTCCACAGGGAAATCATGCCCAGGGCGCCCAGCATGACGAATTCCCCCTGGGCGAAATTGATCAGACCCGTCATGCTGAACAGCATGGAAAATCCCAGGGCGATAATGGCGTAGACCGAGCCATTGGTGACCCCTGAGAAAACGTACTGAAGAAACTCCTGCATGATGCCTCTGAGACCCATCCGCGGCCGCTCGCCCGCGTTTGCGTTTCAACCGGGCGAGCCCGTCGCCCGGCTTCCGCTCTATTGATCGATCACCTTGAACTTCCCGTTTTGAATCTGCACCATGACGAAGGCCTCCGGACCAAGGCCGTTATGATCCTGAGGGGAGAAATTGAATGTACCGGTCACTCCGACGAGTCCCTTGACTTCCTCGATTCTCTTGCGCACGGCGTCCTTCTTTCCCTCCGTGCCTTCCAGCGCCTTGGCCAGAATCATCATGGCATCGTAGGCATACCCGCCGAACGGCGACACGGGCTGTTTGAAACGGCCGGTGAACTGTTCCACGTAGCGTTTGAGCACGGTCTTCTGCGGATCGGAGTCGGGAAGCTGGTCCGTCACCAGTATCTTGCCGGCCGGCAGAATAATGTTTTCCGCCGCCTCTCCCGCAAGCTCGACGAACTTGGGAGAAGCCACCCCGTGGCTCTGGTAGAGCGGGATCTTGAAGCCCATCTGCTGAAAGTTTCTGGCGATGACCGCCGGACCGGGGTTGGTGCCCCAGCAGATCACGGCCTCGGGCTGGGCACTGCGGACTTTCGTCAACTGCGCGGTCATATCGGTATCCTTGGCGCCGAAGGTTTCAGCCTGCACCACCTGTATGCCGAATTTCGGAGCCTGCGCGGTCAACTGGTCTCGCCCGCTCTCGCCGTAGGCGCTCTCCACCGTGATGATCCCCACCTTCTTGATCTTCTTTTTCTGCATGTGCCCGTAAATCGCCGCCACCGCCAGGACATCGCTCTGAGCCGTCTTGAAGACCCAGGGCTTCACCGGCTCCGTGATCAGGATACCGGCCGCGCAGCTGATCAGGGGGACAGGCTGTTTCTCGGCCAGGGGCACGATGGCAAGAGTGGTGGGCGTGAGGCTGGGACCGATGATCGCGATGACGTTGTCCTTGGTCATCAGCTTGCTGGCGTTGAGGTTCGTCTTGCCGGGGTCGCCCTCGGTGTCGTAAATGACCGCCTCCAGAAGGTGCCCGTCGATTCCACCCCGGGCATTGATTTCGTCAATCGCCAGTTCCAGGCTCTTCTTCTCGGGATCTCCCAGGAATGAGCTTGGACCGGTCACGGAAAAAAGCCCGCCGATCTTGTACGGCTCCTTGCACCAGGCTGCGGCCGGAACGACGAGCAGACCGATCAGCAATACCGCCAACGATTTCCCGATCAATGACATCGTGCGATTCATGACTCCCCCTTCTTCCCGTCAATACGGGGTCAAACCTACACTTTTCACAAATCCCCATGAGCCGTAGACTCACGACGAAACAATAGAACCTCGGGCCGATGGGATTCTCGTACCACGCGGGCACGCCCGAACGATGAAAATCGGCCCCACGGCCGCGTCACTCGATGCCGCCCGATGCTGCTTTTCCATGTGACCCGGCAATCCGGGCAACGTTCCGGGCCCGGGCATTCGAAGAAATGAGGGGCGGCTCCCAACCCAACAAACCGCTCCGCTCCTGGAGTTCCGGCGACAAATGCCGTCCTGCCGGCATATCGGCCATTGGCCGTCTTCACTCGTCTGACGCGCCGCGCCGTTGCACTCGGCAGCGCAATCCGGCGCTACATTGCGTAGAGCCTGTTGCCTTCGATCACCTTCACGCCGTTGTCCTGAAGCACCTTGATCGCCTCATCGAGATTGTCGAAACGAAAAATGATCACGGCATTGTTGCCGCTCTGCTGAACGAAAGCGTACATGTACTCCACGTTCACATTCGAGCGGTGAAGAATGTCCAGAATCCGGTGCAGCCCGCCCGGCCGGTCGTCAACCTCCACAGCCACCACATCCGTCTTGCCCACGGTGAACCCGTGCTTCTTCAATGCTTCCTTGGCCTTGTTGTTGTCGTTCACAATAAGCCGCAGAATGCCGAAATCGGAAGTGTCGGCGAGCGAGAGCGCTCGGATGTTCACACCGGCCTCCGACAGGATACGCGTGACCTCCGAAAGCCTTCCCGCCTTGTTTTCCAAAAAAACCGAAATCTGTTCTGCCCGCATTTCAGGCTCCTTTCCGTCCTTCTAAATCTTCCGATTGTCGATGACCCGAACGGCTTTGCCTTCGCTTCTGGCGATGCTTTTCGGTTCAACCAATTTCACCTTGGCGGATACTCCCAGGTACTCCTTGATGTTCTTGGCGATGGCCTTCTCGAGTTGCTGCAACCTGCGGACTTCGTCCGAAAAGAGAAGCTCGCCGACCTCCACCAATACCGTAAGGATATCCAGGTTGTCCTCGCGGTCCACGACAAGTTGGTAGTGGGGCTCGACCCCTTCGGTCTCCATCAGAACGCTCTCGATCTGCGACGGGAATACGTTGACCCCCCGGATGATCAACATGTCGTCGGTACGCCCGCTCACACGATTCATCCTGATGTGCGTGCGCCCGCAGATACACGGTTCGGCATTGAGCGACGTCACGTCCCGGGTTCGGTAGCGGATGATCGGAAAGGCCTCCTTGGTGATCGAGGTGAACACCAACTCGCCTTTTTCGCCGTGAGGCATATTCTCCCCGGTGACCGGGTCGATGATCTCGGGGATGAAATGATCCTCGAAAATGTGGAGGCCCTTCTTGGCCTCGAGGCACTCTATGGACACCCCCGGTCCGATCACTTCACTGAGGCCGTAAATGTCGACTGCATTCAGATGGAGCTTGCGTTCGATTTCCTCACGCATTTGCTCGGACCAGGGTTCGGCGCCGAAAATCCCCGACTTGAAATGCAGGTCCTTGAAATCGACTCCGACTTCCCGGGCGACCTCGGCAAGATGCAGGGCATAGGACGGCGTGCAGGTCAGGATTGTGGGTGCGAAATCCTTCATGATCATGATCTGGCGTTTGGTATTGCCGCCGGAGATAGGGATCACCGAAGCCCCGAGCCGTTCGGCCCCGTAATGGATCCCGAGTCCCCCCGTGAAAAGGCCGTATCCGTAGGCGTTATGAATGATGTCGCCGCGCGAGGCGCCTCCGGCGGCAAGGGCGCGGGCCATCAACTCGGACCACGTGATGATGTCCCTGGCGGTATACCCCACCACGGTGGGCTTGCCGGTCGTTCCCGACGAAGCATGAATGCGAACGACGTTGTCCATGGGCACCGCAAACATTCCATACGGATAATTGTCGCGCAAATCCTGCTTGTACGTGAATGGAAGACGGCGCAGATCCCGAAGGCTCTTGATGTCGGCCGGCGTGATTCCCACCTCCTGGAATTTCCGACGATAGAAGGGTACCGTCGCGTAGACCTTTTCCAGGGTGGATTGCAGGCGGCGCAGCTGAATGGCCTCGAGCGCCTCCCGCGGCATTGTCTCGTACTCCATGTTGTGAATCATCCTTGCTTTTCCTCCGTGATGAGAGTCGGACCCGGGCCCCAAAAAAAACAAGCCGTGGGTTCGTGAATCCACGGCTCAAGAAAACAAAACCATGGATGCCGCTTTGTTGCGCCTACCCATGGTGTTGGTCAAATGTCAGGTCCGATTCAGCCTACTTTGCCCCCATAGGTAGGCCTCGAAAAGAAGAAGCCTCCTCCGAAAAGAAAGCTGCTAAAGTAGAAGAATCGGGAATTCATTTTTCGCTCCAAGGCTTCAATATTCAAGCCCTTACTGCTTACCTGATTCACGAATGCCTGTCAAGCAAAATGGACCGAAAAGACGGGCTCTCAGGAATTGCCCTTTGCCGGCTCAGCCTTGCTCCCTTCTGCGGCAGGGGCCGCCCGGAGTCGCACGCGGGCCAGTTCGTCCTCCAGAAGAGCCGAGTCCGGATACGCGCCCTCCGTTTTCAAAGCGGCTTCAAATTCCTGTGCCGCCCTGGCGAAATCCCCCTTTTTCCCGTAGAGCCTGGCGAGGTTCCAGGAAATCACGCGGCTGTAACTCTCAAAGCCTTCCCTTTTCATTTCATTCCATTGCTGCAACGCGTCGTCGATCCTGCCCCCGGCATCGTAGGCGATGGCCAACTGCTCCCGGGCAATCGGCCGCAGCGGGTGCCGCGGGTCGATTTCCTTGAGCATCAGATTGCCCTGCCTGACCGCATCCTCGTAACGCCCGACTTTCGTGAACGCCTGCAGCAGGTCGGCCCGGGCATTGATGACGATTTTCGTTCCCGGATGCGCTTGAATGAAAGCATCGAGCTCCGGGATGCGTTTTTCCCATTCCCCGGGACTCTCCCCATCCACCACGGGTAGTTTGCCGAGCAGTGCGACATATTCGGTCCGAGCGCGCGCCTCCAGGCTCTCCCGATACGCGGTCACGCCCCAGACGGCGCCAGCCAGCGCCACCAGCAGGACCACCCCGCCGATGAGGTACCGCGCGTTCTTCTCAAACCACAAATCCCAGCGCTCGGAAAGACTCAGCAGAGCCGCGTCCTTGCCGGGCGTCTTCTTGGCGACTTTGATTTTCTTGAGCCCCAAATTCATCTCTCCTTTGGTGAAATTCCGACCGCCTTGCACAGCTTGCGGCCGGTTGCATGATCTTACACCTCAGAAAGCGTTCTGCCCATCCCAAAGCGTTCGAGGATCCTGTCGATGATCGACGTGGTGGACGCATTCGGGATCAACGGAATGCGAACCACCCGCCCTCCCTTTGCCGTTACGACATCGGCGCCGACAATCCGGCCCTCCGCCCAGTCCGCCCCCTTGACCAGAACATCCGGCTCGAGGGCGACGATCAGAGGCAATGGATCGGGGGTGTCAAACAGGACAACATGGTCGACGCACTGGAGCGCCGCAAGGACTTCACTTCGCTCCGCCTGGCCGGTCACGGGACGTCGGGGCCCCTTGATCTCACTCACGGAACGGTCGGTGTTGACGCCGACGATGAGCACGTCTCCAAGGGAGCGCGCCTCCTCGAGGTAGCGTACATGGCCCAGGTGAAGCAGGTCGAAACAGCCATTGGTGAAGACTATGCGCCTGCCTTCCTGGCGATGGCGGGAACAGACAGCCTGGAGCTCGCGAAGGTCTGTGATTTTTTCAGCGGCCCTCATTTTCCGGCCACACTTCTCTGACTTTCCATCGACTTCCTGAGGTCTTCCTCGATGCGGGCCAACTCGGCCCCGCTCATTCCGGGATACAAACTGATATCTTCCCAGTCGACGGCATCGACCAATCCTTCCCGAAACATCTTGACCCAGAAGAGAAGACTTTCCTCCGTGGCTTTTTCGACCCGTATGATTCCAGGGTCTTCCACGTACAACTCACCCTTGAACATTTTGCGCAAATGATGTAAAGCCGCCCTCCCGATGCCGGCCCGCTTGGGACCCAGCACCTCGAAGATGTACAAGGATATTTCCTTCTTCCCTTCTTCCGTAAGGCACAGGCTCAGTTGTCCTCGATAGCATCCGGGATTCTCGAATTCGAGGACCTCCATCGGCCCGAAACCCTTCAGTATGGTCAACAGTTCCGGTACGGAAAGGTCGCCGTGCGCAGCTTTCCACTTGATGCCCTTCCACTCGACGACCGCCACTGATCCGACTCCGGTTCGTTTGGTCCGACTATCGGCACGAAGGTATCTTCACCTCCATATCAATGTGCACTTTTCGTTTCGCCTCCGACACGGCAAGCCTCAGATCTCTTTCCCAGGCTGGTTTCATCGAGTAGGAGCTCTTTTCGTCCCCGTTCTTGATGATCCGAAACGAGCTCAAAGGGGGGTTTCTTCTTGAGCAGTCCCTGCTCTCGAAGAAAATCACTCAATACCGGTTTCCTCTGTTTGTCACAATCGGGTAAATGCCAAGTCCTTCCATCTCGGGGCAAAGCTCGTACAGCTTGGCCCGCAGCCCTTCCCTCTCCGCTCGCATCATTGCTCTTCCCCAATAGATCTCGCGTCGGTGCGCTCGTGCAACTCAGCCTCAACAAGTGTTCAACCTGCCCGAACCCCCTTCCAGGCTCGGACGCATATCCTCTATCGGCGGCAATCATCATGAGAAGTCAGTTGTCGCAGGGCTTCGAACAGCGCAATACCCACGGATGTGGCAAGGTTCAAACTGCGCACTCTGGCCCGATTAATTGGGATGTTTATCACAAACCCCGGTCTTGATACAAGCAAATCATTGGGCAAACCGAAAGATTCAGATCCAAAAAACAGACAATCACCCGGCTGAAATCGAAAATCGCAGTAGCGGCGGTCCGCATGGGCGGAAAAGTAGACCCAGCGTCGGTCGCCGATCTCCCTGCATAGAGATTCCAGGTCGGGATGCACCTTCAGACGCACGTGCGGCCAGTAGTCCAGCCCGGCCCGCTTCAGACCCCGGTCCGTGATCCTGAAGCCGAGGGGCTCGACCAGATGCAAAGGGGTGTGCGTTGCCGCGCAGGTTCGGGCGATGTTGCCCGTGTTCTGGGGAATTTCCGGCTGGTAAAGTACGACTTGAAGAACGGGTTTGCCTCCGTGCCCCACCATCGCCCGGCTGCCGCTTTTCGAATCCGGGGTGCGCTCAGACCGCCCGTTGCGTTCTGACGGCGCGGACGAAATGGTTCGCATAGTTTTCTTCGATCAGATAAACGTCGCCGTAGTAGAAATCCACGTAGCAGGCCTTGTGATGTTCCGATTGTGTTGAGGTCCAGCAGTTTCTCTGAGTACCGAACAACGGATCGATGTACAACCCGGATTGCCTGTCCTCCTCCGGTAGAATCAAGCCCGCCAGTTCATCCCTTGTGGGAAATCGCCAGTCGCTGAAGCCCGCGTACCCAGTTGCATTGAGCCGCGCGATGCAGGCGGCGCCATCCCCCCAGGGCATCCGTTCCGCGGATGCCTCCCGCTGCCACATCAGCCCCGTTTCGCGATCCAACACCGCCATTTTCTCCATCAATTCAAACCGATCAGCCATTTCACCTCCATTTCAGAACCCCCAGGCCATCCCATGCACCATTTGACCTCGGTTCTTCGAACATTTGCGAATCGCCGTACGCGCAGACAATCATTTCTAACAAAAAACCAGAGGAGAGAAAAGCCATTCAACGGCAGGCACATCCACGCGATCCCGGGTGATTTCCGCGACGGGCCGCTCCCAAAGGCCCCCTCCGAGGCTGGCCGGAACCGACCGAGCCCACCGCGGCAAACCGGCGGGCGGTCACGCAACGTGCACCCGCGTCGGCTGACCGGACAGGTCGAACGCCTTTACCCGTTTCCACTTCAGGTCGCGGTGCGAGCCACATGATCGTTCAAAAACGACGCGACGAACTCAGACAGCGCCTCTTCGCGTTCCCAGTAGAAATGATCGCAGACGGGCAGGATTTCCACATGAACGAGTTCCGGCGCGGATGCCCCGTCCAGCCAGGATTGCAGGGAGTCGACCGCACAGAACTGGTCGCTGCTGCCAAGAGTGACGAGACTCGGCTCGGCAGGCAGCTGCAGCTCGTCGAACGGCAGGAAGTCGACCGGAGGGGAAGCAAGCACCAGGGATTCAACCTTCAACCCGAGGCCGACGGCAATGAGCAGGACCCAGACGCCGAAAGAATAGGCGGCGCCGTGCAATACTTCAAAACCCTGCTCTCTGAGATAGGAGGCCATCCCCAGGACGTCCCGTGCCTCGGATTGACCCCGCCCGTAGACCCCCTCGCTGCGTCCCACGCCGCGGAAATTGAATCTCAGCGTGCCGAATCCCGACTTTCCGTACGTCTCCTGGAGGGCCTGCACCACGTTGTTGTCCATGCTGCCGCCGTAGAGCGGGTGGGGATGGCACAATAATGCAGCCTCCTTTCCGTTGCCTTTGGCGTAGAGGGCCTCGAGTTTCACGTCGGGCAGCTGGATCATCAGAGGGGTTTCAGACATGTCGGCCTCCATCTCCGGGGAAATGCAACGTGCGTTGCTTCTCAAACCCCCCGGGACGAACGGATCGCGTCCCGGAGCATGCGATTGAATTCGTTTGCCAGGCAAGACAAACATCATATAAAGAGATGATATGAAAAATCATCCCAAATCGAGCTTCGCGTCGGATTTTTCTCCGGCGGAGCGGGCCGGGATCGCGCAGCGCCGACGGACCGATGTGGGAGGAGTCCCATTGCCCCCGGACTTTCCCGACAGGCCGTCCGCCGTGGTTTCCGGCAGGAATCCGAACGGGTTGAGGAAGCGAGCCATGCTGAACAACCGGTACAAGACCGCCCTGGTGTTGAGTGGAGGTTCCGCCCGTGGGCTGGCTCACCTCGGTATCCTTCTGGAGTTGGAGGAGCGCGGCATCCAGGTGGATCTGATCGTGGGAACGAGCATGGGGGCCCTGATCGGCGGTCTCTACGCGATCCACGGGCAGGCGTCCATCGTCATCGAACGCATTCGCAATCTGATCGAGAGCGATCTTTTCTCGCGCGCCGTCTCCGCTGTAGCGGAGGAGGAGCCGGAAATGGGACCCGACGGATTCTTCCACCGTTTCATGGGGCTTTTTAAGAAAGGGGTTTATTTCACTCACTCAATGATCCGCCCCGCGCTGGTGTCGCGGGAAGTCTACCGGCAACTCATGACTGACCTGATCCCGGACCATTCCATCGAGGATCTGCCCCTGCCTTTCGCCGCCTCGACAATGGATTTTCGTAGCGGCGATGAGATCGTGATCGCCAGGGGCTCCATACGGGATGCCATTGCGGCGAGCGCGGCCATCCCCGGTATCATGCCGCCCGTCGCTCTAGGGGAGAATCTTCTGGTCGATGGGGGATGGGCGGACAATGTTCCGGTGGCCCCGGCCATCGCCATGGGCGCCCATTTCGTCATCGCCGTCGATACCACGCTGGAAGTACCCGGACTCGGCACGCCGCCACTGTCCGCCCTCGAAAGCCTCTTCAGGTGCAACGAGATGACCCGCATTCTCCTCACCCGGCATCGCAAGGCCTGCGCGGACGTACTCATTACGCCGGAAATCGGCCGGCTTTCCTGGGCGAATTTTGCAGCCATCGACCGTTGCCTGGCCGCGGGGCGAACGGCCCTGGCGGAAAACATCGACACCATCCGGCAAAGACGCCGGACCAGGCGGTGGCGCACGCTGTCCGGCCTGATTCACCCCGCCCGCTCCGGTGATTGGCGTCATCCGTTCGCGTTCCTGTGAGGTTTCGACGGCGGGGAAGGGGAGCTCCATCCCGCAAGCCGGTAAAGCTCGTGGAAGTGATGGACCGGTCCCTGGCCCTTCCCCAAAGGCAGACCTTCGCGGATCGCGCCGATGATGAAAGCCTTGGCTCGAGTCACCGCGTCCGGGACATCCAGTCCCAGGGCAAGGCCCGCCGCAATCGCCGACGCAAACGAACACCCCGTCCCGTGAGTATGCGGGGTGTCGAACCTGGGGCCGGAGAATTCGTGAAACTCCACTCCGTCGTACAGGAGATCGAGAGGCGAGCTCTCGAGATGGCCGCCCTTGACGACCACCCATCTCGGCCCGAACGATTTGATGCGCCGGGCCGCTTCTTTCATCCCCTCAGGGTCTCTTACCTCGAATCCGACCAGGGCCGATGCCTCGTGCAGGTTGGGCGTCACGACCAGGGCCAGGGGAAGAATCTCGTGCACGAGCGCCGACGCGGCGTCGGGTTTCAAAAGCGCATCCCCGCTCTTCGCCACCATCACCGGGTCAACCACCAGTTTTTCGATGCCAAGCTTCCGGATTTCCCGAGCAACCGCCGATACGATGGAAGCACCGGCCAGCATGCCCGTTTTCACAGCATCCACACCGATGTCGCTCACTACTGTACGAATCTGCAATGCAACGAAATCCGCAGAGATTTCCACGATGCCCCGCACACCCACCGTGTTCTGAGCCGTGAGCGCCGTGATGGCGCTCATGCCGTAAACTCCGAAAGCCGCAAATGTTTTCAGATCGGCCTGTATGCCCGCCCCTCCGCCGGAATCGGACCCGGCAATGGTCAAGGCTCTTGGAATGCTCTTCATATCGGTTCCATTCTGTTGTGTCGGTCACGCCGCCTGCCGCCATGGCGCACGGTCCGCCAGGATTCTCACCGCCCGGCCTTCGACGGGCGCGGGCAGCGGAGAGGTCAGTCGCGTTCTCCCGATCCGCTTCGAAAAGATCGTCCGCGCGCGCCGAACCTTGCCCGTGCCCGGCCGGCTACCCGACCCGAAAATGATCCCACCCCGCGGGACCTCGTCCATAGTCGGAGCTCATGCCTTCCCGGGACCTGACAAGGACGGCTTCTCCTTTCCCCGTGATTCGTCCGATGACGTGGCAGGAGGTCCCCGTCTTCGCTTCGAGCCGGTCCCGGATCTCGGGGACCCGTCCGGGATCGGCGGTGAACAGAAGCTCGTAATCTTCCCCGCCCGTCAATGCCCATTGCACCGCGTCACAACGGGCAACTTCCGCCACCCTGCGGCACTCGGGGCTGATGGGGAGGCTTTCCGGCCATATTTCCGCCTGGACCTCACTGGCCCTGCAAATGTGGCCCAAATCGCCCAGCACGCCGTCGCTCACATCAGCCATGGCATGGATGCTTCCCGTGGCTGCAAGAATACGCCCTTCCCGCAGACGCGCAGCGGGTGTGAGGTGGCGGGCCCGGACCCTGTCTCCGGATTCCTGCTCCACTTCCAACTGGGGGCGCAAGATGAGCTCGAGGCCGGCCCGGGATTCCCCGAGGGTGCCGGTTACGAGAACCAGGTCGCCGCTGCGCGCCCCGTTGCGCAGGATCAGACACTCCGGGGACACCGTGCCGAGCAGGCTCAGATCGATGACGATCTCCCCGCGAATGCCGCTCAAATTCCCACCCACGATGGACGCTCCCGCGGCATGGATCTCCTCCTGCATGCCCGCGTAGAGCCCATCCACGAAATCGACACCCGTGTCCGGGGTCAGCGCAAGAGACACCAGAGCCCACTTGGGTCGGCCTCCACAGGCGGCAATGTCGCTGACATTGATGGCGACAATCTTACGCCCCAACTGGTACGGCGTTGTCGCAGCCCGGATGAAGTGGATGTTCTCCACCTGTGCGTCGCAGGTCGCCAGGAGATATTCGGGCCCCGATACGTTCAGAACCGCCACGTCGTCGCCTATCCCGACGACCACGTCGCCAGGCGGACCAGGCAGGAATGTGCCGATCCTTCGGATCAGCTCGAATTCTCCGAATTCCCCGATCCTCATGCCGTTACCTCGTCAAATCGGTCGTGACTGCATTCCGACGGATGCTCATGCTTCGGGTCATTTATACACGGATAACGGCCCCAAGACCATCATCCATTTGCGATCGCGGGATAAGGCGACGGGCACGGATGAAACCGCCTCAGGCACATCGAAGCTTGCCCACCGGGCTCGCCGCCCGGGCGGATATGGGCGGCGGCGCTCAGGAGGCGGAAGCGGCCCCGGTGAAATCGGAATAATACGAAGATCTCGTCTATCGTGTAGGCACTGCGGAATGCATGCGTGGCGGGTAGGGCGGGCGGGGCCCGCCTGTGACATTCTTGTTTTCGCCGCGTCGGACCGGCAGCGGGTCGGCGGCTGCCGCCCCGCTGCTCGCTCCGATCAATCGATGCTCCCTGCGTAGTCGCGGTCGATTCTGAGCCCGTCGATGTCCGACGTCTTCTCACCACGGGCGGCTCTTATGTCGTCGATGCCGCGCTTCACGATGGCTCTCTTGGAAGCGTAGGCCTTAGCCGTGTCCTCGGTAATTTCTCCCTGCCTGTACAGACCGATAATCCAGTCGTCGAAGGTCGTCCAGCCGAACGGCTTGCCCTGTTGCATCATTTCGTAGAACGTCTTGCCCTCCGCCTCGCCATTGATGATGGCTTCCTTGACGCGCAGGTTCGATCCCATCACTTCCATGGCCGCAATCCGGCCTCCCCCGACCTTCGGAAGCAGCCGCTGGGAAATCGCCCAGCGCATGGTATCCGCCAGGCGGATACGGATCAGCCGTTCTTCTTCCAGCTCGAACATGCCGATGATGCGGTTGATGGTCTGACCGGCATCGATGGTGTGGAGGGTCGTGAGCACGAGATGGCCGGTTTCCGCCGCGCTCAATCCGATTTCCACCGTCTCCCGGTCGCGCATCTCGCCGACCAGGATGACTTTGGGCGCTTGGCGAAGTGCAGCCCTGAGGCCGTTGGCAAATGCGTCGAAGTCCAGCCCGAGCTCCCTCTGATTGAATGTGGACTGTAGCTGTGGATGCACGTACTCCACCGGGTCTTCGAGCGTAATGATGTGATAGGACTTCTTCTGGTTGATTTCACTCAGCATGGCGGCCAGAGTCGTGGTTTTCCCGCTTCCGGTGGCCCCCGTTACGAACACGATGCCGAATTTCTCCTCGGCCACCTGTTTGAGCACCAGCGGCAGTTTCAGCTCATCGATCGTAGGCACCTGGGTAGGCAGTTGGCGCATGACGACGGAGTAGGTTCCGCGCTGCGAAAAGACGTTGACTCGGAAGCGCGCTCTTCCGGGCAGGTGATAGGACAGGTCGCATGAGCCGTGGTTGAGAAGATTCTGCAGGTTTCGCCGGTCTCCCCCCGCAAGATTGAGCATGACCATTTCCGTATGGAACGGGGTCAGCTTGCTGAGTCCCAAATCCTGGCAGGTTGGCATGAGAACCCCGTCAACCTCGACCTGAGGGGGCTTTCCGACCGTGAGATTGATGTCTGAGGCCCGCGGATATTGATCCAGCATGTGGCCCAGAAGAAAATCCAAGTCCGCTCTTTTCACCGTCGTATCTCCCGGAAACAGGGTGATCGTGTGAACGCCCGCGGAAGTGCGGGCGCTTTGAATGACCTATACTTCCGTAAAATCCTCGGGCGGCTCCGTCAGGTAAGGACGGAATTTTTCCTTGTCCACGCACTTCATGTAGGACTCGCCCGGGCTGACCCGACCCGCCTTGAGGTGTGCGAAAATACCGTCGTCGAGCGTCTGCATCCCGTACTTTCTTCCCGTTTGCATCGCGGAGGGGATCTGATGGGTCTTTGACTCGCGGATCATCGCCCGCACGGCATGTGTTGCAATGAGTATTTCCAGGACGGGTATGCGGCCTTTGATGTCGATTCGCTTGAAAAGAGCCTGCGAGACGACGGCCCGGATGCCGTCGGCCAGCGTCGACCGGATCTGAGCCTGTTCTCCCGTGGGGAATACCTCGATGATGCGGTCGACCGTTTTCCATGCGCTGGTCGTGTGCAGCGTCGAGAAGACGAGATGCCCCGTGGCCGCGGCTTCGATGGCAAGACGAATGGTTTCGAGATCGCGCATTTCGCCCACCAGGATGATGTCCGGATCTTCGCGCAGGGCGGCCCGCAGGGCGTTCGAAAAGGATCGGGTATGCGTGCCCAACTCCCTATGATTCACCACGCAGTTCTTGCTGGTATGCACGAATTCGATGGGGTCTTCGATCGTGATGATGTGGTCCTTGCGCTTCCGGTTCGCCTCGTCGATGATGGAAGCCAGAGTCGTCGATTTCCCGCAGCCGGTGGGCCCGGTCACCAAAACCATGCCTCGCGGAAGCATCGACAGGCGGCTCACCACCGGAGGCAACCCCAGCTGCTCCACTGAAAGGATCTCGCTTGGAATTTCGCGGAATACCGCCCCGATGCCGTTCTTTTGCATGAAATAGTTGGCGCGGTAACGAGCCAGTCCCTTGATTTCATATGCAAAATCCAGATCACCGGTTTCCTCGAACGTCTTGATCCGATCCTCCGGAGTGATCTCGTAGAGCATGGAGCGCAACTCGTCGTCATCCAGGACCTTGTACTTGATCCGCTCCAGATCCCCCCGGATCCTCAATACCGGCTGCTGGCCGGAAACCAGATGAAGGTCCGAAGCTTTCTGGTCGTTCATCAGCTTGAAAAACGCGTCAATCCTAGCCATGGAATCTCCTCGGGCTCTTGATACGATCGATAACCGGTTCGAGCATATGTTCCTTCGTGATCCGTCGGTATTTGGAGGCGCGCGAGCCGCGCACGATCGCAGAGGCCTCCCTCATCGCCGCGCCTCCCCAACGGAAGATCAGAATTCCAGAAAAACCGAATGCCTGTGCCTGTCATCCAGCCGTCTGAGGCCCGCCTGCACAGCGTTTCTCAGAGCCGCTTCAAATTCCTCCCGGCTGATTCTCCGGCCAAGGTGCGGCGCCCCGACCGCCTCTCCGCAGGGATGATACTGATCCATGACATTCACGTAGGTGTCGACGGATATCTCCTCAGCAAGAAAACGCATGACGTGAGGGGTCCCTGCAAGCCCATCGGGCAACACCAGGTGACGCACAAGCAACCCCCGTCGGGCAATGCCTCGGGCGTCCAACACCAAGTCCCCGACCTGCCTGTGCATTTCGCGCAACGCACGCCTGGCCCTTTCGGGATAGTCCGCGGCGTCGCACACGGACCCCGCTGTTTCGCTGTCCCAGAATTTAAAATCCGGCATGTATATATCGACAATTCCGTTCAGAAGCTTTAAGGCGGACACCCGCTCATATCCGCCGCAGTTGTACACCAACGGTACGTGAAGCCCATTTCCCACGGCAATTGGAAGGGCTTCCAGAATCTGGGGGATGACATGGGAAGGAGTAACGAAATTGATGTTGTGGCATCCCTGGTCCTGGAGCCGGATCATGACTTGAGCCAGGGTCTCCGCGGACACGGGGCTCCCTTCGCCGCCATGGCTGATTTCCCAATTCTGGCAGAAAATGCAAAACAGGTTGCAGTGAGAGAAGAATATGGTTCCGGAACCGCCTCTGCCGACCAGAGGTCTTTCCTCTCCGTAATGCGGGCCATAGCTCGCCACCACGGCATGCCTTCCCGTTCGGCAGGTGCCTTTTTCGCCCGACATGCGGTCGACTCCGCACATCCGCGGGCACATGGTGCACTTTTTCATCCACCGGAAGCTGCGACGAATACTCTCCGCCAACCGCCCCGTTGCATGGGCTTCAAGGTAAGCTGCCGGCACCGGAGACTCCCTCGCAAAAAAGACCCTCACGGGTTGCGCCCGAGGCGGGCACATGATTGAACAAGTGGAACCGCACATCAGTGGCGTCCCGGGCCCGAGTGCGACCATGGCTTGGTGGGAGCGGGCACGGTCGGGCCGCTCCCGAAGGCTTTTCTTCCCGTGCTCCTTCGCCGTCCCCCCCGGTCGAATCACGCCCGGGAAGCGAATCAGTCGGTTTCCTTGGGAAGGACAACCACTTTCATTTCTTTTTCAAGCGCCTTCTTGAATTTGAGCGCATCTTCTTCCGAACCGACGATCGCGGCGTAGTGCATGGGGATGGCAACCCCGGGCTTGATGGCCCGGGCAGCCTCAACCGCCTGCTCGGCCGTCATGACGTAAGTCCCGGAGACGGGCAGGAAGGCGATGTCCGTCTTGACGTTCTTCATTTCGGGAATGAAATCGGTATCGCCCGCGTGGTAGTACCGGACACCGTCCATGGTCACCAGGAAGGCAAGCATGTCCGCTTCCCTGGGGTGAAACTCCTTGTCCGTGTTGTAGGCTGGAAGCACCTCGATATCGAGGCCTTTCACCTGGACCCGGTCGCCGGGAGCAACGACCCGGACGTCACCCTTGAGTTTGCCGGCCGAGGAAGCATCCGTAACGATCACCGTGTGGTCTCTCTGGATCCTCGCGACGTCCTCCGGAGAGCAGTGGTCGAAGTGATCATGGCTGATCAGGATCAGGTCGGCCGGCCGCGTCGTCGTGATCTGAAACGGATCGAAATACACCACCACGCTCCCTTCCAGGCGGATTGTATCGTGCCCAAGCCAATGGATTTTCTTGATGGCGTCGTCAAGCTTCATGATATTCTCCTCATTTTCTGTCGTCCTGAACACTGGTTGGCTCACTCATATCGCGGGAAACAAATCAGGGCGAGCCCGAGGATGCAGACCACGGCGGTATATTACCTCAGCTTGGACTTTCTACAAATAATACTTTCACCCATCCGGGCCGATTTCGACCCGATCGGCCCTGAATCCTTTCCTTTTATAGCCCTGTCCGACGTTTCTCCCCGAAAATCCGGCCCTTCTCGAGCACCACGCATCGGATATCCCCCTACGGCCCCTGCTGCCCCTTGCTCCTCCACCCCGCATGGGTTAATGTTGACCCGAAACCGGTGCGGTTTCTCGACACGATGTTCCGTGAATACCCGGCGGTAAAATCCGGAGCTTTCGAATGCAGCGATTCCTGAATGCCCTTCTGAACCAGAGGTGGCCGGGTTTCAAGGTCAAGCATCATGCCGTCCTCCCGGAAAAGGAACCCGTTTTCGGCACACTCCGCCCGCCCCTGCCCGAAGCCCTCGAGGAATCCCTGACACGCATGGGGATATCCGCCCTGTACGCGCATCAGACCGAGGCGCTGGAGATGATACGGGCGGGGCGAAACATTGTCGTCGCCACCCCCACCTCCAGCGGGAAATCCCTTATCTACAACCTGGCCGTCACTGAGGGCCTTTTCGAGAACCACGAACAGCGGGCGCTGTATCTTTTCCCGATCAAGGCGCTTAGCCGCGACCAACTGGCAACCCTGGAGAATCTCTTTGAAATATCGGCCCAGGCTGGCGCAGGAATGCGCTTTCGGACAGCGGTCTATGACGGCGACACGACTCCGTACCAGAGGACCAAGGTCCGCCAGCACCTTCCGCATGTCCTGCTCACAAACCCCGATATGATGCATTACGCTCTGCTCCCCTTCCACGGCAAATGGGAGAATTTCTGGAAAGAGCTGCGGTTCGTGGTCATCGATGAGATGCACACATACAGGGGGGTGTTCGGAAGTCATGTGGCCCAGATTTTGCGCAGGTTGAGGCGTATTTGCGAATACTACGGAACCCATCCTCAATTCATCCTGTTGTCCGCGACGATATCCAATCCGCGCCAGCTCGCCGGACAACTCATCGGTGCTCCGGAAGACGATATCGACGTGGTTGCCGAGAACGGGTCTCCCCAGGCGAAGCGTCACTTCGTTTTCCTCGAACCCGAGGAAATCGCCGCCGCTCCGGTATCGAGCAGCGCCGCCCGACTCATCGCGCATGCGGCCCGAACAGGGCTGAAAACCATCGCGTTCACTCGATCCCGCAGGCTCACCGAACTGGTGCACATGAGCGTCCTCCGGATGGCTCCTCAGTTGCGTAAGAGGGTCAGTTCCTACCGGGCGGGCTTTTTACCCGAGGAGCGCCGGATCATCGAACAGAAGCTGTCCAGCGGCGCCCTGGCCGCTGTGATCTCCACGAGCGCGCTGGAAATGGGGATCGATATCGGAGGGTTGGACCTGTGCATCCTCGTCGGTTATCCGGGAACCGTCATGACGACCTGGCAAAGAGGCGGGCGCGTCGGCCGCAGTGGGCGGGAATCGGCCATCGTCCTGCTCCCGCAACCGGATGCCCTGGACCAGTACATCGTTCATCATCCCCAGGATTTTCTAAACAGCGGGTATGAGCTGGCGGTCACGGATCCCATGAACGAGGAAATTCTCAAGACGCACTTGCCGTGCGCGGCGGCCGAGCTTCCGATTCTGCAGCGCGAGGTCGATGCTGACCCGGTCCTGACCCGTGTCGTGAGCGAATTGACCGAATCGGCGAGGCTCCTCAGGGCCGCCGACGGAGAACAATGGCTATCCGCCGCGCTCAACCCCCACCGAACGGTGGATATCCGTTCGGTCGGACCATCTTACGCCATCTTCATGGAATCGGACTCGGACCGCAAGCTTCCGCTCGGGAAGAACGAAGGCATCCGAGCTCTGAAAGAATGCCATCCGGGCGCCATCTATCTTCATCGCGGGGAAACCTACCAAGTGGAGCGACTGGATCTGGAAAAACGCACCATCCAGGTCTCCGCCTGCAACGTGCCCTATTTCACCCGGGTCAAGAGCGAGAAGGAAACTGAAATTCTGGAAGTCTTCGCATCCAAACCGGTCGGGAACTTTATCGTTCGACTCGGACGCCTCAGGGTCACTGAAAACATCCTGGGCTACGAGAAAAGAAGGCTCTTCACGCAGGAGCTTCTTGGCTCCGATCCTTTGGACCTGCCGCCGCAAACGTTCGAAACCGTGGGATTCTGGATCGAAATCGAACCCCTGCTGGCAAAAAACATCCAGGCCGCCAACCTCCATTTCATGGGCGGCATCCATGCCCTCGAACATGCCGCCATCAGCATGTTCCCCCTGTTCGCCCTGTGCGATCGAAACGACATCGGCGGGATATCGATTCCGCTGCATCCGCAGATTGAAAAGGGCGCCGTCTTCATCTACGACGGCACTCCGGGGGGAATTGGCCTCGCCGCCAGAGGATACGAGATCATCGGGGACCTGCTGCTCAAAACGAAGGAGCTCATCGCGTCCTGCGATTGCACCGACGGGTGCCCCGGGTGCATTCATTCTCCCAAATGCGGCTCCGGCAACAAGCCCCTGGACAAGAAGGCCGCACACCTCCTCCTGCGATACCTCCTCGGCGAGCTGAACCTTGCCGAGAAGATCCCGGCGATCGATCAGGAGAACATCCCCGTTGCGGCGTCCGACCCACCAGCGCCTGCCGCGGTTCCCGAATATCGCATCGGGTTCTTCGACCTCGAAACGCAGCGGCTGGCCGACGAGGTGGGCGGATGGCAGAACAAGCATCTGATGAAGGTCTCCGTGGCCGTTCTTCTGGAAACACCCCCGGACACCGTTCACGTCTTCAGGGAAAACGAGATTCCCGAGCTCGTCAAACGCCTGACTGAACTGGATCTCGTGGTCGGATTCAACATCGCTCAATTTGACTATGCCGTTTTGAAGGCTTATACAACAGTGGACCTGAATCGCCTGCCCACGTTCGACCTGTTGAGGGACATCCACGAGCGGCTGGGGTTCCGTTTGAGCCTCGGGCATCTCGCCGAGAAAACTCTCGGCCGGCCCAAAATCTCCGACGGGGTGCAGGCTGTCGAATGGTACCGGCAAAACCGGTGGGAGCCTCTCATCGAATATTGCAAAATGGACGTCCTGCTGACACGTGACCTCTTCCGCTTTGCTCTCGAAAACGGCTATCTCCTCTACAGCGATCGCAGAAACAGGTTGCTTCGAATTCCCACGCCATGGAGCCTGGAAACGCTGGTGAAGAAGTGAATTCAACTCACTGGAATTCTTAAGTTTCAGCAGATTGTACACGCCGGCGGTTCCGTTTTCCGACCATGACGGGTGCTTGCTTTCACTGTGGCCTGTGGTATAAGATGACGCGAATCGTGACCGAATCACGCTCGCCCTCAGGGTCTTTGGACGATGCGCCTTGTTGCCGCTCGTGGGTTCGGCTCCCGTCGATCTTCGCGATGAATGACGCAGGGTATCCTCCGGGTGAATGGAAGGCGGTTTCATGAAGGACTCCAGATGCAAGAAATGGCCCTCGAATTCCTGCACCCTGCCTGAAGAGGCATGTAGTCCACTGATTTTCCCGAAATTGTGCGGCGATACGAAATCCTGGTTCGCGCTTTACGTCCAGGTGAAACACGAGAAGGAAGTCGTCCGGAGACTCGATCAGAAATCCGTCGACTGCTTCCTGCCGCTGATGGAGTGCTGGAGCAAGCGGCTGGACCGGCGAAAGAGGATAACCCTGCCGCTTTTCCCCGGATACGTGTTCGTGCACACCGTCCTCGACAATTACACCAACGTGAACATACTCAAGACTCCGGGCGCGGTGAGTATTCTCAGGAACTCCGAGGGGCCTTTGCCCATCCCGGTCTATCAAATCGAGAACCTGCAGACTATCCTGAGTTCTTCCAAATCGCTCGATTTGCATCCCTATCTGAAAGAAGGGGAGTGGGTCCGGGTCATTCGGGGTCCACTGAGCGGTTGTGTTGGAATTCTGAAGCGACACGCCCCGAAAAAGGGCAGATTGGTGGTAAGCGTGGATTGCATCAGGCAGTCGGTGAGCGTGGAGCTTGACGTCGAGGATGTGGAAGCCACGATTCCGCCTCCGGGCACCTCGCCTGTTTCATGACTCCCCTGCCTCCGCGTTGTACCGGGCAACGATCAACCGGTCCTTCCGGGACCGGAGAAAAGCCGGACCAGCACATCGGTTCCCTGATCGAGGCCCTCCACGTGCTCCGGAACGATGATGTACCCGTCGGCAGCGGCCAGAGTGCTGATCATCGCCGATTTCCCGAACACGGGTTCCGCGCTCAACCGGCCATGGGCGCTGGAGACCAGGACCGGTACGTAATCTGTCCGCCCATGGACGGACGGGACCTTTCGGGCGAGCACGGCATTCAGCTGGTTGACCGCGAAAGCGGCATGCTTCGAGCTTCTGCCCTGCAGACGTTCCAGTGACGGCAAAACGAAGGCCCTGCAGATCATCATTGCCGATACGGGCTGACCTGGGAGTCCCCAGAATACCTTTTCACCGACCCGCGCGAGGATGGTGGGCTTGCCCGGACGGACCGCCACGCCGTGCGCCAGCAACTCACTGTCGTGCAAGTGTTCGAGAATGCTCAACGTATAGTCCCGCACGCCCACGGAGCTGCCCCCGGAAAGCATGATCACGTCGTGATCCACCAGTGCCTGTCGGCACACATCGGTCAGAAGCGCGAGATCATCCGCGATGACCTTCCGCAGGCCGATCACCCCGCCAGCCTCCTCCACCTGCGCCGCCAGGGTGAAACTGTTGATGTCGCGAATCTTTCCGGGCGGTACCGGCGATGCCCCGACGGGCACAACTTCATCTCCGGTCGAGATGACGGCGACTCGAGGCCGCCGCCGGACGGCCACGCGGGTGACGCCCAGTGCGGCCAGCACTCCGATGTCCTGGGGCCGAAGCCTCCATCCGCCGGGAAACAACTCCCGTCCGACGGATATGTCTTCACCTTCCCGGAGCAGATTGTCGCCGGGAGCCACCGGCCTGGTGACTTCGATGGTCCTGTCGTCGAGGGGATACGTGTACTCCACCATCACCACCGCATCGGCCCCTTCGGGGAGCATGCCGCCGGTCGGCACGCCAATCGCTGTTCCCGGCTCCAACCTTCGGGTGACCGTTTCCCCCATCTTGATCTCCCCCGCCGTTTCAAGAAAAGCGGGCAGCGTCTCCGATGCCCCGAAAGTATCCCGGGCGCGCACGGCATAGCCGTCCATGGTAGCTCTGGAGAAGTGGGGAACGGACTCCGGAGCGACGACGGACCGGGCCAGCACTCCACCGCACGCCGCAGCCAGGTCCACCTCCTCCGCCGGCAACGGATGCAGTCGATCGATCAGCGCAAGCACCTCTTCGGACGATTTCACCTTGAGAAACTTCGACACGGTTTTCCCCGCCATATTACACCTGTCATTCTTGCCGCGGCATGCCCCGGAATCGAAGCCGAAACCGAAGCTGCACCGGACATTTGCCTTTGGAGGACCGGTTCGGTTGTGTTCGACGCGAAAAAACTCCTTGGGGAGGCATTCCACATGGCACTATAATCCAACATGGAAACGGGCACAAGGAAGCGGCGGGACGGGAACGTGCTTCAACGAGGGGAAAACCGAAATGAGCCGGAATTCGTTGCGGCTGTTTCCGGGGGGATGGCGGGTAAACTTCGACGGAAGGCAACCGATGCCGGAAAAGGTTGACGACCGTCGACAACGATGATGAGACGGGAGAATGGAGAGCACCTTGGCGAAGAAAAGTCCGGGAAGATTGACCATTCGCTCCAAGATATGGATCGCGGATGAAGACGGCGGAGTTGTCTTTGGGGCCGGCCGCCTGCGCATTCTGAGGGCGGTCGAGGAGCAGGGTTCCATACACCTCGCGGCCAAGACGCTCAACATGAGTTACCGGGCGGTCTGGGGAAAGATCAAAGCGACGGAGGATCGGCTTGGCAGGCCCCTGCTGACGCGAAAGGTGGGAGGAACCAAGGGGGGCGGCTCTGAGCTCACCCCCCTTGGAAAGGCTCTCGTGGAACGGTTTCGGCATCTTCAGACGTTGACCGAAACAGCGGCTGATACCCTCTTTCAGGACCTCTTCATCGACGGATTATGACAGGACCTTCTTGAACGCCTCCTTGGCGATTTGTCCCATGTCGCCGAGGCTTTCCACAACCGTGATGCCCGCCGAGCGCATGGCTTTGATCTTGCCCTGGGCCGTTCCGCTGGAACCGCTGATGATGGCGCCCGCATGGCCCATTCTGCGTCCCGGAGGTGCCGTCAGACCAGCGATGAAACCGATCACCGGCTTGGTCACGTTCTTCTTGATGAAATCCGCCGCGTCTTCTTCCGCGGAACCCCCGATTTCACCGACCATAATGATGGCCTTCGTCTGAGGATCCTTCTGGAATGCGTCGAGGCAGTCAATAAAGTTGGTGCCGTTGACCGGGTCTCCGCCGATCCCGATAACCGTGCTCTGTCCGATGCCCACTTTTCCGATCTGGTGCACGGCTTCATAGGTCAAGGTTCCGGAGCGGGAGACGATGCCGACGGGACCGGGCGTATGGATGTGGCCCGGCTGGATGCCGATTTTGCACTGGCCGGGGGTGATGATCCCCGGGCAGTTGGGCCCGATCAGACGGCTCTTGCTCGACTTCAGGTAATTTTTCACCTTCATCATGTCCATAACCGGAATACCTTCGGTGATGGCCACGATCAGGGGAATGCCGGCCTCGATGGCTTCCAGAATCGCGTCGGCGCAAAATGGAGGCGGCACGAACACCATGGCCGCATTGGCCTTGGTCTCCTTCACGGCCTTCGCCACCGTATTGAAAACCGGGATGCCCTCGACCGCCTGCCCGCCTTTACCGGGGGTAACACCCGCGACCACGTTCGTACCATAGGCTTTGCAATTGATGGTATGGAACTGGCCCTCGCGACCCGTGATACCCTGAACCAACAGCCTCGTGTTTTTGTCCACCCAAATGCTCATCTGATTTCCCCCTTCTACCCTTTGGCAACCGCTGCAATCTTTTGGGCGGCGTCTGCGACATCTTTGGCATTGATGAGGTTCAACCCGGATTTTGCCAGGATCTCCCGACCTTGCTCAACGTTGGTCCCTTCCATGCGAATGACCACGGGAACCCTGATGCCCACTTTCTTGGCCGCTTCCACAACCCCGTTGGCCAGCCTGTCGCACCGAAGGATGCCGCCGAAAATATTGATGAGCACACCCTTGACCGCAGGATCGGCGAGAATGATCCGAAATCCGTTCTCCACCTGCTCGGCGCTGGCACCGCCGCCGACGTCCAGGAAGTTCGCGGGGGCCGCACCGGCTTGCTGGATGATGTCCATGGTCGCCATGGCCAGACCGGCGCCGTTCACCATGTTGCCGATATTTCCACCCGGCATCTTGATGTAGTTGAGCTCAAACTTCGACGCCTCGATCTCGAACGGATCCTCTTCGTCGAGATCTCTGTATTCCTGGATATCCTTGTGGCGATACATGGCGTTGTCGTCAAAGTTGATCTTCCCGTCCAGGGCGATGACCCTGTTGTCCGATGTCAGGACGAGCGGGTTGATTTCCACCAGCGAACAGTCATAGTCCACGCACAGCTTGTAGAGCGCGGCGACCATCGCGTTGAACTGCTTGATCAGTTCGGGTTTCAAATTCAACCCGTAGGCGAGCTCGTTGGCGTGGAAACCCTTGAAGCCCAGCAGCGGATCGATGAAAACCTTGATGATCTTCTCGGGCGTCTTGGCGGCGACTTCTTCAATGTCCATACCACCGGCTTCGCTTGCCATGAACACGATTTTCGAGGTTCCCCTGTCGGGGAGGACGCTGAGGTAGAGCTCCTTCTCAATGGGCAAACCTTCTTCCACCAGGAGCTTCTTCACAAGGCGGCCTTCCGGGCCGGTCTGATGCGTCACCAAAGTCATGCCCAGAATGCCCTTCGCATACTGATCGACTTCGGCGGCATTCTTCGCCAGCTTTACACCACCGCCCTTACCGCGTCCACCCGCGTGGATTTGGGCCTTCACTACCACCGGAAACGTTCCCAATTCAGCGCCGACCGCCTTCGCTTCCTCAACGGTGAAAGCCGCTTTCCCACGAGGAATGGGGACTCCGTACTTCTGGAACAACTGTTTGGCTTGATACTCGTGAATTTTCATTTTTCTCCTCGCTATCCCCGAAACAACTCAATCCAGTGCAGATCATGTCTCACCAACGAGAGCCCTCACCCAAAAATCATCTGCTGATCTCGAATAACCTCTATTCCTAGATGAAAGATCTCACAATGTCAAACGTTGTTTGTAAAGTTTTGAACAAACTCTGCGCCCGGTCCCAACGGAACGCGAACCGAAGGCAATTTCGATAATGGCACAACATGGGCATCCTCTCCCAATAGTTTTGCGGACAGGCCCGGCAACTGCCCCGCCTCTCCCCGCGGAGGCATCGCGTTTGCCTCGAAACTCTTGGCTCTTTTTTCACAACTTCCGCCCGGCCGACCTCGTTTGGATGAAAAGTCCCCGTCGCGGTCGAGAACCTTCCCCGGAGGGCATGCCGACAGGAATCTTCCGCGGTTTCAAACCCGACGGCAAGCGGTCCGTCGTCTCCGGCACCGGCAGCGCGGACCTCATGCCTGCGGAAACGCAAAATGCACGGTGAATAATGCCCGGGATTGTGGTAAAGGAAATCGGACCCGGATCATCGTGCCCGGACATGGAGCGTATCAATGGAATATGAAGTCGTCATCGGACTGGAAATTCACGCACAGCTTTCCACTCGGAGCAAAATCTTCTGCGGCTGCTCGACCACCTTCGGTGCGAGCCCCAATACCTTGACCTGCCCCGTTTGCCTGGGTATGCCGGGGGTGCTCCCCGTGCTCAACCGCGATGTGGTTGAATTCAGCCTGAGAATGGCGCTTGCCGCCCATTGCGAAATCGCCCCGTACGGTCAGTTCGCGCGGAAAAACTATTTCTACCCGGATCTGCCCAAGGGTTACCAGATATCCCAGTACGAACTGCCGCTGGCCCGCAACGGCTGGATTGAAATCGAGAGCGGGAAAGGGCCGAAGCGGATCAGAATCCACCGGATCCACATGGAGGAGGATGCCGGCAAGCTCATTCACGACGACAACAAGCCCGTGAGCTACGTGGACTTCAACCGCACGGGAGTGCCCCTGATCGAAATCGTGAGCGAACCCGACCTCCGCAGCTCGGAAGATGCGGTTTCCTACCTGAAATCGATCCGCGAGATCCTGCGTTTCCTGGAAATCTGCGACGGAAACATGGAGGAAGGAAGCCTCCGGTGTGACGCGAACATCTCGCTGCGCCCCTTCGGAGCCGAGGAACTGGGCGTCAAGACCGAGCTCAAAAACATGAATTCCTTCCGCAACGTACAGCGGGCCCTGGATTTTGAAATCCGAAGACAACGGGCGCTTCTGGAACGGGGTGAACCCATCGTACAGGAAACCCGCCTATGGGACGCCAACCGCAGCATCACCCTCAGCATGCGGGGCAAGGAAGAGGCCCACGACTACCGCTACTTTCCGGATCCGGACCTTGTGCCCGTCGTTGTGGATGAGGCATGGATCGAACTGGTCCGGGCCTCCCTCCCCGAGCTCCCGGACACCAAGCGGGAGCGGTTCATGGGGGAATACGGCCTGCCGTCCCATGACGCCCGGGTTCTCACTTCCTCCAAAGCGCTGTCCGTGTATTTCGAATCGGTCGTCGCGGCCTTTCCACAACCCAAGATTGTCAGCAACTGGATGATGTCCGAGTTGCTGCGCGAGTTGAAACGTGACGAGAGAGAGATCGAGGAATGTCCGGTTCCGCCGGAAAACCTCGCGGATCTGCTGCAGTTGATCGAAAAGGGAATCGTGAGCGGAAAGATCGCCAAGACTGTTTTCCTGGAAATGTACTCCACGGGACGCAAGGCCGGGGCCGTCGTCGAGGAAAAGGGCCTGGTCCAGGTGAAGGATGAAGGCGCGATCGAGGCGATCGTGGCTGAAGTCCTCGCCGAGAATCCCTCTGAGGTCGAACAGTACCGGGCCGGAAAGGAGAAGCTTTTCGGGTTCTTCGTCGGTCAGGTCATGCGAAAATCCAAAGGGAAAGCCAATCCAAAGCTGGTCAACGATATTCTGCGCGGCAAGCTCTCCGGCTAGGTTCCAACTCCGGAGACGCCTGCCGCACCTGTTCGCATTTGCCCTGTGATTCCAGCAAACGGCGATCGACCGGGAGGCTTTCGACCAGGCGCGAAAACGTGCCTGCCTCTTGCCGGCGCGTGGTGTTTTTTTTCTTTCTTGACATCACTCATCATGACGGGAGTCGGTTCAGTATGCCCCAACAGTGGTTACCCCCGATTTACTGGGACGGGGACGCGGTTGCGATCCTGGATCAGCGACTGCTTCCCCAGCGTGAGGTGGTGATTCGTTGCACTTCTCCGAAGCAGGTGGTGGCGGCGATAAAGAACATGGCGATCCGGGGAGCGCCCGCGGTTGGCGTGGCCGGGGCCATGGCGCTGGCTCTCGGGGCGGTTCTGATTCAGGCTGCCGATACCCGGACGTTCAAGAGCAAGTTCGCCCGGCTGTGCCGCCAGGTGAGGACGGCCCGTCCCACCGGCCGGAACCTGGGCTGGGCGGTGGATCGCATCCATGCCCTGGTGGAAGGCAACCGGGATGCCGACGTTCCCCGGCTCCACGAGCTCATTCGCCGGGAGGCCGAGCTGATCCTCGCCGAAGATGTCGCCGCCAACGTCGCCATCGGCTCATGGGGCAAGACCGTCATTGCGCGAGGCGCCGGAATAATGACCTACTGCAACGCGGGAGCCCTGGCCACTGCGGACTATGGGACGGCCCTGGGAGTCATCCGCGCGGCTTTCGATGCGGATCCCGGAATTCGGGTGTTTTCATGCGAGACCCGTCCTTTCTTGCAGGGAGCCCGTCTGACGGTGTACGAGCTGATGAAAGCGGGAATTCCCGTCACGCTGATCACCGACAACTCGATCGGCAGCCTCATGAGCCGGGGGATGATCGACGTGGTGGTGGTGGGCGCGGACCGAATCGCCGCCAACGGAGACACCGCCAACAAGATCGGAACCTACATGGCGGCCGTGCTGGCCTGCACGCACGGCATTCCCTTCTACGTGGCCGCCCCTCGTTCCACCATCGATGCCTCGCTCCCGGACGGCGACGGTATCCCCATCGAACAACGGGCTCCGAAGGAAGTCACGCACTTCAACGGCCGTCGAGTCGCCCCGCAAGGAGCCGACGCTTTGAATGCGGCATTCGACGTGACCCCGAACAAGTACATCACGGGGATCATTACGGAAGTCGGCATCCTTTCGAAGCCCTTCGGCAAAGCGATCCGCCAGGCGCTCAAAGCATGACTCCGAGCTGTGCACCGCTTGCGGCCGCGCTGCCCGCGGCACGCTATGCGCCGTCAAACAGCATCCGCAGAACGTCCTGCAGTGAACGAGCGCCCATGTAGACGACCCCCGCATCCGGTGAGAGCCGTTCGGCATTGCTGCCCGGCATGAGACAGCGCGTAAACCCGAGTTTCGCCGCTTCCATGGCCCGGGCCGCGCCATGCCCCACGCCGCGCACTTCCCCCGCCAGTCCGACCTCGCCCCACACCGCCAGTTCCTGGGGCAACGGCCGGTCGAGGTAAGAGCTCATCAGCGCCGTCGTCAGGGCGAGGTCGGCGGCCGGTTCCTGCAGACGGACCCCTCCCGCCACGTTCACGAACACATCCTGTTGGCCGAAATTGAACCCGAGCTTCTTTTCGAGCACCGCCAGCAGGAGGGAAACCCGGTTGGTATCGATTCCCATGCTGGTCCGCCGGGGCTGGGTCCATCCGGTGGCGCCGACCAGCGCCTGCAGCTCCACCAGCAAGGGGCGGGTGCCCTCCATCGAACACACCACCACCGACCCGGATACACCCGTGGGCCGTTCCGCAAGAAGGAATTGAGAAGGATTCGGCACTTCCTCCAATCCCGCCTCCTTCATTTCGAACACACCGACCTCGTTGGTTGATCCATATCGGTTCTTGACCGCTCGCAACAGCCGGAACGTATGCGTGCGATCCCCTTCAAGGTAGAGAACGGTGTCCACAAGGTGTTCGAGAGCTCGGGGACCGGCGATGGAACCTTCCTTGGTGACGTGGCCGACCAGGAAGATGCTGATGTTGCCGTCTTTTGCGGCGCGCATCAGCCGCAATGCACATTCCCGGACCTGGCTTATGGAACCCGGAGCGACCTCGAGCCCCATGGTATGCATGGTCTGGATGGAATCCACCGCCAGGATCTGCGGATGTGACTGGTCGATGACGTCAAGAACGGCCTCCAGGGAGGTTTCGGAAAAGATGAGCAGTCCTCCGGATTCGATTCTCAGCCGTGCGGCCCGCAGTTTCAGTTGTTGCGGGCTCTCTTCACCGGAGACGTAGAGGACCCTTTTCTTCTGCGACATGAGGGCAAGCGCCTGGAGCAGGAGCGTGGATTTCCCGATGCCGGGGTCGCCTGCCAGCAGAATGAGGGACCCGCTGACCAGTCCTCCTCCCAGCACTCGGTCCCACTCACCGATGCCTGTGGTGAACCGTGCTTCCGACTCCATCGGAATTTCCGCCAGGGGCAGGGGACGAGCCGCTGGCCCACGGGGCTCCGACCGCCCTGAAGCCTTATGCGTGACCTCCTCCACCAGACTCTGCCAGCTCCGGCACTCGGGACAACGGCCCAGCCATTTCGGGCTCACGTAACCGCACTGCTGACATCGATAGATCGTCTTGAGACCCCCCATATGCCTCCCTGCCGAACGATGAGTATCCTTTGTGTTCGTATTCACTACACTATACACCATTCCACGGCCGAGGGGCGGGCAAACTGTGAACCGCATCCCGATTCGCCCCGGAATGTTCAATTGACAAAGTTGAAAATAGTGTTTTATATTCTGTGTCCATTGATCGACCAAGCTTTTCCTTACCGTGAGCTGGTAAGTTCCCTTAGAAGGAGAGGAGTGTTTCTGATGGCGGGTAAAAATATCATCGAGGTCACAGACGGCAGCTTCGACCAGGAAGTCCTGCAATCCGATGTGCCGGTGCTGGTGGATTTCTGGGCTCCGTGGTGCGGTCCGTGCCGGGCCATTGCTCCTGTTATCGAAGAATTGTCCGGAGATTACGAGGCCAGGCTGAAGGTGGCCAAGTGCAACGTAGACGACAATCCGAAAACGCCCAGCAGGTATGGCATTCGAGCCATCCCGACCTTGATCATTTTCAAGGGCGGGAATGTCAGCGAGCAGATCACAGGGGCCGTGGCAAAGTCCCAGATCACTGCCGCTATCGACAAGGCCGTCGGATAAGCCGGATGATGCCGATGGGCCCGGACCGATAGGCGCGGTTTCATTCAGGTTCCCTGCAGTGTTTTCTCCCCTGTCAGAAAACCGTTCTTTCAAGCATGAAAATGAATGACATCTACGACATAGCGATCATTGGCGGCGGGCCTGCCGGACTTACGGCGGGCCTGTACGCCGCAAGAGCACGGCTGAAGGTCATTTTGCTTGAACGGATGGGCTTCGGGGGGCAGTTGCTCACTTACGAGAAAGTGGACAATTATCCGGGGTTTCCGGAGGGCATCGGAGCCTTCGGATTGTCGGAGCTTATCAGCGCCCAGGCGCTCAAATTCGGTCTGGTCACCCGCAATGCCGAGGTGACGGATCTCCTGGTTGACGAACCCATAAAGGTCGTCAGGCTTGCCGACGCGGAGTTGCTTGCGAAAACCGTCGTGATCGCCTCGGGAGCATCCCCGAACAAACTGGGGGTCCGCGGCGAGAGTGAGTACACGGGGCGCGGAGTGTCCTACTGCGCGGTATGCGACGCGCCCTTTTACCGGAATCAGGAAGTGGCGGTGGTGGGCGGCGGGGATACGGCCATCGAAGAAGCCATCTACCTGACCAAGTTTGCCAGTCGAGTGCATGTTATCCATCGCAGGGACCAACTGCGGGCAACGCGCATCATACAGGAACGTGCTTTACAAAATGACAGGATTTCCTTTATTCTTAGCAGCGTCGTCACGGAGATCAAGGGAAGCGGCGAACAGGGCGTGGACCGCTTGACGATCCGGGAAGCCAAGGGCACAAAAATCGACGAACTCCCCGTGAGCGGAGTCTTCATTTTTGTCGGAATTCAGCCGAATTCCGGTTTTGTGCCCACGGAAGTGGACCGTGACGTGTTCGGGTTCATTCGTACCGATCAGGAGATGAAGACATCTGTGCCGGGTGTTTTTGCGGCCGGCGATGTGCGAGTGAAGGAGCTCCGTCAGATCGTGACGGCGGTGGGGGATGGGGCCACCGCGGCGTTCAACGCCGGGCGACATATCGAAAGTCATCTTTAGATTCCACCACAATCATTGAGGACATTTCATGCGGATCGGCCTGGAGAAGATACGGAAGGTCTACCGGTTTGCTGCATTCATTCCACTCCTGACGCTTGTGCTGGTCACCGGTGGCTGCGGCACATTCCTCGGGGAGTTTTACTTCGGTGATCTCCTCGGCGGGAAGAAGAGCTCGAGCACGGTGGACAAGACCGCCGAGCAGCTTGCAGTGGAAGGCATGCAGAAAATGCAGAAGAAGGATTACGACGATGCCCTCAAGGCTTTTCGAAAGCTGAAAGAGCATTATCCCTACAGCAAGTACGCGATCCTGGCGGACCTCAAAATCGGGGATGCCCTTTTCCACGATAAGAAGTACAGCGAGGCGGCGATAGCCTACGAGGAGTTTGCCCGCTTGCACCCCAGGAATGAAGTCGTGCCTTATGTCCTCTACCAGATCGGAATGAGCCACTTTCTGACGTTCACGACGACGGACCGCGATCCGGAAGAGACTCAGGCTGCAATTGAGGCTTTTCAGCGGGTGGTCCAGATGTTTCCGCAGTCCGATTACGCCAGGCGGGCTCAGAAACAGCTCTTCGAGTGCCAGAAGCGGGCGGCAGCTCATGAATTCAACGTGGCATCCCTGTATTACCGCATGGGTGAGTACTTCGCCACCCGGGCCAGGCTGCGGACAATCAACGAAAAGTACTCCACGGCGGCAAAGGAGTTGGGACTCCAGAAAGACATCGATAAGATGCTTGCCAAGAGCGAGCGGGAGTGCGCTAAGGGAGAAAAGAAGCCAAGCGTCTGGACACGGTTGGGCTTTTAGTCCTCGCAATCGACTCTCTTGAGACATGTCCTTCCTTAGAACGGAGGGGTTCATCGGGAACCCTGCCAAAACACGATTTATTGGTTGACAAACGGGAGACGTTTTCTGCATGCTTGGAGTCACCTGGAGGAATTTCTCCGGGGTCCGCCCCGGGAGGGTGCCTCCCCCCGGCCAGCCGGTAGAACCTTCAAGCATTTGAGCCATCGACCGGACCTGCTTCTTCGGTTTTAATGTCGCATCCCAATCCCGAAGCATCGCCATGACCCGTGCGAATTCCATTGAGCCGGATACGACCACATGCCAACGCAAGCTATGGAAGTTGGAAACCATAAACAACGGAGAACGATGATGAACGATGTATCGACCCCGGACACTCACCAGAAAGATCAGGACGCGCGCGATCGCAACGAAATGAACCTGGTCGAGCTGAAAAGCAAGAACATCAGGGAACTGATGACGATTGCCAAGGCGCTGAACATAGAGGGAGCGAGTTCCATGCGCAAGCAGGAACTGATCTTCGCTCTGCTGCAAGCCCAGGCCGAGATGAGTGGATTGATCTACGGGGAAGGCGTGCTGGAAATCCTTCCGGACGGGTTCGGTTTCCTGAGGAGCCAGAACTACAACTACCTGCCCGGTCCCGACGACATCTATGTTTCGCCGTCCCAAATCCGCCGTTTCAACCTGCGGACGGGCGACAGCGTTTCCGGACAAATTCGCCCCCCCAAGGACAACGAACGCTATTTTGCCTTGCTCAAGGTGGAGGCCGTCAACTACGAGGATCCGGATGTCGCGCGCGACAAGATCCTCTTCGACAACCTCACCCCGCTCTATCCGGATCGCCGCGTCAGGCTGGAAAGCATCGCCGACAACCTGTCCACTCGGGTCATGGACCTGCTGACTCCCATCGGTTTCGGACAGCGCGGCCTGATTGTCGCCCAGCCGCGAACCGGCAAAACCATGCTGCTGCAAAACATCGCCAACGCCGTCACCGTCAATCACAAGGAAGCCTATCTCATCGTGCTGCTCATCGATGAGCGCCCCGAGGAAGTGACGGACATGCAGCGCAACGTGCGCGCCGAGGTGGTCAGTTCCACCTTCGACGAACCGCCCCAGCGACACGTGCAGGTGGCCGAGATGGTGAGCGAGAAGGCCAAGCGCCTGGTCGAACACAAGCGCGACGTGGTCATTCTGCTGGACAGCATCACGAGGCTGGCTCGCGCGTACAACAGCGTTGTCCCGCCGAGCGGGAAGATCCTTTCCGGAGGTCTCGATTCGAACGCGCTCCACCGGCCGAAACGCTTCTTCGGAGCGGCACGCAACGTCGAACAGGGAGGCAGCCTCACCATCATCGCCACGGCCCTCATCGACACCGGCAGCCGAATGGACGAAGTGATTTTCGAAGAATTCAAGGGCACCGGCAACATGGAGATCGTGCTCGACCGCAAGCTGGCCGACCGCCGCATCTTCCCGGCCATCGACATCAACAAGTCCGGGACCCGCAAGGAAGAGCTACTGCTGCCTTCCGACGACCTGAACCGAATCTGGATCCTGCGCAAGCTCCTGTCCCCCCTGAACCCTATCGACGCCATGGAGTTTCTGCTGGACAAGATGCAGGGGACCAAGAACAACGCGGATTTTCTGGCTTCAATGAACCGCTGATGCCCCGGGGGAAAAGCATGACCTCATTCGGTCGGTCCGGCCCGGTCTCCCCGGGTCGGGAAGGCCGTACTCTTGCGCTCTGCTCCGGGTCCGTCATCCCGCGGGGAGGACCAGGAGTGCGGCGGCAGTCCGGATGGGGCTTCCGATCGAGAGTGAACACACGCCTTTTGACCTGCCGGGCAGTGCGACAATCTGCTTGAATAAATTCGGAATTAGATTATACTATGTGGTTTGCAGAGTTCTGCAATTCCCTTAAGGAGGAAGATTCCCGATGAAGGAAGACATACATCCGGTATACCATCAAACGGTGATTCGATGCGCATGCGGGGCGGAAATTCCCACGGGTTCCACAAAAAAGGAGATCCGGGTCGAAATCTGTTCCAAGTGCCATCCGTTTTACACCGGCAAGCAGAAACTGGTCGATTCCGCGGGGCGAATCGAAAGATTCCGCCGCAAATACGAAAAGTTCCAAAAGAAGGAAACTCCGGAATCAACCGAATAACGGGTATCGCGACCGCTCGCGCCGCGCGGGACGGTCGATTTTCCGCTTCTTGAGGTCCACGGACTTCGTCACGCCAATTCGGCGCTCCACGCCGTGGATAGTCGGCCCTTTGCTGTGGGACGCCTTCCCGGATCGCTTGCCCTGTTCGGGCAGGGGGGGTCGATTGGCTTTTGTATTGGGACGGACCGATCTCATTCTGAGGTGCGTTCAAGATTATGCAATACCTGCCCGGCGGGAGGTGACGCGGGCGGGATAAACCCCGCCCCTTGCCACGGACCGATGTGCCGGTCAGACTTACAAGGGAAGGGCTTTACGCCCTCCCGCCCAATGCACTCATCTTGAACGCAACCCGGTATCAGAGAACGGACACCGCGTCATTGTCGCAGGCCGAGAGTATGTTCGACCGTTTGGAAAGTGTCGCTCAAAAGTTCCGCAAGCTTGAGGAAGACCTCAGTAATCCCGAACTGTTGGCAAATCAGAAAGAGTACCAGAAGGTCGCCAGGGAACATGCCGAGATCGCTCCGATTGTGGAAGCATACGGGCTGTACAAGGGCCTCCACCGACAACTCCTCGACAACCAGCAACTCCTCGAACAGGAAACCGACCCGGAGATGCGTGAACTGTTCCGGCAGGAGATCGCCGAGCTGAAGAGGCAGATCGAGGGCACCGAAAACGGTCTCACGCTCATGCTTGCGCCCAGGGATCCCAACGACGACAAGAACGTGATCCTCGAGATCCGGGCTGGAACCGGCGGTGAAGAAGCGGCCCTGTTCGTTTCCGATTTGTTCCGGATGTATACCCGCTACGCCGAGTTGCGCCGCTGGAAGGTGGAAATACTCGACAGCCACCAGACAGGCATCGGAGGCCTCAAGGAAGTGATCGCCGCGGTCAACGGTCAGGGCGCTTACAGCCGTCTGAAGTTCGAACGCGGGGTTCACCGGGTGCAGAGAGTCCCGGTCACCGAAAGCCAGGGTCGAATCCACACCTCCGCGGTCACAGTGGCGGTGCTGCCCGAAGCCGAGGAAGTGGACGTCTACATAGACCCCAACGATCTGCGGGTGGACGTGTTCCGCTCATCCGGCCCCGGGGGCCAGAGCGTCAACACAACGGACTCCGCGGTTCGTGTCACGCACATTCCCTCAGGCCTGGTGGTGATTTGCCAGGATGAGAAATCGCAGCACAAGAACAAGGCCAAGGCGCTCAAGGTGCTTCGAGCCCGCCTGCTCGATCAGATGCAGAGCGAACAGGAGGCCCGCATCGCCCGGGATCGCAAGAGCCAGGTGGGCACGGGGGACCGCAGCGAACGTATCCGCACTTACAACTTTCCGCAGAATCGTGTGTCCGACCACCGGATCAACCTGACCCTTTACAAGCTGGACATCATCCTGGGCGGAGCGCTGGATGAAATCATCGACCCGTTGAGCACCCATTTCCAGGCGGAAGCCCTCAGGCGTGAAGAGTGACGGCCGGTACGGCACGGGCGTCGGCACCGTCCAGGACTGCGGCATGATGGACGAAACCTGGACCATCTTGAAAGTCCTCCAATGGACCACGGGCTTTTTCAGCCGCAAGGGAATCGACCAGCCCAGGGCAAACGCCGAAGTGCTCCTGGCCCATGTGCTCGACACCGAACGCATTCAGCTCTACCTCCGCTATGACCAGCCCCTCGGCTCCGCCGAGCTCGCCCGGTACCGTGAAGCGATCAGGCGTCGAGCCTCCTGCGAGCCCACTCAATACATCACGGGGCGGCAGGAGTTCTGGTCCCTGGAATTGGAAGTCGGACCGGCGGTATTGATTCCCCGGCCGGAGACCGAAGTGCTCGTCGAAAAGGCGCTGGAGCTGCTGCCCGACGCGCGGGCACGGGTTTTGGACATCGGCACCGGGTCCGGCGCCATCGCCGTATCACTTGCAACGGAACGCAAAGACCTCACCGTCGTGGCCACCGACAAATCCCCCGGAGCGCTGAAGATTGCCAGGCGCAATGCCGTTCGGCACAAGGTGGAAGACCGGGTTTGGCTGGCGGCCATGGACCTGTTCAGCGCTTTCCTGCCGGCCGTCCCCGTTTTCGATCTCATCGTCGCCAACCCACCCTACATCGGCGACTTCGAATTCGCCGCGCTCCCTCGCGAGATCGCCGAACACGAGCCCGTGGAGGCCCTGCGCGGCGGAGTCGACGGACTCGACGTCATCCGGAGAATCCTGGCCGAAGCCCCCTTTTTTCTCAAACCCGGAGGGTCGCTGCTCATCGAAATCGGCAAGGGACAGGACGAAATGCTTCCCCTGGTGCCCGATAATTCTCGCATTGACACCTGCGGCTTTATCAGGGATTATTCTGGCGTTTTGAGAGTGATGCACTGTAGAGCGAACGGGTGAGATATGGATAAACTCGTGATCGAGGGCGGGGTTCCCCTGCGGGGAGAGATCTCCATCAGCGGAGCCAAAAACGCCTCCCTCCCCCTCATGGCGGCTTCCCTTCTGGCGTGCGGCAAGCATTCCTTCACCAACGTCCCTCGGCTCAGAGACATTCACACCATGTGCAATCTCCTTGGACACATGGGAGCGTCGAGCGTGCACGGCGCGACGCTGAACATTGATTCCGGCAACATTCGGACGCTGGAGGCGCCTTATCGCCTGGTCAAGACCATGCGCGCTTCCGTTTTGGTTCTTGGCCCCATGCTGGCCCGCCACGGCTTCGCCCGAGTGTCCCTTCCCGGCGGGTGCGCCATCGGAGCCCGCCCCATCAACCTTCACCTCAGCGGCCTGCAACAGATGGGGGCGGACATCGAACTGGAGCACGGTTACGTCGTCGCCAGAGCGGACCGGCTCCGGGGCGCGACCATCATCTTCGATCTCGTGACCGTGACCGGAACCGAGAATCTCATGATGGCGGCAACCCTCGCTCGAGGCCGGACCATTCTGAAGAATACGGCCCGCGAGCCGGAAGTCGTGGCTCTGGCCGACTATCTGCGGAAAATGGGAGCACGAATTGAAGGCGACGGGTCTTCCGAGATCATTGTTGACGGGGTGGAAGAGCTCACCCCCTCGACATTCAGGGTGATTCCGGATCGCATCGAAGCCGGGACCTATATCGCGGCGGCGGGGATTACGGGGGGGTGTTTGCGGCTGACCAACTGTGAACCGGCTCATCTCGAAGCCGTCATTCAGAAGCTGCGGACCGCCGGCCTGACCATCGAAACCGGCGAGGGAATCGTGGACGTTCAGAGCAACGGTCCGATCCGGAGTGTGGACATCAAGACATGGCCCTATCCGGCTTTCCCCACCGACATGCAGGCCCAGTTCATGTCGCTCATGACCCTGGGAAACGGTGTCAGCCTGATCACGGAGCAAATCTTCGAGAACAGGTTCATGCATGTCCTGGAGCTCAAGAGACTGGGAGCCGACATCGAGCTGGACGGCAGAAACGCGCGGGTGTGCGGAGTCTCCCACCTGTCGGGCGCCCCGGTGATGGCCACCGACCTGCGCGCTTCCGCGTCGCTGGTGCTTGCGGCGCTGGCGGCGACGGGCGTCACGGAAATCACGCGGATCTATCACCTGGAGCGGGGATACGAGGACATGGACGGCAAGCTCTCCGCGGTGGGAGCCAGGATCCGGCGTCAGGTCAACGGGAGCTGAAGGTTCCCGTTCATGGCGCAAGACACCGGATGTCCGGTGAAATCTCCCCCCTTCGCGCGAACCGCCGCGACCGAGCGGGCACGACGAACCGTGCGGATAGGCCGTGCCGGGTCACGCGCGCGCACGCGGTGTAAGGAATATCCTGGGCATTGAGGCAGGCGCCATGCAGCGTTCCCGTGATTCACGATCCCGGGTGTGCACCGACCGATGAGCCGTGAGCCGGTCCGCCCGACCCGCCCCCTGTTGTGGCTCACGGTGTTCTTTGCGCTGGGCATCGCCGCGGAGCGTGTTTGCCCCCTTTCGTTGCCCTCGGCGTTCATTATCGGTTTCCCCGCTTTGCTTCTCCTCTGTCTTGCCTTTCTCTGTTCGAAATCGCCGGAACACTCACGCGCATCGGTGGGGGTCTCCCTGGTGTTGTTTCTTGCCCTGGGTTTCGCCCTCGCCCGCGTCGTCTCTCCCGTTGTCCCCTGTCCGCCGGGATTCGAGCGAGTACTGGATCGTCCCCATACGTTGTTCATCGCGGACATTGCATCGCCTCCCGATTTTTTTCCGGACAAGATCCGGCTCACCCTGAGGCTGCGCTTGGCCTTGCTCGATGATGAAAGCGTCCCGCTGGACGCAGGAGTGCTCCTCTCCGTGGCTCGAACCGGCGTGGAACGCGCGGCATGGGTCCCGGGCGACCGCGTGCTGGCACGCCTCACGCTCAGGCGCTTTCACAATTTCAACAATCCCGGCGGGTATGACTATGTCATGAGGCAGGCGGAGCGCGGAATCCATGCGCGGGCCGGGTCCCCGGACGATCGTTTCCTTGTCCGGCTTGCGCCCGGGAACGAGTTCCCGGGCCGCTCCGTCTTCCGGGCGGTAAGAAGCAGGGTGGACCGGTTCAGGCAGGAAAGCCTGTTCTGGCTTCGCAAGCACTTCGATCCCGACACGGCCGCGTTCTACGCGGCCCTGCTGCTCGGTTACCAACAGTTGATTTCCGCTGATTGGAAGGAAGATCTGAACCGGGTGGGGATCACTCATCTCCTTTCGATTTCGGGAATGCATCTCGGTCTGGTCAGCATGTTCACCTTCTGGATTTGTCGGAAGTTGATCCGGCGTCTTTGCCCCGCCGCGCTTCACCGTGTGAGCGACAAACAGCTCGCCCTCTGGCCCGCCCTGGCGGCGGCTTTGCTTTACGCTTTCCTCGCGGGATTCGGCGTGCCCCCGATCTGGCGCTCCCTCCTGATGCTCACACTCGGTCTGTGGGCCTCCTTTTGCTACCGGCATGCGGATTCTCTCACCATCCTGGCCGCAACGGCACTGATCATCCTGATTATCGACCCCGCCGTTCTCTGGCAGGTCTCCTTCCAGCTCACCTATGCGTGCATGGTGGCGCTGTTTGTCATCTACCCGAGACTGCAGCGCTGCCGGCTGGCCGCGATCCACCCCGTGTTCGGCGGCGACCGCATGGCCGGAAAGATCACACGGCCCTTCGAGGAGGCCTTCCACGTTTCGGTGGCGGTCAACATCCTGGTTCTCCCGCTCACTGTCTTTTACTTCCAAGGTTTTTCCCTGGCCGGATTCATTGCCAACATCATCCTGGTGCCCCTGGTCGGGTTCCTGGTACTCCCGTTCGGCCTGCTTGGGCTGGGACTGCTGGCGTTCAACGAATCCCTCGCCGCGCTCCTGCTGCAATTCGGGGCCTGGTGGGTGACCCTGGCGCATCACCTCATCCGATGGTTCAGCGACCTTTCCTGGGCGTACTTCCATGTGGGCCCTTTTCCGTTGCTCGGCATGGCTGCTTGTTACCTGGCACTGTTCATTCTGCTGAGCCCGTGGCACCGAAAGCGGAAAGGCGCCGCGTTGTGCGCCCTCGCGCTTTTCATGGCGGCGGATTCCGCCGTCGCCCATTGGCGCACCGTCGAGGATCGGCGGGATCATCTGCAGGTGGATTTCATCGATGTGGGACAGGGCACGTCCACCCTGGTCCGATTCCCCGATGGTGCCGCCATGCTGGTCGACGGGGGCGGTTTCTTCGACGATTCCTTCGATGTCGGACGCGCGGTGCTGGCCCCTTTCCTGTGGCGGAGCGGCATCCGCAGACTGGACTACGTGGTGCTGTCCCACGATCATCCGGACCATCGCAACGGACTTCGCTTCGTCATGCAGCGGTTCGAAGTGGGCTGTCTGTGGACCGGCGCCCTGACGCGCCGGCCGGGGGACCGGATATCCATCGAGACGATCGCCGCGTTGCGCGGCATCCCCGTCCGGCTCACGCACGAAATCCCCGGGGAGTGCGCCATCGGGCGCTGCCGAATCAAGATCCTTCACCCCAGTGAAAAATATCTTGAAACTGAGTGGAATGGGGATATAAACAATGCTTCGCTCGTATTGAAGATCGACTATGGCGAAACGGGAGTCATTCTGCCCGGAGACATCGCTCAGTCGGTGGAACGGGTGATTTTCGGGACCGGCACCGCCTGGGGGAACGTGGTACTGGGATCTCCGCACCACGGCAGCGACCGTTCGAACAGTCCCTTCATGGTGGAGCGATTGAAACCTCGGGCGGTCGTCGTTTCGTGCGGGGCCGACAACCGGTTCGGATTTCCCTCTCCCGCGGTTCTCGAGACGTACCGGAAGCACGGAGTGCCCGTCTACCGCACTGACCGGCACGGCGCGGTGCATGCGGTTTCGGACGGAACCCGCTGGGAATTCTCGACGTTCATGAGCGGTTCCGGAGGATCGTCGCGCTCCGACGGATACTGAACGAAACGCAAGCATCACCGTCCGGCATAACAGACGGAATTGTCCGGCGACCAAGCCGGGAGAAATGACGATTCAGCGTCTTGAACCCTTATCGGAGGCTCGGATGCGCACCTATTTCTTCGGGGATATTCACGGGAACGGTTACGCCCTCGAGGCCGTGCTGCAACACATGGACAAGCAGAAAACGGACGCCCTCTTCTGCCTGGGGGACCTGGTCGGCTGGCTGCCGTTCGGCGATCGCACCCTGCAGCGGATGCGCTCCCTCGGTATCTCCACGGTGGCGGGAAATCATGACCTGCTCGTGTGCGGCCTTTTCGTCGATCATCCCCACCAGGTAGACCGCATGCAGGCCACCGCATACAACGCGGGGCTGCTTTCCTCCGTTCCGCAGGCCCTGGATTACCTCTCGAACCTGCCGTTGATCTTCGAGCGCCCGGAATTCGTGGTGACCCATCACAGCCCCTTCCACCTGCCCGCCGCCGAAGAACTGCCCACCATCGATTGCTTCAACTACCTGGACGAATTCGCGCTGACGGAATGCCTGTCGGCCTGGCACGAGTACCCGCACCGGCTCATTTTCAGCGGACACGATCATGTTCCCGCCGTGTTCGAGCTTCCCGAAACAGGAGAGCAACCCCGGTTCGAAGACATCCGGACCTACAGCCCCGCGCCCGACGCGGACCTGGTTCTCCACCTTCAGCCCGGTTCGAAATATTGGATCAAGGCGGGCAGCGTCGGAGGCCCCTATCGCGATGGCGTCCCCATTGCCAACTCGGTGCTCTACGACAACGAATCGGACACGCTGACCCTGTTTCGCGTCCCCTTCCCCACCAGCCAACTGATCGAAGAAATGCTCGCGCTTCGCTTCTGCCACATCGTGCCCACATTGCGAAAATATCTGGAACTGCTCGAGAACCGCGCATAGCGCATCTTGGAGCAATCTGCGTTCAATATCTTAAAACACGGGACCAACGGGAGGTGATGCGGGCGGGGATAAGCCCGTCCCTTGGTACGGACCGATCTGCCGGTCAGACGTGGTGGGGGTGAACGCCCCCTCGATTCATAACCGTTGAACGCAACCTTGGTTTATACCCTCCGGGCTACCGCGCTCGTGATGTCCCGGCAAGCTCCTTCACTACATCGGCCGTGCTCTTGAACTCGTGATCGAACCAGGTCTTCAGGTAGGTGTTGTCGGCCACCAGCTCCGGCGGGTCGCCCGGGCGGATGGGTTTTTCCACCACGTTCAGTTCGGCCTTCACGTTCCGGCGCACGATTTCCAGCAGTTCGCGCACGGACGTCCCGCGGCCCCTGCCGACGTTGGAGATCAGCCGGCCTCGTGCTCCTAAGACATCCAGCGCCTTGACGTGCGCCGCCGCAAGGTCCATCACGTAGACGTAGTCCCGAACCGCGGTGCCGTCGGGCGTCGGATGGTTCGTGCCGTACAGTGAAAACTCCGCGCCGGAGAGACCGGCTTTCATCAGGTTCGGCAGAACGTGCGTTTCCGGTTCGTGCCGCTCGTAGACCTCCCCTTCGGGATCGCCTCCGATGACGTTGAAATAGCGCAGAGCGGCGAAACGGATGCCCGCCACCGGGGCCACCGTGGAAATCACCTGTTCGCACATCAGCTTGGACAGGCCGTAGGGATTGGTCGGCTCCTGGGGATGGTTTTCCTTGATGGTCGGGGTTCGCGCGTTGCCGTAAGTGGCGCAAGAGCTCGAGAACACCAGGGTCTTCGTCCCGGCCCGTTTCATGGCCTTCAGGAGGGCCACGGTTCCGCCGACGTTGTTGTCGAAGTACTCTTCGGGAAGCCTGGTGGACTCCTCCACGTAGGCTTTCGCCGCAAAATGAATCACGGCATCCACCTTGAAGACTTCGAGGGCCCGGGCAAGCGCTTCCTCGTTGCGGATGTCACCGAATACGAACGGACCGAACCTGACCAGTTCGGCCCAGCCGTTGGAGAGATTGTCGAACGCGATGGGCGTGTGCCCCGCCTTTCTCAAAAGCTTCGAAGTGTGGGAGCCGATATATCCCGCCCCACCGGTGACCAGTATGTTCACGAGCGCCTCCTGATTATCGCTGGAAAATCGGTCCCGATTCCCTTAATATTTCCGAGGAAAGCTTCACGGCTTCAAATGCCATGCCTTTCTATCACATTTCCAGGGCATTTTGGAACGAAGATGGAAACGCAGTTTGCCGCGGAGTGCATTTTTCACCGTGGCACCCCCGGCCGTGCTTCGCTGCCGCGACCATTTTCAAGACCGGTTACCGGTTCCGGGCGATGACCGCCGTCTCTTCCGGATTGTCGGACCGGTCGCAACCGAACCCTTCTTCAGAAGCCCCGTGCGGGCGGTCCCGTTTGGGAACCTGCACGCCCGCGGCTTGTCCGGAACCGCAGACATGTCCGACCAGTTCATATCCGTTTGCACGCTGGAGGATCGCTTCGAAGGCGATATCCTGATGGACGCCCTGTCCCAGGAAAGCATACCGGCTATTCTCCGCCCCTTCCAGGAGACTCCCTACTCCGCTCTTTTCGTACCTCAAAAGGGCTGGGGGCTGATCCTCGTACCGGAGAATATGGCGCCCAGAGCTCGTGAGGTCATCGACGAAGTGCTCCGGGAGGTGCGTTCCTCTCCCGTCTACTCGGACCCCTCCGATGTCGACCCGCTCCTGTGGGAGCGGCTCCGCGAAGCGGATCCCGCAACCGTCTGCCATAACGCGCTGGTGGAGTATGAAGACGAACATCGCGCTTACGTGGTGCCGTTCCTCAATGCCGAGTTCCTGATCACCCCCGGGGAAGAGACCACCGAAGTCCTGGATTCACCGCCTTATCCCAGGGTCGATTTCGAGCTGAACCTGTCGTTGCTCCACTATCTCCTGGAAGCCGAAAACGTCGCCCTCACCCGGAAATGGATCGGCGAAAAGGACATTCCTTCGGGAGAGGCATTCTTCCGCGGGCTGCATCGCCTCCCTGTCGACAGCCTCATCGAATTGTTCGGAGCCGATGCCAAGCTGTTTCGAGCGACCGCCGAACTGCTCGGCGGCACTCCCGTCGATCTGGGAGACGCCGCTTATGAATTCCAGGTGCTGCCGAGGGTGCCCCTGCTGGTCGTCCTGTGGGAGGGGGACGAGGAGTTCGAGCCCGCGTTGCACATTCTTTTCGACGAAACCGTGAACACCCAGTTCAAGGCGCTCGATACGCTCTGGGCTTTTACGGGAGTCTTTTGCAGAACGCTCGCGGCGGCGGCTCGGGATTTGCTCCCGGGGGAAGAGCGGTGAGGACGGTATCACGAATCATATCGCTTGCGCCGACTCAAACCGAAATCGTCGCGGCGCTCGACCGGCTGGACAAGCTTATCGGCGTCACCGAGAACTGCGACTTCCCGGATGGTGTGGAACACATTCCCAGGTTCGGCTCATGGTACGCCCCCGACCTTCGCCGGGTCATCGCCGCCGCACCCGACCTCGTGTGCACCTTCGGAAGCCACCACGAAGAAGTGCGGGACACGCTGCTCGAAGCGGGCATCAGCGTGGTCCACGGCGATCCGGGGTCGGTGCGGGAATCCCTGGACGCTATCCTCGAACTGGCGGAAATCCTCGATTGTCCGGATGTGGGGGCAACACTGGTGGAAGGACTCCAAAAGCGGCTGGAGCGCGTGGACCGCTTCGTCCACGACACCGGCCCCGCACTGAGGCCGACAGTGTTCCGCATCATGCACTGGAAACCGCTCATCACGGTCGGCTCAGGTTCCTTTCAGCACGATGCCGTCGAGCGGGCCGGCGGCCGCAACCTCATGGGAGACGGTCCGGCCCCTTACTACGTCTGCGATCCCACTGCGGTGCGTTCGAGAAACCCCGAAGTCATCTTCTTCTGCGAACCGTTCATCAAGCCGCTCCTGGAAAAGGCTCCGCTCTGGCGGGAAGTCCGGGCCGTCCGCAACGGCCGGATCCACGTGTACGACTGCGGCCTGACCTGCCGGTCCGGCCCGCGGATCGTGGACATGGTGGAACGGCTGTGCGAGGCACTGTACCCGAATTGCGCACTCTGAGTCGACACATCAGGCACAATCCGGCTTGGGGATCCCGCCTCCGAACGCTCCGCGCTATCGTCCCCCGGCCTTGCATGGAAAACAGATTCGGGCGTCTTCGGCTCACCTTCCCCGCGGGGCCTGGTCCCATCGTTGGAGGAGCCGCCCGGGAAATGACCGTTCGGGCGCGAGAGGAAGCCATTCGATCGCTCGATGCGTCAAGGCGACCGCCGCTCAATTCCCATCGCCGACAACAGGGCCAAAATGAAGGGGTTCGCCCGCTCGAAAAGCGGGTGAACCCCTGTTTTCATCTCACATCAAAACGAGAGGGCCTGGACTACTTGGGAAGGTCGGAGAGCGAAATGCCCAGGGCGTCGGCCACTCCCTTGCCATATGCGGGATCCGCTTTCAGGCAGTTGCCGATGTGGCGCATCTGGATCTCCACGGGAGCGTCCTTGATGGCCCGGGCGGTGTTGGCGAAAAGCAGCGCCTGTTTTTCGGGGCCGATGAGGCGGAACAGCAGGCCGGGCTGGGTGTAGTAATCATCGTCGTCTTCACGGAAATTCCAGTGGTCCGCGGGACCCTCCAGCGCAAGGGGCGGCTCGGCGAATTCCGGCTGCTCCTGCCACTCACCGAAGCTGTTGGGCTCATAGCCGAGGGTGCTGCCGTAATTGCCGTCAACCCGCATCGAGCCGTCGCGGTGGTAACTGTGGTAGGGACACCGGGGGGCGTTGACCGGGATCTGGTGATGGTTGACGCCGAGCCGGTAGCGCTGGGCATCGCCGTAGGAAAACAATCGTCCCTGCAGCATCTTGTCGGGCGAGAAACCTATCCCGGGCACGACGTTGGCCGGGTTGAAGGCGGATTGCTCCACCTCGGCAAAGTAGTTTTCGGGGTTGCGGTTCAGTTCCATGACGCCGACTTCGATCAACGGGTAGTCCTTCTTCAGCCAGACCTTGGTGAGATCGAAGGGGTGAAAACGATACTTGGCGGCATCCTTTTCCGGCATCACCTGGATGAACAGAGTCCAGCGGGGGAAATCGCCCTTCTCGATGCTCTCGTAAAGATCGCGCTGGTGGCTTTCCCGGCATTTGCCGATCGCCGCCTCCGCCTCCTCGTCGGTGAGGTTCTTGATCCCCTGCTGGGTGCGGAAATGGAACTTGACCCAACAGCGTTCGTTCTTGGCGTTGATCATGCTGAACGTGTGGCTGCCGAAACCGTGCATGTGGCGATAGGTGGCGGGGATGCCCCGGTCGCTCATGACGATGGTGACCTGGTGCAGCGCTTCGGGCAGGGAGCTCCAGAAATCCCAGTTGTTGAGGGCGCTGCGCAGGTTGGTGCGAGGGTCCCTCTTGACGGCGTGGTTCAGATCCGGGAACTTGAGGGGGTCGCGCAGGAAGAAGACAGGCGTATTGTTGCCCACGAGGTCCCAGTTCCCTTCCTCGGTGTAAAACTTGACCGCGAAGCCCCGGATGTCCCGCTCGGCGTCGGCGGCCCCACGCTCGCCCGCCACCGTGGAGAAACGCACGAAAAGGTCCGTCTTCTTGCCGATGGAGGAAAAAATCCTGGCCCTGGTGTACTTGGTGATATCGTGAGTGACGGTGAAGGTGCCGTAAGCGCCGGACCCCTTGGCATGCATCCGGCGCTCGGGGATCACTTCCCGATCGAAATGGGCCAGCTTCTCCAGGTACCAGACATCCTGCAGCAACACGGGGCCCCGGCGTCCCGCGGTCATGGTATTCTGATTGTCGACGACGGGAGCACCGTTTCTGGTGGTGAGTTTCTTCTTCTCGCTCATCATTCATCTCCTTGGTCTGCATGGTTGTGGTTGAATGGAATGCTTGGAGACGCGGTCATATTGTACGTTCCGCCCGATCGCTCTTTTTCCGTCATTTTCGCTACGGCGTCTCAAAGTCAAACGAAACGCACGGCCGCACACCGGTGACAGCCCCACCTGTCGAAAAGCCGTCTGCAAATGCGACCTCCATGCATGGCACCCCTTTGTTCCCGAGGGGTGCTTCGATGCATTACGGAGAGACTCGCCGATTGTTCTGAAATGCCGACAGGGGATGCACACCGCACACAGATGTGTTTATTGATAACCATTCTCTGCAAACAAGCAACGGGAAGACGTCTAGGATTCGCCCTGACATTTTGGACATATTCCGTAAAAATCAAGGCGATGGCTCAAGATCCTGTACCCCGTTCCTGAAGCCAGTTCCCGGGTGATATGGGCGAGACTGCCCAATTCGGGATCGACGATGCTTCGGCATTTCACGCAAATGCAGTGGGGGTGAGGGCTCGGATTGTGTCCGTCATACCGGTTTTGATCGCTGCTGAATTCCAGCTCCAGCACTTCTCCCAGTTCCTTCATCACCGACACGGTCTTGTAGACGGTGGCCAGGCTTGTGGTGGGGAAGTTGACCCGGACCCTCTCGTAAATCTCCTCGACGGTCGGGTGCACATTGCTCTCCGCCAATATCCGGATTATGGCGAGCCGCTGGGGTGTGATCCGGCATCCCTTTTTCTTGAGCCTTTTGATGACCAGGTCCACTCGATCCTGATGTGCACCCATACCTCACACTCCTTTCTGCAGAGTGGCACGTTAAAGAGAATTATTATCTAAACATACAGCAATGTCAATAGGAAATATTCTTACAAAATAATTCTACTCGAGACTTTCGGCGCACGGAGGGTTCCACGGGGAAAGGGAAGCGGCGGCGATGAGGACCGCAACGGGAAACCGCAACCGTCGCGCTCGTACTCATTGAACGGCGAACGTGAGTCTCCGGGGAACACTTCCGAGTAAGGCGGACAAAGCTCGGTGAGCTCTTCGGACAAAAAGGGGGGCGACTGCCCCTCCCGATTCGTCTTCAAGCCGGTGGATTCAAACGCGTCATGCCGGCGGCGCCGGGATCGATCCGTCGTCCAAGCAGTTTGTTCGCGCTATTCCAGCGGATCGTTTTCCACCAGGTCCCAAATGCCGCACGGACACGAACCGGCGCAGAATCCGCAGCCGATGCAGCGCTCGGGGTCGACCACCATTTCGAAGCCGAAGGGATTGTCCTTTTCCTGCCTGGAAATGGCGGTCTGAGGGCATATGGTGACACAGATGCCGCAGTCGCGGCACGCACCGCACGAGGAGCATTGGGACGCGCACTGCTCGATGCCGTCGAATTTGAGCATGCGCGGGTCGAAGTATTCCAGCCTGATGCGGTTGTAGTCGATCATCTTCCGAGCGTCGCCGCGCGGTCTTTTTCCTTCGAGGATATCGGAGATGGCCTGGGCCGCCTTGCGGCCGGCCCCGATGGCATCGGTCAGGAGTCCCAGCTTCACGGCATCGCCGATGGCGAAGACCTGCGGATCCGTTGTCTGGTAGGATTCGTCCACCTTCACGAAGCCCCGTTCCACGGCTACGGTCTCCGGCAGAAAATCAAGGTCGGGCATGTCGCCGACGGAAATGATCACGGTGTCGGCGGGGATAACCTCCCCGGAGGTCAGCTCGAGGCCTTTTTCAGTCACGGCCTTGCTGAAGCACGGCCAGCGGAACCTGGCGCCGGCCTCCTCGGCCGCCTTGCGCTCCTTCCCGAAGGAAAGCGGTTCCTGGATATCCACCAGGGTGACTTCTTCGGCGCCCAGGCGAAACGCCTCGGTTGCCGCATCGCAGCCGACGTTGCCGGCGCCGACGATCACGACGCGGCGACCGACCTTGATCCGGCCGCTCTTGCTTTGCAGCAGGAAATCGAGCGCCGGGATCATCCGCTCCCTGCCCGGAATGGGGATCACCCGGGGCTTGTTGGCGCCCACGGCAACCACCACGAAGTCGTTGTCGGCCTTGAGCTGTTCGACATCGCCGCGATCGAGCTTCTGCTGCAGATGCACATGAGGAATGGCTTCCCGGATGCGTTCCACCTCCGCGTCGATGACGTCTCCCGGAATGCGGGAGGAGGGGATGAGCGCGGAGATCTTGCCCCCGAGGGCGCCTCGCGTATCGTAGATCACGGTCTCATGGCCCTTGCGGCGCAGTTGCCAGGCGACCGAGATACCCGCCGGTCCGCCGCCGATGACCGCCACGCGTTTCCCGGAAAGCGGGGGCAGCTCGGGCAGCCTGGCCTTTATGCTCGCCTTGCCCAGTTGGCTGACGTCGACGGGAGCCATGTTGATCGTCCCGCGCGTGCAGCCCTGCATGCACAGGTTCGGGCACAGGTACCCGCAGACCGAGGCCGGGAAAGGCGTATAGGACAGGGCGAGATCGACGGCCTCGTCGATTCGGCCGGCCCGGATGAGGCGCCACCGCTCGTGCACGGGCATCCCCGTGGGACAGCTCGCCTCACAGGGGGCGGCGTACTTCCGGTTTTCCCAGACGGGCACGTACCGGCGCAAGTGTCCCGTGGTGATGATGGAAATCGGACTGCGGTCCAGATCCGTGAGATCCCCGATCAGACCGCCCCTGCCGAGTTCCTCGTCCCAGATTTCACGGCGGAAGGCGGCCATGGAACGGGCCGGTTTGGCATACTTTTCCTGCGGCCCCCGAGCGATCAGAGATTGCCACTGCTCCCGGTCCTCCAGTTGATCGAGCAGCTCGAGACGATTGATGGCCCGCAAATAGGTTTTGAGGTTCCCGGACAACCAGGACCAGTCTTCATCGGAAAGAGGCATGAGCCTGGCATCGGCGCGACTGTACCCCTTGTGAGGCCCGCGGAAGTAAATCCTGCCGCCCACCATGCCGACGCAAGGCCGATAGCCGAGCACGTTTTCGGGATTCTGCGGCTCATATCCGCAGACCACCGCAATTCCTCCGGCCATGAATTCCGCAAAGTAATCGCCGACGGAACCGAGCACCCACAGCTCCGGAGGCTCAAAGCGCGGATTGCGCTTGGTCATGGTCATCCCGCGGGCGCCCGTGTTGCCCGCCACGTAGATCTTGCCCTGCGCCATGGCGTTGCCGATCCCGTTGGCCGCGTTGCCGTGAATGGTGATCTCGGCGCCCCCGTTCAACCAGCCGACATCGTCCGATCCCGGCCCGAAGACTTCAATGCGCGTGTTCGGAAACCCCATGGAACCCACACGTTGACCGACGGAACCGGTGATCTTGACATAGATGGGATCGTCACCGGCTTTCCACAAGCGTCCCCCCAGGCCGTGCTGGCCGTAGGCTTCGATTTCCAGATACCGGTACCCGCCTTCGACCGCCTTCTGAATCCGTTCCTCCAGGATGCGCGATTCCAGGCGGTGGCCGTTCTCCACACCGGGTATCCGAATGTATGGCTGATTGCTCATCTGCATTTCTCCCTGTTGACCGGCCGCCCTCGTTGCGGGCATGCCGCACGGGCTAGACGACGTATTGAATCTGCAGGCGCTGGGCGGCATCGGCATCGTTGATGGCCAGAGCGTCCGACATTCCAATGGGGAGCGACGTGGAACGGCCGAGCGGCGCCACGATCTTTTTCAGCTCCATATCGAAGCTCAGGAAAATGTCCACCACGCGTTCGGCCACCTTCTCGGGATCAATGCGCCGGTAGAGCCTCGGGTCCTGGGAAGTGATGCCCTTGGGACACAAACCGACGTTGCAGACGTTGCAGCGATCCGATTCCGACCCGACGCAGCCTGCGGCCGCCTGCATGATGTACTTGCCGCACTGTACGCCGCTCGCCCCCAGCATGATGAGGGCGGCCGCATTTGCCGCCAGTTTGCCGTTCTTTCCCACGCCCCCGCCGGCGAAGAGTGGAATCTCGTTCTGTTTGCCCAGCTTCACCAGGTTGAGGTAGCAGTCGCGCATATTACTCGCGATGGGATGTCCCATGTGGTCCATGGAGATGTTGTAGGCGGCCCCGGTCCCTCCGTCTTCGCCGTCGATGGCGAGGCCCCCGGCATACTGGTTTCGGGTCAGGTTGTTGAGGACCGCCAGGGCCGTCGAAGTCCCCGAGATCTTCGGGTAGACGGGGACGCGGAAGCCCCAGGCCATGTACATGGACTGGATCATCTTGGCCACCGCTTCCTCGATGGAATACTTGGTCTGGTGGGTCGGCGGGCTCGGCAGGCTCACTCCGGGCGGCACGCCGCGAATGGCGGCGATGAGCTTGTTCACCTTGTACCACATCAGCAGCCCGCCGTCCCCGGGTTTCGCCCCCTGGCCGTACTTGATCTCCACGGCGCACGGGTCTTCCTTCATGTGCGGCAGGGCGTGCACGATTTCGTCCCAACCGAAGTAGCCGCTGGCGATCTGGAGGATCACGTACTTGAGAAAACGGGACCTCAGCAGCCGCGGAGGGCACCCGCCCTCGCCGGTACACATGCGAACCGGCATGCCGATCTCTTCGTTAAGGTAGGCGATACCCATCTGCAAGCCTTCCCACATGTTGGGGGAAAGCGCGCCGAAGGACATGCCGCCGATGATGAGCGGATAGATCTCGCGCACCGGGGGGATCCATCCCTGTTCCCTGTAGAGCCTCAGATTCTCCTCGGGCGGCAGAACCCTGCCCAGCAGGGTGCGCAGCTCGAATTCGTGCCGCCCGGCATCGAGCGCCGGGTCCGTGAGCATCGAGATACGGATGAACTTGATCCGGTCCAGAACACTACCCCCGGCGAATTCGGGCACATTCCTGCGGCCGCCTCGACTGCGCGCCTGGCCGCCCCGATTGATGTGAAAGCGCAGCTTGTCCACCTCGTCGCTTCGGTAGGGCGCGATGCAGTCATTGGGACAAACCAGGCTGCACGTGGCGCAACCCACGCATGCATAAGCCGGGTCGGTCTTCTGCCGGATGCCGTGGTAGACCTCGTACACGTTCGATCCGCCGCTGCCGGGCCCGATTTCGGCGAGCACCGGGAGCCGGACCGATCGTTTCCGGTGCACCCCCAGTTCGATGGCGTGCACCGGGCACACCGCCGTGCAGCGACCGCACAGCGTGCACTTGTCCTTCTCCCAGTGAATCTGCCACAGCAGATCCTTGACGCTTAGAGTGGAAGGGGTAAGGGTTCCGCTTGAGAGCATATCTTGACCTCCGAACGATCGGGACGAATGATTGCGGTGTCCAGGTGCATGGGTTGAAAGTCTTTCTTCTTGTCGCGGTCCGGGATGGCGGCGTCAAGGCCGCACATCTCCGAGGAGACGGCGTAGAGACCCGGGCGCCCGCCCACAACGGCAGGACGAAGCTTCTTGCGGTCCTGAACCACGAACAGCGTGTTGTCCGGCAGACATCCCATGACACAATTGGGACCGTCTATGATCAGCCTGCGGCACGAATGCTTGAGCTGCTTGAGGAGCGGGCCGTTTGGATGGCGCTCGAGGTCGTCGTCCTGCAACGGGGTGATGACGTGCTTGTACGCCTCCAGAGGCAGTCCCAGCCGATTGAGAGTGAAATGAAGAATATGCGTGAACACCTCCGAATCCGACTGGTACCCGATGTATCCCGGGAATCCGCGGGTAGAGAGGAATTCCCTGATGGGCACGAAAGCCGTGTTCTCGCCGTTGGTCATGGAAGCGATGCCCTGAATGAAAAAGGGATGGCAGGCGTAGAGATTGATGGCGTAGTTCGTGTTCTGACGCCCCTGAGCCAGGATCACCCGCGCCTGCAGCTCCTCCCGGTCCAGCCTCAGGTATTCCGCCACGGAGAGCGGATCCCCGAGTTCCTTGATCATGATGACATCCGGCCAGAAACTGTACACGATCATGTCCCCGGTTTCCTCTCCCATGCTGCGGAGTTGAATCCGGGTCATCAGCAACCGTTGCTGAAGCTCCCGATCGCTCAGCCCCTCCCAGGTCTCCGGGTATTCATAGGCCCGGACCAGGTAGATGTCCCGCCTCGGGACTCCCGCGGGCGGAATCTTGGGAACCTTGATGGACAGCTTGTACTTGGTCATGAAACCGAGGTTCATCATATATTGATCCAGGCGCTTCAACCCCTCGTTGGTGAAAATCCCCGACAGGATGGGAGCGCCCTTCATTTCTTCCAGGGGGCCGCCGAGATCGCTCATGAACAGTCCCACACCCGAACCGTCGTGCCCCTCCCGCATCACATCCAGCGCCCTGACGGCCATGATGGGAGACTGAGGTTCCTCGCTGGTTACGGCAAACAATCGGCACATCGCACTCTCTTCTCCTTTTCCGAACCGCGGGAAGTCCAACCCTGAGGCGGGGGCGGTTCTCCGGTATATCGACGAGGCCGCACTGCCCGGACATATTTGTCACCACAACGTCCGGTCCGTGCAATGCGGCCGCCGCAAACGCACAGCTTTTTTTAAGAACATAAACGGCGCGGAAAAACAACGGGCTCTGTCGTGAAACCGTCTTCCCGCGCCGCATTCCGCCCGCGTTCCATCCGGGCCGACCTTAAAACTCGCTATCCTACCGATCCGTCGAAGCATTGCAAGGCAAAAACGGCCCTCGCGACCCATCGAAAACGATATTTGAACCTCAACAACTGGTGTGACACAAAAATAACATACATACCGAAGACTTCCAGAAAGAATTTTGCCCCCGCCCAGACTTTTCCCATTGACACAGCAAAATGACGATATTTCGTCATTTTGCTCAATTGACAGCATGACTCGCGCATTCCCTTTTCGGCACGTCATGACAACGAACGTCGCAGCTCGACCATGCCTGCCCGGAATCACCGGACGTTTTTGTAACCTTTTGCCCCGATCGGCACACTATGGAACCAAAAGGATTCCCGGTGCCCTCCCGGATGACCGGCCGGCCCAACGCGGCTCCGCGTAAGCATCCGGGCAGGACGCCACGGCCCACTTTCCCGGTGGACCCCGGCTGGGAAACGAACGGCCGGGCGATACCGGGTCTCCGGCAGCCAATGTCTCAGCAGGGCCCGCTCCTCCTCCTCCGTCGGGTCGGCGGGCTCTTGGCACGGGCATTGCTACCACTGAGGGCAACGGCTGTCGTATTGGATCGAACCGGATGTTTGACAGGATTTGACTAAGAAGGTGAAATATGGTTAGCTCGATTCAAGTGATTGTCGGTTGCATGGTCGCTCTGATCGGGTTCTATCAGGTCTCGACGGGTTCATTTCCGGCATGCATTGCGGTCGTCGGCGGCGGTCTGCTGATCCTCGATGGAATCGACCGCCTGTGCCGGAGCGAGAAGTGATCACCCGGATCAAGGAGCGGAAGCCGGGAGCCTATCTCGGCGATTCCAAAACAGCGGGGATCGCATGCCCGTGTCGCGGCCCGCGCGGGACAAGGGGCGGGTCTGCTTTGCAGGGCTCGTCCCGTGGAATCCGGGTCAAGTGCCCGTGCAGAAAGGAATTCAGCGTCTTTTGCGAGAATCGACAACCGTGCCGCCTCGGGGCCGGCGTTTACGACCTCCGTTTCCGGGGGACTCGAAATCGGCGCGCAATACTGAGTAGCCCGGCGAAGGCTTGCGGTTCCGAACCGATACGAAGGGGGGTCGCGAACCCGGCGGGATTGCCGGAGTCAAGCTCGATCCCGATGACCCTTCGGGATGGGAAGCATGCGTGAGTGTGAAGGTCAAGCGGACTGCACAACGGGAAGCCGGCGTCGAAACCTGCGACTCGGACTTCCCTTGCCCTCGCGTTATCATTTCATGCCGTAGCGGCCTTTTCCGGCGCTGAGCCCTCTTCTTTTTCGTTTACACGAACATTCAAAACCGATAGGCTCACTTGCTGTGAGCGCTATGGAGCCCGCTGCAGGAGTGCTTGTGACAACGGTAGATTTCAAGAAGCAGCACGCAGATTTATACAGGCCGCCAGCCGGCCGGCCCGTGCTTGTCGATGTTCCGGCGATGGTCTTCCTCATGGCCGACGGCCGGGGAGATCCCACCAAGACTCCGGAATTCGCCCGAGCGGTTGAGACCCTGTTCGGTATTGCCTACAGCCTGAAGTCCACGTTCAAGAAGGCCGGAACCTTCCCGGACTTCGTTGTTCCTCCCCTGGAATGCCTTTGGTGGACGGATGATCCGTCTTCCTTCTCCTTTCGCAATCTGCATTCCTGGCAATGGACCCTGATGATCCGACAGCCCGAACACGTTGAACCCGTCATGGTCGCGGAAGCCCGAAAGCAGTTGATGGTGAGAAAAAAGGACCGTGCACTCCCGGATGTCAGGCTGGAGGCTTGCGAGGAAGGACGGGCCGTACAGGCGTTGCATGTCGGAGCCTACTGTGATGAGCATCGGACCATCGAGAAGATGCAGGCCTTCATGATGGAAAACGGGTGGATCGCACGAGGAAAGCACCACGAAATATACTTGAACGATCCGCGCCGGACGGTACCCGAGAAATTGAAGACCATCCTTCGTCAGCCGATATCCCGGAATGAATGATTCGTCCACATTGTCCTTTCACGCCCCGCTCTGGCCGCGATCCGATCAATGAGCGGGCGCGGGTGTTGCGGAGTTCGAAAAACCATGTCTCAAACGCCTGGTCCCGGCAAGTCCATCGCCATCGACAAGCGCATCATTTTCGCCCTGGATGTGGAGTCTCCGAAAACAGCCCGGGAGTGGGTGAGGCGGCTGGAGGGAGATGTCGGTTTCTACAAGGTCGGGCTGCAGCTGTTTCTCGCCGGAGGGTTCGGCATCATCGACTGGATCGTCAAGCGGGGCCTGGAAGTGATGGTCGATCTCAAGTTCTTCGACGTGCCTCAGACCGTCGCTTCCGCGGTATCCCAGCTCAGGGACCGGGGCATCTCGCTCACGACCGTCCATGGAAACGACGCCATCCTCGAAGCGGCGGTGAAGGCCGGACACGACGTCAAGATCCTGGCGGTGACCGTTCTGACCAGCCTGGATGAAGGCGATCTGCGGGATCTCGGTTTTCAATGCTCTCCCGAAGAGCTTGTCCTGTCCAGGGCGCGACGGGCACTCCGGATCGGTTGCGCAGGCGTGGTGTCTTCCGGCCTGGAAGCATCCCGGCTCAGATACGAACTGGGCGACAGATTCCTGGTGGTCGTTCCGGGAGTCAGGCCGGTGGCTAACCGGGCGGACGATCAGAAACGCGTGGTGGATGTGCGCGCGGCATTTCTGAACGGTGCGGACTACATCGTCGTCGGCAGACCCATCCGCCACGCCGCGGACCCTCATGAGCTCGTGGCGGGCATGAAGATTTCCATCAAAGAAGCTCTGGAGGCGCGCGAGGCGGGAGGTTGACCCTGTCTTCGCACGCAGGAGGCACGTTGCTCGATCGCGCTCGCCTTTGTCGTCATCGACCCGGCCGCGACTTTGGGGAGGCGCCGGTGCTCGCGGCAACGGCGTCGACGGGTAAATTTCGATTCTTCAATTCCGACCCCGGATTCCGATCATGATTGCTCTTGAGGTCAACGGCACTCGCTATCAAGTGGACATCAATCCCGAAGTGCCCTTGCTGTGGGTGCTCAGAAACCATCTGCGGCTGACGGGAACGAAGTACGGGTGCGGCATCGGGGAATGCGGCTGCTGCACGGTCCATGTCGACGGGCGGGCCGAGCGCTCCTGCATGATCCCGGCGGGCAAGGTCGAGGGGAGGAGGATCACCACCATCGAAGGGCTTCCGGAGAATCATCCGCTGAAGAAGGCCTGGCTGGAAGTCCAGGTTCCTCAGTGCGGATACTGCCAGCCCGGACAGATCATGCAGGCGGCGGCGTTGCTCGGCGAGAACCCGGACCCGAACGACGAGGAGATCGGTCGCGCCATGCGCGGGAATCTCTGCCGTTGCGGAACGTATCCCCGCGTTCTTCGAGCCATCCGCAAGGCGGCGGGAGGCAGGGGGATGCCATGACCGCCACGATCTCCCGACGAGAATTCCTGCGGAAAACGCTTGCCGGAGCCGGCTTTGCAGTGGCCGTCTCACTGGTGCCCCTCGCCTATGAGGTCTGGCCTCAGCAGCGGCGCGCGCGGGAGGAGGTCGAGATTTTCAGCCCTGCCGCCTGGGTACAGATCACTTCCGACAACCTGGTGACGGTCATCGTGAACAAGTCGGAAATGGGCCAGGGCATAACGACGAGCCTGCCGATGATTGTTGCCGAGGAGCTCGATGCCGATTGGGACCAGGTGCGGTTCGAGATCGCTCCCGCCCGGGAGCGGTACCTCGATCCCGTATCGGGTCGGCAGTATACGGGCGGAAGCAACAGTGTCCGCCATATGATCGGACCGTTGCGGACCGCGGGCGCAATTGCCCGTGAGATGTTGCTGCGGGCCGCCGCCGAGACGTGGAAAGTGCCGGCCGCTTCCTGCGCGGTCTTTAAAGGCACGGTCAGGCACCAGGTGAGCGGCCGCAGCCTGACCTTCGGCGAGCTCTGCAGGCAGGCCGCCCGGTTGCCCGTGCCCAGGCAACCCGCAATCAAGTCCAAATCCCCGCAAAGAATCGTCGGCTCCGCGGTTTCGCGCCTGGACATCCTCGACAAGATTGATGGCTCCGCCGTGTTCGGCATGGACGTCTTCGTCAATGACATGCTCCACGCCAGCATCGCCCGCCCTCCGGCATTCGGGGCCAAGCCCCAGGCCTTCGACCGGGAAGCCGCCGGAAGAGTGCCCGGAGTGCGGCAAGTCGTCCCGATGGAGAGAGGGATCGCCGTCTGCGCCGATCATCTGCACCAGGCCTGGGCCGGGAAAAAGGCTTTGAACGTCAGGTGGAGCAGGGGATCCCACCCCGAACTGAACACTGCGGGCGTGGAAAACCGCCTTCTCCCCCTCCTCAACAAACCGGGAGCAACCGCGCATTCCACGGGCAACTGCGGTCCGGCTCTCGGCGCCGCATCGAGAAAGCTCAGGGCACACTACACTCATCCCTACCTTGCCCACGCGACGATGGAGCCCATGAACTGCACCGCTCACGTCCGCGCGGACGGCTGCGACATCTGGGCGCCCGTTCAAAATCAGACCGGCGCCGTCGATACTGCTTGCTCCATAACGGGTCTGCGCCCTGACCAGGTTCTCGTCTATACGACCTACCTGGGAGGCGCCTTCGGCAGAAGGCTCGAAACGGACTTCGTTGCGGAAGCGGTGCAGCTGTCCAAGGTTGTTCAGAAGCCGGTGAAAGTCGTGTGGACCCGGGAAGAAGACCTGCAGAACGATTTCTACCGTCCGGCCTGTGCCTGCCGCATTGAAGCGGGACTGGACGCGGACGGGCATATTGCGGCCTGGAGGCACAAGATCGCCGCGTCTTCGATCCTCGAACGGATCGCTCCCGATCAGGTTTCGGACGGCGTGGACCCGTTCGCTGTCCAGGGCCTGACTGATATGCCCTATGAAATCCCCAATCTCCAAGTGGAGTACGTCAAAGCCGATCTTCCCGTGCCGGTCGGCTTCTGGAGGTCGGCGGGCTATTCGTACAATACGTTCGCGGTCGAATGCTTCATGGATGAGCTCGCCCGCGCCGCGGGGAAAGATCCCGTTGAATTTCGGCTTGCCCATCTGAAAAAAAATGCCCGCGCCACACGCCTGATCGAAGAGCTCGTCAAGAGCTCCGGGTGGGGGCGGCATCCCCGGAAAGGGATCGGAAAGGGGTTCGCCTATCATTCATCGCACGGCACTCACGTGGCCCAGGTGGCCGAGGTGGCCGCCGATGAAAAGAAGGGCGCCTTGAGAATCCTCAAGGTCACCTGCGCCGTGGACTGCGGCACGGTCGTCAGCCCGGACGCAGTGGCCGCCCAGATGGAAGGCGGCATTATTTTCGGTTTGAGCGCGGCGTTGAAAGAAGAGGTCGAACTCACGAACGGCGGTGTGGCAAGCCACAATTTCTCCGGATACGAGATCCTCGCAGCGGATGAAACCCCAGAAATTCAAATACTCATACTCCCTTCCGGCGGCACTCCGGGCGGCATCGGCGCGGTCGGCGTCCCGGCCGTGGCTCCGGCCGTCGCCAACGCCGCGTTCAACCTGACCGGGGCGAGGATCAGGAAGCTTCCGCTCAGGGCGCGCGGCGCTCGGGGACGCGCCCGCGCGAAGAATCCGTGAAAGAGGGCGGAAATCGCCGCCGTGCCCATCGGGAACGCCCGTGTCATTCACATGTGCAGAGAGCAGGAGAATCGGACGTCATGGAAGTGTTTTCCCGCAGCAACCCGTATCGGGGACCCGTCAAGGGGGTGGTCCTCGATTGGGCAGGAACCACCGTCGACTATGGCTGCATCGGCCCGCTGGCCGCCTTTGTGGAAGTTTTCAGGCACAACTGGGTCGAAGTGACCATCGAAGAGGCCCGCGCACCCATGGGACTGGCCAGGGAAGACCACCTGCGGGCCATGTGCCGGGCGGAATCCGTGGCCCGAAAATGGGAGGATGTGCACGGCTCGCCTCCATCCGAAACAGACATCGGGAACATGGTCCAGGCGGTCGAGGCGCATCTGGCCTACACCATCGCCCAGCATGCGGATCTCATCCCCGGGGTGATCGAAGCCGTGGAAGCCTTCCGCCGGCAGGGAATCAGAATCGGTTCCAGCACCGGGGACACTTCCCTTATGATGAGCATGCTGGTGCAGGCCGCGGAGGAAAATGGGTACCGACCCGATTGTATCGTGTGCGCCTCCGATGTGCCGGCAGGGCGGCCTTTCCCATGGATGTGCTATCAGAACGCCATCAATCTCGAGGTCTATCCCATGGCGGCGATGGTGAAGATCGGCGACACGGTGGCGGACATCCGGGAAGGGCTGAACGCCGGCATGTGGACCATCGGCCTGACCCTGACCGGAAATGAGTTGGGACTCAGCGAGAAGGAAATCGCCGCCATGGACCCCGAGGAGCTTCGCCGGAGGCTGGACAACATCGAGCAGCGATTCCGCAATGACGGAGTGCACTTCGTCGCACAAGGGCTCCGGGACTGCCCGGCCGTTATCCGCGACATCAATGAACTGCTCGCGGGGGGCGAGCGGCCGTGATCTTCCTTCCGGAGGAGAATGCGCCCGCCGCTGGCGGACGGGCCATCAACCGTTTCATATCACAACGGAATTCGAGGATGGAGCTAACTTCATGAAAATACTACAGATACCGGTTGGATTCATGCAGGTTTTCTGCTACCTGGTCTACGATGAGGTGAGCGGGGAAGGAATACTGATCGATCCCGCGGGGGACGAGGACAGCCTGATCGAGCTTCTCAAGGAGAAGGGCGTAAAGCTTCGTTACGTGGTGAACACCCACGGTCACGCGGACCACACCTGTGGTAACGGGAAGATCATCGATGCGACTGGTGCGAAGGTGGTCATGCACACCCTCGACGACCAGTATTTTCAGCGTCCCGAAAGCAAGGGATTCGCCCGCATGATGGGGTTCCAGCCAGCCCCTCCGGCGGATGTACGGATTGAAGACGGAGATGAGCTCACTTTCGGCAACCTCACCATGAAATTCATCAACACTCCCGGTCACACTCCCGGGTCTTGCTGCGTGCTGATCGACGGTAACCTTTTCACCGGCGACACGCTTTTTGTCGGAGCGGTGGGCCGAACCGATCTGCCGGGCGGCTCCTTCGGCGAGCTGATCCAGTCGCTGAAGACGAAGATCGTCACGCTGCCTCCGGACACCGTTGTCTGGCCCGGCCACGATTACGGGGACCGCCCCTTCTCGACCGTGAAACACGAGAAGAAGACGAACCCTTACATCACCGACTTCATGGACTGAGAAGGCCGGCTCCTCCTCGACTGCAACACCCCGGAAGGTTCGAAACATATGCATGAAGAACGCCTGGTAATCTTCCAATCCACGTTCAATTCGCGACTGGGCTGGGTCGTGCTGGCCTCGACCGCCCGCGGGGTCTGCCTGCTGTATCTTTTCGGAGGCGACGAACCGCTTGAAAAGGACGTCGAAAACCATATTTTGCAGGCATATCCGAACGCGTCGATCAGATCCTCCCCCCTTCCGCCGCTGCTCGCCGCGGCGCGTGATGCCGTGAGCGCCTATCTCGAACAAGGCGTCCCCCTGCCTCCGATTGCTCTCGACCTGCCGGGAGGTACCCCCTTCCAGCAGACAGTCTGGGCGGAGCTTCAATCGATTCCTTTCGGCGAAACCCGGACCTACGGAGAGATTGCCCGAAGAATCGGTCGGCGTCAGGGTTCCAGGGCCGTGGGACAGGCTTGTGGCAGAAACCCCGCGGCAATCATCGTTCCCTGCCATCGGGTGCTCGGGGCTGGAGGCCGCCTTGGCGGATATTCCGGGGGGCTGGAGATCAAGAAGGCCCTGCTGGACATAGAACGTCACGGCCGTCAGGCGTGAACCGAATCGCGTTCCGGGGTACGCGATTCTATTGCCTTGACATTCGGTGCAGCACGAGCATTATGTTGCCGAAAGCTTGTTCTGGTGCTTTTTTTTCCCTGCGAAAACGGAGGATCGGCGTTGAAAGAGAAAAGTCTGAGAAGGAAAGATCAGATCATCCCCCCGAAAGGAAAGCTGGGCGTTCTGATCCCCGGGGTTGGAGGCGCGGTGAGCACGACCTTCATCGCCGGCGTGGAACTGGTACGGAGGGGCCTTGCAGAGCCCATCGGCTCTCTCACCCAGTTGGGAACCATCAGGCTGGGAAAGCGGTTTGAACATCGCGCCCCGAAAATCAAGGAATTCGTTCCTCTGACGGATCCCGGCCAACTCGTGTTCGGAGGCTGGGACCTGTATGAAGCCAACGGCTTCGAGGCGGCGATGTACGCGCGCGTGTTGAGCCGCGATCATCTCGAGTCCATCAAGGATCATCTCACCGGCATCGTGCCCATGAAGGCCGTTTTCGACCGGCGGTTCGTGCGCAACCTGGATGGAACTCACATCAAGAAGGGCAACAGTCTGCGCAAGCACGTGGAGGCGTTGAAGGAGGACATCGGGCAGTTCAAGGCCGCCAACGGCCTCGAGCGCTGTATCATGATCTGGTGTGGTTCCACCGAGATCCATCTCAAGCAGGAAGCCATCCACCAGTCCATTGACGCCCTTCAGCGCGCCATCGACGCAAACGACTCCCGGATTCCTCCCAGCATGCTGTATGCGGTCGCAGCGCTGGAATGCGGCGTTCCGTTCATCAACGGCGCCCCCAACCTCACCCTCGACATTCCTGCCATGCTGGAGCTGGCCGAACAGGCGAACGTTCCCATCGCCGGCAAAGATTTCAAGACCGGCCAGACACTGATGAAGACCATCCTCGCGCCGGGCTTGAAGTCCCGCATGCTGGGGCTCGAAGGCTGGTATTCCACTAACATCCTCGGGAATCGCGACGGCCTGGTGCTCGACGACAAGGACTCCTTCAAGACCAAGGAGGAGAGCAAGCTCTCCGTGCTCGAATACATCCTGCAGCCGCACCTCTATCCCACCCTGTACAAGAACTACTATCACAAGGTCACCATCAACTACTACCCGCCCCGGGGGGACAACAAGGAAGGCTGGGACTGCATCGACATCTTCGGATGGCTTGGCTACCCCATGCAGATCAAGGTGGATTTCCTTTGCCGGGACAGCATCCTGGCCGCACCGCTCATCCTGGACCTGGTGCTCCTAACCGACCTGGCCCAGAGAGTCGGCATGAACGGCATTCAGGAGTGGCTCTCGTTTTACTTCAAGAGCCCGATGCACAAGGAGAGCCTCTACCCGGAGCACGACATTTTCATCCAGTCCATGAAGCTGAAGAACACGCTGCGGTACCTGATGGGCGAGGAACAGATCACCCATTTCGGCCTGGACTATTATTTGAACGGCGAAGAGAGATAGCCTGTTCCGCGCTTTCGTTCCGCCGCAGGGGGACCCCGGTTCAATCCGTGGCGGGGAATTCCGGATCGAGCATTACGGATCCCCCGAGTCGCATTTGAGCCCGGGCGGTCCGGTTTTTCCGCCCTGACCGTCTCCCCTGCCCGCTTCCACGGGAAGGGGCGGCATCGCAGGAGTCCTCCCGACGGCGGCGTCCGGCGCATCCCTCTGCAATGAAAGTGAGCACTCCCATGAAGAAGCACCGGCACGACTTTGTGGAGACCTACGACGGCATCGTCGCCTTTGGGTTCTCGCGGGAAGTGGACGAAAAATCCCTGATCTATTATCTGCAGAAGTTTTCTGAAGACGAATTCGCCGCCAAGCTTGTGCCGCGGCTTTCCGACGAGGAAATCAACCGGATTTTCGAGCTCATCGGTTCCATCATGCGTAAACACATTACGGATGAGGAATACCATAGCCTATTTCTGAAGGACGAATCGCACGAGCACTGATACCAGGTTACCTGCAATAGACTCCCGGGTGAATCTATTTTCCAAGTAACTGGGTATAAGCTTCGTGCCGTCCCGCAACGTGCCGGCTCCTGCTGCACGGCCGTCCGTGGCCGCGTCTTCGAGCGGCGGTTGCCGGCGATGGCCGCTTTGGAGGGAACGCACCGGTCTTCACCTTCACGGGAGGAACCAAATGAAAATCGCAATCATGGGAACGGGAGGCGTAGGGGGATATTACGGTGGACTGCTGGCGCAAGCCGGCGAGAATGTGGCTTTCATCGCTCGAGGTGCGCACCTTCGGGCGATCCGTGAAAACGGGCTGCAGGTCAAGAGCGTGTTCGGCGATTTTCGGATCGCCCCGGCAAAGGCGACCGACAAGCCGGGCGATATCGGGCCGGTCGATCTCGTCATGATCTCAACCAAAACCTATCACACGGACGAAGCAGCTCAGGCGATCCAGCCCATGATCGCTCGAGACACGATGGTCATCTCTTTCCAGAACGGGGTGGATTCCGCCGACCGCATCGGAGCGGCGGTGGGCATGGAACACCTGCTGGGAGGCGCGACGTGGCTCTCCGCGGCCATTGAAGCCCCTGGAGTCATCGGCCAGTACAGCCAGTTCCGCCGCATCGCGCTGGGTGAGTTGGACGGACGCAGGACCCCGCGCGCCGAAACCCTTCGCGACATCCTCGCCCGAACCGGCGCAACGGTTGAGCTCGTGGACAATATCGAGCAGATCCTGTGGACCAAGTTTGTTTTCATTTCCGCCGTCAGCGCGCTCGGCGCCATGACCCGGGTGACATTCGGAGAATATCGCGCCGTGCCGGAGGCGCGGGCCGTGCTGACCGAAGCCCTGTCCGAAGTGGCCGCGGTCGCCCGGGCCAAGGGCGTGAAGCTCGCTCCCGACATCGTTCCGAAAACGCTGGCCTTTATCGACGACAGCGCGGCGGGAATAAAGCCTTCCATGCAACGGGACATCGAAGCCGGGCGCAGGTGCGAGATCGAATCCCTGATCGGCATAGTCGTGCGGCTGGGAAATGATCTGCACGTGCCGACGCCCGTGATGAAGACCGCCTACGCCGCGCTCAAACCCGGTGAACTGAAGGCGCTCGCCCAGGCTTGACCTCCACGGGGTCGTGTTCTTTTCACCGGCCCCGTCAACGATCAGGCCATGGTTTTCAGCCAGCCGCAAATGCCGTCGATCAACCGTTGATTCTGCTCCGGCCGACGGATCGCCACCCGGAAATGGTGGTCCCCGAGTCCCTCGAAGGAACGGCAGTCCCGGATGAGAATCCGGTTCGAAGCCAGCAGGTCCTTCTGCAGAACATGAGCGGGGGGAAGCCGCGCATCCATTTCCACCAGCAGGTAGTTGGCCGTTCCCGGAAACACCTTCAGGCGCCCCGCGGCTTCCAACGCCTCTTTCACGAATCGTCGCCCGCTTTCCACCACCCGGAGTGTCTCCTCTCGATATCCGGAGCGGGTGAAGCAGTACGTTCCCGCAATCTGGGCATAGGTGTTGACCGACCAGGGCGGAAGGGTCCCGCGCATCTTCCTCGCCGTGTCCTCCGAGGTCAACAGGTACCCCAGCCTTATGCCGGGCAGGCCGTAGAACTTGGTCACAGATCGAATGATCACCAGGTTCTCGGACGCCTCGAGAAGGCCCTTGAGCGATTCTTCCTCGCAGAAGTCTACGAAAGCCTCATCCAGGATGCAGATCGGGCCGTCGTCCCGGCATTTGTTCCGGATCCAGTCCCGCACGGAGACGTCGAGCAGGGTGCCGGCGGGCGATCCGGGGTGAGTGAAAAGGATCGTTTCGGGCAGGGACTCTTCCCAGACGTGCTCCAATTGCTCCACCGAAGGCTGAAACCCGTTGGCCGACGAGGCGAAGAGCTTCTGAAGCTCGACGCCGTTCAGCTCGAACGCTTTCTGATACTCGCTGAACGTCGGCAGCACGACGACCCCGCGGCGGACCCCCAGTACCCTTGGCAGCCAGTAGATCAGTTCCGTGGACCCGTTGCCGACCACGACCCGGTGGGGCGAAACCGAGTGATACCCGGCGATGGCCTCGATCAGCGCGCGGTTCCCGATATCCGGGTAGTGCTGCAGACGATGATAGTGGGATGTGAATTCGTCGAGCAGCCCTGCCGGGGACCCCAGGGGGTTGATACTGGCGCTGTAGTCCAGGATGGCGTCGGGCGAGCAGCCCAACCGGGCCGATATTTCGTAGACGTTGCCGCCATGAGCGAGAGTCATCGGGAAGTCTCCTCTGGAAGTTCACTTCGGTGTCGTTGCGGAACGCCGGTCCGTCGCAGGCGACGTTCCATTGAACGCCCGCAATGGCGCGGTCCGGCCGGGTCGCCGGGAATCCACGATGCTACCCCCGCATGAGGAATACGTCGGGATCACCCGACAATCCCTCGCGAAAGCCCCTCAGCCGACGGCGATCAGGTGCCGGAGGCTCATGGAAACCGAAAGCACAAGGGCAAGAAACGACGTCATGTACATGAGCCGGATCATGGTGTGGTATGCATCGAGCGTCAGGGCGTTGACGTTCTCTCCCAGCAGCGGTTTCTCGACCACCTGCCCGAAGTAGACGTTGGAGCCGCCCAGTTGCACGCCCATCGCCCCCGCCGCCGCCGCTTCCGGAAACCCGGCGTTCGGGCTCTTCATTTTCCGGGCGTCGCGACGCATGATCCTCCATGCACTGCGCCAATCCAACCCGAGGGACGCCGCGGCGCCGACCAGCAGAACCCCGCTTAACCGCGCCGGGATCCAGTTGGCCACATCGTCGGCGCGGGCAGCGAACCATCCGAAATACCGGTAACGGTCGTTCATGTATCCCACCATGGAATCCATGGTGCTCACCGCCTTGTAGATCATGCCCCCCAGCGGTCCCCCGACGGCCAGGTAGAACAGCGGGGCCACGATACCGTCGGAGACGCTCTCGGAGACCGTTTCGACCAGCGCCCGCACGATATCCCTTTCCTCCAGGTGCGCCGTGTCCCGGCTCACCAGCCGACCGAGGCACTCGCGAGCGAGCGGGATGTCGTTGTCCCGGAGCGCCTGCGCCACATGGGAGGATTCCTTGTGGAGGCTGCGCGTGGCCAGCGTCGTGTACGCGAGCCAGACGACTCCGGCGTGTTCGAGGTAGGCCGGCAGGTGGGTGAGCACACTCACGAAAAGCATCGTTGCCGTCCCCACCAGGGTCACCACCAGCGCCCAGAAACAGATTCCCGCTAACCGCTGCAGCAGCGGGGAAGCCTCGGCATCGTGGAAGATCGATTCCGCCCGTTGGATCAAGCGGCCGATCCAGCGAACGGGATGGGGAAGCCATTGAGGATCACCCGCCAGGAGGTCCAGCAGGTATGCGGCGGCCAGTTGCCAGGGCAGGAGCTGCATTCTATCTCCGCAGTGCAGAATCGGGACCGTCACCGGGGAGAACGCCACGACGGCCGGACAGGTGAGGATCGCCCCGGGTCCGCTCCCCGACGCCCGGGTTTGTTCGACGATTTCGAGACCGTTTACTGAAGTCCGATGATCCGGCGGATTCGCTTCACGTCCACGTGTTGTCGGACGTGTTCGGCCAGACGGTCATATTGTTCATTCTTCCAGGCCTGGTAGGAGAAACCGGCGGAGAGGGCGACCCGCGTCTTTCCCGACCGGCTCTTGAGACCCGACAGGAAGGCCTTGCGGAGTCCGTCATTGTCGAAGATGCCGTGGATGTATGTCCCCCAGGCCTGGCCGCCGGGCTGGATCAAACCATCTTCGACCTGAACGGGCAGACCGTCGCGACTCACGATCCGGAACAAGGGCCGGGCACCACCCAGGGATGCGCTTCGCCCCATGTGAATCTCGTAGCCGCGCAGGGCATCGTCTTCCGAAACCTCCAGGCCGCTGCCGCCGATATTCAGGGCCGTCACCTGGGAAGTCACCTTGTCCTGGAACATCTCCGTTTCCATATCGAGCAGACCGAGTCCGGTGATTTCCCGGATGGAGCTTTCCACACCGTGAGGATCGCTCACTCTGAGTCCCATCATCTGGTATCCGCCGCACAACCCGACCACCGTCCCGCCGGATTTGTAAAAGGCCACGACGGCTTCGGCCATGCCGTTCTTCCGCAGAAACGCAAGATCTTCAATGGTGTTCTTGCTCCCCGGCAGAATGACCGCATCGAACCTGAAAACCTGTTCGGGCCGATCGAAATAAAGCAGTTCGACGTCGGGTTCGTGCTCCAGGCAGTCGAAGTCGGTATAGTTGGAAACGTAGGGAAGCCGCACCACTCCAATCATCAGTGCGTCCTCGGAACCCCGGGTATCTCCCCGGCGCACCCTGCGTCCTAGCGCGACGCTGTCTTCTTCGGGCAGAGCGATATGGTCGAAATGCGGAACCACGCCGAACACCGGAAGTCCCGACCTGGATTCCAGGATATCCACACCGCTCGCGAACAGCCTCGGATCGCCCCGCAGTTTGTTGACGATGAACCCGATGGTGCGGCCTCGTTCATCGGGGGTCATCAGCATGGTGCTTCCGAGCAGAGCCGCGAATATGCCGCCGCGGTCGATGTCCCCCACCAGGATGCACGGCGCATCGGCCATTTTGGCCATGGCGAGATTCACCAGGTCGTGCTCTTTGAGGTTCAGTTCGACCGCGCTGCCCGCGCCTTCGAGCACCACGACGTCGTAGCGCGCCGCCAACCGCTCGTAGCTCTCCCGCACCACCTCGACCAGGTTTTTCTTGTATTCGTAATATTCCCGCGCTGAGTAGTTTCCGATGGCCCGGCCGCGTACGATCACCTGCGAGCCCATCTGGGAGGTGGGTTTGAGCAGGACCGGGTTCATGTCGACATGCGGCTCGATGCCCGCGGCTTCGGCCTGGACCACCTGTGCACGGCCCATTTCACCGCCTTCCGGAGTGATGTAGGAATTGAGCGCCATGTTCTGCGCCTTGAAAGGGGCCACGGAATAGCCGTCCTGTTTCAGGATGCGGCAGAACGCCGCGGTCAGCACGCTCTTCCCCACGTCCGAACCGGTTCCCAGAAACATCAGGGGTCTGGCGCGTCCGATCATTTGGATTCCACTTCACCCGGATTGGTCTTATCCATCCTCACGGCCCATTCCTCCGCCCGGCGCTCCCGCGACCGCCGCGGATCGGCACCGGAGATCTCCCTGGTGCTTCAAGCACCCCCGGTCCTTCGCAGATACTCCCCACACCGGCGAACGAAAGCCTCCGGGACCGACGGCTCGCTTCCCCAGTGCAGATGGACGTAGCTGGCAAGCACGGAGCCCGTCATATACCCTTCGCAGCGAGCCGCCTGGTGCTTGCGCGCCCGCAGCTCATAAGCGAATCGCAGCCCGGGGGAGTCCCCGGCATCGGTGATTTCCGAATAATGAAATTCATGTCCCCGAACGGTCGTGCCCGGCTCTCCCAGCAGGCAGGGTTCCCTCAGAACCACCTCAGTATACCCCAGTGCCTTACGTCTGCTCAACATTCGTGTGCCGAAGGGCAGCAGGCCGGCCATGGGAAATCTCCTTCCGTCCACCGTGTCGATGAATCGGCCGAGCGTCATGAGGCCGCCGCACTCTGCATGAATCGGCATGCCCCACTTCGCCCCGCTCCGCAGGGATTCCAGGAAGATGCGGCATTCGGAAATCCGTTCGGCGAAAAGCTCGGGGTAGCCTCCCCCGAGATAAACCCCTCCAACCCCCTTCGGGAAGGTCTCCCCCGCAACCGGCGAAAACAAATGCAACTCGGCGCCGGCGCGCCTCAGCAGTTCCAGGTTGTCCGGGTAATAAAAACAGAAAGCGGCATCGCGTGCCACTGCAATGGGTATATGCCGCACCGGATCGGAACGTCTCTCCTCAGGACCGAAGCGCTCGGGAAATCCTTCCCGGCGCGTGGACCGCGACAGGACCAGGTCGAGGTCCACGTTGCGCTCCACGAGATCGGCCAGCGTATCCCGCCAAGTCCGATCGAGAGGGGTTTCATCGACCGTCACCAGCCCGAGGTGCCGCTCCGGAATCCGGATGATCTCCTCCCTGGGGATACCGCCCAACACGGGGACGTCCGGGACGCCCGTCGACATCGCCTCCTTCAGGTATTCCAGGTGCCCTTCTCCCCCGATCCGGTTGAATATGACTCCGGCCAGCGAAAGCATCGGGTCGAAATCCCGGAAACCTTTTATCAGCGCCGCCGCGCTACGTGCCATGCTGCGCGCGTCCACCACCAGCACCACTGGGATGTCCAGCCATTTGGCCATTTCGGCGCTGCTTCCCGCTTCCGTCAGCCCGTCGTATCCGTCGTAGAGCCCCATCACTCCCTCGACGACGGCCATGTCCGCCTCCCCGAGGAGCCTGCCGAAAAGCGCCCGGTTGTAAGACCTGCTGAGCATCCATCCATCCAGGTTGCGCGACTCCGTCCCGCAAATTCGAGTGTGGAACCCGGGATCGATGAAGTCGGGTCCCACCTTGAAGGGTTGGACGTGGAAACCGCGGCTCTTCAGGGCCGCCATGACGCCGATGGCGACGGTGGTTTTGCCGCAACCGCTCTGCGTTCCGGCAATCATGAAGGCTTGCTTTCGGTCCATGGATACACCCGCAACACGTGACTTGGATGATCGGCGGCACGAAATTCCCGGGCCGGCACCCGGTGCCGGCCCGTCCCGATGGATGAGCGAGCCGCGTAGCGCCCCTAATCCGCCGACTTCCGGTGCAGATTGAATGCGGTCAGGTAAACGTAAATCTCAACTTCCCCTTCTTCGACACCTTTGAGCCGGGCCCACATTTGACGATACGCCGCAAGCTGGGGAGCATAGCGCTCCAACTCCCTCCGGCAGAGCGCCTCCGCCGATTCCCCGGCCTTCCCGCGAGAGGTCTTGTAGTCGATCAGCCGCCATCTGCCGTGGAGATACGCCGCGAGGTCGATTTTGCCCGAAAGGATTTCCCGGGGATCATGGAGTCTCTCCAGGGAGTATTCGACGAAAAGCAGGTCCGGGGGAAGAGCTAAGCACGGACTGAGCCAGGGATCCCCAAGGCAGCGTTCCACTTCCGCCAGGACGGAACGGGCCGTCTCCCCCGCCCTCCCGGCATCCATCCCTTCGCGGCCGAGCCGGGAACGGATCGCCTCGATGGAGGGCAGCTTCCGCTTGCACGCGAAATCCGCCAGCAACCGATGAACGAGGGTGCCTCGAAGACGCGGCAAGGTTGCCGGAGACTCCCACGGAGCGGAAGGCTCAAAATCCTCCTCGCCCTCTTCTTCGTCGTACGGCAGTGCGAGCGACGACGGGTTGGTGATTTTGAAGAGCGGCCGCTCGCGCTCGAACGCCGCCGGGTGGATCTCCACCGGTTCGTACGTTTCCGCTACGCCGGCGGGAGGCTCCGACGGCAGCGGTTCGACGAGAACCCGAAGCGCATCCCCCTCCGCAGCCCATTCCCGACGCCAGGCGGCAGGGACCTCCTCCCCGCCGGAACCCTCGGGAAGTGAGAAACTTTGAGCCCCGGGCGATTCGGAGAAGCCGAAATGCTCGTTCAGCCATGCAAGGGGACATTTTGGCGGAAAAATCAAGTCTTCGCTGCTCTTCCTCAGGGGAACAATGCCGCTCAAGTGGAGCCGGGTTCGGGATCGCGTCACCGCCACGTAGAAGAGACGTTTCGCCTCCCCCCACGCGCGATCCGCCTGCAGGCGGGCAAGCCACGAAAAGAGCGGATCGGGCTCCCCCCTCAGCCTGTCGGGGTGGGCCGCGAGCAGGAAAAGCTCGCCCGATCCCGGCACGCGTTCGAGCAGATACGGCTGCTGGGAGCTTCTCTGCCGAACGACCGGGTTCCAATCCAGGAACGGCAGGTAGACGGAATCGAATTCCAGACCTTTAGCGCGGTGCACCGTCATGACCGACACCCCGGATCGCGCCGTTTCCGGGTCCACCGGCTCGTATGCGTTTTCCAGGAGTTCTTCGAGGCGCCGGAGTGTCTCGACAGGTTCGTGCGTTTCCGCGTCGCGGATCAGTTGAAAGAACCGACGGCAACATGCCAGGCCGCGGCCGCCCCAGCGTTCCGCAACGATGCGCGCGCCGCCCAGGTCGAGCCAGGCGGTTTCCATGACATCCGCCAGCGGTTCGTGGCCGAGATGGCGCCTGGCCGCCTCCAGGCTATTCCAGAAGCCCGCAACCCGTTCGTCCCTCTCCGCAAAGGACCGGATCTTCTCGACCCACGAATCCCCGGTTTCGAGCGAAACGGCATAGAGATCGTCGAACCCGAGTACCAGCCAGGGACTGTGAAGCTGCGAAGCCCAGGCGAGATGGTCCTGGGGCAGCACCAGGGCGCGGCACAACTGCCGGAGATACTTGACCTCCGGGCGTTCCAGGAGCTTCAGCCCCTCCGCCACCTGGACGGGGACGTTCCAGCGTTGAAAGGCCTCCAGGTAGACCGGCAGGTGCGTTCTCGCAAACAGCAGGACACCGATTCGGGTGTCCGGACTTTCCCGGATTTCCTCGCGGACGTTGCGGGCCAGCCACTCCGCCTCCCGTCGCCGCGCGTCGGCCGGAGCCGGCCAGCCGTTGAAGAGCGCCAGCTCCGGAGGTTCCGGGCATTCCACCGGGCGGGTGGCGGGGGAAGCAACGGATGGAATGAACGGGACTTCATCGATCTCCGGCCTGGGATCCCTCATTACCGTTTGTCCGAACAGCCCGTTGGCCCATTGGATGAGGTGAGGCTGAGAGCGGAAATTGGTGCTGAGAACGAGCGACTCCAGCGGCAGCCGGCGGTGTTCGTCGATGGGCAATCCGCTTTTGGCTTCGGTGAACAGCATCACCTCTGCCTTGCGGAACGCATAGATCGACTGTTTCGGATCGCCCACCACGAACAGGGTTTTTGCGTCGCCGGCCTCCCAGCCTTCGAACAAGTGCCGCAGCAGTCGCCACTGCTGACGGCTGGTATCCTGGAATTCGTCCACGAGCACGTGTCTCACCCGGTGATCGAGCAGAAGCTGGAGGTCTGAGGGCCGGACCTCGTCGAACAACCTCAGGGCCGCCATTTCAAGAGCCGAAAAATCGAGGAGCCGGCGGCTGCGGCAGCGTTCGTCATAGGCCTCGATGATCGCGTGAAGCAGGAGAATGAGGTCGAAGAGCGTCTCCGCATCCGGCCTGGATGCCTCCTTGTCGGGGAGCTCCCGGATGCGGTGCAGCCGGTCGGCGGTATCTCCTTCCAGTTCCCGGATCAGGTTGCACCATGGAGTTTTCCCGAACCCTGAATAAAAACCGCTCGCCGGACCGAAGCTCTTCCTCGGCGCACCGGCTTTCGTGAGCAGCGTATCGGCAATGCGCCGCCACTGGGACAGTTCTTCCCACGTCGCCCCGGGCATCGAGCGGGGAAGCTCCGCCCCGGCCGAGGCTCCCCGGTTTTCGAGATCTTCGATAAAGGAACCCCAGGCCTTCCCCAGGGGGCTCCTTGCAAACGCGCCGCGCAACGCCCCGAGCTCGACTTCAACCAGCTCCCGGACGGCCCGCGCGGCGTAATCCTCGGTCCGCGTTCGGTCGAGCGCCGCTGTCAGGTCGTAGAGGACCTCCCGGCGTTGCATCAGGCCCTCCATCTCCGCGGCCAGTAGCCACCAGGAATTGTTGAGGTAGAGCAGCCGGTTTTCCAGGGCCGTGCGGCAGGGATCGTCAGGCTGGCGGAGCGCAACCTCCCGCAGTGTGTCGTCGATCACTTCCCGGAGGAAAAAGGTCTGCTCCGGCTCTGCCATCAGGGTCGAACCGGGGGCGATGCCCGCCTCGAGGGGGGCCTGAGCCGCCAGCGCATGGCAGAACGAATGGAAGGTCTGGATGCGCAGCAACTCCCCTCCCATGAGCAGCGGTTCGTGGGTCTGGTGGCGGGCCAGCGCCTTCGCGGCGGCATCGAGCAGTTCGCCGTCCAGCTCGGCCTCGGGACGCTCGCCGCGCTTCGCGCGCTGCAAATATCGGCACACCCTTTCCCGCATTTCGCTCGCGGCCTTGTTGGTAAAAGTCATGGCCAGGATCTGCTGCGGGTGTTCCACCAGGCCGAGCAGACGCAGGAAACGGGCGGTGAGCAGGAACGTCTTGCCCGAACCCGCCGGGGCTTCCAGATGAAAGCTCCCGGACGGATCGAGAGACCGCGCACGTTGTTCGACATCGGACAGTGCTCCGAAGACTGCCCCCTTTGCACGCATTTAGCTGCTCCACGCGATTGCTTCGAGACGATTCGCCTTCACCGGCGCGAGTGCCGGTGTTTGTTCCCGGACGCGCAACAGCGCTCCGAACCGGAAACCTTCCCTGGAACCAGCCTCGATTTTTAGACGCCGCTTTGAGAAATGTCAATGCAGGAACCTGCAAACCGCTTCAGACCGCTTGTCCTTGTTGCAGCAAAGCGCCTTGACAGTATTCAAGGGAAATATTAGTTTCCATGCACAACCCCAATAGCTTGTTTTTTCATAGGAAAGGAGGGTAGATATGGCAGTGATCCGCTGGTACGATCGCCCTGAATCCACTCCTCGGGCGGGCCAGGCGATGGAGAGGTTACAGAGGGAAGTGAACCGTATTTTCTCGGATTTTTCCGGCCGGGGGGGTTCTCTGCGGGCCGCGGTTTTTCCGCCCATCAACGTGAGCGAGGACGAGGAGAACCTGTATATCCGCGCCGAGCTTCCGGGGATTCAGGCCGCGGACATGGAAGTTTCCGTCGAAGGGGATGCCCTGATGGTTCGAGGCGAGCGCAAGCTGGACAAGACCGGGGAGGGTGTCAATTACCATCGCCGGGAACGGGAGGGCGGCAGTTTTCGCCGCATCGTGGCATTGCCTGTCAGGATCGATCCCGAGGGCGTCAGCGCGGTCTGCCGGAACGGAGTCCTCTCGATCGTCCTGCCCAAGGCGCGGGAAGCGCTTCCCAAACAGATCACAGTCAAATCCGACTGAGAGCCCGGGCACGGCTGTGCCGTGATCCGATGCGCTTCGGCATAGTGAGGAGGGTCGGTAACATGACCGAAAAGGAAATGCAGGCCAGAGAAAAGGTTGAGCACAAGGCGGAAGGAGAGAGCACCCGCGATCTGCCGCTTTTCATTCCCGCCGTGGACATCTACGAATCCGACGACGCACTCACCCTCGTCGCCGATATGCCCGGAGTTCCCGCGGAAAACGTCACCATCGACGTGCGTGACAATCAACTCACCATACGCGGCTCGATCGATCTCCCGGACACAAAGGAGCGCCTGCTCGCCCAGGAATACGAAATTGGAGATTACTACCGCCAGTTCGCGCTGGGAAGAACCATAGACCAGGCCAGGATAGAAGCCGCGATAAAGGATGGGGTCCTGACCCTGACCTTGCCCAAGGCCGACATCAACAAGCCGCGCAAGATTACCGTCAAAACCGGGTGAGCACGGCAATTCGCTTTCCCACGCCGGTCGACCGTACTTCGACCGGCTTTTCTTTTTGAATGCGTCCCTGCCCGGGGGAGCCTGTCGTTCGCGCACGCGCAGTACCGGCCGAAGCCCCCCGGACCGTGCGATTACATGGTAATACGGATTTGCGTTCAAAATGGTACTCTAAAAGCGTGGGGGACGTATCCCCCACACCCCCTCGCCGCTTCGCGGCTCCGTCTGGCGCTGCGGCGGCGGCCTTCGGCCAGTCGCCGACAGCGCCGAGCGTTCGGCGTTACCACAAGGCATGAAAACAGTCTTACACGGGAGTCTATTTTCTAGGTAACTTCGTATAAGTAGATATCAAGCGGCCTCGAGTTGCGTCGCCGGGGAGCCGATCTTCGTCATTCGAGGATGACAATGCCCCGGGAAGGGCAATTTGTGTGATAATACCCTCGGCCCGAGAAAGCTTCAGGCTTCGTTGTGAGTCCTCGGCTCATGGAAGTTTGTGAAAAGTGCAGGAATGTGAAAAGTGTAGGTTTGACCCCACGAGAGAGGGAAACCATGGCATCGTTCGAACAGGGCCCCATCAGGCCTCCCAGTGAAGCGGGCAGTCTGCTCCTTCGATTCACCCGGAATTGCCCCTGGAACAAGTGCACGTTCTGCCCGGTCTACAAGCGCAGGGAATTCAGCCGGCGATCCCTCGAGGAAATCAAACAGGATATCGACGCCGTTTGCGAAATCATCGAGGCGTTGAAAAAGCTCTCTTTTTCCCTCGGATTCGCCGGGGCAATGAACCGTGAGGTACTGAGCGCCGTTTTCAGCGATCCTTCCCATAACGATTGCTTCCGTCACGTGGCCTACTGGCACATCGTCGGAAACGGGACCGTCTTCATCCAGGACGCCAACAGCCTGATGCTTCCCTCCCCGATGCTGATCGCCGCCCTGCAGTACCTGAGGAGCAAGGTCCCCGGCATCACCCGTATCACGTCTTATGCCCGCAGCAGCACGCTCTCTCGAAAGCGCGTCGAGGATTTGAAGGAAATGCGGGCCGCCGGTCTCGACCGCATCCATGTGGGCATGGAAAGCGGCTCGGATCGCGTGCTGGAATCCGTCAAGAAGGGGACCACCGCCGCGCAGCACATCGAGGGGGGGCGCAGGGTGATCGAAGCCGGCATGGAACTTTCCGAATACATCATGCCGGGGCTCGGCGGAGTCGCGATGTCCGAGGAACACGCCGTCGAATCGGCGCGGGTGCTGAACGCCATAGACCCTCACTTCATCCGCCTGCGCAGCCTGCGAATACCGCCGCGTGCGCCGCTCTACAAAGACAAGGCGGACGGTCGGTTCATCCCCTTGTCCGACGATGACGTCGTCCGGGAGATACGCCTCTTCATCGAGACCCTGGACGGCATTCACAGCACTTTGGCTTCCGATCACATCATGAATCTGCTCCAGGACGTTGAAGGCAGGTTTCCCCAGGACAAGCCGGCACTGCTCGCAACCATCGACCGCTACCTCGGACTGCCGCTTGAAGAAAGGCAACTCTACAGGCTCGGACGGCGCGGGGGAGCGCTCGTGTCTCTCGACGATCTGGATGATCCCGTCATGCGGGGAAGGCTTCAACTGGCCATGAAGGAATTGGTGCAGCAGACGGGCGGCGACCTGGAAAAGCTCATCACCGAGCTTGCGGACCGGTATATATAGCTACCGTATTGAAAGGGGGATTCACTCGACGGAAGACCCGTTGTCATTCCCGCGCGCGACCATGAGACGGAGACCGCGACGTCGGATGGAAGTGTGACGGTCAGGAGCTTGTAGCGTTGGAAGCATGGCCTCAGCGGGGCAAATTCGAACACTTCGGGGAACTTGCTCGCCTGCGCCAGACCCGGCGAGGACTTGTACCTCCTGGTGAATGCGCTCTGCCGGGCGCGCCCACAAAAAAACCCGGGTGGCGAACCACCCGGGCCGTTTACCTCAAGTCAGCAGGTAAAGCTTAGAAGTTCCACTGCAAACGCGCGCCAAGTTCCCACGCGTTGTCAGCCATGTTGCTCGTGTACGAAGAAGAGTTCGTCGCGGGAACCGGGCAGAACGCATCGTCGGCGATGAGATAAGCGCCAACGAGGGTCAGGTTCAGGCCGTCAACGATACCCTGATCGATGTACAGGTTGAGTTCGTGGCCGATGCTGTTGGAGAATTCATACTGCCCCACCCCATTGCGGGCAAGGGGATTGTACCTGACAGGAACTTCCTCGGAGGTCCCGAAGTACCAGTAGGAGGCGCTGATCTTGGTCTTCTCGGCAACCTGCCATGCACCACCCGCGGTAATGGTCCACAGGTTGGACGGGAAGCCGTAGCCTCTCCAGTACATCGTGCGGAACTGGCCAACGCCCTGGCCGGCCAGGTTGCTGTCCGCAAACCCGCGATACGCGTACCTGTCGTCACCCAGCACGCCGCCGCCGATGATTTCCGAGAAGTACTTGGCGGTTGCGAGAGGATAGGTGAACCAGGAAACATCATCGTTCTGAACCAGCAACTGGTTGGCCCAGTTGTCGCCGTTGTAGCCCTTGTGGAACTCGGGACCGGTGGTGTAGAAACCGCCCAGGTTGAAGGTGTAAGGACCACAGTAGTAGCTGACGCCGGCGTCGATCATCCAGCCGGTGTAATCGGAGCTGAACTCGGGCGAGCCCGGACCCGCACCCAGAAGGACGCCGTCCACGCTGCCCAGGTTCTTCACGAAGTTCACATACGCGCTCAACCAGTCGATCTTGTAGCTCAGGTTGATACCGATGTCGAACAGCTGGTTGTTCTCAACCCCAAGGTTGTAGTCCGTGCCGAGCCAGTTGATGACGGGGAAGAAATTGCTGTCCGCATTACCCCACAATCCGGGCGCAGGCGTGGACAACGTGCTGGGATCGATGCTGGCAGCGGTGTTGTGGGCGTTCTGATAGAAGAACACCAACGATCCCTTCCAGGGCCCGTTCTTGTAATCGAGGGACAGGAACAGATCGTCCACGTTCCGGCTGGGATCGGTATACGGCATGTCGCCCGCGAGGCTCACACCGCCGTTCTGGCCACCGACATAACCGACGGTGATCTTGAACGGATCCAGCTTGGTCACCGCGACCGCCGCGGAGAAATCGTCGTCGACAATCCAGGAATCCAGCAGGGTCAGGGTCTGGATACCGATGACGGCGGTGGTCGGCGTGCAGGGAACGTTGAATTCCACGTAAGCGTTCTTGAGCTCGACGAGCACCTGGTCCGCGCCAACGCGGCCGCCCTTCGTGCTGCCGGCATCGCCCCACACCGTGTCGCCCATTTCAAACTTCGTGACCACCTTCAGATTCTCGCTGGCGATGAAGCTGAAATAGAGGCGCAGCCTCTGATCGATGAAATTCCGGTTGTCGTCGTCGGTGAAGTGCGTCATCCCGTGAGCGTCCTGGAACTCACCCATGCTGTTGGTGCCGTCGTAAACGTTGTCCCCCGAGGCCCAGCGGGTACGCCACTGACCGCCGTACTTGAACTCAACGGCGGCGACGGCCGGCATCGCAAATGCGACAACCAGAAGCAACGCCGTCAAAATCGCAAGATTCTTCTTCATCTCTTTCCTCCTCAAAAGCTAGCATTTGTACACACGTTTCTCGAACTTAGCCCTTGTACGAAGCCACTTTGCGTCGTTCCCACCTCCTTTCGGCCAAAAGGTTAATACTTTGCCCCTAGTGTCACTTTCGTCGCAATCTACAGTGGAACTAATTTGAATGTCAAGCTAAAAGCAACTCGAACACGCACTTTTTTGCGGCTGCGAATGAGTATCCGTCAAACGGCAGTTTGTCTGTTTCCGAATACATTGTTCCCATTTGGGGAACATGGCGAGGCTCTCCCTTTCCGACGCCCACGAATGGGCGCGGCACGCCGGCACAAGCGCCTCTTCGGCCGGACTCCGCTCTTTGCGGTTCTCAAAAACTTCTCCCTATGGAAAAGGGAGATGCGGGAGCTGCGCGCAAATGGATTGCCCGGGCCGGGCTTCGGCTTCGGCCGTCGCGGACCTGCACCTGTCTGGACGCCGATGGGTCTGCAGACATTATATCCTTCTCCGTTTTCACGGCGCGCGGTGTTTTGCCTCGGACCACGGCATCGCTGCCGTCACACGGCGGTTTTGTCATTTGCAAAGCAGGAGGAATGGGGTATGGTAAATGGCCTTGAAAAAACCCGAACGCAAGCGTTCGAGCAGGGCGAATCGCCAAGGAATCGTCTAAGAGGAGAAGTACCGATGAATAGAAAAGTCTTGCTAGGGTATTTGCTTATTCTCGCTCTGGTGATGTCGGGTCCGTGCGCGCCGGCGGCCTGGAGCGCCGAGTCGCAGGCCGGGCCCGTAAAGGTCGCGGTTCTGCCGTTCACCATGCATGCCCCGAGCGACCTGGCTTACCTGCAGAGCGGCGTCCGGGACATGCTCACTTCCCGTCTCGCCTGGCAGGGAAAGGTCCAGGTCCTGGACCGCTCGGTGACGGACCAGGCGGTCCGCTCGCCCAAGTCCGACCTGTCCCCGGCCGAAGCCATGAAGATCGGCAATACGCTCAGGGCCGACTACGTGCTCTACGGGAGCATCACCGCCCTGGGGCAGGCAATCAGCATCGACGCGAGGATGGTGCCGGTGAGCGGAAAGGGCGACCCGATCAGCCTCTCCACACAGGCCAAAATGGATGAGGTCATCCCCCAGATCAACGCCTTCGCCCAGCAGATCAACCAGAAAGTTTTTGCCAGGCCGGGCGAAAAGGTCCAGGAAGCCGCCGCCGGCGAAGCCGAGCTCCTCGCCACCCGCAACCCCGAGTTCCTGGTGGCCGGGACCATGATGAGCTCCGACAAGATTTCCTATCTGAATCCCAATTTCATCGAAGTGACTCCCGATGGGGCGCTGCGACAGTCCGGGCTCTGGGCGAGCCAGACCCTGCAGGGCGGGATCCTCGGAATGGATATCGGCGACCTCGACGGGGACGGACGCGTGGAAATGGTCGCCATCACCCACGACAAACTGACCGTCTACCGCAAGGAATACCAGGGGCTCAAGGTCGTCGCCATGCACAGCGGTCTCAAAATCGACCGTTTTGTCTGGGTGTGTATTGTCGACATGGCCCGGGAGGGCAGAGGCAAGATCTTCGTCACCAACCTGCGCAAGCGCAACACCACATCGACGGCCCAGACCGACTCCGCCAAGGGAAGCATGGGCTTCGTGCAGGACGTTTCTTCCTTTGTGCTCAGCTTGGAAGGCGGGAAGCTGCAGATGGTGGCTCAGAATGTTCCCTACCTGCTCAACGCGGTGAACATGGGCACCAGGGGCAAAATCCTGATCGGTCAGGAGAAAGGCGGCACGTCCGACAAGGCCTTCAAGGGCGACGTGTACGAAATGGCTCTGCGCGGCAATTCCGTGGTCCCCATGGGCTCGGCGAACCTGCCGAAACGGTGCAATGTTTTCAACTTCGCCAAGGCGGACATCAACAACGACAAGATGGATGAGATCATTCTTATCGATGCGTCTCACAATCTCGTCATCCTGAATACGGCCGGCGACCAGATCTGGAAGAACTACAGCGTATACTGCGCCACCACGAACACGTTCGAGGGCAAGGTGGAAGACCGCCGTTACAACATGGTCGAGATGGCGGTCGTCCCGTCGCCGATCCTGGTCACCGACATCAACAAGGACGGCATCCCCGAAATCGTGCTCACCAGGAACACCACCGCAGCGGACAAGTTCCTCCCCGACTCGATGAAATTTTACGACCGGGGCGAGATCGTCTCCTTTTCGTGGGATCAGCTCGGCATGGTCGAGAACTGGAAGACGCGCGACATCAACGGCATGGTCACCGCGCTCCGGATCGGGGACTTCAGCGGGGACAACACGCAACAACTCGTGGTCAGCCAGGTGAATGCGAAGGACTTGCTTAAGGTGTACGACTCCAGGAGCACCATCTTCAGCTACAGCCTGAACGTCGCCGCCAAGCCCGACGCGGAAAAGCAGGCAAAAAAGCAGTAGAGGAGTCGCCCCCTCGGCGTCGGGATCATCGCCGGTCGCTCCCTTCCGAGGTGCGCGCGGTCTGCCGCCGCCGGTTGGACACGAAAGGCAATGCCTCCGGAAAGGCCTGCGCTCCCGGAGACAGGCAGACATGAACGTGCGGCGCGCCCCATCCGGCCAACGCAAAAAGGAACCCAACGGTGCGCGGGCGGGCGGCGCAAGTCAGCTCGGAAACCGTTTCGTCGGGCGGGCGCCGGGAAAACACGCCATACGCGTTATTCCGGCAGAGCCGGGCGCCCGCACGGGCAGGCTCAGGCGGCATGGGCGCGGCAATGCCCACGCTGCCGGCCACAGGCCTACGGGGGTGAGCACGGACCGTCGTGCTCACCCCCTTTCTTTCGGCTCATGGCATAACATAACCCTGTAGCCATCTACAGTTCGTAGTCGCCTTCCATTTCCAGGACGAAGTCGTGCTGCTCCTTTCTCTCCCGCACGGTGAACCGCCCGCTGCCCCTGATATTGGCCAGCTTGCCCGTGCCTCTGAGAACCGTCCACGTCCCGGTTGTGAGCCTCGTGGCCGCGTCCCGCCCCCCCTCAAACGTCGTGGAAACCGAGCCGTCCTGAAAGGTTGTGATCGAGTATCCTTTCGTCGTCCCCGTGCCGCGAACCCGGTCGTGAAACGTTACGCTGCGACGGGATATGAATTCCCCGGCCACGCCCACCTGGTATTCGATGGGCTCGCCTTCCATCTCCACCAGCATCATGGAATGATCGAACCGGTCCTGGACGTACATGGTCTCGCGACGCGTTACCACCAGCCGAAACACCGCCTTGCGCTTCATATCTCCCCTCCTTGTTCTCTGCCCGAACGCTCTTTTCTTCCTGCCCATTGAAGCCATTTTCCCCCGGGCCTGTCAAGTAACTTGGGGTCAAACCTACACTTTTCACATTTCGGGCCATAAAAAAATCCCCCACCATTCGTACAGCTGAGATCATCACCCAATCAACTGATTTCTAGTATCTCCGGACAAGAAAATAGTTATTGCGCCGTTACATCCTGTTGTAATAATTAGGTGTCAAAACTATATCTTTGCATTCATGGCGAGAAAGGTGACGTATTGTATCATAACATTCCAATGTATGAAGTACGGAAGGGAGAGAGATTCTACCATGGCGCGTTCACTGCGCATAGAGTATCCAGGAGCATTTTATCATGTGACGTCCAGAGGAAATGAGCGCAAGGAGGTTTTTCTGGACGGAGCGGATCGCGAACGATTCCTGTCCTACCTGGACTCGGCTACCGTCCGCTACGGAGCGCAGGTCCACCTCTACTGCCTGATGCCAAATCATTACCATCTGCTGATTGAGACTCCTCTCGCAAACCTGTCGCGGATCATGGGACACATCAACGGAGCCTATACCACCTATTTCAATCTAAAGCACCAGCGTCCCGGGCATTTGTTTCAGGGTCGTTATAAAGCTATCCTCGTCGACAAAGACGAATATGTACGGGAGCTTTCGCGCTACATCCACCTCAACCCCGTCCGTGCCGGGATCTCCGCGACGCCGGGTGACTACAGGTGGTCGAGCTATCGGGCATACTGCGGTCTGACGCATTCGCCTTCGTGGCTCAACCGGAGTTTCATTCTGTCGCTGTTCGGATCGAGGGCTATGAGGGCCGAGGCAGAATACCGGGGTTTTGTGGAGTGCTCCAAAGCGGAGAATCATCCCGGCCCTTTAATGAATGCGCTGGCGGCAACGATCATGGGGAGCGAATCTTTCGTGAAATCGGTCAAAGAGCGATTTCTTGAAGAAATCCCTCCGGATCGTGAATTGCCCGCCTTGTCCCGACTCCTTCCCAGGCCTTCTCCGAAGGCGATTCGCAAAGCCGTGGAAGAAAGGTACCCAACTGACCGCCGGACGGCTCGACGGATAAGCCTCTACCTTTGCCACCGCTACAGCGGGTGCACTCTGGCTGAAATCGGGTCCGAGTTCGGGATCGGGCCGTCGGCGGTCACTCAGATGAGCCGGCGGTCGCGGAGGCCGTAGGGGAGGACCAGACCCTGCGAGAGTCGGTGGAGGAACTGATATCAAGACTTCAAATGTGAAAAGTGTAGGTTTGACCCCAAGGTTCGCTTGACACTTTTATCATTATTGGTTAACCTCATGGCCTGACCAGGTTAACAAAGACCGCCGCGCTCGGCTGGATGTTGGAGTTGGAGAAGCTCATGCTCGCAAGGGACCTGCAGAGGACCGTATACGCCTCACTCCTGGCCGCCCTGGTTGCCGTCTCCGCCTACCTGCCCATTCCCATCGGACCGGTGCCCATCATTTTGCAGAACATATTCATTCTGCTCGCCGGATTGCTGCTCGGCAGCCGCTGGGGACTCATCAGCATGTGCATCTACCTGCTGGTCGGCGCCATCGGAATACCCGTCTTCACCGGAGGGAAGGGGGGCTTGGCGCACTTCATGGGGCCGACGGGCGGCTACCTGGTGGGCTACGCCTGCTGCGCCTACGTCACGGGGTTCATCGCCGAACGAGGCAGGTCGAGCCTTGGGCGGGACATCCTGGCGGTCACGGCGGGCGATCTGATGCTCTTCGTCTTCGGAGTCCCGTGGCTCATGGTGGTCACCGGAATGACCCTGGAAAAAGCGCTGCTCGCGGGCATGCTCCCGTTTCTGCCGGGAGACGCGGTCAAGGCCGCCGCGTCGGTGGTACTGGCAAAGGCGCTGCGCCCGGTGGTGAATCGGCAGATGGAAACGGTTGCATCATGATCGAAATCAAGGACCTTCGCTATTCCTATCCGGATGGCACGGAAGCGCTGAAAGGCGTCACTCTGACCGTCGAGGCCGGTGAGTTCGTGCTGATCTGCGGCCCGAACGGCAGCGGCAAGACGACGCTCATCCGGCACCTGAACGGTCTGCTCCGGCCCCGGTCCGGCAGCGTGTGCGTGGACGGGCTGGACACCTCCCGCCACGAGAGGGAAGTGCTGCAGCGGGTCGGCATGGTGTTCCAGGACGCCGACAGCCAGATCGTGGGTGAGACCGTCCGGGAGGATGTGGCGTTCGGCCCGGAAAATCTCAGGCTGGACCCCGAGGAAATCGACCGCCGGGTGACGGAGGCGCTCGCGCGGGTTGGCCTCGAAAAGCTTGCGGACAAACCCTGTCATCTGCTTTCGGGAGGGGAGAAGCGCCGCGTGGCGGTTGCGGGCGTCCTGGCCCTGCGCCCGCGCGTCCTCGTGTTCGATGAGCCCTTTGCCAACCTCGACTACCCCGGCGTGCAGCAGGTGCTGCAGGAAATCCTGAAGCTTCACGCCGACGGCCACACCGTCATCGTATCCACCCACGACGTGGAGAAGGTCATCGCCCACGTCAACCGTATTGCGATCCTGTTCGACGGAGAATTGAAAGCTCTCGGCCGCCCCGACGCCATCCTGCCGGAACTGGCCGCCCACCACATCCGCCCCCCCTGTTTCAGCCTGCTCGGAGAAAGGATGATCTCATGGCTGGGCGACTGATATTTCACTTCACCCCCGGCGATTCGGCGCTCCACCGCTGGGACGCCCGATGCAAGTTCGCCGGGCTCCTGGTGATATCCATTGGCCTGCTCTACATGGACGTTCCAGGACTGAGCCTTTTCACGGCGGCGTTTGCGGTTTCGCTGCCCATGTCGCGCCTCCCCTGGAAGGAATTCTTCAAGGATTTGCGCCTGTGGGGGCTGTTCCTGCTCTTCATCTTCTGCCTGCAGGCGGTTTCCCTGTCCGGGCGGGAGCCGTCGGTACTTCCGTGGCTTACAGTGACCAAACCCGGGCTTGTCCTCGCGTTCCTCTCCTGCTGGCGTCTTGCGCTCATACTCTGCTACGCGACCCTGTTCACCGCCGTGACCCGCCCCCACGATTTGCAGGACGCTCTGGTGTGGATCATGAAACCGTTCCCTTTCCTGCCCGCGCGACGCATCGCGCTGATGGTGAGCCTCACCCTGCGCTTCCTGCCGCTCATCATGGACCACGGCGAGGAGGTCCGCCTGGCGGGTCGATCCCGGCTGGCCCACCAGCGCAAGAATCCGCTGGAACGCATCAAGTATTTCGCCCTTCCCCTGTTTCGCAAATCCCTGCTCCGAGCCGACCAGATGGCACTGGCGCTGGCGGCCCGCGGCTACGACGAAGACCTGCCGGCCCGCATGGGCGGAATTCCCGCCCGCCATTTGTTCGGCCTGGCATTCCTCGCCGCCCTCGTGGTCTTTCTTGCCGGCCCCGTTCCCGACATTCTCGCCAAAGAACTCCTGGATTTCATGGAAGAGGTTCGAAGAACCGCCGCGTAGACGGGCTGACCGTCACGGAGGGGCATGTCCGCCCACCCGGACGCCGCAAAGAAACAGCGGGAGACCCCTTATACGAGATTGCACGCAAGGTGACGCCATTGGCAGGTGGGCATGAAGCCCCCACCTCCGACCGACGCACCAATCTGGGCGATCTTACCGGCGCAGGAACATGGGATGACACGTTCGACCCAAAGGCTTGGCAAAGGGGTGTCGTGTAATCTTAAATGCGAACTGGTATTCCGACTCCCCCGGCCTGAACGGTTGCTCCGACCGGCGGGAATTTCAACGATATCGCGCTATCCCTGTATCCCGGGGTTCACGGCTCGGCGGCACCGGGCGGCGATCCGGCCGATGGCGCCAAGCCTGCGCCCCGGGACTCATGGAGCGGGCTTCGCCTGTTCGGCCTTCACCATGTGATCGAGATCGTCCTCGATCCTCTGAAGGGCATCCCGCTTGATTTTGACCTCCCCGGCGGCTCCGTCCTTCTCGACGCGGACGGGAACGAGGCCGCCGTCCGGAGCGGCGGGTTTGTCCCAGGAGATGACGGCCATCACCCTGGCGTCATCGAGGAGCTGGACCCGGCCCCACGGCTTTTCCGGCGCCGGCCCCGGCGGATCGGTCCGGCTTTCGAATTCGGTGTCCCGAAAGTCCCACAGGAGGGAGCCCGCCCTCCAGGAATCCTTGAATTCCCGAGATTGGCCGTCGTCCTGCTTCACTCCCCACTTGTTCTTGTCCAGACGGACGAAGTGGCCCGCGGCATCTCCCTTGCGCCATTTGAGCTGTTTCACGGCGTCCCAGTCGATGGAAACCAGGGAACGATCTTCCAGGCCTTTCACGTCTTTGGGGATGTCCTGCAGGATGCCGGCACCCACCTGGACCACCGCAGGCAGTTCGCTGCCGACCGCCGCCACCTGCCGTTTCACTTCGTCAAGGGCTCCCAGCTTAAGGCTCACGGTACGCTCGTCCCTGAGCTTCATGCCGACGGTCACCGCCGCCGGATCGAGTCCGTGGGCGGCCAGGTTGTCCGGCCGGTTCTCGAGAAACGCCGTAGCCTTGAGCCAGCGGATCTGCTCCAGCACATTGGACACCTTGGAAGGCTTGATCGGGACATCGGGCGCTCCGGGGCTCTTCCAGGACCGCCCCTCGTCCTCGCTGGCCACGGAAAACGCCTTTCCGCCCGCCCATGCAATCTCGAGGCCGGTCACGTCTTCGAGCTGAAATGCGAAAAGGTCCTTCTTGCGGACGTCCTTCAGGTTCTTGTTGATCGCGTTGAAATTGGTTTCGGCCACGAGAAACACGTTGGGTTTCGTCGCGATTTTGGCATACCGCCCTTCTCCGGTGGGGTTATTTTCCCCGAAGAGCAGCTCGTGCCACCGGTCCTCCGCCAGTACCCGCACTTTCAGCAACGGATCCTTGAGGCCGAACGGCGCCAAATCCGGAGGAGACGGAGCGATTTCGCGCATCATCATCAAGTTCGATGCGCTCGCGACGATGCCTTCCAGGGTAAGCTTGTCGCCATCAGCCTCGATCGGCTCCGTGATCTTCCAGTTGCCGTCCTTTTCGATCCTGATCGTCTTGTCTGCGGCCGACGTGATTTCCAGCTTCTTCACGGAGCCGGCCTGAAAGCTGAGCACCCTTTTGGACTCGCGTTCGGCGGCCTCCTTTTCGCTCTTCTTCACGACCTCGAAATAATAGAAGTATCCGCCCGCCAGGAGCAGTACAACCAGGTAGATGATCGATTGGCGCCACCTCATCGCTGCGACCTCCGCACACGGTACACCGCCAGGCCGGAAAGGATCACCAGCAGAGGCACCAGGACCATGACCGTCAAGAAGATGCCTCGAGCTTGGTTCTGCGAGAGCATCATCATCTGTCCGCCTTTTTCGCGGGCTTTGACCGTGATCAGGTTTTCCTCCTGCGCCATGAAGTTGACCATATTCAGGAAAAGATCCCCGTTTCCGGAGAGGCCGAAATAGGTGTTGCAGGCAAAGTCCGAATCTCCGGTCGCCAGCAGATACCCGACCTTTTCGGGGGCCTTGTCGCGGGCTTTCGCGGCAGACTTTCCGGGCGCTTTCGGCGGGGCTTCACCCTGGGTACCCGACTTGAACGCCGTCACGTCTATCTCGGCAATGACCGCCAGGGGGATCGGCCCTGGGGCGTCTTCATTTTCGTCGAAAGCCGCCTGTCCTTGCCTCACTACCTGGATGTTCCTCTCCGCCCATGCCTGGGGGGATGTCGACGCCAGGATTTCCACTTCGATCCCCTCCGGCGCGGGCTTGATCGGCTGCACCGAGCGCGCCTCGGGATAGAACGTCGCCGCCCCGAAATTCTCCGCGATCCTGTGTTGACCGTATTCGACCACCACGGGCATCAGGTAGCTCCCGCCGAACACACGGCTGAGCTTGTCGACGACGATGTCGTCTCCCAGCTTGATGCCGTAGCCGGAAAGGAAGTCCTTGAGACCGCCATCGAAGAACGGATCGAGCAGGACCATCAGACGGCCTCCGCGCTCGACAAATTGCTTCAAGGTGTCGATTTCCTGCGGGAGGAGCGGTTTCTGGGGGCCGGCGACGATCACCACGGCGGCGTCCTTGGGAACTTCCGCCTGCTGCAGCAGGTTCAGCTCCTCGGCCTGATAGTTTTCCTTTTCAAGGGATGCCTTCAGGCTGGAGAAGCCGTCCTTGTCCGTGGAAGCCAGAGGGTGTTCGGCGTGACCGATCAGGAACAGGATTTTCTTCTGTTCGTTACGGCTCAGCTTCAGGAGGGCGTTGGTGATGCCTTCCTCGTCGGGATTCTGAGCGACCTGCTTTCTTCCGTAGCCTTCCAGGACAAGGGTGCCGTAGGTGCGCACCTCATAGCTCTTGGCAACTTCCGGCCGGCGGTCGGGATCGATGAATTCGAAAGTGATGTTCTTCGATGCGAAACGGTACATGTCCAACAAGTCCTGAGCCTTGCCTTCCTCGGGGGATGCGGTCTGGAAGAAACCTTTGATTCGAACGGGCTGATCCACCGTCTTGAGCACGTTCAGGGTCGGTTCGGACAGCGTGTAGGAACCCGCCTCGGTGAGGTCCAGCCGCCATGCGTGTTTTTCTGCGATGAGCACCATGAATATCAGCGTACCCAGAAAAAAGAGCGTTGCGATCACGGAATTGGAACCGTAGGTCCAGTTGCGTTTTCCGGTCACTTTACCTGGCATGATTTTGCGCCTCCGTTACCTATGCGCCGAATGCCCACCGGCGCTCACCATCACGATCTTCCCGGGCTGATGCCGCCCCCGTGCCGCCTGTGGCCCGCCGTCGTTCGCCGGCGTCGCGGACCGACATGGTCTCTAACCCCTCCAGCGATAGGACCCCATCTGTCTCAGGGTCAGGAACAGGAAGAAAACGGGGAACAGGACATAAAACAGCAGATCCCGCGAATCCAGGACCCCCTTGGCGAAGCTGTCGAAGTGCCTGGCAAACGACAGGTAGTCGGCAACTTCGCCGACCGGGGATTCGACAACGTTCTTGAGCCAGCCGATGACCCACAAAAGGAGCAACCCGCCGAAAGACAGCACGGCGGCGATGATCTGGTTCTGGGTGAGGGAGGAAGTGAACACGCCCAGGGAGATGAACGAGCCCCCCAGAAGGAAAATGCCCAGGTAGGCACAGGCAACCGGCTTCCAGGAAGGACTCCCCAGAAGGCTCACAAAAAGCACACCGGGAAGCGTCCCCACCAGAATGATGCCAAAGGCGCTCATCACGGCCTTGAACTTGGCGAGAACCATCGCCCAGTCGGAGATGGGATAAGTGAAGAGCAGCTCCAGGGTTCCCGCCTTGCGTTCCTCGGCGAACAGCCTCATGGTGAGCAAAGGCGCGATCAGGAGCAGCACCACGCTGAGATCCAGAAAAAACGGACGAAAAATCATCTCGAGGATGTTGAACTGCCTTGCCATCATGGGATTCTGGCTCGCCTGGTAGCTCAGCACGTTGTAGTAGGCGACGATGCTGTAAAAAAAATAGCCCGATATCACCAGGAAGATGAACGCCACCACGTAAAAAATCGGAGAAGCGAACAGACTGTAAAGCTCTTTGCGATAGACCGACCAAAAACCTTTCATGACTGAGGTTCCTCCTGAGACGGTTCTTCGGTGACCAGTTGCACGAAAATATCTTCCAGGCTGAGGTCCACGGCCCGGAGCTCGAGCAGGTCGAGCCCCTTCCCGATGACGAGGCGAGCGATCTCGGCCCGAAGGTCGGCGCCGGGATCCGTTTCAATGGTCATGCGTCCCCCGTTTTCCTGGCCCGGAGTCACTTTCTGGACGCCCTTGAGCTGCCCGAGGGCCTGGATGAGCGGCTCGGCCGGACCATTCACCTCGATGACGAGGCGCGCCGTTTTCTGGAGCCGGCTGGTCAGATTGGACGGACTGTCCGTCGCGATGATCTGCCCCTTATTGATGATCATCACCCGCTGGCAGATTTGCGCCACTTCCGGCAGTATGTGGCTGCTCAACAGGATGGTGTGCTCCCCACCCAATTCCTGGATGAGCTTCCTGATTTCGATGATCTGGGAGGGGTCCAGGCCGATCGTGGGCTCATCCAGAACCAGCACGGGCGGATTGTTGAGCAGCGCCTGCGCCAACCCCACCCTCTGGCGATAGCCCTTGGACAGGTGACCGATGATGCGGTTGGAGACCTTCCCCAGGGCGCAAACGTCGACCACCCGGTCGATCTCCTTCTTGATCGCGCGGGCTTCGACCTTTTTGGCGGCCGCCGCGAAACGAAGGAACCGCGTCACCGTCATTTCCCCGTAGAGCGGCACGCTTTCCGGCAGATATCCGACGACACGGCGCACTTCCAGGGATTTCTCAAAGCAGTCGAGGCCGTTCACCCGTGCCGCTCCCGTCGTGGGAGGCATGTAGCAAGTCAGGATGCGAATGGTGGTGGATTTTCCCGCCCCGTTGGGACCGAGGAACCCCACCACTTCCCCCTTTTCAACCTGGAAGCTCACGTCTCTTATGGCCGGCAAAGAGCCATAGAACTTCGTCAAACCCTCCGCTTCAATCATGACCGTTCCTCACTGTTTTTCTCGATTCCGGGATTGTTGCTGCTGGATGCTAAGGAGTGACTATCCGGGACGGTCTCTGTTCGCGCACGGTCTTGGTGCCCAGCGATGCGGCACACCCCTGACAGAGGTACTCGTGCAACTCCCCGTCCGGCAGGATCAGCAATAGTCGGCTCCGCACCGGCATTGCCCGCTTGCACGCCGGGCAATACAGGGCGGACGCCCTGAAGTCTTCAAATTGCCCTCGAGCCACCCCACGCCTCATTGCTCGACTCCTCTTCCCTCAACAACAAGGTTCAGGTGCGCGCCTCGCGGGTGGATTCAGCCATGGATTCCTTTTCGCGATCCTTTCGTTTGCTCCACGGCCATTTCCTGACTTTTCCGCCGCTCTTCTCCTTTTCGATCTGCATGAACTCGGTGACGATCTCTTCCTGCCGGGGTGTGATCCGGGTGGGAATCTTCACCTCCACCTCGATGAACAGATCGCCGCGGCCATAGCCACGCAAACGCGGCACTCCCTCGCCGGAAAAGCGGATGACCGCTCCGGGCTGGGTTCCGGGCTGGATTTTTAGCTCCCTTCCACCGTCGAGGGTCGGAATTTCTATCTGATCTCCCAGGATGGCCTGGGCGAAAGACACCGACACCTTGCAATAGAGGTTGTCGCCATCCCTTTCGAAGAACTCGTGGGGATTTACGTGCAGACGGACGTAAAGGTCCCCCGCAACCCCTCCCCTGTAGCCGCTTTCTCCCTCCCCGCGAAGACGCAGCCTCGTGCCCGTATCCACTCCGGCCGGAACTCTCACCTGAACCGTCTTGCTCTGACGCGTACGCCCCTGTCCGTTGCAGGTCTTGCAGGGGGAGACGAGCACTTTCCCCATCCCCTGACATCGCGTACAGGTGGCGCTGATGCGGAAGAACCCCTGGGACTGGACGACTTGCCCGCTCCCCTGGCAAACGGGACAGACCGTTTCCCGGGTGCCCGGCTCGGCGCCGCTCCCGTTGCAATCCTCACAAGTCGTCAGGGTCTGGAGCCGGACCTCTTTCTCGGTCCCGAACACCGCCTCCTCGAAGGTCAGGCTGAGGTCGTAGAGCAGGTCGTCCCCGGGTCTGGCCGCCGTCCTTGACTGGCCGCCTCCCCCGAAGCCGAAGTTGAAGAATTCCTGGAACACGTCGCCAAACGAGCTGAAGATATCCTCGAAGCCTCTGAAGCCGCTGAACCCTGTGCCCCGGAGGCCCTCATGACCATAGGTGTCGTAAATCCGCTTCTTCTGAGGATCGTGAAGCACTTCATAGGCTTCGGCGGCTTCCTTGAAAAGCTCCTCCGAATCCTTGTCGCCCGGGTTTCGATCGGGGTGATACTTGAGAGCCAGCTTGCGGTAGGCCTTCTTTATTTCTTCCTCGCTTGCCTGTCGAGTGACGCCCAAGATTTCATAATAGTCTCTTTTGCCCATCGAATTCCCATTCCTCCCAGATCTTCCGACAGCGTCCGAACTTTGAAAAAACCCATCCTCGGGCAGGCCATTCCATTCGTAAACACGCTCCCAAGGCTTGTCAAGGCTACCCGCGAGCATCACCGCGGGGATCGCAGGCCGCTCCCTTCGGTTTCCACTCCGGACGCGCATTCCCTCTCGCCGTCGCCTACATCTTTCACAATGTTTCTCATATGAATGTTACGAATCACCCGCGATAATGTCCACGCTTGCGGCATGCCCGACCGAACGACGGCCGGCCCAATCCGGTCTGCATTCCGCAATTCACCCCCGCGCCCTCAGGTGCGGCGGAAAACCGCACATTAATCAGTTTCCGCCGCCGCAATCGGGATGAAGACTTCCGGACCGGCAGCATCAAGCGGGTTCCCCGCCTTCTTCCACTCCCCCGCCCCTGCGCCTGGCGTCCGCGGCAAAAGAGAACATTCCCGCAGCCTCCGCCCTGTCGGCGAGCATGAGCCACTCATCCCGGGAAGGGTCGTGTTTGAGGATACGGGAAAGCTTGGTAAAAAGAAAAAGGTCCCCTTCCTCCAGGGCACTTTCGTGGAGCCGCTTCAGGTCTTCACTGGAATCGGCCCTGTCGTAGAACTCCACTGCGTCATTGAGCAGGCCGGCTTCTTCAAATCGTCGCCCCCAGCCCAGCAATGTGGCTTCGGAAGCGCCGTCTTCGTTGAGCAGATCCCGCTTTTCGAGACACTCGAGCAGATGGTTTTTCGCCATGGGTCAACGTGCCTTTTCTGAGCCCGGATATCGAACTAGCCTTCCTCGCCCGGCTCCGCGTCCGGCTCGACCACCTGCTGGGCCTCGTCAAATTCCATGGAGGCGTCGTAGAGGGTGGCTTCGTCCATGATTTCCTTCAACTCGAGCCTCGCGACGTCTTCTTTCTGCGTCACGGCGGCGGGTTCGGGCAGGGCCTTCGCCTCTTCGAGCCAGCGGATGTTGTCCACGGTGACTTTCCCCGCCGCGATTTCCCGCAGAGCCAGCACAACCTCCTTGTTCCTGACTTCCGTCAGGGGTGGAGCACCGCCTCTGAGCTGCAGCACACGTCTGACCGCCAGGTGCACCAGAGTAAACCGGCTGTCGACTTCCTTCAGACAATCTTCAATGGTAACGCGAGCCATTCGGCTCCTCCTTCAAGCTTCAAATAAACATTCGGCATCCGGGGTTCATTCGAGTAATCCGCACCGCGGGGCTCAAAACCCGCCACGGCCCGAACGGGCAGCCGAAAATGCCGATCCTTTGGTCTTTGTCCAATCTTATATTGTAGGTCACAAAAGAATCTATTGGCAATCCCAAAATCACGACCTGCTTTCCCGGGTGGGTCACCCCACGGCCGGGCTCACTATCCACGGAAGAATCGGGTCGCCTCCATCAACAGCGGGGCGGGCGGGGTTCATCCCCCGCCCGCCCCGCCCGAAACCGCCTCCTCGACGCCCCTGCGATCAGGCCTTCTGCTCCGCGTACCTCGCAAGGGTGAAAAGAAAATCCGCCAACCGATTCAAATAGGAATGCACGTCGGGGCTGTCCAACTCACCCGACTCCCGCAGGGCAACCGCGCGACGTTCCGCGCGGCGGATAATGGTCCGGCCCAGATCGATCGCGGCGCTCGCAGGGTTTCCTCCCGGCAGAATGAACTGCCTCGGCAAAGGAACTTCCCGCTGCAGTCGTTCAATCCACTCCTCCAGTCTCGCCGTTCGTTCCGTCCCGATGCGGTATTGCTTCTCCGCAACCCCCTCGCAGGACAGCTCAGCCCCCAGGACCACGAGGTCTTCCTGAACGGTCCGAATCATCTCCTGAATCGTCGCGTCCCGGGTGAACACCTTGGCCAGCCCCAGGGCGGAACTGGCTTCATCCAGGGTACCGTAGACCTCGGGACGCAGGCTCGCCTTCGAAACCCGCCCCCCTGTGAGCAGACTGGTCTGTCCCTGGTCTCCCTTTTTTGAAAAGGTAAATACATCCACTCTCAAGCTCCCCCAGGTTTTCGTTCCATGAACGGCCTGTCTGCGCGATGGCGGCCCCAAGTCTTCTGAAAGGCCCCGCAAGAAGCTCGCCCCTCGGCCCCCCGTCCATGCGGCGGAAGATGTCCCGATGCCGGGCACGCTCAGAACGGCAGCTATCCCCGTCATGACGCGCAGGACGGCACGAGGAGAGGCATCAATGGGTTTGCCCTCCGCGGGACGGCACGGTAAGTGTTTCCCCGTAAGTCGTGCGAATTTCGGCCAGCAACTGGTTGGTCGCCTCTTCGATCCGGTCGATGTCTTCCTCGTCCACCGAATCGTCCCTTACGTACTGGAGCGAATCCTTCAGTCGTTCGAACTGTTGGATGATCTCGGGCTTGATCTTGCCTTCGCCGAGACGGACGTTGAGTTCCAGGATGGTGTTGACGCAACTCTCCACTCGCAGTCGCAAGTGTTTCGTGAGGACTGGAACCCTCTTCCGGCGGTTTTTTCTGAAAATCATCGGGCCGCTTTCCCCGTCAGCGCTGTCCACGCCTGGTCAGCTCATCCATGTAAAGGCCGTAGGACATCTTGTGATCTTTCATCGCCCTCACAAGAAGAACCTTCGTCTTCTCGATGTCCTTGTAATTCATGATCATGTTCACACCGATCCGGTAGGCCAGCATCCCGTCGAGCGATGGGAGGGTGTCGCTGAAGAGCAGGAGGAAGAACTGCCGCCGCAGATGCATGGGAGACAGCTGCAGATGGTGCAGAACGAGGTTTTCGCCCGGTTTTCCGCTGCCGAAACGTTCTTCGAGGACGATCAAATCGTAGTGGTTGTTGTTCAGCTTTCTCAGGGCATAGTCCGCCCGCCCCGCCTGCACGACAAAGAAGGAGAGCTCATCGAGGGTCTGCCTGATCTTCTCGGCCCTGAGCTGGTCCGTGGAGCACAGCAGTGCGGTCTTCACGCCCTCTTCCACCACGTCGAGGGCCATTACGTCTTCCTGCAGGTCCGCAACTTCCCCATCCACCCCGAGCGCGGACATCTCCCCCTGCACCGCGTGGATGCTGCTCTCGATTCTCTGCCCCAGGTCAATCGGCACCTTGCACTTGGGACAGAGAATCCTCACGCCTTTGACATCGGGAATCTTTTCATCGGGAACGGTAAACGCCGCATGGCATCCTGGACAATTGACTTTCACGCCTTTTCTCCTCTGGCAAGCCGCCTGCGCAGAACATACGGACAGGCGGCGGCATCCCCTTTCCTTTGACAGGAAAGGCCCGGTGAGGGTAAAAGTATCGTCGTTTTCCAAGCGGAGCTTGAGTTTCCCTGTCCCCGATCTTCTTGCGGGCCGGAAAAACAGGCCTGCGGCGGGAAGCGGGGCCAGTCCAAGAGAGAGGCCAAGCTTCATGACCGCTTGGTGACAATTTACACTAAACAGTCGATTCGGCATAGACTTATTTCCGCTACATATATCGGCAAGAGCCCGACTTTTCGTCAACCCGGGAATGATCCCCCGTGGTGTTTCTTGAAACGGCATGCTTTCACACGGGGCGGAACGTACTTAGTTTTGTTGAGTCTGGTGAACGGCAGGGGCGGCGACCTGAGGGGAATCGGAGCAGCCGAAGGCGGCCTACGTGAGAGCGCGGTCCGCGGAAGAACACGATGTTGAGGAGGTAAGGGCATATGGAGAAGGTCCGCTATGGAACAACCGATCTTGATGTTTCAGTCGTGGTTCTGGGCACCTGGGTAACGGGAGGATGGGCGTGGGGCGGGAGTGATGAACGGGATTCGGTCACGGCCATCCTTCGCGCCCTCGAGTTGGGAATCAACTTCATCGATACGGCGCCCGTCTACGGTTTCGGCAAGTCCGAGCAGATCATCGGAAAGGCCCTCAAGGAGTGGGGAAATCGGGGGGACGTGGTTCTCGCCACCAAGTGCGGGCTCGAATGGGACGAGAAAGAGAGCATTCGGCGCAATTCAAGCCCCGAAAGGATTTTCTACGAGATCGACCAGAGCCTCAAGCGGCTGGGCGTGGACCGCATCGACTTGTACCAGATTCACTGGCCGGACCCGAACGTCCCTTTTGAAAAGTCCATGGAAGCCCTTGTGAAGCTCAGGGACCTGGGCAAGATCCGCGCCATCGGCTTGAGCAACTTCAATGTCGAACAACTCCGGGGCTGCCTGGACGCCGGGCCCGTCCAGAGCCTGCAACCCCCTTTCAACCTATTCGAACGCGAGGCCGAAAAGGAGCTTCTCCCCTTCTGCCTGGAAAACGGCGTCGGTACGCTGGTCTACGGAGGTCTTTGCCGGGGGCTTCTGAGTGGAAAGTTCACCGGTGACGAACAATTCCCGCGCGGAGACCTCCGCCGGGCAGATCCGAAATTCAAGCCGGACCGTTTCAAACAGTACGTGAAAGCGGTTGGCGAATTCCGAAAGATTGCCGCCCGATATCACCGAACTCCGGCGCAGTTCGCGCTGCGCTGGGCGCTGCAGCAGCCCGGCGTGACCGCGGTGATCGCCGGAGCGAGAACGGCCGCCCAAGTGGACGACAATGCGGGGGTTTCCGGATGGAGAATCGAACCGAACGACCTGCAAAAGATCAATGACATCCTCGCCAGGCACATCAAAACGCCGGTGGGGCCCGAGTTTATGATGCCTCGGCAATAGATGCGCGATGTGTCGTGGAGGACCGTTGCGGCGCGTGAGGGCGAGCATGAGTCGCCCGGCATGGAGAGCGCGTGCGGGCGTGGGTTGTGGGCCGCGAAGTCGGGCCTTGACATCCTCGCCAACACCATGGAACACATGTGCGGGCCCGGGTGGAGATATTAGACTCTTCGCCGTGCTCCATGCGCGGAAGGAAAACGAGCGGCCATGAGGTGGAAGCACCGATCACGGCCTTCGTGTTTCACGCTCGGGAGGAAAACGATGTGGAACCTTGACGAACTTCGAGAACACCGGGACGTCCTCGACCGGATCGACTGGGAAATGACTCCGGAAAAAGCTGTTGAGACCTACCTCGAATGGGGAACGGGCTGGTCGAGAAAAGATGATTTCGTTCGCTACGCCGGCCAGGAATCCTATTATTTCGTTATCTACAACTGGGAGGAACCGCCGCAGGTGACTCTCCTTCGCAGAGACACCGGAGGCGTGGAGGAGATCGCCAAGTTCCAGGCGCCGCCCGATCTCGTGAAGAAGTCCGTTGATGAGGGCGGAAGAAAACCGGGAGTCGGTGTGTACGCCCCCAACGAAGAGCTCAGGAAATGGCTGGAGAAAAGCCTCGCCTGCTGAGGCTGCACACCCCGGTAGACGACGGACCGTGATCGGATGCATGAAAAAGCCCGCGGGGGACTTGCCCCCCTCTCCCCCACCCGGATGCCCCCGGCTGGTCCTATAGATCTTGCCGGCCCACGCCGTTTTCCATCTCGAAGGTGCCCGTATTCATTCCACCCTGGCCATGGCGACGTAGATCGGCGTCCCGCCATGGACAATCCTCCAATATCGCACGGCCCGGATCCCCGTGACGGCGATCCCGCGTTCGGGGCAAAGCACTGCGATCCGCCATCCCGTGTACAAGCGCCTCAAATGCGCGCCAAGCCGTTCGTGGAACCCACGGTCCGGCCCAGGCAGCCGCTTGCCGTAGGGGGGGTCCAAGATGAGCAATCCTTCGGACAGCCCCATTCGGGCGGGTTGAAAATCAAAGAAATCCTCTTCCCGCCAGATGATCCCCTTTTCGGTATGGGCTTTCCGGGCATTCTCACGCGCAACCGCCAGGGCTCGATGGTCCCGGTCAAGGGCAACGATCGGGGCTGCAGGATGGGCGGACACCTTCTCCCGGGCTTTGCGCAGCAGGAATTCCCAAGTCTTCGCCCGGTAGGACGGCCAGGACTGAAACAGAAACGACCTTCCCAGTCCGGGGGGCATCCGGCGCGCCAGCAGGGCCGCTTCCACGGCCGCTGTTCCCGCCCCGCACATACCGTCGACCAGCGGCGCGTCTCCATTCCAGCCCGCCTTTATGAGAATCGCCGCAGCCAGAGTCTCCCGGATTGGAGCCCCTGCATGGCGCATCCTGTAACCCCGCCGGTGCAGATGATCCCCGGTGGTGTCCAGCGAGAGCTCACAGTGGTTCCTGACAAGACGGACCAGGATGCGTTGTTTCAGTGAGTTCTCATCGGATTCGCTCCCCGGCCGCACCCGGGAACGGTCCCATTCCGGTGGCGGAACGATACCCTTTTCCCTGAAGCGCCTTCGGAGCCCGTCAAGAACCGTTTCGAGCACCATCCCTTCATGATTGATTCGGGAATGTTCGACGTGTGTTTCCATGCGAACCGGAATGCTCCGGTTCAGCCACAATTCCCATGGGATGCCGGACACCTTTCCGAACAGCTCCTCCCTGACTCCCGCCCGGAATGCCGGAAGCCGGCAGAGGATGCGGCTTGCGGTCCGCAGCCACAAATTGGCCTCATAGCATGCGCCGAGGTTCCCGGTGAATTCGACTCCCGCATCACTAAGCCCGGTGACGTCGAATCCCGCCATTTCGGCTTCCTGCCGGCACAAGGCCGCAAGCTCCGGCGGCGTCACGGCGGCAAAACGATGCACCGGGGCCAGGACGTGCCGTTTGATGTGCCGTTGGTGCCGTTTACTCTCAAGGTACTCGTTTGTGAAAGTTTCCGTCATGTCGGAATACCTCGCCGGATCTTTTCGCGAACGCGCGGCGTCCCGGAAGTCCGGCCCAAGCCCCCGGCGAACTGCACAATGCTTTGAAATTTCATGATAATCCTTTCACGGCACCCTTTCGGTGCAAACCGTGCAGTCGCCGGACGCGCAAGAGGGAAGGCGAATAGGGAACCACCTGACGACGACCGGGGCTCCCCCGGGGGCTCGGAAGCGACCGCTGTGTTAAATTTTAATAGTTTTTAGGTCTACTTATGCCATCGAATGACTTGACGAAACAGATTGTCTCCTATACTCTTTCGTAAACCCGGAGCGTTGATAGCGAATGTGGACAGCTGCGTCTCCATATCCTTCTCTGTTGCGGAGATTCGAACGAACATTCAGCCCGTCTTGACCTGGATCTTTGAACACGGAAGGAGCGGCGCACGTGACAGAACAGAGCATGCACCTGAACGGTTGGGGCATCCCCGGGGATTACAGGCCGAGGCAATTCGCCTCCCTGTGGCAGGATGCGCCCCTGGATTGGAGAGAGCAGCTCGGCGCAACGTTGGACCGCAGTTCCGGCAACAACCAGTTGTCCGTTTTCTTCCGCGCCGACGACATCGGAGCGGGCGGTCGCGCGTTCGAAGCGCTCTGCGGATTGTTCCGGCATCATGAGGTACCCCTTGCCATGGCCGTGGTCCCTGCCTGGCTGAGTGATATCCGCAGAAAGCAGCTGTTCCGGTCCGCGCCTCTCGATGAGCCTTTCTGGGCCTGGCATCAACACGGGTGGCGGCACGTCAACTGGCAGCGGAGCGGCAAGAAATCCGAGTTCGGGGAACAGCGGCCGATCGAAAAACAGATGAAAGATATATCCCAGGGGAACCAGAAGATGGAAGATCTTTTCGGGGAACATCTCCTCAAGGTGTTCACGCCCCCCTGGAACAGGTTGTCCGCCTCTACTCTGAAAATCCTGCAGGAACTGGGCTTCAGCGGCGTTTCCCTGGCCGGCCCCTTTCCGAGGGGCGTCAAGCCTTCCGTCCTCCTGCCGAACCTGAGGATTCAGATCGACTTGCACACGAGGAAGGCCAAGGATGGTGCTGCGGACTTTCAAGGGTTGATGGATGAGTTTGCGAGTCTGTCCGTGAAAAAAGAACCCGTCGGTATCATGATCCATCATCACCGCATGACTCGATTCGCCTTCGAATTCCTCGACGAATTGCTCCGCCTGCTCAAGCATCACACCGGCACGCGTCTGCTGAGTTTCAGGGAGATCCTGGAAAGGAACGATGCGGAGTAGGCCCACACTGGTCTACGCGGATGCGGAAGGCCATATTTTTGACTGGCCCGGCATGGAAATGGCGGGACGAAGCGGTCACGAGTTCCGGCGTATCCAGGAAGGCGACTGGATTCCCCTTCCCCCGGGCAGCGAGTTGTTTCTCCTCCCCCAACGGCTGCCGGTGGGACACGACCCCCACACCAAACGCTTTGAAATCCTCTCCCGCGATCCCCGTCGCCCTTCCCGGCGGGTCCAGGCCGTTGCGGCTTTCATGGCCCCCGCTCACACCGCCGTTTACTCCGCCGCCTATCATACCGAGCGGGATGCTCCGCTGTTGCCGCTTTTCGCCTACACCGCAGTCGGGTGGCACAAGGACGGCTTCGTCGCGGCCGGCATTCGCGTCGACCGGGACGAACGCCAGGATTTGAAAAATTTCGATCGAGCGCGCATCGAGCGGAACGCGAGGCGGCGCATGAGCCGTGAGCGCGACAACCGTCTCATCCAGCACTTGGGAAAATGCGCCCTGACCTACGGTTGTCCCGCCGCCAGGAACCTGTTCATGGAGCGGTGGGAAGCGCCTCTGCCCACCTCCCCTGTCTGCAATGCCCGATGCCTCGGCTGTATCAGCCTGCAGGACCGAAAGGACCTGCAGGCCACCCAGGACCGCATCACCTTCGTGCCGACGCCCGAGGAAATCTGCGGCGTCGCGGTGCCCCATCTGGAGCAGGCACCGCGACCCGTCGTCAGCTTCGGCCAAGGTTGCGAGGGAGAACCGCTGCTTCAGGCCGACACGCTCGCCGAGGCCATCCGGATGATGAGAGCGGCCACGCCCCGAGGGACCATAAACCTCAACACCAACGGCAGCTTGCCGCACATGATCCCGGAGCTGTGCGCAGCAGGCCTGGACAGCATCCGGATCAGCCTGAACAGCGCCCGACCCGACTATTACCAGGCTTACTTCAATCCTCAAGGGTATCGCTTCGACGACGTCAGGCAATCCATCCTGGCTGCAAAATCCGCGGGTCGATTCGTCTCGATCAACTACTTCATTCTTCCCGGCTTCAGCGACCAGCCCGATGAACTGGACGCGCTGTGCCGGTTGATCGAAGAAACCCGGATCGACCTCATCCAGATGCGCAACCTGAACATCGACCCCGAGTGGTACCTGAGCCGTATCGGAGCGCCGGCTGGAGGTCGCGCAATCGGAATCCGGCAGCTGATGCAGCGCCTCGGACAACGTTTTCCACGCCTGCGGTTCGGCTATTTCAATCCCAGCCTCGATCCAACATCAAACGTCGGCGGGAACATCGTCCGGACCAGGTTCTCCCGCACTCCTGAATGACCCGGCAGCCTCGCATGGCGATGCAACTCCTGCAGGAACGTCGCGTGGGCCGCACTCACCCTCCCCTGCAAATCCCCAGGTCCGGGTGACGGCGTCGTGCGCAGATGCTCCGCGCCGGCACAGGACTCTTGCCGAACAAGGCTCGCAAACCTGCATCCCAACCCGACAACCTCAGGATGCTCATCCGCGCGGGCGCACGGCCCGACCGGCGTTGCGCCCAACCCGCTCGATATCCGCGACCTGTCCGAAAGCCGATTCCGTGCCGTAAACGAACGGTGGACATTGTAAACATTTTAATCCAGCAATAATGAATAGTTATAAATCAAAAAAGAAATAATCCTGTTAGAGGGCAATTTCATTACTCATTCCAAGCACATCAACAATGGAATAAAAGTTTCTTTCAAAACAGAGGTTGAGTTTTCAAAAACCAATGCTTATTCATGAAGCGTCCGCACGCGTACCATTCCCGCGGGGGAACCGCGATGTTGTCCGGCACGTCTTCTCAGCACACACAGCCGGATGTGCCTTTTAACCCGTACCAGGCAGGATCATCGCCAACATCACCTCAACGACAAGGAGGGAATATGTCACTCACGCTACCCGATCTGCCCTACGCCAAGAATGCGCTCGAACCTCATATCAGCGCCCGCACTCTGGAATTTCATCACGGCAAGCATCACAAAGCCTACGTCGACATGGGGAACAAACTGACCGCAGGCACGGAATTCGAGAACATGGATCCCGACGCGGTCCTGAAGAAGATTGTGGGGGATGCTTCCAAGGCCGGGATGTTCAACAACGTGGCTCAGGCCTGGAACCATGCGTTCTACTGGAAGTGCATGAAACCGAATGGAGGCGGCACGCCGACCGGTGCCATCGCGCAGAAAATCAACGCCGATTTCGGCAGCTTCGAAAAATTCGCGGAAGAATTCAAGAACGCGGGAATGACCCAATTCGGCAGCGGCTGGGCGTGGCTGGTCCTCAAGAACGGCAAGCTCGAAGTGACCAAGACCCCCAACGCCGATACTCCCGTTGCTCATGGGGTTAAGCCCCTGCTGGTGGTCGATGTCTGGGAACATGCCTATTACCTGGACTACCAGAACCTGAGGGCGAATTACCTGGCCACCTTCGTTGAAAAACTGATCAACTGGGATTTCGTCAATTCCAACCTTGGTTGATGCCGGCCGAAAGTCTTTTCCGACTGCGGCGAACCCGATCGCAGACCGCATTCGAAACCGTTTCCACCGGATCCCGGGGGAAACGGTTTCGCTTCATTTCCGCTTCGAAAAAAACCCGCTTGCCAATCCGCTCTTCAACGATATAAGCATTGGATGAAGTCATTCGTTTTCTATCCGTGCAATGCCTCCTGACACGAGGAGCGCAAGGACAAAAAGGATGGAGTGTATGCGGCAGGTTTGGACGACGGCGCTGCCGATCGTCATCGCCCTTGCGATTCTTGCAAGCGAGCCGGCGGCGGCAAGGATGGAAATCCGGGATGGACGGGAAGCCTTCTTCAAATCGGACTACGAGGAGGCCCTTTCGAAGTTCCGGCAGGCATTCGACGACGCGTCGCGATCGGGAAACAGGCTGAAGATGGGCAAGGCACTGACGAACATGGCGATGGTGTATCGCAGCATCGGCCAGAACAGGAAAGCCCTTGAACTGCTCGACAGGGCACTGGGAATCGCCCGGGATATCAAGTCGAAGGAGCTGGAGGGCATGGCCCTCGCAAACATGGGTGGAGCGACCGCAAATCTCGGAGACTATGAGAAGGCTCTGGAGTATGACTTGCGGGCGTTGGCGCTTAGACGGGCCACAAACAACAGGAGGGGCGAGGCGGCCGACCTCACACACATTGGAGCGGTCTACCGCGCCTTGGGACAATACGAAAAAGCCATCGACCACGACAGGCAATCCCTGGCCGTTTCCACCACTGTCAACGACCGATTCCGGCAGGCGATGGCCTTGTCCAGCCTGGCCAGAGACTACACCGGGCTGAAACAATACGACACGGCCTTGCAGTTTCATGAACAATCCCTCGCGGTCCGGAAGGACGCTTCGGATCTGCGAGGCCAAAGCGACGACCTGATGGGCATGGGTTTGATCCATCTGCGTCTGCGCCATTACGACAAGGCCCTTGATTACAACAGGCAGGCACTGGCCCTGGCGAGGCGCATCAACTACCCGTTGGGGCAATGCGGCTCCCTGAACCGGATCGGGCATACGCTGTGTCGGCTCGGCCGTTTTGAAGAAGCGCGACAGTCCTTTACGGAATCGAGGGCGATCAGTGAGAAAACGGACCTGCCGGAGCCTCTTTGGAATTCACAACGGGGTCTTGGCCTGGTAGCCGACAGACAGCACAGGGCCGACGATGCCGTGTCGTTCTACTTCCAGGCGATCGACACCATCGAGTCCATGAGGTCCCGGCTCCGCGGCGGTGAAGCTCAGATTTCCTTCATGCAGGACAAGTTCGGAGTTTACAACGAACTGATGGCACTCCTGTGGAGAATGCACGTCAATTCCCCGCATTCGGGCCACGATCGGAAAGCGTTCGAGGTTTTCGAACGCAAGCAGGGAAGGGTCCTGCTCGAGCAGATCGGCAAGAGCGCGGCCCGCAGCTTTTCGGGACTCCCGGAAAGCCTCGGTGCAAGGCTGATCGAGCTCGAAGGGCAACTGGACAGCCTCAGGTCCGCATTCCGGGATGAGCCCGAGGATCAGACTCCGGAAAGGACAGCTGCGGTAGACGAGCAGATACGCAGGACCAGGCGGGAACTGGAGGCGCTGGAGGCCACGGTCAAAAGAGAGTATCCGAGGCACTATGACTTGATGCACCCGAGGCCGGCCACCCTCGACGAGATTCAGAAGCTGGTCCTGAAGCCCGACGAGGTCATCCTCGCCTACGAAATGCTGGAAAAAGGGACACTCCTTTGGATCATCGCCACGAATCGGTTTCAGCTCGTCAGGGTGGACGCGGGTGAACAGGCGATCAACGGGAAAGTCGCCGAAATCAGGAGCGCCCTGCATTCGGTCCTGGAAGGAGCAGGGAGCGGGGAATCGGGATCGTTCTCCGAGTCCGCAGTCGGCAGTTCGGCAGACGAGCTCCGGCGACGGGCGAGCGAGCTTCACGATTTACTCATGCCTGCCAAGGCCCGCGAATTGATATCGAGCGCAAAAGTCCTTCTGGTCGTTCCCACGGGCAGTCTCTACACCATTCCGTTCGAGATGCTGGTGCGGACGGCGGCGACGAAAACAAGTCGAAAACCCCAATATCTGATCGAAAACCAGGCGATTCTCTACCTCTCGTCCGCTTCGCTGCTCAAGACGCTTCGGGATGCGGCGGCAATAAAGAAGGCGGGCTCGGGCTATCCGTTGCTCGTCTTCGCCAATCCATCCTATCCAACAGCGCCGATCCCGCGCGGGATGACCGTGCCGCTGCCGAACCGGACCGATGCGGGCGAATCCGCTTCAGTCGGCAGCAGCAGCTTCATGGAATTGAGGACCGCCGGCTACACGGAAATGATGAAAGGGATTTTCCAGGAATTGCCGGATACGGAAGATGAGGCCAGAGAGATCAAGTCCATTTTCGGCGCTCCGGATTCGAGCAATCCCGTACTGTCGCGGCAGGCCGCGTCCCGGAGCAATCTTCTTGCCCTCAATGCGAACCGGAAGCTCGCCGAATACCGGTATGTGGTGTTTTGTTGTCACGGCATCCTGCCCGAGGAAATCGACGAAGTGAAACAGCCCGCCCTCGTTCTGTCCCACCCGGACCCCGTGACGAGACGGGAAGGATTCGTCACCATGGCTGACGTTTTTTCACTGAGCCTGAACGCGGAACTCGTGACCCTGTCCGCCTGCAACACTGGAAGCGGCAAGGTTCTTAAGGGTGAAGGGGTGATGGGTCTGACGCGCTCGTTCATGTACGCGGGAACCCCCGCCGTTGCCGTCACGCTGTGGTCCGTTGAATCGAATTCGGTGAGGCTCTTGAACGTCGGGCTCCACCGGGGCCTGCAGTCGGGCAGGCGGCCCGCGGAGGCCCTGCGCGACGCCAAGCTGCGCATGATTCGCGGAGACCACGGCGCCATCTACCAGCATCCCTTCTTCTGGGCTCCTCTGGTGCTTTTCGGTGATGGCCGCTAGCCCGGAATGATTCACCGCCGAGCCGGACGAGGAGACCCGCGCCGCCCCCGAGGCACGAAAAGAGATTCACCCGGAAATCCATATTCCCGCGTGAGCCGGTCTTATGGAGCGCTTGGCGCAGGCAAAGCACCTTGACGCGGCATTTCATGAAAACATCGATGCATCACCTTGCGGAGAGAGCGGATCGTGTCAGGAGGGATAGACGTTGCCGGTTTCCAGGATGCACCAGCCGTTGCGCGTCTTCCCCAGGAGCAGGTTGACCTGCCAGCCGACCCGGCAATGGTCCGTGATCTCCTTGGGAACCCTCACTTCGACGAGACCGGAACTGCCCGCTCCCGAAAGGAGCAGGACTCCGGCGCTGACCTTTTCGATGGTGAAGTAGTCATCGAGCTCGGAGGTCCAGTAACGGGGCGCGTGGTGCTGTGCATACTCATACAGCAGTCGGGCGAGCCGTTCGGCGGCGGGCAACTCCCGCGCGGCTTCGCTGGCGATCCGCGTGGATCGAAGAGCCTGTTCCCTGTCGACGTAACCCCGGTCTTCCAGCCACTTGATCAGCTTCTTGACCACGGTCCCGGTCGCCTGCAGCAGCGCCTCCGACGCCATAACCTTGCGAATCATGAAGTAGTTCAGAAAATTTCCCAGTGAAGGAAGGATTTTATCCGGCCCGAAAATGAAACAAAACTCCAGGTTCTTCTGGAAATACAGCTTCTCGTATAAAGCCACTTCCGAGGAGTTGTCCAGGTCATGGTACCCGTAACCGTTCAGGCAGTGCCGGAGCAGGTCGATGACTTCCTCGTAGCGATGATAAGTCCTCGTCCGGAGGCGCCTCTGCTGATCCTTGAGGAACTCCGTCAACACATCCTCGACGCTGGGATCGGCCACGGTGGGAAATACGATTACTTTCCTGGTGTTTTTCATCATTCTCGCCCGCCAGATTGAGTAGGTTCCGCCTGTCGCCTTATATCCGGCTTCCACATTGAGGGCAATACCGAAAGTCAGCTTCCACGGGATAGCCGCAGCGGGAGCATCTGTCCCGGGGCCTGCGCTCGGCAGCTACTCCCGGGGGCTGATCCGGGGAGGATGCAGCTCCACATCGGTCGCAAACGACCATGGGTTCACCTCTCTTGACCGGGATCAGAGGAATGAAAAACAGGCTTAGGTAGTGGTCGACACGTTTCAGTCGGGCCTGCGCAAGCCCGCACGCCGTACACAGCCTCGGCGTCTGTTCAAGGGTTATGGTCTTGGGTTGAACCCCGCCAATAAAAAAAAACATTCCAAAATCTCCGAGACGGCCATGCCGCGGCACAATCAGCGGTATTCGGCATCTTTATAGCACACATCGGAAGCAATATCCATCAAGCATTGCAGGGATACCGTGCAAAGCCTCGCCAAAACTCTTTGCCGGGTCGGCGATCGCACCTCATCCCGCGTCCGCGGGAGGAGTCGGCAACAGAGATAATCATTTGTTTTCACACTTACTTTCGGTAATCACCACGTCGTTCCGAGGCTGTCTTCCGTCTCAAAGATCGCTCCCATGCCGAGTCCGAAAGAACCCCGCCTTTGTTAATGGTATCGGTTCCTCGGCATGTATTCGTTAGGCCTCACCGAAATCTGCGGGCTCGGCCATTGCGTCAGAGAGCAGCTTTGAGTGCGCCCACAGCCTCCCCGACCTTCGATGCCACGGCCGAGTCGTTTCGGTGCACTTCGATGATGCGCTCAAACGCCGTGCCCACCACGACGCCATCGGCCAGCGGACTCACGGCCCGAGCATGCTCGGGCAACGAAATGCCGAACCCGACGCACACCGGAATGCCGTTGCACCTGGAACGGAGCTCGCTCGTCAAAGAAGAGAGCTCCTTCAGGTCCGGCTCACCGCCTCCGGTCACGCCGGTCATGGAAACCAGGTAGATGAAGCCTGAGGCGCTTTGCGCGATGGCGCTCATCCGGTCCGGCGGAGTGGTGGGAGCGACCAACCGGATCAACGCCAGGTCGCGATCGGGCCATTGGCGGGTGAGCTCGTCCGATTCCTCGGGCGGCAGGTCGACAATGAGCACTCCATCGGCTCCGCTGTCGAGGGCGTCACGGTAAAATTTCGCGCCTCCATAGGCCAGGATGGGGTTGTAGTAGCTGAAGGCCACGATGGGAACGTCGCAGGATCCGCGCAGTTCCCGAATCATCTCAAAGGCTTTTGACAGGTTCATCCCGGCTTTCAGTGCCCGCGTCGAAGATCTCTGGATGACCGGGCCGTCGGCGGTGGGATCGGAAAAGGGAATCCCGAGCTCCAGGATGTCCACGCCCGATCTGCACATGGTTCGGATGATTTCCAGAGACCGCCCGGGATCCGGATCACCGGCGGTCACGAAGCCCACCAGGGCCTTTTCGTTTCGTTTTCGCAACTGTTCGAATTTCTCGTCTATCCTGTTCATCGCGCGACCTCTCAAAATGCGTTCAATGATCCACTCGCAATGTCAGTCCGGCAGGAACCTCAAACCCGAGTGTTTTCCCGGATTCCCGGCTGCACGGGAATGACGGCAATGATGTTCATGCTGCGTTGCGGGCCTGCGGCTCACAACCGTCCCGGAGGCTGACGGGAAGACGCTCCCCCGGCTCCGGCGACAAGCTCCCGGGCGCAGAAGGCGGCGTCAGGCTTTTGCCTGGTGCACGATGCCCAGGTCCTTGTCGCCGCGACCCGAGAGATTGACGACGATCAACCGGGTGCGGGGCCGGCCGGATGCTTCCACCATGGCTCTGGCCAATGCGTGGGAACTTTCCAGGGCCGGAATGATCCCCTCCAGGGCGCACAGTTCGTGGAAGGCGTGCAGGGCTCCGGCATCATCCACCGCCTCGTAACGCGCGCGCCCCATTTCCTTCAGGAGGGAATGTTCGGGGCCCACCCCGGGGTAATCGAGCCCTGCCGAAATGGAATGCGCCTCCATGATCTGGCCGGCTTCATCCTGGAGGATAAATGACTTGGAGCCATGGAGCACCCCCACCGAACCCGCCACAAGGGTTGCCGCGTGCTTGCCGGTGGCTATGCCGTAGCCCGCGGCCTCCACGCCGACCATCTCGACCCCGGGATCGTCGATGAACGGATAGAACAAGCCCATCGCATTGCTGCCTCCCCCCACGCAGGCAACCAGCATGTCGGGAAGGCGACCTTCGGCTTCGAGCATCTGCTCTTTCGTCTCGTCGCCAATCACCCGCTGGAAATCCCGAACCATCATCGGGTAGGGGTGCGGTCCCGCAACGGAGCCGATGACGTAAAACGTGTCCCGCACCGCGGAAACCCAGTAGCGCATCGCCTCGCTCATGGCATCCTTGAGGGTCCCCGTCCCCGACTCCACAGGCACCACTTCCGCCCCGAGCAGTTCCATCCGCTGCACGTTGGCGGACTGCCGGCGCACGTCCTCGGTCCCCATGAAGATTCGGCATTCCATCCCGAAGAGGGCCGCGACCGTCGCCGTGGCCACCCCATGTTGTCCCGCACCGGTTTCGGCGATGACCTTGCGTTTACCCATCCACCTGGCCAGGAGCGCCTGCCCGAGTGTGTTGTTGATCTTGTGGGCGCCCGTGTGGGCCAGGTCTTCGCGTTTCAGATAGATCGCGGCCCCTCCGATCTTCTCGGTGAGGCGGGCGGCCGGAAAGAGCGGCGTGGGACGCCCGGCGTAGTGCTTCAGGAGCCGCCGCAATTCCTCCTGGAAACCCTCAAGCGCGGAAATCCTCGCGTAAGCCTTTTCCAGTTCGATGATGGCCGGCATCAGCGTTTCCCCCACATAGCGCCCCCCAAAGGGTCCGAAGTGGCCATGACTATCGGGCATGCTAGCATGAATGGGCTGCCGCAAGGCAACAGCGGCTGCCCGCTGGTTCGTCTTCATCCGAAAATCCTCCTGTATGTTTTGCCGCCGCGGTTCCGTGAAACCGCGTCCATGAATGCCTTCACTCTTGACAAGTCTTTGCGTCCCGGCGCAGCCTCGACACCCGAGCTGACATCCACGGCGTCCGGGTGAACTTCTTCAACGGCGTATCCGACGTTTTCCGGCGTGAGCCCGCCTGCCAGAACAAAAGGAAGCTCCCGGGGAGGCTTCGCGGCGCTCCAGTTCCATACCGTTCCGTTCCCGCCCGGAAGCGGCCCCCGCGCCCCTTCCACGAGGCAGGCGGCAGCCCCGTAGTCGGCGGCGCCGGCAATGAGCGGTTCCCGGTGTGCAAAAACCGACTTGATCACGATCAAACCTTGCCCGGCCAGAGCCTTGACCAGCTCGACGGGTTCGCTGCCGTGGAGCTGCACCGCCCCCAGTCCGCAGAGCTCCACCTTCTTCATGATCGTGCGGTAGTCTTCGTTCACGAACACACCGACGGCACACACGCCGAGCGGCAGGCTCGAACCGATGACCCTCGCCTGCTCATCCGACACGTAGCGCGGGCTTTTCGGGAAGAACACCAGTCCTATGGCGCTCACGCCCAAGGCGGCACATCCGAGGGCTTCCTCCACCCTGGTGAGACCGCACACCTTCACTGCCGGCACCGACAGTTCGCGGCCCTTCGCCCGCCGCTCCGCAACGGACGATAATCGGTTCCCTTCGAGTCCGTTGCCGGGTGGCTTCATTGAGTCGCTCATTTTTTCCAAATCCTTCATTCTTCGATGACCGTATCCACATTTGCCCGGGTCGGGTCAAGCCGCGTCGGCTCCGAACAGATGGGCCAGGACCGCTTCAGGTTCCGGCGCGGTCACCAGGCTTTCCCCGATCAGGAAGTTCCAAATCCCGGCGTCGAGCAGCCGGTCGATCTGCTCGCGGCACCGAATGCCGCTTTCCGACACGGCGACCTGCCCCGGGCGCATTCGGCGGACCAGTTGTATCGAGGTCCGGATGTCCGTTGTGAAAGTGCTCAGGTCCCGGTTGTTCATGCCGATGAGAACCGCCCCGGCCTCCGATGCCGCATCCAGCTCTTCCGCCGAATGAACCTCCACAAGGGCGTCGAGCCCGATCCGGCGGCACAGGCGGAGGCATTCTTCGAGCAGTTCCGGTGAAATGGCCCGGACGATCAACAGCACGGCGTCCGCGCCCATCACGGCGGACTCGAAAATCTGGTACCTGGAAACGATGAAGTCTTTCCGCAACACGGGAATCTTCACGGCCGACCTGGCGCTCCTCAGGTCGCCGGCCTTGCCGTGGAAGAAACCGGCATCGGTCAGAACCGAAACGGCGGCCGCCCCGCAGCTCTCGTAACGCCTTGCGAACTGTGCCGCATCGAGCCCGGGATTCATGACCCCGCGCGAGGGCGAACCACGTTTGACCTCGGCGATGATGTTGATCCCCCGGCATCCAGGGGCAGCCAGCGCCCGGCACAGGCTTCTCCGCTCCATGGCCGAGGCGGAGCGCTCCTCGAGGAACTCCTCCGAAATCGTCCTTTTTCGCTGCTCCACTTCGCGTTTCTTCTCTTCCAGGATGGTGCTCAAGAAATCAGACATGGTCGGCTCCGTCCCCTCAATTCTCGTTGGTGTAACGGACCAGGGCTTCCAGCTTTTCGATGGCTTTCCCGCCATCGATCGACTCCTCGGCCTTACGGATGGCCGATGGAAAGCCCTCGGCCGCCCCGGCCGCAATGAGCGCCGCGGCGGCATTCAGCACCACGACGTCGCGCCGCGGGCCGATCGCGCCGCCGAGAACGTCCCTGGTGATCTTCGCGTTGACGCCCGGGTCCCCACCGGCCAGATCTTCGGGGTCGGCCTTTCGGCCCAGGAGCAACTCCGGCTGCAGGTCGTAGGTCCTTACCAGCCCTCCGTCCAGTTCCGAAACCCGCGTGGGAGCGCACACCGAGATTTCGTCAAGCCCGTCCTGTCCGTGGACGACGAACGCTCGCCTGGCCCCGAGCAAACGGAGCGCCTGAGCGAACATTTCCGTCAACTGGGGTGCATAAACGCCGAGCACCTGGCAATTGGCCCCTGCCGGATTGGTAAGCGGTCCCAGCATGTTGAAGATGGAACGCACCCCGACCTCCTTCCTGGCCCTGGCCGCATGGCGCATGGCGCCGTGAAACAGGGGCGCGAAAAGAAAGCCTATCCCGATGCGACCGATGGCCTCTTCGACCACCTCCGCGGGGGCATCCAGTCTCATCCCCAGGGCCTCCAGCAGGTCGGCGCTGCCGCATTGGCTCGATACCGAACGATTGCCGTGCTTGGCGACCGTCACGCCGCAACCGGCAACCACGAAAGCGGCGGTCGTCGAGATATTGAAGGTCCCTTTGCGGTCGCCGCCCGTCCCGCAGGTATCCACGATCACGGGGGAGGTGACCTGGATTCGGGTGGCCTTGCGTCGCATGGTGCGGGCCGCTCCCGCCAGTTCCTCGAACGTCTCGCCCTTGGTGGCCAGCGCCCCCATGAATGCACCGATCTGGGCGTCCGTGGCTTCGCCGGACATGATTTCACTCATCACGGCAGACATTTCCGTTTCCGAGAGGTCCTCTCTCTGAATGATTTTCTTGATGCCGTCCTGAATCATTGCCGCTTTCCTCCGCTACCGTTCAAGCCTTTGAGAAAATTACGCAGCAGCCGCTTCCCCGCCGGAGTCATGATGGATTCCGGGTGGAACTGAATCCCCTCCGTCGCGTGTTCCCGATGACGGATGCCCATGATTTCACCGTCTTCGGATTCCGCCGTGACTTCCAGGCAGGGGGGAAAACCTTCCCTGGAAATCGCCAGCGAGTGATACCGCATCGCCTGGAAGGGACTGTCGACTCCTTCATAGATGGTCTTGCCGTCGGAATTGACGGTGGAGACCTTGCCGTGCATCAACCGCGCGGCACGAACCACCCGGGCTCCGAAGGCCGCCCCGATGGCCTGATGGCCTAGACATACGCCGAGGATCGGAATTCGTCCCGAGTAGGTCCGAATCAGATCGATGGAGATACCGGCGTTTTCGGGACGACACGGCCCGGGGGAAATGACGATGGCGTCGGGGTTCCACGACCCGATCTCCTCCACCGACGCCGCATCGTTTCTGACCACCTTCACTTCCGCGCCCAGCATTCTGATGTACTGGACCAAGTTGTAAGTGAACGAATCGTAGTTATCGATGACCGCTATCATGGCTTTCTCCTCGTTTAAGCCTGGAAACATCGGGAATCGTTTTCCCCCGTGTCCGCGGATTGCACGGATTCCGCCGAAGACCTCACGCAGGGCCGGTCCGCCGCTTCCCCGCCAGGAGTGTCGACCTCATTGCCCTCGGTTCCGGTGAGCTGAAGCGCGCGCTGAATGGACATCGCCTTGTTGATCGTCTCCAGCCGCTCCTTTTCCGGATCCGAATCCGCGACGATACCGGCTCCGGCCCTCACCGTCAGGCATCCATCCTGAATGCACGCGGTCCGAATCGTTATGGCGAGATCCATGTTGCCGGTGAAAGAAACGTATCCGACCGCACCGCCATAAGGCCCGCGCGGTTCCTGCTCAAGTTCTGCGATGATCTCCATGGCGCGGACTTTGGGCGCGCCGGTCAGGGTCCCCGCCGGGAAGGAGGCCTTCAATAAATCCCACGCGTCCAGACCGGTCAGAAGATCGCAGGAAATGTTGGATACGAGGTGCATGACGTGGGAATATCGTTCCACCACCATAAGGTCCGTGACCTGCACGGTCCCGGTTTCCGCCACGCGGCCCAGATCGTTGCGGCCGAGATCCACGAGCATCAGGTGCTCGGCCCTTTCCTTGGGGTCTTGGAGGAGCTCGTCGGCCATGCGGCGATCTTGCTGTTCGGAGCCTCCGCGCGGCCGCGTGCCGGCGATGGGCCGAAGCGTTGCCACGCCGTTTTCGAGCCTCACCATGGTTTCCGGGGACGAGCCCACCAGCACGGTTTCGTCCAGATGCATGAAATACATGTACGGGGAGGGATTGACGTAGCGTTGGGCCCGGTAGAGCATCCAGGGATCGACGGAGGCGTCGCACCTGAACTGCTGAGAAAGCACCGCCTGGATGACATCTCCGGCCGCAATGTATTCGCGAATCGTCGATACCTGCGACCGGAAGGATTCGGGATCGGTCAGGGGCTCCAGCCGTGGAACCGCCGTGGATGGAGCCGGAGAGGGAATCAGGGGCCGGTTCAACAATCGCCTCATCGCGCTCACGGACGCCCGGGCCTCCTCGTACACCTCGCCCGCGGACCGCCCGTCATCGATGAAACCGTAGGCCACCAGCGTCAGAGTGTGCCTGACGTTGTCGAAGATGAACAGACGGCTGGGAATTACGAAACACGCGAGGGGCTGATCATCCGCGCACCGGTTGGGGATCGCCTCGAAGAACGAGACCGATTCGTAGCTCAAAAAGCCCACCATGCCGCCCCAGAAACGAGGGAGACCGGGAAGCGCGACCGCCCGGTAGCGCGCCATGATGGAACGCAGGATGGACAGGGGGTCGCCGTCGTGAGGAATGATCTCGACTCTGCCGTTTCTCTCAACGGTCACGGTCTTCTTGTAGACCCGGACGCTGCAGTGAGCGAACAGGCCCAGAAAGCTGTACCGTCCCCAGCGTTCCCCGCCTTCCACACTTTCCAGCAGAAAGATCGGCCCCGTGCCCTGGTAGATCTTCCCCAGTGCGGACAGGGGCGTCTCCGTGTCGGCAAGGATGTCCAGGCAGACCGGCACTACATTGCCCGTTTCGGCCAGTTCCAGGAATTCGTCTCTGCTCGGATATGCTTTCAATTTCATGGTGAGGCCCTTTGCTTTGCGATATTTGTCGACCCGTTGCGTTCCGGGCGGAGAGATCACAGGCCGAATTGCCGATAGACGTTGAAAATGGGTTCGATCTGTCTGAAAAGATCTTCGTACTGTTCGGGGTATAGGGACTGTGCCCCGTCACTGAGCGCCTGTTCGGGAGCCCGGTGGACTTCCACCATCAGCCCGTGACAACCGACGGCAACAGCCGCGCGGCTGAGCGGAATCACCTGATCGCGACGTCCGGCGGCATGGCTCGGATCCACGATGACCGGCAGATGGCTTTCCTTGCGGACCACCGGGATAGCGGAAAGATCAAGAGTGTTGCGGCTGTGATGGGCAAAGGTCCGAACGCCCCTCTCGCACAGGATCACCCGGGGATTGCCGCCCTCCATGATGTATTCCGCGGCCATCAGCCACTCTTCGATGGTGGCCGCAATCCCCCTCTTGAGCAGGATCGGTTTCGATGCCTTGCCGGCACGCCTTAAAAGGCTGAAATTCTGCATGTTGCGGGCGCCGATCTGGATCACGTCGGCATAGGCTTCAACCAGTTCGAAAACCTCGTGATCGATGGCCTCGGTGACGACCGGCATCCCCGTTTCCTCGCGCACTCTGGCGAGGATCTTCAACCCTTCCTCACCAAGCCCCTGGAAATCATAGGGGGAGGTCCGGGGTTTGAATGCGCCGCCTCTGAACATCCGCGCGCCCGCCTTGCGGACCAGACGAGCCGTGGTCAGAGCCTGCTCCTCACTCTCGATGGCGCACGGCCCCGCGATCATCATCAGGTGCCCGTTGCCCACGGCAACGCCGGAAACGTCGATCACCGTATCCTCCGGCTTCAATTCCCGGCTCACCAGCTTGTAGGGATGCGTCACGGGAATGGCCTCCTTCACACCGGGCAATGCCAGGAAGTGGCCCGCTTCCACGGGACCGTGGTTGTGCAGCACGCAAATGGCGACCCGCTCACCCCCCGGAATCGGGCGGGCCGTGTACCCCTTTTTCTCGATGGCGGCCACCGCGTTGTCGACCTGCTCGGGCGTCGCTTTCTTGTCCATCACGATCAACATCTCTTTCTCCTCTTCCGGCCGGCATCCTCTTGAAAACGCCGGCTCGTTTTTCGCCTCCAAGTCACTGTGCTACGAACCCTCGGCCCCGGAAGCAAAAAGGGGACTTGCGGGTTTTTCCCCACAGTCCCCTTTTCCAAAAACAAAGGGACCGTGAGCCAGGTGCGGCCCACGGTCCCTGCTTCTTATCTATTCATGCTGATGGTTCAGTCAGGCAAGACCCTGTCGGCGCACCTCTCCCCGCCAGTCCACCACCAGCACCAAGAACACGATTTTTGAATCGAAACACCACGCATCGCGCAAATCCTCTCATTCATGGTTTCCCCTCTATATCCGATGACGCAACCGGTTGTCAATGATTATTATGCATGATCGTTCTTTTCCCGGACCGCTTCGAAGCCGTCGTTCCTGCGTGGTGTCCCGAACGGGAGTTACGATTCCCGAGAGGCCCTCTCTCCCGGACCGATCGCACGCCGGTCTTCGAGCCACGGCGCCATTTTTTCTGTTGCCAGTTTTCGCGCAAACGTGTTAAACAAATTCGATTTACTAAACCGCACTCCCCTTTTCCTTTTGGTGTCCGGGCAGCCGTGCCGGATGTGGAGGGGTGGAGGACAGAAACCAGAAGGAGTATGGAAATGGCAGTGATCAGTATGAAGCAGTTGCTGGAAGCCGGGGTTCATTTCGGTCATCAGACCCGTCGATGGAACCCCAAGATGAAGACTTACATTTTCGGCGCGCGCAACGGTATTTATATCATCGATCTCCAGCGCACGGTCCGCCTCTTTCACACCGCCTACCAGTTCGTGACCCAGACCGTTGCCTCCGGAGAACACGTTCTGTTTGTCGGCACCAAGCAGCAGGCGCGCGACGCCATTGCCGAAGAAGCGCAGCGTTGCGGCATGTACTATATCAACCAGCGTTGGCTCGGCGGGATGCTCACCAATTTCAAGACCATCAAGCTGAGGGTTGACCGACTCAAGGAACTGGACGGCATGGTCGAGGACGGGAGCATCAATCGCTTTCCCAAAAAGGAAATTCTGCAACTTATGGGCGAGCGGGAGAAGCTCGAGAAGAATCTCGGCGGCATCAAGAATATGGCCCGGCTGCCCGGAGCTCTTTATGTCGTGGACACCCAGCGTGAGAATATCGCGGTCCTGGAGGCCAACCGGCTGGGGATCCCGGTGGTGGCCATCGTGGACACCAACTGCGATCCCGACCTCATCAATTACCCGATCCCCGGAAACGACGACGCAATCCGGGCTATTCGGTTGATCACCTCCAAGGTGGCCGATGCCTGTGCGGAAGGACGCCGGCGCCTCGAGGAAACGGAGCAGGCGGACCACGACAAGGAATTCACGGCCCTGGAGGAGGTCCCGGCCGGGCAGATTCTCAAGGATGAGGCGAGCGGTCCGATCGTGGAAATCGTCAATCCGGTGGCTGAGGCGGAAGAAGAGCAGTAGCCGGGCATGGAGCGCGGCGACGGCGGTCCCGCCGCCCCGGTGTCGAGCGGATGGATTGAGGTCCCTGAGGACGGGCATTGACGCGAGGACACTTTCGGCAAAGAGGCGTTGTTGCCGGGTGAACCGGGGCAGCCCGTTTGAGCGGGCATATCACAGGCGGGCATACTCCCGCCTGAATGCTGTCCGGAGCAGCATCGCGATGCGGTGAGGCCTGGATGGGCGAGGCATCCGACACCCGCTTGAAGCGGCGGCCGATGCTTCACCGGCCTGCCGAACCCTGCGGAATCACCGCTTCCGGGTCAAGGGCCCCGGGCTGTTTGGTTGACTGGTCCGTTCGGCCTCCTTCACGGAGGCCCCAAATCATATTCAGGAGGACATGACGTTGGAAATTACAGCCGCAATGGTAAAAGACCTGAGGGAGAAGACAAACGTCGGCATGATGGACTGCAAGAAGGCCCTGCAGGAGACTGGCGGCGACTTGGAAAAGGCCGTCGATCTCTTGCGCCAGAAGGGTCTTGCAAAGGCCATGAAGCGGGCAGGCAAAGAAGCCTCTGAGGGCATCGTGCATGCCTACATCCATGCCGGAGGGCGTATCGGCGTTCTGATCGAGGTCAATTGCGAAACGGATTTTGCCGCCAAGAGCGAGGATTTTGTCGAGTTCGTCAAGAACGTGGCCATGCAGGTTGCGGCCACAAATCCGCTGGGCATTGTGCCTGAAGACATTTCGCAGGACGTCGTCGAGCGTGAACGGGCCATCTACCTGGCCCAGGCACAGGAATCCGGAAAGCCGCAGAACATTCTGGAAAAGATGGTCGAAGGCAAGATGCGCAAGTTCTTCGAGGAATCCACACTCCTGCAGCAGAGTTATGTGAAAGATCCCGACAAGACCATTCAGGATTACCTCAACGAACTGACCGCGTCGATCGGCGAGAAGATCATCATCCGGCGTTTTGCCCGATTCCAATTGGGTTCGGAATAGTAACGCGGAATCGGAGAGGATCGGCCTCTCCAGATAGCGCTCCACGACGATCCCCGGCTGTTTTGCACGCACAGGCAAGGCCGTATTTGCCCGTCCTCCACGGCAGGGGAGAAGAGTCGTGGATGTGCTTCCCGCCCCGATGAACCGCGGCGCGCAGGGACGGTGCCCGAGCTTGCCGAGACTCCTTGCGCGGCCGTTCCTTCGTGGCGGGGGCATGGTCTTTCTCACAGGGTGCAAGGCAGAAGGGAGGGCCGATGGCGACCGTCACAATGAGCGGACAGAAGCCCATTTACCGGAAAATTCTCCTCAAGTTGAGCGGTGAAGCGCTCCTCGGGAAGGAAGCGTACGGCATCGATTCAAGCGTGCTCGACCAAATCGCCGAAGAGGTGACCGCTGTTCATCAGATGGGAGTCCAGGTGGCGATAGTGATCGGGGGAGGCAACATTTTTCGCGGGGTCTCGGGGGCATCCCGCGGCATGGACCGATCCACCGCCGATTACATGGGAATGCTGGCAACCGTCATGAATGCCCTGGCACTTCAGCAGGCGCTCGAAAAACACGGCACTTCGACGCGCGTGCAATCGGCCATCGACATGAAGGAGGTGGCGGAACCTTATATCCGCCGGCGTGCGTTGCGCCACATGGAAAAGGGCCGTATCGTCATATTCGCCGCCGGCACGGGCCTCCCGTTTTTCACCACCGATACAACGGCCGCGTTGCGAGCGATTGAAATGGGCGCGGAAGTCTTGATGAAGGCGACCAAAGTCGACGGGATCTACGCCAGCGACCCGAAGAAAAACCCTTCGGCCCTTCGGTACGAACGAATCAGCTTCTCCGAAGTACTCCAAAAGGATTTGAAAGTGATGGACGCCACCGCCATCTCGCTGGCCAAAGACCAGAACATGCGGATCGTCGTTTTCAATCTGCGGAAAAAAGGTAATATTAAAAAGATTGTGCTCGGGAAATGCATAGGAACCGTGGTGGAGGGATGCGATCATGCTCAATGATGTCTTTGCGGACGCTCGTGACCGGATGTCGAAGGCTCTCGACAATCTTGAGACCGAATACAAACGACTGCGCACGGGCAGAGCCTCCGTTTCGTTGGTGGACGGCATCAGAGCCGAGTACTACGGGACCCCTACCGCGCTGAACCAACTGGCAACCATCACGATTCCGGAACCCAGGACCATCATGATCCAGCCATGGGACACATCGGTGATCGGCGAGATCGAGAAATCGATCCTCAAGTCCGAGCTCGGGCTCACGCCCATGAGCGACGGGAAGGTCATTCGCATCAATATTCCGGTGCTGACCGCCGATCGTCGTCGCGAACTGGTGAAGGTGGTCAAGAAGATGAGTGAGGAAAGCAAGGTGGCCGTCCGCAATATCCGGCGCGACGTCAACGAGATGATCAAGGATTTGAAGAAGGAGAAGGAGATCTCCGAGGACGAGCAGTTCAAGGCGCAGGAAGAAACACAAAGGATCACCGACGATTTCATCAAGAAAATTGACGTGGTTTATTCCGCCAAAGAAAAGGAGATCTTGGAAATCTAGGATGCACCGACTCGATCTCAATCGCCTGCCCCGCCATGTGTCGATCATCATGGACGGAAACGGCCGCTGGGCCAATCTCCGATTGGCTAACCGGGTTTTCGGGCACAATGAAGGAGCCAATTCGGTCCGCGAAGTGGTAAAGTGTTGCCTGGAACTCGGTATCCCTTACCTCACGCTCTATGCCTTCTCCAAAGAAAACTGGCAGCGACCGGAAAGCGAAGTCACCGCTCTCTGGCATCTGTTGAGGCGGTTTCTGAAATCCGAGTTTGCCGATCTCGTGTCCAGGCAAATACGTGTCCGCCATCTGGGGGATCCGGATGATATCCCCCTGGAAGTCCTCACCGAATTGCGGCACGTGGTGGAAGCGACTGCCGATTTCGATCGGCTCGTGCTCAGTCTTGCCATCAACTACGGAGGAAGGCAGGAAATCCTCCGCGCGGCACGGAAATACGCCGGAGACGTCCTCGCGGGGAGAGCCGAATCCGATGCGCTGTCTCAAGAGGAATTCTCCAGGTACCTTTTCACCACTGATCTTCCCGATCCGGACCTCATCATCCGAACGGGAGGAGAATACCGCGTCAGCAACTTCTTGCTCTGGCAACTGGCCTACGCGGAACTGTATATCACCGCAACGCTGTGGCCCGATTTCCGCGAACCACAGTTCCATGAAGCTCTGGCCGAATTCCAGAGGCGGGAGCGACGGTTTGGGAAAACGAGCGACCAACTGCGCACCGTCAGTTTTACATAGCGTCTTGTCGGATGGACGCTCGTGGCGATTTGGAGTCATTCGGACGTTCTCCGGCGCTGCCGGGACAAATCGAACCTGCCGCGGGCAGGGGACCGGATCGAGGAGCCTCGGTCCCACGCGGGGAGTGGCAATTCCTTGATCTGTCTGGACCAGCCGGGTTGAGCTCCCTCAATGGAAATGAATCATAGTCTGGGTCCATTCCCGGAAGGGTTGCGGAGGGCCTGTTCAAGGCCTTCCTCTTCCCGGGCGGACGCCCAGTTCAAGGGGAATACCGGATTCGAATCATGTTCGACACCAATCAGTGGAGTTCCCATCGGCAACGTCTGATTACCGGCGTGCTGCTGGGGCTTCCTCTGCTGCTCATCATCGCGGTCGGTCCCGCCTGGAGTTGGCTTGTCCTCATCCTGGCCGCCGTTTTGCTCGGGCTTTGGGAACTGCAGCGGTTGCTCGTTCCCGAGGGCCTGTCGCCTCCGCTTCTCGTTTCCTACCTCACGGTCGGGCTGTCCATGCCCTTCGCAGCCTTTGCCGCCGGACCCTCGGGACTGCACTGCGCGTTGGTTCTGTGCCTTTTTTCCGGCTTTTTCGGCCTGCTGGTCAGTTCGCCGCTCGACCTCCATCGGACCGACCTGCTGTCCAGGCTCTGCCTGGGATGGCTTTACATCCCTTATCTGCTGTCTTATGTACTGCTCATCGGAACATTGGGCGGCGGGCGGCTGTGGCTTGTATTCATTCTTCTCGTGATCGTTGCGAGTGACGTAGGAGCGTACTATGTCGGCACCTGGCTTGGACGACACAAGCTCTACGAGCGCGTGAGCCCGAAGAAAACCGTTGAAGGAGCCATGGGTGGCGTAGCCGCCAGCATTGTAACGGGAGTCTTTTTCGGGTATGTTTGCATGGAAGGTTTTTCCGCCGGCAGACTGACTGTCTTCAGCGCAACTCTTGCTGTGGTGAGCCAGGCCGGTGATCTCTTCGAATCGATGCTCAAACGGATGAGCGCAACAAAAGACTCGAGCAGCCTGCTCCCGGGGCACGGAGGCCTTTTGGACCGCCTCGACAGCCTGCTTTTCGCTTTTCCGACTGCATGGTTTTTCCTGGTGTGGATGTTTTGACTTATCGGCCGTAAGGCCTGATGTACGGTAACCTGACCCGGGCAGGAGACAATGGGTTCAAGGACGATCAGCATTCTGGGGAGCACCGGTTCCATCGGCGAAAGCACCCTCGAGGTTGTACGGCAGTTTCCGGATCGATTCCGCGTCATCGCACTCGGTGCCGGGCGGAACATCAAGCTGCTGCGAGAGCAGATCAGAGCCTTCAGACCCCTGTCGGTTTCCGTTCTGGATTCGAACCTCGCCGACGAGCTCGATCGGTCCTTGAAAGGCGACGCCTATCGCCCGGAAATCCTCTTCGGTTCCGATGGCTACGACCGAGTGGCCGCGCATCCGGAGGCGGGAACGCTCGTTTCCGCGATGGTGGGCGCGGCCGGGCTCCTGCCGACCCTGACCGCGATCAGGGCGGGCAAACGGTTGGCGCTCGCCAACAAGGAGACCCTCGTGGTGGCTGGAGAGATTGTGATGGCGCTTGCCGCCGAGCACGAGGTCGAGATCCTGCCCGTCGACAGCGAGCACAGCGCCATTTTTCAATCGTTGCAGGGCAACCACCGCGACGCGCTGAAGCGCATTCTCCTCACGGCCTCCGGAGGCCCTTTCCTCAACAAGACGCGTGAAGAGCTGGCTATGGTAACGCCCCAGGCGGCGCTGTGTCACCCCAACTGGTCCATGGGGCGCAAAATCACCATCGATTCCGCAACGCTCATGAACAAGGGATTGGAGGTCATCGAAGCGCGGTGGCTGTTCGGAGTGCCGGTGGACCGGATCGCGGTGCACGTGCACCCCGAGAGTATCGTCCATTCCATGGTGGAATACGTGGACGGCTCGGTAATCGCGCAGATGGGTATCCCCGACATGAAGATTCCCATTGCTTACGCGCTGACGTACCCCGAACGACTGCCTGTGCGGAGCCCGTCCCTCGATCTGTTCCGGCTTCAGAAACTGTCTTTTTATCCTCCGGACGAGGAACGCTTCCCATGTCTTCGTCTGGCTTTTGATGCCTGTCGGAAGGGTTCGACTTATCCAGCCGTCCTCAACGCCGCCAACGAGGTGGCGGTGGGCGCCTTCCTGGATGAGAAGATCGCCTTTCCCGATATACCCGGGTTGATCGAAACAGCCATGGGCAAGCACAAAGCGCCGGCAAAGCCGGACCTCGACGCCGTCATCGAAGCGGACCGGTGGGCGAGGGTGGAGACCGAGCGGCTGATCGACGATGTAAGACGCTGAAACGAGGAACCGGGCTGAAACAGGTTCGATCCGGAACCCGATCGGCCGCAACCTTTGAACAAGTGAGGTCTTGATTTTGGATATCGCATACTATGCACGGATGATGAGCTCATTCATCGTGGTCTTGGGGGTCCTGATATTCGTTCATGAACTGGGACATTTTCTGGTGGCCAAATGGATGCGCGTCACGGTGTTGAGATTCTCCCTCGGGTTCGGGCCCAAGCTGTGGGGATTCACCCGGGGAGATACCGAATACCGGATTTCCTGGATCCCTCTGGGCGGCTACGTCAAAATGCTGGGCGAGGATTCCGAGGAAGACGTCACCCCGGAACAGATGGAGCGAAGCTTTTCATCCCAGCGTGTGGGCAAGCGCATGGCTATTGTAATGGCGGGGCCCCTTTCCAACTTTGTCCTTGCCATCGTCATATTCACCCTGCTCTTCGCGTTCTCGGGAATCCGCGAAATCACCACGGACATCGCTTCGGTCACCCAGGGCTCACCCGCCGAAAAAGCCGGGTTGAAAGCTGGAGACAAAGTGATCGCCATTGACGGAAAACCGATCTCCACGTGGTATGAATTGTCGGAAACGGTTGAAGCACGCGGAGAACATCCCCTGCTGATACGGATCCAGCGTGGGACGGAGACCCTGGACGTCGCCATTACTCCGTACATGGGCGAAAAGGAAAGCGAGCTCAAGGAGAAGATCAAGACGCCGCTCATCGGCGTCGTGGCCTCATCCAACTATTTCATCAAGAAAATCAACCCCCTGGAGGCCGGATACTACAGTCTCCTTCAGACCTGGCACCTCACCAAATTCTCCATCACGGTCGTGATCAAGCTGATTCAGCGCGCCCTGCCTTTCAACGTTCTGGGCGGCCCGATCCTGATTGCTCAGATGGCGGGGCAGCAGGCCGAGAAAGGTTTGCTGGAGCTCATTAACTTCATCGCCCTGATCAGCGTCAACCTCGCTGTGCTGAATCTGCTGCCCATCCCCATACTGGACGGGGGGCATATCATGTTTTTTCTCGTGGAGGCGGTCCTCGGGCGTCCCCTGGGTGTGAAGAAGATCGAGATGGCGCAGAAGGTCGGAATGCTTCTGCTGCTGGTTCTGATGGCCTTCGTGTTTTACAATGACATCATGAGGCTGCTTCCGGGGCAAAAACCCCAACTGTCACCGTGACGAAGCCTTGTCTCCCGCAAACATGAAAATTCTCGCACTCGATACATCCACGTCTTCGGGGAGCGTAGCTCTCGTGGAAGGTCCGCTCCTGACGGCAGAGTGGACCCTCCAGTCAGCTCGGACTCACAATCGGAGGCTGCTCCGGACCATCGATGACCTCCTTCGACAGACCGGGCGGGAACTTGCCGAAATGGACGGGTTCGCCGTTTCGACCGGACCCGGGAGTTTCACCGGAATCCGCATCGGACTGACCTCCATGAAGACACTCGCGTGGGTCCTGGGCAAGCCTTTCGCCGGCATCCCCACCCTTGATGCGCTGGCCGCCCCGTTCCGTTTCTCGCGGCTGCCGGTCTGTGCCATGCTGGACGCCCGGAAAAAGGAAGTCTACTGTGCCCTTTACCGGGCCGATGAATCGAACCGCATTTGCCGCCCGGGACCCTACCGGGCTATCGCCCCGGAGCGGATCGTCGACATGATCCAGGAACCCACGATTTTCTGTGGCGACGGCTGGTTGCTCTACCGAGACACGCTCATGGAGAAATTGGGAAGACTGGCCGTGGAAGCCCCGGCTTCTCAGCATATCGTTCGCGCAGGTGCGGTGGCCGAACTGGCTGCCCGCAAATTCTCCGCGGGAGTGGCGGACGACCCGGTAACAGCAGTCCCGATTTACGTGAGGCCGTCGGAGGCGGAAATCAATTATCCGCACTTGGGCCAACCTTCAAAGTCGCTGGCCGATATCGACCCCGACCGCTGCTTCTGACCCGGCCGGCGCCCCCTGAGGACGATCTCTCCCGCGTGGGGACAAGGCACGGCACGCGCGCCGTACGACCCGGCGAACCGGTGCTGTGTCATCTTGCGCACGAATTGGCTTAAACCATGGAACAGCGACTCACCCTCATGGATGCATCCCGCCGTCAACTGCTAAGGGTTCTGAAGAAATCGAACGGTCACGCCAAAACCGGCTCGGCAGCGCCTAAGGCCGTCACAGACCCCTCTTTCCCCATGACCTTTTTCCTGCGCAATGTCGCATCCCTGAAGGCGGACGCCAACTGGCGGGCACTCTCCCCCAGGCTTCAAAAAAGCCGAATTCGCAGGCTCTTCCGGGAGCGAAGCAGGTTTCACCTTGAAGTGAAGCGGTGGAAAGCCACCCGGGGGGAGCTTGCATCACGGCCGCCCGTCGGCAAAGATGAGCTTGCAGACGGCTATTGCAGCCACTGTGGGTGGTGCTGTGAAATCTGCAGCGGTTATCCCGACTTCCCGCCGAAGTCGGAAATCACCCAGCGCTGGAAAGACATTTTCGGCAACGGACTTGGAAAGGGACACCGCTTCTGTGCTTTTCTCTGGGAGTGGGAAGGTGGACGGAGCCTCTGCTCCATCCACCCCCATCGATCCAATCCATGCCGTGTGTTCGAAAGGGAAGAATGCGACTTTCTGATGAAGGATCCCGAAGTCCGGGATCCTTCGGCAAAGCGGAGGCTAATTGAGGCGCGGCAATGGCTCATTCATCTGATTGATGGCCGTTAGCTGCCAACGCTGAGTGCCGATCTCCCGGCAGAACGTCCAGAATTCCTGGAACTTGACGGGATTCAGCTTGTCCCCCTCGACCACTTGGCCGGTCTTGTCATCCACCGTGTAGTCAAGGAGATTGGCGGTGAAGAGCACGGTCACATAGTCCTTGCCCTCCTCCTGCCAGACCTCGCTCGGCTCGACCTTGCGCACCGCGATGTTCTCCAGTTTATTGATTCGCCCGGACCTTCTCAACCGATCGAATTCACTCGCAAAAAATGCCTTCATCTCGGGGGCGAGCAGCCCTTCGATACCGTCCAGACTGCGATTCATCCAACCTGCCTGGATGCGGAAAAAGAGATCCTGCACGGTCTCTTTGAAGCTCTCCTCATTGAAGCCGGGATCGAAACGTCTGAGCTCCTGAAAGCCGCGTTCCACGTCGTCCGCGGGCGGGAGATACTCCGGTTGCCCTCCGCCGCCGTAATAGGGTTGCTGCGGACGAGCCATGCCCGATTCACTGTAGAGGAGCGTATCCGTCTGCTGTTCCCGTCGCCGTTTCAGGAATTTCATCAGGAAGTAGATCCCCACGCCGATGATGAGCAGATCCAGCAGGCCGGGTCCACCGTATCCGCCTCCGCCACCACCTCCGGGACCGGCGTAGCCTCGCCCCCCGAACAGCATATTGCCGATGAGCCCTCCGGCAAGCCCTCCAGCCATCCCCTGCCAGAACGGACTCCTGGAAAAACCGGTAGACGGTGGGGGGGAACCGGGGACCTGCCTGGAACCGGGAGTTCCGAACCCCGGACTCGAGGGGGATGGGCCGGGTGAGGGTCTCGAGGGAGGGGCGCTCGGCGCAGAGAAACTGCGGCTGCCCCGACTTCCCGAGGACGATCCGCCGCCCGCGCGTGCCCAGGCGCTGGACTCCAGCAGCGTGGCAACGCAGAACATGACGATGATCGAAAACAACACGGCCAAGTACAAGGCCTTTTTCTTCATTTCGGGTTTCCTCCTGCTCGAATGCTGTAAGCGGCTTTCACAGCAGTGATTGGTTTGGAGCCACCCTCACGCCGTCGGATTGCGAGGTCTCCCGCCGGAAGTCTCCGCCGGCACCGAATAGCGGACCATGTATGCTCCGGCGGATCCGGCTGTCCGGCAGTCATTTCCCGCTCCAGACTCCATTAAGTGTAACCGCAAACGTCGCTTTGACGTCGTTGGGGACCCGCCCTGAGAACGATGGATGCAAACCGCATCCTGACCATGGGAAAATATCAAAATGTCAATGTCCTGGCAATAATGATCGAGAGATTTGCGGCATTGGCGATGGCTCCCCCACACGGCACACATTCCCATCCACGCGGCCGATCGTTGATCGTTGCCCCCTTGATTGCGCGGGACGGGATTCTTGCCCTGGCCCACGTGCAAACGCGCGCATGAACGGCGGGATCCCCCCGGCGGGGTTGACCCGTTAAATTTGTAGGCCCGCCGGCACACAAAGGGGAATATGCATCTATGAGAATATTCACAAGGTGCCGGATTCCAGGGTCTATCGTTCGAAATAGGGATTCGCCGGCGGCGGATAGCGGTCTATCGCGCCGAAACAGTCATGTTGGAATGCACAATAATGATTTTTGATCGGTGATATATCAATCGGACTGTCAGGGTGGACTTTTATAGGGATCGTCATTATTTACTTATTGAAATGTGACGCCATTCTGTTATGGTGGCATGGTCTGCGAGCGTTTGCCTGTAGTAACGGGTTCTGGTTAGAGTTCAACTGCTTGAGTCAATTCCGAAACAGCCTCAACTACTGTTGTTACTCCATGGTCGCGATCCTTTTGCGCACGAGTTCGGACATAGCGCTCGTCACTCCGGTCGGGTGTTCAGTTCTGGGTTTCCAGGACAAACAGGTCACAGCGTCATCATCGATTCACGCGGAATGGGGGCTCCAACGTGCAGATGCATGGCTTCCAGGCTGTTCCGGGCTTGCTGGAAGAGGTTGTCGGCTTCCCGGAGTCCTCAGCCCGGATTTTCCACGGCAGATGCCCTTTCTTTCCATACCGCCGGCGCGAGGCAAAGGAAAGAGAAGGAAACCGCGGTTCAGGCCTTTGTCGCACCTGATGCCGTTTTGGAGGATTCCGGCTGCGAATTCGGGGGATAGCCCGGCGATAAATCTTATGGAAACGAAAAAGTAGACGCTCCATTGTGTTGATCAACGGGTTCGGATTCTTGAGATGTGAAAAGGAGGGAGAGTGATGGAATCGGCGAGAAAATTAGTTTTGCTGGGTGTCGACGGATCGGACCAGTCGCTGGAGATCGTGAAGTATGCGAGTTCGGTGCTCAACCTGGCCCAGACTGAAATCGTGCTTTTCCACGTCATGGACAAAGCGCCCGATATCTTCTGGGATCGTGAAAAAGACCCTATGGTGAACAAACACATTGAATACATGAAGAACTGGGATGCTCACAAGGAAGCCAAGATCCGGGAATTCATGGACGAGGCGCGCAGACTGCTGGTTGCGGCGGGTGTTCCCGCGGACAATGTGAGCCTCAACGTCCAGAAAAGAAAAGAGGGGATCGCGCGCGACATCCTGGCGGAGTCCAAATTTGGCTACGACATGGTGATGGTGGGGCGCAAAGGCCTCGGCATGGTCGATGACGCCATGCTGGGCAGCGTGGCGAGCAAAGTGCTCATCCACACCACCGAGATACCCATCTGCCTGGTCGGGGGCAAGCCTTCCGCCAAGAAGATACTGGTGGCCGTCGATAATTCGTGGGGTTCAAAACGGGCGATATCCTTCGCCGGGAAAATGCTGATAGGATCGGCTCCTTCCGTGGAGATGGTTCACGTGGTGCGCGTGCCCCACGAAGAGGGTGAGCAGGGGAACAATGAAGGGCTGATCAAAGAGCTCCAGGCGGAAGCCGAAAGTGTCATGAAGCCGGTTTTCGATAAAGCGGCGAAGACTCTGATCGATTGCGGCGTCGATGCGTCCAAGATAAAGACAAAGGTCATCTCGGGAGTGGGGAGCCGCGCCGCCGCCATCTTCGAAGAAGCAAAGAGCGGACGGTTCGGTACCGTCGTGGTCGGCAGAAGAGGTGTATCCGAAGTCGAGGAATTCAACATGGGCCGCGTCGCCACCAAGCTGACTCAGCTCGGGAAGAACGTAGCACTGTGGATCGTCATCTGATGAAGCACGCCGGACATTCCAGCGGAATGTCGTCGTGGCTCTGAGGGTTTCAAACACAGTGAGGGGACGCGGTGTACCGCGTCCCCTCACTGTTAACGGACTTGCTCCGGTTCCGGTTTGTTGACCGGTTCGGAAGGTTATCTTCCGTAAGGATAATTCCTGATCACCTCACCCTTGGAATCGACGATCCGGATCGAGATGCCGCCATTGCCGTCCAGGCAATGCGTTGCACAGGAAATTCAGGGGTCGTAGGCGCGTACCGCCATTTCAATCTTGTTCAATATCCCTTCGTTGACTTCGCCATCCTTGATGAGGGCTCTTGCCGCCTGGTGGACGCTCATGTGAATCGGCCCCAGGTTGTGAGTGGTGCCCACAATCAGGTTCGCGCGAGTGATCAACCCCTTGTCGTCGGTCGAGTAGTCGTGGATCAGGGTTCCTCTCGGCGCCTCCACGCATCCCACGCCTCTGCCTGCTTTGGGCTCCACCTTGGCGCGGACATTGGTATCCGTGATCTCAGGGTCCTCCAACAACTCGATGGCCCGCTCGTAGGCGTAGACGTCCTCGATCAATCTTGCCCAATGGTACAATAACGTCAATTGCGCGGGTCTGCCGAAAGCCGCCCGAAACTCCTCCAGCTCAGCCTGAGCGTGCGGGGTGGCCATTTTGTCCGCTACGTTGATGCGCGCCAGGCAGTTGGCCCGGTAGATTCCCTTTGGGTTGTCGATGTCGAGCGAAAAGCCCTCGTTCCAGCACTTGGCATAAGGATATTTGCCGTACGAAAAAGGCGTCACGGCTTCACCGATATAATCGGTGTAGTTCTGAACGTCGAATTCAACGAAAGTACCGTCGGGCTTCATGATGCGGAGGTTTCCGCCGAAAACGTTGAGGGCCCCCTGCTCGTCCACCGTGCCGATGAAGCCCGTGTTGATCACGCCCAGCACCTTGACCGCATCGAGATACTTCGGGAATACCTCGGCCTTGGCAAATCCGAGGGTGAACAACGAGAAGTCGAGCAACTCACGGATCTGGGGCAGGAATTCCTGGCGTTCCGCCTCAAGCAAGGGTTTGCAGAAGCCGCCGGCTACCGCGGCATGCGGGTGGATCGCCTTGCCGGAACATTTCTCCAGGATCATTTTCGCCTTGTAGCGCATTTGCACGGCTTTTGTGGCCAGCTCAGGAGCAGCTTTGGCCACTCCGATGACGTTCCGGACGCCGTAGTCGGCATCGGGACCCATGACGAAATCGGGGGCCGCCAGGAAAAAGAAGTGCAATATCTTGTCCTCGCCGTGGGAGATGATCTGCATGAGCTCGCGCAGTTTGCGCCCGGCGGGCGGGACGGTAACGCCGAAGCACAGATCCACGGCCTTGTTGGACGCCATGTGATGGTGCCACGGACAGATGCCGCAAATGCGGTTCACGATCCGAGGCACTTCCTCGGCCGGCTTCCCTTCAATGAATTTTTCGAATCCCCGCAAAGACTGGTAATGAACCTTGCTGTCCGCCACATTCCCCTTTTCGTCCAGCTTGATGGCTATCGAGGCATGCCCCTCGATCCGGGTGATGGGCGCAATGTTGATGACTCGCGACATGTCCTAGGCCTCCTTTTGTTTATGCCCGGGGCGCAACAGCTTGTGAGCACCGGAAAACCTCAAAAGAGAAACATAATCGGGCAGAGAGTGGATGTCTATTCCATTGGATGCCAGCGCATTCAACATTTGCAGGAGCTGATTGCCATCGTGCTGGACCGGCCCGTAGCATCCGCGGCAGGGGACCCTGGCCGCGATGCACCGGGGCACTATTTTGTCGCCTCCGCATCCGGCCTTGGTAACCGATCCCATGCAGAGGAAGCCCTGTTCCAGGAGGCAGCGCATCTTGTCAATAGGCTCATCCGGCGCACCATATTGAGGCGCCTCCAGAAAGCGGCGCAACTGTTTCACCTGCCCTTTGCCCTCCCGGATCGTGGGGCACTGGTCGCAAACGCTCCGGTCGGGAAGCTTGGGCAGCTCACCCGCCAGCAATCCGGCCAGCGCAGCGAAGACTTGGTCGGGATGCGGAGCGCAGCCCGGCAAATAGATGTCCACCTTGATTTTCTCGTCCAGGGCATAAACGGAGTCGAGCAGGTGGGGGATCCCTTCGCTTGGATATTCATCCACCTTGTCGGTGGTCTCGGTATGGTAGTAACGATCCAGGATTTCCTGGTTCCGGTAGGAGTTGGCGAGCGCCGGGATACCGCCGTGGGTCGCACACGTGCCTAGGGCGATGATGATCTGGCACTTCCTGCGCATCTCTTCCGCCACTTCCAGGTGCTCGTGGTTCCGAATACTCCCGCTGATGATGCCCACCGTCGCTTCCGGGATGTTGATGTGCTTGCCTTCGCCCAGTTGACCATAATATTTATGATCCAGCAGCACCGGGATGTGGACGAATTCGACCAGGTCCAGCACGGCCAGCAATCTTTCACCCAGATCCACGATGGAGATTTCGCATCCCGAACATGCGTTCAACCATTCTTCCGCAACTTTGACTGCCATAGAATCACCCCTTGTTCCGGCGCTCCGGGAGCTCAAACCTTACCGTCGATTTCCACCGGCACCTTTTCAGGCCCCGGCGACGCCACATTACGCCACACCTGCGCCGTCCGCATCCGCACCTGGAGCTCCACCGGCCCCGAACCGACCGATTGCCGAACAACCGAAAGACCGGTTCGGACCAGCGATCCCGGCTCCATTTTCACCTCAGGCGTTGACCACCTTCTGAACACGCAGAGGGTTCGGGCCCATTTCCCTGATTTTCTCGGAAAATCTGACCACGTTCTCCGCAAATTTAGGCGCCTCGGCGGACGAAACCCACACGGTCTCGAAACGCTCGGCATCGACTCCGCAATTTTCGAGAACCACTCTCGTGCCCTCGAAACGCGCGTCCGTCTTGAAATTGCCCTCGAGATAATGGCACTCGCCCAGGTGACACCCCATGATAATGACGCCGTCCGCTCCCTGGGTCAGGGCGTGCACCACGAGCTCAGGATTCACCATGCCGGAGCACATGACCCGGATGATCCGCAAATGCGGAGGATATTGCATACGACTGACCCCAGCCAGGTCAGCAGCAGCGTATGCTCACCACGTGCACAGAAATCCTATGATGACCGGTTTGAAATCATCAGACATCAAGGAACTCCTTTCTAAGAGTCATAGTAGGTTGCCGCAATTTAGTCAAAACCGCCATCCTCTCCCGACCGCGCGATTCCCGAATCTTCCCGCGCCACGAAGTCGTCGCGGTATCCGCCCCCGCAGAGCCCGCGACCGCCGGGATTCCGAGTGCGGGAGCGTCGGTGGCCGCGGGTGCCGCACTATGTTTCAGCCCTCACCGAAGCGAGAGCCGCATCCACCTGGGCTTTCAACTGCTGCAGGGTAAAACCGTGAACAAGGATGCCCCCCTTGGGACAGGTGGCCGCGCAAACGCCGCACCCTTTGCACAGAATATTGTCTGTCTTGATCCGCTTGCGCTTGCGACCCTCTTCCTCCACTTCCTCGATCTTGAGAGCCAGGTAGGGACACAAATCCACGCAGAGGGCACAGCCGTCGCAGCGATCGGTCACATAGGAAACCAGTGCGCTGGTGACCAGCTTGTCCTTGAACAGCACCGTACCGGCCCGCGAGGCCGACCCAAGCCCCTGTGCCTGCGCTTCGGTCACCGTGGCAGGATAGCGGGCCGTGCCGGCCAGGAACAGCCCGTCGGTGGCGAAATCGAGGGGACGCAGCTTAGCGTGAGCCTCGAGCATGAACCCGTTTTGATCCATGGGGATGCGCATCAACTGTGCAAGAGCGGAATTCTCCTCGCGCCCGACGAGTGGGGTTGAAAGCACCACCAGGTCGTAGGGGAGTTCCTCCGTCAAACCCGTAAGGGGCTGATAAAACTCCACCACACCGTCCTTTTTCACGACCGGCGGACGGTCGACATCATACACGTCGTAGCGCACTCCGCGTCCACGGGATTCCCAGAGCATCCGTTCGTTTTCCGTCCCGTACATCTGAATGTCGCGATACAGGATATGGACGTGGGCGTCGGGGTTGAGGTCTTTGATGTAGAGCGAATTCTTGACCGCCGTGAGGCAGCACACGCGGGAACAGTACTTGCGTTCATCGGATCGCGCGCCGACGCACTGGATCATCACCACACGGTCGGCTTTGAACTTGCCGTCGCGCAGTCGCTCCTCCAGCTCGATCTGGGTGATCACATTCTTGCCGTTGTATCCGAACATGCCCTTGGGTTTGAAAGGCTCCGCTCCAGTCGCGACCACAATGCAACCCACCGTGTCGGAAACTTCCTTTCCCTTGCGGTTGCGTAGAGTGATCTCGTAGTTCCCAATGACTCCCCCCAGCCCAACCAGTTCCGAATCCAGGTGCACCTTCACGTTCGGCTTGGAGGTGATGTCGGCGATGAGCGTCCCGATAAGCTCGGAAGCGTTTACCCCGCTCGGGGCGAGACGGTTGATCCGGTTGAGAAGCCCTCCCAGCGCGGATTCCTTCTCGGCCAACAGAACCTCCATTTTCATGTCGGCCAGCGCCTGTGCGGCGGACAGTCCGGCGATTCCCCCGCCGATGACCAGCGCCTTGCGCACCAGCGACGACTCGATGTCCTCCTGAGGTTCGAGGAAAGCGGCCTTGGCAACCGCCATCCGGATGAGATCCCTGGCTTTCGCGGTGGCGTCCTCCCGTTCCTGCATGTGCACCCAGGAACACTGATCCCGAATGTTGGCCATTTCGAAAAGGTACTGGTTCAATCCCGCCTCGGCGCACGAACTCTTGAACAGCGGCATGTGCGTGCGGGGAGAGCAGGAGGCCACCACGACCCGGGTCAATCCTTGCTCCCTGATCGCTCTTTGAATCTCGGCAATACCCGAATCGGAACAGGTGTAGAGGTTGTTCTTAGCGTACACCACGCCGGGAAGAGTGGCGGCAAAGGCGGTCAGAGCCTCGCAGTCCAGGTAGCCGGCAATGTTGGAGCCGCAATGGCAGACGAATACCCCTATCCGCACCTCTTCAGTACTTGGAACCGTGCTTTTTCCATTTCCACTCATCGACTTGTTCTCCTTCAGGATGGGAGACTCACTGTCTCGGAACCTGACAGAACCCGCGCAGCTTCCGCGGCTGCACTGCTGACCTGAGCAATGGACACAGGAACGTCCATGGCACTCGGGTACATCCGCACACAAAAACTCCGGGATTGGTGGTAACCAGCGGCGGGGGCCGCCTCGTCCTGATGAAACCGAAATCGACAGATTACAGTTCCATGATCTCGGTGAGCTGCGGCCCCGGTTTGGCAGGGTACAGACCATGCTCCGGGCGAGGGCCTTCCAGACCCCGAAACATCGATTTCCGTAAGTCCGGCGAGATCCCGCGGAACAGACCCGAACTCAAAGACCCTTGAGTTTTCAATGCCTACGGTCGCGTCGGACGTATCCGACGCGCCATCCCAAATGTAGGCACACGCTGATGTTTGAACGCCGCGCTCACTGTTCATTCGTTCAAACACTTATCACATCAACCTGCCGACCGTGCAATAAACCGCGTCCTTCGGCAGGACCCTCGGCAAATCCTCGGAGACTCGCTATTCTCCTTCCGACATCATGGCATCCATGGCCATCCCGCATCACACGGCCCTTTCCAGTGACACCGCACACACCTTGTATTCGGGGATCTTGGCGATGGGGTCATGGGCCGAATTGGTGAGAAGGTTCGCACAGCTTTCAATAAAGTGGAACGGCATGAACACCATTCCCGGCCTGACCCGCATGGTCAGGTCCACCCGCGTGACCATCTCCCCCCGCCTGGAAACCACCCGCACCCTGTCGCCCGATTTCACGCCGAGTTCCTGCGCGTCCTGAGGATTGAGCTCGAGGAACCCCTCGGGCATTTCCTGGTGCAGGGATGGTGAATTGCGGGTCATGGTCCCGGTGTGATAGTGGACGTGCACTCGCCCGGTGGTGAGCCAGAACGGGAACTCGCTGTCGACCACTTCCGCGGGCGGTTTGTACTCGATGGCGTGGAAGAGGCCGAGGCCCCTCGAAAATTTTCCCGCGTGCAGGAATTTCGTGCCGGGATGGTCCGCGGTCGGACACGGCCAGCAAAGCCCGTCCCCTTCAAGCCGATCGAAAGTGATCCCGCCGTATGAAGGGGTCACCCGTCCGACTTCCTCCATTATCTCCGCCGGCGACGCATACTTCATGGGATACCCGAATCGCGTAGACAACTCCTGGATGATCTCCCAGTCCGCACGGGAATCCCCCACCGGCTTGACGGCCTGCCGCACCCTTTGTACTCGTCGTTCCGTGCTCGAGAAGGTCCCGTCCTTTTCGGCGAACGACGCCCCGGGCAGCACCACGTGGGCCAACTCGGCCGTCGGCGTGAGGAAGATGTCCTGTACCACCAGCAATTCGGCGTTGCGCAGGGCCTTCTCCACGTGATGCACGTCGGGGTCGCTCATCATGGGGTTTTCCCCCACCACGTAGGCCGCCTTCACCGTGCCCGCGCTCAGTCCTTCGAGCACGCCGGGTATGGTCAACCCGACCTTGTCGGAGAGCTTCGCGTTCCAGGCCGCCTCGAATTTCTCCTTGTTGGCCGGAACGTTCACCGGCTGGTATCCCGGATAGACGTTCGGCAGGCCGCCCATGTCGCAGGCTCCCTGCACGTTGTTCTGGCCGCGCAGGGGATTGACGCCGGTCGATTCCCGCCCGATGTGGCCCGTCAGCATGGAAAGGTTTGCCAGGCTCTTGACGTTGTCCACACCCGTCGTGTGCTGCGTGATCCCCATGCAGTAGACGATGGAGCCGGCTCGAGCGTTGGCATACCAGTCGGCGACCGTGATGATGTCCTCGGCCGGGACACCGGTGATCTCCGCAGTGCGCTCCGGGGTGTACTGCTCGATCACCTTGCGGAGCTCTTCGAACCCCTCGGTCCGTTCGTCCACGAAAGCCTGGTTGTGCCATCCCTTGGCCAGGATGACGTGCATGATGCCGTTCGCCAGCGCGACATCGGTGCCGAGGTTGTGCCGTATGTGCAGGTCGGCCTTTTTCACCAGTTGAACGTTGCGCGGGTCCGCGACAATCACTTTCGCGCCTTTTTCCTTGGCGCGAAAAATCCGCGTCGCCACCAGGGGATGAGACGACGTGGTGTTGGAGCCGATCACCAGAATGCAGTCCGAATCCTCCAATTCCGCGATGGAGTTCGTCATCGCCCCACTCCCAAAAGACGCGGCAAGACCTGCCACCGTCGAGGAGTGTCAGAGCCGCGCGCAGTGGTCCACGTTGTTGGTTCCCACCGCTGCGCGTGCAAATTTCTGGATGAGGTAGTTCTCTTCGTTGGTCACCTTGGCCGAAGCCAGGAAAGCGACGCTGTCGCTGCCGTGCGCCTCTTTGATTTCCCGGAGTCGAGCGGCCGTGAAATCCAGGGCCTCGTCCCAGGACACCGGCGTCAACGTGCCGTTTTTCCGCAGCAGCGGTTGAGTCAGACGATTGGGGCTGTGTATGAACTCATGGACATTCCAGCCTTTGATACAAAGCTTTCCTTCGTTTACCGGGTTTGTCTTGCACGGAATGGTGTCCACCACCCGGCCGTCCATGACCGTCAGGTAGAACCCGCACCCGCAACCGCAGTAAGTACACGTGGTCAATACAGTCCGGTACTCCATAGGGGGCCCCTCTCAGTGTCTTGCAGCTTCACCGACGCTGCTGGAGGATTGCTCGGCATTTGGACTATCATACCCCGGCCGAAGATTGAATTCCTGCTGGACGATGTCGGCAACCTTCTTGTACAAGGTCCGGACGGGGATACCCGCGGGACAGGCTTCATTGCACAGCCCGCAGTCGATGCATCTGCCCGCCATGTGCACGGCGCGCGTCAGGTGGAAGATAGGGCTTTCCGGGGGAAGGCTGCCGATGCTTACAAAATCCTTGCTCTCCAGCGTACACTCCCTGCAATAACACATCGGGCAGATGTTCCGGCACCCGTAGCACTTGATGCACTTGGCAAACTCGGCCATCCAAAGCTCGAACCGCTCGTCGAGTGTCAAAGATTCAATGCGCTCGACCGTTCCGAACGGACGCCCCTCGCCGGGCTCACCGGCAACGAATTCATCGGGGAAAGGTTTCATGCATTCGCAGGCATCGGCCAGTTCCTGGGGACAGGCAATGCCCACCGGGACAACCTTTTCGGGATTGAGCTGATTGGAGCTGAAAAGCGTCTTCAAGCCGCGCTCGTCGCAGCCTCGGATCAAGACTCCGAACGTCTCCTTCGGATAATGACCGGCGATCATCATGAGTTGCCGGTTGAGAGGGTAACGGCTGTCGCCGGGACTTTTCCGATCGCCCGCGACCAATCCGTCGAGGTCGCTTCCATCCGTGAAGAGATATGGCCCGACCTGACCGTGCATCTCCCGAAGGCCGAGAAATCCTTTGATCTTGCCGGACGCCAGGAGCTGTTGCACTCTTGCCTTGATCTCGTCAACCATAAGTCAAACCTTTCTCGCCGGGAACTTACCCGTTGCCGGGAGCGCTCCGCCCATGAGACCCGGAACCGCGACTCCCCGCAACCCGGCGTGGAAACCCGATCAGGGTTTCCCGGCACTCAATTCCCTGTCACGACCGACACCGCTCGCCCATCTCAGGCTGCCATCCTCAACGGCGATGGGCCCAGCGCCTTGATCTGTTCGCTGAATTCGGTAGCAACCCGGACAAGAGTCGGCGCCTCGGCGGACGACAGCCACTCCGCCCGCAGCCGATCCGGATTGATCCCGGAAAAAGCGAGCAATTGCTTCAGCAGTGAGACCCGCTTTGCCGCCATGTAATTACCTTCCAGGTAATGGCATTCCCCGAGGTGACAGCCGAGCACCAGAACTCCGTCGACGCCTTTCGAGAGTGCGCGCAGGATCAGGTCGGGGCTGACCATACCGGAACACATCATCCGCACGATGCGCAGATTGGGCGGGTATTGCGAACGACTGACCCCAGCCAGGTCAGCAGCGGCAAATGCTCACCACGTACACAGAAATCCGACGATTACCGGCTTGAAATCTTCTGACATGGCAGAGAAGTCCCTTCTCATGTTTTGACAACCCATATAACTATCAAAGTGCGCTGGTCATAGCGCTTCGAGGAGCGCATCCACCTGGGCCTCGAGCTGCCTCCTCGTGAAGCCGACCACGACCACGCCCCCTTTGGGACATGTCGCCGCGCACAATCCGCAACCTTTGCAGAGTATCTTGTCCGACTTGTTCCTCTTGCGTATCTGCCCGTCCACTTCGTATTCCTCGAGGGAGAGCGCACCGTACGGGCACAGGTCGACGCAGTATCCGCAACCGTCGCAACGGTCCGTCACCTGTGAAACCAGAGCGCTCGTAACGAGCTTGTCCTTGAACAGGATCGTGCTCGCCCTGGATGCCGCTCCCAAACCCTGAGCCAGGGCTTCCCCAACCGTTGCCGGATACCGGGCCGTTCCGCACAGGAAAATGCCGTCGGTCGCAAAATCCAGAGGACGAAGCTTCGCGTGGGCTTCAAGGTAAAAATTGTTCTGGTCCAACGGGATGCGCATGAGGTTGGCCAGCGCGGGTGAGTCTTCCGGAGCCACGAGAGGAGTGGAGAGAACCACGAGATCGCAGGGAATTTCCTCGGTCTCGCCCAACAAGGGCTGATACACTTCGACCACCCCATCCTTCACCACCGGAGGCCTTTCGGCATCGTATACATCGTAGCGGACTCCCTTGTTGCGCGATTCCCAGAGCAAACGCTCGTTCTCCGCACCATACATCTGGATGTCGCGGTAGAGAATGTGCACCTGGATGTCAGGATTCCGTTCCTTCATGTACAAGGCGTTCTTCACCGCCGTGAGACAGCATATTCTGGAACAGTATGTGCGTTCGGTGCTCCGTGCTCCGACGCACTGGATCATGACCACGTGCTTGGCGTCCAAAGGACCGTCACGCAACCGTTCTTCCAATTCGATCTGGGTGATGACGTTCCGGCCGTCGTATCCGAACAGACCTTCGGGCTTGAAAGGCACCGCTCCGGTGGCGACCACTATGCACCCGACCGTTTCCTGCTCCACAGTTCCATCGCTCTTCCGGACAGTCACCTCGTAGTTGCCGATCACCCCGGTGACGGACGTCACCTCGGCCCCAAGCAATGTCTTGAGGTTGGTCTTGGACTCGGCCTGCGAAACCAGTTCCCGGACGACGTCGGCCGCAGCCTCGCCGCGAGGCGCCAGCCGGTTGATCCGACGCAGAAGGCCTCCCAGCTCGGGTTCCTTCTCGACCAGGATCACCTCAACGCCCACGTCGGCCAGCGCCCCCGCCGCCGACAACCCGGCCACACCGCCGCCGATCACCAGTGCCCTGCGCACCAGGGACGATTCGATGTCTTCCTGGGGTGTAAGAAAAGTTGCCTTGGCCACCGCCATGCGAATGAGGTCCTTCGCTTTCAGGTTGGCCGCTTCCGTTTCCTGCATGTGCACCCAGGAACACTGATCCCGAATGTTGGCCATTTCGAAAAGGTACTGGTTCAATCCCGCCTCGGCGCACGAACTCTTGAACAGAGGCATGTGCGTGCGGGGAGAACAGGAGGCCACCACGACCCGGGTCAGCCCCTGTTCCTTGATCGCCTTCTGAATCTCGGCAATGCCCGAATCGGAACAGGTGTAAAGATTGTTCTTGGCGTACACCACACCGGGAAGAGTGGCCGCAAACTCGGTCAATGCCACGCAATCCAAGTAGCCCGCAATGTTGGAGCCGCAATGGCAGACGAACACTCCTATGCGCACTTCTTCAGCATTCGGAACCGTGTTCTTTCCGTTCCCACTCATTGACTTGTACTCCTTCAGGATGCGAGACTCATCGGCTCGGACCCCGACAGAACCTGCGCCGCCCGAGCAGCCGCACTGCTGGCCTGGGCGACGGATTCCGGAATATCCATGGGACTGTGGGCGCAACCGCACACAAAAACTCCGGGTTTCGTCGTATCCAGCGGCGGGGACTGCTTCGTCTTGAAGAAACCGAAATCGTTCACTTCCAGCCCGATGATCTCGGAAAGCTGCTTGGTGGACGGGCTCGGTTCCAGAGCGGTCGCCAGGATCACCATGTCCACCGGAAGCTGCTTGACGACCCGTTCCTTGGTGTCCTCATACCAGAGCACCAACTCGTGGTTCTTGCCCTCGGTTATTTCCGCCACCCGGCTCCGAACATATTGAATGCCCGCTTCATGGGCCCCGCGAAGCTTGTATTCCTCGAACCCCTTCCCCACCGCTCGAATGTCCATTCCGAATATGTAGACCTCGGATTCTTTGTCGTGCTCGCGCGCGATGATCGCCTCCTTGATCGCGTGCATGCAGCAAAAGCCCGAACAGTACCGATTGTAACGGATGTCCCGGGAACCGACACACTGGATGAACGCCAGGCGGTGAGCCGATTCCATGCTTTCCACCTTCTCCTTCAGAACCCTGAGGTCTTCATCCAGCCGCCTGAATTCCCGGATGGCTTCCGCCCACTTGTCGTAATCCTCGTCCCCGGTTCTCGCCCCCGCTTCATGTTCGATATAAAATGCATCGGAGGTCAGGCCGAAGTGCTTCTCGTAACGCTCCAGCCCCTTTATGGCCCGCTGCGCCGCTTTCTCCGTTTCCGGCAGCTTCGCCGCCAACGCCAAGTCCGACGGCCTGTAAACATGTCCATGCGTCGGTCCGCTGGCGGACAGGAATCTTTCGAACTCCAGGGCCGTCACCACGTTGGGGAAACGCCCGTATCCGTATTCCGGAATCCGGCGTGCGTCGAAGAGTTCGTATCCGGTCGCCACAACAATGGCCCCCACCTCGACTTCGACGATCTTGTCCTCCTGCTTGTAGTCTATGGCGCCGGCCTGGCATGTCTTTGCACAGACGCCGCACTTCTTCCCGGGTTGGAAGTTGCGGCACTGAGTGGCATCGATGGTATACGTGGACGGGATCCCCTGGGCAAAGTAGCGGTAGATCGCCTTGGTCTTGCCCAGACCCAGGTTGTAGACGTCTGTCACGGGCGTCGGACATTTCTCGTTGCAGGCTCCGCATCCCGTGCACTTGCTCTCGTCCACATACCGGGCCTTCTTGCGGATGGTCGCCCGGAAGCTGCCCGCTTCCCCCTCGACCTTCTCCAGTTCCGAGTAGGCCAGCAAACGAATGTTGGGATGTCGACCGACATCCATCAGCTTCGGAGCGAGAATTCAGAGGGCGCAGTCATTGGTCGGAAAGGTTTTGTCCAACTGGGACATCTTTCCGCCAATGCTGGGCAAGCGCTCCACCAGGTGGACTTTGATCCCCATCTCGGCCAGGTCCAGCGATGCCTGGATGCCCGCGATACCTCCTCCAATGACAAGAACTTCCCGATTCACGAGTATGTCTCCTTCCGGTCCTTAGTCGTCCGTCAGTCCGTCATTCGACACGGTTCAAGACGAAAGTGTACAGATCGGCTATGTCCATCTTGATGTCCGTGTTGCTTTGAGCGCACGTCAGATGGATTCGGCACTTGGGGCAGGCCGTGATCAGGGTCTTCGCCCCGGTTTCCAGCGCTTCCTGCAAACGCTCGATCTGCAGAGTCTTCGAGCAGTTCGAACATTCCATCCACGCACTGGTGCCGCAACATGCCGCGTTCTCACGGTTCAGGCCCATCTCTTCGAGCTTCACCCCCGGAACCAGCTTCATCAGATCCCTGGGCGGTTCATAAATCCCCGCTTTCCGCCCGAGGCGGCACGGATCCTGGTAGGTGACCACGCCGTCGCCGTTCTCCACCGGCTTGAACTGGAGGCCCGATCCGGGAATCTCCCTGGCGAAAAACTCCGTCGCGTGAAGGACCTCGAAGGGCAGGTCGCCAAAATACTTCGGAGCCTGATACTTGAAGGTCGCATACCCCTCCGGGCAGCTGAACAGCACCCTCTTCGCACCCGATCCCTTGATGACCTCGAGGTTCATCCCCATCAGCTTGAGAAAAGTATCTTCGTCGCCGCTCCAGAGCGCGTCATGACCGCAACACCGCTCATCGTTGCTGATCACCGGCTCGATCCCCATCCGGTTGAGCAACCTGAGAACACTCCTGGCAGGATCGAGAGACGTGTCTCCGTACTTGATGGCGGCATCGAAGAAAGGCGCGCAGCCCACGAAAAGGAAGGTATCGCCTTGGGCAGAGAACTTCCCGGCCGCCTCCGCCCATTCGGTGCGGTTCTGTTTCACCTTTCGCGTCTGCAGCACCGAGATCGCCTGGAGCGTTCCATGATGGCTCAACTGCGGCAGATTCCCCTCTCCCCTGGCCCGTTCGCGCAAGCCGCGGGCGAATTCCGGGAAATCAATCTGCACCGGACAGCGCGTACTGCACCGGGCGCACGTGAGACAGGCCCACAATTCACGGCTCTGCACCACCGTTTCGTCCCGGTCCATGAGTGCCCTCTTGATCATCTGCCGTGGAGAAAAACTGGGAATCACTCTGCTTATCGGACAACTTCCCGTGCAGACGCCACATTCCATGCAATAATCGATTTGTTCCTTGGTGATTTTCATGGTCTATCCCATGTAAGCGTTTAGCTGTCAGTTGGCCTGCACCGCGTCTCGCTTCACAGCGGCAATTGCATTTCCGGGCTCTTGGACTCCCCCACCCGGATCAAGGACAAACGTCAGCCCCCACAGGCCCGCCGTCATCCGGCGGCGGCTGCGCGAGGCGTCGCCGCTTCCATATCCGCCGCCGCGGGCTCCTTCTCCGCCAGAGGATTCTTCCCCAATTCCTTCAGCAGTTTGGTGAAGGAACGGATTTCCTCGGCAAAGATGACTCCCTCGGAAGCCGAAATCCATTTCAGGCGGAGGTATTTCTCATCGATCCCCAACAGCTTGAGGACCTTCCAGGCATCCTCCACCACCTTCTTGCACTTTTCATTACCTCCCAGGTAATGGCAGTCTCCAATGTGTCACCCGGACACCATCACTCCATCCGCCCCCGCCTTGTAGGCATTGAGCAGGAAACCATGGTTCACCCTTCCGGTGCACATCAGGCGGATCAGGCGAACGTTGGTGGGATACTGCATGCGCCCCACCCCGGCCAGGTCCGCCCCTGCGTACGCACACCAGTTACATACAAAAGCGACGATTTTTGGTTCGAACGAATCAGACATTCGAAATTCCTCATAGTGCCTGGATCACCGCGTTGACTTGTTTGTCCCGGAAATGGGCCAACGAAGCCGCTCCCGTGGGGCATGCCGCGTTGCAGGCCCCGCATCCCGTACACAGCGCTTCGTTCACCATCGCCCGCTTCCGGCCATCCTCCGCCTGCTTGACCTTGATCGCATCGAACAAACAGGTATTCTCGCATTCGCCGCAGGCCCGGCAAAGAGCGGCATCCACCTGGGTCACCACACCTTCAGCAACGATCTCCTTTTGCGACAGAATCGTGCAGGCCCGGGACACCGCGCCGCGCGCCTGGGCGATCGCCTCATTGGCGAACTTCGGTCCCTGGGCCAGCCCGCACAGGAAGAACCCGGCGGTCGCAAAATCAAGCGGCCTCAACTTGATGTGCGCTTCCGAAAAGAACCCGTCCTGGTCCAGGGGCATACGCAGCGTTTCCGCCAGCTTCGTGCTGTCCGCGCGCGGCCGGATGGCGGCGCTCAGAACGAGCAGATCGGCTTCGATGCTGATCGGGCGTCCCAGTTGCCCATCGTGGAGCGCAATCTGCAGCACCGCCCCGTTCGCCCTCACCTCGGGCTTCCGATCCGCGTCGAAGCGCATGAAGCGCACGCCTCGCCGCCTCGCCTCCTGGTAGGCAAGCTCCTTCAGGGCGAATGTCCTGATGTCGCGATAGAGAATCGAAACCTGCGCCTTCGGATTGAGCTCCTTCAACTTGATGCTGTTCTTCACCGCCGACGTGCAGCACACCCTGCTGCAGTATGAATTCTCCGGTTCCCGGGAACCCACGCACTGGATCATGGCGACCCGCCCGAACTGCTTCGCCTTCTCCGGCTCCTTCACCAGCAGGGATTCGAACTCCTTCTGCGTCATCACCCGCTGGTCCTGCCCGTAGAGATACTCTTCGGGCTTGTATTCCTCTCCGCCGACGGCGACGATGCCGACGCCGTGGAGAATTTCCTCCGTTTGACCGTGATAGCGGATGGTGGTCGTGAAGTTGCCGCAGCTTCCCATCAGGGACACCACTTCCGCCCCTTTGCGGACCGTGATCAGAGCGTTGCTCTCCACCTTCTTGATCAGTTCCTGAACATATTCGGCCGGGCTTGCGCCATCCTCGGTATAGTAAAGGGTCCGAGCATTCCCCCCCAGTTCCTCGGCCGATTCCACCAGCACGGCCGGAAAACCCTGATCGGCAACGGCGAGGGCCGCCGTCATGCCCGCCAGCCCACCTCCGATCACCAGCGCCGACTGGACCACTTGGTAGGAGAACTCGTGCAGCGGCTCGAGCAGCGTGCTGCGCGATACCGCCATGCGCACCAGGTCCTTGGCCTTTTCCGTTGCGGCCGCGGCTTCTCCCTGGTGCACCCAGGCATCCTGTTCGCGGATGTTGGCCAATTCGAAAAGATACGGGTTCAAACCGGCTTCACGCATGGTATTCCGGAACAGCGGCTCATGCGTACGCGGAGTGCAGGAAGCCACCACGATCCGGTTCAACTGCTGTTCGTCGATGACCCGCTTGATTTCCTTCTGCTGATCCGTGGAACACGCAAACATGCAGTTGCTCGCGTACTCCACTCCCGGCAGCGTCTTTGCGTAGGCCGCCACTTGCTCGACGTTCACCACCCCCGCGATGTTGATGCCGCAATGGCAGATGAAAACACCGATTCGCGGCTTCTGTCCCTTGATGTCTTTTTCCTCGACTTTCGGCGGGGTCACAATGAGGGAGCCGCGCGCATCGGCGAGCAGAGCAGTCGCACAGGCCGCCGCGCTGCTTCCCTGCTGGACGGAATCGGGGATGTCCTTGGGTCCCTGGAACACTCCGCTCACGAAGATCCCCGGCCTCGAGGTGGCCACAAGATCCATCGCATCGGACTTGCAGAAGCCGAAGGGATCGATTTCGACCCCGAGTCGTTTCGCTAAGTCCATGGTGGATGGATGAGCGCACAGCCCGACGGAGAGGACGACCATGTCGAACTCCTCCTGCTGAAGCTTCTGCGCTTCATCCACATAGTTGATCTGCAACCGGTCGGTCTCGGGCACCGGCAGCACGCGCGAAATCATCGAACGCACGTAGCGCACCCCGGTCTCGTCGCGCGCCCGCTCGAAGAAGCGGTCGAACCCCTTCCCCTGCGCGCGCATGTCGATGTAGAAAATGGTTGTCTGTGCGTCGTGCTCGTGTTCCTTGGTGATCATCGCCTGCTTGGTGGCGTACATGCAGCAGACCGAGGAGCAGTAGTCCCGGCCGATGCTGCTGTCGCGGGAACCCACACACTGGATCCAGGCGATGCGCTCCGGCGTCTTGCCGTCCGAGAGGCGTTGAATGTGCCCCTGGAAAGGGCCGGCCGCAGACAGGATCCGCTCGTAATCGAGGCTGGTCACCACGTTGGGCCACAGCCCGTAACCGTATTCCGGCTTCAGCTTCGCGTCGAAAGGCCGAAAGCCGCCGGTGAGGATGACCGCGCCGGTGTCCAGCTCAACGATCTGATCTTTCTGATCGTAGTCGATCGCCTTGTTCTTGCACACCTTCTCGCAAATCCGGCACTTCCCCTTGGTGAAATACCGACAGACACTCTTGTCGATGGTGTAGACCAGCGGCACCGCCTGCGGGAAAGGTACATAGATCGCCTTGCGCTCGCTCATCTCGCCGTTGAATGGATCGGGCACCTTCGTCGGGCATTTCGACGCACAAATACCGCACCCCACGCACTTTTCCGGATCCACGGCGCGAGCCTTTCGCCTGACGGTCGCCTTGAAATTCCCGGGTTCCCCCGTGACGTCAAGAAGCTCGGAATAGGCCAGGATTTCTATGTTGGAATGATTGGCCAGTTCCACCAGCTTGGGCCCCATCATACACGAGGAGCAATCGTTGGTGGGGAAAGTCTTGTCGAGCTGGGCCATGATGCCGCCCACACTCGGCTGTTCTTCCACAAGGTAAACTTTGAAGCCGGAATTGGCGATGTCCAGAGCGCTCTGGATACCGGCAATTCCTCCCCCGACGACAGTGATTGCGCCAATCTTCTGTGCTTGCCGCATTGCGTTCGTTCCTTGCTGTGACATGGACGGATTAGCCTTTCAATGCCTCCACCGGGCCCCGTACGCCGCGCCCGGACTCCCTAGTCCAGCAGCCCGCCTTTGCGGAGCAGTGGAAGTGGGTCCGTGAAGTGCCGGGACAGCCAGCCTTTCGTCCCCGGCAAGCCGAATGCGAGGCCGATCAACTCCGTGAAGTAGATGATGGGAAGCCTGAACAACCGGCTCATCTCCGCCTCGATCTTGTCCTGGTACATGTCCAGATTCGCCTGGCACATCTGGCACGATACCACGATTGCCTGAGCCCCCACGCGCTTGGCCATGTCATAGAGCTTCCCGACGAGCTTGTAGCCCATATCAGGGCGTGAAATCATCAGGCTGGCCCCACAACAGTCGGTCTTGTACGGCCAGGCCACGGACGTCCCCCCAAGCGCGGCCACAATCCTGTCCAGGCTCTGCGGGTTCTCGTAGTCCGTCGCCCCCGTGATGTGAGGCGGCCGGCTCGCCATACAGCCATAGTAACAAACCACATTCAGGCCTTTGAGAGGCTTCCTGACCTGGGCGGAGAGCTTGCGGATCATCCCCTCGGCGGCAAAGAAATTCGCAAGGTCCCAGATCTGGGGAAGCTCCGCATCCGTCTGAGCGCCCTTCTCCTTTTGTTCCCAGACCGCCGTCCGCAAACGATTGAAACACATCGGGCAGGGCACCAGCATGTCGGAATTGGGAAGTTGCGCCGCCTGCTTGAGGTTGCGCGCCGGGAGCCCGATACTCGCCGCATGATCGATGCAGTGAGCCGCGGTCGCTCCGCAGCAGTTCCAATCCGGCACTTCCTGCAGACGGATGTCCAACGCGGCGCACACACCGTGAATCGAGTCTGCGTAATCCCGCGCTGTGCCTTCCAATGAACAACCTGGATAATACGTCACGTTCATGATCGGGTTCCTGTCTACTTGGATGGGCGAAGAATCGAGCTGATCTCACCTTTGCCCTGGATAAACTTGGGCACGAGAGCCAGGCGTCCCTTGCGGAACATCTGCCAGCCCAGCTTCACCTCGTCACGCCAGGTGCCTTTCTCCAGCTTGCTGCCGAGCTGCCCGCTCCGGAGCAGAAACACGGGCAGCAGCGCCCCTTCGAATACCCTGCCGGTGTAACGCACATTATCCAGAAAGGTCTGGTGAAGCGCCGTCACCGCGGGCTCGGGCGACGGGATCCCAAGCCGGACCGCAAGTTCCTTGAAGTAGTCCATCAACTCCGCAATCCGAACCCCGTTGGGACAGCGCGTGCTGCAGGTCTCGCAGGACGCGCAAACCCAAATCGTCTTCGAATGCAGGACTTCCTCCTTCCGGCCGAGAATGGCCAGGCGAATCACCTGATCCGGATAGAGGTCCATGGCGAAGGTGGCTGGACAGCCATTCGTGCATTTGCGGCACTGGAAGCACTCCGCAGCGTTAAACGGCCCGGCGGCTTCCGCTCTCTCCAGAAAACCAAAATCGGGACTCAAACCGGTCTGCTGCATGTCAGTAAAAGGTCTCCTGAGTAAGATGGGCAAATCTTGAAGAGCCAACCTATTTCGGGGTGAACCCGCATCCCCGGGGCGTTGAGCGCACGTTCAAAGCCGAAAGGCAACAGGGCGCGGTTCACGCAACACACTCCAGAGAAATCGAGAAACAGAAGGTTTTTCAAAGGCAGGATTTTCGAAACCCCGGTCAGCATCCGCTTTCGAGCGAACGCTCTCCGCCTGGCGTTTGAGTGAAACAGCGGAATCACACCGGTCCGAGAGTAACCCTGCACTCAATTCAGCGACCAAAATGCCCTAAACGCCATGCAAGCTAATTAATCTTTTCACAAAGTGATCGACAATTGCTGACCCTGTTATTGTGCTAGTTAACACAAGTACCTCGCCAATGCAAATGATTTTATAATGGAACATATATGTGGTCAAGGATCGCACATCGCCCATGGCCTCCCCACTTGTGATAGATTTCATCAATGATTCCCCCGCACTATCGCGAACAAGCACTCTACGCTCGAATTCCCCCGACCATCCTTGCCCGGCGAGAAAAATCTCCTCCCACACGAAAAATCCGTGGAAGACCGCTCCCGGAACGGTCAGGCGGAAGGGATACCCGAAGCGTCAGCCTCCCCGGCCCGTTTCTCATCGCCGGGCATTGCCGCCTCATGTGAGAATCCCCACATGAAATCTTGCAGATGAGGAATTAACCTCCCAAAAGTCTCTCTGTTCAATTATCCCAAACTATTTGAAATGTCAAGATAGACTGGATTCAGAACTCGATCTGCACTCCCAGCTCAACAACCTGACCGGGGGGCAGCCCGAAATAGTTGGTGGCGCTTTGAGAATTTCGCGACAGGAACGCAAACAACCGTTTGCGCCAGGGCATCATTCGGGAGGGCCCCGATGGGATCAGCGTCTCCCGGCCGAGGTAGTAGCTCACGGGCAGAACCTGCGGAATCAGCTGGACCCGGTAAGCGGAATCCATGATCTGCGGGACGTTGGGCGTCTCCATGAACCCGAACCGGGCCACGATACGGTGAAACCTCTCACCCAGTTCCTCGACCCTTATCCTTTCCGCGGCGGACACCTGGGGCGTATGTGTCACTTCGATGGTCAGCAGGATGACCTCCTCGTGCAGGACTTTGTTGTGCTTGAAGTGGTGCATGAGCGAAGGCGGCGTCAAGGAAGACGTGGACGCCATGAAGACCGCGGTTCCCGCCACCCGGTGAACGTTGTGCCGGGAGACGTCCTCGAGGAACATATCGAGTGTCGGCGAGGACTTCACGATGTGTTTGTAGAGCTCGGCCCGCCCGTCCTTCCAGGATGCCATGACGATCACGATCACCAGCGCGACCGCCAGGGGAAACCAGCCGCCGTCGAAAAACTTCAGCAGATTGGAGCCGAAGTACGTGATATCGAAAACCAGAAACAGCCCGACGAGAGGAGCGGTTTTCGCCGTCGACCACCCCCAGGTGCGGGTGGCCACGAAAAAGTAGACCACCGATGTGATCGCCATGTTCGCCGTCACCGCGACCCCGTATGCCCCCGCAAGGCCGCTGGAAGCCCGGAAAACCAGCACCAGCCCGATGCAGACGACCATCATCAAACGGTTCACCTCCGGGATGTAAATCTGCCCCTCGGTTTCCGCCGAAGTGTGGACGATGGTGACTCGGGGAATGTAGCCCAATTGCACGGCCTGGCGCGTCAGCGAAAAGGCCCCGGAAATCATCGCCTGGGACGCGATGATGGACGCCATGGTGGCCAGGGCGACCATGGGCAGCAGAAGCACCCGCGGCACCAAACCGTAGAACGGGTTGAACGCCAGGTCCGGCTGTTCGAGGAGTGCCGCGCCCTGGCCGAAATAGTTCAGCAGCAGGGACGGAAACACCATGGCGAACCAGGAGAGGCGGATCGGAACGCGCCCGAAATGTCCCATGTCCGCGTAAAGGGCTTCTCCGCCGGTGATGCTCAGTACCACCGAGCCGAGAACCACCAGCCCGTGCACGTGGTGTTCGGCAAAAAAGCGGTATGCGTAGACGGGGCTGACCGCATCCAACACCACCGGATTCCGAACGATACACAGGAGGCCGAGCGTCGCGATGGTTGCGAACCAGACCAGCATGACGGGTCCGAAAATCCTGCCGATTTTCGCGGTGCCCCGTGATTGTACGAGGAAAAGGCCGAGCAGGATGCCGCAGGCCAGCGGCACGATGAGGTTCTTCGCCGCATCGGTGGCCACCTCCAGGCCTTCGATGGCGGACAGTACCGTGATCGAAGGCGTGATGAAACCATCGCCGTACAGCAGGGCCGAACCGGTCAGGGCGGCCATCACCACCACGGCGCGGGCACCCCTGGAGATCAGCTTTCCCGACATCGGAACCAGGGCCAGCAGAGCGAAGATCCCTCCCTCGCCCCGGTTGTCCGCCCGCATCATGAACGTGATGTACTTGATGCTCACCACCATGGTCAGCGACCACAGGATCAGCGAAAGGACCCCCATGATATTGGCGGGGTTGGGCGCGATGGCGTGAGTTCCGTGGAAACACTCCTTGATCGTGTACAACGGACTCGTGCCGATATCCCCGTAGACGATTCCGAGGGCTCCAAGGGCCAGTGAAAGCTTTCTACCCCGATGTGGAACACCGTTGCGACCGGATGTGACATTCTCCGGGGAGCGCTCTTTGCGATGAGGCAAGAACCGGGAAAAGTAGGAGGAAGACGGATTACCGCCGCCAGCGGGAAAAAGCCCTTTCATTCCAATACCTCCGAAGCCCGAGATCGTGAGGATAGACCTCCGATCTACCTTCGGAAGGCTCTACCCTTCGACGCCTGCGAGGTTAGCTGACGGGCTCGGGCCGAAGAGCTTGCCCTTCGCCATGATCGGCGATACGCCCCGAAAACTCGGGTCCCCCGCTCCTGCGCATGCAGGACTCGGCGATTACGCGGATTTCTTAATGCAAAATTCTTTCCACGTCAACATGATCATTCGAAAAACCGCTGCCGCCGGTTGCGCTGCCGTTCGAAGTATCGAAACGCGCGATCGTTTCCGCTCAGCCCGGCAGGGACTCGGTCGAGGCAGAAAGTGGGCGGTTGAGCGGCGAGCATGTCGTTCGTCCTGTAAAGAACGTCTCTTCCGCCTTGACCATTTCCGTCTTACCGCATAACCTTTAGCACAAGTGCAAGCACGCATCGCCAAAGAGGAGAAAACGTAATTCATGACTGTCGTCGCCATCGTTGGACGCCCCAATGTGGGGAAATCCACGTTGTTCAACCGCATCAGCAAAGACAACAGCGCTCTTGTCGACGATCTTCCGGGTGTGACCAGGGATCGCAACTACGCGCGGGTCTCCTGGAACGACAAGCCGTTCGTCATCATCGATACGGCGGGCTTCGTCGGGCAAAACACCTCCGCCTTCGAGGAACTCACTCGAGAGCAGATTCTCCTCGCGCTGGATGAAGCCGACATCCTGCTGTTCGTGGCGGATGCAAAGACGGGCCTGCACCCGGGGGACGCGGAGTTGGCGGATTTGCTGCGACGCTCCTCCAAGCCCGTTTTCTATGCCGTGAACAAGATCGATGGTTCGGAACAAAGACGTCACGCGGCCGAATTCTTCGAACTGGGTTTGGACCGCATCTATCCTATCAGCGCCGCACACGGGTTCGGTATCTCGGACCTGATGGACGATCTCGCCGCGGCGATCCCGGAACCGTCCGCGCAGGCAACCGAGGAGGAATCCGGCGGCGCCATCAGAGTGTCCATCCTGGGACGTCCGAATGTGGGCAAATCGACCCTCGTCAACCACCTCCTGGGCGCGCCGCGCGTGATCGTCAGCCCGATTCCCGGCACGACCCGGGATGCCGTCGATTCACACATCACCAAGGCCGGCCAGGAATACGTGCTCATCGACACCGCCGGCATCCGGCGCAAGGGCAGGACCCGGGAGAAGCTTGAGAAAATCAGCATCATCAAGGCATTGCAGAGTGTTGAGCGAAGCCATGTCGTTATCCTCCTCCTGGACGCCGTCGAGGGTGTCACGGACCAGGATCTTCATATCGCCGGGTATATCAAGGAACGTTCCCGCGCCTGTATAGTCGGAATCAACAAATGGGACGCCGCGGACCAGGACCCGAAGCGCACGAAACGTTTCATGGACGACCTGCACGACCGGTTCCGCTTCCTCACCTACGCACCGGTTCTGACTTTCTCCGCCCTCACCGGCCGGAACGTGGCGAGACTCCTGCCGACGGTGAAAGAGGTTTTCCGGCAATACAACCAGCGGGTGACCACGGGCATCGTGAACCGCGCACTGGAGGAAACACTGGCGCGTCATGAGCCCCCTCAGGCAGGCAACAGGCGCAGGCTCAAGTTCTACTACGCCACACAGACCGCCGTCCGGCCGCCGACATTCGTGCTGTTCTGCAATTACCCGCAAGCCATCCACTTCTCTTACGAGCGTTATCTCACCAACCGGTTCCGGGAAGCATTCGGACTGGACAAGACACCGATCAAGCTGATCTTTCGCCCTCGGCAGCGGACCGGGGGGACATCGTGAACCCGGGCTCACTCATGCCCGCGCGCCGTCTCAAAGGGCGCTATCTGGTGCCGGCCCTGGCCGTGCTCATAGCCCTCGCAGCCGTCGCCTACCGCCTGTTGCCGGAGGCCCTTCTTCCCGGCCCGCAATCCCCGGAGTCGTCGCGCGCCGCCCTGGATCGTCCCATCGACACTCCCCGGCTTGCACTGCTGCTGCCCGAGAGGGAGGAATTTCGCGCCGACGCTGCGATGTTTCGCATGGGCGCCGAATTGGCCGTCAGGCGGCTCGCAGCCGAAAACGTCAAGGTGACGCTCGATCCGACCGATTCCGAGGGACAGCCCCTGACCCCCGGGGAGCGGCTGAGCGTTGCGACGTCGAACCCGGACACCGCTCTCGTCATCGCCCCTCTGCCGCTTTCGGCATTGTCCGAAATTGTGGTCGAGGCCGAAAAGGCACATCTTCTCGTGGTGGTACCCGGAAACTCCCACCAGAAGCTGGTGGATCGGTCCGCGGTGCTGCCTCTCGCGGGATCCGACCGCACGGAAGGGGCCCTGGCGGCATCCGTCCTGTCCGGCTGGGCGAGCGGTGGTGAGGCCGTGGTGATCTACGATCCCGGCCCATACGGCGAAGTGCTTCTGGCCGGATTCGCGGAAGGGGCCGCAAAGACGGGGCTGAAGTATCGACGCGAACGGCTGGGGAGGGAGGATCTCGAGGCCGGAAAACCTATGCGACCGGGCATCACGGGGGACGATACCTTCGCCTGGCTCGCCGGGCCTCCGGACTGGGCGGCCGCCATGGCCGAAATGCTCGCGAGAAACGGCGCCCGGGGACGATTCCTTTTCCCCAGTTCCTGCACCGAGCCCTTCCTCGACCAGTTCCTCCTGGCGGTCCCCCAAAATTTCCTTTTTCTCAAACCAGCCGTGTCGGCCGTCGCGCCGGGCGACACGAAGCGGGAATTCCGGGACGCTTTCGTGCGAAGCTACCGGCGGGAACCGAACCGGGACGCTTACATCGGCTACGACTGTGTGCGCTGGATCGGCACCGCGCTCCGGGATCGGCCGATCACCCGAAGGAGCGTTCGACAACGGTTGGTCCGCGCCACCGGCCCCGACAACCCCTACCATGGGCTGTCCGGATCGTTCTATTTCGACGAGCGGGGAACCACGTGGAACACGCTCGAGCCTTCATACTACGTGAACGGAAAGTTCATTTTCCCCAGGGAACGGGAGACGACGCGGGACGGTCTGTGAACCGGCGCCCCGTGTAGGTCCGGGAGCCTGGATCAACCGGGAAGCTCCCCTGTTTCCGGAGGAATCGGCAGCCCGAGTTCCCCGGCGATGGCGTCAGGAAGACCCAGCATTCCTTCCGCTTCTTCGGCTTTGCCTCTCCTGGCGCAACCTTCGCCGAAGATCCGGCTTTTGACCTTCAGCGCCCGGAATGCCGCATCGGCCTGGGAATCGTCGAGGCGGCCGCTACGCAGCAGATTGGCAAGAGCCCGAATACGGTAGCGATCGAGCGCCGGAACGGTCGCCGACAGTTGGTCCGGATGCCCTCCCCGTTTCACCACCAGTTGCTCCTCGACCAGGCCGAGCGCATACGTGCAGCCGATCCTCAACCAGAGATCGTAATCCTCGCAAGCGGGCAGATTCTCGTCGAACAAGCCCACCGAGTCGAAAACGTCCCGGTGGATCATCACTGCCGAGGGGCTTACGAGGCAGCGGTCGAGCAGTCGTTCGAAGCAATGGCCGCGCGGCTTCCGATGATATTTGCGCGGGTTGATGCGCACCCCGTTTCTGAGCCAGATTTCCTCGGTCTGGCAGACGAGGAACTCCGGGTGAGCGGTCAGGAAGTCGAGTTGTCGGCGCAGCTTGGAAGGCAGCCATAAATCGTCCGAATCCAGGAATGCCAGCCATTCCCCGGCCGCGATGCGAATCCCGGAATTGCGCGCGGCGCTGACCCCTCCGTGAGCGCGCCGCAGGCAACGGATCCGGTCCCCGAAAACTTCGAGGGCGCGATCCGTTCCGTCGCTGGAGCCGTCGTCAACCACGATGATCTCCGGACAAACGCCCTCCTGGGCCAGTACCGAAGCCACCGCCTCCTTCACGAACGCTCTGCGGTTGTAGGTGGGAACGATCACCGAGACTGTCGGCCGGCAGGCTGTCGTCATATCGCCTCGCATCCGGAAGCCCGAAGAAACCGCGGCAGCCGATCGAGTCCGGCCGGGTCCGTCGTCCGGTCGAACCGCAATGCTTCGGGGGTCAAAAGAAGGCATGAGCAAACCCCAGCTTCATTCCGGCGAACCGTCATGCGCCGGAAACCCGCGGCAAATCATCCCGGACGCGGCGCGGAGCCTACCTCCCGGGCGGATCAACCCGCCGCCAGGTTCCAGACCACGCCCAGGGCGCCGGAACCCATGAGCATGAATTCGATATAGCTCTCGAACACCGGGTCCTCCTTGAGGCGCCGTTTCGAACCGACATGGAGATACCACCAGTAGGCGGCCACTGCAGGGAGCAGCGCCCAGGCGAATCGCGATGCCAGGCCCAAAACCGGTCCCAGCAACAGCGACAGGCTCAGCAATCCGAATACGGCATTGGTGAACCGGGCGGTCCTGACTTCCCCCATCAGCACAACCAGGGTTTCCTTGCCGACGATCCGATCCCCCTGGACGGCGATGAGATCGAGCAGGGTGGTGCGAATCAGCACCATGAGGAAGACCACCCAGGAGGCGTATACGAGTGGACCGAAAGAATCCCGCAGTCCCCACAGGTGAGGCACGAGCACGATCACGCACGCCCAGGCGATCGGCACAAAAAACGTTTTGGAGGTGGGAATGTCCTTGATCTTGAAGACCGATGAACCGCGCCAGCCCGCCGGGATGATCAGGGGCACGGCGTACAACGACCCGAGCAACGCGAGGACAACCATGGCCGCAAACGGCAGAAACCCGTGGGCCAGGGCGAGGCCCAGGGCGAGCACCACCGCAAGGGTGCTGGTGCTCATGAAGGTCAGGCGCCACCGCTCATAGAACTCCGCGCGCCGCGGGTCGTTGAGCTGTATGGCGTTCCGGTCCAGGAAAATGTTGAGGGAATGCATGGCGTAGACGTAGCAGGCGGCCATGAGCGAGTACGTCCAGGAGCCGGGGAGCCCGGTCAGCGCCTGGGCGACGGCAGACAACAGGGCGGCGCCCAAGGCTACCGAGAAATTGGCGTAAGCGAGAAGCTCCAGCGTCTTCTTCACGCTGAATCGCGGCTCCGGCTGCTCCGGTCGGATGGATTCCAGGAACCGGACCACATTGCGAATGAGCCAGTTGGGCGTGGAAGCTCCCGCGGACACTCCCACACGGGAGTACTTCGCCAGCTCCTGGGGATTGAGCTCCGCTTCCGTTTCCACGTGGTAAGTGGGGATTTCGCATTCCCTGGCGACCTGGGCCAACCGCAGGGTGTTTCCGCTGTGAAAGCCGCCCACGATCACCATGGCCTCGACCAGGGAACACATTTCACGGACCTCGCTCTGACGTTCATGGGTTGAATCGCAAATGGTATTCTTGACCTTGCCCCTGGGGTATTTCTTGAGGAACTCTTCCTGGATTTCCTGGAACACTTCTTCGTTTTGGGTGGTCTGGGCAACGAGCAGCACGTTCTCCCATTCCGCCGGCAGCTCGTTGAGTTGCTCGACGCGGTTGATGACCACGCCTCTGCCTTCCGTATAGCCCATGAGGCCGATGACTTCGGCGTGATCGGCGTCCCCCACGATGACGGTGTAGTAGCCGCGGCGCGCATGCCGCTTGATGGCCGCATGCACCTTTGCCACGCGCTTGCAGGTGGCGTCCAGCAGGGTCGCCCCCAGCCGGTGCAAGGTCTGTCGAGTCTCGGGCGGTATCCCGTGAGCGCGGATGACCACCTTGCGGTCCGCGCAACCCTCGATTTCGTTCACCTCCCGGATCCCTTTGGCTTCCAGCATGGCCAGAACCTGCCGGTTATGAATCAGCGGCCCGAAAGTGCAGATGAACTCTCCGTCCTGTTGGTTCTTGATCGCTCCGAGAGTCACTTCAAGTGCGTCTCTGACCCCTTTGCAGAAGCCGGCTGTCTTGGCCACAAGCACTTTCATCGAAACTTGTCCTTCCGTCGTCTCAGTTCCTCGTCGGCCCCGCTTCCGGGACTTTGAAAGGCAGGAAGGGAACCCCCCTGGCCATCAGCTCGTGCACCCAGGAGCGAAACGCCGCCAGCATGTTCTCAATTCCGTCGGGACCGGCGATACGGCAGCGCAGGCCGGCCGAATCCGGGCAGCCCTTGGAATACCAGATGAGCAGTTTCTTCAGATGTCCGTCGGCACGGGGCCGCATGGTCCGGAACGATTCCAGGTGAGCCTCGGCCGTCCGCAGAAAGTGGTTCCACCCGGGGCAGTCGCCTTGCCGTGCCCCACGCCCCCAGCGGCGGGAGATGACCGCGAACAGCCAGGGGTTCCCGAGGCTTGCCCGGCCGATCATAACGCCGTCGCATCCCGTTTCGCGCATCATCCTTTCGGCCAGTTCCGGGCTCGTCACATCGCCGTTGCCGATAACGGGAACGGCGACGGCCGCCTTCACTTCGGCTATCCTCGACCAGTCGGCGCGGCCGCTGTACATTTGCGCCGCCGTGCGGCCATGCACGGTGATGGCGTCGGCTCCTGCGGACACCAGTTGCCGGGCAAGACCAGCGACCCCCTTGGCCGCATTGTCCCAGCCCACTCGAATTTTGACGGTCACCGGAACGCTCACGGCGCTTTTCACCGCTTCCACCATCGCGGCCAGCCGGTCCGGATCCTTCAACAGAATCGCTCCCGCCCCCTGCCGCACGACTTTTCTGACCGGGCATCCCGCATTGATGTCGATCAGAGCCGCGCCGCTTTGTTCCACAAGCCGGGCGGCCTCCGCCATGACCGCGGGATCCCTGCCGAATACCTGGACCGCAAGAGGAACGCTGACGGGATGCTGCTGACGACAGAGATCCAGGGTTGCCCGCTGATTCCGCACGAGGCCCTGGATGCTCACCATCTCGGTGGTCACCATCGCGGCCCCGAAATCAGCCATGAGCGCCCGGTACGCGCTGTCAGTCACCCCCGCCATGGGCGCGAGGACCAGGGGCAGGTCAAGAAGCAGTTTTCCGATCCGCAAAGGTTTCGGACGGAAATGCGCCGTGTCTTGCGTCATATACGATGATTCCGTTCTGCCGCGGCCCTTCGGCTCAACGCCTCTCCCCCCGGATCATAACACGCCGCGTCGCCGGGGCGGGACGTCTACTGCCGGCGGCGATCTCACGACGCTCCGGCGTGCCGCACAGCGATGGTCACCTCAAAAGGCATCCGAGGGAGAAAATCCTCAAACTCCATTTTCGATAATAAAACACGCTTCTTCGCTCCGAGCGGGAAGTCTAGCAGTTTCGCCAAAGGTTGGCAACCGCGGCCGGACACCCCGGCATGAGAGCCCGCGGGCACGATTTCCCTCGTATGTGTCCTCGATTGACACGCATGCCCGCCTCTGTTAGTTTCCGGGACATCATGCCGGTTTCGATGTCGCAGACACCCGAAGGGAAACAGTAGGGGGATGGAAAAGAGAAAATCCCTGGAAATCGCCATACTCGGGGCCGTACCTGGAGAAGTTGAGCCGCTTTATCCCCTGCTCAGCCATCCCCGTGAGATCGACCTTGCCGGGAATGCCGCACGTACTGGAATCCACCTCGGAAAAACGATGCTGATCGGCGTCACCGGGCTCGGCAAAGTGAACGCCGCAATCACCACGGCGACGCTCCTCGAGCGTTTTTCGGCGGGCGCCGTGTGGAACATCGGCAGTGCCGGCGCTTACGCGGGAGCGCATCTGCAAATCGGCGACGTCCTCATCACCGATCAGAGCATTTTCGGAGATGAAGGCGTGCTCATGAGAAACGGCGTCCTGTCGGCCCGATCCATCGGCATTCCGGTCCTGTCCGGCCGGTCCGGGGAATTCCATGACCGCCTGCCGTCGGATCTCCACCCCATGCACGAACGCATCAAAATGGCTGCTCAACCGGGTCCGTACTGCATCATTGCAGGGTCCTCCCCCGGTTACGCCATCCCGCATACTCCCGCCGCGCCCGAGGCGACTCCGCCGCCCGATTGGCGAGAGGCATGTTTCATCCTGGCCTACGGACCGAGCCTCACGGTCGGTATGGCCAGCGGAGACCCCGAAGTGGCGGCCCAACGGTATGAACGCTACCGGACCTGCGCCGAAAACATGGAAGGGAGCGCCGTGGCGCACGCCTGCTTCCGCTTCGACACTCCGGTCATCGAATGCCGCGGGATCGCCAACATCGCAGGAAACCGCGACAGGGAGCAGTGGAACATCGATTTGGCCCTCCGCAACTGTCACGGCATCGTTTTGCGGCTGCTGCAAGAACTCCGGGGCCGGGTGCCGGGCCGTTCGCCGAAGCCGCGAAAAACACCGGACAAGCAAGGGGAATCATGACGCACCAATTGAAGCTCGGCTATTCGCCCTGTCCGAACGACACGTTCATTTTCTATGCCCTGGCGCACCGGAGAATCGACCTGGACGCGTTGCACTTCACGGTGTCCCTGGCAGACGTGGAAGTGCTCAATCACCAGGCCGGAAACGGGCTCCTGGACGTGACGAAGGTGTCCGTGCACGCCGTGCTGCACCTGCTCGATCACTACTGGCTCCTGGGTTCCGGGGGTGCCATCGGACGCGGCTGCGGGCCCCTCGTGGTGACCCGGCAACCGATCCCGGCGGACGACCTGCGGGACAAGACGGTTGCCGTACCGGGCGCCATGACTACCGCCCATCTCCTCCTCGGCCTGACCGGTCTGCACCGGGGAAAATGCGTCGTCATGCCGTTTGACCGGATCATGCCGGCCGTTGCGCAGGGGGAGGTCGATGCCGGGGTGATCATCCACGAAGGCCGTTTTACCTACGGCTCCTTCGGCCTCAACCTGGTTCTCGACCTTGGAAGCTGGTGGGAGAAAACCACCGGGCTGCCGCTCCCGCTGGGCGGTATTCTGATCAGGCGCGACCTGGGGCGAGACCTGGCCCGGCGCGTGGAAGCACTGATCCGGTCAAGCCTGTTGTTTTCCCGGCGGTTTCCTGACGAGGCATGGCCCTATGTCAGAGAGAACGCCCGGGAAATGGAGGATGAGGTCATGCGTCGCCATATCGAAATGTTCGTAAACGAGTTCAGCCTCGACGCCGGCTTGGAGGGCAAGGCGGCCGTCCGTTACCTGCTGAAGGCCGCCTCGGAATACCGGAACCTGGCGGTCCCGGCCAAGCCCCTGTTCTGGGACGACTAAGACGCTCCAGCGCGGCGTGAACTTCCGTCGCCCAACACCGTGCGGACACTATCCCGCCGTTTCGAAGATTGCGGAGATGATGAAATGAACGATCACAGACTCGACTATTTTCTTTTCCCCCACACCTCGCCGCCGGAAACGGATGCCCGTCGACTCACCCTCGTGATTCCCCGGGTGCATCTGCTTCAGGTCCTGGACCGGCCCGCTCTTTCCCCCTGGGCCGAACAGCGTTTCCCCGGCCGGAAGGTCATCGGGGACCCCGCACTGCTCGCCAGTACGCGATCGTTCTTGAAGGAACTCCGGGATCTGGCGCGCATTCACGGCTACGGGGGCGCGCTTGCCTCGATGAATGACAAGTGGCGCGCGGAGACGCTGGAGAGCCGCGCCGGGATTCAAAGCGAGCTGAGCGGCAGGTCCATTCGTGATGCCGACCTGAAGCAGGCGCTTCTCATGGAAGCGGCGGTTTTCATCGAGATGGCGCAGGAACTCGACGAAAGGCAAAGAGACCTTGATGCGATAAAAGCCGAGTCAAACCGGATGGAAGCCGACCTCAAAAAGATCCTCGGGGTATCCCCCGAGGAGGATCTCGATGAAGCGGCCCAGCTCCTGAGCCCGCCCCTGGCCTCTGAAAACCGGGACATTTTCTATATGCTTGCCAACAGGATGGCCTGCTGGTCCAGGCTGTTTCTCCATGCCTCCCCCGACGCGGCCCCGGTGCTGGTGGCCTTGTCCGGGGAGGTCGTCGAGGAGGCCCTCGACCCGGTCAGAACCCACTGTGGCAGGCTCGGCCTCACTCTGCCCGTGCAGTGTTTTGAGCTGCCTTCGATTCCCGCTCCGGACGGCCTGTCCGATGGAACTTTCGAAACGCTTCTCGCGGAACTGCGGGAATCCGGGCTTGCCGAGTCCCTCTGTCGCAGCCTCGACCGGTTCATCACCCAACCGGAAGACGATTCGGCCCGCAAGGAGATCGACCGTGTCTGCGGCATTCTGGGCGGCCGCGTCCGGCGGGATCTGCGAAAATCCGGCATCGAGGACGCCACGTCCTTCCGGATGACCCTGGTGAAGATCGGTTATGACGGAAACGTGGATTTCTGGGAATGCCTGGACAAGGAGACCTCCGCCGCGGGGAGCGTGCGAATCGCGGCTCCGCCGGCCGGTATCCTCCACTTGAGCGGGGTCTGATACCGGGCTGTGAGCTGCCGGCGCTCATCGCGAACGGCAACGGAGAATCCCGTCCGCAATCCGGTTCGGGCGAAATCCTCTCCGGACCGGTTCCGCCGGGGCGCGATTCCGTGCCGCCCGGCGGAGGGCCGGGGGAGCGGCTCAGGACCTTGACGACCGGAAAATCGAGACGATGAGCCCCAGCCCGAGGACGGTCGCGATCCCGTATCCGGCTATCCCCAGCAGCGCCGTCAGCGACAGGTTCGAAAGCCCCAGGACGTTCACCGTGACGTCGACGATGTGCTGACCGGAATTGAGAACCATGGCGGCCGCCACGATGGACGCCGAGACGACCAGGCCCACGGTCAGGCGGTCGATCCCTTTTTCCAGTCGTTTCACCTGGCTTTCCAGTCCGGTGTGGCGCAGCTCGAACTGCTGCCTGCCGCTCGCCACATGCCTCATGATGTCGTTGAGGAGCTTGGGCGTGGCCTTGAGATGATTGCCTGCCGCGCGGAAGTCCCGGCCGAGGTTTTTAAACACGCTCCGGGCGTCGTAGCCGCGCTTGAGAAGATCTTTGGCAAAGGGCCTGGTCACCTCCAATATGCTTGCGTCGCTGCCGAGGATCTTGCCCAGCGCCTCGGTTTGGATGAAGGTCTTGAGCAGCAGCAGGAGATTCCTGGGCAGCTTGATGCGATGCTTGAGGACGAGGTGCATCACCTGGTCGTAGACGTCCTTCACGGAAATGTTCTTCAGGGATCTCCCGTAGAACGCCTCGCTCACATCCTTGAGATCATTCCGAAAGGCCTTGAGATCGACGGATTCCTCGCTGATGAGCCCGGCTTCCGCCAGAGCGTCCATGACTAGGTCGTAGTCGTGTTCGGCATAGCCCAGGAACAGGCTCGCGATCTGGTGCATCATCTCCTCATCCAGGTACCCGGTGATGCCGAAGTCGACCAGGCCGACACGCCCGTCGTACATGACGATGGTGTTGCCGGGATGGGGATCGGCGTGGAAAAAACCGAATTGCATCAACTGCCTGGAGAAGGAGCGCAACCCGATCAGGGCGACTTCCCCGGGGTCGATCCCGTGAGCGCGAATCGCGTCGACCGCGTCCATCTTGATGCCGTCGATGTGCTCCATGACGAGCACCGACCTGGTCGTGTAATCCCAGTGAACGGCGGGGATGCAAATCTCTGCGACGTCCTTGAAGTTGTGAGCGAATTTCTCGATGCTGCCCGCTTCGATGAGCATGTCCAACTCGCGGAAAATGATCCGTTCGAATTCCTTGACCAGGTTGACGAGCCCGATGATCCGCCCCACATCGGACGACGCTTCGATCTTTTCGGCCAGATAGAACATCAGGCGGATGTCTTCCCGGATCTTCCTGTCGATTCCCGGGCGGATGATCTTGACGGCCACCACCTCGCCGCTGAAGAGCCTTGCCAGGTGGACCTGCCCGACGGAAGCCGCGGCCAGCGAGTCCGGATGGAACTCGGCAAAAATCTCGGAGATGGGCCGATTGAGCTCCAGCTCGATGACCGACTTCACGTCCTGGAAAGCAATGGGCGGAACCCGATCTTGAAGCTTCTTGAATTCCTCGATGTATTCGGGCGGGAAGATGTCGGCCCGGGTGCTCATCAACTGACCGAGCTTGACGAAGCTCGGCCCGAGCTCTTCGAGGGCCAGGCGGATGCGCCTCGGCGAGGGGAAACCGGTGCCGAGAGCGATTCCCTCGGCAAGATTCGTACCCTCCTTCACTCTCCTTCCGTTTGAAATCCGATCGACCAGGTCGCCTGCGCCATGCTTGAGCAGAATCCTGGAGATGGTCCCGAATCGCTTGATTCTCCTGAAACCGCGGATTCCCGAGGAAATTCTCATTCCGGTTCTTCCTTGATCGACGTTGCATGTGCGGGCGGCCCCCCCCGTGAACGAGCGAACCAGTTGAGGTTTTGGAAGACTCTCCGCAACTCGGCGTGCCGTCGGCCGGCGGGGTGCCCGATCCGGAGTGGAGCCCAAAGGCCTTGAACGCTTAGGAGGATAACCCATTTTCGTGCCGCGATAAAGAAACGTCGTGCGGAACCGTCCCCAAATCAGCATCGCCCGCGCGGCTCCATTGCGACGAGCGTTCCTCGAGCCCGGGCGCCCCGGAGGATTTTGCGCCGCACCTTGATCTCCTTTGGGGAAGGCTTATCTTGTGTATCATGCGACGACTCAGGCACTCGATCCCTGTCCGATTGTTCGCGGCGAATCAATACTTCCCAAGCACGAAGGCCTTATCCTGATCCCTATTCATGTCTCGACGAATTCGACGTTCCACCCTCGAACCTTGTATGGAGAGCTTTGCGCCGGGTTTTGCGAAAGAGCACCGGCTTTTTCACCGCGCAGAGAGAGAGAGAGAGAGAGAGAGGGACCGCCGGTTCCGGGAAATGAGACAACCACCGTTGGTTTCGCTGCAAGGAACGGGGCGGCGGTCGTTTGAACAAAAACGTAACGCGGCTGTTGCGGAAAGGAGTGGGCCATGGAGAACAGCATCTACAAAGTCATCGAGCTGGTGGGAACGAGTACGGTATCCTGGGAGGATGCGGCCAAGAAGGTGATCGATACCGCATCGAAAACATTGAAAGACCTGAGAATTGCCGAGGTGAGCAAGCTGGACGTCAAGGTCGAGAACGGGAAGGTCGTCGCCTACCGCGCCCGCATGCAGGTGTCCTTCAAGTATCACTCTGAAGATTAACGGGTGGGGCGGATCGGCGTCGCGCTCCGGGACGCGCCTTTGCTCTTCCCGATGACCGCATGATGAGTGGTTGCACTGCTCCAAGGCAGGTCCGCCGGCGCGGCGGACCGCCACCATAAGCTTGAGGTTTCCGACGAAGAACGACGTCAGCCGCCGTCATTCGGGCCTGACCGGGATCCGGGAAAGAAACTCCGGAGTCCGGCACCCGTCCCGGACTCCACTCCGGGGCCCGCCGGGATGGCCGGCCTTCGATCGATCCTCATGGCTGCCGTCCGGTGTGTAGCGCATAGGTTTATCGGCTGGGCAGGCGGAACCACTCGCACGAACGCCGCGGCTGCCGTCCGGTGCATTCCGGAGGGGATTATCGGCATCGGAGGACGATATCGAGGAAATTCTCGAGCAGGCGTCGCGAGTGGGCCCGATATTGCCCCTCCCGGTCGGCAAATTCCCGCACATGGCGCTCATCGCCGTCGCTCCAGGCAGATACGATCCGACCGTCGACCTCAGGGTGGAACTGGAGCCCGTAAGCGTTCCCACCCCATTCGAAGGCCTGGTTCGGGCACGATTCGGAACACGCGAGGTGGACGGCGCTTTCCGGCAGGTCGAAAGAATCGTCGTGCCACTGGAAGGTTACGAAACGTTCGGGAAGGCCTCGGAAAAGCGGACTCGCCATTCCCTGCGAAGTGATTGAAACCGTCCGGCAGCCGCGTTCTCCATGCGAGTTGCGGCAAACCCGGGCGCCCAGGACTTCCGCCAGCAACTGCCCTCCCAGGCAGATCCCCAGGAACGGAACGGCATCAGCCAGAAAACTTCCGATGTACCTTTTCACGCGGTCCAGAAACGGGTGGATCGCGATATCGTGCACGCTCATTTTGCCGCCCAACACAACTGCACCCCGAATTCCATGCACTTCGGGATACTCGACGCCTTCAAAAGCCGGCACAATTTCGTACCCGATACGTTTTTGTTCCACCAGTTCGGGGAGAACCCCGCAGGGCACCTCCGGATCATTTTGAACGATAACCATCATTTCGGGGTCAAACCTACACTTTTCACAAATTCACACTTTTCACAAACTCCCATGACCCGAGGCTCACGGCAAGGCCTGAAAACGTGTCGGGCCAGGGCATTTTCACACAAGCGCAGCACGCCGTAGATCCGGTCCGGACCAAGGTCTCCGCTTGGACAGCGGCCGCGTTTTCATAAAACGGACTGTTCTTCAGCGGTGAGCCTGCATGGATGCGTTCCTTTCGCAAAGCCATCCGGCGGCTCTTCCGGCTACATAGCTTAGCAAGAATCGCTCCAGGGAATACCGACGGCTCTCTGCGGCGCAGGGACACGACACACCCGTCGCACAGCCTAGCGAACCGGTGTTGTGTCATCTCGAGCCCGAATTGGCATGAGACGTCTTCGGGATAGTCGAGAGTCTATTACATCGCGAAATCGCCGAGATGTTGTTTGACTTTTCACATTTGCGAAGATATGATTGATCAACTTACGAACAGCCGTTAGGGGTGCTCGGATATAGAGCTGAGATGAAACCCTGATTACCTGATCTGGATAATACCAGCGTAGGGAAATGGTTGTGAGGGCTCTTTTTTTCGAACTCTCGTGAAAATGACCGCTTCCCTGCCGGGAAGCGGTTTTTTTATGGCGCAGCCTGTTGCACGACTCGATGATGTCCAAAGAGAAACATACAGCCGCAACATTCTCGTTCCCGAGATCGGTGAAGCCGGCCAGCTCCGGCTTGCGGAAAGCCGTGTGCTGCTGGTCGGGCTCGGCGGCCTCGGCAGTTCCGCTCTTTGCTACCTGGCGGCCGCGGGGGTGGGGGAGATCGGTATTGCCGACGGCGACCGGGTCGACCGGACCAACCTGCAGCGCCAAATCCTTCACGGCCCCCAGGACATCGGCCGGCCCAAGACCGAATCCGCGCGTGAAAGCGTTTTGAAGCTGAGGACCGACCTGCGGCTCAACCTCCACCCATTCCGGCTCACCCCCGAAAACGCGGCGCGGACCATCGCTCCGTATGACTTCGTGATCGACGCCACGGACAACTTCGATGCGAAGTTCCTCATCAACGACGCCTGTGTCGGCCAGGGCAAGGCCCTCTGTCATGCCGCCGCCGTCGGCCTGCACGGGCAGGTCATGACGATCGTTCCCGGCAAAGGACCCTGCTACCGGTGCGTCTTCCAGGACAAGCCGCCCGCGGAAACGGTTGAATCGGCGGACCGGGTGGGCGTGCTCGGCTGCGTCCCCGGCGCGCTCGGCGTCATCCAGGCCGCGGAGGCCATCAAGTACCTGGTCGGCTGCGGGGACCTCCTTGTCGGCAGGCTGCTCACCTGGGACCTGCGGACCATGACTTTTCGCGAAATCGGCCTGCCGCTCTCCAAGCGGTGCAAGGCATGCGACTCAAACCGACACCCTCGTCCGGAAAGGTAAACTGAAATGGACAAACCTCTCGTCATCGCCGGCCGCTCGTTCCAATCCCGTCTTCTGCTCGGGACCGGCAAGTTCTCTTCCTCCGAAGCCATGAAGCGCGCCATCGAGGCGTCGGGCTCCGAAGTGGTCACGGTCGCCCTGCGCAGGGTCGAGCTGGAGAACCCGCAAGACAGCATCCTCAGCGCCATCGACACCAGCCGCTACCTGTTGCTTCCCAACACGTCGGGCGCCAGGGACGCCCTTGAAGCCGTGCGCCTGGCGCGTCTTGCGCGGGCGGCCGGGTGTGAGCCCTGGGTGAAGCTCGAAGTCACCCCCGACCCGCACTACCTTCTCCCCGACCCGGTGGAGACGCTGAAGGCGGCCGAAATTCTGATCAAGGAGGGCTTCATCGTGCTTCCTTACATCAATGCGGACCCGATCCTGGCCAAGCGGCTCGAAGACCTGGGAGCGGCGACGGTGATGCCTCTGGGTTCCCCGATCGGCTCCAACCGAGGAATCAGGACCAGGGATTCCATCGCCATCATTATCGAGAAGGCGAATGTGCCGGTGGTGGTGGACGCGGGTCTCGGAGCACCGTCCCACGCCGCCGAGGCGATGGAAATGGGGGCGGATGCGGTACTGGTGAATACGGCCATTGCCGTTGCCGGAGACCCGGAGGCCATGGCGAAAGCGTTTCGGAAAGGGGTCGAAGCCGGACGCGAGGCATACCTGGCGGGACTCGGAAGCACTCGCGTGAAGGCCGAGGCGTCCAGCCCTCTGACGGGATTTCTGAGGTGATATGAAGATGAGCTTTTACGATGAAATCAAACAGTACAAGTGGTCGGACATCGATCGGGAGCTGAAAAGCCGGTCGCGATCGGACGTGGAACGGGCGCTCGGGTCTCGGCCCGTGAACCTGGACGGGCTGATCAGCATGCTCTCCCCGGCCGCCGAACCTTTGCTCGAAGAGATGGCGCAAGAAGCCCACAGGCTGACGATCCGCAGGTTCGGCAATGTGATCGGCATGTTCGCGCCGCTCTACATTTCCAACGTGTGCATGAATCGCTGCGTCTACTGCGGTTTCAACGCCGGCAACCCGGTCGCCCGCCTGACGCTCACCGTCGAGCAGATCGAAGCGGAAGGCAGGGCCATCAGGGCGCTCGGCTTCCGGCACCTGCTCCTGGTTTCCGGAGAGGCCCCGAAGATCGTCACCATGGACTACCTGAAGAGCGCGCTGGACGTGTTGCGCCCGTTGTTCCCGTCCCTTTCCGTCGAGATTTTCCCCCTGGACACCGCCGCGTACGCCGAGCTCATCGACCACGGCCTGGACGGGCTGGTCGTATTCCAGGAAACCTACGACGAGGAGTTGTACGGGCGAGTCCACCTGGGGGGGAAGAAGAGGGACTACCGGTGGCGGCTGGAAACCCCGGACCGTGGGGGGTCGGCAGGCTTTCGCCGGCTCGGTCTGGGCGCCCTCCTCGGGCTCAACGACTGGCGCGTGGAAGCGGTTTTCCTCGCCCTGCACGCCCAGTACCTGCTGCGCACCTACTGGAAGTCGCAGATCGGCATCTCCTTTCCGCGCCTGCGGCCGGCCGCCGGGGCCTTTCAGCCCGCTCATCCCGTTTCCGATATTGACTTCGTGCAACTGCTGACCGCCCTGCGGCTGTTCCTGCCCGACGCATCCCTGGTGCTCTCGACCCGCGAACCCGCTTCCCTGAGGGACCACCTGGTGCCGCTGGGCATCACCACCATGAGCGCCGGGTCTCACACGGAACCGGGCGGGTACAGTCGCGAATCGGAGGCCGAAGCGCAGTTCGAGATCGCCGACAGACGATCTCCCGAGGAGGTGGCGAACATGCTCAGGGAAAAAGGCTACGAGCCGGTGTGGAAGGACTGGGACAGCATCTTCCTCACCCCGGGACGTGAAACCGCCGCCGCCTGACACCGGGACGGGAATACCGGCACCAGCGGCTGCCACGCGCAGGGTCTTGGCGAAGACCGGCGATGCCGGGTTCACGCCCGCTCGCCCGGCCTCGCTCCGGGGTCTCCCCCTCGCTCGTGAGGTTCCGGAGGCCGATTTTCCCGGATGCTCCAATTCGCGGCGGATTCTCCCCCGGTCTTCCCGGTCCGCGAGGAGACACTGACCCAAACGGCGGCTTTGCACCATGCGATCGGTTTGAGGACCGATCGCTGCCGAGTCGGGATATCGATCATGCGAATCACGGTGAACGGACAACCGAAAGAATACGACAAGCCCCTCACGGTCGGAGCCCTGCTGCAGGCCCTGGGGATTGATCCGCGGACGGTTGTGGTCGAACGCAACCTGGAAATCCTCGACCGGTCCTCCATGGACGGTGAAACCATTCGTGACGGGGATTCCATCGAAATCATCAGATTCGTCGGAGGAGGATAGATGAAAACAATGATCAAGGCCGCCAGGACAGCCCTTCTTCTTGATGCCGACATCTATCCGGTGACCTGCGCCAAGCTCTCGAACGGCAGGACCGACCTCGAAGTGCTCGACGCCGTTATCGAAGGCGGCGCCAGGATGATTCAACTGCGCGAAAAGGACCTCTCCAAGCGGGAACTCTACCATCTCGCCCTGAAGTTCCGTGAAGTCACGGCCCGGGCCAGGGTTCTTTTTATCATCAACGATCACCTGGACATCGCTCTCGCCGCTGAAGCCGACGGAGTCCACCTGGGCCAGGACGACCTGCCGCTCGCCGCGGCGCGGCGGCTGGCCCCCGACCTGATCCTCGGGGCTTCCACGCATTCCCTGGAAGAAGCCCTGCGGGCGAAGCACGACGGCGCGGACTACGTGAACATCGGCCCCATCTTCCCCACCAAGACTAAGGCGGGGGTCGATCGATTTCTCGGACCGGAAGCCATCGCCGCAATCAGCCCCCACCTGGACATCCCCTTCACGGTGATGGGCGGAATCAACGCCTCCAACATCGACCGGGTGCTTAAAAACGGGGCGCGCCGGATCGCCATGGTATCGGCCATCACCATGGCCACGGACATCGCCGAAACGGTCCGGGCCTTCCGGAAAAAGATCAGGACCTGTTCGCGGCCGTCCTGACCGATTTCCCGCCGGCATTTCTCCCGCGGTTTTCCGAAGGAGCCGCGCAGTCGAAGGCTCCCTGTGCCGGTCTTGTTGTCAACCAAAAATCAATCTTTGGTTAACAATCTGTTGACAGCGTTTCGGATCGCATTGTAAAAGCTTCCGGACCCTTCAGCCCGACAACCCGGTTCGCAGGAGAGGATTCCACGCGATGAAACCATCAACCGTCAAGAACCTGCGGCGCGCCGCCGATCGCGGCGAGCCGGTGTCCGAGGAAACGGCGCTCGACATTCTGCTCGCCCGCCCTGATGAAATACCCGAGCTCCTGAATGCCGCCACAGCGGTGCGAAGACGTTCTTTCGGCGATCGACTGCGGCTCTGCTCGATCCTGAACGCCAGGAGCGGGGCGTGTTCGGAGGACTGCGCCTTCTGCGCGCAATCGGCGCATCATGAAACCCATGCCGAGGTGTTCGGCCTGCTCGACGGGAACGAGATCGCGGCGGCGTACCGGAAGGCGGCCGAGCTGCCCGTGAGCCGTTTCGGGGTCGTCACCAGCGGCAGGGCGCTTTCGGACGAGGACATCGAGGCCATTGCCGCAACCGTGCGGAGCACATCGGACCCCCGCGTGGCCTGGTGCGCCTCCCTCGGATGCCTCGACACATCCCGGCTCCTCCTACTGAGGGAGGCCGGCGTCAGACGGTTTCATCACAATCTCGAAACCGCCGAGAGCTATTTCCCCGAGATCTGTTCGACGCACGGCTACGCCCAGCGGCTGGACACGGTTCGCGCGGTGAAGGAAGTGGGCTTGGAGGTCTGCTGCGGAGGCATCCTGGGCCTGGGCGAGAGCCTGGAGCAGCGGGTGGAGTTCGCGGCCCTGCTGGCGCGCGAGGAGGTGGATTGCATCCCCTTGAATTTCCTGGTTCCCATCCCCGGAACCCGGCTCGAATCCCGCCCGCTCATGAAGCCGCTGGACATGATCCGCAGCATCGCCATGTTCCGGATGACGAACCCGAAAGCAGAGCTGAAGGTTTGCGCGGGCCGCGTCCGGATGGGGGACCTGCAATCCATGATCTTTTACGCGGGAGCCACGGGGATGATGGTGGGACCGCTGCTCACCGTGGCGGGCGGGGACGTATCCCGGGACCTGCAGATGCTCGGAGACCTGGAATTCCCGGTATCGGCGCTCAACTGAGGCACGTCCGAGGAACCGGGGCTTCAATCGCGGCACGGGGACGACTCACGGGAGCTTGTCCCCCGCGCTTTCCGTCATTCCTTGGCCCGGTTGACGCACCAGAAGGCCAACACGAAGAGCACCGTCCCGATCCCGGCCAGGAGCAGGTACGGGTAAGGATCCGCGGGCTGCTGGAAGGCGGAGCTTCGGATGGCGTGGGCCGCGTGCGTGAGGGGGAGAAAGTTGAGAACGCTCTGCGCCCAGGGCGGCATCCGGTCGACGGGAAAGAACGTGCCGCCGAGGAAGGCCATGGGGGTGATGAAGAAGTTGGTGAGCAGCGCCTGGTCGGCATGGGACGCGACGAGCATGGCCAGGCAGACGGCGAGCGAGGCGAAAACGAAGCTGTTGAGCAGCACGGCGACCCAGAAGAAAACGCCGTAGTGCAGCACGACCCCCGAAATCAACCCGATCAGCAGGATGACCCCCACGGACAACAGTGCCCGCGTCATTCCGGCCAGCACCTCCCCGGTGACGTAGGCGATGTTGCGGATCGGCGCCGCCTGGAATTCCTCGAAGATTCGCCAGTAGAAGCGGGCGATATTGATTTCTCCGGCGATGGCGAACGCCTGCGTCATGCTGCTCATGGCCACAAGGCCCGGGATCAGGAATTCCATGTAGGTGCGCCCGCCGATGCTCACCCCCTGCCCCATCCCCAGCCCGAAGGCGATCAGGTAGAGCAGCGGCGCCACCGACATGGAAGCGGTCTGCCGGAAGAACTTCTTCCGAAGGATCAGCATTTCCCGTTGATAGATTGCCAGACAGCCTCTCACGGTTGCACTTTCTTGCCCGTCACGGAGATGAAAACATCCTCCAGGTTGACCCTGCGCAGGGAGAAGCTCCCCTTTTGCGTTTCAATATGCCGGTTGGCTTCTTCCCGGTCCTTGAAATACGCGGTCTCCATGTCGCCGTCGACGATCTTGTCCAGGGCCCAGGAACCGAGTCGCGCCATGAGGGCCCGGGGAGTGTCGAGGGCCACGATCGTCCCCTCGTTCAAGAATGCTACGCGGTCGGCCAGGAATTCGGCTTCCTCGATGTAATGCGTGGTGAGAAAGACGGTGCAGCCCTTCTGCTGAATCTTTTTGACCAGCGACCAGATGCGCCGGCGTATGGTCGGGTCCAGCCCCACCGTGGGTTCGTCCAGGAACAGGATCCGCGGCGAATGCATCAGCGCCCGCGCCACCATCACGCGTCGTTTCAATCCTCCGGAGAGCTGCTTGACGGGACTGTTCCTCCGGTCGTTGATTTCAACGTAGTCGAGCAGCTCATCGATGCGCGCCGCGCGCTCGCGCCGCTTCATGTGAAAGAGTTTCCCGTGGATGTTGAGGTTTTCGACGACGGTGAGTTCATGATCGAGGTTGAGGGTTTGCGGCACCAGGCCGCACTGCCTTTTGGCTTCGAGCGTCTCCGAGATGACGTGAAAACCGTGCAGCCAAGCGTCTCCGGACGTAGGGTAGGCCAGCCCCGTGAGAATCCTGATGGTGGTGGTCTTGCCCGATCCGTTGGGGCCAAGGTAGGCGAACAGCTCCCCCTCCTCCACGTGGAGGTCGACCCCACGCAGGGCGTGCGCGGACTTGTACTTCTTGGTGAGTTTGTCGATTTGGATCACGGAGGCGGCCTGTCGTTCATGACTCTCGGTTCACGGCTCATCGTCGGTCGCAGACCATCCATTCCTGCCGATGTCGGACAGGAGAAGGTCGAACATCCAACTTTCGATATCGATCCTGGCCCGCAAAGGTCTGCGAATCCCGGTCGGGGACACATGCACCCCATGGACACGTGCAGCCCATTGACAACCGCGGCTTTTTCGAATATCCGAAGGGCTCCCGTCCATGGGGGAACCACGGCCGTGTTGCCGCGTGCGCCTGTCTTTCGGTCCCGCCGGGGACCGGCGGCCATCGCAAAGACCGAGGCGCCAAGGCACTTTGCGACCGGAGACGACCGTCTGTCAAGGGTGTTTTCCGGCGGCAGACCCGCGACGGGATGTCCCGGCGCCTTGAACCTTGGAATTGTAATTGAATTATTGAAGAAGTTGATCGAAAAAATTATACTACGTCATTTTGAACGGCCGGATCATCCGGAACTCATTTTTTGATTAACGGGGTCAAAGGAAAGCTTTATGGAGTACGATGTAGGAGTCGACGCCGGTTCGGTGAGCATCAACTGTGTCGTGATCGATGATCGGCAACAAATCGTGGCCGAGGTGCCGTACCTGCGCCATTTCGGGTTGGCATTCGAAGAAACCCGCAGAGTGCTCTCCAAACTTTTCAGTCCTGCCTTTCTGAAAGGCGAACACACCATACGGTCCGTTTCCTTCACGGGAGTCCACGGGCAGTTGATCGCCCGGGCGCTGGGGGCTCCCTGCGAGGTGGAGACGATCGCCCAGGTACTGGGAGCCAACCTTGTGGTCCCGGGAGTACGGAGCATCATCAGCATCGGCGGCCAGGACGCGTCCCTGTTCCAACTTGCCCACGAGAACGGCCATTGGCATCTCGAAGCCTTCAACATGAACGGTCCCTGCGCCTCGGGCACCGGATCGTTCATCGATCAGCAGGCGGAGCGGCTCGCCCTGTCCATGTACGGCGCTGACTTCAACATGGACCAGGACAAGCTCCAGCAAACGCTCCAGGATTTCATCGCCCTGGGACTGAAGAGCACCTACCCGGCTCCGGTGGCCTGCCGCTGCACGGTCTTCACCAAGTCGGACATGATCCACCTGCAGAACAAAGGGGAGACCCTGCCGAACATCATCGCCGGACTTCACTACGGCAATGCCGCCAATTACATCAGCACCATCGTGGCCAACCGGGAGCTGAACGAACCCGTCATTTTCATCGGAGGGATGGCATCCAACGAGCTTCAGGTCCGGGCCATGCAGCACTACTTTCCAAACCTGCTGGTACCGGCGCATCATACCTCCCTGGGCGCCCTGGGCGTCGCTCTTCAGGCCCAGAAGCAGGGTTGGCGAAACCGGGTGGACCTGTCCCGGCTCGACGCTTCGCACTCCGGATCGGAGGAACATTTCCCCAAGGCGGAACGGCTTCGACTGGAATTCACTCACTTCGACTCGGACAACTCCCTGTCTCCCTGGGGAACACGGCACAAGAAGCCGGTTCAGGCGTACCTCGGCGTGGACATCGGGTCCACCACCACCAAGTATGCCCTCATCGACGACCAGTTGCGGATCATTCACAAGTGCTATCTGCCCACCCGGGGTAAGCCCATCGAGGTGACCCAGCAGTTGCTCCGGACGCTGCACAGGGAGGTGGGCAGGAACATCCGGCTCATGGCCATCGCCACCACCGGATCGGGCCGGAACGTGGCCGGGGATTTCCTGAGCGCCGACCTGATCATCGACGAGATCACGGCGCATGCGCGCGGGGCCGTCCAGGTGGATCCCGAGATCGACACCATCTTTGAAATCGGCGGGCAGGATTCCAAGTATATCCGGATCGAAAACACCCACCCGCTCGATTTCGACATGAACAAGGTCTGCGCCGCGGGAACGGGCAGCTTTCTTCATGAGCTGGCCAACAAGATGAAGATCAACATCGTGGAGGAATTCCAGGAAATCGCGCTTTCCGCGCAGGCGCCGATTCACCTGGCGGAACGCTGCACGGTGTTCATGGAATCGGACCTGGCCAGTTACGCGCAAAAGGGAGCGGCGCGGGAAGACCTGATCGGCGGTCTCTGCTATGCCATTGTCTATAATTACCTCAACCGTGTGGTCGAGAAGCGTTACGTGGGCCAACGGGTCATGTTCCTGGGAGGACCTTCGCTCAACCGGGGCATAGTGGCCGCCTTCGAAAAGGTGCTGGGCCGCGGGGTGCTCGTGCCGAAACACCGCGAGGTGATGGGGGCTTTCGGCGCCGCGCTGGCGGTGCGCGAGATGTTCGTGAAAGGGGAAGTCAGCCGGATCAGCCGGGACCTGGAAGGACTGGCGGCGACCGAGGTGGGGTTCTCCGAAAACATCTGCCGCGCGGACAAGAAATGCCACAACGAATGCAAATTGAAAATCTACAATTTCGGAGGGCACAAGAGCGTCTGGGGTGGTGACTGCGGGCGCTACGAAGCGAGTCGATACGAGGGGGTTCGCCGGGAAGACCACTTCAAGGAGCGCCAGGACTATTTCCTGGAAGCCTTGGAGGAAGCGGGAGCCTCCACGACGGACCTCACGCGGACGGACCGCACGGATCGTCCCACCGTTGGAATTCCGATGGCGCTTCATTCCCTCGAGTGGGGGGTGCTGTGGGCGCACCTGTTCACGGAGCTCGGCTTTTCGGTGGTGCTCAGCCCCCGAACCAACAACCGCATCGTGCTGAGCGGCGTGGAGAGCATGACGGCGGAAACGTGCTTTCCCGTGAAGGTTTTTCACGGGCACGTACGGCACTTGCTCGACCGGGCGGAATACCTGTTCCTGCCGAACGTCATCAACATGCCGACGCCGAGCAGCGAGGAGACCGGGTTTTTCTGTCCGCTCGTGGAGAGTTCCCAGTACATGGTAAGGGCGGCCTGCTCCGTGCCGGACAAGCGGATGATCCGGCCGACCCTGCATTTGAAGGACGACCTGAAACACCTGGCGCGATCCTTCCAGCAGGGTTTCCCCGACGTGCTGCGCCCGGGGGCGACGCGGATGGAGAAAGCGGTGGAACGTGCCTGGGCAAGGCAGACGGCCTTCCGCGATAGATTGCATGCCCGGGGCAGGGAGATCCTCGCGCGCACCAGCGCCGATGAACCCGTCTGGATCGTCACGGGCCGTGCTTACAACCTGCATGACGAGAGGCTCAACCTGCAACTGGGAAAGCAGTTCGCCAAGCTGGGCATCCTCGCGCTACCCATGGACTATCTGAACGCGGACGATGAAGATCTGAGCGATTTCCCCAACATGTACTGGGGGCTGGGGGCGAGGATCCTGCGTACCGCCAAGCGCATCGCCCGCAATCGGAACTGGTATGGAGTACACCTCACCAACTTCAGTTGTGGAGCGGATTCTTTCATGGAGCACTTCTACCGGCATGCGCTCAAGGAGAAGCCGTCCCTGATTCTCGAGCTGGACGAGCACAGCGCCGTCGCCGGTCTGCTGACCCGCATCGAAGCGTATCAGAACGTCGTGAAGAATCTGCAGGAAAAGAACGCGCCGCAGGCGGGCAATGAAGGGATGCCCTGCCAGGCTCTCGGCCGATAGGACCGCCCGGAATGCGAACGATCCTTCGCCAAGGCGGGAGAGAGCGGTTTTGGGGTCGTCCCGGGAGGTCACCGCACGCCGGGGGTCCACGGCAAACGGCGATCCTCGGCTACTTTGTTCCGGCGCACGCGCAAGTCCGGTGCGGGTCGGCTCTCCCGACGCCCGGGCATGCCCATCATTCCCGGGCGGGCGGAAATCACGGGGTCCTCGGGGGCTCCCGCATTCCGGCCCGCACCGGGGTAACGATTGGAGCGGTTGGGATTGGTCCAACGCACAGACAATGACACTCTGCATTGACGATCATCTGCGGAGCCTCACGGCACGCGATTCGTATCGGGTTCGGAAAGAACGAAGAATGGCAGTTTCCAACGATCGTTCGTCCTTTGATCGGTTCCACACCAGCGTCAGACAGTTTGATGTTTCCGGCAAGACCCTCCTGCTGCCCGACATGGCCCCTTTCGGGGCACGGCTTCTTGCAGCGTGCTTTCGCGCCGTCGGGGTCAATGCCAAGGTCATGGAGACCTACACCGGGCTGGCCCTGGGCAAGGAATTCACCTCAGGGAAAGAGTGCTTCCCCTGCCAGGTGACCCTCGGCGACATCCTGTACCACCTCCGGAATGAAAAGGAACGACTCGGTTCCTCCTTTTCCCCGGACCGTTACGTGTACTTCATGCCGGAGGCGGACGGCCCCTGCCGCTTCGGCATGTATAACAAGCTTCAGCGGCTGATCCTCGACCGTTTTCCAGAATTCAAGGAAATTCCCATCGTTTATCTGTCCACCGAAAACTCCTACGCGACGGGCGGCATCATGCCGCCGGAGCAGTCGTCCATCTTCCGTAAACTGAGCTACGTCGCCATCATCGTTGCGGACGTGATGGACCGTGTTGTCTGGCGGATTCGGCCTTACGAAAACCGCCCCGGCGCCACGGACGCCTTCATGGCCGAGGCCGTTGACGCTATGGCCGCAACCATCGAAGAGGTGGGAGCCGCGCTCAATTTCCCCAGGCTTCTCGATCAGCTCGAAGAGGTCGTCGTCGCCGCCCGGAACATCGCCGACCCGCGCATACCCCGCAAACCGCGCATCGGCATCGTGGGCGAGATATACCTGCGCTGTCACCCGGATTCGAACCAGAACATCATCCGCGAGCTGGAAAAATGCGGCGCCGAGGTCCTGGACGCTTCCCTGGGCGAGTGGGTCAATTTCGTCACTTTCGAGCAGGAAAGGAAATTGCGGAGGGCCTGGAGAATCGCGTGGCTCGACCGCAACCATCCCCGGATCCGGAAGGTCACCCGCGAACTGTTCGGCAACCTCATCGAGGGACTCTACCAGCAGGTGCGGCAACACCAGGTCTATCGAAGGGCGCTAAAGCATCTGGACATACCGGTCGATCACAGTATACGGAAGATCGAGCGCCGGCTGCAGCGCGACCGGCTCTTCACCTTCGATATTGGGACCGAAGCGGCGCTCAGTATCGGCGGTGCTCTCGAATACGCCCACGAGGGGTTCGACGGCGTCGTCAATGTTTTTCCCTTCACATGCATGCCCAGCACTATCTGCGCCTCCATTCTGAAGCCGCTGCTGCATGACATGAAGGTCCCGTATCTCGACGCGCCTTACGACGGAGCCATTCAGCCCAATCGGGAAACCGCCCTGCGCACCTTCGTCTATCAGGCAAAACAGCACCTTGAATCTCGCACCGCGAGAACGAAACGATAAGGCAAGACATGTCTCAAACCATGATCATCAATGCAATACATCCTGAGGAATTTCGCGTCGCTCTCATGGAAGGCCAGACACTGGAAGGTTTTTTCATTGAAACGGCCACACGCGGAAAAGTTGTCGGCAACATCTACAAGGGCATCGTCACCCACGTTCAGCCCAGTCTCCAGGCCGCTTTCGTCAACTATGGGATGGAGCGCAACGGCTTTCTTCCCTTCCCCGAGATCCACCCCGAGTACTACGAAGAGGACTCGGACGAAAGGGTGCGCATCCAGGATGTGATCCATTCGGGACAAGAGGTCCTGGTCCAGGTCGTCAAGGAAGAGCTCGGGAGCAAGGGCGCTCTGCTGACCACCTATATCTCGCTGGCGGGGCGCGATGTTGTCTTGATGCCGGGTCAGAATCAGCGCGGAGTATCCCGAAAGATCGAGGACGGAGGCCAGCGCGAACGTCTCAAGGAACTGGCGGGCGATTTGAAAGTCCCGGAAGAATTCGGGGTGATTCTTCGAACGGCGGCCGAGGGACGAACCAAGCGGGAGGTGACCAAGGACTTCAATCACCTCATGAAGATCTGGGAAGAGATCAGGAAACACGTCCAGGAGACTCCCGCGCCCGCGCTCATTTACAAGGAACAGGACCTGGCCGTTCGCGTGATCCGGGACTACTTCAATCCGAACATCAAGACCATCCTGGTGGACGACCGGGAAGTCCTCAAACAGGTCAAGGATTTCATTCGCATCATCAGCCCCAGGCATGACCGGGTCGTGCGGTTTTACAAGGAAGACGGGCCGATCACCGGCAAGTACAATCTCGAAGAGCAGATCGCCCAGATCTTCCGCAAGAAGGTTCCTCTCAAGTCCGGGGGCCACCTGGTTATCGACCCCACCGAAGCCCTGGTGGCCGTCGACGTGAATTCGGGCCGCACCAATAGCGGCGAGGGGGCGCTCGAGGAGATGGTCTTCAAGGTCAACATGGAGGCCGCCGCGGAAATCCCGCGGCAGCTGCGCCTGAGGGATCTCGGAGGACTTATCGTCATCGACTTCATCGATATGCGCGACAACCGCCACACTCGCGAGGTGGAACGGCGTCTCAAGGAAGAGATCAAGAAGGACAAAGCCAAGATCACCGTCGGCCGGATTTCACGCTTCGGGCTGCTGGAGCTCTCCCGTCAGCATCTCGGGCTGAACATCATGCGGGGCTCCTACAAGGAATGCCCGCTGTGCCAGGGCGCCGGCATGGTTCGTTCGGCGGAAACGACGGCGTTGTGCTACTTGCGCAAGATCTGGCTCACCCTGTCTCAGAAAAAGCCGGCTTCGGTCCGGGCCACATTCGCTCCGGAAGTCGCGCATTACCTGCTCAACCGCAAGAGACAGGAACTCACGCGCCTCGAGGAGCGCTACGGCACCAACATCCAGATTGAATCCCTCGCCACCATGCTGCCGCACGACGGACACCTCGAATTCACCGCCCGGGAGACCCAGGAGAAACCGTAGAACCATTCGCGGGCGGGGCACGTCCCCCGCCCGCTTTTTTCAATACGTTTCCGCCGATGGTTTTTTCACCCACGGCGCACTGAAGGCAGATCGATTATGCCCGCCGCCGGACTTCCCGCCCGAAAACCAGCTCTCGAAAAGCTCGAACGACTAATTGAACACTTGGTGGGCAACGAGCCAAACCGATACCCCGATATCCTGGCGGAGGACGATCATGAGTGAGAGAGCGCAGGAACTGGCGAAGAGTCTCAGGGCATTCAACCGTGGAGTGATGGCTTTTGTGGATGGATGCGCCGAGGAGCAGTGGAATAAGGTCTGCGCCTGGGAGCAGTGGTCCGTGGGCGTGACGGCGCGGCACATCGGCGCGGGTCATTACACCATCCTCGACCTGGTAAAGAAGATCGTCGCCGGGGAAAAACTGCCCGAAATCACCGCCGCGCAGATCGTGGAGATGGCGAACCGGCATGCCGTGGAACACGCGGACTGCAAGAAGACGGAAGTACTGGAAGTGCTGGAAAAGAACGGTGAGATGCTGGCCGCCTATGTGGCCGGATTGAGAGACGCCGAACTGGACCGGTCCTCCCACCTCGCCCTGGTGAAAGGCAACGTCACCGCCCAGCAGATCGTTGAAATGGTGGTCCTGCAGTCCGGCGGCGAGCACCTCGCAAACATGAAAATCGCCGCGGGATCCTGAGCCTTCCTTATTCCGCGCGTCCAGCCGTCACCGCGGTCAAAGGCGGCAACGCGATTTCGGATCGGCCTCGCGTTTTCTTGTGAAAATGCGCCGGCCCGGCACATTTTCATCCTCCGCTCCGATTCGCGCGGGTTGGGCGGGGTCGATGCAGGGGGCGGGGGTTACCCCGCCCGCGTCCACCTCCCGACGGGCAGGTGTTGTGTCATCTTGAACGCACCTGGGGTTCAGTTTGTGGGCGGAGGGGTGTGAGCGGATGCAGCGCGCGTTTTCATGTAACCGACCGCCTTGTCCTTCAACTCCCTGAACTTGTCGGAAACCGTTTCCAGCCTGTCTTCCCATTGCGGGTTGGGAACCTGGCCTTTGACCGCCTCTCTGAACGTAATGATCATGGAAGTCTGGAAGAAGGGCTTGAACAGTGCCAGCTTAACCCCGTAGGCCAGCGTGAACGCCACCGCGAACCAGAAAAACTTCAGCGTTTCGTTATGGGTCGCGGCGGCCAGGACTCCGAAAGGAACCAGGAAAATGAGGAGCACGACCACGAAGGCCACGAAATTGGCCACCGTGCATGCCGCGGCCGTGATCAGGAGGGGCTTCCAGTTCTGAGCGTAAAGGATCACTCCCCGTTTGGCGCTTTCCCAGATGTTCTCGTCCCCGCGGGACAGGTTGTAGCTCAGGATGGTTTCATCAACGTACGTCAGCGAGAAATTGATCACGCTGTTGGCAATCTTCGTCAAACCTTCGATGCCGGGCAGGGGAAGGATGTCGGTAACGGCGGCGACGGTCCTGTTGATCGCGCGGATGGTGCCGTCTACCAGGCGGTCCACCAGGAACAGGACGGACACTTCCTTGAACATCCGGGTCACCAGGTCCTTGCCGTACTGAAACTGGTTGACGCCCTCGGGAAGAGAACCCTTCTGAAGCAGCTCGGTGATCACCGCAATGTGGCCGGCATCGACGAGGTAAAGGGCATACTGTTTCCCGACGCGCACCAGGCCGACGAGCAGCGCGACGCCGATGAGAAAGAAGATCACGCCCCCTCCACCGAAAACCTTCCCCAGGAGCAGCAACAGGCCGATGATCAACGCTCCGGCCACGCCGAGAACGGAGTAGATTCCCATGCGCACCAGCAGGTACGGCATTGTTTTGAGCAGAATGTCCAGAGTTTCCCTGTAATAAAAATTCATCCATTACCTCCTTTGGCTGTCTCGACGAACCCTCCCAAACCACTTTCGCCGGCCGGACCGACGATCCGAACGTCCGGTCCCCGCCGGAATTGGCGCACTCGGCTCGGCGCTCTCTTCCGCAATCGACTCGGGCATTGAACCCACGACCGTCCCTTCCGGCCAACCGGTTCGGAAGGGTTACGGCGGTGCGGTCCATCTCTTTTATCGGCTTTTGCGGCGGAGAGGATGACACGGCTGGATTGTACCAAAGGCGGTTCTTCAACGGAAAGGTTTTGAGGGGAGGCCTTATCGATACCGCAGATCCTCCCCCTTGGCGGATCTGCGGCGCGCCGCCCAGTGCCCGGCACATCGCCCGGCCAGGCTGAAGCGTTGTTCGTTCACTCATGTCGCCAGGTCGGCGAGACCGGATCTCCTTGCGTCCTCCCGCTCGAAAACGAGATCCCTCGGGTTCCCCCGGCCGCCGGGGCAAGGCGCCCGCCCTGTCGCGTCACGGACTGCTCCACCTGCCTTCGACCCGCGTCGTCGCGGCCTCTTCCCCCCCACACGCATGAACGAGGCCGGCAATGCCTCATTCCTCCCCGCGCCGCCGCTCGAAGCACTTGCGCAGCTTCGACGCAAGTTTCTCGGGGGGATTCAAAATCAACTCGTTCCTCAGGAGCTTCTGAAGGAAATAGTCGTCGGTACGGTAGTTTTCGTAGACGTTCTGGCGCGAGATGACCCGCAGGAAACACCGGAAGGTATCGTCGCGGGCGCCGAGCGGACCGGAATAGAGCGTGAAATTGAAGGTTGAAATCCCCTGAGCGCCAAATCCCTCGAGCACAGTCGAAAACCCCTCGGACAATTCCGCCCAGTCCCGGTCCTCCATCTCCATGAAATCCCGCTTTTCAGTGAGAATCCCCAGGACTTCATTGGTCCCCCGCGGAGCGAATGCGGCAATCCAGGTCACGGCGCCTGTCCGGGCGATGAAGCGCAGCCCCAGTTCCCGTTCCTTTTCGGCCAGGTCCACCCAGTAGCAGGAACCGTGTTGCGCGTGGTAGGCCCTGCCGAGGCTCATCAGCTCTCCCGTGTGCGTGTAAGGTATGTCACTTCCCAGCACCTGGAAATGAGGATGAAGGATACTCGCTCCGGCAGGTGCGAGATAGTTCCCGTTGATGGTCAGAAACCGAATCCCTTCCCGTGCCCGAAAAAGAAGCCTGATGAACGTGATCGAGGCCTGGAAAGCTTCTTCGATCAGCGGAGTCGAGAACTCCTGCAAGGGCACATAGTGATCGGAGCCGACGCGGAGCACCGCGTGGACCTGGGAAACGGGAAACAGGTTGGGGAAAAGCACCGATTCCCCCACTCGGACCCTTCCGCCGGGCACGAGGTCTTCGGGGTATTTGGGAGTCAGTTCCTTCCAGCGGTCGCCGCACAGGAAGCATTTCGGGGCGCTTTCCCGGGCGAGACGCTCCAGCAGCGCCTGGTCTGAAACGCCGAAAAACCCCGCCTTGCCCTCGATGCTGGGATTGAAAACGGACTGCTTCCCCGTCAGGGGGTCCTTCCGGATTTCCAATTGCTGGGTGACGAGCCGGTTGCCCAACAGCGGGTTGTGGAACGTGGACGACTGCACGTGACTTTCAAAACGGATTTTCTCCTTCATGGCTGAACATCCTCGGGAGGTTCGGAGCATGAGTTGCGTGTGCGGGGTCGAACGATCCGGTCGCTGGATACGCGTCCCCGTCCCCGCGCGGAGGCGGCGCGTGTCCCCCCTCCTTTACACGTCGAAACCGGAGACCACGAGAGGGTTCGAAGCTCTCCCCTGCGAGATCAAAAGTCGACAAAGAAAACCGTTGCTACGTTCCCTCTCCGGTCCGCGGGCTGGTTTGCCCGCGGACGGCCCCTCGTCGCAGTAGGCCCGCCACCTTCTCATCCGAGTAGCCGGGAAGTCCCCCCAGCACTTCCTCGGTGTGCTCGCCCAAGAGCGGCGGCGACCCGTAGCGCGTGTTTTCGGCGCCCGACATGCGAACGGGATTTCCCGTGGCCCTGAACCTGAGTCCGACTCCTGTGTGGTCGATATCGACGACCATGTTCAATGCCAGAGTGGTCGGGTCGTTGAGGGCCGCCTGCAGGTCGTTGATGGGAGCGCACGGGATTCCGCTCTCCGAGAGAATTTCGAGCCACTCACTGCTTGTTCGGGAAGAGAACCGCTCTTTCAGAATGTCCATGAGTTCCCGGCGATTGCAGTTTCGTGCATCGAGTGTGTGAAAGCGGGGGTCCTTCTCGAGGTCTGCATCATCCAGCGCCTTGCACAGCAACGACCAGAACTTCGGCAGATGCGCGTCGATCACAATGTGCCCGTCCCGAGTCGTGACGGCGTTGTAAGGCATGAGCGACCGGTGGCCCGACCCCACCGGACCCGGGATTTCCCCGGAGTAGAGATGGAACGCCGCTTCGTAGCTCAGCAGGGAGATCATCACCGCGAACAGCGGGACTTCGATGCATTGACCTTCGCCGGTCCGCTCGCGCGCGTGGAGCGCCGCGAGGATCCCGGCGACGGCGTAGATGCCCGCCACGTGATCGGAAACGGAAATCCCCATGCGCAGGGGAGGCCCCCCCGGCTCCCCGGTCAGGCTCATCCCCCCTCCCCGGGCTTGCATCATCAGATCGAAGGAGGGTTTGAAACGGTCGGGGGAGTCCGATCCGTAACCGTTGATCGAGCAACAAATGATGCGGGGATTTTGGGCGCGCAGCACTTCGTGGTCGATCTTCAGCTTTTCCGCAACGCCGTACCTGAGGTTGTCCAGGACCACGTCGGAGGTCTTCACCAGGTCGTAGAACACCTGGAGCCCCTCCGTCGAGGCCAGATCGATGGCGACGCTTTTCTTGTTCCGGTTCAGCGCCATGAAGTAGATGCTCTCGCCTTCGTAAAAGTGAGGCGGCGTGCTGCGCGCGCTGTCTCCGCCCTGGGGAGGCTCTATCTTGATGACGTCGGCCCCGAGGTCGCCGAGGATCATCCCGGCGTAAGGCCCCGCGAGGACCTGCCCCAGTTCCAGGACACGGATATCGGATAGACTCGGTTTCATCTCGTCACCCGGCATGGAGCTCGCCCGCATATTCGAAGAGCGCCGGTGAGCCCCCCGTGTGCCAGAACAGCACCGTATCGCCGGGCGTGAATTCCTTCGCGCGGATCATGTCGATCATGCCGCCCAGCGCTCTCCCCGTGTAGACCGGATCGGCCAGGATCCCTTCGTATCGCGCCAGCAGGCGGATCGCTTCGCGCTCGAGGTCGCCCACCACCCCGTATCCGGCACCCAGGTATTCATATCGCATCCGGAACCGGTCGCCGTCGTAGTTCGCCTGCAACCCCAGCGTCCCGGCGATCCGGTTCGCCAGGACCGCCAGTTCGGATTCGTATGAAATCCCGCCCGACTCGCCTTTGTCGATCCCGATGCCGATCACCTGTGCCGGAAAATCGAACACATCGATCCCCACGGTGAGACCCGCGTGGGTCCCGCCGGAACTCGACGGAATGATCATGGTGTCGATCTTAACGTTCCGCGCGGCAAGTTGCTGTTTGAGCTCGCGGACGGCTGCCACGAAGCCCATCGCGCCGACCGCATCGGACCCGCCGTAAGGGATGATATAGACCTTGCGCCCGAGTGCACGCAGCCCTGCCGCGATTTCCGGAATGCGTTCGCCTTTCCGCTTTTCTCCGCACCAATGAACGACGGCGCCGAACAGACGGTCGAGGAGCAGGTTTCCGTTCACCAGCGGCGGCTCTTCGCCGCCAAGAGCGAGATGGCATTCCAAGCCGACCGCGGCGGCTGCGGCCGCCGTCTGCCGGCAGTGATTGGATTGAGCGGCGCCACCTGTGATCACTGTATCGCAACCTCGGCTCAAGGCATCTCCCAGCAGGAATTCGAGCTTCCTGGTCTTGTTGCCGCCCAGCGCCAGCCCGGTCAGGTCGTCGCGTTTCATGAAAAGGCGCGGCCCTCCGAGAACAGCGGCAAGTCTCCTGGCTTCGACCAGCGGCGTCGGGAAGAAACCGATTCCAATTCTGGGCATCTCGTCGATTCCGATGCTCATTGCGCGTCACCCTCATTGCATGCCCTGCAGGCGAGTCATTTGCGGGATGGAAATCGGGGCCCGACAGCCGGCCTGGAATCAACCGCCGGGGCTTCCTCCGGTCCTCCTATCGGACCGACCCGCGTAACCCCATCTTCTCACGGGACCGTCACACTGCGCAAATCGAAAAACTCAAGGGAAGGTCATGCTGGAAAAGACGATTGGGGCCCGATGGAAGGGCGGGAACGCGCGGCATGAAGAAACCCTCCCCATGCCGGTGGTTTTTGGGAGTGACGGCGGGCAAAGGCGGGCCCGCCGTCAGAGGAGGTGTGGAGCAGACGGCCGTGCATGGACGAAGGCCGCAACGGCTTCGGCCTGCATCCGGTGCAGGACGGGCGTTCACCAAGAACAACCGCCCCCTCGGCCGGGGTGGTTCAGGCTTTGTCGCGCGGGACAAGAATGCCGGGATTCCTTCCAAATTGCCTGCATGACTGCACCGACGGCAGCAGAAGGTCCACTTTGCCGCGATGCCTGCCGGGCATTCTATCCTGGAAGGTGACGTCGTGAACGCGTCCCTTGACCCACAGGTTGAAACGATCGCCGAAACGATACTGTCTGGCGATATCCTGGCTGAGCGCGACGACTTTACCGTAATGTTCGGGCCTGATCTTGACGGCTGAAGACATTACGCCGCCCCTGGAGCCGGTGCACTTGGGGGTGTTCGCATACGCGGAAACCATCACATGATGGATGGCTGCGTCGGTGACAAGCATGTTCTGCGGAAGACTTGCAGCGGTCTGTTCACACAAGGTGGCGGCCAGGAAATACAAGCTCATCATCTTGACAATTTTTAACATCTCTGTTTCTCCTGCTGTGGGTTTCCGCTCATTCCGGAGATGAACGAAAAATCGACGGACTCTCACTCTCGGAGTGTCACTCTGTTAAAAATCGATCAACGGTGATCCCTCTTGATTTTCAAAGGTCGCACTGGCAAAAGCCATGTTGATCTAAGGGCGAAAGCCATATCGAGCGCAAGATTGCGGCGTTTCGCCCCTCTCAAATGAAAATGGCCTGTGAACGCTCCCCTGTACATGAGCAGACCACAGGCCACTTAGCACTTATCTCAGTTGAGGGACTCCGGGACGTACGGGCATTTAGGGCACAACCCGCCCGACATGCCGCCTGCTTCGATCGAATACCGCGATCGCCTGTCGTACGCCATAAGAGCCATATCCCCCTCGATCCCGCGGGCATCTAATCCCTGCCGCCCGGTGGGACGGCCAACGAGCATACCCGATCCAACTTTCCGCCATCCTAGTAGGCGAATTTATAAAAGTCAAGGACTTAGCGCTCAAATGCCGAAAACAGCCTTTTTTGTACACCTGTAAATCTGCTCTGCGAGCCGGTTTACAGTTTGTGTTTTTTCCTCCCGCACGGCGGACAGGGTTCAACGACGCCATGACTGCGGTTCTTCCCGGAGCGGTTCGTGTTGCGATCAACTTTTCCAGGGCACAGCCGCTCTTCACGACGCCCCTCTTTACGTGCCGTTTTCCGCCCACGCCCCACCGCCGGGCGGATTGCGTTGCGGACTGCCAAAATCCCTGGTATCAAGTACAATAAAGTGCGCTCGTGAACGAATACCTCGTACAAGCCCGGGCTGAAATCGAATCCGGCGGGGCATCCCCGAATCCGGAACCACCTGGAAGGAAAACATGAACGAACAGCACATCTTCCTGATTGCCGGCGAGCTTGGTCTCCCGGAACATCGGATCCGCGCCGCGGTCGAGCTTTTGGGAGAAGGCGCGACGGTCCCCTTTATCGCGCGCTACCGCAAGGAAGCCACCGGCTCCCTGGACGAAATGGAAATTGCAGCGATTCGCGACCGCCTCGCGCAACTCGACGCTCTGGACAAACGACGGGCGACCGTATTGAAATCGCTCGAAGAACAGGGAAAACTGACCGAGGAACTGCGAAAGGCGGTTCTCGATGCCGGTTCCCTGAACGCACTGGAAGACCTGTACCTGCCCTTCCGGCCCAAACGCCGCACCAGGGCCACGGTGGCCCGGGAAAGAGGACTGGAGCCCCTTGCCGACCTCATTTTCGTCCAGAACGGCTCCACTGACCCGGCAGTCGAGGCAGAACGGTTCGTGGACCAGGACCGGCAGGTGGTTTGCACTGACGACGCCCTGGCGGGCGCCCGGGATATCATCGCTGAACGGATAAACGAGAATGCCGGCGCGCGCGCCCGGCTGCGTGAGTTGCTCGCGGACAGGGGAACAACCCGCGCCAAGGTGGTTCCCGGAAAGGAGGGCGAGGGCATCCGGTATCGCGACTACTACGATTGGGAGGAACCCGTGGCGGACGCTCCATCGCATCGGGTCCTGGCGGTACTTCGCGGCGAGAAAGAAGGTTTCCTAACGCTGCACATCGCTCCTTCGGAAACAGAAGCCCTGTCCATTCTCGAATCCCTGTTTGTGCGGGGCGACTCCCCCGCCTCGCGGCAGGTCGCGGCCGCGGCCGCCGACGGATACAAAAGGCTGCTGGCCCCCTCCCTCGAAACCGAGGCCAGACAATTGAGCAAGGACCGCGCCGACAGGGATGCCATCCGGGTTTTTGCGGACAACCTTCGCCATCTCCTGATGACGCCGCCGCTCGGGGCAAGGAACGTGCTCGCCGTCGACCCGGGCTTCCGTACCGGGTGCAAGGTGGTGTGTCTCGACCCGCAGGGGAAACTCATCCACCACGAGACGCTCTATCCGCATACCGGAGAGCGGGCATCGGCAAAGGCCGCCGAGCGGCTGCGGGATCTGGTCGCAGGTTTTGGCATCGAGGCTGTGGCAATTGGCAACGGCACCGCGGGCAGGGAAACCGAAGCCTTCGTGCGGGGCCTTGGCCTTCCGGCCGCCGTTCAGATCATCATGGTGGCCGAAAGCGGGGCGTCCGTGTATTCCGCTTCCGCCGTCGCCCGCGAGGAATTCCCGGACCAGGACTTGACAGTGCGGGGTTCCGTTTCCATCGGCAGGCGGCTGACGGACCCTCTGGCCGAACTGGTCAAGATCGACCCGAAATCCATCGGCGTCGGCCAGTATCAGCACGACGTCGATCAAAGCGAGCTGAAAAAGAGCCTGGACGATGTGGTGATGAGTTGCGTGAACGCGGTGGGAGTCGAGGTCAATACGGCGAGCCCGCACCTGCTGACCTATGTTTCCGGGCTGGGACCTCAATTGGCCCGAAGCGTCGTCGCGCACCGGGACCAAAACGGTCCGTTCCGTTCGCGCAACGAATTGAAGAAAGTCCCGCGGCTCGGCCCCAAGGCGTTCCAGCAGGCAGCCGGCTTCCTGCGGGTCCGCGGCTCCGAAAATCCTCTCGACGCCAGTGCCGTCCACCCGGAATCCTATCACATCGTGGAAGCCATGGCGCGTGACCTGGGTTGTTCCGTGACCGACCTGATGCGCGACGCGGATCTGCGCAAACGGATCGACCCGGCCCGGTACGTTACCGCTCACGTCGGCCTCCCGACCCTTCTGGATATCCTGTCCGAACTGGCCAAGCCGGGCCGCGACCCGCGCGCCACGTTCGAATCCTTTTCCTTCGCCCAGGGAATCGAGAAACCCGAAGACCTCCGGGCCGGCATGAAACTGCCCGGGATCGTCACCAATGTCACCGCTTTCGGCGCCTTTGTCGACATCGGGGTTCACAGGGACGGCCTGATTCACGTGAGCGAGCTTTCCGATTGCTTTGTGAAGGATCCGCGGCAGGTGGTCCGCGTTCAGCAGCGCGTCACCGTCACGGTCCTGGCTGTGGACCTCGAAAGAGGCCGTATCTCCCTTTCCATGAAGGAAGGCAGCCCGCCCGGAGCCGAATCGAAAAAGACCAAGGGGCGGGCGGACCGGCCCGTGAAGAACCACTCGCAGGCAGCCGCCGCGCGTCACGGCCCCACAGCCCCGCCTGCAAAGGGAGGCGGTTTCAACAATCCGTTCGAAAAAGCTTTCAAGAAAACGTAACCCCAACAGGGTCAGGCGTGCAATGCCGCAATCCGTGCGGAAACGGGGTAATCCTATCGGCTGGCGCCGGGTTCATTGCCGCTTTCCCTGCGCCTCATGCCCTGCGCCGGAATGACGATAGGGTTTTCGTGTTCCGTCGCGAGTTCCCGGCTCATGGCGTTTCCCGGCATGGACCGCCGAATTTCGGTGGAGCATTCATGAGTGGCCCGTGGAACCGGGAGGACGGAATTGGAATACACCAAGCTTGACCCGGAAAGGAAGCATCGATGAAAAAGTTCGGTCTCGCGCTGGGAGGCGGAGGCGCCAAAGGGATCTGCCATATCGCATTCCTGAAGGTCATCGACGAACTGGGGATAACACCGACCGTCATTTCCGGCACCAGCATCGGCGCCATCATCGGGGGGTTCTACTCGGCAGGCGTGTCGGGCCTGGAAATCGAACAGGAGCTGGGAAATCTCGGCATGCTGGATGTGTACAGGATGGCGATGGATTTTTCCGTGTTCAGCCAATCAGCCATTCTGAAAGGCAGGGGCGTCGAAGAGTACCTCATGAGGAAGATCCCCGTCGAGACCTTTGAAGAGCTGCACATTCCTTTGAAGGTCGTGGCCACCGACTTCTGGAACCGTCAGCAGGTCGTCTTCGAGAGCGGCGAACTGGGCACCGCGCTGCGGGCGTCGATGGCCATGCCCGGGATTTTCGAGCCGGTGATCATGGACCGAACGGTCCTCGTCGACGGCGGAGCCGTGAATCCCCTGCCCTACGACCTCATCCAGCCGGAATGCGATTTCACCGTCGCCATCGACGTTTCCGGAGAGAAAGCCTACTCCGAGGACGACCCGGTGCCCAACATGGTGGAAAACATCCTGTCCACCTTTCAGATCATGCAGGCCGCCATTCTGGAAGCGAAAATGAAGAGCTCCCCTCCCGGTCTGTATGTCAAACCGCGCCTCACGAATATCAGGGTGCTGGACTTCCACCGCCACAAAGAAATCCTCGACGGCGTTCGGGAGGACGCGGCCGAATTCAGGATGTCTCTCGCAAAACTCATGGACAAGGCCTGAGAAGTACACTCACCTGTCAGCGAGATATTGATGAAGACATTATCATCTCTGTTTCCAAGCCATCTGAATGTGATTTGTAATATATGATTGACATTCCATAGTGTGAACGGTAAGTTTGGCGCGAATTGATAAAGATGGTTCTTTCAGAAACAAAATGAGTTCCGATCCGTTGCCTCATTTGGCGACGGCAATTCCGTTCCCTCCGTGGGACTGGTGCTTTGCGTGCGATCCCGCTGCGGGGAGGGAACCGAATGTTGCGCCTGCAAGGAATTCCAGGAAAAAGGAGGAAAGAGATGAGAAAATTGATTCTGAGTCTTTTTCTTGTCGGCTTGATCTGTGCGGTCCCACCGGTTCACGCCTCTCAAGGAAATGCCCTCGGTTTCGGGGATGCGGCCATAAAGGTCGACTGGTTTCGTTTCACCGACAACGGCCTTGCGGATATGGACCTGGAGAACGGTGTCTATGTCGGTCTCGAAGTGTATTACATGATAGGCTGCATTTCCCCCAATCTGTACTTCGGCGCGGAAATAGGCTGGGCGGGAACGTCAACCTCCGTCGATCCCTACAGCCTTGATCTGAACGTCGATTATGTGCCCGTGGAGTTCAACCTCAAGTACGTTTTCGATATCACCCCCTGCGTGAAGTTCGACCTGGGCGCCGGCATCTCGGCCAACTGGTTTGGCTTCGAGGCGGATTTCGGAAACGTATCGTACAGCTCCGATGACTGGCTCTTCGGTGGACAATTCTTCGCCGATGTCAACTACAGGTTGGCTCCGAACTGGTTTGTCGGGGCCAACATCAAGTACCAGATCACCCAGGACATCGAGCTTGATGGGGTCAACACCCATACGAGCGCCGACAATTTCAGGCTCGGAGCGCAGGTGGGATATACATTTTAGCGGCCATGGACGCCGATTCCCCGCAGGATTCGGCGCATGTTCCGGTTCGACGACATCCGGTGCCTCCCGCATGCAGCACGCGGGGAGGCCACCGGATTTTGTTTTCCGGTAAGCACAACCGTCGCCTCGCCGGAAACCCGAAATCAGGATGCCTACCCGGATTCCCGCCCCCCCCGGTCATCCCCTCCCCTTCAGAAGGAACATTCGGTCTCTTTTTTCTGTGAACGCCTTGAAAGAATTGAGCAAGGGAGGTACATTACTGCGAAATAACCTGGGGCCGGATTGTGCCGGCTCGATCTTCTCTCTGTCGACGCGAAACGGTGCTCAACGTGAACGCTCGGGCGGGCAGCATGGATCATTCAAAGCAAGGCGGCGCATTCATCGACGAAGGCGTCATTTTTCAGACATTGGAAGGTCTCGGTCCGATCGCCGACCCGGTGCACGTGCGGGAAATCCTGGCGAAAGCGCGCGAGCTCAAGGGGCTGAATCCCGAGGACGTGGCGGTGCTGACGGCGGTCACGGACCGGGGGTTGCTGGATGAACTCTTCACCGCCGCCCGGTTTATCAAGGAAACCATCTACGGGCCCCGGATCGTCCTGTTCGCGCCTCTGTACATCTCCAATCTATGTCATAACGAATGCCTCTACTGTGCATTCCGGGCAAGCAACCGGGAAGTGCACCGCCGCGCCCTGAGCCAGGATGAAATCGCCGATGAGATCAAGATACTGGTAGAACAGGGACATAAGCGGGTGCTCGTCGTCTCCGGCGAGAGCTATCCCCGGGAGGACGGCTTCGACTACATCATCAAGTCTATCGAAACCGTTTACAAAACGCGCAGCGGTCCCGGAGAAATCCGACGGGTGAACGTGAACCTGGCGCCATGCACGGTGGAACAGTTCAAACAGCTCAAAGCCGCCGGCATCGGGACTTTTCAGCTGTTCCAGGAAACCTATCACCGTCGCACCTATGACGTCATGCATCCGGGCGGTCGCAAGCGCGACTACGATTGGCGCATCACGGCCTTCGACCGCGCCATGCGGGGCGGGATCGACGACGTGGGGATGGGCCTTCTGTTCGGGCTGTATGACTGGCGATTCGAGGTCCTGGCCCTGCTACAGCACGCACGACACCTGGAAGAAGTCTTCGGGGTCGGCCCGCATACCATCAGCGTCCCGCGCATGGAGCCGGCAGTCGGCTCCGAAATCGCCGCGAATCCTCCGCACCCGGTGAGTGACGACGATTTTCTCAAGATTGTCGCTATCCTGCGCATGGCGGTGCCTTACACGGGCATGATCATGTCCACGCGCGAAACACCGGAAACCCGGCGTGCGACGCTGGCGTTGGGGATCTCGCAGATATCCGCCGGAAGCCGCACCAATCCCGGCGGGTATTCCGGCGGCGTCCAGGAAACCGACGCCCAGTTCCAGCTCGGCGATCACCGTCCCTTGAACGAGGTGATCCGGGATCTCGCCGACATGGGTTACATTCCGTCTTTTTGCACGGCCTGCTACCGACTGGGACGCACCGGGCACGATTTCATGGAGCTGGCCAAGCCGGGAGACATAAAGTTCCGTTGCGACCCGAACGCGCTGTCGACATTCCTGGAATACCTGCTCGACTACGCCTCGCCGGACACCGTCGCCGCCGGTGAAAGACTCATCGAGAAACAGCTGGCGCGCATGGACGACAGGCTGCGTCGAACGGCTTCGAAGATGCTCGACAAGGTGCGTGGCGGGCGGCGCGACGTATACATTTGAGCGGCCTCTCCGCGTGGGGTCCGGAAGATCGCTCCGGATGAACGGCTTTTGCGAGAAGTGCGGCCGCCGGTCGGTTTAGGGGCGGATTTGCCCGGTCTCCTGTTTTTCATGGAAACTCGAATCGGGCGACCTCCGGGCGTGTCGCCGCGGGTCTGATGGTCATCGATGGAGGGGTCTCCCGGGGGAATGACGCCTTGTTGAAAATGGCTGCCGCGCCTCCCGGGCAAGAGCCCGGGCAGGAGTAATTCTGGGGACTTGCGTCGTTGTGCAAAAATGGTATGGTCATCGTGGCGCAAGCTTGGGTGAAGAGCGTCGAAGAACATGGATTCCGCCCGTGCGCGAATGACGGCGAGGATATGCATAATTCGTTACCGAGCTTCTGTTCACGGCGGTTTGGGAGAGTGACGAATACGTTGTCGAGCGACACGATCGTTTATCGTGTGGCAAGCCGGCCGCTGGCGCCGGCTCGTTGACGGGATGAGGATGACGGACAGCGACTTTCGAATCGAACGGGACCTGATCGGCGAGTTGCCCGTCCCCATGGCGGAGCTTCACGGCATCCACACGGCCCGTGCAATTGAGAATTTCCCCCTGACCGGCCGGCCCGTTCATCCTGCCCTGGTGCGTGCCTTCGGGGAGGTCAAGCTGGCCTGCGCCCGGACAAACCGAAGTCTCGGGGCCTGGAAGGACGAACCTCGGAAAGCCGACGCCATTGAAACCGCCTGCGCGGAAATGGCCGAAGGGCGATTGACCGGTCACGTGGTGGTGGACCTGTTGCAGGGAGGCGCCGGCACCAGCACGAACATGAACGTCAACGAAGTGCTCGCCAATCGCGCCCTCGAACTGCTGGGAGAACGGCATGGGCGGTACGACCGGGTGTCGCCGCTGGACGACATCAACCTGCATCAGTCTACCAACGACACTTATCCGACGGCCCTGAAGCTCGCGGCCATTCGCGTGCTGAGGGATCTCGAAACCCGCGTCCTCGAATTGCAGGAAGAATTCCAGTCCCTGGAAAAACGCTTCGCGCATGTGGTCAAGGTGGGGCGGACGCAGCTGCAGGACGCCGTGCTGACAACCCTGGGACGCGAGATGGGCGCCTACGCCGAGGCATTCGGCCGGGACCGCTGGCGCATTTACAAGTGCGAAGAACGTCTGCGCGTGGTCAACCTGGGCGGGACGGCCATCGGCACGGGACTGGGCGCCCCGCGGGATTTCATTTTCCGGGTGACGGACGCCCTGCGCGCCAACACCGGCATCGGGTTCGCCCGGGCCGAAAACCTCGTGGAGGCCACGCAGAACGCCGACGTCTTCGTCGAGGTCTCCGGCATCATGAAGGCTTGCGCCGCGACTTTGCTCAAGGTTTGCGGCGACTTGCGCCTCATGTCCTCCGGTCCGGAAACCGGCCTGGCGGAGATCGCTCTGCCCGCGCGCCAGTCGGGATCGTCGATCATGCCGGGCAAGGTGAACCCGGTCATTCCCGAAGCGGCCAGCCAAGCTTCAATGCTCGTGTTCGGATATGACGCCGCGCTCACTATCGCCTGTGCATCGGGGAGCCTTGAGTTGAATCCGTTCCTGCCGCTCGTGGCGGCGACCCTGCTGGACGGAGCCGACCTGCTGGCGCGAAGCTGCGACATGCTGCGCCGGCTGTGCGTTGCCGGGATCGAAGCCAACGAAGAGCAATGCCGGAGCCGGGTGCGCAACTCCACCGCGGCGGCCACGGCGTTGCTTCCGGTGCTGGGCTACGAAGGGGTGTGCGGGGTTGTCGAGCGCGCGCGCCGGGAGCGGAGGAGCGTGCGTGAAATCGTGTTGGACGAGAACATCCTGACCGCCGAGCGGTTCGAGGAACTGATCAGCCCGGAGGCCGTGTGCCGGCTGGGAACCTCTTGAACGAGGACGCCGTATCGTCGTGTTGAAGACACCCAAGAGCATGCGTTTGCACATCGGCATTTTCGGCCGCCGCAACGTCGGCAAGTCGAGCCTGCTCAACGCCGTGACAAGGCAGGAAGTGGCCATCGTTTCCGAAATCGCGGGCACGACCACCGACCCCGTGGAGAAACCGATGGAACTGTTGCCGCTCGGCCCCGTGTTGTTCATCGATACGGCCGGTATCGATGACGAAGGGGCGCTCGGGGAATTGCGCGTGCGTAAGACACGCCAGGTATTCGACCGCACGGACCTTGGCGTGCTGGTGGCTGAAGCCGGCCTCTGGGGCGGATTCGAAGACCGGATGCTCGAAGAGTTGAGCGCTCACGGGATCCCCGTGGTGATCGTGCTGAACAAGAGCGACCTGGGAAAGCCCGATCCCGGCCTGCTCCGGACACTGGCGGATCGCAAGCTTGCGGCGGTTTCGGTGAGCGCCCGGTCCGGCGAGGGCATCCTGTCGTTCCGCCGGGCGCTGCTCGACAATGCCCCCGCCGACCTGATCGACAATCCCGCCATTGCGGGGGACCTCGTGGGACCCGGCGAAATGGCGGTCCTGGTCATTCCCATCGACAAGGAGGCGCCCAAGGGTCGCCTCATTCTGCCGCAGGTACAAACCATTCGGGACCTGCTGGACAGCGACGCCATTTGCCTCATGGTGAAGGAACGCGAATTGCGGCGAGCCCTCGATCGGTTGAACGCTCCGCCCCGACTGGTGATCACCGATTCGCAGGCGTTTCTCAAGGTCGCGGCCGACGTGCCGCCCGGCGTGCCGTTCACCAGTTTTTCGATCCTGTTTTCGCGCTTCAAGGGCGATCTGCTCACCCAGGTGCAGGGGGCGCTCGCCGTCGATCGGCTCAAGGCGGGGGACCGCGTGATCGTCGCCGAAGCCTGCAGCCATCACCCCATCGGCGACGACATCGGCCGGGTCAAGATACCGCGCTGGCTGACCCAATACGTCGGCGGTAAGCTCGAATTCGATCACGTCCAGGGACACGATTTCCCGGGAGATCTGTCGCCTTACCGGCTCGTGATCCACTGCGGCGCCTGCATGTGGAACCGGCGGGAGATGCTCACCCGGCTCCTGCACTGCCGGCAGGCGGGGGTCCCGATCACCAACTACGGCGTGGTGATCGCATACAGCCTGGGGATCCTCGAACGCGCCCTGGAACCCTTTCCGGCGGCCCTGCGCGTCTATCGCGAGGCGAAGGGCGCCGCCCGCGGGCCAGGAGGAGACGGCGATGGCCGCCGATGATGACCGCGCACGGGTCCTGGCCTGGCTACGGGAAGAAGATCCGCGGCGCCTGGAAGCCCTCTGGCGCATGGCCGATACAACCCGCCGGGAACACGTGGGCGACGCGGTGCATCTGCGCGGGCTTATCGAAATAAGCGCCCACTGCGTGCGGCAATGCCTCTATTGTGGCCTGAGAGCTGAAAACGCGTGCATCGAGCGCTACAGGATGAGCGCCGACGAAATCATGGACACCGTGCGCGAAGCGGAGCGCCGCGGCTACGGGACGGTGGTCCTGCAATCCGGGGAAGATTTCGGGCTGACCCGATTGTGGGTCGAATCCCTCGTCGAACGGATAAAGCGCGAAACGGGGCTCGCGGTGACGCTGGGCCTCGGGGAGCGCTCCGAAGCCGAGTTGGCGGCCTGGCGCCGGGCTGGCGCCGACCGCTACCTGCTGAAGTTTGAAACGTCGGACCGGGAGCTCTACCGGCAGATACATCCTCCGTTGCCGGGCCGCCGCTCGGAGCGCATCGCCATCCTCGGAACGCTCCGGGCGCTCGGATACGAGACCGGCAGCGGGGTGATGGTCGGCATCCCCGGACAAAGCTATGCGAGCCTGGCTGAAGACATTCTGCTGTTTCGGGAGCTGGACCTGGACATGATCGGGATCGGCCCGTATCTGCCGCATCCGGACACTCCCATGGGTCGAAGCGAATGGCGGCCCGGCATCGCCGCGGGGGAGCAGGTGCCCAACTCGGAGCAAATGACCTGTAAGGTGATTGCCCTGGCAAGACTCACCTGCCCGGATGCGAACATTCCGAGCACCACGGCCCTGGCCACCCTGAACAGGGTCCGCGGAGTGGAGCTTGGCCTGATGCGGGGCGCCAACGTCTTCATGCCGAACCTCACGCCCCGCCGGTACCGGGTCAGCTACCAGATTTATCCCGGCAAGGCCTATCTTACCGACTCGGCTCCCGGTGCGCCCGGAATCGAAGATCGCATCAAACGAATGGGACGCATCATAGGGACGGGTCCCGGGAAGCGCCTCATGCGCGTTCGGAACTCCCCGGGCCTTGGAGCCTCACTGAGCTGATTGAATGGAGATTCTTAATGACTGATACCAAGGAAACGGCCGAACTTGCGATCTGCATGGGGAGCTCATGCTTCTCGAGGGGAAACAAGCACAACATCAAGATCATCAAGGAATACATCGACCGCCACGGACTCTGCGGCCGGGTGGCGCTCAAGGGGCATCTGTGCGAAGGGCTCTGCAAGGACGGTCCGAACATCACGCTGAACGGCGAAGTCTTTCATTCCATCGATTCGGCTTCCATCAACGTGCTGCTTGAAGAGAACATCAGGAAGCAGGAATAGTAAACGACGATGAACAATCATGCACCGATCATATTCACGGAAAGGACGGAGTGCCAGGACTGCTTCAAGTGCATCCGGGAATGCCCCGTCAAGGCCATCAAGGTGGAAAACGCCTGTGCGGCCGTCATCCCTCAGCTGTGCGTGCTGTGCGGCCATTGCGTGGAGGTCTGTCCCAACGGGGCAAAACACGTTCGGGACGATCTCGAACAAGCCCGGCAGCTTCTCAAGGAGAAGGACCAGGTGTTTGCGTCGCTGGCCCCGTCATTCGTCAGCGAGTTTCCGGACATCCCGCCTTCGGCGATCATCCGGGCCTTGAAGAAGCTGGGGTTCGCAGGGGTTTCAGAAACCGCCCTGGGAGCCGAACGGGTTTCAGGCAGTGTTGCCGGGCAACTTCGGGACAAGACGCCGCGAGTGATCATCTCGACGGCTTGCCCGGTGGTGGTGAACTACCTGGGCAGGTACCACCCCCAGTATGCCGAATGCCTGTCTCCCTATGTGTCACCCGTGCTGGCCCACTGCGAACTGCTGCGCGAAACCTACGGGCCGTCCATCGGCATCGTGTTTTTCAGCCCGTGCATCGCCAAGAAAGGGGAGGCCGACAACAATTCCCAGTTGCTCGACATCGCCTTGACCTTCGAGGACATGCGGCGCTGGCTGCAGCTCGAACAAATCGCTTTCCAGCCGGGCCGCGGCGACGAGGAATCCTTTGTGCCGTATTCGGCCCAGGAAGGAGCGCTTTACCCCATCGATGGAGGGATGGTGGCGGGGGTAAAAGCCGGCTGCAGCGTGATGGAGGCCGAATGCATGTCTTTTTCGGGAATCCGCAACATCCAGAAGGCCATGGCCGATCTGAGCGACATGCGGCTCACTCATCCCATCTTCCTCGAGCTCCTGGCCTGCGAAGGCGGTTGCGTCAACGGTCCCAAGGCAAACCGGCGCAAAGGGACCATCCTGAAGCGCTCCCAGATCATCCAGTACGCCAGGTATCCCCAGGAGGAAATCCCACGGCCGCCCACCGCTCCCGTCTGGGGGGACGCACTGTATCCCGATCCGGTGCCCAGGCCCGAGTACAGCGACAAGATCCTGCGGCAGACCCTGCAGACTGTCGGCAAGTACGGCCCGGAAGACGAGCTCAACTGCGGCGGCTGCGGCTACGACAATTGCCGGGAGTTCGCCCGGGCGCTGATCGACTGCAAGGCTGAAAAGGTCATGTGCGTCGCCTACATGCGCAAACTGGCCCAGAAAAAAACCAATGCCCTCATGGAGAAGACGCCGAGCGCCATCGTCCTCGTGGACGAGGAGCTCAAGATCATCGAATCCAATTACAACTTCGCAAAAATCATCGGCCCGGATGCCGAAAACCTCTACGATGAGCAGCCCGGCCTCGAAGGGGTCTTCCTCCACGAGATCGCCCCGTTCTACTCACTTTTCAAGACCGTTCTCGAAAAGGGTGAAGACATCCTGAACCGCGACCTGCGTTACAAGAAATCGGTCCTGCACATCGATATATTCTCCATCGAGCAGTACCGGGTGGTTTGCGGCATCTTCCAGGACATCACCAGCCCCACCATGCACAAGGAAGCCATGATTCAGAAAGCCCAGGACGTCATCAAGAAGAACCTCGCCACCGTCCAGCAGATCGCTTACCTGCTGGGTGAAAACGCGGCGGAATCCGAAGTGATCCTCAATTCCATCATCCATTCCATGACATCGCCGGAGCTGGAATGATGAAACCGTTGCGGAATTTCTTCCTCGACATCGACTACTACCAGTACTGCAAACACCGGCAGTACGTGGCGGGGGATGTCTTTTTGTCGCACAAGCTCAAGGAGGACAACCGCTTCATCGCGGTTCTCTCCGACGGGCTGGGCAGCGGGATCAAGGCGAGTGTTCTCGCCACCCTGACCGCGACCATGGCGCTCAAATACATCTCCAACTACGCGGACATCAGGGAAACCGCCGAAGTCATCATGGACACGCTTCCCGTTTGCAGCGTGCGCAAGATCAGCTACTCCACCTTCACCATCGTCGACATCAACAGCTCGGGGCACGTGCGCGTGATCGAACACGGCAACCCGGCCTACGTGCTGATGCGGCAGACCGAAAGCGTTCCCGTCGAGAAGACCCCGATCCAGCTCAAGAAGTGGCATGACCGGGAAGTGAGCTTCTCGGAATTCAACGCGTGCATCGGGGACCGGATCCTCTATTTTTCCGACGGCGTGAGCCAGGCGGGCATGGGCCGCCCCGAGTATCCCCTTGGTTGGGGCAGAAAGAACGTCATCCAGCAACTCAAGAAATGGATCAGCTGGGAGGACGACATTTCGTCGCGCGTCCTGGCCATGAAGACCGCCATCCGGGCACGGCAGATCGACGGCTACGAACCCAAGGACGACATCACCTGCGGGGTGATGTACCTGCGCCACCCCCGATCCCTGCTCGTCGTGACGGGCCCCCCTTACTCCGACACCAAGGACGCGGAACTGGCCCAGATGGTGGATGCCTTCGAAGGGCGCAAGGTGATCTGCGGAGGCACGACGGCATCGATCATCGGCCGGGAGCTCGACCGTGACATCGATATGAACCTCGACAGCCTCGATCCCGACATCCCCCCGTCTTCCATGATGGAAGGGATCGACCTTATCACGGAAGGCACCCTGACGCTCAGCAAGGTGGCCGACATCCTCGAACGGGGGCAGAAGCCCGAGCTGATGCGCGCCAACGCCGCGACCACCCTTGTGTCCAATCTGCTCGACAGCGACATCATCTTCTTCGTCGTGGGCACGCGCATCAACGAGGCGCACCAGGACCCGAATCTCCCCGTCGAGCTCGACATCCGCAGGAACATTGTCAAGAAGATCACCAACCTGCTCGAAGAGAAATATCTGAAGGAAACCCACAAGCGGTTTATTTAGGAGCGGCATCAGCCGGAGGAAGTGGGAAGAGCGCCCGGTTTCGAGCCGGCGAAGATGAATCGGCGGATCATCGCCTTTTCCTTTCTACAAATCGGAATCGAGAACGACGTCGATCAGGAACGGCCGATCGTCGCCAAACGCACGGTCCAGGGCCGGCGCGATCTCCTCCGGTTGTTCGACGCGAACGGCATCGACTCCCTGCCCCTGAGCCAGCGTATCGAAGCGCAGGACCGGCCTCGCAAGGTCGAAGGCTTCCGGGAACGCCTGATCGGTTGGCTGGTTGTGGTCCTTCCAGTACTGCCGCAGATTGTATTTCAGGATGCGATAGCTCCGGTTGTTGCACACGACGAATTTCGTCCCGATGTTGTGTCGGGCGGCGGTGCTCAGCGCCTGGATCGTCTGCATGCTTCCCCCGTCGCCGCCGACGCCGACGACCACCCTGTCCGGGTGCGCCACCTTCAGCCCAAGACCGCCCGGCAGGCCGGTCCCGAGCATTCCGGCCCGCGTTTGGAAGTACGTGCCCGGTTTGTCCTGGGGCAGATAGCGCAGCAGTTCCGGTGAATGTGTCAGAGCCTCATCGAAGATCAGGGCATCATGGGGCAGCCGCCCGGCTAGCTCCTCGAAGAAGCGCGAGGCTCGAAGGGGTGTCCGGTCGCGCACGGCGGCATCGCGTGCCCGAAGTTGCTCCTGCTCGCTACGCTTTCGCTCCCCAATGCGCCGTATCCGCTCGCCGGCCTCTTCCTTTTCAGCCGCCCCCATGAGGTCGTCGATTGCCGTGGCAAGCATGCCGAGCGCCGGTTTCGGGTCGGCCAGGACCCCCACCGTCACGGGGAAATTCTTCGCGATCTCGCTCGTGTTGAGGTCGAACTGGACGATCCGGGCATCCGCGGCGAAAATACCTTCGATCGACGGAAACACTTCGGGCATCACGGTGGTTCCGCAGATCAGGACCGCGTCGGCCAAAGCCGTGTATTGCCGGCTGACTTCCCCGAACATGTGCCCGCCGTAACCCGCAAACAACGGGTGAGACGCCGGCATGTTGACTTCCGAGCAGTTCGCCCCCCAAACGACGGCGCCGAGCCGCTCGGCCACGGCGACGAGCTCGTACTGTGCGTTGGATGCCGCGATCCCGTCGCCCATCAAAATGAGGGGATTCTTCGCCCCGCAGAGAAGCCGGGCGGCATTCCCGATGACGCCTGCGTCCGGCGCAATCCGGGAATATACGGGTCGGGTCGCAACGATCGGTTCAGCATTCGGTTGGTCGAGAACGTCCATGGGCAAAACGAGAAGCACCGGTCCCATCGGGGGAGTGGCCGCGGCCTTGAAGGCACGGCGCAGGAGCCGGAGCAGGGAGCCGGAGTCCACGACCCGCCACGCACACGGGCCGTTGTGGTCCGACTTGACGAAAGGTTTGGCCATCGTAACGAGGTCGGCCGCCATCTGTCCGTCAAGCGCCTCGTACCTGATGCCTGCTTCTCCGGCGACGACCACCAGCGGCGTGTACCCCCGCCGCGCGTAGTACATCATGCCCAGGCCGTTCGCCAGGCCCGCGTAGCTGTGCAGTTGCACGACGGCAGGGGCGCGGACCGCGCGCGCGTACGCATCGGCCATGGCCACCGCGGTGCCTTCGTGAAGCGAAAGATAGTACCGGATCGACTGAAACTCCTCGTCGCGCAGAGCATCGAGGAGATTCTGCTCCGAAGAACCGGGGTTGCCGAACAAAGAAGTGACGCCATCTGCGAGCAACTGCCGAAGCAGTGCGAAGCGTCCGGTGTTCTTGTCCATGGCGGCGCCTTTCCTCCATCCGGATGTACAGTGTAATTGCCGCGGCAATCGACTTCCGTCGCGACTGCCGCGCGGTGGCCCAGCCCCACCGGCGCGGGCCGCCGGTCTTCATGCTTTCATGCCGAGGTGCGTTCAACGATCATGAACTGCGGAGGCGTTCACCCCCGCTGATGAAAAATTTTTCTTACTGCTCGTATCTTATCCATGTTTCGGTAAAGGAAATGTTGGGGTTGTCCCTTGAGCACCCAATCCTGCCAAGGATTTTCACGGTAAGATCACCCAACACCTCCCCCGCGGGAGGTGACGCGGGAGAGGATAAACTCAACCCTTGTACCGTGGGCTGATGTGCCGGTCGGACGCAGGGAGCGGCACCAGGAGCTTTCATCCCTCAAGCCAGCGCCTTCTCGAAGAGATAGGCCGTCGCGTAGACGGCCAGGGGAAGGGCATTGTTGATTGCGTCGTCCCACGGCTTATAAGAGCCGGAGACGAACCGGCTGTTGCAGGTATCGACGGCATCGTCCACGGCGTTCTCATAGCCGGGAGTCCCCGGCGATTCGGCATGGAGCCCCGTGGCGATATAGGGGATAAACTCCGTCGCCCTGTGGTGGATCTCCAGTGCAAAACGCTCCGGATGATCCGGGTTCGATGTCAGAGAGCCCTTGAAGTTGTCGTAGTCCGCCTTGGCGATGACGAACTGAGGATTGTCGTGAACGTACAGGCTCGCGTATTTTTCGAAAAAGTAATGATCCACGTAGGGGACGGCCGGGTAGTTGCCCACGTGATGGGGCGCGGTGAGGTCCTGCAGGTAGTGGGCCGCCACGCCTAGGTGGAAATGCTCCGGGCCCCCGTTGCGCACCCTCGCGCAATTCTTCGCGAAATTCATCACCGCATGTTCCCGGATATCCTCATCGAAACCGTGCCTCAGCTTCTTGACCATCTCCAGCACGGCCAGCAACCCCTCCGGAAAGAGATTGTTGAGGAAATTTCCTTCACCCCCCGAAAACGTCTTTCCATAAAAATGACCTTCGAACACCAGGTCCCGCATGTCGCTCTCGGACTCATCCGGGTATGTCGAGTAGCCGAGGAGCCTTTGGAACGCGGCGGGATCCGCGGCAACCAGCCTCAGCGCCTGGTCGGTAATGTACCGATGCGTGCTGTACCGGCTTCCGATGATCCGCTTGAACTGCTCGTAGGATTCGTGGGTCAGCCTGATCAACTCATGGATGTCGTCATAGATGTCGGCGCGGGCCGCTTCTTTGAGCTTGTTCCAGAGAAGCAGCCGGGTCTCGTCTTTCCCCATCCTTGAAATGAGCCTTCGATTGAGGCGAAGAGGCCTTCTGTCGATCCCGGAGATCTGCTTCAATCGGCCGGCGCGGGCGGAGAAGTCCTTCAAAGTCTCCTTCAGCTCACTGACCGGAACATCCTGTTGCAGGGTTCTGTCGCTCATGGCCACGTCCTTTCATCAGCTTGTCATGAATCCCGGAAAGGCTCCAGGTACTGGCTTTGGTGCCCTTTTCGAGAAGAAAGAAAATCGGGCAGAAACGTTTTTGTCGCCTCGGATCGGAGAAACCGGACCGCGTTCCGCCCGGTCATGTCATTGAACTGATTTGGAAAAGCTTCCTTGAAGCGGAGCCAGTAATCCTCGAGCCCGCACTGGAGGGCCGACATATACCAGTCGCTCCCGAGGAGGACCTTTTCCTCGACGCCTTGAATCTTCTCCAGCAAGGCCCTGCTGTAGGCTTCCCGGACGTTTCCCACGAGGATTCCATGAAAGGACAGGTCCGTGTACACGTTTTCATGGTCCCTCATGAGCTTCAAAATGGTGTCCGCCCAGTTCTTCTTCCCCGCCGGCAGCGGCCCCGTCAGCGCCCGTCTCTCCCATTCCCCGGCGCCGCCGAAATGGGCCAGGTTCAGCTTCAGGTTCGCGTGTTTCGCAAGCACCCCCTCCCAGTGAGACGGATGCGCCATTTCCCGGTAGTATTCCTTGTGTTTGTTCACCCCCAAGGCTTTTCTGTTGGAGGTGACGCCGTCGCTCCAGCTGCAATGAGCGGTGATGGGTATGGGGTCCGACCTTCCGGCAGCGCAATACCCGTACAAGTCTTGAAGATTGCCCTCCACCGCCGGTTCTTCATTGCCGCACGGCTTGAATCCCATGGGCGGATAAAGTTTCACGCCAACGAACCCCTCGCGCTCTATGGCCGCCCGCACGGCCTCAACGGGCCTCGACCTCGGATCGTAAGCGAAAAAGGGCAGCACCCGACCCCGGGCTTCCGCCGTCACTTCCATCATGATCCGCTTTTGCTCATCGAAACCGCACAGCGGGGAACTCCCTTCGTAGGCGCTCTGCGTATCCATCATCAGAGGAACCCATATGTCGATATCATCGGCCTTTTCGATCATATCCGCCACGATCTCGGGAACACTCCTTTTGCCGGCCAGAAAAAACCGGGCGAATTGGCCCGGGTGTTCGAGCAGATAGCGGATGCCGTCCTTCTCGGACGGATCCGTGAGGGAGCCGAGCAGTGAATCGAAATCAAAGGAAAATCGGCTCCGAAACGCATCGAGGAAGGACATGGCGCCGTCCTTCCCGGCATCGATGAGCCAGTCGGACAGGCGACCGCCGACGACAATGCCGAACCGACTCTGCAGGAGCCCCTTGACGGGGATGCAATCGTTGTTGAACACATGACAGTGACAATCGATCCTCATGGTCCTTTCCTTCCGTCTCCCGAGCGGAGACCGCCGAAGACGCGAACACCGCTTCCCGGCCCGCGTGACAGGCGCGATGGAGTTGCTTTCAACTCATGCAGGGTCCCCGGATTCAAGTGTTCGGACAATATCCACCGGCACGTTCCGCCCGGACGATCCGAAATCCTCTTTTGTACCACGGAATCGTCCCCATCGGTTCATGCGTGCGCTTGTGGTCATATTCGCACTCCATCCGACAAAGGGGCTGCTGGGAGGTAGACAGGCTGCGTTCGAGATCGCGCAATGATCCATGTAATGATCTGAAAGAGTATACTTATAATTTTATTATGCAAACATATCGCAATGGTGTCAAGGATGAAATCTTCGATTCGATGAGTTTTCCAATTTTTCACAAGTATCTTAGGGATGCTTTTTAGGAAAACACGGCCAAAGCGTTCAAATCATCAATTATTCTAATACATTTTATCCGATGAGCCAATTGAATGATCTATTTGACCCGGCGATGGAATCAACATGTTGTTAACAATAGATGGCTATTCGAGAAGGTCCTTTGTGTCAAATAGAGTCTTTCCCCATGAATGCATGTCGGTGATCAGGCGCGACGAGGAACACGAGTGTCGCTTCAGGACAAAGGCTTGGCGTTGTGCAGACGCACGGCGACCGCAAAACGGCATGAAGCCCTGAGCGCCATGCCGTCAATGAAGATCATGAAAGATCAACCGGTGTATCCGGTAGGACCCGATGGATCCGATCAAACCGCATCTCCGGACCTATCCGCAGGCTCGCCCATGCGGACCGTCCGCAGGGGAACCCTGACGGGGCCGATCCCTCGCCGGGCGTATCGGCGGCGGGAACGCCGAGCGGCGCCCTTGACCGAAGCTCGCCCGAACCGGCCTGCCGCGCCGCCCAAGGGATGCGCAACGCAAGGCGCGACGTACGCCGGCGCGTGATCGATCGGCGCAAACGCGTCGCCGGTGCGGCCCCCGGCTCCTTTTTCGCTTTGAAACGGCCGTGCCTGTGAGTTAGTTTAATACTTTAATGAACTCTTTCCAGGAAGCGTGCAAAGAACGCTTTGCTCACGCTCTGCGGCGCAAGACGGCGCGTGCCTGATCCCGCGGCCCTTCCGCGGGCTGCCGACCCGCACCCGCAGGCGGCCTGCGGGCCTCCCGCTTTCAGTCGTCGTCCGCACGCCGCCGGTCCGACCGAAGCCCTTCGATTCGAGGAGAAGACGCACATGAACATCCGCAGACCACGGCGAACCCGCCATGGGGTCATCGCAGCCCTGTTGCTCCTCCAGGTGACGTCGCTGACCGCTCCCGCCGCCGCGGCGGCGCCTTCCCGTCGGGAGGCCATTCCCACCCCGTCCACCACCAAATGGTCCCGCCAGGACCTCAAAACCAGGGTCGATGCCCTGGTTCAACCCATAATGGACTCGGGATACGCCGTGGGATATGCCATCGGCCTCATCCAGGGCAAGGAAACGCTCATCCTCGGATACGGCAGAACGGCCAAGGATTCGGGCCGCACGCCGGACGGGCGCACCCTGTTTCAGGTCGGCTCCATCACGAAAACGTTCGTTGGAGTCCAGCTCGCCGACCTGGCCCGCAGGAACATCGTCCGGGTGGATGACCCCATCGAAATGTATCTTCCTGAATTCGTATCCGTTCCCGGATGGGGCGAACGCAAGATCACGCTGCTCGATCTTGCCACACATCGCTCGGGGCTTCCCGGGCTCCCGGCGGATTTCCTGACCTCCCCCTCCACCACTACTTTGGGTGGAGAATACACCATGACGCAGCTGCTCAAATGGCTTTCCTCCTACCGGTTGACCCGGGCTCCCGGAGAGCGTTTCGAGTACAGCAACGTCGGCATCGCCATTCTGGGGCACATTGTCGGCAACATTCAAGGGAAAACGTGGGAGCAATCCTGCATGGATACCATCTGCACGCCCCTCGGGATGAAAGACACCCGCACGGTGCTCACCCCTGAACAGCAGTCGCGTCTTGCCCGCGGACACCGTGCCGACCTGGACCCCGTTCCGCTGGAGGAAATAGGCGTGATGGGACCTGGCGGGTCGTTGATTTCCTCGGTCGAGGATTTGTCCATCTACGTTCGCGCCCACCTGGCGCTCATCGACACACCGCTCAGAACGGCCATGGACATCGCCATGGCGGGGCACGCGAGCGCGGAGCCCATCGGCGAGATGGGCCTGTGCTGGATCCGACTGATACGGCCCGATACCAACGTGGTCTTCTACGTGGGAGACACTTTCGGCTACCTGGCCGCCGTGATATTCGACCTGCAGAAGAAAACAGGCGTGATCGTGCTCGGAAACCAGGACTCGACGGTAAACCAGGACCTGGCCTTTCAGCTCTGGGCGCTCCTGGACGGCAGGCAAGTCGAACCGCTCAAGCTGCGCAAGGCCTCCGAGGTTGCCGCGGATTCACTGATCCCCTACACCGGGACGTACCTGGTCGAACGCAGCGACGACCAACGCAAGGAAAGCTCGGACAAGACCGCGACCGTGGCATTGCACGGGGAAGGCATCAAGGTCCTGCTCCCCGGGCAGTTCCGCGCCCGGCTTTTCCGCGAATCCGAAGACCGGTTCTTTCTCAAGGGAGTCTCCGACGCGGTGGCCACCGTGGCTTTTATTCGGGACGACAAAGGGCGAGTGGGCGCAATGAGCATCTTCTACAACGGCCAAACCCGGGTACTGAAAAAGATCCGGTGAGGGGAGCGGTCCCGGGCGCACCGCACTCCCCCGATCCGATCCCGAACCCGGGCGTTGCGCACGGGATTCAACCGAGACGCGGGACCGCGGCAGGCCGGTCTCGGGGCGGAGCTGCAAAGACGGCTATTCCTCTTCCTTACGAAACATGCTCTTGATCATTCCGATGCTGTGGGTCTCGTTGATGATGCTCTCGTAGTCCTTCTTGATTCTCTCATACATCCTGGCGTTCTCGATGGCGATCGCCCCCATTTCCGCCAGGGACTGGGCGAAATCGAGCTCTTCTTCCGAAAACTCTTTCGGATTGCCTGTGTAGAGGCGCAGTACTCCGATGATCCTTCCCTTGAGGTTGAGCGGAACGGACACGATGGTGGCGATCCCTTCTTCGCTCGCCTGGCTCTGGTACTGTGCCCTGGGGTCCCTGCGCGCGTCGCTGAGGACGACCACCTTCCCCTCCATGGCTTCCGCGATACTGCGGGATGCGTCCAAAGGACCCTTGCGGATGTACTTGTCGCTCAGCCCGTGAGAAGCCAGTAACTCGAGCGTCCGTTTCTTGGGGTTCAGCAGACGGATCGCCGCCGCTTTCACTCCCATGACCTCGACCAGGCTCTTGACCATCAAGTCCATTACCTCCTGCAGATCCAGGGTGGAATTGATCGCCCTCACGACCTTCCGAAACGAATCGAAGTAGGTTTTCTGAAGCGGTGCCATAGGGTCAACCCTCCTCTGGTAGAAAAAACAGCGCACCCGTCGCCGCGATCGGAATGCCCGCGCCGAAGGTCACCCCCCTGTTCCCCGCCTCGTCCAACCTGCGTGGAAACGAGCCCACCCGGTTCCGTGGAATCCGGTTACAGGTCCTGAACGTGGGGAAGAGAGCGCACCATATCGCCCTAAGCAGTGCCGCCGGATGCGGATGCCGCTCGACGTGCCCACCGAAACAGCCTCGCCTCGGCGGGCCCTTTGCCCTGGTCTGTAAAACACTTCATCCACCTGAACGGTCCGTATCGGATGGGAAACCGGCATCGCACAATCGAGGGAATTCAGACCCTGACTAAGTTTAACAGAAGATTTCAAGTGAACCTAGCGATTTCATCTATGACAGCGATTTCCTCCATGACCTGCGCCGGCGATCATGATTTCCGCCGGCATGGGCAAGGACCGAAGACGTTCAGGCGACACCCCCTCTTTCATATTCCCGGACCGGAGTCTCCGGTATGCAGGCTGAAATCCCCACATGAATCGCACAACCATTGCTATTACAAGGTATCGCGCCATTTCAATGGAATATCGTGGGGAGAACCGGATGCTTTTAATAGCAATCTGTAAACGAAAATTAAATAGATACAATATATTTGACGCTGAAAGACCTTGTGGGTATGTATATCGTGAGCTTGGTTTCATCCATGTGCTTTTTTTCATTCAAAGAACAACCAGCAACCCAAGGAGGGCATCACATGTCAAGCAGCAGATTCCATTCCCGGGCTTTTCGCGGCTTTGTTTTTTCAATCGTGTGCGTGGTCGTCATGGTTTTCAGTTTTGCGACGGCTCTTCCGGCGCGTGCGGACACCGCGCAGGACCAGCCGCCTGCCGAATCGGATTCGCAGGTTGAGGCTGTGGACGGAATCTCTCAATACAACTCGTGTTTCGCCGCGGGTTATGCCGTATACAACGGCCCCATGGGCAGACGCATCCATTTGCGTTGCGGCGCGGCCGCGCCGGGCACGTCAATCGTGTACTTTGCCGTTGCCATAGGTCAGGGCACCCTCGCCAACCCGGTGGCCGACTATTTTCTGACCGCATTCGATACGGCCGTCACGAACGGAAAGACAGTGTGGCTCTGGTATGAAACGGATCCCGGGAGCGGACCGAAGATCGGCTGCGGGGCCTCGGACTGCAGGATTCTGCGCGGGATAGAAGTGCGCAACTAGTTGCCGGATGCGGGCATTCAGAACTGCAATGTGCCCGTGATACCGAGAATATCTCATTGCGGACGCGGCGTATCATGACGCGCAGTGCATGGTTACGGACGGGTATGCTTTCGTATTGCCCGGGAGGGTCGCCGAGCAACGAAGTGAGGACGATCATCCGTTTCACGGCGGCTCTTCCAACAAGAACGACCGTTTTCGACGCCATCGTGGTGTAGAAAGGCGGGCGCGAGGCGTTGGCGCATTCGGTGGGAATGGCCGCAGTTCCCTCCCTTATATGGAGTCGTTGCAGACTCTTGCAGGACCGGCGCCATCAGGTTCCGCAAAACCATCCCAAGCGTTGCAGCCCTGCCCCCCTCCTGCCCCCATCATCTGCCGGCGGAAACACTTCTTCATTGTTATCAATCGACAGCCAAAGTGTAATCCCGACATACAATTTGAATTGACATCGAAAAGACTGCGCGATAGTTGTGTATTAAATTGTGACGGGATCGCGTGACGCTTCCCGCAGGGTTTTCAGTCATAGCCACTCAAGCCGGTTTCCACCGTGATCCTTGAACGGCACCTGTCCTTTTCCGAAAAATGACCCACCATACGGAACAAAGGAGATTCGCGCATGGATGCCGAAAAGAACGAAAAGTCATCCGCACCGCACAGATGGCGGTTTGCACGGGTGGGGGGCTTCGACCAGGTCCGACTGGAAACGGGCGCGGACCTGCGTGCCCTCGACCAGCTCGACCAGAAACTGTGGGCAAGCCTGAGCTGTCCCACCCATGGGCTCGAACTGGACCCCAAGACCCTCGAGCTCATCGACAGCGACGGGGACGGGCGCATCAGGGTCCCCGAGATCCTCGCCGCCGTCAAATGGATCGAATCCGTCCTGAAGAATCCCGACGACCTGACCCGACGCGCGGAGGTTCTCCCCCTGGCGGCCATTGATGAAAACACCCCGGAAGGCGCCCGGCTCGTGGCTTCGGCAAAGCAAATCCTCATCAATCTCGGCAAGCCCGATGCCACCTCCCTGACCGTCGAGGACACCGCGGACACGGTCGCCATCTTCGCCCATACGAAGTTCAACGGAGACGGTATCGTTCCCGTGGATTGCACCGACGACGACAGGCTCAGGAACGTCATCAAGGATATCATGGAGTGTTTCGGGTCGGAGCCGGACCGCAGCGGGGAACCCGGAATCACGCAGGAAAAGATCGACGGCTTTTATGCGGAATTGCAGGACTATTCCGATTGGTGGCGCACGGCCGAAGAGGATGCGGCCAACATTCTGGCGTTCGGCGACGCAACGGGCGATGCGGCGGAAGTCTTCAAAGCCTTGAGGACCAAGGTGGACGATTACTTCACGCGTTGCCGGCTGGCCGAATTCGACGCGGGAGCGGCCGGGCCGCTCAACCCTTCACCGGAGGAATACCAGGCACTGGCCCGCAAGGACCTCTCGGCCGCCGCCGAGGAGATCGCCGCGCTTCCGCTGGCGACCATAGGGGTCGGCAAGCCCCTGCCCCTGGGCGACGGGGTCAATCCGGCGTGGACCGATAGGCTGTCGCAGCTCCGAGCGGCCGTCGTGACTCCGATGTTCGGTGAAAAAGCGGTCCTGGAGCCCGGCCAATGGGCGCTCATCAGCGCGAAGTTCGCGGCTTACGAAGCCTGGTATGACGCCAGGAAAGGGGAGGCCGTGGAGAAACTGGGCCTGGGCCGGATTCGGGAGATCCTGGGCGGCGACCTGAAAGGAGCCCTCACCGCCCTCGTCGACAAGGACAAGGCCCTGGAACAGGAAGCCGATGCCATTGCATCCGTCGACAGGCTGGTCCGGTATCATCGCGATCTTTTCACGCTCCTCAACAACTTCGCGTCGTTCCAGGATTTCTATTCCCCGGGGACCAAGGCCATTTTCCAGACGGGCAGCCTTTACATAGACGGCCGCAGCAGCGATCTGTGCATCAAGGTGGATGACGTTGCAAAGCACAGCGCCATGGCCAATTTGAGCCAGACCTACATTGCCTACTGCGAGTGCAGGCGCAACGGGGATGCGCAGAAAATGAACATTGCCGCCGCGTTGACGGATGGAGACGCAGGCAACCTCATGGTGGGGCGTAACGGTGTGTTCTACGACCGCAAGGGCAACGACTGGGATGCCACCATCGTCAAGCTCATCGAACACCCGATCAGTATTCGGGAGGCGTTCTGGAGTCCCTATCGACAGATCGCTAAAATGATCCACGAACAGATCGAAAAAATGGCGGGCGCCCAGGACAAGAAGCTCAAGGAATCGGCCGCGGCCCATGTTTCCGGCACGGCCACGGCGGCCGAGGCCGGCAAGCCGCCCGCCGAAGCGCCGTTCGACGTGGGGAAGTTCGCAGGGATTTTCGCGGCGATCGGCCTTGCCATCGGCGCCATCGGCACGGCCATCGCCTCGGTCCTCACGGGATTCCTCAGCCTCAGCTGGTGGCAGATGCCCATGGCCATTGCCGGCCTGATGCTTCTCATTTCAGGGCCGTCGATGATCATGGCCTACTTCAAGCTTCGCAAACGCAACCTTGCGCCCATTCTCGACGCCAACGGGTGGGCCGTGAACACGCGCGCCACCATCAACATTCCTTTTGGAAAAACGCTCACCGCCCTTGCACGGCTGCCCGAAGGGGCGCAGTATTCGCTCGTAGATCCGTTCGCCGAGAAGCAAAGGCCCTGGAAGTTCTATATCTTCCTGGCCGTGCTTGCAGTCGCGGCGTTATTCCTGGTGCAGAAGGGGTATGTGAGCGAGTGGTTGAAAGCGATGAGCGCCAAGCAGGCAACAACTCAAACACCCGCTCCACCTGCGCCGGCACCTGCTCCGGCCGCCCCCCCGGCGGCCCCCGCTCCAGTTCCCGCGCCTGCACCGGCTCCCGCTCCAACACCTGCACCCGCTCCTGCCGCTGCACCGGCACCTGCTCCTGCACCCGCGCCTGCACCGGCCAAGGCTCCTTGACGGGACCAGTTGAAGCGACGTTCACCTCATCCTCCGGATGCCCTCGCAATGGGGACTCCGGAGGATGGGCGTCACGCCCCGGGCCCCCGCGTCCGGGCGACAACCCGAATCCTCGCGATCCTCACTCTCCAAGTCCGAACTGCGTTCGATACAGGGACGCGAAAAAGCCGTTGGCGCGCACCAGTTCGTTGAAGCTCCCCTGCTCCACGATTTCCCCCGACCGGAGCACCAGGATCTTGTCCGCGGCCCTGACCGTGGACAGGCGATGCGCGATGATGAAAGTGGTGCGCCCCAACATGAGCCGGTTCAATCCTTCCATGATGGCCGCTTCCGTTTCCGCGTCCACCGACGATGTCGGCTCGTCGAGAATCAATATGGGGGAATCCCGCAGGATTGCGCGCGCTATGGTGATTCTCTGCCTTTCCCCCTCGGACAGGGTCGCGCCCTGTTCCCCTACCGGAGTGTCATACCCCTTCGGCAGCTTCATGATGGAATCGTGGATCCGGGCGAGGCGCGCGGCGGAAACGATCTCATCCTCGCTTGCTTCGGGGCGCCCGTAGGCGATGTTCTCCCTGACGCTGACGGGAAAGACCAGGGGCGGTTGAAGCACCATGGAAATTTGATTTCGCAACGACTTGAGCTGATACTCCCGGACATCGATTCCGTCGACCAGGACCCGGCCTTCCACGGGGTCGTAGAAGCGGGGGACGAGGCTCACCAGGGTCGATTTCCCGACTCCCGTGGGGCCGACGATGGCCACTTTCTGCCCCGGTTCGATGCGTACGGAGATGTTTTTCAAAACGGGCTGGTCGGCGACGTACTGAAAAGACACCCCTTCCACGAGGATCTCCCCTCTCGCCCCCTTTTCAGGGAAAACGCGGCCGCCGTCCTTCATGTCTCTTTCGACATCCAGGATTTCGAACACGCGCCTGACTCCGACCTTGGCCGTTTGAATGACCCCCCAGGTCTGGCTGAGCGTGTTGATCGGGGCATAGAGGGAGGCGAGATACGCCGTGAAGACGACGATTTCTCCGACACTGAGGCTGCCGGAAAGTACGTGCCTGGCCCCGATGTACAAGACCAACGCCGTACCGAGGGCCATTACGCCGTTCACGACCCCGGAATAGAAATTTTCGAGCGTGAAGAGGCGCAGACTGGCTCCGAGACTCGCGACACTGGCCCTCATGAACTTCCTGTGCTCTTCCTCCTCCTTCGTGAAGGCCTGGATGATCCGTATGGCGGACATGGCCCTCTGCACCACGGAAAAGACTTCGCTTTCCCGTTCCCTGAAATAGGTCGCCGCTTCGGTGATCTTTCGGCTCATGAGAGAAATGGTGATGACCAGCGCGGGACAGATGGCGAGCGCCAGCAGAGTCAGCAGCCAGTCCAGCCTTATCATGACGAGGAACATCATGACGAGAAAAGCGGTGGCGGTCACGACGGGGAAAACGCCGTTCATCGTGATGGCCTGGATCGAGTAGGTGTCCGAGGTGATGCGGTAGAGCAGATCGCCCACCCGGCTCCTGCTGTGAAACGCCAGAGACAGGCGCTGGAGGTGGCTGTAGAGATCGCTCCTGAAATCGTTCACCATGCGCTGCCCGATCCTGATCGTGGTGTAGTTGTTGAGAATGCTCAGGCCGCCCAGGAGCAGGTAGATCAGCACAAGACCGATGCAGGAGAGGACCAGGATCGTCTCGTTGTCGAAGGTCGCCGCAAATGACCACGCCAGAGGCTTCCCGCTCAGAACGTTGTCGATGACCACCTTCAGAGGCCATGGCTTGAGAATTTCGAACGCGCTGATCAGAATGACCTGGAACAGCGCCATGGTAAAGGGAATACGGTAGGGCCACAAGTATCTCAGAATTTCTCGTCTCATTTTGCTTCCTAACCCCCGAGGGGAATCACAGCGACGATCGACTCCCCCTCAATCGGACTGTCTCCCGTTCAACAACACTTCGGGCCGTTCGCATTCGTAGCGGGAATCGGGCGCAACGGGGCCGGATCTCCCCCCCCCGCATCTTCTTCTCCGGATCAGGCGGTCTCACCGGAGCGGACAACGGAGGAAACATTCACCCGTACTTCGGAACAGGCGCTTGCCCCCGGAACTCCGGGGCGATGAAACGGGCGGGCACGCCACCTTATTCTGCAAGCCAACGCTGAGCCAATGACTTCATGATTTGGACCCATTCGTCGAAGGTGTCCGGTTTGGTGATGAACGAGTTCGCCCCCGCCTCCCTGGTGAAAGTCATGTCACGGCCTTCCCGGGAAGTGGTCAGGATAACGATTGGGATATGCTTCAGGGCCGGTTCGGCCTTGATTTCCACGAGCGCCTCGCGGCCATCCTTGCGAGGCATGTTGAGGTCGAGCAGGATCAGCCTGGGCAGTTCTTCCGCTACGGATCCCGCGCGCTCCGAAAGGACCTCCAGAAGCTCGAGCCCGTCCTTGACACACGAGAAGGCACCCGCCGCTCCGCTGGCTTCGAAGGCCTCGGTCGCCAGCATGCAGTCCTCGACATCGTCATCGGCCATCAACACCGCCGGACCATCTTTTCCTCTCAATGTCGCTCCTCCGGCCCGTGCTGTCTGACGGGCAGTCTGATAATGAACGTCGAGCCTTTCCCGGGCTCGCTCTCGACCCGGATATTTCCCCCGTGCCGCTCGACGATTTTGCGGCATATGGCCAGCCCCATCCCAGTCCCTTCATACTCGTCGCGGCCGTGCAGTCGCTGAAAAGGCTTGAAAATCCGTTCCGCATAGTGTTGCTCGAACCCGATGCCGTTGTCCTCCACGTGAATTTCACACTCCCCTTTGTGGTCGCACTTTGCCGAAATCCTGACTCGAGGGCTTGCCGCGCCGCGAAATTTCAGCGCATTGCCGATGAGGTTCTGAAAGAGCCGCAGCATTTGGGATTCATCGGCTTCGATGGTGGGCAATTTCCGGATTTCGATCAACCCGCCCGCTCGCTGCTCGAATACATTCGCCGCTTCCCGCACCACTTCTCCGAGCTGAATCTCCTTGAACGGCTCTTGTTTCGCCGCTACTCTCGAATACTGGAGCAAGTCGTTGAGAAGCCGGCGCATCCGATCGGCCGAACGGAGCATTCTTTCGAGAAAATCCAGACCGGCATCGTCCAGGCACGGTGCACACCGGTTCTGGAGCAGGTCGCCGTAAGTCTTGATCTTGCGCAATGGCTCCTGGAGGTCGTGTGAGGCCACGAAAGCGAATTCCTCCAGTTCCTGGTTGATCAGCGCGAGGCGCTCCGCATACGCTTTGAGCTCATCCTCGGCTTTCTTCCTGCCGGTGATGTCGCGATTGATTTCGAGGGTCCCCACCGGCCGCCCCGAACCATCCCTTTGCAGAGCCCAGCGGCTGTTCACCACGACACGTCTTCCATCCTCGGCGGTGTGAACCAGTTCGCCTTCCCATCCGTCCTCCTTCAGGAGCGTGGCCTTTATCTCCTCCCAGGGGAGCGGAAACCGGGTTCCAAGAAGCTCGCGCACCGGCTTGCCCAGTGCCTGGCTTTCACTCCAGCCGTAGGTCTCCTCGGCCCCCCGGTTCCAGAAGACGAGTTTCTCATCCGCATCTCGAACCAGGATGGCGTCGTGGGCCAGATCGAGCAAAGCCGCCTTCTCTCCCAGCTGCTTATTGGCGTTCACCAGCTCCGCCGTCCGCTCCAGAACCCGCCGTTCGAGTTCGTCACGCGACCGGCGCAATTCCTCTTCCATCCACTTGCGCTCCGAGATGTCCCGGAACAGAGCGGTCAAATGTTCGGGACCGGGATAGACGAAGATCTCGATCATCCGGCCCGTGACCACCGACGCGGCTTCCAGGTACTGGGATTCCCCCGTTTCCAGGGCACGCCGGTACGCAGTCTCGAAAACACTGCCCGCGACTCCGGGGAATACGTCCAGGATGGAACGCCCGGCCACCTCCTCCCTCGTCTTTCCGAAATAGGCGAGGGCGGCATCGTTGATGTGCGTGAACCGCCATTCCCGGTCCAGGGTGTAAAAGCCGTCGGCGATGCTGTCCATGATGGCCGCCAGGCGTCGTTGTGCCTCGAGCAGGCTCGTTTCCCTGGACCGCAACGTCTCGGCCATGCTGTTGAACGAGTCGGCAAGCTCCCGGAGCTCGGCGGGGCCGACGGCCGGCGCGGGCTCGCCCCCCTGTCCGCGTCCGATGGCCAGGGCGTGGTCACGAAGCCGCTTTAGCGGGATGGAAATGGAACGGGACAAAAGAAGCGCGACGCCGAACGCCGCCAGGTTGATGACCAGGAAGATGACCGTCTGAGTCAGAAGAGTGGAGGTGATCGCCGCCATGGCAACCTCTTCGGTGCGCCCGGCGGTGGCCGCCCAGCCTATGGATGAAATCGGGGTGAAGCCGACCAGGCGTCTCCTCTTTTCATATCCCGCATAAACCGACGCGGTGATTTCCTTGCCTTTGAACACCTCCACGTACTCCGGATACTGCCTGAGCCATTCGCGCTCTTCCCACGAGACGTCTATGGCCGGATATCGATAGACCAGCATGCCCTTGTGGTCGACCAGTGCAAGACCTCCGCCCTTGCCTCTCTCGACCGAGAGCACCGAATCCAGCTGCTCGGGGCTGATCGTGGCGACCACGACGCCGAGCAGGACGCCGCTTTCGTCGCGAATGCCCCGAGAAATGCCAAAGACCGGTTTACCGGTCGTCCTTGCCTTGACCAGTTCGCCAACCGTCCATTGCCGCCCGCTCAGAATATCGCGAAAATAGGCCCGATCCCTGTTGTTTCTCCCCAACATGGTGGGGTTGCTCGAATGGCGGAAGACGCCGTCCGGTTCCACCCATGAGAAATCGCGTACGGTTGCGTAGCCCTGCTGGCTTTTTTCCAGGAGCCGCATGATGTCCGTCGGGACCATCGGCCGGGAAGAAGTGATCGCAAGCCCGATCGCCAGTTCTTGATGGAGGACGTCCTGCACGAACGATTCGAACGTCTTAGCCACTGCGCGGGCAAGCTCGAGGTTGGCCTGCAACTCGCGCGCACGGCTTGCCTTGAGTTGGTCATGGAATGAATAGGCTTGAACGAGCACGGTCGGGATGAGCAGAACGAGGAGAAGGAGAACAATTTTGCCCCGGATGCTCTGCCAAAACCTACCCCGAGGTATCATGAATTCGGGCGAAGTCGCCATTTGGTTCTGCCCTCACCGGACCGGCCGATCATAGAGAACTCGATCCCGACCGCTCGGCTGCGCCGATTGGGGAATCCAGGCAATGACTGAACGCTGTGGGAAAATTCGAACGACTGCTTGTCCTGCGGCACAGGAGAAGAAAAGACCGGGGAAGCAGCCCCTGCGGCACCCCGTTTTCTGACGGGTCGACCCTTTTATCGGTGCAAAGACGAGTTGCCGGCGCACGTCGAGATCATACGATCACATACCGCTTGATCGTGTAGACCACTTCATCGGGATCGTCCAGCACGGTCACCAGGTCCAGGTCTTCGCGCGAAATATATTTGCCCGACAGCAAGACGTTTCGTATCCAGTCCATGATCCCGGACCAGTGGTCCCGGCCCACCAGGATGACGGGAAACGGCTTGATGCGCTTGGTCTGAATCAGGGTCAGGGCCTCGAAGATTTCATCCAGGGTTCCGAATCCGCCGGGCATCCCGATGTAGGCCTGGGCATACTTGACGAACATCACCTTGCGCACGAAAAAATACTGAAAGTAGAGCCGCGTGGTGGCGAAAGGGTTCGGTTCCTGTTCGAGCGGCAGCTCGATGTTAAGGCCCACGGACTTTGCCCCTCCCTCCTTCGCCCCCTTGTTGCCGGCTTCCATGATGCCCGGACCACCCCCCGTGATGACGTGAAAACCGCTCTGAGCGAGCTTGCGGGCGATGGTCACGGTCCGTTCGTATATTTCGTCGCCCGGCCTGACCCTGGCCGAACCGAAGATGGATACGGCCGGGTAAAGTTCCGCCAGGGATTCGAAACCGTCCACGAATTCCGCAAGGATCTTGAACAGGCGCCACGAATCATGAACGGTTATGGCATCGATGAGATATTGTTTTTCTGGCATGGGCCTCGTCCTTTTCACCATCGCTGCGCTGCGAACGGTTACACGATGAATGGTTCCGATGAATCTGAGCCGGGGGGTTCTATATTAGGAAGAGTAGAGCGGGAAATCAAGGACTATGGAGGCTTTTGGGCCCTGAATCGGATCATGGGAGCGCCATGGCGAAATATTTGGACAAATGGATTGAATCGCTATGCGAAATAAGCTATTTAGCGCTATGAATCGTTCTCGGCACGTCGCGATCACAGTGCCTTCTCATTCGAGACCCTCCGAATAGACCCGGTGGGGCTCTTAATTCATAATGGAGGCTGGTGCTTATGGAAATGAAGGATTTCGTCAAGGCGGCCTTGAAGAAGGTGACTCAGAAAGTGAAAGACGGGTCCCTCGACAAACGGGAAGAAGGCTACGGCGATTCCGAGGAGATGCTGCTCGACTGGATTTGGATCGAGTTGAAGGAAGAGTCCCCGGACAAGGATGCGGTCATCGGCATGGACCTTGACGATCTCTACGAGGTCATTGAAAGCTCCGCCGATATGTATGAGGACTACCATATCCTTTTGGAATCCGTGAGAACCGACGGTAATCCATGAGATCGGGCGGAAGCACCGTTCATTCGAGCGCCTTGCGGGGCGCTCTTTTTGTTTGCGCCGTGAAGGACATACAATGAAGCCTCTTTTCTTGCTCCCCGGACGTGAAAAGCGAATCCTCCAGGGACATCGCTGGGTGTTCAACAACGAAATTGACGCACGGCTCCCCGACTTTGAACCGGGAAGTTGGGTCGAAGTGTTTTCATCGAAGAGGATCCCCCTCGGCCGCGGTTACATCAATCCCCGATCGCTCATCGCAGTGCGGCTGGTGACCGGCCCGGGCCAGGAACCGACCCGGGAGTTTTTCTCCGAGCTGCTGCGCAAAGCCGAGGAAAAACGCATCCTGCTTTATTATCCGGGGTCCACCTGCCACCGCGTCGTCTTCGGGGAATCGGACGGCATCCCGGGCCTGATCGTGGATCGTTACGGCGACGTGCTCGTCGTCCAGGTCACCACCCTGGGGATGGCCCGCATGCAATCGCTGATCCAAGAGCTTCTGGTGGAGATCTTCCGGCCGGCAGCCATCGTCTGCCGAAACGATACGTCGGTACGCAGGCTCGAAGGCCTCCCGCTGGAGAAGGGGCTCGCCTTCGGCGAGCTCCCGCAAGAGATCCGGGTGAATATTGACGGTCTCGAGCTCCGGGTGGACCCCCTGGGAGGCCAGAAGACCGGGCTGTTCCTCGACCAGAGGGACAATCGCCGCGCCCTGCTCCGCTGGATCGGAGGCAAGCGCGTTCTGGACCTGTTCTGCTATACCGGTGCCTGGGGACTCGCCGCCGCCCGCGGCGGCGCCTCCCGAGTGGTTGGGGTCGACACATCCGCCGAAGCCGTCGACCAGGCTCGTTCCAATGCGTCCGCAAACAACGTGGCCGACCGGTGTGAATTCATCCGCTCGGAGACCCTTCAATACCTCAGAACCCTGAGGAAAGGCGACTTCGACGTCATCGTCCTCGATCCTCCGGCCTTCGCAAAAACCAAGAGCGCCCTGCCGGAGGCTCAGAAAGGATACACCGATTTGAACCGTCGGGCGCTCCTCGCCCTTGCCCCGGGCGGCCTGCTGGTCACCTGCTCGTGCTCCTACCACATGAGCGAGGAGCTGTTCGCCCGAACTCTGCTGCAGGCAGCAAGGGCCGGCGGCAGACAGCTGCGGCTCCTGGAAGCGCGCGGCCAGGCACCGGACCATCCGATCCTGCTCGCCATGCCGGAAACCCGCTACCTTAAATGCTGGTTCCTGGAGGTCGTCTGACTCCTATTCAAACTCCCTGCCGACCCACCGTATGCGGCCCAGTATGTGATTCCTGAGCGGCTTGCCCGGGTCGAGCGCAAACTCGAAGGGGCGAAAGGCCGCCGTGTTGTCCGAGAGGCAGACCAGCCGCGGACAATCCCGGTCCCCGTTCAGGACCAGTCGCCTGAAGGCCGTGGCGCCGTCCGGCAGGACCACCAGGTAGATGCGACCGGAGAGCACCCGCATTCGCTCCGCCTCGTCGCTGTCCACCAGCGCCACATCCCCCTGATTGACCGTCGGAAGCATGGCATCCCCCTGCACCCGGATCAGGAAAAGCCCTTTCTGTCTCCGCTCTCCCTCCCCCACCAGCTTCTTCAACCACCAGAGATTGAAGGGATAGCGGTCCTCGATGTCTCCGAACAGAATTTCTCCGTCGGGTCCCGTGGACACCCGGGACTTGAGCAGCGGGATGAGGGTGTATTCCGCGGTGCGCTTTCCGTCTCCCGAAACGTCGTACGGACCTCCGTCCCCCAGCAGGAGCCAGGACGCGTTGACCGAGAAGTTGCGGCACACCTTCTCCAGGAAAGTTCCGGTGGGAGAAGTCGCCTCATCCCGATAATTGACCAGTGTGTTCTTGGACACCTGCGTGCGTTGGGCAAACTCGGCGAGGGATAAACCAGAATTCTGGATTATTCTTTTGAGCCTCACCGCCATTTCGGTATTTTTTTTGGATTTTAATTGGCTCTTGACCGTCGACATAGACCCACCTCAATATGTATCTATTTGTATTAATAACACATTTATCTATAAAACAGCTCCTTTGTCAGACCAAAAAATTTATTTGACTCACCAATATTTTATTGATAGCATCGCGGCCAATCCCCCCCCCGGGACATCCAATTGGGAGGAATCATGTCTCCGTTCGAGATCAGGATCGCCCTCCTCCGGGAAGGCGTTTCCATGAGGTCCATTGCGCGCAAACTGGGAGTGTCGCCCAACTCCATTTCGCTGGTAGTGAACCGGCGCATGGTCAGCCGGAGAATCATGTCCGAAATTGCGCTCGCAATCAAATCGGAATTAACTGGAGTCTTTCCCGAGCAGTTCGGAAAGCGTCGTTAGTCTTCCCCTTCCGAACGAAGATTAGCAGGCGTCAGGTTGCCATGTCAACCTCAAATGACATAATAATTGGTTCGATTGAAAAAAATAACCATTATTTTGGTGATAACCGCCGTGACGTTTCATGATCACTGCAGAAACAAACGAAGCATCCTTCACCTCCAACGCACAAGGAGCCTGCTATGGAACGCGACAGAAAATGTCGGTCGTGCGCCCGGGAAGGAAAGATCATCGGGCATGGCCTGTGTCCCGCCTGCTATCACCGGGAAAGACGAAAGAAACTCGCCCTGCGCCGCTCGAACCCCGACGGCGGATTGATCGTCAGGCTGGATTTCCAGCCTATGGCTCATCTTCTGGAGGAAATCAGGAAGCGTGCGGGCCATGAGCTCCGAGACGTGAACCTGCAGATCCTGTGGGAACTCAGCAAGAGCCTCGGGACGAAGGTTTGAAGCGGCTCGGGGCGAGCGGGGCCATGCCTCGCCCCTTGCCCGGCACAATGCTTCGCGCGAAGGAAAACGCCATGACCAGGGTCGGCCACAGGGGCAGAATGCGGGACCATGCCGTGATCCTGCAAAGACTCCTCAAGGAACACAAGCGCATCTCGCTCGCTCGCATCGCAGAGGAACTCGGCGCCAGCGAGCTCACGGCTCGCAGGTGGATCGATTCCTTCAGCTGTGTCATGCCCATCAGGCTGGAGAAGGGGATCGTCATCGTCGAGGATTTCAGGCGGCGCGAGTAGGCGGCCGTCGGCCAACCGGATATTGCGCACCGATCGGGTGAGCGCCGGCGGAAGCTCCGGGGCGCTCGCCCGACGAACGCGATCCCTTCCGGGCAGCCACGGAATTTTGTCCTGTATTCGCCATGCGAAAAGGAGTATTAAGGACGTGAGCACCATGGCCGTTTACCGCGTCCCTCGGTTACGGGCATCCGAGAAGACGGTCGTTTCGGGCTGATTTCCGCAGGCCGGCTGCGGGCAATTACGTTCAAGGCTCGGCTCGGGGTGTCCGCATCGAGCGTTTCAACCGGAGGGTACACATGATTCGCCTGATTTGCGGAAACGATTTGACCCAACTTGGCATCAAGACCTGTGAGGGCCTGAACATCAGCGCCTTCCTGGACCATATCGATTCCTGCGACAAGTGCTCCCAATCCAAGGAATCCCTCATCCGCGATCTCAACACCCTCATCGGGGGAGAGCGCTGAGGGGGCAGCGTCCCTTTCCGAAAAGCCGCTTCGGTTTCCACCCAGAGCTTTCGAGCGATGTGCAGCCGTTCGGCGCACCGGATTTCCAAGAGCATCGGTGCCCCGTTCGATGCGGGGCTTCCCGTTTCACATGGAGTGCCGGGAACGTTCAACCCCGTTGCGGTTATTCCCGCGAAAGTCTCCGCATCTCTCCTGCCGCGGTCATGACCGAGCCGTCCGCACAGGAGCGGCACGGAATGAAGGGGCTCGGCGTCAGTCCGGCTCGCCGACGCGCACTCATGGGTTGTCTGCTCGTGAAATGTGCGGTAATAATCATTATCTTCAGCGGTCGGGGATGAGTTGACGGTTCAATCGAAAGGATGGATCGGTCATGGACGTTGACAGAACCAGGGTCCTGTTGATCGAGGACGACGAAGACGACTTTGTGCTCGTCCGGGACATGCTCTCGGAAGTCACGTTCTCCAGGTACGAACTCGAATGGGTTCGAACCTTCGACGCAGCATTGGAAACGATCCTTCAATGCCGGCACGACGTCTGCCTACTGGACTATCTGCTCGGAGACCGCAACGGCCTGGATCTGCTCCAGGAGGCGATCGCCAGGGGATGCCGGTTCCCGATCATTTTTCTCACGGGCTACGGAAACTATGAAATCGACCTCAAGGCCATGAAATCGGGAGCGGCCGATTACCTGGTGAAAGGGCAGCTCACCGGACCCATCCTGGAACGATCGATCCGTTACGCTGTCGAACGCAAGCAAGCCGAAGAAGAACTGACCAAGTACCGCCAACACCTCGAGAAGCTGGTCGAGGAGCGAACCCGCCAGCACGTGGAAGCCAGGGCGGACGCGGAGCGCAGGGCGGCGGAGGCCGAGGAAGGGCGACGCATTCTCCACGCCTTGATGGACTACGTGCCGACCGGTATTGCCATTGCCGACGCATCGGATCTGACCATACGCGCCGTGAGCAATTATGCGCTCGAGCTGCAAACCCGCCTGTACGATCACCCCGGGGACGCGAACGATCTGAAGGATCCGGCGCAATGGATCCTGTATGGTCCGGACGGCCGGACCCGGCTGAGCACGGAGGAACTGCCCCTGGTCCGGGCTACCCGGGATGGAACGGTGATCATCGACGAAGAGCTGATCATGGGCCACCCGGGCGGTGAGCAGATTCCGACCATGTGCAATGCCGGCCCGATTTTGGACAACAAGGGCAACATCACCGGGGGGATATCGACGTGGCGTGACATCAGCGTCCTCAAGGAGGCCCAGGACGTGCTCCGCAAAGCCAACGACGAGCTCGAGCGCCGGGTCGAGGAACGCACGGAAGAGCTGGTGCAGGCCCTGGAATCTCTGAACCGCTCGAAGGGACAGCTTCGGTTTCTGTCCGCTCAGCTGCTCAAGGCACAGGAAGAAGAACGCCGCAGAATTGCCCGGGAGCTCCACGACAGCATCGGATCGGCGCTCAGCGCCATCAAGTTCAGCCTCGCCAACACCATGGAGCAGATGAGGAAAGGCAAGACCGCTCCCGAGACCTTCCTCACTCTCATGAACATGACACAAAACGCCATCGACGAGTCACGCAGGCTGATGACCGACCTGAGGCCGTCGATCCTGGACGACCTGGGCATCGTCGTTACCGTGCGATGGTTCTGCCGGCAGTGCCGGCAGGTGTACACAACGGTCGACGTCGAAGAGCTGATCGACATTGAAGAAGAAGATGTGCCGGAACCGCTCAAGATCGTCATTTTCCGGATCCTCCAGGAAGCCCTGAACAACATGGCCAAATACAGCCGGGCCAGCCAGGCGACCGTCTGCCTCGAAAAGACGCACGAACGGATTCAACTCACCATAGAAGACAACGGCATCGGTTTCGATCCCGATTCCATGATCTCCAAGGACGAAAGCACCAGGGGACTGGGACTCACCAGCATGAAGGAACGCGCCGAGCTCTCCGGAGGCCGTTTTCAGATCACTTCCGCTCCGAGCCGGGGCACAACCGTTTGCGTCACCTGGCCGCAGGCCCGGATTTAGGCCCGCGGTACGACGATTTCAACGAACGTGCCCGGAAACCTTCTTGCCAAAACGGCGTCTCCGTCCGCGCGGCCATCCATGTGGACGTCAAGCGCACAGGCTGCGAGCACCGTCTTTCCACAGGCATCCGATCCGCCCGGCCGGCCGACAGTCCCATTTTCCATTTCTCTCCCCAACATGCTCACCCTCTCTATCGGAACATCCCGGGATGATCCATTAAAAGTCCGGAAACAATAGCAAAAGCATCCCTCAGTGCAGAGAACGCGAGCCTGCAGCGTCGTCTTGGCGGCGCGGTGCGGGATTGCGCAGACGGACACGAAGATCGAGGCGCGGCAGACCGCTGCAGGATGCCGGCACACCGGTCAGACCGCTCAGGCCGTGCGACGATGGGGTCAGGCTTGCAATTATGGAATATCTATAATATTTTCGCCAAGGGATACCAGGGCGTGCGTGAGCCTCCCATCCGTTGCAGTATAATAGGCCTGACCCCGAACGGTCCGAGGTGGCCATATGATGAGAACGCGACGGCACGGCAGGGCCGAGGTTCTGCTGGTCTGCCTGTTTCTCGTGATTTCCACGGCCGGTGTCTATTGGCAGGTGGAAGATCACGAGTTCATCACCTTCGACGACAACGAGTACGTCACCGCCAATCCGCAGGTCCTGCGGGGTTTGACTTCGGATGGCGTGAAATGGGCGTTCACCTCCAGGGATGCGGGGAACTGGCACCCCGTGACCTGGCTCTCCCATATGCTCGACGTGCAGATGTTCGGCCTGAACCCGGGCGCTCACCATTTGATGAACGTCCTGTTCCACATAGCGAATGCCCTGCTGCTTTTTCTGGTGCTCCACCGCATGACCCACGCACTTTGGAGGAGCGCTTTCGTCGCGGCACTCTTCGCCCTTCACCCGCTGCACGTGGAATCCGTCGCCTGGGCATCGGAGAGAAAGGACGTCCTGAGCACCTTTTTCTGGATGCTCACCATGGGAGCCTACGTCCTCTACGCTGAAAAGCCGGGGGTCGCCAGATACCTCACCGCTCTTTTGTTCTTCGCCCTGGGCCTTCTGGCTAAACCCATGCTGGTGACTCTCCCGTTCGTGCTCCTGCTGCTCGACTACTGGCCCCTGAATCGTCTCCGGCGGCAAGCGGCGTCTCTGAAACCCGTGACGCCCGAAGCTCCCTGGGACGACACCGCGGAAGCGAAAAAAACCGGAGCACCCGGCCGGGCCGCCGTACGCCGCCTCCTGGTCGAGAAACTTCCGTTCCTCGCGCTGAGCGTCCTCTCGATCGGCGTGACGTTATACGCCCAGCAACGAGCACTGACTGACGTGCCGGTGGCGGATCGGTTGGGGAACGCCGTCATTTCCACCATCAAGTACATCGCCCTGATGGTCGCTCCCACGGACCTGGCAATATTTTACCCTCACCGGGGCATGCCGCCCTGGTGGCTGCTGGTCCCGGCAGCTGGCCTGCTGCTCGAGATCACTCTTCTCGTCGCCTGGAAAGGGCATCGGGCTCCATATTCCAGGACCGGCTGGTTCTGGTACCTCGGCACGTTGGTGCCGGTCATCGGCCTGGTGCAGGTGGGCGCTCAGGCGATGGCCGACCGCTACACCTACGTGCCTCTCATCGGGCTGTTCATCCTGACGGCCTGGGGCGTCGAGGAGTTCACGCGAGCATGGAGAAAGCGCTCGGTACTGCTGGCGGCGGCATCGGCCCTGACCCTTGGTTTCCTGACGTTCCTCAGCTTCAACCAGATATCCCACTGGCGCACCGGCATCGAACTGTTCACCCATTGCGCGAAAGTGACGGAGAACAACTCGTGGGCTTATCTTCAGCTGGGAATCGCTTTGGATGATGCCGGACGTCCCGAAGAGGCCATCGAAAGCTACCGGGCGGCTCTGGCCATCAGTCCGAATCACGCCGTCACACACTACAATCTGGGGCTTGTGCTTGCCCGGAGGGAACGGCTCGAAGAGGCCGAGAAGCACTACCGGGAAGCGGTGAGGCTCCAGCCCCGCGCCCCGAATTTTCGCAACAACCTCGGGCTGGTTTTCGCCCGCCAGGGGAAGACCGAGGAAGCCGAGGCCGAATACCGGGAAGCTCTGGCCATCCGGCCGGATTATGCCAACGCCCACAATAACCTGGGCGTGCTGCTGGCTCAGAAGGGAAAAACCGAAGAGGCCATCGCCCACTATCGGGAAGCTCTGGCCGCCCGGCCGGATTATTCAAGCGCTCGCAACAACTGGGGATATTGCCTGATGTTGGCGGACCGGGTCGAAGAAGCCATCCCGCAGTTCATCGCCGCGCTCCGTCTGAAACCCAATGACGCCAACATTCACGCCAACCTCGGGACCGCCTTCGTCAAACGGAGGAACCCGGACCGTGCGGTGATGCATTTCGAAGAGGCCATCCGGCTTGCCCCCAACAACATAAATGTCCGCGCCACATTGGGAAAACTCCTGGCCGTTCAGGGAAAACGCGACCTGGCGAGCATCCAGTTCATGGAAATCCTTCGCCTGGATCCCGATAACGAAGAAGCGACTCGCGCCCTCACGGTCCTTTCCAGATAATTCCCCGACAAAAGTATCCCTACCTGAAAAACCCCCTTGTTAAGGTCGCCCCCGAACGAGGAAAACGACGGCGCCCCGGAGCCGAATGAACGGCTTCGGGGAAAGGTTGCGCGCGATGTTGCTAAGTGCCGGGCGCGACCTCGACAGGATTCCGGTCGGATCCTTCAGAAGAGGCAGGGGGAATCATGCAAGCCACACGAAATGCGCCGCCCGCACAACCAGCCCCGCTCGCGGCGGCCGAACCATCCATCCGCGATCCGAACGACGGCAAGTTCCGGTTCGCCCTCGAAAGAACGCTCCTCCATGAAGGCGGCTACGTCCACGATCCACTGGACCCCGGCGGCGAGACCCACTTCGGAATCAGCAAACGCAGCTATCCCGCGTTGGACATCCGGAACCTGACTCGGGCCGATGCCGAAAAGATCTACTTTCGGGACTGGTGGCAGCAGCATCGATACGGCGCCATCAGCGACACGGAAATTGCGGCCAAGGTTTTCGACCTGGCGGTGAACCTCGGTCCGTCGCCCGCTCACAGACTGCTCCAGGCCGCCCTGTGCGAAACTCTCGACGGTCCCGTCGTCGTCGTCGACGGCAGGCTGGGCGACGCCACCCTGGCCGCGGTCAACGGCCATCCCGAGCCGCGATATCTGCTCGCCGTGCTCAAGCTCCGTGCGGTCGCACGATACCTGCAAATCGGCAAAGTCAGGTTCCTGGCCGGATGGATCAAACGGGCGATCGTCTAGGCGGCGGGGTGACCCCGCTGTACAGCCGTTGAAACCGAACCATGACAAGGAGCACAACATGTTTCTCAGTGCGGTGCCGATCGTCGGCAAGCTTTTCGGGCAGTTGTTCGGGGTTATCGACCAGGTGGTGGAGGACAAGGACCAGGCGGCCAAACTCAAGTACGACCTGGAAATGCGAATGCTGGAGAAGGACTTCTCCTTCGTCGAAAAGGAAATCGAGGCGCGGGCCGCCGTCGTCGCCGCCGAAGTCGCGGGGGCGAGCTGGCTTCAGCGTAACTGGCGCCCGCTGCTCATGCTCACCTTCACGTACATCATCGCCCACAACCATATCATCTCGCCCCTGTGCTCCCTGCCGCGCCTCGATCTGCCCCAGGATATGTGGGAACTGCTCAAGCTCGGCATGGGAGGATACATCCTCGGCAGAACCGTGGAGAAGGGTATTGCGACATGGAAGAAATAAAAATCCCGGTGGACCGCGGGAAATGGCGGCTCGGCACGGTGGAGCCGCTTTGCGGCCCGGACGCGGCGCAGAAAGGCGAACGACATGACAGGCATGGACGGGATCGCGATGGACGCGGTGATCAAGCTCGCCTCGAACTTCGGCATACCGGGGATCGTCCTGATCATTTGGGCCTTCAGCGAGAAGTCCCACGAGCGCACCCTGAAGCAGTACCGGGAGGACATGATCGAGCAGCGCCGCATGTACGAGGAAGGGATGCAGGAGATCCGGCGCATGTACGAGAACAATGCGGACCTCGTCAGGGACTATCTGTCCCTGGCGGGGAATCTGAAGGACGTCGTCACGATCAACACCCAGGCGTGGCAGCGGGTGACGGACGACATCAACCGGAATCAGTTCTGTCCCATGGTGAGACTGAAAAAATACGCCACAGGAGTGGAGCCATGAACGAACGGCTGAAGTTCCTGGGAAGACTCGAGGAAAGACGTCTCGAGGCCGAACGGCTCAGGCTTCGGCTGAGGGGGCTCAGGGACTCCCTGCGCGACGTCCTGGACCCGTTCGAAACGGTGGAAGACCTGGACGGTGAAAAGCTCGCCGCCCTTGCCGTTGAATTCGCCGACTTGCAGGTCCAGTGCCGCGAGGCGATCGCCGAAATGGCGCTGATCAGAAAGACCCTTGGCCGATAGGTTGACCGTCGGGGATCGGATCATCACCTCCAATACGGGAATGAACGCACCGCAACCGTCGAGGCAGCCATGACGAGAGTGCACTCTTGGGAAGTCAGGGACCGCGCGGAAACATTTTACGTCACCGAGGGCATGTGCATACCCCAGATTGCAGCCCTGCTGGGGATCTCCGTCAGCGTCGTGACAAAGTGGTCGTCCGCGTCCAAGTGGGCGGAACTCCGTCGAGAGTATCGGCATTCTCTGGCTGAAATAAGGCGCAATACCACCCGGCTGCGGCAACGGCTGGTGGAAAAGGCACTCGAAAGCCTCGACCCGCACCTCGTGAACGCCGTGGCCCGCATGGAAACGACAGTCGCCCGGGAACGCGCCGGAGACGCCCCGTCGCTCGCCTGCACCCCCGACGAGGGGAAACGGGACATCGAAACCCCCGCGCAAGCCGCCGAGGCATTGCGCGACGCCGTCGAGAAGAAGCTCAACATCCTGCTCGGCCAACCCGACGCGGTTTCACTCAAAGCCGTAAAGGAGCTCATCGCCGCCATCCGCCTCCTGGAATCCATGAAAACGGTCCAGCCCGCGGAAACCCCTGCCGCCGAATCATCCGGCCTGTCCTCGGACACGGCGGACGAAATCCGTCGCAAGATCCTTGGCCTGCGGGAGGAAGGATAGCCCCATGAACGCCGAACGCACTTCCCGCGTATCCCATACATCCCATTGCCTCCACGCCGCTTCGCCACCCTGCTCCGCTTTTGACGGCTCCCCTCCAGTCCTGCTTCCCTATCAGCAACGCTGGATCTCGGACCGGAGCCCGGTGAAAATCTGCGAAAAATCACGGCGCGTCGGGCTTTCCTGGTCGGAAGCCGCCGACGACGCACTCACCGCCGCATCCCGAAACGGCATGGACGTTTGGTACATCGGGTACAACAAGGACATGGCCCTCGAATTCATCCATGACACCGCCTTCTGGGTAAGACAGTACCGGCTGGCCGCCTCGGCTCTCGAAGAAGATCTCGTCAGGGATGAAGACCGGGACATTCTCGCCTTTCGCATCAAGTTCGCTTCGAGCCGCCGCGTGACCGCGCTGTCGAGCCGGCCCAGCAACCTGCGCGGCAAGCAGGGCAAAGTGGTGATCGACGAAGCCGCCTTCCACGACGACCTCCCCGGGCTGCTCAAAGCCGCCATCGCTTTGCTCATGTGGGGAGGCCGGGTGGCGGTCATCAGCACCCACAACGGCGAGGACAATCCCTTCAACGAACTGGTCAAGGACATTCGGTCCGGCCGCAAGCCGTACAGCCTCCACCGCATCACCCTCGACGACGCCCTCGCCGAAGGGCTCCACCGCCGAATCTGCCTGAAGCTCGGAACGCCCTGGTCGTCCGAAGCCGAATCCGAGTGGCGCGAGGAACTGGTGAGGGTCTATGGAGAAGACGCCGAAGAGGAGCTGTTCTGTGCGCCCAGCCGGGGCTCCGGCCTGTTCCTGGCGCGGGCGGTCATCGAGGGCTGCATGGATGAAACCGTTCCGGTTTTCCGCTGGGCATGCCGGACCGATTTCGCGGAGCTCGCCGAATCCGTGCGCCAGGCCGACACCAGGGACTGGTGCGAAGGGTTGCTGGGCCCGGCGCTTCGAGACCTCCCCGAGAATTTCGCCACCTGGTGCGGGGAGGATTTCGGCCGCACAGGGGACCTCACCGCCATCGTCCCGCTCCAGGAACAGCCTGGCTTCAAGTACCGCACGCCGTTCATCGCCGAAATCAGAAACGTTCCGTTCCGGCAGCAGGAACAGATCCTTTTCTTCATCATCGACCGGCTCCCCCGCTTCCGCGGCGCGGCGCTCGACGCGCGCGGCAACGGCCACTACCTGGCCGAAGTCGCCATGCAGCGCTACGGCGCGGGCCGTATCCGCCAGGTGATGCTCTCCGACAAGTGGTACCTCGAGCACATGCCGTCCTTCCGGTCGGCCTTCGAGGACAAATCCATCGTCATCCCCAAAGACCCGGACATTCTCGACGACCTGCGCGCAATCCGCCTGGAGCGCGGGGTGGCGAAAGTGCCCGAACGATTTCGCACGCGGGGGCGGGATGGCGGGCAGCGGCACGGGGACGCCGCCGTCGCCTGCGCCCTCGCCTGGAGTGCCGCCCGCAGTGGCGATGGCGGCGAAATTGAGTACGAGAGCGTCGCGGGGACGCGATTCGCGGCGTCGCGAGGCGCCTGGTGACGGCCCGTCCCGCTCGCAACCGTCTTTCGTAGCCTCGTTGCGCCGTGGCGTGAGTAAAGAAAAACCAAAACAGCCTCACGCTACGACGCTACGACGCTACGAAAAGCGATCGTTCCGATGCCGTCGCTTGAAAGTATGAGGACGGTCAAACTTTCCTTCGAAGGAGCATGCCGTGTCGGTGGTCATCTACGATGCTTTGGGAAGACCGGTTGAAACGTCCGCCACTCGGCGCCCGGACGTCCATGAGCTCGCCGTGGTTCATGTTCGGGACCGGTGGAGCAATTACCCGTCGAACGGTCTGACCCCGGAACGCCTCGCTCGGATATTTCGCGAGGCAGACCATGGAGACATGCTTCGCCAGGCCGAGCTTTTCGAGGAAATGGAGGAGAAGGACGCCCACCTGGCCTCCCAGTTCCAGGTGCGCAAACTCGCGGTCCAGGGTCTTCCGTGGGAGGTGACCCCTCGAACGGAAACCGCACGGGCGCGTGAAACCGCCGCTTTCTGCCGTGACTTCCTTGATGGGTTTACGGACTTCGAGGAGCATGTCCTGGATCTCCTCGATGCTCTGGCCAAGGGGTACAGCACGATGGAAATCCTTTGGGAGACATCGGCGGGGCAAAGCCGCATCCGCGGCCTGCGCTGGGTTCATCCCAAGAAGGTGACCTTCTGGGACTCGGTCTCGCCGCGGATCCTCACCGCCGAAGAACCCGTTCGCGGCATCGACCCCCCGCCCTTCAAGTTCGTCTATCACCGCTACAAGGCTCGATCCGGTCATGACACGCGCAGCGGCCTCATGCGGGTGTGCGCCTGGATGTATCTTTTCAAGAACTACTCGATAAAAGACTGGGTGGCTTTCGCCGAGATCTACGGGATGCCTTTGCGCATCGGCCGCTACGAACCGGGGGCGAGCAGGACGGACCGCGAAGCGCTTGTCCAGGCCGTGAGATCCCTGGGAACGGACGCGGCGGGCGTCATTTCCAAGTCCACGGAAATCGAATTCATCGAAACGCAGCGATCGTCCTCGCAGAACGTTTACGAAAGCCTGGCCCGGTTCTGTGACGCGCAGACGTCCAAGGCCGTTCTCGGGCAGACGCTCACCAGCGAAGCCGGAAGCCCGGGCGGAACGGGCTCCTACGCCCTGGGCCGGGTACACGGCGAAGTCCGCCACGATCTCGTCGCCGCCGATTGCAGGGCGCTCGGCAAGACAATCACCCAGCAGATCCTCGGACCGCTGGTCGGTTTCAATTACGGATGGGACGCGCCCGTGCCGCGTTTCGCTTTCCTCTTCGAGCCGCCCGAAGACCTGAGGGCCGCCGCCGAAACCTACCGGATTCTCGCCGAAATGGGTTTCGACCTGAGCCAGGAACATCTCAGCCAGCGATTCAAGGTCCCCGTTCGAAAACCCGGGGAAAAACCTCTCGCTGCCCCGCTCAAAAACGCGGGCATGAGCGGTGCTCGGGGTCCCGACATTCGGGAGGGCGCACCAAAGGGGGACGCGAAGCTTCGAGCCGCCCTGCCGCTGGATGCACGGCCGCCGGTCCGCGCATCGGCACCCCGTTTCGCTCCAACCTCCGGCACACTCGGCACGGAGCCCCTCGAGCCGTCGTCCTCAACGGAATCGCAAGGCTCATCGCCTCCCGTGACGGCAAACGATTCCCCCGCGGGCGCAAGCGACCCCGGGCAGGAATCCGTGGACGCCATGGCCCACCGCATGAACCGGGGCGAATCGCCGTTGGCGCCGCTTTTCGAGGCGATCTTCACGGCAATCGAGGAGGCGGGCTCCTACGAGGAGCTTCTCGAGTCCGTGTACGCCCGCTACGACACGCTGCATACGGCGCGGCTGCAGGAAGCCCTTCACCGGGCCGTTTTCGCGGCCAACCTCCTGGGTTATCTCACGGCCGCCGAGGAATCCCGATCATGAAAGCTTTCCCGGAACTGCTCCCGTTCACGGAGGCTATCGAATTCTTCAACGCCAAGAACATCGTGGTCTCCCCCGATTCCTGGCGGGACGTCTGGGCGTCCGAACACGTTCAGGCCTTTACCGTGGCACGGATCACCGCGCTCGATGTCCTTGAGGACATCCGCAAGGCGGTGGGCAAAGCCGTCGCGGACGGCACTTCCATTCAGCAGTTCAAATCCGGGCTGTCCCGGCTGCTGACCGCAAAAGGGTGGTTCAGCGAAGAACGGGACAGGCCGCCGGGAGTTCTGACCGGCCCGCGCCTTGAAACCATCTACCGCACGAACCTGCAGTCAGCCTACCAGGCCGGGCGCTTCAGGCAACTCGTAGAGACGGCCCACGTGCGTCCCTACTGGATGTACGATGCCGTCGGCGACCATCGCACGAGGCCGCTCCACGCCGCTCTCAACGGCAAGGTATACCGTTTCGACCACCCGTTCTGGAACGCCTGGTATCCTCCGAACGGCTTCAACTGCAGGTGTACCGTGCGAAGCCTTTCGGAAGACCGGTTCGAACGGATGAAGCTGCCGCTCGAAAACGAGGCGCCGCCCTACGGTCCGGACCCGGGATTCGATTTCAACCCCGGAATGGTCCGCTGGCAGCCGGACCTCGCACGGTACGGCCCGGAAGCTCGCGGGCTCATCACCCGGGACATGATCGGGCGTCCCTGGGACATCCCTTCCCTTGAGCAGGATCTCACGCGGTTGCGTGACGGATTCGCGCAGACCGGGATCACCGCCTCAAGGAACCCGCTCACCATTGCGCCGCTCCCCGGAGAGGCTGTAACAGGGTGGAGCAACCCCAGAACGGGGGAAATCGCTCTTCCCGAAGCCGTCTATGATCGAATCCGCTGGATCCTCAATATCGGCGCGATTCGGACGGAAGCGGAAATCGACGCGTTCCGCCTCCTGATTCACGAATTCGGACATCACCTCGGACCTCCCGTCGACATCAAGCGGTACAACTCCGATCCGGACTACGCGGCGATCAAGGAAGCCGTGAACGACCTGTGGGCCAGGCACTATCTGGCCGAAGCCGCCAGGGCGCTCAACCTGGAATGCAGGCTCACGCCCTTCACCGAGTCGCGCTCGCGGGCTCCGGGCACCTACGCCGCCTGGGTCGAACACCTGCGGGCCGTTCTGCGCAAGCTTGACATCGACGAAACCGATGAGAAGAAGCTCATCACCGAGCTGAACCTCTCCGAGAAAGCCGAGAACTTGTCTGAGCGCTTCTGGGCCATGGTTCACGAGAAGAAGCCGGACATCGCCGCGGACCGGCCGTTCGGGGAGTTGATCCGGCTGTTCTGGCTGTGGGAGCAACTGATGGACGCGCTGTGAGGGGTATCGTGGCGGGGAACGGAGTGAAAACCGCGGAGAAACGACTCGATCGGTGCGAGCAAAGCCGCGCGCAGCGCGCCGCAGGAAGGAGTACGGTTCGATGGCTCACGTCAGCATCACTATCGATGAAAGACGCATCAAGTTCCGGATGCACACGCTCCACGAGATGCTCCTCGACCTCTCGCCGGTGCTGCGGCAACTGGGAGAGATCGTCCACGCCCGGGCGATGCAGAGCTTCGATGAGGGCAAGGGCCCGGAGGGCGGCGCGTGGCCGCCCTCAGACAGGGTACGTCGGTCCGGAGGCAAAACCCTCATCGACACCGGCACCCTGAGAAACTCCATCAACGTGCAGGTTTCGGCCAAGGAGGTCCGGATTGGAACGCCGGTGGTGTACGGACCGGTCCACCAGTTCGGGAGTGACGGGCCGCTGTCGGGAGGGACGGCGCGAATGGTTTCCAAAACGACCGGTCGAGCGGGGAAAAAGGGCCGGGGCTTCAAAGGAAATGCGCGCCCGTCCGGGATCCCCGCCCGTCCTTACCTGGGGCTGAAACTGAGGGATTGGGGGGAGCTGCGCACCCTCGTGGCAGCCTATCTCGCTCAGCATTGATTGGCCCCGGCGGCACGCCAGCCTACATCCAAACCCCGGAGGAGACGCTCAATGAACAAGGATACCCTGTTGCAGCAGCTGACCGCCGCGCTGTCCGGCGACGGCGCGGCGGCCGTACCCGGTGCGTTCCAGGTTTTCCCGCATGGACCGGTGAGTATCGAAGGCGACGAGCCCGTCATAGTCGATGACGCCGCCATGGACCGGGTGGTCGACCGTTTCCGGGCAAGAGGCCTGGACATGGTGGTCGACTACGAACACCAGACCGAAGAAGGAAACCCCGCGCCGGCTGCGGGCTGGATCAAGGCGCTGGAGAACCGTGGCAAAGACGGCCTGTGGGCGAGGGTCGAATGGACTGAAAGAGCCGGAGAATACCTGGCGAACCGGGAGTACCGCTATTTTTCGCCCGTCTTTCTTGTGTCCAGGACGGACCGGCGTCTGATGGAGCTGCTTCGGGTGGCTCTCACCAACGCCCCGCGGTTGAACCGCCTCCGGCCGATCGTGGCCCGGATCGACGCCGAACCGCGGCTCGCCCCGACATCAACGTCAACACGAACGGAGGAAGGCATGTATCTCGAGAGGAACGCAAAACCATTGGGACCGCCCGAAGGGGCGCGGGAGCAGGATGTGACTGAAGCTGTGGAAAAGCCGGCCGGGCAGACCGCCGCGGTTTCCGGAGCGTTCGTGGAAAACTCCGGAACCGGCTCCGCGTGCCCCGCCTGCGCGGACGTTCGCCGTGTGCTGGAGCTCCCCGGGGATGCGGGCGCCAGCGAAATCATCGCGTCCATTCATGCCCTGAGGCAAAGGCCGGACCTGGGCGTTGAGGTGGCCGAGCTCCGACGCAAACTGGCCGAACACGATCGGGACGACCTGGTTGCGGCGGCTTTGCGGGAAGGCAAGATCACCCCGGCCCAGAAGGAATGGGCGCAAACGTACAGTCTGCGGGATCCCGCGGGGTTTCGACTGTTCACGGCAAAGGCCCCGCGAGTGGTGCGCACCGAATCCCTGGACATCATCGGCGACTTTCGCCCGGGCTGTCCGGCACCCTCCGACGGCGAGCAGATGCTCATCAACCGGATGATGGGGATCAGCGCGGAAACGTGGAAAAAATTCGGTCCGAAAAACGAACTCTAGGAGGTGCAATCATGGCGGATCGCAAGACACCAATGCAGGACGGGGACCTCATCCCGCTGCCGGTTGCGGCGGGAACGCTCATCGAAGCGGGAAAGATGGTCGCGGTGAATGCTTCCGGTTACGCCGTCGAAGCAGCCGACAGCCCGGGACTCAAGGTCATGGGCAGGGCCGACATGCGCGCCGACAATTCCGGGGGCCAGAACGGCGACCTTCTGGTGACGGCCTGCCGCAAGATGGCCTTCAAGTACCGCAATTCGAGCACTCACGCGGTGGGGCTCTCCAGCGTCGGGTCCAGCGTCTACGTCGAAGACGACGAAACGGTGGCCGCCACCGGCGGCACCAATTCCATCGTCGCCGGCCGATGCATCGGAATCGAACCCGACGGCGTGTGGGTTGAAATTCAGTAGCGGCGGCGGGGACGGCGGATTCCGCCTTTCCGCCGAGGCCCCCTCGACCGCGGCGGGCGGGAGAGCCCGGGGAACTCCCCGAGGCACTTAAAACGGAGGAGACGAAATGATCGTCAATCAAGCGAATCTTCAAGGCATCTACAAATCCTTCCGGACGATTTTCAGCGAGGCCTGGGACACTGCGGCTCCCAGCCAGTGGCCCCTGGTGGCCATGGAAGTACCCAGCGAAGCCCGGGAAGAAAACTACGACTGGCTCGGCGATCTCCCCATGATGAAGGAATGGGTGGGCAACCGGGTGATCCGGGACCTTTCCGCGTTCCACTACGCGATCGTGAACAAGGACTTCGAAGCCACCATCGAGGTCGATCGCAACGACGTCGAAGACGACCGGATCGGCATCCACCGTCCGAGGATCCTGCAACTGGCCGATGCGGCCCGCAGGCATTCCGATCTCCTGGTGTTCGACCTGCTGGGGAAGGGATTCTCGACAACCTGCTACGACGGTCAGTATTTCTTCGATACGGATCACCCCTCTGCGGGCGGGAGTGTCTCCAACTTCGGCGGCGGCTCGGGCACCGCCTGGTTTCTCATGGATCTTTCGCGTCCCATGAAACCGATCATTCTCCAGATCCGCAAGCGCCCCGAACTGGTCGCCCTGGACGACCCCGGAAACGAAAACGTTTTCATGCGCCGAAAGTATCGCTATGGCGTGGATGATCGCAAGAACGTCGGCTTCGGCCTGTGGCAGCTGGCCTATGCTTCCCGGGAGACGCTCACCGCGGCCAACTACGCCGTGGCCCGGGCCGCCATGATGGGCCTGAAAAACGACGACGGCGTGCCCCTCGGGATCACGCCGACGCACCTGGTGGTGCCTCCGACGCTGGAAAGTGCCGGGCGTTCGGTACTGAAAGTGATCAACGACGCCGCGGGAGCCGGAAATCCCTGGTACGGCACCGCTGAACTGTCCGTCGTTCCCTGGCTGGCTTGACGAGCCGCTGAAGAATCCGGTCGAGCCGTCGCCTTTTTCGTTCTTCGTCGCGCGCCCGGGGTTTACGGCGATTTGCGGGGATGACGGTCCGGACGGCTCGGATTGTGCTCAAGCTGCATCATGGGCGGGAACTCCACCCCGCCCGGAAAGGAACATCGTGATTCGCATCAAATCTTTCAACGATGGATTTCGGCGGTGCGGAATCGCCCATCCGGCGGCATGGACCGACCACGCCGATGACCGGTTCACCGCGGCGCAGCTGGAACGGCTGAAAGCCGAACCCATGCTGCGGGTGGAAACCGTGAAAGACGATACCGGCCCGGCTTCGGCAGGCGACTCCCCACCTGACTGCGACTCGAAACCGGCGACCGGCGGTCCTTCACGAAAGTCCGCGCGCAGGAGCTCCGGAAAGGGAGACGACCCAGATGGCTTACTGCACGATTGACGACATCAGGAACCAGTTGGACGAATCGAAGCTCATCCAACTCACGGACGACGAGGGAACGGGAACGGTGGACACGGCGCGCGTGGAGCGGGCCATCGAGGACGCCGGCGAAGAAATCGACACTCATGTCGGCGCCCGATACGCCGTGCCGCTCGACCCGGTTCCTCCCATGCTGCGCAAAGCCGCGGTCGACATTGCCGTCTACAACCTTTACGGACGGCGGGAAAAAGTCCCGGAAATGCGGGTGGAACGCTACCGGAACGCGCTCCGGTTTCTCGATCAGGTGTCCAGGGGCCGTCTCTCCCTCGGCCGCCAGGACCCCGAAGGGAATCCGTCCGAATCCGACGCGCCGTGCATGTCCGGGGAAAACCCGCGCCGAGCGTTCACTCGGAACACCCTGACGGGATTCTAGGATCCCCGAAGATTCTCCGTGGAGTCTCGATGCACACCATTGCCGAAATCGAAAACGCCATCGTCGAGGAGCTCCGGAGCCGGGAGCCTCGGTTCAAAGTCTGCGGTTCCCTGGCCCAATTCCTGCTCAAGGACATCGAAGACGCGGCCATCCTTTTCCCGGCAGCCTTCGTGGCCTACGAACAGGGAAGCTACGAACACCGCATGAACGGAGTCCAGGATCGCACCATGCTCTTCAACGTGTTCGTCATGACCCGGAACGCCAGGGGCGATGAAGCCGCAAGACATGGCCACGGAGACGAAAACGGGGTTTACGGGCTGCTCGAAGCCGTCCGTGGAGCCCTGACCGGCCGGGACTGCGGGCTCCGCATCGACCCGCTTCTGCCCAAAATCGAACGGGCCATCGACGGCGACCGAAACCTCTCGATCTACGGCATCAGTTTCGAAACCCGCTGCCGGTTCGCGCTTTGAATCACCCGCGAAGCGCGGTCCGCAAAAGGAGTGCGAGGATGAAGGCAAAGGATGGAAAGAAACGCCCCCCGGAGGGAATGAACATCTCAGTCCGCTCCGGCGGACAGTATTGGCGCAACGCCGATGCAACTCCGCTGGAACCGGAAAACGGCTTTTCGAGCCTGGACGACGCCCCGGGAGACAAAACGCCCGTGAACCGCAAGGAAGGAACCGACGATGCTCACACGTAAAACCGTAATCCTCGTCAAGCCGGAAGCCAGCTACGGCGTCGATCCCACTCCGACGCCGGCAAACAACGCGCTCCTGGTGAGCGACGTCGATCTCAAAATCCAGGGGGAAGTGATCGAGCGCGACTTCATCCGCTCATCGCTGAGTCCCCTGATGTTCATGCGCGGCATCCGCCAGGTGGAGCTTGCATTCAAGACCGAGCTGCACGGAAGCACGGCCCGGGGAACCCTGCCCAACACCGGCTGGACGGGGGCGCTCTTTCGTGCCTGCGGCATGTCCGAAACCGTGACGGCAAACACCTCCATCGTCTACGCCCCCGTGTCCGCCGGGTTCGAATCGTGCGCGATCTACGTGTACATGGACGGCATCTTCCACAAGATCCTGGGGTGCCGCGGCAGTTTCAAGCTCAACTTCGAGGTGGGCAAGTACCCGACGGCCGAATTCACCATGAAGGGCCTCTACGAGTCGCCAACGGACGCCTCGCCCGGGGCGCAGACCTTCGCGGCCACGAAGCCCGTTCCGGTGCTGAGCGCCGGGTTTTCCTTCGGCGGCTATTCGGCCGTTGCGACCAAGCTCGAAATCGACATCAACAACGACGTCAAGGAACGAAAGTCCCTCAACTCGGCCTCGGGGATCATCGGGTTTGAAATCGTCGGGCGGCAGCCTCAAGGCTCATTCGATCCGGAGGCGGTCCTTGAGGCCGCGCATCCCTTCTGGGCCGACTGGGAAGACGCCGTGGCAAGGGTCCTCAACATCGGACCCATCGGCACCGTGGAGGGGAACATCCTGACCGTGAACTGCCCCAAAGCCCAGCTCAAGGACATGACCTACGCGGATCGCAACGGCGTCATGGCCTACGCCGTGCCCTTCGCCGCGGCCATGACCGACGGCGACGACGAGTTCACCATCACCATTACGTAACGCTGTTCCGGCCGAAGTCCGGGCTGACGCCGTGAAAATTGGAGAGGAAAGGAGAGGCGATGCGCGACCTGTCCGCACAGAAAAACATCGTTGAAATCCAGGACGGAATCTCGGGCGACGTCCACGAGATGCACTATCGACCGCCCACCACCGAGGAAATCGCCGCCTACCAGAACGGTCTTTTCGAGCGGCGCGGCCGGAAACTCCGGAGCCGGATCACGGAAAACCGCCTGAAATACGGCGCCCGCATCCTGACCGGCTTCAAGAAGGGCACTTTCGGGTGCGACGGCAGACCGTTTGCGAGCGACCCGGCCGACCCCGATTACCGCGAGGACTGGAAAGAGCAGCTCGTGAAAAACGCCCCGGACGTGGTGTGCGCCGTCGCCCTGGTCGCCTTCGAATCCACGGGCGTTTCGCGGGAGGCCGAGCTTGAGGCCCCTTTGGACGAATAGACTTGGAGGCCGAGATCGCCGAACTGCTCCGGGAGACGTGCGATCCCAAGACGGTCGAGGATTGCGAGGGGAAGAACCTCCCGGTTCTTTGCACGAAATGTGAGAAAAATCCGAAGCGCAAACGCAAGATCGGGCCTTACGTGGAGCGGCTCTACACGGTCCATGCGCTCCAGGCGGCGGGCTTTCCGTTTCCCGCCGACGCTTTCCCTTACGGGTTCTGGCTGGATTTGGCCCTGCTCAAGCAAAAAATCCGGGCCAGGCTGGCGTGCCCGATGGGGGGATTCTGAGGACCGAGGATGGCATGTCGCTCGTGAGCACACGGCATGCGTGTTTCACGCGCGGGATCATGCAGCGTTTCAAAACGTGGCGCCGTAGCGGCGTTGCGTGAGGCTGCTTTGGCTTTTCTTTTCTTTGCTCACGCCACGGCGCAACGACACAGCGAAAAACGTCGGCTTTGAACGGGTCATTTGGGATGCGGGGCCAGGTCTCAGCCCTGCCTGGAGGAAAGAATCTCCCATGGCGGAAAACAGGGTCCAGATTGTGATCGTTGCCGATTCCAGTAAGGCCGTGAAAAACATCCGCATGGTCTCCGACGAATTCGATCGGTTCAAATCCTCCGCCTGCAACTCCATTGCGGGCACAAATAGCGCAATTTCGTCCATGGGCGCCGGCCTCGCCTCGGCCATCAGCCTTTTACAGGGCTTCGCTGCCGCTATGGCGGCGGCGAAAGCCGCTGAGATCGGTCTTGGCTTCAACAAAGAGGTCGAGGATGCGCGCCTCGGCATAGCGACCCTCCTGGCGGCGCAGGGGCAATTTGTCGATCAACAGGGCCAACAATTGCAGGGGCAGCAAAGGATAAACTCGGCCCTGGCCTATTCGGCCGATCTCACCCGGCAGCTCCAGGTCGACAACCTCAGAACGACCGCCACGTTTCAGCAGTTGCTCAAGGCGTTTCAGCAGACGCTCTCGCCGGGTTTGTCGGAAGGGCTCTCCGTCGACCAGGTGCGGCAGTACACCCTGGCGATGGTGCAGGCCGCCTCCGCCATGCAAATCCCTCTCGACATGATGGCGGAAGAGACCCGGTCCCTTCTCAAGGGCACCATCACTCCGCGCAATACCCTTATCGCGACCGCCCTCGGCATCACACCGGAGGAGATTCGGAAACTCCAGGGTGACGCCGAAGGGCTCTTTACCTTCATCATGGGCAAGCTGCAGGCGTTCCAGGATTTCGGCCAGGTCACCCAGACGACCTATTCAGGGCTCCTCAGCAACGCCAAGGACGCCCTGGCCAACGTTCTGGGCAAAGCCAGCGAGCCGTTTTTCGAGAGTTTCAAGGCGAGCCTGCAACGATTCATCGACTATGCGATCCAGGTCGATGCGGTCACCGGGAACATGAAACTCAACCCGGAGTTGATCGACTCCGCGCAGATTCTCAACGATCTCCTACGAGCATCGCTCACCGTGGCCGAGGCGTTGGTGAAGACGCTCGAAGTTGCGGGCCGGGCGTATAGCGCGATAAAGAATGCACTGCCGTCGGGTGCTCCGACCTATGACAGCACCGATGTCTTTGCAATGCAGATGCCGACGTCTGCCGAGGAGCGCCTTGTCAGAGTCAAGGAACTCATGGCGGAGATCACGGAGACAAAGAGAATCCTCGACGTCAACATGGCGAAGAACACTCCGGATCCTTTGCTGAAATTTTATATGTCCTCGGAATTGGATAAGAGTGCTGCTTCTCTTGAGAATTTCCGAATTCAAATGGTCGCCACCGGGCAGGATACGAGCGAGCTCGACGCCTTCCTCAAAGGCCTCAAGCAGTCTTCCGACGCGGTTGCCGCGGCACAGGAGACGGCGGCCGGGAGCGTCGGCAATTTTTCCTTTGCGGCCAACAATGCGGCCATGAGCGCCGATCGGTTCAAGGAGAAACTAAAGGAGCTGGCGCACATGGATGCCGGGCAGCTCGGGAGAGCCTTTGCCGGTGAAATCGAAAAGAACTGGGCGAGGATCAAAGTGCTCTCCGAAGGGGGCGATGCGGGTTTGGCGAACCTTGAGGCCAGAATCCGCGAGCGGCAGCGCAAATGGGAAACCGAAAGCTACTGGGCGAACTACCTCAATGTCGAGCCGTCCGAAAAGGAGAGGATTGCCGCGGAAGGGAAGTCCGCCGAACTGCTGGCCTGGCAGGACCGATACATCCACGGCATGGAAAGACGTGCCAAAGGCGCCGGGAAAGGCGGCGCCTCCGCATCCCCCATCGACATCGACAAGATCGACAAGGACATTCTCCAGTTCACCGAGCGCATGCAAAAGCTCTACTCCGAGCTCGAAGATCTCGACTCCGAATACCGGATCGCCCGACTCGAACAATCCGGGCGCTTCTACGACGCCGAAGCCGAGCGCCTGGACCGACAGGCCGCAAAGCGCAAGGAGGCCTTCGCCAAGGAGGTTGCCGACGCCGAGCAGGCGTACCTGGAGATGGAGCAGAAACTCTCCGGGGGCCGGGGCGGAACCGCCGAGGCGTGGGCTCAGCTTGCCGAGCTTAAAAGCAAATGGGATGCCGCAAAGAAAGCGGCCCAGGAATACGGCGATAAGATCGACCGCAACCTGCAGCTCACCAAGGACGTGAAAAAGGCCGAAGACGACGCCAAGCGCGCCGAGGATCTCGCCCAACTGAACCTCGAATACGGCAAGCTCACCGGCACCCTCCAGGAGCAGCTCGCCCTCCAGATCCTCTTGCTCCGGGCCGAAAAGGACCGAAAGCTCCTCGCGGCCGACCCGGCCCTGCGCGCCGCCGTCGAGCGCAACTACGCCGCGATGGAAAAAGAGCTTATCATCGAGCGCTCCGGCTCCTTTTGGGACAACTTCTTTCTTGCGGCCGAGAAATACAAAAGAACCCTTCCCGCCATCGGCCAGATGGGCAAGAGCGCCTTCGAAACGCTCGTTCGCGGCATCGAATCCGCCTCCGACGCCCTGGCCCAGTTCACCATGACCGGGGAGATGGATTTCGAGAACTTCTCCAATTCGATCCTGCGAGACATCCTGCGCATGCAATACCAGGCCCTGCTCACGCAGATGATCCTGGGGTCCGCCGGGTCGGCCTCCGGAGGCGGCGGGATCCTCGGGTGGCTCATGGACCTTTTCAAGGGCGGCGGGATGACGACGGCAAGCGGCCGCTACTGGGACAGCAGCATGAATTTCTACGAGCATCACTCGGGCGGGATCGCCGGAGGATCGGGGTCTTCGACCAGGAACGCCCCGGCGTGGTTGCTGTCCCGCGCCCCGCGCCTCCACGACGGGCTCGCCCCGGATGAGTTCCCGGCGATCCTGCAGCGCGGCGAGCGGGTGCTCTCGCGCCGCGAAACCCGCGACTACGGCGCCGCAAACCGTGCCCCGGAGGTCGTCGTGAACGTCCAGAACAAGACGAACACGCCGGTCACGGCCGACAAGACCCGCGCGGCCTTTGACGGCAAACGCTACGTGGTCGACGTGATCCTCGACGACTACAGCCGCGGGGGAGACGTCTGGAAGATGATCAGGGGGAACCGCAATGGCTGATTTCCCAACGTTTGACACAACGCCCGCAATCGATTCCTGGTCCGAGGAGAAAGCCTTCGACCCCACCATCCGGGCGCGATCCGAGGCCGGCTACACCAAGACGCGCGCCCGCACCACGCGCATCCCCAAAAAATACACCGTGGTCTATTCGCCGCTCCACCTCTTCGACAAGACGGCCGTGGCGGACTTCGAGGACACGGTCAAAGTCGGGGCCGATTCCTTCAACTGGACCCATCCCATCGACGGCGCGATCCGGGTGGTGCGCTTCGCCGAGCCGGTCAAGTACACGGCCCTCTGGCACAAAACCTGGTGGAAGGTCGAAATGACCCTGGAGGAAGTCTAGCCGTGAAATCCATCCCCGCCGTGCTGGTCCGCGAAAAGAACAAACTGGCCACGCCCAACCCGTGGATCGTGCTCCTCGACATCGTGCTCGACGCGACGCACAAGCTCTATTTTTGCAGCAACAACCAGAACGTCACCTGGAGCGGCCGGGTCTACACGGCATTCCCGTTCCTCCTGGAGGCCACCGAGGAGAACAGCAAGGGGGAGATCCCGTCGGTGTCCCTCAAGGTCGCAAACGTCACGCAGGTGATCCACGCCTACCTGGAGCAGCTCGACGGCGCCGTCGGCGCGACGGTCACCATCCGCGTGGTGAACGCCGGCTACCTTTCCGAGGACGCCTCCGAGCTCGACATGACCTTCACGGTGGTCTCGACTTCGGCCGACGCCGAGTGGATCGTCTTCACCCTGGGAGCGCCCAACCCCTTGAGGCGCAGGTTTCCCCCGTTCCGGTTCATCGCAAAGCACTGCCACTGGGAATTCAAGGGCCATGAATGCGGGTACTCCGGGGCCTTCACGGATTGCGACCGGAGCTTCGAGAACTGCGAGGAGCGATCCAACACGCGCCGGTTCGGCGGCTACCGGGGCCTCTCGGAGAAGGGATGGAGGGCTGCGTGACGAAACAAACACCCGGCCAAGAGGCCGAAACCGGGCGGACCTTCACCTACGTCGATCTCCTGGGCAAACCCTTCGAGCTCGGCGGGCGCGGGCCGAACGCCTACGACTGCTACGGCCTGGCCGCAGAAATCCGGCGGCGCGTCGGCCGCCCCATCCCGGAGGATTACACGCACGGCCGCGACGCTCGAAGCTGCCACCTCGAAATCGCGCGGGCCGCCGCGGTCTGCTTTGTCGAGCTCGACTCGCCGGAGCCCTTTTGCCTGGTAAGCTTCCGGATCGTTGCGCCCTTCACGTCGCACATCGGCGTGGTCCTGGCCGACCGCTTCCGGTTCATCCATATCATGCGCGGATGCCGCGTGGCCGTCGAACGGCTCGATTCCCCATCCTGGCATCACCGCATCACGGGGTTCTGGGAGACCTTTTCCAGTGAGGCATCTTGATCTTTTCAGCGGCATAGGAGGCTTTTCCCTCGCCGCCTCCCTTGTGTGGGGACGCAAGCATGAGGTTGTTGCATTCTGCGAAATCGACGGTTTCTGCCAAAAGGTGCTCGCGAAACACTGGCCCGGCGTTCCGATTGTTCCCGACATTCGGGACGTGAAAGGTTCGGACTATGCAGATGTCGATCTGGTCACAGGCGGATTCCCGTGCCAGCCGTTTTCTTGTGCGGGAAGGCGGAAGGGCGCAAACGACGCTCGCCATCTCTGGCCGGAGATGCTCAGAGTCGTTCGGGAAGCTGCCCCGCGTCACGTGCTGGCAGAAAACGTTCCTGGCCTCCTTACTCTCGAGTCCGGCATGGTATTCGACCGAGTGTGTGCTGACCTGGAAAATGCGGGCTACGAAGTCCTGTCGTTTGTTATTCCGGCTTGTGCCGTCAATGCGCCGCACAGAAGAGACAGGGCGTGGATTGTGGCCCACGCCCAGAAGCGAGGACAGTCAATGTTGCGGGGCGCACAGGGGAAGAGCGGATTCGGTGTACTCGATGACGAAGGCTCTTTGGTCCACTCCTACGGCGGGAGACGGCAAGCGGGATCAATGGTCGGAGAACGTGTACCTGGAGGCGCTCGAATCGGGAGAAACGCCGCCGACAACCAGTCAGAGACTCAGGTGCCAGATTCAGGCAATGTGGCCCACTCCGACATCGGCCATGAGCGGATCGGATTATGCGCGGGAAAGCCGGAACGGGAGCGGAGGGGACGATTTGCCGACGACGGCGGCGCGAGCTCTCCGGCCGGATCCTCGCCGAAACCGGCGGTTCGGAACGGCCCGGGCTTTTGGAGCGACGCGGAATGGATGCTCGGAAGAGATGGAAAATGGAGGCGGACTAAACCCGGACTTCGTCTGCTGGCTCATGGGATACCCGAAAGGGTGGATAAATTGAGAGGGCTGGGAAATGCAATCGTGCCGGAAGTGGCGGTGGTAATCATGCGATCGCTCAAGGAGGCCGGGCTGGATAATGACTGACGATAAATCCCTCATTCCCGTTCCCCCCGGGCACCTTCAGGTGGTGTGCGTGGATCACCCGTTCCGGCGATCGGAGCGGCGCATCGATCTCATCGAGTGGAAGCCGGGCATGACCCTGGCCTGCGTGGTCGATGCCCATGTGCCGGAAGGTCTCCCGGTCAAAGTCTTCCTCGACGGCGTGGAAATCGCCCCCGGCGACCGCGCCCGGGTTTATCCCATGCCCGGCAGGCAGGTGCTCATCGTCCCGGAGCTGGGCTTCGACGACGGATTCAAGGGCATCCTCCGGTTCATCCTCCAGATCGCCTTAGTCGCCGCGGGCTTTATCATGCAGGCGATGGGCGTGCCGGGCTGGCTCATCTTCGGAACCATGCTCGTGGGCGGCATCCTGATCAACGTCCTGCTTCCTCCCCAGGCCCCCAGGCAGCCCGATACGGCGCTTGACAGCCAGGCCTACAACTGGGCGCCCCAGAACACCGAGCAGCAGGGAGTCCCGGTCCCGCGCTGGTACGGCAAAAACCGCATCTACGGCAATATCATTGCAAGCCACATCGAAAACCGCGACTCGACCCAGATTCTAAACGCCCTCATCTGCCTGGGGCTCGGCCCGGTGAAAAGCCTCGGGGATTTTCGCATAAACGACCAGGCGGTCAAGCACTTCAAGGCCGTCCACGTGCGCGCCCGCTACGGCCGCCTCAACCAGGAACCCATCGCCGACTTCAAAAAGACCAAGATCGAATACCCCGCCTCGGTCAAGGTGGTTTACGGCTCCCCGTACACCTACACGACCGTCGGAAACGATTTCGACGCCCTGGAAGTCGATATCTCCTTTCCCGAAGGGCTCTGGCATTACCCGCCCGAAAGCTCGGGTCTCGAAGGCTTCGCCGTCCGGTTCCAGGTCGCGGTGCGAAAGGTCGGAACCTCCGAGTGGCATCACATCGCCCGGCAGCCCTCGGATGTTGCCGGCTACAACAAGGTGTTCGTCTCAACGGCCCGCTGGTCCCTGGGCAAATGGGTGGACCCGGGAGCCGATCCCGACTGGACGGGGCACGAAGGGGCGGACGTCTGGTTTGAGAACCTCGCCGGAACGTCCGGGTTCTACGACCACTACGAAGGGGAGGTCTACCCCGACCAGACCGAGCTGTTCTGGCACTGGATCGGAGACGACGGCGGCGAGTACGTCGCCACGTCGACCGATACCTACGAGGTCTGGCAGGATTATTTCGACGCCTTCGGCCAGAGCGAGAAGCCCAGGCACTGGACCATGCGCTACAAGGTGCCGGACGGCCAAAAGGGGCAATACCAGGTCCGGGTGACGCGGGTGACTCCCACGGCCACGCCCCAGAACCGGTACGGCCAGGACATGTACTTTGCAGGCGTCGCCGAGGTGCTGTGCGACCCGTTCGAATACCCCCGGCACGTGCTCGTGGCCGTGAGCGCCCGGGCAACGGATCAGCTCTCGGGGTCGCTTCGGTTTTCGTGCGTTGGAGAGATGGCCGTGGTGCGGGTCTATGACGGATCGAGCTGGAGCATCGAGTACTCGACCAACCCCGCCTGGGTCGCCTACGACATCCTGAGCCAGCCCGTGATCGGGGGCGCCGGCACGGAGGCCAATCCCTACGCGGTCCTTCGATACGACGGCCTTCCCCCCGAGCGCCTCGATGCGCCGAAATTCCTTGAGTGGGCGCAGTATTGCGACGAGAAGGTGAGCGACGGCACGGGATCGCCCTTCAGCACCGCCGTCGCTTACGCCGTAAACGACCGCGTGCGCTACGCGGGCCGGATCTATAAGTGCATCCAGGCGACCACGGTGCCCTCGCCCCTTCCCACGGATACGGCCTACTGGGCGCTAACGAACGAAGGCCTTGAAAAACGCATCACCTTCAACGGCGGCTTCGACTACGACACGTCCATGTGGGAGGCCGTGGCCAGGGTCTGCCAGGTGGGCCGCGCGATTCCCGTCTGGAACGGCTCGAAGCTCACCGTTGCAATCGATAAGCCCGCCGATCCCGTGAACCTCTACACGGTGGGAAACATCGAGGAGTCCAAATTCCGGGAAATCTTCCTGCCCCTTGAGGAGCGGGCAACCGAAATCGAGGTCGATTTCATCGACGGCGAAACCTGGGAGCGCGACAAGCTCACGGTCTACCGGCCCGACATCGCGCGGTCGACCGGGTACCGGGCGGCGATCGAGCTCTTCGGGGTGACGAAGCGAAGCGAGGCGTGGCGTGCCGGCATGTTCCGGCTCATGTGCAACAAGTACCTCATCCGCACCGTGGAACTCGATCTCGACGTCGAAGCCGTGAACGCGGACATCGGAGACGTGGTCCACATCCAGCATGATGTGCCCCAGTGGGGCGAAGGGGGCAGGATCGCCCCGGTCCTTTCCTTCGCCTCGGGCGGCCCCTATGAAATCCAGCCCGGCGACACCGTCATCGGGGGAACCTCCTGGGCCACGGCGCGGGTCGCGGCCGTCGAGACGACGTCCGGGTCCTGGGCCGCCGGGACGGCGGCGGGCAGGCTGACTCTTGCCGAGCAGACCGGGAACTTCGTCGCCGAAGAGCTCAACGTGCTCGAAAACTTCGACGTGGCCACGGTCATCGCCTCCCGGACGACCCTGGACAAGGCGGTGAGCATCGAGGCCGGGCTCACCTACAAGGTGATCGCGCGGCTCTCAGACGACGCCCTTGCCGAGCGGATCGTAACCAGTGAGCCCGGATCGCACGAGACCCTTGCCGTT